>Ga0074195_1000018_pt1 | contig 466425 bp, 433 predicted proteins | sample EPASupsiteHSE623_FD_64525 | JGI IMG/M metagenome (GOLD analysis project Ga0074195, IMG submission 64525) | Bioremediated contaminated groundwater from EPA Superfund site, New Mexico - Sample HSE6-23 | ecosystem: Environmental > Aquatic > Deep subsurface > Groundwater > Contaminated ... | reverse complement strand
AACACCCCAACCCAAACACCCCAACCCAAACACCCCAACCCAAACACCCCAACCCAAACACCCCAACCCAAACACCCCAACCCAAACACCCCAACCCAAACACCCCAACCCCAACCCTCCTATGCACTCTGCCTGCTCGGGAGAGAGGGTCGTGAGCTCGGCACCAATACGTGCGAGGTGGAGGTGGGCGACTTTCTCGTCGAGGTGTGTCTCTTACCCTATGAAATGCTTCATCAAGTTTGTTGCGTTTCAGTTTGGAATTCATAAAAAAATATTTGACTTTCATATAAAACGGATTAAGATAATCGTGTTTTATAAAACTATAAATATCTAAAATATATGTTTTTAAGAGATATAGAATCAAAAATTTTGGAGAATATTGAAAATGATAAAATCATTCTCGTTTTATGAGCACGTCAGGTCGGGAAAACGACCGTACTCAAGAAAATAAGTAAAGAGATCGAGGAGAAGTGAGGTGAAACCTTCTTCTTTAATCTAGAAAGGGGCGAATTCCTCGAGAGTTTTGATAAAAGTCCATCAAATCTCTTTGATTTTATCGGGAAAACAACCGGTAAAAAATACATCTTTATTGATGAGGTACAGTACCTCAAAAATCCAACTAATTTTCTGAAATATTTATTTGATGAGTATAAATGAGATATTAAACTTATCGTTTCTGGAAGTTCTTCTTTTTATATAGATAAGAATTTTAAAGATTCTCTTGCAGGAAGGAAGGTGCTCCTGGAAATGTATTCATTAAACTTTTATGAATTTCTTCATTTTCGAGGGCATGATAATTTCGTTCAGATATTGCAGAAGTGAACCGAAGATATGCCTCTTCTCTATAAAAAAGATATTTTTTCACTGTATCATGAATTTATGATATATGGAGGCTATCCCGATGTAGTTCTTGCTCCAACGCTTCAAAAAAAGAAAGAATACCTCGAGGAACTTGCTCTGAGTTATATTAAAAAAGATATTTTTGAAGCAAAAATAGAGTATCAGGAAAAGTATTTTTTCCTCCTCAAGATACTTGCAAATCAAATAGGGAATCTTCTTAATCTTCATGAAATCGCGAATACTATAAATCTCTCTGTATCGACAGTTGAAAATTACGTTTATATTATGCGGAAATCGTATCATATAGTGACCATTAAGCCTTTTTTTTCTAATATACGGAAAGAGCTCACGAAAATGCCAAAAGTATATTTTTATGATACGGGACTCCGAAATTATTTTATCAACAATTTTGAAAGTTTCGATGAGAGACTCGATAAGTGAGCGCTTCTTGAGAATCTCGTCTTCAAAAATCTTACAAAAGAATACAGGGCGGATGATGTCCGATTTTGGAGAACACAAAATAAAAATGAAGTTGATTTTATTGTTGATGAGAAATATGCTATCGAGGTCAAAGCAAATATGCAATCTTTTGACCCAAAGAAATATGGATTATTTGTTCAAAATTATCCAGATATCCCACTTGAATGTGTTGATCTCGAAAAGAGCTTAAATATGCTAAATTTAAGAAATTCATAAATTCCCTCCCTAATACCTATAATGCTCCGACTTAAACGGACCAACTTTGCTGATTCCGATGTACTCTGCCTGCTCTGGAGAGAGGGTTGTGAGCTCGGCACCGATACGTGCGAGGTGGAGGTGGGCAACCTTTTCGTCGAATATCTTTATTAAACTTCCCATGGATAGAGTACTTGATACATATCATTCTCTTTTTTCCCCAGGGTTACCACACTTCATACTTTTTCATATTTTTCTTTGAAATAATTGAGTGCCGTGAGGGATTTTCCATTGTAACTGAGTTTGAGTTCATACGGCATTCCATTCAAAATAAAATCGATTTCTTTTTTGTCCTGTGTCCTAAAAAAATGGATATTCTCGTACCTGTAGGAGTTATTGAGATAATTAAAAAAACTATTCTCAAGGCTATTTCCAGTGATTTCAAAATTATTGTCTATAAAATTTCGGATACCATTATCTATGAAAAATACTTTCGGCATCTTTGTGAGCTCTCATCGTAGATTGGTAGAGAATGGGGTAATAAACTTGATGACAAAGGTATTTTCTAGTAAAAATAGCCATTCATTTATCGTTTTCATAGTAACTCAAACGGTATTTGAAACCTCGGATACGTTCAGGAGATTTCCTGCTTGATTTGCCAGTAATTTAATGCAGGTATTGAATTTCCCAACCTCTTTTATCCGTCAGATATCTTTTATATCCTTTTCTATGTAGGTATTGTAGATTTGTTTCAGATATTCCTTCTTGATCTGCATATCATTTGCCAGAACGACTTTGGGATATCATCAAAATTTCAAATATTCTTCATAAAAGAATTTCAGCTCGTTATTTATAATATCAAGCTGAATCTTTTTCCCTATGAGATTTTCAAGATTATTCTTTCCCTTAAATATGAGGAATTCCCCAAAGCTGAGAGGATATATGTCGAATTTTATAAGTCTTCAAACGAGACTATCTCAGAGTTTTCATCTGATTTCTAGAGTGGAAGATCCGGATACTATGAGTTTAATATTGACATAGTTATCGTAAATGTATTTCAGGAAATTCGTGGGATTTGCCAAGTATTGTATCTCGTCGATGAAGATTGTTATTTTTTCACTTTCTTGCCAAGAATGATAGGATTTGAGGTATTCTATAAAGAGATCCGGATTTTTATTGAGGAGATCGAGGTAATCTGGATTTTCCAAATCAAAAAAATAGGATTTCGTCTGAATATAGGTGTCTTGGATGATTTTCATCAGGCTCGTTTTGCCTACCTGTCTTGCCCCATAAAAGAGTAGAATATCTCGAGTCTCAAGAAAAATATTTATTTTTGAGAGTATTTTTCTTTCAAACATATTAAATATTTTTAGTAGTGAACTATCTTAAAAATCAAATATTTTTAGTAGTATATCTATATTTTTACGTAATGCAAATTATTTTTCTCCACCCCTAATACCTATAATGCTCCGACTTAAACGGACCGACTTTACTGACTCCTATATACTCTGCCTGCTCGGGAGAGAGGGTGGTGAGCTCGGCTCCGATGCGTGCGAGGTGGAGTTGGGCGACTTTCTCGTCGAGATGCTTCGGGAGGCGGTAGACTCCGATTGGGTATTTTTCTCGGTTACCGAAGAGTTCCATCTGAGCGAGCGTCTGATTGGTGAATGAATTGGACATGACAAATGATGGATGACCGGTCGCACATCCGAGATTGACGAGACGTCCTTCTGCGAGGAGGAGGATCTTGTTCCCGCTCGGGAGGACGATATGATCGACCTGTGGTTTGATGTTTTCCCATGGGTATTTTTTCATGCTTGCGACATCGATCTCGCTGTCGAAGTGTCCGATATTGCAGACGATGGATTCGTGACGCATTTTGACCATATGATCGTGAGTTATGACATCCTTATTTCCAGTGGCGGTGACGAATATATCTCCCTTGTCACAGGCATAATCCATGGTGATGACACGATATCCTTCCATACTGGCCTGGAGGGCACAGATAGGATCGATTTCTGTCACCCAGACAGTGGCTCCCATCCCGCGGAATGCGGCAGCACATCATTTCCCGACATCTCCGTATCCGCAGACAACAGCGATTTTACCCGCGATCATCACATCGGTGGCTCGTTTGATACCGTCGATGATGGATTCTCGACATCCGTAGAGGTTATCGAATTTGGATTTGGTGACACTGTCATTGACATTGATGGCAGGGAAGGGGAGTCGTCCGGCCTCGAGCATCTGATAGAGACGGTGTACACCGGTAGTGGTTTCTTCTGATACTCCGATGATATTTTTGCGAATATTGGAGTACCATCCTGGCTTGCTTGCGAGGGTTTTTTTGATAGAAGCGAAAAGGACTTGTTCTTCTTCACAAGTGGGATTCGCGAGGACAGTTATATCCTTCTCTGCTTCGGATCCGAGGATCACGAGGAGGGTCGCATCTCCTCCGTCGTCGAGGATCATATTTGGCGTCCCACCGTCTGACCATTCGAAAATCTTGTGCGTATAATCCCAATAGTCCTCGAGGGATTCTCCTTTGATGGCGAAAACCGGAATACCCGCCTCAGCCATTGCGGCAGCTGCGTGATCCTGAGTTGAAAATATATTACAACTCGCCCAACGAATATCGGCTCCGAGTGCGGCGAGCGTCTCGATGAGAGCGGCTGTCTGGATAGTCATATGGAGCGATCCCGCGATACGAGCTCCTTTGAGTGGCTGAGATTTTCCGTATTCGGTTCTGAGAGCCATAAGTCCAGGCATCTCGGTTTCTGCGATTTCGATTTCTTTTCGTCCCCATGGAGCGAGAGAAATATCTGCGATTTTGTAGTCTGTCATAATAATGGTGGTTAAAAAGAAAAAATAAGCTGGATTGTATCGAAATATGTTGATTATGCAAAGAATTTTTCTCCGAATTCGCGTTCGGCTATAGTTTGAACGGATTCTTGGGTGAAGGTATGATTTTGTCCTCCGGTGTGTTCGATTTTGATCCCGCCGAGGATACTTCCGAGACGACAGGATTTCTCGATATCCCAGCCGACAGAGAGTCCATAGAGGAGTCCAGCACGGAAGGCATCGCCACATCCAGTGGCATCGACTGGCGTGTGGACAAAAATCGTTGGTATGTCTGTTTCGCTTTCTTCTGTGATGATCCGGGCTCATTTTTCCCCGAGGGTTATGATTCAGATTTTGCCATATGGCACCGTAATCTCGGTAAAGGATTTTCCGACGATACCCTTAAATAGCTCATTTTCATATTCGTTCATGATCGTCAAATCTGCTTGGACAACCATTTTTGTGAGTTCTTCACCAGAAAACATCCCCATTGCCTGTCCTGGATCAAATATGGAGAATATCCCTTGTTCATTACACTCTTGTAACCGGCCCATCATTCCGTCTCGAGAATCGGGAGAGACAATCACATGTGTATAGTCTTGATGTCTGAGAGAAAGTTCTCCCGAAACATTCATCGCTCCAGGATGAAATGCAGTAATTTGTCGGTTCAGTTCATCACCGATAATGTATCCTTGCGGACTGAAAGTCTGAGGGATAATTTTAATCGAATCCGTCAGTATTCCGAGTCCATTGAGTCGTGCAATATATTCGTGTGCATCCTCACCGACTGTGGCGATAATTTCTGGATTCTTTCCAAGGAGTGCGAGATTGTACGCGATATTTCCCGCTGTTCCGCCGTATTCGCGACGCAGGGTTGGTGCGAAGAGAGACATATTGAAGCTATCGAGTGCATCGGGGATAATCTGGCTTTTAAAAGTTCCAACCGTACTGATGATGATATCAAAAGCAACGGATCCGGAGACGAGTATGGACATAGATGAAAGAGAGGAAAGTAAACGCCGATACTATAGAGAAAAAAGAGAAAAATACAAGGGAAAATATCCTCAAGGAAAAAATACATTTGTGTAAATCACAAAAATAATTAAGCTTCAGTTTATATCCGTAAACCACACAAAAATCCATGCAAACATTCCTCCGACTTGAAGAAATCAAACTCTCCCTCCGGGATGATGAAAATATCCTTTCCGAGAAGATACAGAAGATCCTCCGGATAGGCGCAGAGGAGATTGTCGCGTACAACATCGTCAAAAAATCGATCGATTCACGGGATAAATGAAATATCCTCTTCATCTACAGTGTCGATATTGATCTGAGGCATCCGAATCCCTATCTCACGAAAGATGTCCTCGCCAAGCATCGAGCGAGATTCGTTGAAGAATACGTGTATGAGATACCACAGGTTTCTGTGGATACCGAGAGGAGGAGACCGGTTATCGTCTGAACGGGTCCTGCCGGACTATTTGCCTGACTCGCGCTTGCTCGGGCGTGACTCCGGCCCATTATCATAGAGCGGGGAAAGATGGTGGATGAGCGGATCCGGGATGTGGAAGTGCTGATGTGAGAAGGGAAACTCAACCCCAATTCCAATATATTGTTTGGAGAATGAGGTGCGGGGACATTCAGTGATGGCAAGCTCTACACGATGATCAATGATCCACGATCAAAGTACGTTTTCGAAGAGCTCATCGAGGCGGGAGCTCCAGCCGAGATTGCTTACATGGCCAAAGCGCACGTCGGAACCGACAAGCTCAGAGTTCTGGTCAAAAATCTCCGACTCAAACTCATCGCGCTCGGAGCAGAGATCAGATTCGAAACCTGTTTGACGGATCTCGAGATAAAGAATGGGAGACTTCAGGCGATTGTCGTGAATGGGGACGAACGAATCGAAACTGACACCCTCGTCCTCGCAATAGGGCATTCAGCTCGCGATACCTATGAGATGATCTATAATAAGTGACTCGAGATGACACCGAAGCCATTCGCCATGGGAGTCCGTATAGAACACGATGCCAATATGATCAATAGGTCACAATTCTGAGATGCCTGCATCGACCCCAAACTCGGAACGGCGAGTTACAAACTCGTCACGCATTCCGATGATACGCGGAGTGTCTATTCTTTCTGTATGTGTCCGGGCGGACACGTCGTCGCTGCCTCCTCGGAGGACGGCAGACTCTGTATCAATGGGATGAGCGAGTACTCTCAAAATAGCGGCGTATCCAACAGCGCCCTCCTCGTCTCGGTGACTCCCGAGGATTTCTGATCCACGCATCCGTTGGCATGAGTCGCCTTCCAGAGAGAATGGGAAGAAAAAGCCTTCAAGCTCGGCGGAGGGAACTATCACGCACCGGCGCAGTTGGTGGGAGATTTTTTGAACAAGAAACCCTCAACCAAGCTCTGAAGACTCACCTCGACCTACCGACCCGGTATCACCCTCACATCCCTCGATGACTGTCTACCAGATTTTATCACAAAAGCGCTCAGAAAAGCCTTACCGGAGCTTGATAAAAAAATCAAAGGATTCGCGTCCGATGATGCCATACTGACCGCCATAGAGGCACGGAGCTCCTCCGTCCTCCGGATCGTCCGCGACAAAGAAACTCTCGAATCAAATATAGCCGGCATCTATCCCGCCGGAGAATGAGCCGGATACGCCGGAGGCATCACATCGTCCGCTATTGATGGACTGATTATTGCTGAGAGGATAATAGGGGAGTGTTTGATGAGATAAGTTTTCTTGAATTCTCCAGTTCCTGTGGAACTCGTCTCTTATCTGATGACTCAAACAGTCCTCGGAACTTCCGAAATGCAAGAAAACTTAAAAAGTTTTTTATTCTCCGTACACCTTTAAAATTTTCTGAATAATTCCCGTGGTCGAGTATCCGCTCACAGTTGGGATAATCTGCACATCACCGCCATATTTTCGTACGGCCGTATACTCGGGGAGTTGTTCTTTGATATAGTCACCGCCTTTGACATGGATATCGGGTTGAATCTTTTCAAGGAGCGAAACGGGCGTCTCATCTGAGAATGGAGAGACAATGTCTATATACTGTATCGCATCGAGCATGAGCATTCTTGATGTTTCATCGCTGATCGGGCGACCGGGTTTGGTTGCGAAATATGGATTCGTATCGCTATTCACGAGGACGATGAGGATATCTCCGAGAGAGCGTGCCTGCCGAAAGGTTTCCAGATGACCCGGATGGAGGATGTCGAAACACCCGTTGGTGGTGATAATGCGTTTACCGGATGATCGCAGTGTGGCGACCTCTTTGAGGAGTTCTGATTCGGTTTGGAATATCATAATTTGGGGATTTAATGGAGATAGATGAGGTAAATATATAGGAAATTTCATTTTCTCCAAAAAATCTTTTTACTTTCCCTATTTTTCGCATAAAATCGTCCAGTTTAAAACCAAAATTCAACTCTTGATGAAAAAATTCTTCATCCTCCTCACACTTGCTGTTTCATCCTATATTTCAACGTCTCATTTTGTCTTCGCTGCTGACGATACGACTCCACCAAAAGCACAGAGTATCACGTATTTCGACGACAATCATAATGGGAAAATCGATCGACTCCTCCTTACGACTGATGAGCCGGTTTTTGGTCCGATTTCGACGCCGTATTCGACCGGGATAGCGATTAATACGCGCAATAATGGTTTCGTGCAGACCTGTGCCTATTGCGATATTTCGGAATTCGTCTCGGGGGTGGATATCGCGGATTCTGGTGTGACTTTCCATCTTGCTGAGCGGGATAATATCAAACCCCATCTCGCGATCAATACCAATCCTGGCTCATCCGCCAGCGATCTCAAGATTCGTGTCTATACCAATGCCAATCTCCATGATGAGGCGGGGAATCTCTTGGTGCTCACGACAAGCGCCTTTCCGAACTCATCGACCGGGATTATCGACGGCACGACCGGGATTGATTTCCTCGATACCGGGTGGCTCAATGGAGCCAATTTCGCAGGAGCACTGAATGTCCCGAAGATTGATTCTCGAGGAGTACTTGGATCGCTGACTCTCAATAGTATCATCCTCGGTATCACCGACGCATCTTTCCTCGGGGACAGTAATATCCTCCAGATCGGCGCGTGATCGAGGATAGAAGGTAATACCACGCTTTCTCTCGGTTCCGAGTCACAGATTCTCGGGGGCTCGAGCGAAGTGCTTTTTTCGAAATCGGGATTCAGCTCTTCATTCCGGACGATGTCCGGCGATGTTCTTTCGGATGTATCGACCGTGACTGCGAGTGGTATCTATTACGTCTACAATGGGACGCTCGTTGGATCAGGCCTGACACTTTCGGTGGATTATATTGCGGGTGATTCCACTGAGTCACTTTTTTCTGGTACTTTGTCGAGTACTTCCACCCTGATTGAGCTCCCACATGAGCTCTCCGGAGGGAATCTCCGAGCGACGGTCTCAAAGAGTTTTGAGGTAGGGGAGAGTGCGAGTTTCTCTGGAGTCACGCTCGTGTTTGATACCCTGACCCAGTCGAGTGTTACTTTCGCTGCCTCGATCGTGTCGACCGGATCCATCGTGGATATCACGAGGGAGAGTGCGAGCCTCTCTGGGGTGATTTTCCGACCAAACACATCATCTGGGAAAATATACTATGGTACAAACATTCTCGAAAATACCGGTACCGTCAATAATGGTTCTTTTTCTTTCACCGGACTCGTTGCTGGTACACTCTACAACTATCGTCTCGGACTCGTGCCATTTCCGGATTGGGAGGAGATACTCTCTGAGACCGGCTCTTTTACGACTCTTCCGGCACTCATTCCTCCACCCACAGCATCGATCGCATTCCAAAGTACGACCTATCTTCTTGATCAGAATCCGCTTCTAAACGAATTTACCTGTGATAATACCCACACAGAGTGCAAGATCAATTTCAATCTGGAATCGTCGTTTGCTACTGGGTATACGGCATCGGATTATTTTTGCGAGCTCGACTTCGATCTCGATTACGAGAGTGGGGAAGAATACAAATGTAATCCGAACACAGTTACTTTCCCTCGCGGTCACGATTATACACTTCATTTTCGTATCATCCATACGCTCGATGTTGAGCTCGCCAGTGAACGCGTGATTATCATCCATGCACCGGCACTTACTGATGCAGTTGTGGTCACTTCATCATCGGGATGATGATCCTCGTCTTCGCCTCCCGTTTCGATAATCGAGCCGATTGTTTTGGATCCAGTAATCCCGGATCTTATTTCAGAAGTACCTCAAACCCAAACTGCCATCGCCGATCCGATTATCGTTATCCAATCAGGGATCGACAGTGCGAATCATTGTAAGAATACCAAAGACTGTACCATCAATCTCGAGTACAAGGTCCTCGGCCCCAAGGAGGCCTGTCACTGGGATTTCTCGGGTGGGTCGTATCTCTCGGGCACCGAGAATAAATGTAATCCCGGCTACGTCCACTATCCAATCGGGGATTTCACGATCACGCTCCGGGTGTACGAGCAGGGGAATGTGTCAAATTTCCGAGAAAAGACTCTCTCTTTCACGAGTGGGACGGTAACCGAGATTGCTGCTGAAAAAGTCATGCCGACTCAATATCCTCCAGTAGCAGCTATCAAGCTCCAGTGAACACTCGGCAAGACCAAGAAACAGTCGGGGAATTCTGTGACGTGTGTGTGAGTCGACGAATGTAGTATCAATCTCTCGGGTGAGGAGAGTTATGACCTCAATAAAGATAAACTGACCTATTATTGGGATTTCGGCAACGGTGAGGCGAGCGATCGGGAGAATCCGCTCGCGGTCAAATATACGACAGGGGAGTATCGTGTGATTTTCAGGGTGACCGATCCGACCGGACTTTCGAGCGAAGCGACTTTCCTGGTGACGGTTACGGGTAAAAATGTAAAAGAAATTATCCCACCAAAACCCGTTGATCCGAATGTTTTCTCACTCCGCATCACGGGTGTAAGTCCGAATCCGCTTGGCAATGACGGAGTCTCGGAGTGGGCGGAGATTACGAATTCGCTCGGCGTCGATGTATCGCTCGCCGGATGTACGCTCGATGATGACTTCGAAAAAGGGAGTCATCCGTATAGTTTTCAAGATGAAGCGATGATTCCAGCCAAGTCCAAGAAACGGTATTACAAGCTCCAAACCCTCATCAATTTCAATAATACCGGAGACAGTGCCAACCTCCTCTGTGGTGGACAATTGGTGAACTCACTTTCGTGGGATTACAGTGTCCCGGAGGGATTTATCGTGTCCGGGAAAGCAGGGCCGTACAGTGAAAAAGTACGAGTCAAGATTCTCCGAGTCGTCGATGGTGACACGATCGTCGTGGAGCTCTATGGCAAGCAAGAAAAAGTCCGACTCATCGGAGTCGATACGCCCGAGACGGTCGATCCTCGTAAAAATGTGCAATACTTTGGGATAGAGGCCTCGAATTATACCAAGAGGATGCTCCAGTGAAAGGATGTGGAGCTCGAGTTTGACTACAATCCTCGCGACAAATATGATCGACTCCTCGTGTATGTCTGGATCGATGGTCAGAACTACAACGAGCAACTCATCCGTACTGGATATGCCCGTGCGTACCTCCGATTCCCATTCCGGTATTTCAAAGAATTCGAGAAAATCGGGAAGGAGGCGGAGAAAAATAAAGTTGGACTCTGGGCGGATCCAGAGGTAAAAAAGATGCTTGATGCCGAGGCAAAAGAGGATAAAAAAGCACTTGAGGAGCAACTCAAAGAGGAGGATGTTGCTATCCTTGATGATCTCATCGAGATAGCCGAGGATCCAGATATCGCCTCCGACAAGCTCGATGCCGAGTTCCTCGATCGCTTGCTCGATGTGGAGGATGATAGTTCTGAATCGAAGAAGAAATACACGAAACTCCGAGAAACTCTCGAAAAAATACCTCTCTCTTCGATCGAGATAACTCTCCAGGGACTCACATCTTCCAAAAATCGTCATCTCGCGGGCAATATTTTTACTTGTCGGACCAAAAAGACCTGCAGCGTGAATTTCACTGCCGGCAAAACTCGCAAGGATACAGTTTATTTTTGGGATTTTGGCAATGGCGAGACCTCTTACGGGGCGAATCCGAAGTCTCTCAAGTTCGGCATCGGGACCTACAAAGTATCACTCCGGGTACTTGATGCGATTACCGGAGATATCCATGATTCCTATTTCATGGTTATCGCTCACAAGATCGTAACTGTCAAGAAGCCGAAGAAACCAAAAGCTGCAAAAGTGAAAGTCGAGAAACCCCTGTCCGTTCGTCTCAATAACTTTTTCATCTGACCATCCCTCTTATCACGATCCCTCTCTCCCATAGATACAGCAAAATCAAGCACGGCACTTGCATTTGTATTTTTTAGCGGTGTGCATATAATCCTCCGTAGGAAGAAAATTGTTTTATAAAAAATGTATGTTCAGAAATCTTCGAAAAATATTCTCTCGACCGCAGTGTATGCTCATTTTTTTCGTTGCATCCGCCTTGATTGGATCGGTATTTTGGTACTTTTCGAATTTTGCCCTTACGCAGGGCAATCTCGGGACAGAGTACGCGATCTCAGAACTCACATTGCAGATATTGATCACACTTCTTTTCGCTCTCTTTGTTGCCGCAACCGTGTACAAGATTATCCATTTTTCTCACTTTTCTCGCAAACATTCGGGAGCCGGTGTCATTGCTGGATTCTTCGGGACACTCGTCGTCGGATGTCCAGCCTGTAGCATCTCTTTTGTCACCTATCTCGGACTCACTGGAGTGGTTGGTCTCATTCCTGGTGGGGGCATGACTCTCAAGGTCGTGAGTGTTCTCATGCTCATCTTCACGGATATATATCTCCTCCGGAATCTGGAGGTGTGCAGTATTAAACGATAAAAAAACATCCCAGAGCCGATCAGCTCGGGGATGTTTTCTGCTGTCTATTTTTAGAGATCGAGTTCATCGAATACACTGGCTCATCCTTCCGGCATGATATCCTCGGCATTTATGGAATCGGTTGGTTTCTCAATCGTAAACGTTCCGTGTTCGATGTCAGCAGTTCCCTTGGCAGAGAATTTCCAAGGACTTGGGAGCGAGAATCCAAGATTGATTTCGTATTCAGTATGAGCGGTAGTTCCTGTTGCTTTGATGGTACCAATTTCTTCATCATTGAATGTGATAGTAAGGTTGGTGTTTTCGATACTGAACGGACCAGTGACAGAAAAGACTTGTCCCATCGAAGAAGCCTTAAGCGAGAGATTTTTATTCTCCCAGAGGACATGAACTTCTCACCCAGTGTCGTCTGCATCAAACTTCATGTATCCGTTTCGGATTTCTACCGTTGCCTTATTTCCCCTCTTGTTCGTAAGATTCATGGTTGCGGTATAAGCTCCGGACATTGAGAGGAGCTTGATATCTCCAGTGGTTCCATTTTCATTGATTCGAATCATATATTCGTATCCATCTGTTATATCACGGTACCAGAGTTTATTGACACGAAAATCCTTCCTCATACTATTAAATTCACCGTTGCTCATTGGACCGTTGATGAGCATTCCGATAGTATCGAGTGTTGATTTTTTTGGCTCGAGAGCATATCGTCCTTCCCATCCTTTGTAGGGTGTGAGGAGTGGTTTTTGTTCAAGGATATCGAGAACTGTCTTGATGGTTGAGATAACCTGAGTAGTGCTTGGCCCCTCCCGAGAACCCTCTGTTAAATTGATCCGTACTGTTTTTCCTTTAATTGTATCGAGCACAGATTGGACTTGTTTTATATAGATCGAAAGATCGTCCTTACTACTGGACATGTCTATGACATAATCCTGTAATGTAAGGTACATTTCTTTGTCTATTATTTTCATATTTCCGTCAATCATGATGGTTCCTTTGATTGATTGTGAAACACCCTGACTCATATTTCATTCTTCGTCAAATATTGGACTTCCCGGGAGTGTGAGATCCATCGTGGCACTAAGTTTCATATCAGCTTCGGTATTTCCCGTTACCCATGAGAGAATACTGGTATTTTTCTCGAGATTTACATCGATGGTCCCCATCTCACTTTCGAAGTGGAATAGTGAAGGATTAGATTTTTTTATATCCTGTCCATCATACATCTGGAGCATCTCCTTGAGATATCAGACGAGATCTTTTTGTGTCGTAAGGACATCTGCCTCAACTCGTGTGCGATCCTCGGTAGGAATAACAAAGGGATTACTCTTATTATCTCCTACTTTCTGTACTTCTCTGAGGATGTCCCGTATAGCAGTTGCTCGCGTTCGTATTTCTTTGAGATAACCATCATACTGTGTATCAGAATAGGTATATTCCATTTCCGAGAATATGTTTTCGAGTTGTTCTTTTTGGAGAGAGAGTTCGAAAAGATAGATCTTGCGCAACTGGAAATTGCCAAGCGCGAAAATTTTCGGAGAGCTCATTCATTCTATGTATTTCATAAGTGTTGGCTCCAGGCGCATGAGGCGCTGAATCTTTGCTGGCGGAGCATAGTTTGTTCTGTGCGGATTTATACTTATTGCCATAGTGGATTGAGAGAAGCTGACAATGGTACTCATGAGCACGAGCGTACTCAGTATTTTGCGTGTATTCATAAGGTAAAAGTAAAAAAATAAAATAATCGTTTTTTTGTTTGGGATAGCTTTGAAACGATTACCGGATAGTGTAGGATATTTTTTTATTAAAATCAAGAGTTTTTTTATTTTTGAGCGAAATAAGTATAGTTAAAAAAATCCCCCCATTAAGTTTTGGCTTAATAGAGGGATTTCTGGTTGTTTGCAAAAATGGTGACGCTACGGGGAGTTGAACCCCGCTTTACGGGATGAAAACCCGCTGTCCTAACCGATAGACGATAGCGCCAAATGATCGGGAACGTGAGACGAGAACTCGGTAGCCCCATGTCTTCCAAAGCGTGTGCGCGGCGCACAAACTTTGCTTCCTGATTATAATTAAATGGTCGGGAACGTGAGACTCGAACTCACAACCCCACGCTCCCAAAGCGTGTGCGCTAGCCAATTGCGCTAGTTCCCGACGAAATTACGGATTATAGAATCCGTAATTTTAGTGTTTCATTGGTGGGTATGGGTGGACTTGAACCACCGGCCTCGTCCTTATCAGAGACGCGCTCTAACCAGCTGAGCTACACACCCGGAAAAAAATAATCTAATCAATATTGAGAAAATAAAGCCAAATAACTGGCTTTTATTATCTCAGGCTTTTATTATAATGGAGCGGGTGATGGGACTCGAACCCACAACAATCTGCTTGGAAGGCAGGGACTCTAGCCATTGAGCTACACCCGCATAAAGTATATGACATACAAAAGCGAGGGTATTGTATAAAAAGTTGTGAGCTTGTCAAAAGATTTTTCAAGTTAAATGTTTTTTCTTCTCTATATTTTTGCATTTTAGTAAAAAATAGGGTAAGATGAGTGGGTTATTTAAAATATTTTTTAATAAAAATACATATATGGGAAACATAGAACAACAGGTAGCTCCAGTATCAACTCCGCAGGTAGTTCCAGTAGTAGATCAGGCATTATCGAAAAAGACCCAGTTTCTTTGAGAGCTTGATGATGCGAAAAATTCTGGAAAGATTACACTTGAGCAATTTAATAATGCCAAGTGAAAAATAGAAACTATTTTCATCAAGCAGGATCAGGAGATGAATGCGAAGATAAAAGAAATGTCGGAAGAAAAAAATAAAATCCTGAAAGAGTCTGCGAAAAAACGAATGGAGTGAGGAACAGAATCACTCGCCATGGAGTCATTGAAAAGTGCTCTCTATTTTCCACTCGGCATAGATAAGGACCTCAGTAAAAATAATCCAACTCAGAATTTCACCAAGTGAGTTATGGATGAGGCTCTTGCACTCCCAGAAGTTGTTGCTCTCCTCCTTCCACCAAATTCACAACTTCCTGCATTTATCGAGTGAATAAAAAATATGAGTTGGGCAGATGTGAGGAATACATTCTTCCATGGTGTTACCGATATCTGATCCGGAGAAGCCTACAAGGCTGGTCGATCGGCGGTATTTACGATACTTCTCTTAACGGGGGTAGGATGAGCCTTGAAAAGTGGATCATCACTTGCTACTAAGGTGGCAGGAGCCCAGATTCTCAAGGCAGGAACAAAAACATGAGCCAAAGAAGTAGTAAAAAATATAGCAAAAGCTACAGTACGAAAACCCATTGAATTTACAGCAGGAGTTCTAAATAAAGTTGGTACTGGCGCAATGATGCCATGAAAGGTGATAGGGAAATGAGTATGAAAAGTGGGAGAATTGGCATGAAAAGGGATTTCAAAGATGAAGCGAGCTCCAAAAGTAATATCAACCCCAACATCTCCATTAAAAGGTCCAGCAGTTTCTATGGAAAGTCCAGTAATTAAATTATCCGTAGCATGAGAAAAAGAATTCTGAGCAATTTATACTAAATCCCTACAAAAAGCACAAGATATTCTGGCGGGCTGAAAGCGTTTACATACCACACAAGAGGATGTGCTTTCTTATGCACTAAAAAGAGCAGTATCAGACTGAAAAAAAGTCACAAATGACAATGTTGATTTTATTATTCATGAACTCACTAGATTTAAAAATTGATTTACTGAAGATCAAGCAAAATTGCTTATAAAAAAAGGAGTGTTATGAAAAGATGTTACTACTCTAAACAAAAAGGTTTGAACGAAAATTAAAGATCAAGGTAGATTAATGCAAGCCACAAGTGAACAGATTTCAAAGATGAAATGACTCCAAAAATCTGCAAGATTTGTTGCTGAACACAAGGGGGTGGCTCTTGGTACTGGTACAGTACTTTGAGGTACGATACTAAGAAGTAAGCGTGAGGGTGCTGCCAATGATTATGATCTGGCTTCTATTGATCCAGAAATTATTCCGACTCCAGTTCCAGTTGAATCACAGGAAACAACACCACCAGTAACTCCTCCAGAAGGACAATCAGGAACTCCAGTTCCATCTCCGGAATGAGGTGCACCTGAGAAATGAGAATCTCAGGAAGAGTCTACAGAACCAGTACAATCAACTTGAAAACCACGAAAGAAATCTTCAGAATGAACTTTAGAACCAAAGGGAAAAGAATGAGCACACGCTCCACTCACTCCAGAACAAATCAAAGAAGGAGCTGTTGGAACGGTTGCTACCAAGACGTGAAAACTTAATGTGCGGGATGAGAATGGAAGGGTTATTTGAAAGCTCAATAAATGAGAACAGGTAACTCTCACCGGAGAATCAAAAGATATAAACGGTCGAAAATATGTAAAAGTAAAATCGTCTGATGGAAAGGAATGATTTGTGGCTGCAGATTTCATTAAAGTGGATAAATGAGCCGATAAAGTAGACGTCCAGAAAGAAGGACAAAAAGTATGAAAAGTGGATCAGAAGAAAGAAGATTCAATTCCAGCTAAGAGTCAGAAAACAGAACAGACATCACCGGTGATAGGTGAATTATCAGCAGAAAAACAAGAGAAATTAAAAGCTGGAAAACCTGTAGAGCTTGCGAAGTATACAATCACACAAATGAAAGCCGATTGACGCGATTGGTATTCGGATGATTCATGAATGAAGGAAAAAAAGGAAATTCCAACTGAAACATATGATAATACTTTTGAGCTCTATCTGAAAGATGGACAGTATGTATTAGAGATGAATGGAACATGGGCATTTACGGATACTACTGAGCCGATGGGAAAAGATGTTCCGAGTCCACAGGTACTGCAGAAAAAGATGGAGGAGATGATGAGTGCTATGCAAAAAAATTGACGTGAAACATTTGCGATAACTCATCCAGAACTCTACACTGTAGCATTTAATTTAGCTAAATAAAAATCCATATGTCAGAAATACTCGGTAATAATCCTCAAGTTGTTGATTCAAAGAAGGATGTAGTTCCTGTCAGAGAAGAAACAACACAGAAATTGGTTGTATTGAAACAGGATGTCGGACCGGTTAATCCGGTTGTTCCTGAAAAAACACCAGAATCAAATGAATCGAAGCCGTCGTTTGATCGGGTATTTGAGGGAACAGAGTCTGAGGCATTTACTCGGGAAAATAGACAGAGAATTCGGGTTATAGTAGAGGCGAATCTGGGACTCGATACGTATCCATGGATTACGCCGGTTCATCGAGAAAATATCGCAATTGCCAACACAGATCGACTCCTCCAAGATCCTGATTTTCAGAGTATTTTCCGGACGACTGTAGGATTTGCTGACATTGCCAATAATTTCATGAAAGGGAAGGTTTCTGGATCGGGAGAAGCGCCACAAGAAACGGTCGAAAAAGGTACAAAAAGTGGACTCTCTGATCTTGAGCGTCGCATCGCTCAGTGCATCGCTCGTGTCACAGAACCACTCAAGTGATTACTGGTAAAATGACAAACTCCGGAAACTCTTGGGCTTCTATCAAATCCAAATGAACTTGCCCGGTATAATGGGGGTGAGGTTCGCACGGATATAGGGAAGATGGGAAATGAGGAATTGGAATGATATATCAAATGACTAAATGGAAAGATCCTCGAGATTGATCGTCGAATCCTCCCACTCGAAGATTTGCGTGAACGGGGGATGGATTTCCTCGCAAAGGGGCCCGATTTTTTAAAAGATATATTTTTCTGGATATTTAAGAATCTTCCATTCATCGGGAATATACTTGCCGGATTCCTCGGATACAAAGATTCCGCGGATGTTCTCAATTGAGCCTCGGAAGAGTTTCGACAACGCAGATCGCTTGGTGTACTTCGCGGGTTTGGTTGGGTGACCGATATAGAGGGAAAAGAAAAGAACGGAGAATATGCCGGCAAGATTGATATCCTCAAAGGCAAGGATCTCTCGAAAATCAATCGAAAGAAACTCAAGGATTTTTTCGCATTTACTCAATCAGAATGAATCAATGCCGAGACGCCGGATTTTTGGATAGGTGTTTTTAATGATGGAAAGATTGTGAAGAAAGGTTCGAAGGGGAAAAATGAAGCAGGAGAGGAAGTTGAGGTGAAAGATCAGGAGTACGCTGTGGATCAAATCAAGTGAGGAGATCTGGACAAGGATTTCGAAGGATTGTATGAGAAGTTGAATAAACTCTATGATAAGAATGAGAATAAAAAACTGAGTGAACGACAAGAAGTCGAGAAACAAACACAAGCAGCGAACGAGAAGGCGAAACAAGAAGCCGAATTCAAGCAACAATCTGATCTTGCAGCAAAAAAAGTGGAGGCAGATAAATTAAATGCCACACTTAAACCATATAGAGATTTATATGAAGGCCGTATTATCAATGGGAAGCTTGTAGAGAGTTTAAATGGTCTTGTTGTGAGTGATTTTATCGATGGGAAATACAGAATCAAGGCAGAGAAGGTATTATCAGCAAATCCGGATAAAGATAAAATCATAGCGGTACTTAGTACATACTCAGGTCTCCTCTCTGCTAACCCAAAAGCCATGGAGCACATCAAAAGTTGTAATGTTACTGATTTTCGTGGGATATCCTACCAGCGCCAACTCATGCTCGTTGCTGCATGATATACGAGTGAGCAAATGAAACAAACAGAGATTGCAATAGATGTACCCGGACAGGCACAGCAAGCACCAGCACAACAACCAATACCACAACAACAATCGGCAGAAACCAAAAAAGATGAAAAGGTTATTCTTACCGATTCATTTCTCAAGGCGGTAGAATTTCCCTTTGTATTCTGAGATAAGCAGGTTAAATTCGATAATGGAGTACTTTGCATTTGAGATCAGAAATTTTCTCTCGCTGGTTCCAATGGTCTCATCCCTGTAGATATCACAAACGTATCTTTTAGCTGAGATAATCTGAGATTATCTCACAAACTCTGAACATCACTCGTCGCTCGTACCGAAATCGCCGCTGGTCTTCCGAAGATGCTTGAGATGAAAAATAGCGAGAAAATCGAGGCAGAAGGGAAAGATGGGAAAATTATTATCACTCGAGTGGCATAAAAATGAGCAAAAAGAAAAACGAGCACAAAAAGTGTTCGTTTTTTTGCGTTTGGAAAGAAAATATGGTAGGATAAAAGAAGTTATATTTTTAATTATTATTTTTATGGCAGATACAAAGGTCCCAGAAGCTCCAGTAAGTTCAACAGAAAATCTCGTTGGTGAGCTTGATACTATGGGTAAGCAGATCGAAACTCTTGCAGAAGATCCACTCAAAAAAGAGACGGGGGAACAACTCAAATGATTGCGAGTGGCTGTCAATGATCCGACTGCAGATCCAAAGTATCTACGTATGCAGATTGATCATCTACGCAGTGGTATCGATGCCGCGAAGAAGATTCAGCAGTGAAAGGAACAGATTTGAGATATTCTTTCCGAACTCTCTCCAGAGAGGATTGAGTCGTCTGCACAATTGATGGAAATGCTTATAAATATCTACCCAGAAGGGGAAGGCAAGACACTCTTGCGAGGATATGCAGGATCATTCATGTTAGAGCAATTTGAGAAAAATAATCACCGGATTACAATTGGTGCAGATAATATTATTTCTCTCTCTTTGATTGATGAATCGAAAAAAACACCAGAAATTACTCAAAACAAAATCAATCTTGAGAAGAAAATCAATACGCTCATAGGATCAAAAAAGATGGATATCAATACACTCCGTACTGGTATGTTGTATCGTGCACCAAGCTTCATTTCTTATAGTGATACTCTGCGTGACCCAAAATGACAGGTTCCAGATACTGTTAAAAATCGTGATCCTAAGGCATACTTTGAATATCTCAGTGAAAAGAAAAAGAATGGATATGTGTTGTCTGAAGCCGAAAAGACACTCGTACAATCCGAAGCTGGATTCACGTGATTCAATGCTATGATCCCAGCAATTTCAGAAGCAAAAGATCTCTCAAAGATGCAACAAGTGGCCATCATAGCTATGAAGAAATATGAAAATCCCCAATCTTCTCAGTCTGGATTTCCTTCTCCACAATCAGGAAATAGAGCACCATCTGTCGTGGGCGAAGGCATAGGAACTGTAGGTGCTGGTATCGGGAAAATCGCCGGAGCTTGAGCAAGATGAGGAATTGGCGTCATTGCTGACATATTTAATAGTGCCGTAAAAGAAGGTGGTGCCTGGGGATGACTCGCCGTCCTTGGTGGACTCATCGCTGCTGTATGGAAGCTTGGATTCTGGAAGACACTCGGTGGTATATTTGGAATCGGAGTCGTGAGCGAAGCTGCCGCAGGTCGTATCGATCTTGATACAGAGACCAAGAAACTCCAAGCAGCCTGAGCCGCGATATGAGCCACTGCCGATAAGGCAGCGACTGCTGTGAGTGGACAAGAGGCAGGAGTGGTGAAGCCAGGGGAAGAAATAAAACTTTCTCCAAGTCAGGAAATGGCTACAACGAAAGTAAATACTGATCCAAGAATCAAAAACCTTTTCAATACAACAAGAGAGAAGAAAACTGCAAAACTTGATGCGTATTTAAATTTCATAAATACTACCCTGAAGGACAAGCCACTTTCGACACTTGTATCTCCAGTTGATAAAAAACAGAGTATATTTTCAATAACATCAGGTTTTGATTCATCAATTACTGTACCACAGGATATGGACGGATCTATACTCAAGGATATACTCCGAATCTACCTTACCGGAGTAAGTATTCCAGCATCCTCTTTGGTGCAAGACAAATATAAACCCATGATAGTAGGGATTGAGAATAAGTATGATCCACAAAAGGACACACTTATTTGAGCTATCCAGAAAGTATACAACATTTCTGATTCAGATCTTTCCAAAAATATAGAAACTAAAATTGCAGGATATAATTATTTTATGTTTAATGGAAAAACTGTCCCTAAAGATAATACGACTATTGAAATGATCAAAGGGGATAAGGGATATACAACAAAAATGACCATAAAAGACCCAATGAAATTGAACACAACTCCTTCTTTTACATCGATTAATCCGCTCACAATAGAGTTTGATGCAAATGGAAAACTCATAACCAAGACTGTGCAACTCTCTTGACTTGCCTGACAAATGCAAGTTAAAAAGGATTATGCAATTATTCAAAATAATGACACTATAACATTCCAACCAGTATAAATATTTCTATTTCAAATCTATATATTATGTCTACTACTATTGAACTCAATGACACTCAGCGTGAAGCACTCGCCCAAACAAAAGAGTGTGCAGCGCTTCTTGACTATGGCACAGAAGTGCCAGTGGAGATTATGCTTTCTTTTCTGGATGCAAAATCCCAATCAACTCAACAGGAGTGTGCTACGGCTCTCGGATATCAAAATGATTCAAAAAAGATGCTTGATGATTTGCGTGGCATAACCCAATCACAACCACCTCCAGCGCCCGTACCAGCATCAGGTGGGGTTGAGTGAACTGATAATAAGGAGAAAGGGGGTGATGATGCCCCATTGAGAAGTCAAGGATTCACCGATCTTTATATTGTTTCACGCCTCCTCCAACTTGGTGTTGGTCCGACAAGTACAGGCGGGGCAAGTCCACAAATAGAAAAAGGGTTTATAAAAAGACCAATTTCTATTGGCAAAAAGACTCTTTATTACTGAGAAAATAGTGCCGCAACTATCCAGAAGATGTTTCGCACAGTTGATACTACGTTCTTGGACTGGATGTATAAGGGGGCATGAGTTGAGAAAAAACACGTTGATCTTATGCTTCGTCAACTTGATACAATGCGTGACAGTTTGAGTACTGAGGGTATGAAACATTATATAGACACTAGAAAGGCTCTTATTAATGCATCCTCCCTTCTTTCTCAAGTTGAAATCGAAGCTGCAAAAACAACGCCAGATCAAAAAGTACTTGAAAAATTACTCAGAGAGTATGCGTGAGCAACAGAGCAGTATAATAAATTTAATCTTGTCGGAAGAACTCCTGAATTTCATTCACTAAAGGCGAATGTTACAAACGAACTAAATGCCATAAGTACTGATACAAGCAGAATCGAATCCGATCTAAAGCGATGAGAAAAACGACAAAAATTATGGGAAGAACATGGACTTAGGACTCTTGATAGGAAAATACTATCTACTGATCATAATTTTAAGAGACAAGAAAATATCTTTGCCGAAAAAGAAAAAATACTCAATTTGGCAAAAACCCCGATTCGATCCTTAGAACAAAATTTGTTAATATGATTGAAAGATGAGTTAGATGATCTCGAAAAAGAATTAGCCGAACATAACCGAAGAGGTGGAGCATGAGCTGGCGCTCGTCCGAGCGCGGAAATTAGGAATGATATTAGATTAAAGAAATGAGAAATTCGTACAAAAAATGGAATTATTACCTCAATAGAAGACTGAACTCATTCAGATTTAGTATCTGAAAAAACAGCATTTGATAATGCCAAGTCAGATCTTGACATATTACAACAAAAAAAGACACGTCTATCGAGTAGTAAAAAGGCACTTGAAGTAAAACTTACTACACAAAAAGAAGAAAATATAAAACTTGGAACTAAATATACGGAAGCACAAGCAAAACTCTCAAGATTATCCGATCTTGATGAGATGAAACGACTCCTTGATGTAATAGAATCTAATCCAGATCCGATTGAGCAAGGTAAGGCGGAAAGGGTTCTCCAAAAAATGCGTTCTGATATTGATCCTACTTCACCACTCCATGTGGCACTAAATGGTACGGATACTACTACTCGGAGACAGGCTATAGAAATAGAAAAAACAAGAAGGACCAAGGAGTCTTTGTTGCTTCAATGAGCGGAATTGCCAACTTGGATGAGTGAAAAACAGAAAGAAAAAATACTGAAGGCTCGTGAACGAATAGGAGATATATATTCTCAGGTAGATAATCTTCATAAACAAGCAGGAGATATTACTAAGGCACTCGAAACAGATCCAAAAATAGCAACTGCTGATCAGTTTACAAAAGAAGCGAATATAAAAATTGGTGCTGTAAATGATAAAATCACTAAGTTGAGTCCTCTTATTGATGATGTGATTCGTGATGTTGGAACCGCATTTCCAGAACTTAAGAGGGATGATGTTATTAAACAATTAAAAGTTCCCATTTTACCAAATGCAGGATGAGCAACATGGATGAAGAAATGGAATAATTCTATCGAAACCCGTGCGGTTAATTCAAAAGTGTGAAGATGAGTTTTTGGTGCATTGATGATAGTTGGAGCAGGACATGCAGCATATGATGGATTTACAAAAGAGTGAGTAAAAGGTACTGCTAAGGAGTTGAGTGATATTGGTCTCTGATTCATACCAGGATATGATCTTGCGGTAGCTATAAAAGGTGAAACTCTCGCAGGGGTTCCTGGTGTACAAGGCAGGAAGCTCACCAAAGAAGAACGATGGATTCGTGCAGGTTTCTGAGTACTGAGTATTATTCCTATCGTAGGTACTTGAGCAAAAGCGATTGCTACAAGTGCCAAGGTTATTAATCTTGCTGATAAGGTAGCTGATGGCGTAAAGGTGTCTAATGTGATTGTTAAAACAACTGATTGATTGACTGATGCAGCTCGTCTTACGAGTCATGCCGCCACCCTATGAATAGTTGGTTCGGCTGCTTACAATATGGCAGCACCAGTATTTACGAGCAAAAAATTCAAAGTAGCACTCGTGGATGTAAATCCGGGTACAATACAAAAATAAAATAGTAATACAAACATAAAATAGTAATACAAACATAACCCATCTATTATATGAAAAATACCACTCCCCTTACAATTGACAATCTCATGTCCATGAATCCCGAAGAACTTCTAACTCACGGATATGAAAGGACGTCAAGTTGAGTACGAAAAATACCACAAACACCACAGGATAATTCGATCGAGGAAACAAAAGACTGAGTAGGGAAGGCCGTACATATTCTCGTTCTGCCTCCGAAAAAGGGTCGATTCGACGTAGTTCTTAAGGGGGATGGAGTACTTGACGATCTCGAAGAGATCAAAGAAGGGGTACTTCAGTCAGCGAAACATATAAAAAGCATTGAATCTATAGCATATGTTGATCATAAGGGGAAGAGAAATATACACATTCATTGGACTAATGTACTTGGACAGCGCATGGTTAGTATGTATTTTATTACATATGACCTTATGCCCTATGGACAAACTCGAGATCTTCAATGAATCGACGTATCACGAGTAAAATCTACCACTATTATTTGTTACAAGACTACAAAATGATCAGAGATCGTCAGTGATTATCATGGCGTGATACAGACTATTCAATGAACTACAGAGAAATTTGCCCCCAAAGAACAAAAGAGTCCGAATGCCCAGTATCATACAAATCAATTTGATGGTGAGATAGGAATCCCCCTTCCTGATTCAAAATTCAGAGATGGGAAAAGTATACCAAGAGATAAATAAAAGAACCAAAGAATAATTATTGGTTTATCACGAAAACCATACCTGATTCTTGCCTTTTTATCCACTTTATGATATAATCAACCCATAGTTTATATTTTTAGCATACCATCTTATGACACCTACCCCAGAAAAATTAAAACCAGCAGAAAAAACTCCCGCAGAAATTGCTGCTGAGCTTGATAGAAAAGCGCAGGTATTGGAAGTTGAATGAAAGGCGAGTGATGCACAGAGAAAGAGAGGGGTTGCTGAGAAGATACGCGGATTGAAGACAGAACTTGAGCTCTGATCGCTCCAAAAAACCCTTCCTTTTCATGAGGCGAAAGATATAGAAGATGCTCGAGGTAATTCCACATCGACACATCCAGAGGTACTCGCTACGGCCGCCGTTTGAACGGCTGGTGTTGTTGCTGCGATTGACAAGCTCGATGGATCCATGGAAAAAACCGGCCTTGGAAAATTGGGAATCAAGGAGAGTATTAAGGAATGGATTACTGAAGAACTTACCGAAGAATTGGATAAAGATGCCGGTTTTCTTGATAAGATTATACACAAAATCAAGATGATGTTCCTCGTCCCGTTTGCGAAGATGTTTGGAGTGGATGTGACGAAGAAAAAATGAGAATGAAAAGAGGGGAATTGAAAAGATGGTTGAGTGACTATGGAATGAGAGAAGGGTGGTAAAATAGAGGGGACGAATGAGGATATAAATAAGAAATACCTTATTGCAAGTATTTGATTAACTGAAATTTCTTCAGAAGTTGCACAGCAATGATGACTATCAAAAATATTTCCTTTGAAAAATATTCAAGAGATGAAACTTCAGGATATTAAAGTATATGCATGAAATCTGCAATGATTTCGAACATTCGCTTGACTGAAAAATGATATTAGTGACGCAGCAATTCTGGCTTTTTTGTCAATTTTTACTGATACCAAGAATCCCTCTTATAAAATACTTGTTTCTTCGTATGAAAAAACTGCTCAGTGAAAAACAGTAAGCAATGCGACAATCCTGGATATTATTTCTCATATCTGATCGGATATTAATTTCCTAAAGATATTAAAGGGTATTAATGTTGCAGATTACGAAAATAGTATTGCCGAAGCAACCAGACGTCTTTTCATTCATGATGAAAAGACAGGGGATATATCATGAGATCTTGTTGAGAAGGCGTATAAATTATGATTTTCCAAGAATCTCCTCCTTATACTTTTTAGTAGTAGGGATGCGGTTTTTACAGATAAACGCTCTTTCGATTCACTTTATGACAATCCTGCATTAACGGCAGAAGATAAAAAAACACTTGACAAGTTTGGTGTATTCAGCGAATGATTTAAAACAAGTATTTTTACTGATACAAGACTCAATCTCTGAAACGGAGAAATTATGAAATCGAAGGCAGAGATCAATATGTGATCTATGTTAAAATCATATATCTTGACAGGAGGAAAAGTGAATCTTGATGAAATGAGTACTATAGAAAAAATAGGTGCATATACAGCATTTTTTATGATCAGTGCAAAAACTCCAGAAACTGCCTGAGGAGTTACTGGTTCGATTTTTAATTTCGAAAATCTTGTAAAGTGTTATCAGAAAACGCCAGACATTTTTAACCAAATTCCTGAGGATGTTCAAACAACCATATCTGGAATATTTTCTTTTGAAGTCATCTGGGATAAAATAAAATGATATATGTGAGATACATGAAAATATACAAAAGAATTTTTTCAAAAATCACCATGACTTACAGCCATATTAATATTGTTTTTCATAGTTGGTCCGATTTTCTCACCAAGAAAAAGCCTTGTAGATATGATGAAACATAGAAAATAATCTATCTCTCCATCACCCCCTCCCTCAACTCCCCCCGCCTATCATTATAATGCAACTTCAACATATCATCACTCACTACAATTTCATCAATCCTCTTCAACGCACGTACACGTCGATCGATACTCCACTGAGATATCCATCCAAACAGACTATCCATCCAGTCAAATAACGTACTCAAGATAAATACATTCCCGAAATCTGAATCTCTGGTCTGGAGGAGGTATTGTTCGTTCTCTTCTCGATTGACTGATAACCCTATCCATTCATTGACTCGGAGGAATCGTCCGTAGGTGTCGAAACTGTTGTAGATGGGTTTGAGTGTACTGATCCAGTAGGCGAGGTAGATGTCGTTTTCGAGAGCGATGCCCTTGAGTGAGAGATTGCGCTGCGTTATGAAGAAAGGGAAACAAAATTTGCCAGCCTCATCTCACGTCTTGGTGCGGACTCAGAGGATCATGGCGATGCCAAGTACGAATGTTCGGACGAGCCAGAGCCGTCGTGGTGCCGTCACGATGAAGAGGTCAATGTCGGAATCGGGATGTGTCGCGTACATGGCGAGCGAATTAGAGACCGCGATCATGCGGAGTCCGGGTATCCATGTGATAAACGGTACGAAATCTTGTGTCTTCTTGAAAAGTTCCCGTTCCTGGAGAGACGGGGATTTTTTGACGCCGAGAATCGATTCGAGTTTGGGTATGAGAGTTTTCATAGAGCGCATTGTATACATCGCGAAGAAAATTCAAAATCTTTTTGACGAAAGTTTTTATATATGTTACCATACCGAAATGAAGCATCTATTATTCAAATCTACCAAATTATGACCTTTTCAGAAAAACATCATCGCGATAGGGGAGTGGAGGACGATCTCTGGATTGATCTTGCCATCCTTTCATTTCTCCGAGAAGAAATTCTTCTCGGGAATTTGGATTTTGTTTCCTTGACGGAAATGTATCGTCAGGGATTGTTTTCTGATCTCGATTGTTCGTGGGAAAAATTTCGTCGCCGATCGCTCTATCAGGTAGGACTCGGATTCGCTGAGCCTCGGATCATCTATAGCGCCGATGGAGAAAAAGTCGATACCAAGAAACAAACCGGATACCTCCCACCACTCAGGGTCACGCCAGCTGGTTTTATGCACATACCCGAGCTTGAAAAAGAGGCAAAAAAATATGAAGGATTTAATAGGTATATTACAAAATTTCAAGATTTTATAGAGAAAGTGACAGGTATGAAGGGGGCTATTGTTATCGGGATCACAAGTTTTCTTATCGTCACTATTTTCGTCTTCGATATCAAGGTGAGCAAAATCATAGAAAAAATTCCAATTCTGAGCTCTATTATTGATACTCAGGTGCTCGCAGACTTTGAGGCAATCAACGAACAGGATGAGTTTTATCAGGCGATGATGTCTCAGAATATATCCGGTTCTTTGGGGTCTTTTTCAAGTGATGAAAAAGTTGTTACGCCAACAGAAACAGCATCCGGTAAAAATAATACAATGGAAGATAGTGAAGTGAAACAAACAGATAAGGTAACAAGTGCGACAAATAAACCTCGTCTTCCTATTCCTGATTTCCTTAAGAGGACCGTCCCTCGGGGAGTGAAGATCGCTGATATCAAGGTCCAGACCGTATCTGCTATAGAGAAGCTCTTTCGCATCACGCTGGATAATGGAGATGTGCAGTATGTTAATGTCAAAAAATCCGATAACAAGTACCAGATAATAGGGGAATAATGAAGATTCTAGAATGAATATATTGACATACAAATCATATTACATTATAATACATATGTACACTTAAAAAATTTACTATTTCTTAATTTATATATATGTATACACAGGAATTAAAATTAATGAGAGTGGGTGAGGGGTTACGTGAAAGCACTTTCTATAAAGAGCATGAGAATACTCTTGCTACCGAATTTTCTCTATCTCTCGAAGAGATACGTATACTCGCGTTGGCAACAGGACAGAGATGTTCAAGTAGAAAGACCTGTAGAAATTTAGATACACCTGTATTTTGCTCACTTTTCAAATCTAAATTACACGAACAATCCATTGCTCGTAAATTAGAAGAACAATGAGTTACTCGGTAACTTGAGTTATTTCAGTAGATTATAACATGAGAAATTCTCGTGCGAGTCCCTTGATAATCCTTTTTTGGGCAAGCGTTGCGTCTTGGGCGGTATATTCATAAAACACACACGCATCGAGGATTTTCTTCAGAGTTTTTGAAGGAATTCGTTTGTAGATCTCCTGAGGTGTCTTGGTTGTGGCTCCTGACACTTGTCCGGTTTGTTCGAGGTGAGTACGGACCGCGAAGCTGATTTTCTGGAAAAACTCTTCGTCATCAAGACTCAGGTTTGCGAGGGGATCGGAAACAATCTCATTTTCATTTGGCAAGGAATGCTGTTCTCGCAGTTTGTAGTATCGCTCGAAAACAACGAGGAAAAATATGAAAATCAAATAAACAATAATCCCGATCCCGATAATATGCCAAGTATCTTTTCGGATATAGGAAAAGGCAATTAGGATATTTTTGATATCGTATATATCATTCATAAATTATAAAATGATTAAATAATTATTATCTTTACCCCCTCTCCTTCAAAAGGGGAGGGGTTGGGGGTGAGGCTATTTATAATACGATCCATAAATTCTTGTGAGATTCTTTTTGCAGAGATTTTTTTCCGCACAGGAGAAAACCTTTCAAATAGTTCTTATGTCTATATATTGTATATCCCCAGAATTGATTATATCTTTATTGGAGTCATTATAAAATTTGAGCATGGCAATCTGCTGTTCGATATCATCTCCTATTCGTACGAGAATAATTGTCCCACTCTCAAGTGCGATATGGAGCTCGCGTTCCGCCTGGAAATAGGTAAACTTAGCGATATTGGAGGTAGGGAATGTTTGCTTGAAGAGGTCTCGAGAGATGAGGACGATACGCATGAAATCCGTTCGTATGGCTTCTTTGTATTCGATAAATCCTACTTCAGAGAGACGAGTATCGATGAGGTCGAGATCATAGAGGGGGAGATCCCGTGCTTTTTGATAAACGAGAATACCATTGGTTGTTATGATATAATTTTTCTCTATATCTTTGAGATGGACGAAAAATTGTGGAACATATGACTCGGTTATGATTTTGAGTCCATTTGGAAATAGAAGGGAAATATCCACGCGTTTGAGGTTTTTTTGAAGGTTCATCATTTTTGCACGCACCTCATTTTTGTCGACGGAAAATATAGACTCCCCATAGACATCTTCGATAGATTTGTAGGCGATATTGATATCGGTAATAGCGTCAATTCGTTCTATAATAACCTTGGATGGAGATATGCGAAAATAGGGAGAGAAAAAGAAAATATAGATGCTGGATATACAGAGAAAAGAACCAATCAGAAAGAAAGAAAAACGGAATTGAACTCTATTCTGCTCAAATATATTAATGAGCGTATTAAAATAGTAAAATCGTTTCTTGTTGTAAGAAAAAAGAGAAAAAGTTGCTCCTTTTTTGGTTGTATCGAAGAGGTATTTTTGTTTCTTCTCTCGACGTACTTCATCACGAAACCGACGATTTTTCCAGTATCGAAAAATCCCGTGGAATTGTTGTTTGATTTTAGTTACGAAGGTCATATCGTTCTGAGAGTTCATTGATAATATCGTGCACACTATTGACTGCAATTTGATTCTTTGTTCGTTTGAAGCGAATCTGGGGTATCTTGTATGTTTGGATTTTCTTTCCCACTTCTCGTCGGATATCGTCGGCGAGCACGGAGAGGAACTTTGGGAGATTGATTGTTTCATCTGTGGACGTAGTGCTCACATAGATATCCGCATAGGATCGGTCCTTCGTTACCTCTACTTCCGTGACGCTCGCGATACCGAACTGTTCTCCGTGCTCGCGCAGGTGTTCGAGGATGATAGGGGAGGAGATGGTAAGTATCATCTCTGCGAGGCGATCGGTTTTGGTTGACATAAGGATATTGATTTAGGATTGAGGATTCAGAGTATATAGAGAAAAGTTGTAATTTCAAGCAAACTTTTTTTATTTCTTGTCTCCAACGAAACAGCCACCTCATTCTTGTTTGATTATATCAATGCACATCTCATAAAGAGGAGTATTGTTCATCTCTTTTGCGATGGACCGGAGACGATTGACGGCAGTGATATATTTGAGTGAGACGAGCTCTCAGAGGATCTTCCTGTTCAGTGTTTTACTGGATCGCTTGAGGAATTTTTTGACGAGATACTCGTCTATTCCATTCTCCATATCGCGCAGGAGGAGGGTATCGAGCAGGGCGAGTTCTGCACAGGCAACATTGAGCTTTTCGCCATCTATCTCAGTTGGGATAGTATATTTTTTAAGGAGAGAGAATATGTTTTTATTCAATGTTTTCTTGCCCGAGGTAATGGGGCGAATCGAGAGGGTATAGATGTCCGATATTTGCAGATTCTTCGTCGAGTCTTTTCCAGAGATGAGGAGTTTCTTCGGTGCTCCGTAATCCTTCATGAGGATCTCGAGCGCTTTATTGCCAGAGAGGAAGTATTCTCCACCGGTTTCTCGGGAGAGGGTTTTCTTCACGATAGACCAGTATCGGTCCTCGATAACTGTGTCAATGTTAGTCTCCTCTCCATTGCTCACGAAATAGAGCCCTTGTCGTATGGGGGTGATAATATGAAAAGCCTTGAGGCGATAGAGTGTCTTGTAAGTGGTGAATCTTTTGGTCAGAGATTTTTTACGAAAATCGGGGTCAGTAATATCTGATATATCGTCAATACTCACGACGGTACCCGATAGTTTTCACAGTTTCTTTACAATTTTGTCAAAAGATATCATTGGATGTTTCGTTATTGGATAAACATTTCTCTACTCCATAAATTATGGATTTATTTACTCGACATATACTATATATTTTACTCGATAAATCAAATGTTTTTATTTTTTTGTACGAAGTATTTATGGGGATAAAAGATGTATCTCGAAATTTATTGTTTTTTTATTTGAATTTTTTACAAAAAGCACTACACTATGGGATGTTTGAATACATATCTTATTTATTATCTCTATTGTTCTTATGAAAAAAGATATTTCTAAAGCTGGTCTTGCGCTTCGTAACTCACAAGCGAAGAATGCGTTTACCCTTATAGAGCTGCTCGTGGTTATAACCATATTGGCGATCATTAGTATTACCGCCTACACCAATTTCTCCGGTTCCACCGACAAGGCTAAGAACTCCACCAAACTCGGACACATCGCCACCATCGAAACCGGACTCAACACCTTCTTTATGGAAAAGAACTACTACCCAATGCCATCACAATATGCTGCAAAAAATCTCTGGGGATATAACAGTACACCGGTAAGTGCGAGTCTTTGTAATACTTTCACTGGAGCGAAATCTGGAGAACAAATCCTCTCTGTGAGTTGAACGTTGATGGTAGGTGGTGGAAAAGTAAATGATACAACCGCCGTTCAAATCGGCGCGAAGGGGACGATCGATTCAGATGTTCTTTCTAAACAATACCTCTCTCAAGAGCTCGCTGATCCAACCATCAAAGATATAAAAGTTGGAGGAACGGAGGTATTTAAGGATTACGGACTTGGAGAATATGTGTACGGAGTGTATGCGAAACTGAATACTGACTGGACAAGTACATCCAAGAAAGGTTCTGCATACAATGTTGCTATGGTTATTTCTGATGATCAGAAAGGTTGAGCAGTGACAAAAATTTCCGGGAATTTCGATAAATCAACCTGTGTCGGTTGTCCAGATACACTCATAGGAGGTGGCGGAGCAGTCGCAACCAATAGTCTCAAAGATGGCGATGTATATACAGGAAGTCTCGTAGACAGTGGAAGTGTCCGTATGGCATACCCAATTAGTGGATTTTAGTATTTTCAATTATTATTTAATATAACTCAAACATCATGTCCAAAATCATATCACAAAAGAAAATCCAGCCGATTCGTGCGGCGTTGATCCCGACGGTTATAGACAAGACTCCATCTGGAGAGCGAGTATATGATATATATTCTCGCTTGCTTGAGGATCGAGTTATCTTCCTCGGAGAGGCGATTGATAGTATGGTAGCCAATACGGTTATCGCACAGCTTCTCTTCCTCGAGAAACAAGATCCCAAAGCTCCGATTACGATGTACGTCAATAGTCCGGGTGGTCATGTGACCGCGGGACTCGCGATCTACGACACGATGCAGTATATCCAGTGTGATGTCGTCACCGTCTGTGTCGGACTCGCTGCCAGCATGGGATCGATCATCCTCGCAGGAGGAACCAAAGGGAAGCGTTACAGTCTCCCACATTCTGAGATTATGATCCATCAGCCACTTGGTGGCATGGAAGGTCAAGCCACCGATATCAAAATCGCTGCCGATCACATCATGCGCACCGGGACAACCCTCTATACCATTCTCGCTAAACATACCGGACAAAACATCAAAACGGTCGAAAAGGATTGTGACCGCGACAACTACATGACCCCCGAGGAAGCCCTCAAGTATGGGCTGATTGACAAGATTATTAAAAATTCTTAATAGGGAATCAAATTCTATGATAGATTTCCCCAATAGATTGGATGTAATTATGATTACATTCTCTTTATAGCTCCAATTTTAATATTTACATCTCACATCTTGATATAAAAATCATTAAGACCTCATTTGCAGGTTAAGGGCAATTGTTCTTTTGTTCTGTCCTCTATGAGTTTGATTAACGGAAGGATTATTTTCCCGAGCATTTCATTTTTGTTACTCGCATAACTAGAGCTTGGAAGTTCTTTATTGGAAAGTTCTTCTCCAATATGTTCAAGAAGTCTTGTAACGACTTCTATGGTTGTATTCTGGGATGGAATATCCTTGGATGTGAGTTTTTCACCGTTGAGATAGATTTTGTTATTAATCATATCAAAGAGGAGTCCATTCTGTTCTTTCTCTATTATTTCACTATAATCTCCGATGTAATTATCTCACTTATTACTCTGGAAGAGGAATTTATTTTTATCTACGTATTGAGAATAAATTCATTGAGATATATATTGCTCTATAATCACTCCATCACTTGCCTCTCCATCGAGATAGGAACAATATTCTATTTCCACACTCGGATAGATTTGTTTCATATCCTGAAGCGTCTTTTCTATTGTATCTCTTGATATTCAGCGCTTCATAACAACTGCATATCATCATCAGAGTTTTCAATAATATCATGGCATGATTCAGATTTTTTCATCCGGATTAGATTTATTTTTCTGGAAATTATATATAAAAGATTCTGCGAAATTGCTCTGATTTTCCAAGATACTAATAGTACTTCTATAGTTGTTAATGTTATCAATTAATTTTTCAATAATTTCTTCTTTGTATCAAGAAGAAATTATTTCATCTAAAATCTGAAGAGTACGTATATTTAAGATTGATATACTATCCGCGAGAGTTTCAAATATAGAATTCTTCTTTGTAAACATTGAAAAATGTGATTTTTTTAATAAATCACTCTCTATTTTATTTGAGATAAACTCATCAATTTTTTCAAACTCCCTACTGTCCGCTAATTTGTAATATTCAGCCTGTTTCGTGTCTGTAGGAATTCATGAAAAAATCATAAAGTAATCCACTGGCATTATATTCTCCAGATCATTTCATAGGTTTTCAAATTTGTACTTTAAATTACCCAAATCACTAACCGGGAAAGTTTTATCAAACTCCTCAGTGAGATAATAGCTTATTCAAGAATTATTTTCTAAAGTTTTTATGACATTTTCTCAACCAGAATTTGCAAATCGAGAAATATGGTCTATTTTCCATCAATTTATAAAAATTTCTTCATCACTATATTTTCATAAAAACTGGTTGATTCAGTAGGATATCAAAGCTCATAAGGTTCCAGAAAAACCAAAAGAATGTCATCTTGATATTTCTGATAATATTTCTATTTCATATCAAGTTGATTCGGATAGGGATTTTATTAAATCTATAATACCTTTTTCTTCTGAATTTATTTTTACAAAAGGTATCTTTTCGAAAGATTTCTTTATAACATCATAATTTATAACATCTTTAATAAAGATATTTGAATCTTTTCTTTTCTTAATTCATACATAGCACTTAAGAGGAATCTTAGATTTTATTCGTATGAAGTTTGATCTTTCTCATACTCAAGATGGTGTCCATGAGAAACTAAAGCATCCACTCATCACTAAATCATTTCTTGCAAAAAAATCTTTATAGATATTGGGAAATTCTTCTTGAAGTTGAGTACTATTCATAAGTGATAGGTAAGATAGATAATATTCTTAGTATATCAAAAAACCCAAAGAAGCAACTTTTCATAATCTTTTCTTTCTTTTTTCCATTTTTTTCTTTTTCAAACATCCTATTATGATTCACGGTTAGACTATTTTAATTTTTAAAAATTCCTAAAATATGAGTTTTGATTTAAATACTCATGTAAAAACTTTACTGGAACGGTACTTGGAGGTCTTTACAGATGAGAAAAACAGATTTTCCGTATTGGAACAACAATTACAGGATAATGAAAACCTCTGAACCAGAAAAAATTTCACGGGTCATGTTACGGCGAGTGCTTATGTTTTATCTCCTGATAAGAAAAGATTTGCCATGATACATAATATTAATCTTGATAAGTGGTTGGCTCCGGGTGGGCACTGGGAGGAATGAGATGGGGAAATGTATAACAATGCGATGAGAGAGGTTGTAGAGGAAACATGACTGACTGAAATAGACCTGTATAGTTGGCACAAGGAAAATAATTTCATCCCGATAGATATCGATACTCATCACATACCAGAGAATCCGAAGAAACAGGAAAAAGAGCATTATCATCATGATTTCAGGTATGTTTTCATATTGAAGAATAAGTCTGCCATAAGACTCCAATCAGTGGAAGTAGCATGATTTAAGTGGTTATCAATAGAAAAAAATGATGTAGCCGATTCTTCTGGAAATAATGTTTTGGAAAAAATCAGAACTTTACTATAATAGACCTCATCTGTCTTATTTAGGTAATGTATATAATTTATGAAACCAGCACCAGAAGTTATCAAAAACCTCCTGACCAAGGGGGTTTCTCGTGTCATTGAGCGAGAACACCTCGAGAAACGACTCCTCTCGGGGGAGAAGCTCGTCGTGAAGTTCGGTATCGATCCGGTCGCATCCCGGCTCCATATCGGACACATGATCCCGTTTATGAAACTCCGACAGTTCCAGGAACTGGGACATACGGTCGTGCTCCTCTTTGGGGATGCAACAGCGCAGGTAGGCGATACGAGTGATAAGGATGCGGAACGTCCGATGCTTGAGCGTGAGGAAACGCGTAAAAATTGCGAGGCATTCCTTCAGAAATTCTCGAAGATTGTCGATATCTCGAAGATCAATATCTACTACAATAGTGAAGGGCTTGATAAGGTGAACTTCACCTGAGTTGGGGAGCTCGCGAAGAATTTCTCGGTGGCGGAGATGCTTGATCGGGATAATTTCTCCAAGCGGTACAAGGCGGGGATTCGTATCTCCCTCCAAGAATTCCTCTACCCAATTATGCAGGGATACGATAGTGTGGCGATCGCGAAGAAATACGGAGCGTGTGATCTGGAACTCGGCGGAAATGACCAATATTTCAATCTCCTCGCGGGTCGTACACTCATGGCAGCGCACGGACTCCCGAAACAGGATATCATGATATTTGAGCTCCTCATCGGAACCGATGGCAAAAAGATGAGTAAGAGTATGCCGAACTGCATACTCGTCGATGATGCCCCTTTTGATATGTACCAGAAACTCATCAACATAAACGATGATCTCATTCTCCATTATTTCGAACTCGCAACGGATATGACGCTCGACGAGGTTGCAGAGATCAAGAGACGTCTCGAATGAGGCGAACATCCAAATATACTCAAAGCGGAACTTGCACAAAGGATTATCACGATGTATCACGGCAAGCCATTCGATCCGAGTGATGCTTCCAGTATCGAGGAAATACACATAGATGCTTCTGAAAAGAATCTTTCAGATATCCTCAAAGAGATCGGATTTTGTGCGACGAGCGGAGATGTGCGCAATGCGCTTACTGGCAATAGTGTCCGAGTGAATGACGAAGTGGTTTCGGATCCGAAAATGATCATCAAACTCTCTGCCAAACAGGGTACTCTCGTACAGATGGGCAAGAAGAAAATCCGGAATGTATTTGGGAAGTAAAAATTATCTCATATGCAACGAACCGTCCTCATCATCACTCACAACGAAGCCCTTCATATCGCGGAATGTCTGGAATCTATTGGGAGGCAGACGGTTGTGCCGGATGAGATACTCCTTGTTGCCCATAATTGCACGGACGATACGGTCGGTATCGCGAAAAGATTCCCGAATGTCCGGATCGAAGAACTCATAACCGAGGAGCGTGGTCCGATCTATCCGAGGATACGCGGATTTGAACTCGCGACTCATGAGATGATCGCCTGCATCGATGGTGATGGTGTCGCTGAAGCGGATTGGCTTGAAAAAATCACAAAACCGCTTGAGAGAGAGGATGTCGTTTGAGTCGGTGGGATCGTCTGGTTCCGAGGAGATATTATCGCCAACATCATGACTATTGGATTCTTCTGGCTCTGGAGGTATCTGCCGGGGTATCATTTCTACTTTTGGGGTGCGAATTTCGCGTGCAAAAAGTCAGCATATGATGAGTGTGGCGGACTCTCGCCATTCCTCGATATCAAAAACAAACTCGATCTCCACTATATGGCGGACGATTGTTATCTCTCACTCGCACTTGAGGGGGTCGGACAGGTAGTGTACGAGGGAAGCGCAAAAGTCACCGTGTATCCGAAAAGTACGAATCCATTCCAATGAATTATCCGAGGAAGTAAGCAGAATGAGGATAAAAAGAAGCTTTTTGATTTTTTTGAGATCGGTGTATAATACAACTTATTTACAATTTCCGCGCATGTCCATCCGTTCAGACTTCTCGATATTTTCCAATAATCCAGATCTCATCTATCTCGATAGTGCCTCGACGGCACAGAAACCACGGATGGTTATCGATGGGATGCGGGATTTTATGGAACGTGATTATGCGAATATCCATCGCGGGGCATACAGTCTCTCGGAGCGATCGGAGGAGCTCTATGATGCCTCCAAAAAAGCGATGGCAAGGCTCATCAATGCAAAGAGTACGGCAGAAGTCAATTATACCTACAATGCCACATATGCCCTAAATCTCTTTGTATCATCACTTGTGCGGTCGAAATGGCTCAAGAAAGGCGACAAGGTTCTCCTCTCAATGGCAGAACACCATGCCAATATCGTCCCATGGCTCATCGCCAAGGAGGATATCGGTATCGAGGTGGAATTCATCAAACTTGATGCGGATTTCGGACTGGATTTCCAGGATCTCGCAAACAAACTCGATGACAGTGTCCGAGTTGTGTCGCTCACGGCGGCATCGAATGTGACGGGCGGAGTGACGGATCTCGCGAGAGTACGTGATATGATTCGAGCTCGAAATCCCAACATCCTCTTCATCGTTGATGGGAGCCAGGGGGTTCCGCATTTCCGGGTGGATGTGACTGAACTCGATATCGATTTCCTCGTATGTACCGGACACAAGATGATGGCAGATACCGGTATTGGGGTTCTGTATGGTAAGAGAGAACACTTGAAAACCCTCGTCCCCGCATTTGGTGGGGGAGGGGCGATCAATTGGGTCCACCAGGATTGTTTCGCACCCGCGGGACTTCCATCTCGGTTCGAACCCGGGACTCCGCATATCATCGGAGCCGTGAGTCTCCTGCGAGCCATTGAATATATGGAGTCTATCGGCGGATACCCAGAGATAGAGACAATCGAAAATGATCTTATCGGATACACTCTCGCTAAGTGGCAAGCATTCAAAAAACAGTTCCCGAGTGTGCGACTCATTGGGAGTGAAAAATCAACAAACAGAGTCGGTGTATTTGGATTCGTCGCGGAGGGGATTCATATTTCTGATTTGGCGGATGCTTTCGCTGACAGATGAGTCTGTGTTCGTGCCGGACACCACTGTGCCGAACCACTCATGAGCGATCTCGAACTCTCTGGGAGCGTCCGCATGAGTCTCTATCTCTACAATACACGAGCTGATATTGACCGATTCTTTGAAGTATTTTGAGAGATATTATCCTATTAAAATATTTGTCATTCCCGCGAAGGCGGGAATCTACATTGCATGTATAACAAAAAATAATTGGAAGATTCCCGCCTTCGCGGGAATGACAGAATGATAATTTATAAATTTTTATGACTCAACTTTACTCCGATACTTTCCTCGAATACGCCAAAAATCCCCCAAACAGGGGGATTCTCGAGGATGCGACGATCAGATACTCCGAAGAGAATCGGAGCTGTGGGGATACGATCGAAGTGTTTTTGGAGATTGATCAAAATAGGAAGATAACAGATTTTTCTTTCACCGGCAACACCGCGATCGTGACGACGGCGTGTGTGAGCATCCTCGGAGAGATGATTCTCGGAATGAATATAGACGAGGTTCTTGTGATGAATTATGATACGGTTCGCGAGCTCATTGGCTTCGATGTGTCCCCACGACGCAAGTCTGCCAGCGTCCTCGGACTCCTCGCCATCCGCAACGCGCTTCACGAGTATCGGGACGATGGACAGAAAGATGATTTCAGTGATGTGATCAATCCGTAGAGACGCGATTTATCGCGTCTTATAAACAGGCGCAAAAAATACCAGGAGACGACGTAAAGGAGGAAAGCCGTCTCACTGGCACATCCAAGTATACCGATTTTCTTCTATTTTCCAAAAATTTTGCAGACAAAAAGAAAAGGACCGCCCGAAAGCAGTCCTCTTTTGTTGTATTCGTGTAACTCACCTACCCTTAGGCGGCTACATCGATGATATTGCCGGTCGGCTTGGGCGGGGCTTTTGCCGCCACTTCAGCTGCCTTGGTTACAAGCTGTTTTTCCAGCGATGCCTTATCGTCCGCCTTTCTTGTTTGAGCGGCAGGATCTGTTGCACCAGTGCCTTGTACCACAGAGGTCATCACAGGACTTCCTCCACTGACTCCACCTACTGCACCCATACTTGTCTCCTTCGTGTTATTCCCGTATCGGGATTTATTTGTAGTTGTCCATTTTTGGGACGACGGATATTCTATCCAATTTCTGACAAAGTCAAAAGATTTTCTGAGATAAAAAAAGCCGTCCCGATAAAACTGGGACGGCCTGGGGTATATGCCGGAGAAATCGTTAGACTTTCAGGACGCCACGGAGGATTTGATCAGCTTTCACTGATATGCGCATACCCTCGTTGCGGGCAAATTTCTTAATGAATTCGGAGGTTTTACCCTCCCGTTTCATCTGAACAACCTTGTCGGCACTCATGACACCATTCAGAGCACGAGCAACTGCCTTACCTTTTCTTGCCATAATAACTTCTCCTTCTTGTATCTTTTCCCATACTCGGAAACCCAGTGACGAGATGTCCTGGAGAGTAGAGAGTTCCTTGTTGGAACACGAGGCATTGTAGTGATTTTTTTGGAATGTCAAGGTTTTTTTGAAAGTTTTATTCATAAAAATATAAAAGAGTCAATATCAGTTGTTTTGCGTGGGGGGATTTTTTGTGATAGGATAGAGGGAGTTATTACTTTTTATCTTTATGGTTGCTCCAGTTGTCACTACTCTTACCCCAGAAACTTTCGAAGACCGTCAGGTTGATAATGAGGGATTTTTTCAGGTGATGGAAGAGAAACTTCCAGAGATTCTCTCGTCTGCAGAGGTGCGAGAAAAGACACGACTCGATCTCAAGGGACTCATCATGAGTATGAAGAAACAGAAGTTCATCCAGGGGGTGACAGAGTGGACGGCGGTGGAGCAGAAGAGTTTTTTTGAGAAAGTGCAATCGGAGATCATCAACTCAGGGATTCTTTTCTCTGAGAAGGTTCGAGAAAAGATCCAGGAGATTATCGAACAAGAAATCTGGCGGGAGATCAATGATGAGGGGTTCAAATATAGCCTCCATGATGGGAATGGGAATGTACTTATCCATGACATGAATATGTCGAAGGACTTCATAGAGACGAGTTTCCTCGTGAATATCGATACGACGATTATCCCACTTGATCTCCATCTGACGGTGAGTGAATCGGAATCTATCGCTGACGCTGAGAATAAACTCAGTCGATATCGCGGAAAGTATAATGCGCTTATCCTGGTCGATACTGGTAATCGTCCGATAGGGGTGGTCCGATCTGATATGTTGGCAGAATATAGGGAAGCGGGGAATACCACGCTTGCGGGCATCACACATATTCCTCAGGTATTTGGACATTATACGACATCAATCAAGGATGCGAAAGAAATCATGCAACAACATACGATCAATATCCTCCCGATCGTTGATATGAAGACTGGTATCCTCATCGGTATCCTCACCAATGATACGCTCGTCCGCAAGGATATCCAGTACTACTCAACCAAATCCCTCACCAAGCTGAAACTTGATCTATTTGAGAAACCAACTCTTCTTCAGGGAACATAAAAATCTTCACCATAGGAAAAGTCCGTATATAACGGGCATACGTCAAATGAAACATACCTATATACGGACTTTCTTTTTTGGTGTTCTGACCTATCCATCGGTCAGAATCAGTGTCTACTACATTCCCGTCCTTTTATACCGAGAGTGACGACCTCGTTACATGGAGAGGAAGAATATTCCTTCACATGAGATTGGTATTTTTTATTTGTAAAAAAATTTATTTTTGTTTGATACTTGTGGCGATATGGATTCACCTTGTAAAGCAGTAGACATAAACTATTAAAACATATAAAATCGTTTTTGTCAAAAAAAAAGAGATACTTTTTTCTAAAAACTTGCATTTTCGTTAAAAAAACCTATTATTGATGAGGAATATTATCCATTTCTTCATCCCTATGAAAACATCACAAAAGGCTCCGAAAGGCAACTATGCTTTTATCGATGCTCAGAATCTCAACTCCGGACTCCACAAGCTCGGATGGAAAATCGATTGGAAACGATTCCGTCAATACCTCTCCGATGAGCATAATGTCGAGGTTGCCTATGTATTTTTCGGATTTATCGTTGGCAATCAGGATCTCTATCTCGTCCTCCAGCGAGCCGGATTCGTCGTGGTCTTCAAAGAGATTCTCACGGTCCAATCGGGCGAAGTTAAGGGCAATATCGATGCCGAGCTCATCCTCCAAGCCATGATCGATTATGACCGCTATAACAAGGCACTCATCGTCTCCGGAGACGGAGATTTCACGTGTCTCCTCCGCTATCTCGACCAAAACGGCAAATTCGAAGGACTCATCGCTCCGTATGAAAAGTCTCTGTCCTCCCTCATTGCCAAAGCTGCGGATGGCAAGATCGAGCACCTCCGCTCGCTCCGCAGGAAGGTTGAATATAAGTATTCTCATGAGTCAACCCCCAAAAAAGAACCCCGCCCCCCGGTCCAATCTCCGGCAATTCCCGTACCTCCCGCACTGCCAAATACCCCCTCCAAACTCCCTCCTCAACGGAAAGCTCCCAATAACCGCCCACCAGTCCAGTCTCCCACAGTACCGAAAGTTGGACCGTCTCCCAAGAAACCATTCTCTCCCACACCCAAGCGCAGGAATCCAAATCCCGTCCGTCAACCGCAAAAGATTATTCTCCCGAGAAATAAAGGGGATGATGATTATGGGGAGTTTTGGGAATAGTTTTTTTAGCCTAAATAAAGTAAATATATTTTTTATATTTTTTCCATTTTGAATTGTATGTTACAGGCAAGAGATTATATAGGAGGGGTTAATCCTGCTAAAATATTAAATGATATTGAAAGAGAGGAGGTTCTCGATATTTATAAACAGGAGTTGGAAGTGGTTCTTTTTAGCATGCTTGCCCAGATATATAAAAGCTATATAGATATGTGATTGGAAATATTATGAAATAAAAAGGATTGACCAAAAGAGGTGATACAATTATTGGACATACCAATGAATAGGGAGACTCGAAAAAAATTAGCAAAATCAAGTAAATTATCTTTTAAAAAAGAAACCATAAAAAATCTTGATAATCTATGAAAAATGAAAAGATGGATTATCGAAGAGGAGTGACGTATGATACAAAATGGTGAATCATTCTCTTTTATAGAAGCTTCCCAATGATGTCTCGAAAGAATGTCAATATGCAAAAGTACTTTTCCTGATAGTATTATTCAAGCATTGGAGGACAAAACGAAACAACTGCAATTTTTTTATACGTTCCTCTGAGGGCAACATGATCAATATAAAGAATCCGTAGAATCTTCATCCTTGAGAGAAAGTATTCGGGATATGGCATTATTTGTTCTTGAAGAAAAACATGCGTGTATTATGCAGAATATACAAGCAGATACTACAAATGAGGATTTACAGCAAGTTATACATACTGAACGAAGTGAGAAGTTATCCTTAGAAAAACAATTACAAGCACTTACAAGAACATATGAGAAATTACTCACTGAAAATCAAAAGAATAAAATTACATTAACTTCTCTTTGATCTACAAATACGGAACTTCAGAGAAGAAATGTCGATTTGACAGATATAAATACACATCTTGTATCTGAATTAAGGGAAAAACAAAATATTCTTGATCACTCTATGCAGATAGAAATAGAATGATGGACACCAGAGGATATAAGTTTCCTAAGAGAATACAGAATAACCTTAGAAAAGGAAAATGCCCTTCTTCGAGAACAGCAAGAGGGTTTTCTTAGGGAGAATGAAAGGCTTCTTTTGCGCGTGCAAAGTCTCGAGAGTTATGTTGATTTGCTTGCAAATCAAACAGATACGAGTGTAACAGCATTTATGTCACGTGTGGAAAATAATTTTGAAATATGTTCTACAGATGATCTTATATGATACATGCTTCATGTGGATTGTTCATATGAATTGAAAAATGAGGCAGTCCAAGTGATTTTAGGCTTTTTTGATGTACTTCTCCGAGAGACTACCTGAGGAGCGTCTTCATCAACAAAGGGGAATCCATGAATTGGCGGGGGAAGTTATTCTAATAATTTCCTCAAACCGATTGTTAATTTCCTAAAAGAACAGGGAAAGAATAATTCTCATCCCCAGGCATTTCTCGATATGGTAACATCTCTTGATTGGAAAAAAATCATGTGAGAATACATGGGACATGAATGAAAACATAAAAATCAAATGATATTCTCTGTTCATAGTGCTTTTCCGGATAATAAACCCCTCCCACTTCTTGCAGCACTTCGGGTACTCGCAGACGGTCTTTTATTGGTAAGTGAACCAGGAGTCGATCTTGTAGCCCTATCAGAAAATATCTACAATGCAACGGAGCACGAGGTAATCAAAAGGAGGCTTCAAGATATTGCCAAAAAGGCATTCGAACAGAAGCGAAGATAATATTTCTAATTTTTCAGTTTTATGCTCAAAAAAATCACCAATCTTATTTTCGAGTCGCTTCATCTGAAGCGTATTAAACATGAATGATGGCGTCTGTGTGGGGTTGAGAGTCCGGATTCTGTTGCGGAGCATTCGCTTAATGCGGCACAGATTGGGTATATCCTCGCCAAGATGGAATGAGCCGATGCACAAAAAGTTGTCACCATGCTCGTATGGCATGATATGACGGAGACGCGTTCCGGTGATCATAATAAGATTGCAGCGAGGTATCTCTTGGGCAAAAAAGAGGCTGAGGAACGAATTATCCATGATCAGTTCGATTGATTTTCATTTGCAGATGACATTTTCGCATTATTTCACGAATTTGAAGAAAAAATAACCCTTGAGGGTAAAATTGCGAAGGATGCCGACTATCTCGAGGTAGCCTTCCAGGCAAAGGCGTATGTGGAACTCGGACATGTCGAGGCAATGAACTGGATCCAGAATGTCGGAAATGCCCTCCGGACTGAGAGTGCCAAAAAAATCTGGCAAGAAATGAACCAAACAAGTTTCGTGGATTGGTGGAAACAGGAGGGACTGAAGAAAGTAGAGAGAGTAACCTCAGAGAAAAACTAATTATCCTGATGCATTTTTTGTAACTCCCGCATACATTCAAGTGTGATTATATCAGCATGGGATGCTGTTATTCCATCTGGTCTCATCATCCCGGCATAAAACGCACTCCTCACACCTTCATGTACTTCGCATATACTACCAGGTAAACAATGTCATTTTTTACAGGCAGGCTCGTCGCATCTATGCTTCTGTGTATTTTGGTATCACATAATGATAAAAAATGAAAATATAAAAATATAAAATCTCCTTTGCATAAGTAGAATAACACACACGTTTTTGTAAGTCAAATTAAATTTGCTTTTTCTCACTTTTTGCATATCCTGTCTCTTGTCATACGAAAGACGTCCGAGTGGCTATCAACCACGATGTCGAGGGAAGAAAGGATTCACTCCAATTAGACCCCTCCGATTCATTCCCGTCACAGAATGAAATCAAGCACCCGCTTTAGGTGGTACCTTCCTGTTTCGTGTAAAACTCCACAGGACCGAAAGCATAACAAAAAGATTTTTGTTATGCTTTTTATATTTTACAATCCTTAAATCTCTATGTACCCACAAGACGACAAAACAAATTCTCATCATAATCTCGAAAAGTTCGATGAGTGGAATAAGGAGAAGAAAACGATTCATACAGTCGATCCAGATGGATTTTATGTGAATGAACGAGAAATATGGTACGTAAAACTAGGCATGAATGTTGGAAATGAATCGAATGGAAAACAGGACTTTCGTCGTCCGGTTGTAGTTATTAAAAAAGTTGGGAATCTATTTTTTGTTGTTCCAATGACAACAAAAGGGAAAGATTCAAAATTTTATCATGTATTTCAAAAAAATGAATATATAGAACACTATCGTGATCAGATTCCTGAAATATCACGCGCACAACTTTCCCAAGTGCGGATTATGGATAAACGAAGATTTCTTGATCGAATAGGATATATTCATCGAGATGAATTTACTGAAATAAAAAAGAAACTCAGAGAATTATTGCTCTAAGTTTCTGTTATTTTCCCTGCAAGCAGGGGATCCCGAAGGACATTTGTACACATAAGTATATCCAAATCAATTATAATTGCAAATTTATTTTTTTACTTTCACTTTTTATGAAAACAATTCAAGAATTAAACAACAAGATGTGGTATAGATTCGTTAAAGTTATTTATATATTTTTTAGTATAACAATAATTATTTGAATTTTTATTACAGTCTTTATTGATGGGACAGAATCAAGAAGTGATTGTCAAATAAACACTTTTAAAAGTAAAGTTATATCTAGAAACGAAGTAAAAAAAATTATTGATGGTAGACCTGAATGAGTAGAACCTATTGATATTTTCACTGAATTAGAAAATAATTGATACATAATGGAATGATATAATGATATATCTATATCAAATTCACTACCTCAATCACAAGACAATTGATTTCCATGTAAGAATATTTTTTCATTAAACTATCCAAATTGGTTACATACTATTTTCATAGTTTTCTATAGTGTCGTTTGTTGATTACTTACTGTGTGAGTTCTTGAACTTTTTCGTAGAATTTTTTATTACATTATTTTCGGAAAATTCTTTCCATCAAAAAATTAATTTTTAACTTTTAACAAGACATGAAAGAATATTATAGAACTTTTATAGAAAAAAATATCGATGATCCAAAGGGGTTTCATAAAATTATAGATTTATCTGAAAATTTCATGAATTGTTTTGATGAAAATACTGACAAATTAGCTAATGCATTAACTAAAAATAGTAAAAGCTCGGAATATTTAGCTAAAGTATGAATTTTTGTTTGAATTGTTTGAGTAATAGCAACAGTTATATGAACTTATTATTGATATCTATCTTATTTAAAATAAATTTCTAATCCAACTATAATTCTATGTACCCTGTAGTCAACCCGAAACAATCATTCCCGACTCTCGAACGTGAGACACTTGCGTATTGGAAAGCAAATAATACATTCAAGAAATCCCTTGAAATCCGCGAGTGAGCTCCGGAGTTCAATTTCTATGACTGACCTCCATTTGCGACCGGGACTCCGCACTATGGTCACCTGCTTGCGGGGACGATCAAGGATGTGATTCCGCGGTATCAGACGATGCAGGGCAAGTATGTCGAACGCAGATTTGGGTGGGATTGTCATGGTCTCCCGATTGAGAATATCGTCGAGAAGAAGCTCGGAATTTCCGGGAAAAAAGATATCGAGGATAAAATCGGAGTGTACGAATTCAATGAAGGCTGTCGGGCGAATGTCTTCGGATATACGGATATCTGGCAACAGACCGTCGAACGGATGGGGCGATGGGTTGATATGGGCAACGACTACAAGACGATGGACACAGATTTCATGGAATCCGTTTGGTGGGTATTTTCCGAGATCTACAAAAAATGACTCATCTACGAGTCGTACCGTGTCGTCCCATACTGCCCGCGCTGTTCCACTCCGCTTTCCAATTTCGAGGTCAATCAGGGATATGATGACAAGCAGGACAAGGCAGTGACCGTGAAATTTAAAATCAAAGGCTCTGCTAACAAATACGTCCTCGCCTGGACGACCACTCCATGGACCCTCCCAGCCAACCTCGGACTCGCCGTTGGATCGGATATCGTCTACGTGGAACTCTCAGACAAAGCCAGCAGTGAGACCTACATTCTCGCAAAAGATCGCATCGCATCGTACTACAAAAATCCCGAAGACTACACCATCGTCCGCGAATATCCCGGATCGTGTTTGGTCGGGATGGAGTATGAACCGATGTTCGATGATTTCGTCACACTCGCAGAAGCAGGAAGCCTCTCCAAAGATATCGAACTCGGAAAGAACGCCTACCACATCGTCCCATGACATCACGTCACGACAGAGTCGGGAACTGGAGTGGTTCATATCGCACCTGCCTATGGGGAGGACGATTTTCAAATCGGGAAAAAGGAAAACCTTGGATTCATCTCGCATATCGATGCTATCGGGCATACAACCGGACTCTTGTCTGACAATGACGTCTATGTTTTCGACTACAATCAGATTGTCATCGATCGGCTGAAGCTCGAGAAAAAGATCATCTACATCGGAACGATTGATCATTCATATCCGCACTGTTATCGTTGCCACACACCACTCATCTACCGGGCAATTTCGGCTTGGTACGTCAACGTTGAGTCTATAAAAGACAAGATGATCGCGAATAATGAGAAAATCACCTGGGTACCGGACACCATTAAACACGGACGATTCGGTAAATGGGTCGAGGGTGCCCGTGACTGGAATATATCCCGCAACCGCTACTGGGGATCCGCGATCCCAGTCTGGAAATCTGAGGATGGGGATATTATGGTTATCGGTTCGGTCGAGGAGCTCTATGAGGCAAATCGAGAATTTGGGCAGATTTATAAAGAAAATGACACATATTTCTATACCGAAACCAAACAACCCGTCGATCTCCACAAACATTTCGTGGATCAAATCAAACTCTCCAAAGACGGCAAAACCTACACGCGTATCCCGGAAGTCCTCGACTGTTGGTTCGAATCCGGTTCGATGCCGTATGCGAGTAAACACTATCCGTTTGAAGGGAAAGAGGACTTCAAATTCCCGGCGGATTTCATCGCCGAAGGGCTTGATCAAACACGTTGATGGTTCTATACGCTCCTCATCCTTGGGACGGCGCTTTTTGATAATACTCCGTTTTTGAATGTTATCGTTAATGGGATCATCCTCGCAGAAGATGGTCGTAAAATGAGTAAATCGCTCCAAAACTATCCTGACCCGATGGAACTTCTCGAACAACATGGGGCGGATGCGCTCAGGTTTTACATGCTCTCGTCTCCCGTTGTCAAAGCCGACGATCTCCGATTTTCGGAGGCATGAGTCGAAGAAACAGTCAAAAAGATCCTCCTTCCACTCTGGAACACCTACAGCTTCTTCACGACGTATGCGAATATCGATAATTTCGTCCCAAATACGACGGAGATTTACTTCGTGCGCCATGGACAGACCGACGCGAATGCCGAAAAACGCCTCTCTGATGGTCTCGATAATTCTCCGCTCAATGCTGCCGGGAAGATACAGGCCGAAAATGCCGGGAAAGAAATCCTCGCAAATCATGCCGGGAATTTTGATGTCATCATCGCATCCCCATTGGATCGCACGAGAGAAACAGCTGAGATAATCGCGAAAACTATTGGTCACAAGGGAGAGATTGTTTTCGACGAGTCTTTTATCGAGCGACTCGGTGGGAAGTTCTCCGGTATGCGATTCGAAGATATCGAACGTGAGATGGGAATTAAAATCGATTATTCAAAATCAAGCCACGTACAAATTACTCATGAATGAGAAAATCTCGAAGATATTCATAATCGAGTTTCGGATGGGTATCAAAAACTCCTGCAGAAGTACCAAGGCAAACGCATATTGATCGTCTCACACGGATGAGTCTATCGTCCACTTCTGCGCTTCACAAAGGGATTATCTCTCGAGGAGGCATATGCTTTCAAGGGTATCGGAAATTGTGAAGTGGTGAAATTATTCGCTCACCCGATTACGAATAAACTCGATACGTGGATTATCTCTCGGCTCAATCGTCTGGTCGCAACGGTTGTGGGTGGATTTGAGGCGTATGATCTCCAGATCCCGACGCGTGCCATCACAGAATTTATGGATGAGCTGACCAACTGGTACATCCGACGGTCACGTCGACGATTCTGGAAGTCTGAGAATGATGGAGATAAACTCGGAGCCTATGAGACTCTCTATCATGTGCTCGTGACGCTCACGAAGGTCATGGCACCGATTACGCCGATGATCTCCGAGGCGGTCTATCGCGGACTCACCGGTGCGGAATCAGTCCACCTAGAGCGATTCCCGGAATTTTCTCGCACGAGTATATTTCCTACGCTCGATGCCGATATGAATCGTGTCCGTGAGATTATCACCCTCGGACTCGCCCTGCGCTGACAGAAGAAAATCCGCGTCCGACAACCACTCGCATCCATCACCATCGGAGAACCACTCAGTGAATATTTCCAGGAAATCATCTGCGAAGAACTCAATGTCAAAGAGGTCAAAATCGAGGATATGTCCCACGTCGCCCGCAAGATCTGCAAACCCAATGCCAAACTCATCGGTGCCAAATTCTGAAAAGCCGTACAGGATATCATCCGAGAGGCTAAAGCCGGGAATTTCTCCGAGCTCGATGCTGGTCAGATCCAGGTAGGGGAATATATCCTTGAAAACTGAGAATACGAAATCGCCTACGAACCAATCGAATGAGTTTCACTCGATGTCATGAGTGGATCCGGGATGGTGGTTGCGATGGATACCGAGATTACCAAGGAATTGGAACTCGAGGGGTATGCTCGCGATATTGTACGGATTATCCAGGACCTCCGAAAGGAGGCAGGATACAGCGTGTCCGACCGAATCCGAGTGAATCTCTCTGGAGATAGTATCGATTCGATTCTTGCGTTATTTAGCGACTATATCACATCCGAGACACTCTCAACCATCGATCCATCACTCACATCCGGCGATCTCTCAAAGGAGATTGAGATGGAGGGGATGAAGGTGAATGTAGTTGTGAAAAAATAATCTGTAATCAAATTATCCTATGATTTTTCTTTCACCAATCTATTTCCTCGGACTCCTCCTCATCCCGATTGTTGTATTCCTTGATTATCGCAAACGGAAACAAGGGGTGTATTTCAGGAGTTCGGAAACTCTAGAGAAAATCTATGCGCAAAGTGTCTGGAAACACTTCTATCTGCCACTTGTTTTGAAAATAGTGATTATTGCCTTGTTTGTCTCTATACTTGCGAATCCGGTGACGAAATCGGTGCGAGAGGAGGTGTCTAAGAAGGGGATTGATATCGCCATCGTATTCGATATCTCCAAGTCGATGCTCGCCGAGGATATCAAACCGAATCGGATCGAGGCAGCCAAAAGGGTCATGGCGGATTTCGTGGGACACTTCACGAGTGATCGGCTCGCAGTGGTCCTGTTTGCAGGGAAACCATTCCTCTCAACGCCACTGACGTTCGATTATACCGCGCTCGTCGATGCGGTAGAGCGGATCACGACTGACTCGATACGGCAGGATGTCCCAGGGCTCTCGGGGACGGCTATCGGAGATGGACTCCTGGTTGCGATGGACACGCTCGAGAAATGAGATACGAATACTAAGGATGGCAAACGACAAAAGGTCATCATCCTCCTCACTGACGGTGAGGCAAATATGGGAGTGAATCCGACTGTAGTCGCGAAGCTCGCTGCAGAAAAAGGGATCAAGATCTACACGATCGGACTCGGAGATCCATCTGGGACGGACCTCTATGTCACGGATCAGTTCGGCAATAAACAGTATTTCCGGGATCAGGATGGCAAGCCCATCCGTGCGACCCTCGATGAGAAAACCCTGACTTTCATCGCCGATACGACGCGAGCCCAGTACTACAATGCCAAAGATACCAAAGCTCTTGATTCTGTATTTAGCGAGCTCGCCAAATTGACAAAAACAGAGGTCAAAACGACCTCTGTTACCCTCTATTCTCCGCTGTATGAGATATTCCTCTGGGGGATTCTTCTCTTGTTGCCGTTTTGGCTCTATCTCTCGTTTCGGAGAGAGAATCTATAAACTTAGTACCACATCATCGACGATCCAGCGTGGGTTCGCATTGGTAGTGTGGATGGAAATGATGCCATTTTCGATTTTTTTGATGACTTCAGGATTGGTGATATGTCCAGAAACAACCCGATTCTGGAGGACGATGAGGATCGCGAGATAGACGTCTTTGTCGAGCTTCTCTCGATAGAGATAACTCATAAGTCCCATCCGATCGTCTGCATCAAACGCTCCGTCGATGAGCGAGAGGATTGCTGGATTGAGTGCGAATTCTCGAGTGTTGGATGCGATGAAAATCACTCGTGAGACGAGTGTCTCGAGCATTTTTTCTTGACCGCTCGAGGTGGTGAGGAGGAAGAGGAGTCCCGGTGGGATATCCTCGAATACCTTGAGGAGACTATTGGCTGCCTGGGGTGTGAGTGTATCGATCGCTTCGATGACGAAGATATTGTATTCTCCCGAGGATTTCATCGCCGCCTGTTCGATGATGGAGCGCGTCTGTTCGATCTTGATCGATTCCCCCTCGTTTGCGAAAATGAACACCCCGTCTATGTATTCCTGTCGGAGCTCATCCATGCTCGCAAAAGTTGTCCCCTTGAGGAGATTGACGGCCTGTGTGACTCCCGCGTCGTCGAGGACGATCGGTGGGAGCGAATCTCCAGACTGGAAGCGTTCAAGAAGCTCGTGGAGTGTGTTCATTTGCAAAAAATACGGTTATGAATATAGTATGAGTATACGGATTTATTTTATTTGTAAATTTTTTCTTGTGTCCAATCGCCTTCTCTCTCTCTTCGTCCTCGTCCTCATTTTCGCCTCCGGGTACGGGATATACTACTATTTTTTCGTGGCAAATGTCGGGAATCTCTCCCTCATCATCAACGGTGCCGAGTCCGTTTCCGCCTCGATAACCTCCGAGTTTCAAAACACCTACACGCTCGATTGCAAACGGACGTGTGTATTCTCAGATATTCCACCAGTCAACTATACCATCACCGTCAAAAAAGTAGGGTACCGTGAAATAAATACGAGTACCAAACTGAACCGTTCAGAATCCAAGAAAGTCGTTATCACCATGGAAAAAGAAGTGAAATTGACGACTCTCCCGACAGGAACAGGTTCGGTGGTTTTGAAAAATGAGGGAAAGGAATTCGTCGCAGGAGAATATAATATCGATGACACGATACTCACAACCAAAGAAACACAGGATCCCAATGTAGAGATTATCACTATGGATACATGAGTGTGCATCTACGATGCAACCGAGAAAATATGCACGCCCCACCAACTCTATGACGATATCGTCCTCCTCCCCCGAGGCGATATCCTCGCCCTCGTCAAGAAGACTAGCAAGGCAAAACTCTCACTCCTCAATCTCGCGGATGACGGTCAGGATTACATTCTCCATATCAATGCCGACAGGAAAAATCGCAACATTGTCCTCAAAACTCCCATTAACTGACGATTTTTCGGACTGACTCTCGACGGTAAGATTGTTTTGGTAGATATGGATGGGAAGAAATCTCTAGTAGAAAACGTTAATTAATTCACACATTCATGAAAACCCTTCGCGGATACACCGCAGAACTCCTGTCAGAAAATATTGACGATCTGACTGCAACGATCCTCTCCAATCGTGGACTCACACTCGCTCCGGCGGAACTGGAGGCCTTTTTTCATCCGTCTTTTGGCAATCTCCATGACCCCTATCTCCTCGATGGTATGGACAAGGCTGTGGAGCGGATAATGAAGGCACGAGAGGATAAGGAGCGTGTCGTGATATTTGGAGATTATGATGTGGATGGGGTGAGCGCGACCGCACTGTTGGTGAGGTTTTTTAATGATATCGGTATCACGGTGTCATACCGTCTCCCGCATCGAGTGCACGACGGGTATGGACTCAAAAAACACTTCATCGATGAGCTCGCCGAAAAAGATGTCAAACTTATCATCACGGTTGATTGTGGGTCGCGTGATGTTGAAGCGATCAAATATGCTCGCGAGAAGGGGATTGATGTAATCATCTCTGATCATCACACGGTTCCGGATGTGCTCCCAGCGGATACTATTGCCATCCTCAATCCAAAGATAGTTGAGTCTGGGTATCCATTCTCCTATCTCTCCGGTTCGGGTGTGGCTTTCAAGATACTCTCCGCGCTTGCGAGAGAGATTTTCCCGTCAGAAAAATACGAATCCATCATCGCCGAATACGTCGACTTCGCGGCACTCGGGACGATCGCCGACTGTATGCCACTCATCGGCGAGAATCGGACCATCGCATCGCTCGGGCTCGCACGGCTCAAAAAGAGTCGATCCCATGGACTCAGGCGCCTTATAGAAGGGAAGTATACGCATATGGATGCGGATATCGTCGGATTCCACATCGGACCCCGTATCAATGCAGCCGGTCGTATGGATAGTCCGTACAAGGCGCTCACGCTCCTGCTCGCCGCAGAAGACCGTCTCGATCCAATCCTCGAGGAGATAGAAAATCTCAATACCAAGCGCAAAACCACCACCGAATATTTTATCAAACATGCCATGGAGGTGGTCGATCGGGACTGTCCGATTCTTTTCTATGACTCGACCGATATCGAGCACGGGATCATCGGACTCATCGCCGGACGCCTCACTGATGCCTTTGATAAGCCATCGATTGCCCTCAAAGATGAGGGGGATCGACTCGTCGCGAGTTGTCGCAGTCCCGAGCACACCGATATTACCAGTCTCCTCGAGACCTGTCGGGAATATTTTATCGCTTTCTGAGGCCATAAACAGGCGGCCGGTTTCAGTATCAGGCGCGAACATTTCGCGGACTTTCGTGCCAAAATCGAGCAAGAGCTTTTGCAGAGACAGGATGGTATCAAAGTAGTCCCGAAAACCCTGCAGATCGATGCCCCGATTGTACTCCGTGATATCACTCCCGAGTTTTTCCAGACCCTCTCTGTTTTCAAACCCTACGGGATCGGCAATGCCAAACCCCTTTTCCTCCTCTGAGACTTCTTTTTCTCCGGTATCGAGTACCTCGGAAAAGATGGCAAGCACCTCCGATTTCTCGAACCTTCCCGACAATTCTCCATCAACGCCTTCGGATTTGGAGAACACTACGACCTTTTCCGACAACAAAAATCCCTCTCACTCATCGTCGAGGTGAGCGAAGAGACCTGGCAGGGGCGGAAGAAAATCGTGTTGAATGTACGGGATGTGATGATGTAATTTTTAATGTACCACCTGTGCCATGCCGAAAAAGGGGAGGAGGATGGCCATGATGATGACTCAGACGATGCCTCCGATTCCGACGATGATGATGGGTTCCATCATGCCGGAGAGGCCTTTGATGGTGTTGTCGACCTCTTTGTTGTAGCGATTGGACATCTTTTCGAGCATGCGGGCGAGTGACCCGGTCTGTTCGCCGATTTTGACGGCGAGGGAGATGTCGACGGGGAAACAATCAACTCGTCGGATAGCCGTGGTATCATTTTCGAGGTCTTTTTCTCCGCGGATCCGGCGTTCGATATATTCTCCACCGAGAGCACTGGAGAGAGATTTCCCGGCTTTGATTTCCAGTATGATTCCATCGAGTTCTCGCTCATAATAAGCATTCCCCATACCACTTCGTACGATGAGGAGTGCCCGATTGATGAGGATACCGGAGGAGAGGAGGGTAGAGAGGAATTGGGTGAAAGTGATGAGGGTTTTCTTGCGGAGGATGTCTCCGAAGAGGGGGATTCGGAAGATGGCTCGGTCGAATTTATATCGGAACTGGGGTTTGCGGAGTGCGAGCGAGAAGAGTCCCGCGAGAGCGGCGATACCGATAAGCATGTATATACCATATCCGAGGATGAAATGACTGATTCCGATGATGGCCTGTGTAAGTCCGGGGAGATTGACATTTGCTTCGTGATAGATTTTCTCGATTTTTGGGACGACGTAGGTCATGATGGTGACAATCATACCGATGGCAACCACCACGATAGAAACGGGATAGATAAGGGCTTGCTTGATCTTGCGATCGAGTTCGAGTTGTTTTTCCTCACGCTCGGTGAGAACATTGAGGACTTGTCCGAGCTTACCGGTCGCATCTCCCATTTCGAACATAGCTCGGTCAAATGGAGAGAAAACTTTTGGGAGACTTGCGGAGACATCGATAATATTTTTCCCAGATTCAATGGTCTGTTTGAAATAGATAGCCATGTCTTGAATGTGTTTGTTTTGAGATTGGAAGTAGATAATTTGGATGGCACGGATAATGGGGATTCCCGCATTGATAAGACTCCCAAAGTTGTCAAGGAAGAGGATTTTTTCTTTACGCGTGAGCTTGATAGGTTGCATACGAGAGAGACTTTTGAGTTAAGGTATCTCCCTTGAGTATATCATATAATAGAAAAATTTGCAAAAAAACGATTCTCGGATAGGATACATGTATTATTCTTGTCTATAGGACTATGTTTAAAATGTTTAATGTTACCAATTCCGATGAGGTAAATTCCTCATCTCTTGAGGTCAAGATGGAGGATGGAGATATTATCGAGTCCGAAGTAGGACAGGTGGCACTCGATATCCTTGATCATAGTAGTATGGTTGTTATCATCGCGCCGCTTGCTGGGATGGATACGGACAATGTCGATATTTCCGTGTCTCGCAATATCCTCACGATTTCTGGGGAAAGGAAATATCCTGATATTTATGAAGAAGCGGATCGTCTCCTTGTGCAGGAGTGTTTCTTCTGACCGTTTTCTCGGTCTGTCATCCTTCCGGAGAATCTTGCATTCAATAGAATCAAAGCGACAATGGAGGATAATCTCCTCCGTGTCGAGATTCCGAAGCTTTCTTTCTCAGAAAAAACTGTTAAAATCAATAAACTCGAAGGTTAATTTCTTTTCTTATTTTCAATCGTGTTCACCAAAAAAAAGAAATTTCACAAAGAAGGAATTAAAAAGATGGACGCTCTCGTCACTGGACTTCTTTTGTGATGAGTAGTAGCTTCGATTTATGGGATCAAAAAGGCAACTGAGCATAAGGTGGAAGAAGAGGTCACTATAGTAAATCCAAAGCAAGAAGCATCTAAGCAACAAGCGAAGAAAATCCTGAAGATGCTTATTTTTGGTTGCGAACATGAAGAGAAAAAGGGCTTTTTGCAGAAAATTTTTAAGAAATAATCCCTTCAAAAATGAACAGAACTTTTCCTTTTTTCACGTTTTTTCTCGCAGGGACATTTCTTTTTCTGTCCTCTTCTTTTGCCGTCACTCCTACATCAGATATCCCGAGAGCATCGCAGTACTCATGACAGATAGACGAATGTATCAAAGCAAATGCTGCTGGGACAGCCAAAACTATCACAGCATATGTCTGTCCGGGAGGGAAGCTTATGCCTCAACAGATAGCCTTCCAGGCCATCCTCGATCTCGAGTTTCGGAAGATTGATACAGAAGTTGAATGAGACCTTAAAACTCTCCAATCCGCATCTACCAAAGATATTGGGATGGTTGATACGTATGTTAAGAGTCTTTTTGATGAGACGGGTACACCAGAAGGGAAGTACCCAAGTCGATATAAACAGATTTGTGATCAGGTGGTTCATGATGAGACGATTAAGCATTTTGGCAAAATTTCTACCGATTTTGATACCAAAAATTTTTTCGCGGGACAAGCCGCGTGTAATATCCTCGTAGATAAGAAGATGAGTGCCTATCGCAATGCTTCCTGGCTCCTCGGACAGTCGGCAGTTCTGAATAGTTACAAGAAGGACAAACATACATATATTACCAAGCTCAAAGATCTCTACGAGAAGTTTCTCAACAAGTGGACCATCTATATCGGTCAGATCGGTCGTATCAAGAGCAAGTGGCCGTCCAAGACATCCAAGTGTATGTAATTAAAAATTTCCATGAATCACAGAGAAATCCTCAAGCAGTATGGCATCCGGGCCAAAAAATCTCTCGGACAAAATTTCCTCGTCAATGATGAGATATTGAACACGATAGCCGAAAGCATCGATATAACAGGTCACAATATCATCGAAATCGGTCCTGGATATGGTGCCCTCACGACCAAGATTCTCGCACAGAATCCAAAATCCCTTACTCTCATCGAACTTGATAAAGAGATGGTGTTGATTCTCCGCGCACGCATACGTGACGGAGATATTATTATCCCTAATGGGACGAATTTTAATATTGTAGAAACGGACATTCTCCGCTATAATCCTGTAAATCAGGACTACACGATTATCGCCAATATTCCGTATTACATTACCTCTCCGATTCTTTTTCGATTCCTCCACGAGCTTGATCATAAACCCGACGAGATGCTCATCCTGATGCAAAAAGAAGTGGCCGACAAGATCAGACGAACCAAATGATATCACAACTCTTATCTCTCTCTCGCGATGGAGTATGCAACCGAAGAAATACGAGAAGTCCTCTCTGTCTCAAGAGAGAACTTCATCCCCGCACCGAAAGTGGATTCCAATGTGCTCTATTTTAAAAGCAAAAAAGAGTATGACAAAGCAGAAGCCAAGAAGTTCCTCAATATCGTCAGTGCCGGATTTGTCTCCCCTCGCAAGAAGCTTATCTCCAATCTCGCATCGAGATTCCCGATCCCAAAAGAGCAATTTGCTGATATTTTCAAGAAACTAAATCTCACAGAGACAGTGAGAGCCGAGGAATTGGGGATTGGGGAGTGGAGGAAGCTCCTCTCTCTTCTGCAAAGAGAAATTATTACCTAATTATAAGTTGATTTTTCTTAAAAAAAGATATCATTGGTACGATTAATTATTAAAAATAACACTATATGACCGATTTTTTAAAAAAAGAAATTACATGAGAGAAATTCGAGCTCCTTATAGATACGAAGATTTTCCAAAAAGATATAGTACTCAAGGCTGCATATAATTTTCTCGACAAGGGGTATTTTTTCTTTCGTCTTGATACGGATAAAAATATCATCCTCCAATTTACTCCAAAAGATGGTATCAAAGAAAAACCGGAATATATAATCTGAGAATTCAGTGATGAATTATTGAATGTATACCTGAGGAGTAAGATCGAGGAAGATAATAAAGAAATACGGGAAGCTATCATCGGTACTGCCTTATGAAGGGCTTTGGATACGGGCAATTTTGTTTCTATTGATACGGATAATCAAAATCAATCAAATGAGATAGACTTCGATAAAGATATAGATGAGATACTTCGAGAAATAGAAAATGATCCCGATCTCAAAATAGATGAGGCTGAGATTGAGAGAATCCTCAAAGAAATAGAAGAGGAAAGTAAGGCTGAATCAAAACCACTCATTTTAGATCCTAAGAAAGTAAAAAATGCTAAAAAAACAATTCAAAATAGAAAATAAAATCTATAAAGATGAACTTATTAAGTCTGCAATTAAGGATTTTGCGGATTTTGACATCGTCTATAATGCATGAGTTTTGACGATATCGGGCGACAGTGACGCTGAAATTGATGAAATTTTCAATGAATATATGAATTATGTTATCTGAGTCTCTAGCGAGTCAATTTAGAAATTAATCATTACCTATAGTATGAGTTTCAATTTAGAAAAAATAAAAAAACTAAAAGATAACAAAATAGGTTTTTTTCGTTTCAAAAAATTTGATAAAGACACGTATCTTATAACTGGTGAGACGGGGAATTATTCTTTTCTGACACTGAGTGAATTTGATGATCTGATATCTTGAAAAATTCAATCAGGGGATAAATATGACGAGCTCCTCTCCAAGTGATTTATAGACCTCGAGAAATACAAGCAGGACTTGGCTGTAAAATATGCTGACAAAAATCATTTCCTCGCATTCTGACCATCTCTCCATATCGTCGTGACAACCCTGAAGTGCAATCATAAGTGTCTCTATTGTCATGCCTCAGCTGGGAATGAAAATGCCAAGAACCTCGATATGACTCTCGAGACCGCGCAAAAAGTTCTCGATACTATTTTCTATACATCATCAAATAGCATCACTATAGAGTTTCAATGATGAGAGCCCCTTCTTAATTGGGAAGTCTTAAAGTTTTTTGTAGAACAATGAAAAATAAAAGCGACACACCTCGGAAAAGATGTTGCTTTTGCACTCGTTTCCAATCTCACCCTCATGGATGAGGAGAAGTTGGACTATATTATCGAAAATAACATCGGGATATCCACTTCACTGGATGGTGATGAGGCTTTGCATAATGAAAATAGAGTATATAAGCCTTGAAATTCTTATAAGATGGTTACTTACTGGATAGAACGGATAAATGAAGAGTACAAGAAACGATGAATCAAAAACGTCGTCTGAGAATTTCAAAAGGTCGGAGCACTTCTTACTGTAACGAAGAATTCCCTTAAGAAATATAAAGAAATCATAGATACATATGTGTCTCTCTGACTTGATGGAGTATTTCTCCGAGCACTCAATCCGTACGGATTCGCACTTGCGCAGATCAAAACTCTTGCATATACATCGGAGGAATTTTGAGAATTTTATAAAAATTCCATGGATTACATTCTGCAACTCAATAAATCTTGAGTGAGTTTTCGAGAACAACTCTCATCTATTTACCTCTGAAAAATATTCAGTTCCAAAGATCCCAATTATCTTGATGAAAGAAGTCCGTGTGGCGCTTGTATAGGTCAACTTGCTTATAATTATGATGGTAAGATATATAGTTGTGATGAGTGACGAATGATGGGGCGGATGTGAATAGAAGATTTTATGGCTTGAGAAGTCTGAATTGATGCAAAAGATACGTACGAAAATATAATCAACTCGGAACTTACAAAAACCATGGTACAGGCATCGACTATCGATTGACTCCCAGGGTATAATGACGACGTCTATAAGCCTTACATCTGAGTTTGTCCTATTTATAATTATAAAACAACCGGCAATATTTATCCAAATTATTCCAAAGATACAAGAAGGGGTATTGAAAACACCATTCTTGATTATATCTTCGATAAAATGAGAGATAATGAAAATGAGGAGATTCTCAAAAAATGGCTCTGAAAGTAGTTTATTTATAGGATTTTAAAATAAATTTGATTTTTACTTAAAGAGTGCTATCATACGCTGGAATTAATTTACCATTAATTTACTTTATATGCCACAAGACAAAAAAAAGTTCTTCCCAAAACTCAAAAAGAAATTAAAATGATTTCTTACTGATGAGAGTGGTAAAATTAGTAAAAAAGATGCTCTCTGATTGGCTGCGGGGGCTGTATTATTGAGTGGAGTGAGTGAGGCTTCTGCGTGGACACATTCTAATAACTGTACTGCTCCAAATTTAGCAAGTCCAGAATATGCTTCTACACCAGAAGCTCCGGGAAGAAGTGCTTACTGCGGTATAAAATGAACCATTTCGGCTTGACATAATAGTTGAGTAATTAATGGGCATTACAGTGCAACGGGAACCCTTACATGAAGAGCTGCATTATGACACAGTAGTCACGGATCTCACGGATCTCACGGATCTCACGGATCTCATGGTAGTCACTGAAGTAGATGGTAATTCTTTATTCATGAATAATACTCCCTCTTGAGTAGAGATCTTTTTATGATACAACTGTAATCTGAGTTGTAAATTTTGTTTTCAGAAAGACTTAAGAAAACAGGTACGTGAAAACTTATGAAGAGAGGTCGTAGAGAAGATAATTCTTGATTGATTTAATAAAGAAAAAAGAAGTATATTCTTTTCTTGATGAGATCCATGTATTGATCCTAACTTGTTTTATTATATAGCATATTCAAGAGATCTCTGATATACGGATATCAGGATTCATACAAACGGACTCATCTTATCATCAAAACAAGTTTTTGAAAAATATATAAAAGCTTGAGTAAATTGATTTATAGTTTCGATTCATTGATATTGACCCATTCACGATCTGCTTGTATGAAGAGAGGGGGGGTTTGAAAAAGTTAAAGAAGCTTTACTGGCTTTCGTTGAGCTAAAAAAAGAGTACCCACATATCATATTGGATACAAATACCGTCTTGACGCGATATAACTACAAAACACTTTATAATCTTTTCAAGTTCTTGTCGCTGTTCCCCATAACAAGAAGTCAGCTCGTTCAGTTATACTCATTGGATTTATTTTCCCTGAAAGAAAAAAAAGATTTATATGTCAGTTATGAAGATTTTGATACCTATCTTGGCAAGATACTTACGTTAGAAAATATCAATATCACCCTAGAAAACTTTCCATTTTGTAAAATCAATAAAAAATACTATCCTCATATACTAGAGCGACGAATATATAATAATGATGCATATTGACACATCTGAGTGAGTGTCGAAGAAGACTCGGGGATCTATATTGATAAATGCAGTGATTGTGAATTTACAAAAATATGCAATTGAATACCCAAGGATTATGTAGAGGTTTTTAGTAAAGAAAAATATTTTACCATCTAATTTTACATTTTTATGAAAAAGTTATTTCCGTTTGTGGTTATTATTGTCATCATAGTGGCCGGAGTTGTATTTTATAATCAGAAACATGATGATATTTCCAACAACACTCATACTGTCAAAAAAGTTGGATACGACGATGGAGCGAGTTCATCTTGAACCGTAGCCGATACAGAGGCTACTCCTAAAGAGATTTTCTACAAACAAGTCGTGTATAATGAAAACGAATCCAAGATAACAGACAGTGATCTACTCTGATTCGAAGATATAATAAATTGAAATATATCTAAATACAATACGGATAAACCAGGAGAATTGGATGTTTATAAACTGATACGGGGTTATTTATATTGAGATACATTTCCCGATTTACATACGGATGGTCTTTTTGCTTGTCTTGACTGAAAAACGGATTATGGAAGTTTGACCGGAGAAGATCTACTTATATGTAAATGAGAAAATAAATATATAGAAGATACGCATACAAATTATTATCATATTAAAGACACACTGACAAAATTTAAAAGTATTGTTCGTGGAGTCAATATACCGTGTGATTATTTTTTGGAAGACAATTACAAGTTTTGATCTTCGGCTGGACCTCAGGATATAAAGGTAACGGACTATCTAATCTGTAATAAACTTAAAAATAAAGAATTTGATATACATAAAAATTACTTTTATTTACAAAAAGCATGTTTAGTAAAGAAATGCGACTATCTTGATGACGGTTGACTTAATAAACTGTGTAAAACAATCACTTGTAAAGAATAATTCTGTAATTAAACCAAAATGCTTGATTATAAGAATATAGTAATTGCCCTAAAGAACAGATCTAATATAGATTACGAATATTATCATCTTTTCAATAATAAGAATCTTATTCTTCAAAATCAAACGTACTATACCAAAAAGTTTCACATTATTTATCTCAATTATTCCAATTTAAAACCTTTTTATGCTTTTTTTAAGGAAAATCATAAAGAAAGCATAACGGATGTTTTTATTGAAAGATGTGAATTGTCTGATTCTGACAAGAAAAAACTATTTTCGATAGTCTTTAAAGACTTGTTTTGGTTGAGACTCAACAATATTAATTTACTTCCCAAAGATACTGATTTGTTTGTCTCTTTTTTAGCCAACAATGAACTCGATATTAATAGAATTTTTATAGAAAATTGTTCTCTTGATAGTCGATTTTTATATGTCCTATCACAAAAGAAAAATCTCTTTCGAAATATAACTTTTTTGAATCTAGATAACAATAATATTGGGGATAAGGGGGTTGTTTATCTGATAGATTTTTTACAAAACAATAATATACATCTGGAATATCTCAGTCTTGTCAAAAACAATATCTGAGAGATATGAATACATAATCTCATTGAGTATTTCCTGTCTGACAAAAACTCAATCTTAAGAATCCTCGATATATCATGAAACGTAGTCTGAAATAAAAACGAGGAGAAAATCTTGCGCCTCATCGAACAATCGCAGGAACTGAAGGAAATATACATAAAAAATAGCATACTGAGCAATAATTTCATAGAAGAAATTATTGGGATTATAGAAAATAAAAGAAATCACTTTTATATCCTCAAGTTGAGTTTAACAGAAGAACAATTTCATTATAAAAAAACACTTCTCGATGTATGAAATCAGTCTCGGATAATTGTCGATGTAGATATCATAGATCAGAGTAAGACGAAGATCTATACGACCATATATTTGAAAGAATTTAAGGATACAGAAATAAAAAATTTCACCCCCATAAAAACTGAGTATTTTTATCTCATAAACAGCGACAAACAAGACGAGAGTTACGAGGAACTTTTTTCCGAAAACAAAACGTATTTAAAAGATGGAATCAATCTTTTTTTATTTGATATTTCCGATTATACCAAGATTTTCTTCTTATTAGAAAATTATAATTTTAACTATATTTATCTCGAAAACTATCATATATCCGACGAAAATTTCGTCCGTCTCATAGAGAAGATACGGGATCTATGAAATAAGTACTACAAGATAAATCTCGTATCTATACCATTAAATGAATATCAGTTGAGTTACCTGATTGATAATCTGCCGAAGAATATTTATTATATAGAGATAAATCTTAATAAGATAGATGTAAATAGAGAACGATATATCTCAAAAATGTGCAAAAATTCAGCATTTATTTTTGAAAACATGGAGCTTTATAAGAAATTATTTTAATCGCATGAATGATATTTTTTCAAAATCAAAATCCCTTCTTTTGCGGTTCTCAAGAGAGCCATGATGAATGAGTTTTTTCCCTTCTAGTTTCCTGTGGGACGAGAGTATTACTCATGAGAATATCTGAGATATTTTTAAGTGATTCTTTCTTGGATCATATTCCGATACTACTGTCAAAAATAATAAAGTGAATCTCTACATCCATATACCATTTTGTAACAAAATATGTTCATACTGTAATTGTTTTAAAACTTTCTTAAAAAATGAATCACAAATTGATGAATATCTAAGTTATCTTGATAGGGAAGCAAAACTCCTCATCTCATTACATGATGGCAAGAAAATAAATATAAATACTATTTTCATAGGATGATGAACTCCCAATATATTATCCGAAAAACAATTCAAAACTCTGTTTACTATTATAAATACGTATTTTGATATATCTTCGCAGGAGCAATTTATAATTGATTGTCATCCAAATTTTTTAGATAAGAGTAAGATAGACTTGTTTCATAAAAATTGAGTAAACAGGATTACGATTGCCATACAAACTCTCAATTCTGATATTTTATCGAAGAATAATAGGGATTCGTATGATGTAGAAAAGATAAAAAACAATATTTTACTCCTAAAGAAGTACGGTATCAAAATCAATATTGATCTTCTTATATGAATGAATTGACAGACTATCGATTCTATAAAGACCGATTTAGATTTTTTCACAAAACTTTGAGTGGATAATATATCCGATCACTACATGGCAATAAGTAATAATATGAATTACCATCTCGACGATGGATATATGGATATGTTTCATACTGTTAAGGAATATATAAAAAATTTAAACATAAAAAATGTCAGTGAAAATCTACAGGAAAGTTATTTTGCATCAAAAAAAAGTTCCACTATTTCCCTGTGAGCTGAATGAGTAACGAATATTTTTGCTTGAATGATATATAAAAAACCATGAATAGATGTTTACTATAAAGAATTATCATCCTGAAAGATACCGGTTCAAAAATGAATACTTCTTGATATAAAACAAGAAATGATTAAATATTTTTATTTAAATATCTTCCACTGAGTAAATACACAAGGGTTTCAAGAGCTTTTTGAGATGAATATTTTTGAGATTTTCTGAAAAGAAATTGAGTTTTTATTGAAAAAGAAGATAATAAGGCAAGGTAAAAATACACTATACAAAAATTGCAAAGATTTGGATATGTATATATACCTCAATATCCTTTTCATTATGCCTTACTTATGAAAAGACTTTCCTAACTTGTATCATTCTATCAATGAGAAAGATCTTGGATTTTATTTTTATCCAGACTGAAGTAGGATTGATGAATAATATTTCTTAAAATTTTCTTAATGTCTACTTACACGGAGTTTTGAAATTTGAAAGAGGTTATACTTTGAAATGTTCAGAACTATAATCTTAAAAAAATAGATATAACTTTCAGATTAGCATATGGAGAAAATTTTAAATATGCTCCATTTTTCAAGGATATAACAGATATTGAGGTCTTTAAGAAGGATATTATCGAGAGAACTGAAGATATTGATAATTTTAAAAAGATACTATTGGATTATTGAATTAAGGTCATTGAGCCTGAAGTATTAAATGAATTCAAGACTTTTAAAACACCAAATTTTTCTTGAGTATTGACTCCAGTTTCAAATCCTAGGGATAGAGTTCTGATATATTGAAAAAAAATCATAGAAACTCCAGCAATGACAAGAAAAAGATATTTTGAGAATCAACTTCTATACAATGTTTTTTTAGAGTATTTTAATGCATGATATACCTGGATATCAGCACCATACCCCCTTCTGGATATGTGAAGATTTGATGAGGAATATTGGCAAAATAAGAGAGATTTTGATAACTTCGACGCAAGTAGGTATGATATTTCTTTTGATGCAGCCAATATAATTAAAATCTGAAAGGATCTTTTATTTAACGTAGCAACCTATAATCATGAGTTGTGAGCGAGGTGGCTCCAGAATCTCTTGTGAGAAACTGTTAATATCCATAAGATTTATCAGTTAGACGATAGTCATATTGACGGAAAAATATCCGTTTTGAGACCATGAATTTTTCTCATTAATTGAAAAACTTGAGATAAAATCAGGGATTATTTGCCTCACAAGTTTAAAAACTGGGAATGTATCTTTGTTACAGAAGATGAAAAATGTAATCTAAATCAGGATGGGATGTCTCTTTGTAGTTTTCACTGAGCATGCACGAATGTTTTATCAATTAACGAAAATACCGTTTGTGTTTTAGATGAGGCAAAAAATACAATAAAAAAATTAGAAGAAAGAGGATTCACTGTTATTCCAGTGCAATTTAGACATTGCGAGATCTTTTGATGATGATTGCATTGCGCAACTCTTGATGTAAATAGGGAAGATGACTTTATAGATTACACTCAATAATATGCAAAAAGTTTTGATAATCTGACTCTGATGACAGTGACAGAAGTATATTGATTATTTCCTTAAAAATAATTATGAAGTTTATTGAGTTTGTAAAACACATCAAACAAAGCAGGACATTGAACACCGATATAAAATAAAAATCTCCTTAAATTATGAAGATTTTTTGGATATAGATTTCCGGTATATTATTATAGCACTACCTCCAGATATTCAGTGACAATTTTGAATGACGGTGGCACAAAGATTTAAATCATCCAAAATAATCATAGAACTTCCAGTCTCTTTTGATATGGATTGTATCATGGCACTTATGGATTATGACAACGTTTCCTTTTTTATAGAAGAGTACTTTACGTTATTTGCTGGGTTTCTAAGGAAAATCGATATTAATGATATTTCTGAAGTAAGTATTAAGTTGTTTGTTAGTAAAAAGGATTTGAATAATAAACAGGCCCTGCAAGTTTCCCACATACACCTGTTGGATAATTTTTATTGATTGGATATGGATCTTTCGAAACTGCATATCGTAATAGAGACACACGAGATAGAGGATATTTTTTATGAGATATATTGTAAATATAAATGAAAAAATGTTACTTATTCTTTCAACAAAGAGAAATGATTCCAGATAGAAGATGAATATGTAAAAGACAATTATAACTTTGATTTTGTGGTATCCAAAATTTTACAGACTCAAATAAATAAAGATTTTTATTTAAAAATTCTGAATTTCAATGTATAAAATACTTTTTGAAATCATATTGAATAATCAGTGCAACAAAAGATGTTCTTATTGTGATCTGGATTTTAAAGATACATCATTTTCTTTTGTTGATATAGATAAATTCACCTATTTCCTACGAACCAATAAAAACCTTGTTGAATATTATCATATTAATTTTTTTGGAGGAGAGCCGTTACTTTCATTTGATAAAATTGTTTATTTTATTCGAAATGTAGGACTTGATAAGATACATTATTCAATCTGAACAAATTGACTTCTTCTTGATAAGGATAAATTAGATTTTTTTAAACAAAATAACGTTACCATTCATCTGTCCATTGATAATATTAATATAACAGGATTGCAATTGTTTGAAAAAATAAATATTTCTGACTATAGAGATAGTATAGAAATAAATTTCATAAATGATCCAGAGTTTTTAGATAATTCTCAAAGGATTTTTAATTTTATAAAAGATAAAAATTTCAAGAAAATAAATATCATGCCCGTTTTTACTACAAGAAAATGGGATAAGAAGTCATTAAAATGATTATTCGAATTAAGAAAATATATTAACGGTTTTCATTTGAAAAATATACAGTATTTCTCGTATTTTAATTGATTCCCTTCCGATATCCAATATATTCTGGATACTGATCTATGTTTTTATCAAGATATAGATTCGCTCCTCTGGCTACAGAAACAATATCATGTCGTCCCAGAGGATTTAAGACAAGAAATACAAAATAAAACTAAAATTTTTTCTTTAGAAGAAAGTGACTATAATGTGCTTGATTTGATTCGTAAATATAATAAGAAAGAGGTTCTGGAACTTATTTTTAAGATCCCCAAGTCTATATGAACCTATGAAGATAATCTCCTAATTGATAAAATCATCAAAAATGGAATCTAAAAAGGAAAATGTATTTGAATGTAGTGCGGTAACAAAATGACTCGAAATAGAGCTTACAAATTACTGTTCTATGCATTGCGTTGTCTGTCCTCGGGAAAAATTAATCAATTTTTCATTTCTATCTTTTGATAATTTTAAAAAAATAATCCCTCTACTCAAAAAATGAGAATATAGAGAGGTTCTTATCTGTGGTCTTTGAGATGCCTTCTTGCACAAAGAGATAAACCATTTTATGGAGTACTTATTCCAGGAATTACCAGGAATAAAATTGTTCTTCATGACAAAATGACAATCCATAAAAGATGAACACCTTTTCAAGATAAAAGAATTAAAAGAAAGATGATATAATATTTCACTTACCTTTTCTATTTTTTCTCTTAACAAAAAAATATATAATTATCTTACTTGATGAAATTTTTTTGAGACTTTCAAAACAACCCTAAATAAAACTCATGACTTACAAATAGACTATTCCCTTGAATTTATGTTATCAACTTTGACGCTCTGAGAACTTGCTGCTTTTAAGAAATTTGCTAGTAATTTATGAAAAGATTATGGAATTTCTCTTGTTCATAATTGGTGATGAAGAATTTGAAGAGAGGTTCATTCCAAGCTCTTTGATGAAAAGATACTTACTTGATATTATACTAAAAGGAAGGCAAGGGATATATGTGAGGTTATGAAATACGACTATCTTTATATAGATTCTTTTTGAGATGTTTTTCAGTGCCCCCTCAATAGGCTTGATGGAACTGGATATTTATGAAAGTTATGACAATACAACTTAAAAGAGTTTCTTGAGAAAAAACACAACTTAGATTACAAGAAAATATGTAAAGATTGTTTTTATTTTAATCATAAAACTTTTGGATAATATGAAATTTTCAATTTGATATAATGAACAAGAATCCTTTTTTGATTTATTGGAAAAATATAAGAATCATATTTCTTCTGTTTATTTTGCTGCTCCAAATTTCATCATTCCTTCTGGAAGATCTACTATTCAGAACGATGATTATGAGGGGCAAATCAAAAGACTCATCAGAGTATGTAATGAACACAAAATATCAACCATCTTAACTCTAAATGCCACTTGTGAGCACGAAAAGACGTGAGATAGAGATCATATGCTTCAGTTGATTAACTATATCAAGAATCTTAAAGAAAACTGATTGGATTCAGTATCTCTGACGAATCTCCTTTATGTTAGATTTATAAAAAAAGCCATACCAGATCTGAAAATATATTCTTCTGTTAATTGCTACGTAAAGACTGTAGAGCAGGCATTGTATATGAAGAAACTCTGAGTCGATGTAATTACTCTCGATAGAGATATCAACAGGGATCTTGAGCTAATAGCAAAAATAAAAAAGAAAACATGATTACCTCTCCAGATAATGCTCAATGAATGATGCATAAAAAATTGTCCTTTTAGAAACACCCACTTCAATATCATTGCCCACCAAGTCGAAGATAATCTGAGAAATGAGCAAATAGGGAAGTATAATCTCATTGAGAGATTTTCTTGTACGCCACTTCTATCTGAAAATAAAAAACTTATATTTAGGATTCCGTTTATACGTCCAGAAGATGTTCATTACTATGCATGATTGGGTGATTATTTCAAACTTGTTACTAGATGACTTCCTACGGAAAAAATAGAACTTTTTTTAAAGGCCTATACCGATTGATTTTATCATTGAAATTTATTTGATATCATTGATATGAGTATAATAGATTATCAATTGATTATTGATCATATAGATAATGATACATTAACCAAGCTAAATTTTTTCCAAGATATACAGAAATGTCCTGGGGATTGTGATTCCTGTTCTAACTGCGATAAATATTTCTAATTATGAATCTATTTATATCGTCGAACTATAATGTGACAGATGAAAAATGGAGCATTGTTGTTAAATATGGAGACACGATAAAAGCAGTATCTCTCGAAAGGATAACAAGAATCAAATATTTTCCAGCCGGATCATTCTTTTGAAAAAAGAATTACTATGGTATTTTTATGAATGCCTTGGAATGAATCATTAAAGATATTGATCCGGGAAAAATAGAGAGCGTTTTTGTCTTGAATTTCCCATTTCCACTTGAAAGTATATTTGTTGATAAAAAGATCAAATATCTTGAACTCAATGATCACCATCTCCTGCATGCTTATTCAACCTTTTTTTCTTCTTGATTTAAGGATGCTGCAGTCTTGGTAGTGGACGGGGCCTGATATGAGCAACGTGTTGATAAAGAGGTGTGCTATTCAATATGGCGATGTGATACAAAAGAAATAAAAAATATGTTTTTTTGAGAAGTGCAAAAAAAGGACTTTAAACTTGGGATAGGATATCTATATGCATTACATACAATACTTCTCGGCATATGAGAATGAGCCATTATGTGATTATCCTCATATTGAAATCCTTGAATCTATAAGGATGTGCATTTACTTTGAAAAGATTTTTTGCTGAATGATACGTATACTAAGATCTTCCAGAAATATGAACATAATTGAGAAAATCTCAAAGATCTTAAAAAAACATTATCTGAAATATATTCTATAAAGAACTGAAACAATAAAAATCTCAACCACTCTCGTCTGAGACATGTAGCGGCAAAAATTCAACAAACGACTCAGGAAGTTATCTTGGATTTAGCGCAAAAAGCAAGACAAATGACCTGATGCAATAATATATGTATTGCCGGTTGAGTTGGCCTGAATATACTGGCCAATACATCAATTTCGGAAAGTAAAATTTTCGAAAAAATATTTATACAGCCAGCATCTGATGATTCGTGACTTTCTCTCGGCTGAATACATTATCTCACCCATTTATTTCAGCAAACAAAAAATAAGGAATTATATTCATATTGATTATGACCACGTTATAGTCAAGAAGAGATAAAAATGGTATTGAATAAGTATAAAAGATATCTTAAATATACGAAAGTAAAAGATATGTATTGATCCATTTCCGATTTATTGGCAGACAAGAAGATTGTTTGATTTTTCCAATGATGATCTGAATTTTGACCAAGATCCCTTGGTTTTCGCAGTATACTCGCAAGACCAGATAGTCTTTCGATACGTAATAAAATCAATAAAATCAAACATAGAGAATATTGGAGGCCACTAGCCCCTGTCATTCTACAAGAGGAATTAGATAATTATTTTCTTACAAAAATATCGTCTCCATTTATGCTCTTAAATGGAAAAATAAAAATAGAAAGGTTTTCTCATTTAATCTGAGTTTCTCATTGTGATGCAACTGCGAGGTATCAAACAGTAAATCATGAAAATAATCCATTTCTTTATAGACTTCTCGGGGAATTTCATAAAAAAACAGGTATTCCAGTACTTATCAACACATCTTTGAATAATCATGACGAGCCTATTGTTGAGACTGTAGATGATGCTGTGAAAATGTTTTTGTCTACCGAAATTGATTATATGGCCGTCGGAGATTTTATCCTCTCCAAAAAGAATGTCTATAATAGATTTAAATTTCAAAAAAGAACTGAATATCAAAAATATTTTAATAGAGACAAGAGAATCAAACAAAAATTAAAGGAGCTTCTTTTGAAGTGAGAAAAACAGGATACTAAAAGCAGTTTTTATTTATGAAAAGTATATTTTCAGAACAAGATGGTAAAAATGAGTCTGAGTTTAGTTCAGGAAAGTGTCATCTGAAATAATAAAAATATCTTACTGAATTTTGAATCAAAGGTTGATGAAAAACTCAGGGAAAATGTTATCAAAAATATATTTACAAATAAAAACAGTATCTCAAAATTACTACTCCTGTATTATAATGATTTCATAAACGAAAATGATATAAAAGATATAATTGTGAGGGATAATAATTTTACACTATAAAAACCATAGGATGATAACAAAAATTTTCTACTCACTTGTATTATTCCCCAATATAAGATATCACTCTATGTTGGGGACTTGATATAGTCTCCTTAATGTTATAGAAGAGTCATTATGAAGATTGAAAGCAGTTTTTAAAAAATGAAATTCCATCAAAGAAATATATTTCATTCATACGGATTTTGTGTGAAATAAAAAGTGATTACTGACCAGAAATTGGCTCATATACTGAGATTCTCAAGAATTAGTAAATGAGATTCATAGTTTAGTTATGGAAGATGAAATGAATGACTTCAATTTCTTTAAAGACAAGACATTTTATGATAAAATACCTTTCTGAGTTGTCTTGACAGTAACGAGTAAGTGTAATCTCTTTTGTAATTATTGTTTCAATGATTACGATTATCCTCTTAAGGAGAGGAATACAAGAAAAACCCTAAACTTCGATGAATTTAAAGGGATAGTAGATGAATTATATAATGAATGAACGAGGGATATTATCATTACATGATGAGAGCCATTTTTATATGAATATATATGGGAGTTGTTGTCATATCTTCAAGAGAAATGAATATTTATAAGGATAAATACAAATGGAACCCTTCTGTCGGAAAATATTTTAGAAAGATTGAACAATCACTACTCTGTAAACCTCCTTGTCTCCGTGCATGAATTTAATAACGAGGATTATTTTTGAATCAATAAAGAATGAGCTATGAATATCTATTGAATTGACTTGATGTCCCAATGGAAGTGAAAGTTTTTGGAAAAAATAAATAATTTAAGGTCGATAAAAGACTATAAGAATATCACACTTGATTTTTTGACTATTCTGACACCAAAAAATATTATACATTTGGAAGAAATCTATGAGTATGTTTTAAATAATTTCCAGATAGAAAACTGGCATTTCTTCAGGCTTTATTCTACAAAGACATGACCAGGGATATCGAGATCCATGATAAATCTCGCAATACATAAAATATATAAATTGAATCAAATATATAAAACTAATTTCAAAATAGTCGACAGTGTCCCTTTTTGCGTGACAAAAGATACTGATATAGCGAAAAAAGTTATCGATGGGGAGTTATCATCCAATCATAATATAAAGACCATCCTTACAACAACATGAGAAGTGCAAATAATGTCCGCTTTTGATTCAAATCTGTGAAATATTTTCGATAAGTGAATAAAAACAATATGGCAAGGAGAATTCGTACAAAAAATGTTGAATAATTGATTTTTACCAAAAGATTGTTATGATTGTAAATGCAAGGAAGAATGTAGGGGTTGATCGAGAATGGATGCGAATATCTATAACTGAAGTTATGATGCATGGGATCCACTTTGAGATATCAGTAACAAAAAAATACAATAATGGATATACGGATCGTAAATACCTGTAATAATAACTGTCTTTATTGTCTGGAACAACCTTACAGAGATAAAGAGAAATTCGTAGACAAACATCTTATTTTTGATGAGATTTTCGAAAACAAGATAAAAAACAACATTGCCTTTTATTGATGAAATCCACTCCTTCATCCAGATTTATGAGAAATCATTTCCTTTACAAAAGGCGCTTGATATTCTGGAATATGAATCTTGACGAACACTTGATGATTGGATAAAAAATATTTGGATTTACTTGTAAATAGGGGATTAAGTTCAATTTGATTTTATTTTCATAGTTTTGATAGAAATATTCATAATTTCGTAGTGAATGGTTGAATAGATTTTGATGATTTTATGAATAATATAAAGCTAATAACGGATTCCTGATTATTTTATAAGGCAATAATTCATGTAAATAGACAAAATATTCAGACCTTGTACAGGGATATCTATATTCTCAATAAGAAATATTGAGTAAAGAATTTTGAATTCATTAATTATTTTCCATTTGATAGGCCGTATGAAAAGTTTAGGGATTTATTGGAATATGACTATAATGAAAACAAGGTATATATGGATAAATTATTTAAGATAATTATTGAGTTATGATTGGAAGTGTATTTTGTGAAATTTAGTAAGGATTTTTTTTGAGATGCCATGCAATTTTATGATTTTGAAAAGTGAGTTTTATGACAGATTTGAGATGAGGATATCTTGCGACTCAAGACAGACATACCCTTTTGTTTATGAGAAGGAAGATGTAAGCATTGTTTTATAAAAGATAATTGTAGGTTATATGGAAAATAAAAGAATAGAACTCTATGTATGATGGACATGTAATCATAGGTGTATATATTGCATGGAGTATCCCAATATGATCAAGAGATGGAATGAAAAAATTTCCTCGACAGATATTTTGAAACTACTTGTAAAATACAGGAAGCTCTGATACAACCATGTTACCTTTCTTTGATGAGAGCCGTTTATTCAGGATGTATTTCTTGATGCTCTGAAGATAGCCAAGAAACTCTGATATACGATTTTGGTTACCACAAATGCGACAACCCTTCATATACAAAAAGAAGCAGCAAAATATCTACCATACATTGATGAGTTGATTCTATCCGTGGAGGCTATAGATACTTCCTTGCAAGAGTCGATTTGTCAGACGAAATCAGTGACTTATTGGACTCCTGTTTTCGAGAATATTAGAAATTATGCTACTCTGAAGTTGTTTAAAGCAAATATAGTCGTCAATCAATTAAACAAAGATCATATATATGAGATAGTTGATTTTCTGGAAAAACATTGAATTAAAGAGGTAGTTTTAACGTATCCAGATATCGATATTCTCTTTTATGAAAAAGAATACATCCTCGAGAAAATAGCCCCAAAATACAGTGAAGTGTACGATATTATTGATCGAATCCTCATTGATTTTTCACCTAGATTGACCATCAAAATAGCTGACATCCCATTTTGCATACTGAAAAATGCCAAATATTTACCACTAACGGATGATTATAATTATGAAAATAGGATAAAACTTGCTGCATATAATAAAAAAAACTCCGATTATTCTCGGAATAATAAAACACTGAATAGAAAAAAAATCTCTCCAAGAAAAAGAAAAAGGATAGAAAAATGCAAGACATGTTCCTATAATAAAATTTGCTGGTGAGTTTCGGATTCTTATGATGCACTTTATTGATTGGATGAGATTCAACCAATTTCAAATTCTTTTAAAAAATAATCATTTGAAAATGAAAAAATACGATTTTATTTTTACCATCACAAAAAAATGTAATTATCAATGCTCATATTGTAATTTTAAAAAGAATAAGAATGAATTACAGGGTGATGATGTTGGGGGAATTATTGATTTCTTAAATACGAATCATGAGAAAATACATTCGTTTAAATTTTTTTGATGAGAGCCACTTATTAGGTTTGATCAAATCAAAAATATATTAGACGCTATGATTTTTTCAGAAAGAATATTTGAAATTGTCACGAATTTTTCTCTTATTAATGACGAGATATTAGGCTATTTTGATAAGTTTTTCGGTAAAATCTCAATCAGTGTTGATAATGAAAACATTTTTGACTTTGATTCCTTGAAAAGACTTAAAAAAATAAGAAAGGACAGAATCTATTTTAATATAATTTTTAATCCCGGATACGAAAAAGAAGGGGAGTATATCTTTTTGAGACTTTATGACTTGGGATATAGGAATTTTAATATATTACCTGTTTATTATACTAAGATCTGGACTAAAGAAAATCTTAAAAATTTATCTGTTATAATAAAAGTGATACTTGATTTGAAAAAAATTGATGAGAGCCTCCATCTCTCATGATTCCAGGAAAATCAGTGAAAAAAAACGAATTTAATAAATGAAAAACTCTATATAGATACCGATTTGAGGGTTTATTTTTCAGATGCAGTAGATACCACTGTGTTCTCTCATCTTAAAAAACAACTCTATATTTGAGAACTGAAAGATGTTTTCAAAAGTCGTATTGATTTGGAGATTTTCAGAAAAAGATTTGATACATATTGACAGATACAGGATAAATGAGACTATTTAGGGTTGCATAAATTAATGGATTATTTTTCTCTCTATTTGAATCACCCTCAATTGTAACTAACTATCAAATATATGCGTAAAAACTCAAAAAAGAATTACATTAATGAAATTATCAGAACAAATTATAAATGTAACTGGAGTTGTAAATTTTGCAATGTTTTAAAAACTAATGCTTATTGAAAGGAGGATATTTCCTCAAAAGAAGTAGTGTATAAAATATTAGATTTGGCACGAAGATATAACAAGGAACAACTATCGAGACTTACGCTATCTTTTTCATGATGAGAACCGACGCTCAATAAAAATCTGAAGAGTTTTATAAAATTGGCGAAGTATATTTGAGTATGAGTTGTTCAGATTCAGACGAACGGATCTATTTTATTTAAGAACAAAAACATTATCGATGAGCTTATATCGGCTTGATTAGATGAAGTGTTTTTGGCGCAACACTCTTGCGATGAAGAGATCAATCGTGAATTATGAAGTATTTATAACATATCTGATTTTGTGGACTGGGTAGATTATATGAAAAGAAATAGGATACACGAGAAGATATCCATCTATTTGAATATAGTTATAACGAAGATAAATGTATATAGTATATATGAATATATGAAGTTTCTTTTTGATATATGATTTATGGATATAGTACCGCTTGAAACAAATAATGATTTTATTAACAAGAAGAAAATATGTTTTTGATTCGTTCAACCGAATTGATATGCGCATCTTAATAGAGACAAGGTCCTATTGGATTTTAATGACAATCAGATTAGAGAAATACATAGAATATTCGAATTATGTCGGGAGCGTAATATCTTCACCGATCTCCATTTCACCTCTCCTCCTTTATGTATCCTTGATTACCCAAAAGAGTATAATCTGGAGTATTTACGATTAAAAGAATTGGAGAAAAATAAAAAAAGATGAAATATAGATAGGGTAAATCTGGAGAGCTATAAAATACTCTGGAAAGAAAAGCAAAAAATAAAGGAATGCAAAAAATGCAAATATGATAAATACTGTTTGTGATTTTATAAAAACTGGATAGAATTCGTAGGAGAAGAATACGTAAGAGAGAGAATAAAAAAATCTTTTAAATACAGCCATTATGAATAATGATCTAAAAAAAATCCTGGATTGAATTTTTGGGAAATTACGCGTTTATTTTTATCTTATAGATAACAATAATGAGAAAATAATTGTCTTTGTATGAACGAATATATTGGAGATATCTTTAATAAATCGCTGAGGGTATTATCTTAAATCCGATTCTTTTTATTTCTATCTAAGAGAGCTGAACGACTTAGATACGATTTATACTTTCGTAAACTGAAAAAAATCTATAACAGGAGATATCGATCTAGTTATTAAAAGTTTTCTTAAATATGAGAAGAGTATAAAAGATATCTTTATCAAGGAAAACATCCATTTTTATAATGAAGTTTTTGATAAAACATACACGGACAAGAAAATACTTCTTATCATAAAATGAGGATGACTCCAGGAGACTATAGAAAGCGCTTTTATAGCGTATTGTTATAATTCGAATCTACAGTTGACTATCTTATATAGATTCTGAACGCAATGGTGAAAAAAACTTAACTATTCTTGATTTTTTAATGAATTAAAAAGTAAATATCGGAATTTCCGATTCATATACAACGAGGATATCAATGATGATTATATAGATTCTCTCATAGATAGCGATACGGAAGTATTTTCCCTGTGATATGATTATGTATGAAAACATAAAAATATACATCTGATAGTTTCTGCAAGCGTATCGGAAGATTGAGTGTATTGAAAATACAAAAATATATTTTCTTGTTTTAAGAGTGAATCTATTTGATATAGCAAAAATAAATTTTTAAATACCGAGAATACGAATATATACCATTTTTTTAATCCACAAAACACGGTATTATTAAATAGTTTTTCTCTTTTAGGAAAAATAAATAATTTCGTGCTTTGATGATGAATGTCTTGGAGCAGAGATTTTTCAATATTAAATAGCCTAAATTGAGAATATAGGTGAGTATTGATTAGTGATAAGCATCATGATATAAATAATTTCTTATCCATAGAACAAATTAGGAGTTATTATTGATTCCTTTGAGCCATCAATTTATCGACTTTTTTTGTCCATACTCCCATATGAAAATATAACAATGATGACCGACATAAAATGATCGCAACTTCCATATGTGCAGGGAAGCCCGTTGTTGTGCCAAATAGCGAGTGATTAATAGTAAAAGAGATATTGGATAATAGACTCTGAGTGGTATATGAAAATTGAAATAAAGAAGATTTCTTGGAAAAGGTGGAGTTTTTCGCCAAAAATAGTAAAAATATAGAGATATACTCTCAGAATTGTAAAAAATATTCAATAGAAAATATGGATATAAATAAATATGTGAATTTTATTTTTAGTAAGGCTTTCTAATAAAAAAACAGTATGGAAAGGACAGATATGCTTCTTAATAGAATATTTCAAATTTATCGAGATAATTTGTCTTATAAGTATGTGTATTTATATAACGAATTATTTATAAGTCTGAACTTGTGAGAAAGCTTTTGTTTATACTGAATATCTTTAAAATCAGATAATCTTATAATCAATAAGTATACTTGAGAGGAGACGAAAATATGAGATTTACTTAACCTTATTATAGAGAAACATAAAAGTGTCTTTTTGTTTTTTCTCAGGTACAAACGGCAGGGGATATATAGGCAATGAGAAGAGGCTGAATTTATAAATATTTTCGATAAAAGAGAACTATTATTCGGCGACATTCAGACCATATTTACTTTTACATTTGTGGATGACTATAGTTATAGAAGAAAAATACCGGACAATTTTAATATCGAACACTCTATATTAGGGATATATCATAGCGATTATGAATGTTCAATATGTAACTGATACAAGGATGCCTTTACAAATTTTGCCGACTATAGCAAAGTATTCGATCAAAATTTTTTCCATGAAAATACCGATAAAAGTCGTCATGTTTTATATACGAATATCACTGATTACGAGTCGATAACTTTATGATGAAATGAGAAAATAAACTCGATTTTGAGTGATCAAAAATTACTACAGAACTATGATATCATTTCTCTGAATCAAACGTGTATATCGGTTATTATGTGAGATGATCCAAAATCTTTATTTGAATACAATAAAATACCGATCAATAAAAGATTCCTTACCAATCAGGAGACGGATAGCAATTACAAAACTTTGATAAAATTTCTCATGAATATCAGGGTTCAAAGCTCCGATATTCAGCCAAGCAACCATATTATATTTTTTTGATTAAATAAGAATAAGAATACGCTGGAATTAATCCAATTTCTTAAGGGTAATTTTAATATTATCGTTGATAAGATTCTTATACCGAATATCAATGTGAAAGATATTGAATCCATACTGAACTACAGTCTGGCAATATTTTTTACATGAAGGGAGATAAAGGCACAAAAGATATTTACACTGTATCCCATTTGCCAATTTGAATCCCCGGTTCCCTATGGAATCACAAGAAATAGAGAACTTATAAAAAACATCTTCTTAAAAATGTGAAAAGAAGAAGATATTGGTAGACTTGATGCTATTTTAGAGAAATATACAGATGAACATAAAGGGCTGTACGACGAGGCTCGAAAATACGGATTATGATTTATAATTCACAGCTTCCATATCAAACAGTTTATGGATGATAATTTTCGATGAGTTCCGATACTCTCTTTCTTAAAGGATATGTGATTTCAACTACATTTTTTTATATATTCTAGTGGCGGTCATTCTGATCTCGATTTAGAACCATTAAAAGAACAAGGTGTGAATATTATTATTTCGGATCAAAAAGAAGATTTGGATAGTTTTATCGATGATGATAGGATAAGTTGTTATTATTCTGAAATAGCTAATGATAAAAGGATTATAGGTAGGGGCAAGCAACAATTTTCCGTATGAGATTTTGAATATGGTATAGAATGATTTTATAGGACACTTCAATTACTTATAAGAAAATGTGAAAAATGAAAGTACTATCAAGAACTTAATATTTATTTAAAATAGCAACATATGAATACTACGATTGAAAAATACACCCAAATATACGGAAGTCCATTCCTAACATGAGTATTTATGTGAGTGAATGCGATAAAGGATGTTGCATTGTATGTCGATTGACCCGATTGTGTGTTTTATAAATCAGATCTGATTTATAAAACACATGATCTCGGCTCCGAGCTAAAATCACCGAGCATGGATACGAAACTATATTTTTCATGAGTTATGCCAAATAAAATGGTACGATGATATGACGATAAAATCAAAAGAAAACTCAGCTTTATAGAAGAAAATCCCAATTTTAATCTCGGAGTTGTTACGTGTATGCCGGTCACATGATTGCTCGCAACCCAGTATGATAGTATATATAGGGATTTTCAAACGAACTTTATATTCGTCCCCTCGTTTACAGATAAATTTTGGCTGGACGGATACAGCGTGTTTTTAAAAGAACTATCAAAAGGAATAGAGTTTAATGCAAATAAAAAAAAGCTCAAGAATCATATTTCTATAATTTGATTTTTGTTTGATAGGAATGAGTGAGATACATGTGGTAATATAGAAGAGATACGAAGATTGTTGAATCTAATATGAGTTACACTCGACTGTATATGGCTCAGTTGATGAAATTTGGAGGATTTGAAAAAGGTGGATGAATCAGAATTGATTGTTTCTCTGCCGTATTGAAATCTTGCAAGCAAGATTCTGTCTAAAAAATTAGGGATTGATATGTTGGAGGTGGAAGTGCCTTTTTGAATAAAAAATACTGTCGATTTTGTACTCGAAATATGAGAAAAGCTCTGATTGGATAGTTTGAAGATCAATAGTCTTCTCTCCGAAGAATTGCGTATAGTAAAAGAAAAAGTGGATATTCTCGACGAAAGGATATTCCTGAATAAAAACTATATATATGCGGGAGATCCATTTTTAGAAAATTCTATCAAGGATATATGAAAATATTTATGAATGAATCATATAAAAACATATCCGTATATCTGAGTGAGACGGGGCAATAAAAGAGATTTACGTGATCAAGTGGATCTTATTATACGGAATTCAGATTTTTCGATAGATATAGAAAATTGTGTCGAGTTTGAATTTGGTTTTCCATCGTACAACACGCATTTTTTAGTTGATAGACCATATATGTGATTTAAGGGGGTATTGTTTTTTATAGAAAGACTATATAATGAAATGAATCAGTATAAAAATAAAAGTGAAAAGGAAAATATATCTTTCTTTAATTAAAAATCCCTTTATATGAAAAAAATAGTAATTTATTGAAAATGATGAATCGGTAAATCAACAACCACAACACATTTATCGGTTGCCTTTGCAAAAATGTGATTGAAGGTGTTGCAGGTTTGATGTGATCCCAAACATGATTCTTGCAAACGAATACTGTCCTGAGTAAAAAATATCCCTACAGTTATAGATTTGTCTCAAGATAGAGATATATATGATTTCACAAAGGATTTGATTATTCATACATGAAGATTTTGAATTGATTGTATCGAGGCATGATGACCTATAGCAGGGCTTGGATGTGCCTGAAGAGGGATCTCTCTTATGTTCGAGATTTTCGAGGAGATTGAGTTACTAAAAGATTGAAATTATGATGTGGTTATTTTCGACGTCTTATGAGATGTTGTGTGTGGATGATTTGCGTCTCCATTGAAAATCTGATTTGCGGATGAGGTCTATATAGTTCTATCGGAAGAGATAATGAGTCTGTATGCTGCAAATAATATCTCGAAAGCCATTGTGAATTATAGTAGGAATGGGATTGGTCTATCTTGAATAATCTTAAATCTAAGAAATAATGATAGTGATGTAAAAATAGTGGATGATTTTACAAAGAAATTAGGAAGTAAAATCGTCTGAGTGATGAATAGGTCAAAATGAGTACTGGATGCTGAAAAACAAAATATGACACTCTTTGAGTCCGATATACAACATAAAGATCTTACAAATTATACTGATCTAGCGAGATATATGCTCGAAAATAAAACAAAAATTATTCCAAATACTTTTTCTGATGCGGAATTTGATGATTTTATTTATGATAAATTTTATTAAAATGATCTGAAACGATATAATTAAAGTATCGCCACTAAAAAATGAAATAAGATTCACTATCCATATCAATAATGTATGTAATTTTAAATGTAGTTATTGTATTGCAGGAAGACAGTCTTCAGACATCTCCTTGTCATATATTCAGATTCAAGGGTTAGTAAAAGTTATTGAGAAGATCTCAAAAAGAAAAACCACTGTTCATGTTACGATCACTTGAGGAGAGCCAACTATACATACGGATTTTATTAAAATTTTAGAACTATTCCTGCATATTAAAAATATACACATCCAAATTGATACAAATGCCTTTAGATTATGAGACTATAGTCAAGATTTTAAAAAAATGAGTATACATAATTTTAAAGAAAGACTTTATTTTAATATCTCATACCATTATCATGAGTATGGTAATAGGATACCAAGATTTATAGAATCTATACGAATACTGAAAAATAATTGATTGAAATTCTGAATTAAATTTCTTTTACCAGATAATGAAAAACTGGAAGATTTTTTGGGTATTAAGGAATATATTTTAAAAGAAACTTGAGTAAAGGTTGGTCAGTATGACTATTTCTTACTCATCGATACCATGTGAAGTATATCGAAATCTTACGATCAAGAAATATTGGACTTCTTTTACTGATCTCATTTATGAGACGAAAATAAGAAGGCAGTAAGAATAAATAAAGAAACAAAAGTTATAGAGGTTGAGTTTGAAAATAGGACGAAAAAGAAATTCTGATTGTCTGAGTTTTCCAATAAGTGATTAAATAAATTCAAATGATTTACTTGCACATACGTAGGTTGTAACCATGCGGATATTCATATAACTCCATGAGGAGAAGTTACATTTGGTCCGTGTTATACTCTCGACAAGATAAGATGTTCGATTGATGAACTTGACAAAATACTCTGTAATTGAGACAGGGAAATACTCTGCTGAGAGGATGCTTGTATAAGTGGCTTGTGTTTGAAAAAAGAGAAAAGTTCAAATCAGGAAAAACTTGCCAAAATAGAAAAGATTTTACGCGATAATCTGAAGAGGTATATAAAGAGTTTTAGATTAGTTACCATTAAGGTATCTCTCAAAAGTAATATCCAATTTATTATGGAATTTGAGGAATATTTTGTATATTTCTTTGTAGAAAATATCATCAACAATCGTTATGTTTTTATAGATGGGTGATTGGGATATTATTTTTTGATCAAGAATAAAAACAATATTCTTATCGATGTATGAAAGTTTGATGCACAAAAAGTACATACTATCGATAATCTTCTGAGAGTGATATCGAAATTCAGCAATATATATAAAATCGTTTTATTATAATCCCTTTTTTTAAGTCCTTTTAAATAACAAAACGCTATGCAACAAAAACGTACCTGGGTCCGTATCTCAAATGCTTGTAACAGCAAGTGTCTTTTTTGTCTTGACAGCGATTCTCAAAATTGAAGTCTTGTTGAGGATAAGAAGATTAAGGAGGAGATAAGGAGATGATATAAAAAATGAGAATTCAATAAAATTATCATATCTGGGGGCGAAGCAAGTATTCATCCAAAATTTTCAGAATATATAAACTATGCCCAGAATATCTGATATGATAAAATCCAGACCATTACTAATGGTATAAAATTTGAGAATTTAGATTTCTGTAAAGAAATTATTGACTCATGATTACAGGAAATAACCTTTTCTCTCCATGGACATAATCCCCTCATTCACGACTACCTTACTTGAATTCCCTGATCTTTTCAAAAGGCCATAAAAGGACTTCTGAATATCAGAAAATTCTTCCCTAATATTATTGTGAATATTGATATTGTTCTTAATAAGGTAAATATAAATTTCATCCCCGATATTATTAGATTTTATAACAAATTATGAGTATATGAGTTTGATCTCCTTCAGATAATCCCTTTTGGGAGAGCGATTTCAAATAAAAACATATTGTTTTATGATCCAATAGAAAAAATAACGATTTTTGAAGAAATAGGAGCTTTAAGTCGGAATCCAAAAATGGTTATATGGACAAATAGATTGCCACCACAAGTTCTGGAATGATATGAGGATCTCATACAAGATCCCAACAAAATAGAATCTGAGATTTTGTGAGAGGGGAGGGATCAGTTTGAAGATTTTTTTAATGGATGAATATCGCCCGATTGTTATAAAAAAAGATGTAATTCCTGTTTTCTGAAAGACTTTTGTGAAAATATTATAAATCGTAAGAAATCTACGGGTTTATCTATAGAAGATTCTTTTGTGCTTTCTTGAAAAAAGGATATCGAGGATATACATAAGAAATACTGAGATGCAAAGGAAGATTTTATTGCATTTCTAAAAGATATCAAGAAGCCAATCATAAACGTACCAAAATGTCTTGGATGAACAGGGGTATATGAAACATATAATGATATTAAAGAGACGAATACAATAGAGGACTATACTGAGAAGTATATTTCTGACTTGTATCGTAAAAAGTCTTTGAGATGTAAAGATTGTAAATATAATAAGGATTGCGAATGAATACATATAAATTTTATTCGGAGTTATGGATTTGGTATTTTACAACCTATAAAATAATGGCAAATATTTGATACATTCAGGTAAATAGGTTTTGCAATAATAAATGCCTTTTTTGTTCCAATCCGAGCAATGGTGCAAATATTACGTATGAGAGATGAATGGAGCTCATAGATGACTTCATAAAAAGAGAATACAGTTGAGTGATTTTTACTGGCGGAGAACCGACCTTATCGCCGGACTTGGAGAAATGGATTGTATATAGTAAGACGAATGGTATGGATTGCAGGGTGATATCAAATGGGATGATGTGTTCAGATTTTCAATATACTCAGAAATTAAAAAATGCAGGACTCTCCCTGATCCATTTTTCATTGTATTCATATGTGGAAAAGATACATGATTTCCTCACTCAGACTCCGGGGAGTTATAAGAAACTCCTCATAGCCATTCAAAATGCCCTCAAGCTTTGAATTACCGTGCAACTTAATTGTGTTATCAATAAATACAATCAAGATCATCTCGACAAAACCGTGAAATTTATAGTCACTCATTTTCCTCAGATTAACCACTTTGTGTGGAATAATCTCGATCCGCTCATGATGAATCAAAATACCCTGACTCTCTCTACTTTGCCAGATTTTGAAGAGGCGGGGAAATCCCTTACTAGAGCCATGGTCTTTCTAGAATCAAAGTGAAAAACTTTTCGGGTTGAGAGACTCCCGCTCTGTTTTATGCGATGATACGAATTCGCCTCAACTGAGACGAGGAAGATAGTGAAAAATGAGGAGAGGCTGGTCTATTTCCTAGATAGCAGGGAAGTGATTAACGATAAGTGATCCGATTTTATTCATGATAAACTTCCAGAATGCTCGAGTTGTTCATTAAATCTTATTTGTGGGTGAGTGTACGAATCGGAAAAATTCTATAATTATGTCAAAGTGAAGCCACAGAACCTATCTCAAGAAGAAAAAGAAGCTATAGTTTATACAATAAATCATTCCTAAAATATGAAACGAGCTGACGTAAAAGTCTGATTTGCCTGCAATAATCTCTGTAAATTTTGTGTGCAATGAGACAAGAGGGCGAGATATCCCCAGAGAACTTTTGATGAGATCAAAAAGATTCTCGAGGATGAATATAATTCTGGATGTAGGGGACTGGTTTTCACTGGTGGAGAGCCCACTATTCATACTGATCTCCTTGAGAGTGTACGATATGCGAAATCTCTCGGGTATACTCAGATTCAGATCCAATCAAACGGACGGAACTTCGCGAATATTGAATATTGTAAAAAACTCATTGAAGCTTGAGTCACCGAATTTGGACCATCGATTCATGGATTTAACCCCGAGACTCATGATGCTCTGGTATGAGCTCCTGGAGCTTGGAAACAAACGATAGAGGGTATACGAAATCTCAAGAAACTCAATCAGATTATCATTATTAACTCCGTAGTGACGAGGCAAAATTATACAGAAATTCCGGCCCTTGCCTTATTGTTGTCCAAAATAGGAGTGACCCAGTTTCAATTTGCTTTCGTTCATATTCTCGGTAGTGCCGATATGAACAAACAAGAGATTGTACCAAAGAAAACCGACGTTATGCCCTATATCAAGAAGGCTCTCGATATTGGGAAAAAATATGGAATCATCTGTATGACGGAAGCCATTCCATTTTGTCTTATGCAGGGGTATGAGTGGGCAATAGCGGAATATAATTTCATGCCGGAGACGACTGTCGTTGATGCGGAGTGCCGGACAGAGAGCTATGCCGATTATAGATGGAATGAATGAAAGGCGAAGAGAAAAGAATGTGAGAAATGCTCAAAATATAGTATCTGTGAGTGACCATGGAAAGAGTATATAGAGCTATTTTGATGGTGAGAGTTTTGACCATTATCGGATTAATGTCACATGAATCGTTTGAATAATTCAATTCCGGTCTGGACAATAAATTTTGAGATACCATCACCCCAAAGGTACGTTATTAGAAATCATGTAAAAATATATCCTCAGAAAGCAAACGTTTTAAGTATCCTAATCTCATTATTTTTTTCGAATTTATTATTATGTTCTTTATGATAGGCGTATACTCTATCATAGATTTTATTTAAGGTATCAACCGTTTCTGTATCTACAGGATTATCTATATTATGAAAATAAATTCAGGGATCAGGATAAAGCATTCATTCTTTATTTTCTCCGTATCAGAGGGCTTCTTGTTTTCAGAATATTTTTATCAAGTGTTCCTTATCGATAATATCTCATTCTTTAAGATGCTTTATATCTATATAATTCTGTTCTGCCACTCGAAATGTGAGTTTGTATCAATAAAACAGTATTTTAATAAGGAGATAGAGCAATAGATAGAGAGTCAATATGGTGTAGAGTTTATGAAAAAGTTCATTTCATGTCCTAAGATAATCAAAAACAATAATACATAACAAAACAAGAAAAAGAATATATATTTTTATTATTTTTGTAGTTCTTTCGGACATATCAATGTTGAATAAGTTTTTGATTCCAATGAAGAATTTTATAATTTTTCCAGTTACATAATTATAGATAAATACAAGGAGTATGCTTAATAATCACATAAATAAGAAAATATAACTTCAAAAATCACCAAGATTGTTTTTTATATATCAGAGTGATTTTATATATTCAAATAAGTCTCATCTAATGAGCCTTATTGATACGAAAAATAGAAGAAAATACACACCCTGTTTCAATATCTTTGTAAAAGCATCGTTTTTGTTAATTTCTCAGGTTTGCGGATTTTTGATAAAATTTATAAGTATATCTCCATAATCAACAATTATGTTTTTTATAAGAGATTTTCTATAAAATTTATCAAAAAAAAGTTTTAGATAGAAGTAAATGGAGTAGAGAATCATGTAGGAGAAGGTGATGAGTCATATGTTTCATATGAAGGGGATTACTCAAATCTGAGGTATAAATAAGGCAAGAATTAATAAATATTTGGCATCTCCGGCAGACCAAACTCAGAAGTAGTATAAAGTAAAGGAGATAAATAATGAGACAAGTATCTGTAAAAGAAAATATCAACTAAAATGAAATCAATGCGTGTATAAATATATGTAGTATACTCACAATAAACACAATAAACACAACAGGTATCTATTGGGTATTTTCTTCTCTTTTACGTCAGAAAGTATGATAAAAGAATTTATTATCAAAAAGCTGAGAGATATGAGTGTGAAAAATAACATTTTCCTTGACTTATTGGGGTAAGTATGATTTAATGTGAACAGTATACTCATAATTTCAAACTTATGAAAAAAATATTTTTTATTCTTGCATTTTGTACGATTTTCTCTCATCCTGTCTTTGCTAATACGACGGTAACATGGAATAATACTATTGTTGAATGTCCATCGGAACCATGAACAGATACTGGGGCTTGACCAAGAACGAAATATGGGGTACCGTCTTCAAATATATCAAGTACAGTAATTTCATGATCTCAAACCTGTATAACACATTATTATTATGCCTCCTGAGATTATACGAAATCATTCACATACAATTGATGAATTACCTGATGTGCATCTTGAGAAAGAGTAGTATCATGGAATTCTGTAGCCAGAACGATGACCTGTCGTAAATATGATGATACTGTTCCAGTGTTGGCAGATATCTGAGATTCAATACCAACGAATAATTCAAATTTATTAGCTACCAGTAGTCAACCATTTCAGATAAATGTGACAGCAGCCTGATCGCCAATAGTTTCAAAAAAAATATTTTTTGAAGATTATAATACGGTTAATTCTTTTAAGGCGACAAGCGATGAGTGTGTAAGTGGATGCACAGAAAATATACAGAATGTAGATTTGAGCAGAACGACAGATGGTGATAGGGATTATAGCTTAAGAGTTGCGAAGGTATGTGATGAGGCGAAAAATTGTATCTGAACAGACATTGCCACGAGTGATCTAAAAACTTTTAATTACAATATCTATGCGAATTCGACAGCAATGGGTACCAAAACGGCTACGAATCAGTTATCAAGCACATCCAATATAGCGGATGGTACAGTTAAAAATCTTACTATAACACTCAAAGATATTTACTGAAATCAAATCATCCCAGCTTCTTGAATATCAAGAACCATTGATTTTAATTGGGCCGTAAATAATTCAATGTACCTTGATCAACATAATAAATCCTGACAAAAGTCCGTATTTACCAATACAACAATAGATCCGTCTAATTACTTAAATAGACTAGATAGCTCATATTCATTTAATGAAGAAACTTCAACAAATGGAGTTTATAATTACTGATTTAAAGTCTATACACCGACAGCCAATCAGGATAATTGACCAATTTCCGATATCTGAGCGGCATTTAATATAAATTCCATCACTTTTGACGTAAATGGAACACTCTGAGCTGTTTCTGGGCAATTAATTTGATCAAGTGCCATAACATCAAAATTTAACCCCCTCTATTATACGGCTATTTCCTGAGATCTTGATGATGGAATGATAGCCGGAATTACACAGCAATCTAAAATCAACACATATAAAAATTCATGAACCACAACAAGCTCACCAGTCCTTAAGGTTGAATTTTGAGGAACGGACAGTAATAAATATAATTTCCTCCATACTATCGGAAATAGTTGTGGTACCGCGAGTAATATTGTAACATCCCTTACTAATGCTATTAGTAACATATGATTCCCAAGTATAAATAATGATCTGTGTACGAGAGTTAATCAAAAACCAAACGAGATTGTAACCAATCCTATGAAAACTCGTTTTTCAACACATATATCATATACTCTCGATGGACTTGATATTTTATATAACTCGGATCTTGTTGGAGGAGATTCATATCACTGAACTGAAGACGCACTAACTTATCAGGTTTGAGTGAAAATATCCTGAGTCACTTCATCTCAAAAGACAATGAGCCTGACAACAAATCAGGATGGAACGGATATACTCAGAATCGGAGATAATACCAAGACAACCCAATGAGTATTGGCCCTCAATCAAAAAACCCTTAGTAAGGAAAAGATTTTAAAAAATGCTTATGATTTTATGAGGAATGTTTTCGCCTGAACTCAGACGGCTCATAAGATTGATAACTTATCTTGAAATAATACCGATGGAAGAGAGGTAGATTATTCTGCAAGCAAATCAGTCATTTATTATCGAGATTTAGCTGGAGCGAATATTGATCTGTATGATAGTACCTCAACTCCATCAAAGATAGGAGTTTCTGGAAAACGAACTATATTGATATATGGATGAAATCTTTATATTAAGTCAAATATATTTTATAATACCACAAGTGATATTTTGGGAATCATCGTTTTGAAAGATCAGAATTGAAATGGATGAAATATATATATAGATCCTTCGGTAACCAATTTAGCCTGAACTCTCTTCGCAGAAAAGTCTGTATTGAGTTATGATTGAACAAAAGTACTTGATTGAGATACTGTTGTCTCTAAATTAAGAAATCAGCTCCATATATATGGAAATATCCTCAGTGAAAATACCCTCTGATGATCCACAATGGCCACACCAAAGTGTCCATATTATGTACCAGTTGGATCATGTGATCAAGTTACAGCACAAAAGTATGATTTGAACTTTCTCAGAAGGTATTTTCTCACATTACAATGAATTCCTTACGGATGATGAAAGGTGAGTTGAGGATGAACATGTACCGATCTAGTTACAAAAGTTTGTACTGGACATGATCCCGATCTTAGTAAAGTAAGAAAAATTCTATCCAGCAATACTACTATAGAGCCTTATGCGAAATATCCTGTCATCATTGAATATAATTCAAGAATCCAATCAGCACCACCACTACTATTTCAGAATTAAAATGATATACAACTAAAAAGAACTCCGCGGAGTTCTTTTTAGTTGTGTTGAGGGAAGATGATAGTTATTACTTCATCTTATTACGCAAGAATGCAGGGACATCGAGATCGGATTGTGAAGAGCTATCTGGTGCGAGAGATGTCTGGGAAGATGGAGCGTGGAAAGAAGAGCTTCCTGGACGACCGAATGGTTTTTTACCGAATTGACCACCGAGAGCCTTTGGAGTCTCTTGGTATCGCTGATTCGTTTCTTCGTTGAATCCAGTTGCCACAACAGTGATTTTGATTTCTCCTGTGTAGTTTTCATTGATAGTCGCTCCGAAGATGATATTTGCTTCTGGATCACATGCCTCGGTAATAATTTTGGCTGCCTCATCGACTTCGAACATAGAGAGGTCAGTTCCACCCGTGATATTGAAGAGGAGACCTCGTGCTCCGGCGATGGAGAGTTCGAGGAGAGGGGAGTCAACGGCTGCGCGAGCAGCTTCGATAGCTCGATTTTCTCCGGAACCGTACCCGATACCCATGAGGGCGGACCCAGCATTTTCCATAACAGACTTCACATCGGCGAAGTCAACATTGATGAGTCCTGGGAGTGTAATAAGATCAGAAACACCCTGGACACCCTGATTAAGGACTTCGTCTACGATACTGAACGCATCGAGAAGGGGAGTCTTTTTATCGATAATAGAGAGGATTTTATCATTGGGGATCGTGATGAGTGTATCAACTTTTTCTTTGAGTCGGTCATATCCGTCGATTGCCTGGATGAACCTGCGTTGTCCTTCAAATCCGAAAGGCTTGGTAACAACTCCGATAACGAGAGCTCCGAGTCCTTTCGCAATCTCTGCGATGACTGGTGCCGCTCCGGTACCAGTTCCACCTCCGAGTCCACAGGTAACGAAAACCATATCAGCTCCAGCGAGAGCCTGTTTGATTTCTTCGCTTGATTCCTCGGCTGCTTTTTTACCAATTTCAGGATTGGCTCCGGCTCCGAGTCCGCGAGTGGTTGCTCGTCCGATATTGATTCGGATTTGTGCTTTGGATGTGAAAAGAGCCTGTGCGTCGGTGTTGATTGCGATGAATTCAACGCCCTCAAGCCCAGATTGGATCATGCGATTGATAGCATTTGATCCGGCTCCTCCGATACCCACTACCTTGATGCTCGCGATAGGAGAAATATAGTCGGAAACATTGATTTCTTCGATACTGTTACGAGCAAACGATTCACCCCCTCTGAGGAGATTCTTGAGTTTGTCGTCGGTCTTTCTGATAGACATAGATAAAAAAAGTTAAGTAGGTAATAATTGAATAATGAATAACTTAAGGTATAATTTTTTTGAGTCCGTTTTTGATTGATCCCCAAAATCCTCCGAGAGAAAGATTGAGTTTGAATCCCTTGTGACTTGCCCCGTATCTCTGAGAGAGAATCAGCGTCCCGATGATACCGGCGAAAATCGGATCCCCGATAGATGTCCCACTAATAAGGTCAGAATCTTCTGGAGTACCGATAACGGAAGGAAGTCGGAGAATCTCTTTGGAGAGATCGATAAGATCCTTCATCTTCGCTCCACCTCCAGTGATGACTGCCCCTTCTGGGAGCATTCCATCTTTCCCAACTTTTTTGAGTTCGTTATTGACGAAGTAGAGGATCTCGCTGTATCGTGCCCGAATAATCTCTGCGAGGTATTTTTTGGAAACGGTTGTTGTTTCATTTTTTGAAATCTTCGCAAGATCAATCTCTTCATCCTTCACCTTCTTTTCATCTTTACCGAATCCGATGGAACCGTATTCGATCTTGAGTTTCTCGGCAGTGTCGATAGAAACGCGAGTTCCGAGAGCGATATCTGAGGTGACATGTTCTCCGCCAATCGGTACAATTGATGCGAAAATAAGAGCTCACTCTTCGTAAACGGCGATATCTGTTGTGCTCGCTCCAATGTCGATACAGACAACTCCGAGTTCTTTCTGACGCTTGGAGAGGACGGCTTCTGGTGCCGCGAGGACATTCGGATAGATATCGAGGATATCAACCCCGACATCGTAGATACCCTTTTTGATATTACTGAGGATATTACTACTCACACAAAATATATGGCTCCGAACTTCGAGTTTCTTTGCAGACATTCCAATTGGGTTCTTCACTCCTGATTCATGGTCGAGTGTGAAACTTTCTGGGATAACCTTGAGAACAACCTTGTTCATAAGATCAACCCCATTCTGAGACATATCGAGAACACGATTCACATCGTCTTCAGATACTTCCGTATGTGGAACAGAAATAATCCCCGTATTGGTGATGACATCTATATTGGTTCCTGAGAGGGAGAGATAAATAGCGGAAACCTGTTCCCCAGTCATACGTTCTGCCTCCGCAAGAGAATCGTCGATATTTTTTTTGAATTCATCCATGTCGATGATATTGCCTTTACGGATACCATTGGACTTCGCGATACCAACCCCGAGCGCACGCAACTTCTTATCTTCTGTGAAAGTGGCGATAACGGTTTTGATCTTCGAGGTCCCTATATCTATGGCTGTGAAAGTTTCTCCAGATACCATATGTAGTAGTTGTTAGATAAGGAAATAAATGGGGCGTATAAAATATTTGTTCGAAGAAGGCCTTATAATAAAGCCATTCCTTTTGCTACCATACTTTTATAACGCGTGCTATTATACCCCACAACCCTCTTTTTTCAAATGGAAATAAAAAATGGAATTTGTAACTTTTCATTTGTCTTTTTGGCATTTTCCATATAATACCCCCACTTTTAATTCCAGTAATTTTATTATCATGCAAACAAGTTCGAAAAAAGTCAGTGCTTATATGGTTGAGTTGACTATCAAAGAAAACACAAAAGAGGTTGAAAAAGCCCGCGAGGAAGCGATTGAGCTCATCCGTAAGAATGCGAATATAAAGGGATTCCGCAAGGGGGCTCATATCCCGGAGGATGTGATCATCAAAGAATACGGAGAGGAGATGATCCGAGAACGGGCAGTCAATATGCTCCTCGATAAAATCTACCAAAAAGCCCTTCAAAAAGAGGGGATCGTGCCAGTATCTGCTGGGGCGGTCAAGGAAGTGAAATCAGAGTCTCCGCTCGAAGTAGTACTCGAGGTTGAGATCCTCCCGACAGCAGTTATCGATGAGAAAAAGATGAAAAAAATCAAGGTGAAAAAAACAGCTGTGAAGGTTGAGGAAGATGAGGTGACATCCACGATCGCCGAGATTGAAAAACGATTTACTCACTTTCATGATGCGGGAGGCGAGAGTACTGACGGATTCGATGCGAGTGCTGTGGCTATCGAGAAGGGAGATCGGGTGACGATTGATACTAAGGGATTTGATAAAAAAGATGGTCCAGAGATTCCAGAGACCAATGTTAAGGCTTTCCCACTTGTGATTGGATCGGGGTCATTTATCCCAGGATTTGAGGAAAAGATGATAGGAAAGAAAGTGGGTGAGATAGCCGAATTTGACATCACTTTCCCAGCCGATTACCACGCTCCAGAATTTAAGAATCGAAAAGTATTCTTTATGACGACTATCTTCCGTATCGAAAAAGCGCACAAACCAACGTGGGATGAGGATTTCATCGAGAAGCTCCGTGGAGTTCGAACTGATTTTGAGGGATTCAAGGATGTTCTCAGAAAAGAGATCCAAGGAGAGAAAGAATACCAGGCTCGAGCAAAGGATGAACACAACCTCCTCACGGAGCTCATGAAAATTACCGAACTCGAAGTCGGACCATCGCTCATCGAGAATGAGGTAGCTCGAGTCTGGGACGAACAGAAACATAATATCGAGTCCCAAGGATACAAGATGAGTGATTATCTCTCCCATGCCAAAAAAGACGAAGCCATGTACAAAGAGGAAGTTGTAAAACCAGAGGCGACTCGTCGTGTTAAAGCGGAGCTCATCCTCAAACGTGTCCGTGAGATGCTCGGTATCGAATCTGATGAGGCAGAAGTACAAGAAGAGGTGGCGAAAGTCATCTCTCAGTACTCAAATACTGATGTCATTACTCGACTCCGAGCGAAACTTATCCCAGGGGATGATTACTATGAAGATATCAAGAATCGAGTGACCTACCGGAAAGTTGTTGATAGTTTTTTTGAATAAAATTTTTGAATAAGAATTGATTTTTTCTTTGATATGTATAGAATGTGTATTAAGTAACTTTGTTTTTTATGAAATTTTATTGGAACGAAGAGAAAAATAAAGTGCTAAAAGTAACGCGCAATATCACTTTTGAGGATATTGAAAAAATTATTCGAGAGAACGGAACATATGATATCGAAGAACATCCAAATCATGAAAAATATCCTCACCAAAAGATATTGTGTGTTGAAAAAGATGAGTATATGTTCGTTATTCCTTGCGTATCGCATGAAGATGGATATTTTCTAAAAACCATATATCCATCAAGAAAGATTACAAAACGTCTTTTATCTCATAAGGCTACAAAATATGAAACAGACTAAACAATCATACTCTATAGAAGAGCTCAAAAACTTCCCATATACATCCACTACACTTCATGGTATGGATGAAGAGGATGGGAGTACTGAAATGATTCGTGAGTGGCAAAAAGGAGCTTTCAAAAAACTCCCATCATCTACTCAATATGAACCCGTTGAATATATGGGTGGAGATGTTCGTGATCGTATCACGATGACTATCCCTCGATTTCATCTTCTTCGTCTCAAAGAACAAGCTAATCAAAAAGGTATGCCCTATCAAACCTTTCTTAATTCCCTTATCAAGGGATATCTGGATGGTGAACTGGTGGGGAAACGATAAAAAAGACTAATTTCTATTTTTAAATTAAATTTAAATAATGATACATACCATTCTCACCAAAATTTTCGGTGATCCGTCTGAGAAACGCGTGAAACAATATACTCAGGATGTTGAGCAGGTGAAGATATTCGAATCTAAGCTCCGCAGTGAGCTTACGAATATCGACCTCGTACAGACCAAAACTCGCGAATTTATGGCGCGATTTGCAGGGCTTGACTATCGGAATGACGAGGATTACAAACAAATCCGCAGTCTTTTGAATGAGATCAAGCATGAGGCATTTGCCGTGCATCGGATCGCATGTGAGCTCATCAATGGACAGACATTTGAACTTGGAGAAAATCACAGCGTGGTATGGAATATGGTGCCCTATGACGTGCAACTCGTTGGAGCATTTGCACTCCATGATGGTTCGATTGCGGAGATGCGAACGGGGGAAGGGAAGACGCTCGTGGCAACCATTGCAGTGTATCTCAATGCACTTGCGGGGATTCCAGTCCATGTTGTGACGGTCAATGATTACCTCGCAAAGCGTGATGCGAGCGAGATGGGGATTATTTACAATACCCTCGGACTTTCAGTTTGAGTCATCGTCCATAATCAGCAACCAAGCGAAAAGAAAGAGCAATACAATCGGAATGTCGTCTATGCAACCAATAACGAACTCGGATTCGATTATCTCCGTGATAATATGGCTCCAACCATTGAGCGTCGGTCTATGTGACCACTCTTTTTCGCGGTGATCGACGAGGTGGATTCTATCCTCGTGGATGAGGCTCGAACGCCCCTCATTATCTCGGCTCCGGACTCAGAACCGACGACCAAGTATATGAAATTCGCTGCGATAGCGAAGAAGCTTGAAAATGTGAAACACTACAAAATCGACGAAAAGATGAAAACGGCAGCGCTCACAGAGGAGGGGATTATGGAGATCGAGCGAATGCTTGGGATAGATAATATCTATGTGTCTGCTCACTACAATGACCTCCATCATATCGAAAACGCCCTCAAAGCAGAGACGGTGTATGAGCGGGATGTTGATTATCTGAGTAGGAATGACGAGATTCTCATCATCGACGAACACACCGGACGTGTCCTCTCGGGACGACGCTACTCCGATGGACTTCATCAGGCAATCGAGGCAAAAGAGAATGTCACCATCCAACAAGAATCACGCACACTCGCATCCGTGACTTTCCAGAATTATTTCCGTCTGTATCGCAAACTCGCCGGGATGACGGGGACTGCTAAGACCGAAGAAGAAGAATTTTACAAAATCTACCACCTCGAAGTTATCGTCGTACCGACGAATCGTCCGATGATCCGAGATGACCGATCTGATCTCCTCTTCAAGAACGAAAAAGGGAAATTCACGTATGTGGTCAAACTCATCAAGGCATTCCATGAGGCAGGACAACCAGCTCTCGTCGGGACGGTTTCTGTTGCCAAGTCTGAGTATCTAAGCGATCTCCTCACAGCAGAGGGAATCCCCCATAAGGTCCTCAACGCCAAACAAGATGCTCATGAAGCCGATGTTATCGGTGCTGCCGGACAATTCGGATCAGTGACGATCGCGACCAATATGGCAGGACGTGGGACGGACATCAAGGTATCGGACGAAGTGCGAAATCTCTCGGGAGAAGTAACCGTTGAAGGACAGATCTACAAACTCGGAGGACTCGCGGTCATCGGAACGGAAAAACACGAAACTCGTCGTATCGACAATCAGCTCCGAGGTCGTTCTGGACGTCAGTGAGATCCGGGACTTTCTCAATTTATGGTGAGTCCGCAGGATGACATTATGCGAATATTTGGCGGAGACAAACTCTTCTCGATTTTCAATGCACCCATGTTTGCATCCATCCCAGATCACGAACCACTCCTCGAGTCTGGTATGCTCACCAAACGAATCGATGCGGTTCAGAAGCAGGTTGAAGGACGCAACTTCGATATCCGGAAGCATATCCTTGAATATGATGATGTCCTCAATCAGCACCGTCTCGTGATCTATGGGAAGCGCAATCGCATCCTCGAAAAAGGCGATATCCACGAAGAAACGCTTGCCACTGTTCGTGAACAGGCAGAATCATTCGTCGAAGGAGTGCTTTTCTCGGATGACAAATATGAATGGGATTTTGATACACTTATCGCCGAGGTGAATACGTTTGCCGGCAGAGAAATCATGAAAGCCGAAAACATTACTGATGGAGAAGATAAAGAACGAATCAAAGAAAATATCGCCGATAAATTTATTGAATTGATTGAGTCTATTCGAGCAAGTGGAAAGACTGAGGATTTCGCAGACTTCGAACGCCGTCTCACACTTCAATCCATCGACGAACTCTGGATGCAACACATCGATGTGATGGCACATCTCCGCGAAGAGGTCGCTTTCGAAGGGTACGCCCAGAAAAATCCCCTCATCGTCTACAAAGAACGAGCCTTTGATAAATTTATCGCCCTCCTTAGTGAGATTGGATTCAAAGTCACCAAAGGGCTTCTCACCGCATCACCGAGCCAACAGATCGAACAGATTCAGGTCGATGAATCCATGCTCCAGGCTCTCCTCGAAACTCCCGAGAGCGAACTTCAGAATCTCAACATCAATAATCTCCTCTCCGATGCCATGGCACAGAAATTCCAGAATTCTCCGGGGGAAAGTGATGGGGTACGAGTCTATCAGGCGAATACTAAAACGGAATCAAAATCTCAATATAAAGATGTCGGACGCAATGATCCGTGTCCATGCGGAAGTGGCAAGAAATTCAAACAGTGTCACGGGAAATAAGAAAAAGCCTTCCAAATGGAAGGCTTTTTCTTATTTAAAAATCTTGTGTTTGCGTCTGCATAACTGTGATTATACCGAGAATAGTGCGATTTACAATTTCTACAATTTCCCAAAAATTGTATCATAATTCACCTTCTTTGTATCATAATTCACCTTCTTTATGATGTTCTATGAGTCATGTTAGGGATGAGGCATGTATATCACGATAATTCATAGTGTCTGTATTTTCTTCAAAGGCTCAAAAAATAATATCAATAACATGAGATAGGGTTTTTTGGGAGAGCTTCTGTATTATCTCTAGAGGAGCATCTACACCGATAACTGATTCTATAACCTCCCTATTTACAACAGTATTTTCCATAAGATGCGAATTAAGGTAAATAAGCACTGTATTCTTTTGGACTATTGCTATGTAATATAGTGATTTTGGATGTTATGTCAAATTTATTTACTTTTCCACCGAGAAGGTGCTTTTTTCTCGCTCAACAATCTGTCCATCTTTGAGAAGAATAATCTCGATGGTGTGATGCCCAGGAATGAGATTGATAAAATCACCCGTCACTTTCGTGCCATCGAGCATCCACTGTGCCACGTCGTAGGGGATATTGGTCTCGAAACGGAGGCGGATTTGCTGTAATGTATCTGTTTTGGCAGTGTTTTTCTGGTAGACAGAACCATGGAGCGGACTTGTAATAGTGAGATAATCCTGGGTCTTGGACACAGGATTCTGTGGTTTCGGATCTTGTCCGGTGGGTTCGAGAGTGTAGACGATACGGCGGAAAATCTCTCCAGCACCGGTTGCACCACTGACCCCTTTCATATTCTCACCACTCTTATTACCCGTCCAAACTCCGATCATATAGTGCGGAGTAAACCCGACCGCCCAATTGTCCCGGAAATTCCTCGAAGTTCCGGTCTTGACTGCGACGATCCGGTCGCTGAAATCAAGTGGGGAATAGAGTGGGAATCCGGCGAGTTTCGCGTAGCGATCGGTGAGGATGGAGTTGATCATATCGGTGTACTTGGAATCGATGATTTTTTTGCAGGTTTCTGTAGAGGTGGTAATCTCAAACGGGCAGAACTGTCCATTGTTGCTGAAAATCGTGTAGGCCTGGAGGAGCTCGAAGAGGGAAATCTCGCCGTCTCCGAGGGTGAGAGCAAGACCATAGTGGTCAGCATCTTTGGTGAGTGAAGTGATACCAAGCGAGCGGAGAAATTCAAGAAGAGATGAAACTCAGACTTTTTCGGCGATTTTTACCGCGGGGATATTGATGCTCTCAGAAAGAGCTCTACGAAGGGTAATCTCACCTTTGTAGTCCTGCGTATAATTCTTGGGCTCGTAGCTGTAGTTTTCACTCGTTTTGTAGGCGATCGGGAGGTCGAGAATGGTATCCTCGGGCGTGAGACCGAGCTTCTCGAAGGCGAGAACGTACGTAAACGGTTTGATAGTGGAGCCGGGTTGCCGCAATGCAGTGGTGGTATTAACCTGACCAGCACTTGATTCGCAGTAGCTCACTCATCCGATCATGACACGGAGAAGGGGATTATTTTCGGTCCTCTCAGCGATGAGTATCCCATAATCACTCACATTCCGCCAAGAGAGTTCTCGAAGAGTATTACGAGCAATCTCATCAATCTGATTTGTGAGGTTATTGTCAAACGTGGTTTGGTAGAGATGTTTTGGCAAAACATCTCTACTTTTTAAAAAATCACTCACATATGGCAGGGGATTGTCGTGATCCGTATTGAAAACAAGCTGTTCACTGCGTATATTTTCTCCCTCAGATTCTGTGAGAACCCTCGTCGCAACGAGTGTTTTTATGAGCAGTTCGAAGCGAGCTCGAAAGTTCTTCGGTTGACGATATGGATCGTATTTTTTCGGATCTTTTGGGAGTACGAGTAGGGCAATCTGTTCCGCTTGGGTGAGATTCTTCGGTTCTTTGTTGAAGTAGTACTTGGCAGCGGATGTGAGCCCGTAGTTCATGTATCCGAATCCGACACGATTCAAGTACTCGGTGAGGATTTGGTCTTTGGTGAGGAGGTGATTGAGGCGGATGGCATAGATGAACTCAAGCACTTTCCGACCGGTCGATCGACTCTCAGAAATGCCGAGGATATTGCGAACGAGTTGCGCTGAGATGGTTGAGCCTCATTCGACAACTTTCCCAGCCTGGATATTGTGTACCAGACTTCGTCCGATTCATCGGAGACTCACCCCGTTATTGTTATAAAAAGTCCGGTCCTCAAGTGCGATGAGACTCCGGATGGTAAATTCTGGGATTTCTTCAAACACCATCTCTCGATGCCGGATACTTCCGGAATAGATGACCTCCCCAATCTCTTGCCCACCCTGATCAAGATAGATAGTCGAAGAGGGAAGGAGTGGTATCTGAAAGGGGAGAATGAAGGCGATAAAAAGATATACTGTAGTTACAAATCCGATAATGCAAACAAGAACAGTAGAAAATCGCCTCATAATTTAATTATTTCTTTAAAGAGTGTTTCTAAGAGTTTCGATTCAATCTAATTTAATAATATTTCACATATCTTCATGTGCTATCATATTATCTTGGATAAGATGTTCTAACATGTTGTAAAAAGCTGTGAAAATTTGAGGAACAAAGATTGGGCTTTGTTTTCCGATAGCTTTCATGAGTTCGTTTACATGTAATATTTCTCGTACAGTACCGAATCATCCGGGTAATGCTAAAAATATGTCCGAATCATCAACAAATCAGGATACTTGCTCTATGTGACTTGGAAAATATTTTGTTCAAATAGGATCTGTAGATCTTTTGTATTTCTCCAGTACATAACCGTGCAATGGAATATTGGATTGTTCGCAATAATCAACAATTTTTCACATCACACCCTCTTGTCATCATCAGTAAATAACCCCAGAAACTTTTCACTTTACACACGAAAAAAGCTCATCCAAGAATACATCTAATTCTTGTGTTTTCTCCACAGGTAGATCTCTCGATCAACAAAAAATAGTAAGTGTTTTCATAGAGAGATTTATATAGATTACATCCCGTTTGTCAAATCTATTTTCTCTCAAACAACAATGGAATCGTTGTAAGTTGGATATTTTTATTTGTTTGAGTCAACCGGAAATCCGGATCAATTTTGAAATCTGCGAGCGGAGAGGTCGTATGTGCGAAAATCTCACGCATTTTTTCGGCGGTTCGCGGGAGGAATGGGGACACGAGAATGGTTATATGATAGAGAATCTCGACGAGATTGAGGAGGATGGTTCTGAGTTTTTCTGGATCTTCTTTGATGGTCCAGGGTTTCTCATCGTCGAAGTACTTATTGGCGAGATCAATGAGGGTGTGGACCTGAGTGTATGCAGCACGGAGATCGAATGCTTCAAGGGCGTCGGTGTAGTTTTGATACGATGTGGAGATGACTGATTCGATAGCGGTATCGATCGTGAAATCCTCGGTTGTAACGCCATCGGGATAATACTTACAAAACAAGACGCTGATTCGGTTGGCGATATTGCCGAGTCCGTTGACGAGTCCGGAGTTGTAGAGATTGTGGAATCCCGTTTCGGTGTAGTCGATATCGTCTCCGACACCACCACCTCCGACCGCGACGAAATACCGAAGTGCATCGGATCCATAGTTGGTGATAATATCTTCTGGAACGACGACATTGCCGAGGGATTTACTCATTTTCTCGCCACCGGATGTGACGAATCCATGGACGAGGATATTTTTGGATAATTCCATATCTGCCGAGAGGAGCATCGCCATATAGATGGTCGTGTGGAATCGGGCAATATCTTTGCCGATGACATGCAGATAGGTCGGGTAGTATGTATTGAAAAGATTCTTGTCGGTCGTATATCCGATCCCTGAGAGATAGTTGGTCAATGCATCGCACCAGACATACATGACCTGGGTTGCATCGCCTGGAACGGGAATCCCCCAAGGCATCTTTTCGGCACTGCGTGAGAAACTGATATCATTGAGACCCTCTCTGAGGAAGGCGAGCGTTTCATTTTTACGAAATTCTGGCACGATTTTTATCGTGTCATTTCGGATGAGCTCTGTAAGTTTGTCGGTATATCGGGAGAGTGCAAAGAAATAATTCTCTTCTTCGATGCGAGTTGGTTTTTTATGGTGAATTGGACAATCCCCACTACCATCAAGTTCTTTTTCTGTCATGAAGGCTTCGCACCCCTCACAATAGAGTCCGGAATACGACTTCTTGTAGATATCACCCTTTGTGACGAGTTTATTCCAGATATCTTGCGCAGTCGGCCAGTGTCGTACCCGATCGGTCGTCCGGATGAAATCATCGTAGCTCGTCCCGAGCTCTGTGTGGAGGTGCTTAAAAAGCGCCGTATGTTCGTCGAGCATCGTGAGAGTATCTTTACCAAGTTCCTGAGCCTTGTTGTGGATCTTTGACCCATGCTCATCCGCTCCAGTGAGGAAGAAGACATCCTGTCAGCGAGCGCGATTGTATCGAGCAATCACATCGGCGATGATAAACTCCATGGCGTGACCCATGTGAGGGCCCGCGTTCATGTAGGGGATAGAAGTGGCAATATATCGGGACATAAAAATAGCTAAGATTATAATACGATAGGGGAGAGTATATGGAAGGTGATAAAAAATCCAAATTTTAGTGAAAGAAACCAAAAAATAAATTTGCACTCCATACAATATCTGCTATACTTTCTCTCATAATATTTCATAAAAAAATTCTCCCACCATGCCCTACACTAAAAACAAATCATTCCTCACCCAAACCCCTCCCAACCTCCCCTTGTCAGGGGAGGAGAAAGGTGGTCTCCCCCTGATAAGGGGGATTAAGGGGGTTTGTACCAAATCCCGCCATGGTTTCACCCTCGTCGAACTCATCGTCACCATCACCATCATCGCCATCCTCTGAACCATAGCCTTCACAGCATTCAATGGATTCCAGTCTTCTGCTCGAGATTCTACCAGGGCATCCGATCTTGCCAATCTCTCTCAAGCTCTCGATACCTATTACATCAAAACCGGAAGTTATCCCAATCCAGATAATTCTTTTACTGTCACCTACTCAGGATGATCCCTCTGGTACCAATGAACCGTTTGAGATACCCTCATCAACATTCTCTCATCCAACGGGTCCAAACTTTCCAAGAAACCCACTGATCCTCTCACCACAACCCGAGAATACACCTACTCCAAGTCTGCCTACGGCAATACCTATGAACTCTCCTCCAACTGGGAATGAGATCGTATTGCACTCAATACTCTCATCCCACAAGTTTACGCAGCTTCCAGCAATCCTCTCATCACCTATATCAAAGGAAACTACAATGGGATGGTAGCCAAAACCGTCACCGGTTCTACTGTCTATGTCATAGCTACTCCGTCTCTCACCACCTCCACAGGTACTGCTGGTTCCAGCATCGATGTCACCACTCTCTCTGGTAAACTCCTCTACCACGGACAAACGAACTCCGGTTGAATATCTTATACTCCTACTCTCATCTATTCTTCCTGATCACTCCCAACCAACGACACTACCTGACAAATCACTCTCCTCACTACCAATCTCCAGACTGCCTACTCCGGTTCTGTCATCTCTAGCAATGCCAATATCTCGAATGTTCTCACTACCACTGGTGCAACCAACATAACTTCTCTCTGAGTCTCCATCATCACCAACTATCTCGGCTGATCCGCCTCTGCTCCACCTCCACCTCCTGCCACATCTTACAATATCTCTAATTCTCTCATGTTTGATAGTGCGGGGAGTCAGTATCTTTCAAAATCATTTACAACTGCAGGAAATACAAAGAAGTGGACATGGAGTGGATGGGTAAAAAGAGGGAAAATAGGAAGTATGTCTACAATAATTTCTGCTCAATCAACAGTTGGATATATTTATACAGAATTGAGATTCAATTCTGATGATAAAATTAGATTTCATCAAGAAAATTATGCAACAACTTTAATAGGTGCAAATACAGTAGCTGTATTTCGTGATCCTTCTGCATGGTATCATATAACTGCAACTTATGATTCAGTCCAATCACCATGATACAAATTATATGTAAATTGAGTCCAGCAAGCACTTACTTTTGATGTAAATGTGCCAATAAATAATCCAACTGATATAAATATTATTTCTGTAGCTCACCAAATTTGAGGCAATACTGGTGGACCTATATATCTCGACGGCTATCTCGCCGACGTCAACTTCGTTGACTCCGGTGCCCTTGATCCGACATCTTTCTGATACACGGACCCAACAACCAATCAGTGGCTTCCAAAGGCATATACCGGAACCTACGGAACCAATGGATTCCATCTGGATTTCTCCGATACAGGAGCTCTCACAACCACAAGTAATGTTTGATTAGGAAAAGATAGTTCCGGAAATGGAAATTATTGGACTACAAATAATCTTGCCCTTACAAATTCATTCATCGATACACCATTGAATAATTTTGCGACGTTGAATCCGCTGGATCGTCATACCGATTGGGGAACACTCACAAACGGAAACTTGACTGCAGCGATCAGTACCCTTACGACTGATACTGCCATTCGGGCATCTATTCCAGTTCCAAATGAAAAATATTATTTCGAATATACGATTGATGTGGTTGCGGGAGGGTCAGCACACTCTCCCGGCGTTGGTTTTCTGGCACTGTCACACCCTATTCATACTTCCGCTGCCGAACTCACGCCTGCTGCTGCGATTATGTGGCGAAATGCCAACAAATCTCAAGGGGCTGGCTTCGTTTCTTGGGGGAGGTCACTGTCTGCTGGCAATACTGGGCGTATCGCAATTAACCGCACGACAGGGGATGCTTGGGTGGGCGACTCGACTGGCTGGTTTGGTGACGGTGATCCAATGACAGGAGTAAATCCAACATTTATTGGTCTCACCGGAGAAATCGCCCCTGCTGCATTCAATAATAATATTGCCTCGTCGCAGCGGGTAACGTTTAACTTTGGCGCAACTAACTTTAAATACACACCACCATCCGGCTTCAAACCCCTCTCTACTGCCAATCTTCCAGACCCAACCATCAAGAATCCGAAGTTGTTTTTTGATGTTTTGACGTACGATGGGAGCGATTCTTCGCAATCTCTTTCCGGATTATCCTTTCGTCCAGACTTTGTGTGGATGAAATCGAGGACTACGGGGTATCATCACTTTCTCGCGGATTCAGTCCGCGGTGGTGCCAAGATCCTTTCATCGTCTCAAACCGCCGCCGAAAGCGCCTGGGCTGACAATGTATTTTTCACATCGTTTGATACGAACGGTTTCATTCTTCCGGGAAACGTGGCGACGAACGATGCTGGACAAACACAGGTCGCTTGGAACTGGAAAAAATGAAGTGGACTAGCGGGCCCTGGTTTTGATATCGTGAGTTATACTGGAAATTGATGACTAAATACTATTGCTCATAATCTTTGAAAAAAACCTGATTTTATAGTTATAAAGAATAGAGATAATGGAACACTGAACTGGTGAGTATATCATTCTGCCCTTGGAGCTACGAAGTACATGAGACTAAACACCCCCGATCCTTTTAGTACTGATCTTATTACAACTTGGAATAATACTGAACCAACCTCAACTGGATTTACTGTAAATACTTGGACAGCAATAAATGAAAGTACTAAGAAACATATTGCTTACCTCTGGTCTGAAGTTCCAGGATTCTCGAAGTTTGGGAGTTATACCGGGAATGGGACTTCTGATGGGCCGTTTGTGTATACGGGATTTAGACCGAGATATGTGATGATAAAAAGAACAGATGTGGCTGATAGCTGGACCGTTCTTGATACAGCACGTGAGTTATATAATCCTGTATGGATGAGGTTAGATCCGGATAATGCAAATTCTGAAAATAATGGAGTCGCACATGCGCTTGATATGGATATTCTTTCGAACGGATTCAAGATAAAATCAAACAATCCTCAAACGAATGCCGCTTCCCCGGCTACCTACATCTACGCAGCCTTTGCGGAGGCGCCGTTTAAGTATGCGAATGCGAGGTAGGAGTTTTAGAGGAAGTGGACTACTTATTAAATAAACTATATTTCAACATATCAAAGAGTCGGGATCGATCTTCGTGGAACTCGATGTTTTGTTTGCTCTTACCGACTGTACTTGATGCGATAATCTTCCTCATTGGGAGCGAGAATCCTACAGGACTGGTAATCGTATAATGAACGGGAGTCGGGGACGTATTATAAAGAATGAGATAAGCATTCTCATAGGCTCAGAGGAATCAGGAGATATCTCGAGACTGTGCTGCCATAATGTTGTCAGTGTCATGAAATTTCTCGAATCCGACATGATTGATGGCAGCAGTAGAGTCCCCGAAACTTTGGGTGATACTCCCGGTTCCGACTATCCCATATGTTGCACCGTTGCTATCATTGGCGATAATATTCCAAACAAGCTCACCATCGCTCGGAGTGACGAGAAAATCGGACGTCTTGAGGAGATTGGAAGAATCTTTATTTGGATTTTTCGCTGCTCATTGGATGAGCCGTCCTCGATCGGAGAAGAGGGGAATGATCTCGAAAGATCCTTGCTCAACCGATCCAGAATATGCTGTCGCGAAAGTATCCATGGTATAGGAAATTCGTACTTTACGATTCGTGAGTTCATCGCTCAGGCGGAGGAGTTCGGATTCTTGATCATCAGAGGTAATTGCATCATTGAAACCCTCACGATGATTGGATCCCTTGAGGAGTGCATACTCGAGAGCTCACTCGGCACCCATATAAGATGAGATACCATCAAAGAGGAAATGGTTAATGGAGTTTTCTACGAGGAATATCCTGAGAATTCCAGCAGAAAGAACCGTTAAGAAGGCAGTCATAAGGATAGCCAAAATGGTAGAAAATCATGAATGTGAACTGCGGAAATTTTTTAGCATAATAAAAGGGGTTAATTCTTTTTATAGATTTTCTCACTCACAGTGGTTTGTACTCGCATATGGGTATTCTGGACTATTGCATCACTGACTCCTGCTCTTTTCTCAATACCGAGAGACAGCATGATGGTTACTTTTCCTTCATTTGAGAGGTTCGTTGCGATATCTTTTGCTGTTCCTGAAAAGAAAAAACGAATATCTTCGATACGAACATTTGGGGTGGTGAGAGCGACCCGTTCACCAGATTGTTCTCTCCCGATATAACAGTGTGTTGCAAGATTAGTGAGATCGCTTTCATTGCAACGAATCGGACCAGAAAGAGAATCTTTCATCGGATAGTACCGAATTCCTCACTGTATCGCAAGGACGAGGTTTCCATCCCCACTATATGCAGAAGTTCTTTCTGCACTACTTCCATCATAATACGCGAAATCGATTCATTTTTCACGTACATCAGTGGCGATTCTTTCCGTTACCGTTCTCGTATCTTCTCCGACCATACGAAGTGCCTCGAGTCGCTTGTTGACTTGTATGAGGTCAGAATAGACAACGAATACGGAGAGCATAATGATAGACAAAATAGTCACCGAGACGACAAGCTCTATGAGCGTAAAGGCAGAAGTTTTTGTAATATGTTTCATAAATGAAAAATGAGTTATTGAGTTTTCCAATTGGTAATAATCGTGCTCATAGTATGGACTCGATATCCCTTGTCAGTACTGATAAAATAGAGGATGATTTTATGAGCACTCGGTACATCTATATTCGCACTCGTGATGGTGTTGCGAGTGATGAGTGGTTCTACTCGGAAAAAGGATGCAAACGGGGTGTTACTTTTATCATCCCTTGTACAGTCGTGAGTATATCGACGAAGTGAATCGATACAAAGACGAGTCTGTGACGAAGATGATTTTATGTCATCCAAGACAGTGGTTTTATCGGTATTGAAGCTTGTTGGAAGTTTCTTGATCTGTACTCATTTACCCGATGTGAAATTATTCTCAATGGTATAATAAGCATTGTCTTCTAATGTAGGAGTTGGGACAACTGGATCCATAGCGAGTCCAAGAGAGTCCCATGTGCGGAATTGGAGCCAATTGGTATCGCGGAGATTTTTGATAAGCTCTATCTGTTCTCGCATGAGATTGGCACCGATGAGCTCATCTCTCGAGCGGAGAGAGACGTCGTTGGCACTATTAACGAGCAGATATGCTCCGAGAAATCCGATGGTAAATATCACGACACCAACCATGAGTTCGAGAACTGTGAATCCGCGTCTGGATGAAGAAAGATTAAGCATGAATAAGGCGTAAGAGTATAAATTTATTTCCGTATAGTTACATTTCTTGAGAGTGGTCCGGTTGTTGTTGTTTTCCAGCCGATACCAATATCGATCCCAGTGATAGTGAGCTCGTTATTCACATCTCTGTACAATTTCATATCTCCATTTGGTGCCGTGAAATAGATAAGCGTCTTTTCTGGGGAGATAGTATTGATCTGAACTCAATCTTCGAGTTTTATTGTTTTGATAAGTTGAGCTGTTGCATCCGAAGTAAAAGAAGTTGATCCAGATTGAAAAGCAATCATATCAATAGTGGTGGCATCTTTTATAAGTCTGAGGCCGATATTTGCATTCGTGTTTGTTCCTGGAAAAATGTAGCCGTTGCTAGCGAGATTTTTCGCATCAGCAACTGCCTGGGAGATAATATCTCGAGAAACTCGTACACGAGAAATCCTACTGTAGTAGTCATATGGAGCATAGGAACTCAGTGCGAGAATGGCGATAATTGTTATCACAATCATAAGCTCTATGAGTGTGAATGCAGCAGTCTTTTTGGCTTGCGGAAAAGGAAAATATCGCATGAGAAAAAATGAAAAAGTGTATTCGTATGTGGATTGTATTGTTTTTTGTTCTCCGGTCAAGTTTTAGATGGTTTTCTTTGCGATGGTGAGAATATTTTTATCTCCTTCTGCTCCATGATTCTCTATGAGAGAGAGGCTTGTTTGAGAGAAAAGTCCAGCTATTTCATCGACCGAAAAACCATGATAATACCGGGAATGGGCTCCGATTTTAATAGTAAAATCTCCATTTCAGAGATAGGACTTCTCATATTTCGGAAAGAAAGTAGGTCAGAGAAGATGCCAATTGGTCATAATGACCACCCCTCCGGGGTTGAGGAGATCGGTGGCTTTTTTTAATACCTCTTTTCGTTTCACCTCTGTGTCGAGATGGTGAAAAGATGCAATAAAGACAATCGCATCAAAGTTCTGATTCAGAGAGTCGATATTTTCCATATCGAGTACCCGAAATTGTTTATCTCCATGGAGCTTACGAGCTTCTGTGATCATGCCGGCAGATTCATCTATCCCGAGGTATGTGCATGAATATGTGGATTTTTCGAGTGTTTCGATGAGACGTCCATTTCCGCATCCGACGTCGAGCAGGGTAGGGGTGGTATCTCCGAAATATCCGCGCAAAAAATCCACGATATAATCAATCTCCGACCACCGGAGATTCGTGCGTGAGCGAGAAAACGTCTCGGCAAATGCGTCGTAGGACATGAAAAAATGATTACTGTTGTTCTAACTCTTTCGGGAGTACATGTTTGACTACTCCGACGATATGCGTCTCATCGAATGGAGTAAGTTCGAGGTCTTTGTGAGCCTTATTGAGAGAGAGGAGGAATTGTTGATCGCCGACTGCTTTGATCCGTTTGATCTTGGGTTGGTGATTCTGGACGATGAGGACGAGATCCTCTGGATTGTATCCGGATTGAATCTTGATGAGGGTGAGATCTCCACTATGGATGAACGGCTCCATAGAGTCACCCTTGGCCTTAGTGATGAAGTAGTTCTGTACATCACTACTATTGATATACTCAGGAGGTACGGGAATCCGTTTGCGAGGATACTCATCCTCGAGGATAGTCCGACCGGCATGCCCGCACTGTGCGAATCAAAAAAACGGGATATGGAGCTGATCTCCCTCCTCGTAGTGCTTGAGGACACGATATATCCCAGAGGCTGTTCGAGCCAGATATCATGCCTTTTCGAGCTGTTGGATCTTATTTTGGACCTTCTGAGGATGGTCGATACCGACACTCTCACCGATATCCATGAGCGTATAATTCACATCCTCTTCGCCGAACTCGAGGAAGGCGAGAATCTTTTTCTGTGCAGAGTCAAGATGTTTCATAAGAATAAAGAAAAAAGATATAATACGCAGAGCATTATATCCAAATTTTTTCTCATTGCAAATCTTTTTTCATTGTTTTACAAAATTGCGTATCTTTAGGAAAATCTTATATACTATCTACCTTCTCAATCACGGCTCCGAGACGGGCAATCTTGCCGATGATGTCCTCGTATCCACGTTCGATGTATTCGACATTGGTGATGTAGGTCTCGCCTGTTGCGATGAGTCCCGCGATAATCATCGCCACTCCCGCCCGGAGGTCCCAGCTCGAGACGGTTGTGCCGCGGAGCTCGGTCTTGCCGAATATAAGTGCTTCATGTGGATTAAGGATTGCAGGATGTCCCTTCATCTTCTCGATTTCGACGAGATAGTTGAGTCGTCCTTCGAACATGATTTCCTGAACTCGGGAGATCCCTTCGGCTTGGGTAAGGAGGATGCAGAAAGGAGACTGGAGATCAGTCGGAAATCCTGGGAAAATATTGGTTTGGAATTTGACAGCTTTGAGATTTTCTGATCGGTAGACACGCAGTGTATCATTGCCAAGATCTTCAAATCGTACTCCAATCTCACGACACTTTCCGAGGAATGTAGTGAGATCACCGATACGAGCATGAACGATATCGATATATGGATCGCTCGCGAGTGCCGCAAGGATGATAAATGTCCCGGATTCTATATAATCATGTATAACCGTGTATTCTCCATGAGGCGAGAGAGTTGATACGCCGTTGATATCGATCGTGTGATCGTAATTCACCACGATATCCGCTCCAACTCACTTGAGGAAATGTACGAGATTCATGACGTGCGGTTCGATGGCAGCCGAATGAATGTGAGTTTTACCCGGACGCAAAACATTCCCGGTGATGAGATTTTCGGTAGCCGTTACCATGAATCCTCCAGAGAGTATTTTTTCACCTCATTCCGCCTTTCCTGAGAGTTGTACCGACTCCATCGTATCATGATCTTTATAACCGATTGCTCGGAATCCATTGATATGCTCGTCGATCGGACGTTTGCCGATATTACATCCTCCCGGATAGGGCATCTCAACCGATCCGAATCTATGGAGAAGTGGAGCGATGAGGAGTATCGATGCTCGCATTTTTTTGATGAGTTCATAGTTGATATTATCCATCCGCATTTGTCGCATATCCATATGAAGAACATTGCCTGTAAAATCGACTTGTACATTGAGACTCTCGATGATTTCGAGGAACGTAAAGACATCTCCAATGCGTGGAACATTATGGAGGGTAACCTCATCGAGAAGGAGACTCGCTGCAATGGTCGGGAGACTGGCATTCTTCGATCCACTGATTTCGACGGTCCCGGAGAGACGTTGTCCTCACTTGATTTTGAGCATGGTATTTTGAATAATGAAAAAAATATGACGCAGTGAGCATATCGATAAATTCAAAAAATTCAATTTTTATTTGCAAAAAATTATTTGCCCAAAGCGGGAAAGGGAATATAATGGTCTCATATTCGCCCATAGTAGTCCTAATTCTTGATCATCTCCTCTATGAATAAACCTGTTCATTATCCCTATAATTATTCGAAACTCAATGTACCACATAATTGATGGAATGGCGCAACCAATATATTTGAAATGGTATCGGCCATAGTAGACCATACTCACATAGAAGTCGATCTTTCCGACACTCATGATGCCACATCTCGGGTCAATAAAATCACAAGAAGTCTTGAAGAAAGATGACTCTACAAAGAATGATTATTGTATTCTGGATGAAAATATCGACTTAGGAGAGAGGATTATTTGATGACAGGAGATGATCTTGCTTGTGGGTGGATTAAAAATATAGAAGATGAATGAAGGGATAGGGGCTGACAATTATATAAACTTCTCATAGCTTTTCCAGAAAAGAATCTGAGTTACTGACCAGAAAATAATCCCCGTCCTCTCGTCAATATAAATCCCATTCTCAAAAATAAAATCATATACGTTTTCGATCCATCCAAACTCGTGAAAAGTAAAACAGACCCGGATGTTTATTTTATCCTAGATGAATGATATGTCGTGGCGACGATGGAGATTAAATAAAAATATCTTGATTTTCACAGAAAGAATGCAATAATATCCGAAGAAATTATTTTTTTAATTCATTTTTTATGAAATCACCCAAAAACACCACCCTCTACTCCCGCCTCGCACTCGCCACTTCTGTTACTCTCGTGGTCGGGTACTTTGTGGTGTATGCAGCATGGACAAGTATATCTGATGTCACCGGCTGACAGACTCTCACAGCAACCCTCATCAACAATATCCTCGGTAATCTCACAGACCTCAATGACCGAGTCTCAAATTTCGGATTCAGTTCTGGGAATGTAGGGATTGGTATGACAAACCCAGTTACTAAATTTGGTGTCAAACAAACCGAAAATACAGCAGTGACAAGCACTTCTTTTTGGAATGCTCTTTTTGGAGGAATAGATATACAAAATCCCAGTACTACTGCCAATACAATTGCAGGGATCCGTTTCTTGAATCAGGACGGTGTTTCTGGTATCGGAAGTATCCAAGAAAGTAGTACACTCTCTGCACTTGCCTTCTTTGCTGGCGGATCTGGTAGGGCAAGCACAGTTCCAGAGCGAATGAGGATCACAAGTAATGGAGATGTGGGGATCTGAACTACAGCCCCTGCTGCGAAACTTCATGTAGCTTGAAATATGAGACTAAATTCCAATACTATTCGACAAATAGCACCGCAAGTGAGTACAGTCTATACTGATGGAGCAAGTGCCGCCTATTGATATTGTTCATTTACTCAAGGTGTATTAAACCAGGCAAAAGCTGGCTGTACGGTCACTCTTAGACAAAATGCATATGGAACAGCTATTGTTTCATGATGAACTATGGTTGATTCTGTAAATTACATATACAGAATATATGGTGCTTATAGTGGACAGGTTACTTGTATATGTATGGAATGGGAGTAAATGATGAAAAATCTTTTGCATTTCCCCCAAGATTAAATATTAAATCGGTGATTTAATTCACTGAATTTATATAAACTATGATGTAGTATTTAAATATAAAGAAATAAACTTGCAAAAAAAGAAATATTTCTTATAATGAGGGTATTACCTCATAATAACTATTCATACCATGCCAACCCTCCAAAAACCTCAGAAAAGTCAGATTGTATCGATCAAGATGGATATACAGAGTCGAGAACGACTGGGAAATCTTGCTAATATCAAACAACGAACGGCACATTATCTCATGCGTGAGGCTATCAATCAGTATCTCATACGAGAAGAGGCACGTGCAAGTTTCATCGCTTCGGCGAAGGCTTCTTGGGAGGAATATAATCGCACCGGATCGCATATCACCCTTGATGAATTTGACCTCTGGGCAAATACTCTTGAGAAGAATCCTAACACCCTCACTCCAGCATGTCACACATAATCATATCCGAGTGAGCCAGAAATGACATTGAAAGACTCTATCATTTCCTCTCCGAAAAGGATACAGTTTCTGCATTTCGAGCAATTCGTACCATACAGCAGGCATTCGCTCCACTACGAGATCATCCGATGATTGGACGTCCGGTGGAGGATGAGATGAATCTGCGGGAGATTATCATTGATTTTGGCGAGAGTTGATATGTGGCACTCTATAGGCATATCCCAGAAAAATGACAAACCATCATCCTTGTTATTCGACATCAGCGAGAAGGTGGGTATATTTTTTCATAGAAAACTTGATTTTTACCAAAAGAATGCGCTAATATCCGAAATTACTTCTTAATAATTTCTTATGAAACTACTCAAAAACATCAACCTCTATTCCCGCCTCGCACTCGCCACCTCCGTCACCCTTGTGGTCGGGTACTTCGTGGTGTATGCAGCATATCAAACTTTTGTATCTTCAGAATACCAGTCCTGAGCTGCACTGAGCTCAATATTTCTTGGCAAGATAGTGAGTAATCTCGATGAAATCAATGGTCGAGTTACCACTCTTGAGTGATCCATTGCCGGAGCGAGTGTGTGGTCCAAGGTGGGAAGTGATATTAACTACACAGCTGGAAAAGTTGGTATTGGGACGGTGAGTCCAAACAAAAGTGTCCATATTCAAACCACGACAGGAACCAATGCCGAACTTGACATCCAATCCGGAACCAAACCTCTCTGGGGAATTTATCACGACGAAACCACTGAAGAACTCCGATTCTGGAATGGTGCCAATAGGGTGGTGATTGGAAGTACGGGGAATATGGGAATCGGGACAATATCACCAACAAGTCTATTGCATCTTAAGGCAGCTGCAAATACATCTACAATTTTAAGTTTGGAAGTTTACGGAGGTGCTGTTGATCGATTATGGAAACAATTCATTTCTCCTTCGGATGGAAAATTATACATTCAAGATAGTACAGCTTCTTCGAATAGGTTAACAATTGATATCTCTGGTAATGTCTGAATCTGAACAACCACACCAGCACAGAAACTTTCGGTTGCGGGTACCGTGGAATCCACCTCCGGTGGATTCAAATTCCCGGATGGGACGACTCAGTCCACTTCGGCGAGTAGTAGCTCTGTGCCGATCGGGGCAGTGATGGCATTCAATCTGGCGAGTTGTCCTACGGGTTGGACAGCATTGGCTTCCGCAGCCTGAAAAACAATCGTATGACTCAATGCTGCAGAAACGGAATTTAATACCCTCCTCAAAACTGGATGAGAAAAAACACATATATTAACTGTAGCCGAGATGCCGAGTCATAGCCACGTACAAACCGTTAGAAATACTACTGCGGGTTCAATAATGATTCCAGAATATACTCTTGTTACTGGAAATCAAAGCAGTAGTGCTTCTACGCAAACTACAGGTGGTGGTTGAGCACATAATGTTCTTCAGCCATATCTTACACTTCTCTATTGTCAGAAAAATTAGATTTCATTTATTCTCTCAAAAAAAGTAATTTGAAAATCCACCTTGATTTTCATAAAAATATCTATAGTATGTACATACTTTAGTACATAACAAAGTACATACATGACAACAGAACTTATAAGTCTCAATGAATACAGAAAGAACATATCTGTCCTCTGGAAGAAGGCACAAGAACACAATATAAAATACGTTGTTCTATCTTATTCCAGACCTATTTTTGAAGTCAATCCTATCATCTCAAACAAAATAGAAGACAATTGGGATGTGCAGTATACTCCAAAAAATCATAAAGCCTGGTTAAAGGCTAGAAAAGAATTGGAGAGATGAGAGGCGATAAAGATTGATTTTAATAAAATAAAAACGGAAGATGACTTTATTTCTCTAATAAAGTCATAACATGGATTACAATGTAGAATTGAATAAAGATGTAAAGAAATTTTTAGCAAAACACGAGGATATTGCAAGAATATTTTTTCAAAAAATCAAAATTTTACATACAAATGTTTTTTCTAATAATCTTGATATCAAAACCCTCAAATGATTAAAGAATCATTATCGACTTAGGATTTGAAAATACAGATTCCTGTATGAAATAATAGACAAACAGGTGCTCATATACTTTTATGAAGCGGATAGTAGGGGTGATGTGTACAAAAAATAAGTTTTTAAACTTGATTTTCATAGAAAGAATACAATAATACTCAGGATTTTTTTACTTTTTCATTTTCAACCCTATGAAAACCCCAACATCCCTCTACTCCCGCCTCGCCCTCGCAACCTCCGTCACCCTCGTCGTCGGATACTTCGTAGTGTACGCCGTGTATGAAAATATCTCAGCTCCCGAGATAGCTCCATCTGCGACCATTACCTCTACACTCATGACCAAGATTAAGAACAGTCTTGATGATCTTGATGCCCGTGTCACTTCTATGAGTAGCACTTCTGTACCAGTCGGAGCGATATTGATGTTTAATACATCCTGTCCAGCCACTTGATGGACTAGGGTTACTGCCTTAGATAATAAATTTCCAATGGGAAGTACGACATATGGTACAACTGGTTGAGCTGATGTGCATATTCATACTGCAGGCACCTTATTGTGACCGAGTCATAACCATATGTGGTACAATTTTGTTGCTAATAATATCTATGATCAGGTATATAATTCTGCTGGTAGTGCATCTAATTTAGCTGGTATTGTGAGAACTGCTGGTTATGGATTATCCTTAACTTCAGTTAATGTCTGAATAAATGCAGATGCCTATACTAATAATGATTGAAACTGAGTAGTTACTGGAAATACAGCAAGCACGAGCAATGTACCTTCTTATGTGACTGTTGTTTATTGTTTAAAAAACTAAATTTCATATATTCCCCATAAAAATCATTTGCATTTCCGGGTAAAATCTCTATAATCTCGCACGAACTTTTAAATGTAGGTTCATTTTATTTTATATCTTTCTTCGGTTTATACATCGAAGATACTAATCCATAGGCTCTATGAGAAAATATGAACTTATGCTCATCATCAATCCGGAACTCGGAGATGCGGGTGCAGCAACCTTCCTCGGGGAAGTAAAATCCGAACTTGAAGCGGTAGGTGTGAAGATAGAAAAAGAGGATATCTGGGGGGTTCGAGATCTTGCGTACAAGATTAAGAATTCGCCTACAGGATACTACGTCCTCTATACACTGGGACTTGAGAAGGGGAACTTCTTCTCGGTTATCAAGTCATTTAATTTAAAAAAGGACATGTGGAGACATATGTTCGTCCGACTTGAAGACTAAAATAGCTCTTTACGATCTTTTATTATTATCTATGTAAATTATGAGAACGGTTAATAAAGTTATCCTGATCGGAAATGTTACGAAAGAACCATACATGAAGACAACTGCCGGAGACAAGAAAATAGCTCTCTTCACCGTTGCGACGAACCGATACTATCGGGATGCGGCAGGGGAGAATCAGAGTGAGGCAGAATACACCAATTGTATCGCATGGGGAGTGCTCGCAGAACGCTGTGAACAGTTCCTTACCAAAGGCAAACTCGTCTATATCGAATGACACCTCAAGACTCGCGTCATCGATAAAGAGGACGGAACCAAGCTCCACAAAACAGAAGTGGTCGTTTCGAATCTCATCTTCCTCTCCAAGAGAGAAGATTTCGCAGAAGCAGGCATCACAGATGATATCATTACTGATGATCTTGTCGATCTCGATGACGATAAATTTTAATTTTAAATCTAACTTTTACCTATTATGTCACAAAAAGTTTGTCCTATCGATGCTGCCGGTATCAAGCAGATTGATTACAAGGATACAGAATTCCTCAAAAACTATATCACGAAGTTTAATAAAATCGTTCCACGATATTATTCTGGAGTTTCACTCAAGAATCAGCGCAAGCTCTCTCAGGCTATCAAGCGTGCTCGATATATGTCTCTCATGCCATATATTCTTAATCCACGAAAAACAGCAGAGATTACTCCTGTAGCAACAGTTGCGGTTGTTGAAGTAGAAGATAAATGAGATGGAATTATCTAAAAAAATAAAAAAAGAATGAGAAATCATTCTTTTTTTTTGACTTTTTGTATCAGGTTCTATATAATGCTCGACGTTAATCTATTTATTTAACTTTTCTACTATGCAAACATTGAAAAAAGTTGGTTTTATTTCTCTTGCAACTTTTGCATCACTCGAACAATCATTCGCTGCGATTGATTTCGGAGGGAGTCGAGTTCAGCAGAATATATCTGGTAGTGCCAATACTGCCGATACGACTATCCAGAATCTCGTCGGGAATGTTATGTTCTTTCTCGGTATTATAGCGGTTATGTACGGTATCTATGGTGGTTTCCTCATCCTTACGGCTGGTGGAGAAGAAGACAAAGTGAAAAAAGGAAAAACTATCCTTATCCAGGTTGGTATCGGTCTCGTCGTTATCTTCCTTGCGAACTCCATCGTTCAATGGGTTCTCGGACGTATCCTTACCAACGCTTAGTATTTTCTCATATTTCGCCAATCCCCCGGTTCTCGGGGGATTTTTTGTGCAAGAAAAAGTGGACAAAAGTGAGGTTTTCGATATCATCATTTGGAAGATAACTTTCTACCATTACTATGATTGTTGTTGTAATAATTCTTGTTATATGAATCTTAATTGCTTTTATGCTTAACTCTTAATTGTGTGTATGTACGATCCAAAATCTATCGAATCAAAATGGCAGAAACAGTGGCAAAATGCCAAGGTTTTTAAAACCCAAAATCCGGTAACAGAGGCTGATTTTAAGATCCCGAAGTACTATACGCTCGATATGTTCCCATATCCATCTGGAGCAGGACTCCATGTGGGGCATCCGAAAGGATATATCGCAACTGATATCGTTTCTCGCTATAAGCATGCGAAAGGGTATCGTGTACTCCATCCGATGGGATGGGATTCTTTCGGTCTCCCAGCCGAGAATTATGCAATCAAGACAGGAGTCCATCCAAAAATAACCACGGATAATAATATCGCCAATTACAAACGACAACTCCTCTCGCTTGGATTTTCCTATGATTGGGATCGTGAGATTGCCACGACCGACCCTCTCTATTATAAATGGACGCAGTGGATTTTCTTGAAACTTTTCGAGGCGGGACTCGCGTATGAGCAGGACCTCCCAATCAATTACTGTCCGAGTTGTAAGACGGGTCTTGCCAACGAGGAAGTCCTCGCAGATCGAACCTGTGATCGATGTGGGACGACCGTTGAGCGTCGCAAACTCCGTCAGTGGGTGCTCGCCATCACCAAGTACGCAGAACGACTCCTCGGTGATGTCGATAAGCTCGACTGGCCAGAAGGAATCAAGGAGATGCAACGAAATTGGATAGGGAAGTCTGAAGGGGTAGAGTTCGATCTCGCCAAAGCGGATGACATGAATACAAAACTTTCCGTGTATACTACCCGAATAGACACTGTCTACGGTATGACTTACGTCGTCATCGCACCGGATCATCCGGAGGTTGATACGTGGATTACGAACGAACAGAGGAAGGCATGTGAAAAATACATCACCGAAGCCAAGAGTAAGTCCGATCAGGATCGAACCAATGAAGGCAAGGAAAAAACCGGAGTTTTCACCGGATCCTATGTGACGAATCCATTCAACAATAAACAAGTCCCAGTATGGATCGCCGACTACGTCCTCGGATCCTACGGAACCGGCGCCGTCATGGCCGTCCCCGCCCACGACGAACGCGATTTTGAGTTTGCGAAAAAATATGATTTGGAAATAATTGAGTCGATTGCTCCATATCTCAAGGATAACCCACGATCCGATCGGGAAACCGAAAAAAGAGATGTGATCGTCGGGATTGTACGAAATCCGAAGGATAATACGTATCTTTGTCTTGATTGGAAGACTACCGAATGGAAATCATTCCCATCCGGAGGATTGGACTGAGATGATCTTGTTACATGAGCCAAAAGAGAACTCGAAGAGGAAACAGGGTACAAAAATATGACGTTTGTCCGTCAAATCGGAAGTTCTATCTTCGCAGAATTTTATCGTCCACACAAGGATTCGAATGTGTTTTCAAATTTTCAGTATCTTTTATTCAATCTCGATGACGAAGAGCAATCTCCGGTTGCGGAAAAAGAACGTGCACAGCACGAGGCTCTCTGGGTTGCAGAAGATAAGGTAGATTCTTTCCTCAATGTCTGGAATCAGAAACTCACATGGAAACGATACAGAGAAGGGGATTTTGCACATACAGAAGATGGGATACTTGTACATTCTGCTGAATTTACCGGGCTCAAATCTGAGGAAGCTCGGGAGAGGATGGCGGAGTGGGTTGAGAAGAATGGGGTTGGGAAGAAAAAGGTGAATTACAAACTGAGGGATTGGTTGTTCAGTCGACAACGATACTGGGGAGAGCCGATTCCACTGGTTCACATCGATATCGAAAACCTCAAGCAATTGCCTCATATCACGAGTCTGGGTGAGGCGACCGATCCGAAGATGGCATATATTCTCAAACGTGAACCGATACAATGAGAGAACTGTGTCGGAGCGATGTGTGGAGATAAGGCACGCGTGCTGGTTATCGGCGGGAAGGAATTCTCGAAGGTGTACGATGGAATCTATTCGAAGATTGTGTGCGATTATCGTCTCCCATTGGAACTCCCAGAGGTTGAGCGATATGAACCGTCGGGGGATGGAGATAGTCCACTCGCACTCGTGCCGAATTTCGTCAATGTCGAGCTCGCGAGTAATCTTGTGGGACGACGCGAGACCAATACGATGCCACAGTGGGCAGGATCGTGCTGGTATTATCTCCGATTCATGGATCCGGATAATACTGAAACACTCATCGATCCGAAAATTGCAGAATACTGGTGAGAGGTGGACAATTATGTCGGAGGAGCGGAACATGCGGTACTTCACTTGCTCTATGCGAGATTTTGGCATAAGTTCCTCTTCGATATAGGTGTTGTCCCAAATGATGAACCATTCAAACAATTGCATAATCCAGGCATGATCCTCGCATATGCGTATGAGCGAGAAAACGGCTGACTCGTGGCGGTGGATCTTATCGAAGAACGAGACGGGAAATTTTATGAGAAAACGACCGACAAGGAAGTGAAAAAGATTGTAGCAAAGATGAGTAAAAGTCTCAAAAATGTCGTCAATCCGGATGCTGTTACTGAGGAACATGGGGTTGATACATTCCGACTTTATGAGATGAGCATGGCAGACTTCAAAGATACGGCTCCGTGGAATACGGATGCGATTATCGGGGTCAGACGATTCCTTGAGAGGATCTGGAAAAATTTCGCAGAAGAGCCGAAAATGGCGGATGATGATATGAAGGCGATGAAACTCCTCCATAAGACGATTAAAAAGGTGGGCGAAGATATCGATATCTACAAATTCAATACTGCGATTTCTGCGCTTATGATCCTCATCAATGGAGGACTCCCTCGAGATATGAAGCTCCAAAAAGAATGGAAAGAAGACTACCTGAAACTCCTCCATCCATTCGCTCCACACATCGCCGAAGAACTCTGGTCTCTGCTTGGTCACACCGATTCGATTTATATGGCAAGCTGGCCGAAATATGATGAAAATATGATCCAAGATGATGAGGTAACGATCGCCGTCCAGGTCAATGGGAAACTCCGCGGAACATTCGTATTTTCTGCCGATACTTCAGAAGAGGAGGTCTCCAAGAATATCCTCCAGAATCCAGATATAACGAAATGGATAGAATGAAAGGAGATTATCAAAAAAATATTTGTACCAAACAAACTTTTCAGTATAGTGGTAAAATAATTTATTTCTTTATTTTCATTTTTATGACCACTCCGTTCATGGAAGATGAGGAGGAAGATGAACTTCTCCTCGATGACGCAGACCTCACGGGAGAGATTACTCTCGATGATGTTGAAGAGTTGGAAGAAGAAGCAAATACCGGACATCGTGTTCAGACGTATGATCCTGCTGATGATGGGACGGATAATTATTTTGACGAACAATATTTCGACGAATAAAACCATCATCCTCGTGAGGATGGGAATCTGCCTAGTACTTCTGGCATGCCAGGACAAACGGTGAGGTTCCCGTCCTCACGAGGATGATGCAGATAACAACATAATTTAAAATCCTATGACACAAAAAGATCCATATTCCATCCTTGGCGTCTCAAAGTCTGCGACGGCAGACGAGATTAAAAAAGCGTATCGCAAGCTCGCGATGCAGTACCATCCTGACAAAAACAAGGGGGATAAAAAAGCGGAGGAAAAGTTCAAAGAGATTAACAATGCCTACGAAGTCCTCGGAGATGCCAAAAAACGGAAACAGTACGATGCCTTCGGTTCTGCCGGAGAACAGTTTGGTGGATTCCATTCCGGATGACGACAACAACAGTGATTTGGTTGATTCGAAGACATCTTCTCACAGTTCGGAGGCGGAGGCGGAGGTCAGAGTTTCGAGTTTGATCTCGGAGATCTCTTCGGAGGTAGTATGGGACAGAAAAGTCGTCGTACATCTTCTGGATTTGAGAGGGCTCACACAGAATCTAAAAAAGCCGAGAAGCCATCCCTCGATGTCATAAAAACCGTGGAAGTCCCTGTTTTCGATCTCATCCTCGGGACCAAGCTCGATGTCGAGACTGTCTATAGCAAGCATCTCTCGCTCACCGTCCCAACCGGAACCAAGCCCGGAACCAAGTTCCGCATCAAGGGTAAAGGGAGGCAGAGTGAAGGAAAAACCGGCGATATGTATGTCATCGTCGAGGCTCGAATGCCCAAAGAAGTCCCTGACGACGTACGGAAACTCCTTGAGAGTATTAAATATCGATTATAAATATGAAAATCCTCCTGCTTGATAATATCCGCTCCATTTTGAATGTTGGGGCGTTATTTCGGACATGTGATGGGGCGGGATTTGAGAAGATAATCCTCACCGGATTTACGCCGACTCCTCCACGTCGCGAGATCATCAAGACAGCGATTGGAGCAGAGAATTTCGTCGTGTGGGAATACTACAAGGATCCAGTCGAAATAGCTCGAGATTTGCAAACTCAGGACTACAAAATCTTCGTCCTCGAACAAACGGCAGAGAGTATCGACTTTCATGAGATTGCCGATATGGAATATGAGAATATCTGTCTCATCCTCGGCAATGAGATCGAGTGAGTGAAACCTGAACTCATCAGCATCGCAGATCATTGCATCGAGATTCCGATGCTCGGTCAGAAACAATCTCTCAATGTCGCGACGGCCGGGGGGATCTGTATGTATCAATTCCCCGCTCAAAATTTGCAAAAAATAAGAAAATAAGATATACTCAAAGTATAACTTTTTCTTATGACCACATTGGATACTACAAATACAAATTTTGTCTCCACAGAGAGCAGTTTCGATGCTATCCGTCGGAAGAATTTCTTTCTTTATGGATTCATCTCATCTTTTGTCTGGATGTGTTTTCACTTCACGCTCGTCTTTTTCTTCTGACTCCGCCTTGAATCCGTCTTGCTCGTCGGTCTCTTCCTTGGTTTTGGGAATTTCGTATCCTTCCTCGCAGATAGTCCTATCTGAGTTATTCAAAAATATTTTAATGCAAAAAAGATTTTCATAGCGGGAGCAGTTCTTATGCTCGTCGTCTCCCTTATCTTCCTCTATTTTATCTTCTCCAGTTCTGATAGTGGAGGCTCTTCCACCTCACTCCTCTCGACTGATATGTTCAAACAATTTTTCAGTTCTGGCTTTAATATTCTCCTCCTCCTCATATCGGTTATCTTGTACGGGATTATCAAGGAATTGAGTGATGTAACCTCACTTTCATATATCATGAATAATGCCGATCCGTCAGAGTATTCGGAGCTTCTCTCCAAAAATAATATCTTTTCGTGAGTATGAGCGATGGTAGGACTTATTATCTCATGAGTGATTCTTTCATTTAACATCTTTCTCGCAGTTACTATTCTTGTTATATTTATAGTTACATTCCTTGTTTTTATCGTTATTTACTTTGATAATTCCAAACTTACGATTAATGTAAATTTCGCCGATATCAGCAAACTCAAGGTTATATCGGCAAGAGATACCTTGGAATCCGTGAAGCAATATACGGTCACACAAATAAAAAAGACTGATTTCGCAAATGTGGCTACTGGTATGAAGTTTATTTTCCTGAAGCCTCTTCAACTCCATAAAACGGTAGATGTAAAAGAAATCATCGAAACAACAAAAAAGGATATACGATCTTTTATAGATATTCTTATACATCCACCCCTCAGTCACAAACTTCTTATCATGTCGGCAGTTGTGGTATTCTTTGGTTTCTGGGATACCTTCGTGGTGACATTCCTTGTGGATTTCCTAGATAAAATCATCAACTCTAATCGTGATAATCTCCTCCTTCAGACCAAACTCTTTACCGGATACGTATTTATCGCCATTCTGGCTATCCCAGCATTTGGAGCACAGATTCCCTTTATTGGTCTCTCTAAAAAGATTGGAACGTTTTTTGTTATCTTCTTTGGGGTTCTTCTTTCTGGTATATCCATGTTTCTCTTTGGACTTTTTGAGGGGTTTATACCGATACTTATTCTCGGTATCTTGAATAGTGTCGGATATGCAGCAGCCATGCCTCTGGCTCAAGGAGAATTCTCCGATTCTTATAATCAGGTGTATGCCACAAAACAAAAACTCGTGGAGATTGATTCCAATGCCTCAGCAGCACCACTCAAAATGATCCTCAATCTCGCGAATGTCTTCGGACTCATTATGGGAGGATTCTTCGTCGGAGTATTTGGGTTCAATGGGACATTCTTTTTCTTCTGAGCCGTCCTTATCGGAATCTTTATTATCACAATGATCAAGAAAATGGAGTGGAAATTATAGGAAAATAATAAAAAATCAGGACACAGTCCTGATTTTTTTATATTGTCGGTTATTTTTGGTGGAGATGACCGGAACCGCCCCGGTGTCCTTGCGAGGTTACCCTCGACGTCTACTATCATAGATCTTTTGATTTACTCTCGCCTATGAAAAGATCAAAAAGGTTATTGAGGATATGACTGAATGTACTTCGATCTAGCCGTCCAGAATTATCAGGAGTTCGGATAGGGAAGACCCATGGGTACAAGAGAGGCACTGGATAGATACATTCTCAGGTTTGTAGCAGGCCATTCGGCACTCATCTCCGGAGAGAGGGCTACGTTTTACTACTAGGCAACGAGTGCGAGAGTAGAAGGGGCAAGTGCTTTCTTGAAAGCAGCGAGTCCGCGTGCAACACGAGTGTTAGCAGTTGTGTTTGTTGGTCATTGATTACGGAAGTGGCCAACACCTCCCGGATAGCGGTACGAAAATAACAAAGTCTCCAAGTAGAATACTATATCATCCCCATGCGTCCCATTATACGGAAAAATCTGATTTTTCAAAAAGATTTTATCGTCCTCGATTAGCAGCTCGTCCCGGGCGTCTTTTACCACTGAACATATTTCCATGTTGTCCTCCTCTGAATTGGTTCGCTACTGGAAATGTTGGACCAGATCGTGAGATCGGTGGTTTCGGTGGTGTTGGTTTTGGCTTCTCTTCCACGATAACTTCTACTACTTCTGGAGTTTCTACAGGAACTTCCTTCCTTTCTTTTTTGGTAGGTTTAGGCATACTATTTTTATTAAAAATTAAACAGAGATATTGTATTTTAAACAGAGATTTTTGCAAATTTTCTTATTGGAAAATTTTACTGACATCGGCCTCAAAATATTCAGCCCCCTTTACCATCTTGTATTCATGATAGTCTTTACTCATATTGGATCGGTGTACTTCCTCGAAAACAGCCTCCATCTTATCCTGGAGTCCGTGCTCCAATATCGTCCCATACACACTATAGAGGATATCGGATAATTCCTTGGCTATATTTTCGATATCGCCATCCCGGACACCACCAAGATATTCCTCAACCTCATCCCGGATGAGTTTGTATCGCAAGTTGGACCTGTCCTCGCTGATCAATGTCGGTTCCTCAAGAACCGGTACCCTGAATTTCGCATGAAATTCTTGCACGAGTTGGAGTTGTTTTTGCATGAGATTTTGTAAAAGAAAATAAATTATATTTCATAGTTTGAAATGATTTCTTCACCTTTTTTATACTTTAATCCCTAAAAAATCGTAAATAATCATTCAGATTTTCATGTGTTTGCCAAAGGAAGTACTTGTAGAATTCTTCGAATCCTTGCTTTGTTCAGAGGCTTCGTATATACTCAAGCCTCGTAACAACCGGGAAGATAATTGGTAAAAAACCATTCTTTACGAAATAGAGATTCATAAGTAATCTCGCGATTCTTCCATTGCCATCGACAAACGGATGGATTTTTACGAAATCATAGTGAATTTTGGCGATTTTTTCGAGTATATTCTCTTGCTCTCAATTGGTAAAATCTATGAGTGTGTCCATGAGTCATGGAACTTCTTTGCTTTTCGGAAATGTATCATCCGATCAAGAGACATACACTTGTGTTTCTCTATATTTTCATAAATTTTCTTTTTCTATTCAGGTCAAGAGATTTTTGTGGAGTTCTAAGAGAAATTTCTCATCCAGTGTGAAGTCTTTCTCAAAAAAATCCCAGATTATATTTGTGAGTTCTGCGAGATTTTGTGTTTCTCTGAGTTCTCGTATGGTTTTTCATCAAACCGTTATCCCATCTTCTATGAGGACTTTGACTTCTTCCTGAGTAAAACTGTTTCATTCGATAGCGTTCGAATGGGCTGTGAAACTGATCTTAAACCAATTTTGTAGATTTTTCAATTGAACCGACGAAAAAGGTTTGAAAGTATCAATTTCAAGTTTCAGTTTCTGTATTTTTTCTTCGTATTGGAGGATGTCTATATCTATCATACAAATCTATCCGTAATAAAATAATGGTTTATCCAGATTATTTTACCGACAAAGTAAGCAAAAGCAACAGTTTTTTACTTTTTCTTCTTCACAAAACACGTCTTCAGAACCAGCCCACCCGGGCAATCCACCTCCTCCGGATCATCCGTCAACCGGATCTTATAAACCGTCCCCTGCTTGAGGGTCGTCTTCGACCCCTTGACAGTCAGGTCCTTAATCAGGAATACTTGATCTCCAGTCTGGAGGATATTTCCGTGTGCGTCTTTGGTTGGTGTGATGTTCATAGTGGTTTTTGGTAAGTGATTAAGGAATAAAAATATTACCAATCATTCTTATCTTTTGGGAAATCAAACCAGATTCGCGCACTGATTGTGTCGCAAACATGAACAAAAGCAGCAAGGGGTCATTGGATTCTCATTTTTGGATCATAATCACTTCATTCGCCATGAACGTATTTTAAACCGTTCCAATGTTCATCTGTTAGTTGAAATCAATATTCGATTATTTTACTTTTGATAAATTCTTTGTAATCCGAAAAACTTTTTAATTCTGCTTTTTGTTGCTCATTTCCTGCATATTTCCACGGTTTCTCCAAATCATGGAGAAAAAGAATCAATAATGCATCGGATAAGGAAAAAGACAAAGGTCTATGACTACCGAGGTTTTTATATAATTCAGTAGCAATATTCATTATATCTCTTATATGATCCAGATATCAACCTTCCCATGCCTGGTGTTTTACACTTGATCCTTTGGATTGGTCGAAAATGGATTTATTTTCTATGTATATTTTCCTACAAGCACTTCTATTTGGTTCATCTATTTTATCAATAAGTTCTTCCAGATTAGCATATCTTTCATTTTGTAGAATCGAACAAACGGAACTAGCCATTTGATCTGTTTGATTCTGGGTTTTATCAGGAACCTTAATATCTGGTCAATTTCAATTATCCAACTCCATTTTTTCAAAAGATTAAAAATTAAATTTCTATTTAGGATATCCCCTTGATTTTTCTCCACTTTTCCATACTATACGCGGAAATTCCGGAGATTATATTTAAATGCCTGAGAAATACAAGCATTTTATGTAAATCCGGTTGGTTTAGGTGAAAATCCAAGTACATACATTATCAATTCATTATCTATTAAAAATCTTTATGCAAAAAATCCGAAACTTCTGTATCATCGCCCATATTGACCATGGGAAGTCGACACTCGCTGATCGAATGCTCGAAATCACGGGGACGATTGATAAGCGGAATATGCACGCGCAGACGTTGGACACGATGGATATCGAACAGGAGCGGGGGATTACGATCAAGTTGACGCCGGTTCGGATGAATTGGAAGGGGGTGGAGTTGAATCTGATCGATACTCCGGGGCACGTGGACTTCCAGTACGAGGTTTCACGATCTTTGGCGAGTGTAGAGGGGGCGGTGTTGGTGGTGGATGCGACGCAGGGGATTGAGGCGCAGACATTGTCGAATGTATATCTGGCGATCGAAAACGACCTGACCATCATCCCGGTTCTGAATAAGATCGATCTGCCGAGTGCTGATGTGGAACGGGTCAGTGCGGAGGTAATATCACTGCTTGGGTGCAAGCGAGAGGATATCATCCCGGTTTCTGCGAAGACGGGGCAGAACGTCGAGGCAGTGCTCGATGCGGTTCTCGAATACGTGCCGGAACCGAAGAAACTCGACCAGGATGCGAATCTCGTCTCTCACGAGGATCCGACGGCAACCACCGATGTGACCAAGGCGCTTATTTTCGACAGTCAGTATGACATGTACAAGGGGGTTGTGGTCTATGTGAAGCTCTTCTCTGGGCAGATCAAAAAGGGCGACAAACTCGAGTTTATCAATACGGGAGCCCGGATCGAGGCACTCGAGGTCGGGTGCTTCTCGCCGAAATACAACCCGGTCGGGATTATCAATGAAGGGGAAATCGGGTACGTGGTTACCGGACTCAAATCCCTCACCGATGCACGCGTCGGGGATACGGTTTTTGCTGGGAATCAGGCGCTCAAGACACCGATTAAAGGGTTTAGGAGAATTATGCCGTTCATCTTCGCAGGTATCTACCCGGTCGATACCGACGAATACCCGAAACTCAAAGAAGCGATTGATAAACTCACCCTTAATGACTCATCTCTCGTGACGGAAAATGAAGTCTCTCCGGCCCTCGGACATGGTTTCCGTTGTGGATTCCTCGGACTCTTGCATCTCGATATCGTCAAAGAACGTCTTTGGCGCGAGTTCGATATGGATGTCATCATGACGAGTCCACAGGTAACCTATCGCGTCCTCCTCCCGGGCGACAAAATCCAGGGACATCCACGACTTCATCCCGAACTCGTCGAATATCAAGGCAAAACCTGTACGTATATCTCCGTCAGCAATCCGGAGGACTTGCCCAAGGCAGGATCGTATATCCTCATCGAGGAGCCGATCGCCAAGGTCGAGATGATTACTCCGTCGGAGTACATCGGCAACTGTATGCAACTCGCCCAAGAGCGACGGTGAGTGTTTGTCGGACAGACATTCCTCGATGCAGGTCGTGTGGTTCTCTCTTACGAAGTTCCACTATCCGAGCTCGTCGGAGATTTTTACGACGACCTCAAGTCTCTCTCCTCCGGGTATGCGAGTCTCTCCTACGAATTTATCCGCTACAAAGAAGACGATCTCCAAAAGCTCGATATCCTCGTCGCCGGCGAACGAATCGACGCATTTTCCATGATCGTCCACTCATCCCGTGCCCGCTACCTCGGCGGTCGCATCTGCGCCAAACTTAAAGAACATATCCCCAAGGCTCAGTTTTCCATCGCCATCCAAGCCGCTCTCGGTGCCAACATCATCGCCCGCGAAGACTTGTCTGCTCTCCGCAAGGACGTCACCGCCAAGCTCTACGGAGGCGATATCACCCGCAAACGAAAGTTATTGGAGAAGCAGAAGGAATGAAAGAAAAAAATGAAACAATTCGGACGAGTCAGTATTCCGAGTGAGACGTTTGTGAATATATTGAAGAAATAATTCTTATAATAATTTTTATGTTCAAATACAGTAAAAACAAAATCATCTGAGTCGATATGGATGAGGTACTCGCCGGTACTTTTGGTCTGATGTTAGAACATGGGAAGTCCTTGTGATATTTTCAGAAACTCACTTTTGATAGACTTACTGAACACTACTGGGATAATATCGATGGAGTGACCGAAGACAGAGAACAGCTTATGAATATATGGCATGATTTTTTGGATAAGGAAGAAAATATACAACGTATACCAGTTATAGAGTGAAGTAAAAAATGAATACAGAAATTAAAAGAAAATGGATTCAATCTCCATATCATAACCGCAAGGCATAGTAAATTAGAAAAAACAACACAGGAATGGGTCAGAAATCATTTTTCAGATTTTTTTCAAAATATTCATTTTGCGAATGATAACTCAAAACAAAGCCAACCGAAATACAGCATATGCCAAGATATAGGAGCATCCCTTATGATAGAGGATAATCTTGATTATGCCCTCGAATTAGCAGACAACGGAGTTGCCTGCTTCCTCCTCGAAAAACCATGGAACAGACACCGAACTGAGGAACATGAACGTATAAAAAGAGTGAAGAATTGGGAGGAAATAGTAGAGGGTTTGTAAATCTCGACTTTTCTTTTGATTTATTCGATTTTTCCTTATAATCGCATTCATAAACTATATTATTATAAACGAGATATTATGACACAATCGCAGACTATATTAGAAAAACTTTCTTCTCCTGAAATGAAGAAAAGATTCGTGACTTCTGGGATTAGTCATCTTGCTTTGTTTTGATCGTACGCCAGAAATGAAGCGACGAAAAATAGTGATTTGGATTTGTTGGTAGAATTGGCTGAGGGCAATAAGGTTACCATTTGAACATTGGAAAAATTACAGGAAATGCTCAAGAAGGAGTGTAAAATACAGAAGGTTGATTTCGTAACAAGAAGAAAAATAAACCCCTATCTGAAAGAATATATAGAAAAAGACCTTATAACAATTTTTTAGTATGATGAAAGATGTGAAATACTATGAATATGAGATATTGAATGGTATTGATAAGATAGAAAAGTATGTCGGAAATATGGATTTGTGAGCATTCTACGATGATGAAAAAACATTTGATGCCTGTTGCATGCAATTGCAACATATTTGAGAATGTTGAGCCAAACTCTTATCTCTGACTTCACGAAATTATAAAAACATACCATTTACCGATATGTCCGGTTTCAGAAATCGGATTTCTCATGATTATGCCGGGATAGATGAAGAAATTGTCTGGAGTACGATAAAATATTCTTTGCCGGAATTGAGAAAATTGTTAAAAGATTAAATTTAAAAATAATCCCGCATTTTGCGGGATTATTTTTTACTAGCATAAACCACGACAACAGTCGCTCGCTCGATCGCCTATTTTTTCTCTGACGAATGGAACCCGAGAATGGGGATGAATAAGTTTTTCAACATAATTTTTGAGGAGATTTGGTTTACCCCAACTGCGAATATAGAATTCCGGAGTATCGCCGTCGAAACGAATCTTGCTGATTTCTTCGGGAGAATAGAGTCATTGTTCTAAGCCCCATGCGAGAAACTTCTCATATCATCCCAGATGATCCGCACCATCCTCAGCACTGATTGCGTCCTGATATGCCTCTCGTGCCCATCATACAAATTTTGAATAGAGGATATCATATATTTCTTGTTCTGTGATTACTCCATGTTCTGGTAATGCTGCATGAAAAATCGGAAAAAATGGAACGACGCAATCGTTAGCATCAATAACCTCACACTTGAAATTATCATCTATTTGCCACTTCCAATCTTGGATAAGCCTAATAACATTCTCCTTAAATTTTTCACGAGAATTTCCCCATCCATTTGGGATGACTAGAGTGTCTTGTTCTTCCAGGAGAGTATCATTCATAAGTTGGATTGTTAATATTATTTTTTAATGTGTACTAGCTGGTCATGTCTCAGTTTTATGAAAAGACAGGATATCATCTATGTGTTCTTTTCTTTGTTGCATTTCGACGAAGGTTTTTACTCATTCGTGTGCTTCTCTATAAGATGTAAAAGTTGGAATTTCTCAGCGATCACCGAGTGTAATTGACTGGAACATATTCCCCTCCGCAAGAATTCATGAATAAATATAATCATCAATCTTAACATGAAGTGCTCGTATTGTTTCTACTCATCAGATTCAAATCACACCAATTGTTGTACCAGAAATTTCATCTACAAAAAACGGATTCGTATCGTGTTTTTGAGGGAATTTCACAAAACCTTTATCTATAACAAAAACTCCGTGTTTATTATCTGAATTCATTATACGAATAACCTCGGAATGACTGTTACTTATTGTATAGGTAAATCAAAAATAATTTTCCAATACAGTAAGTTGTTCTTGTGCCGATCTTCATTGTATGAGAAAGGAGATATCATCCATACTGACGGATGTTATCAATGAGGAATTGTTTTCTTGCATGTTTTTGAAAAGATTAAAATTAAAAGATATTTTTAAGTATACTACTTTCCACATTTTGTCAAGACAATTTACGAAAATATGGTGAAATATAAGAAGTTTTACAAGTTATCAAGATAAAAAAACAAGAGCCCGCGTCATCCAGACGGGGCTCTTTCTTTTTGTTGCAATGTGTCGGTTGGACACGAGGCACTGTAGTCTGAGACTACAGTGCCCACAGAGGCCGACATGCGGGGAATTTCCTGAACTTTGCTGCCAGAAATAGGCCAGTCATCATGTAGATTGTTGGATAAAGGAACAACAGAAGCGTGGTCCATCTGTCCGGGTTTTCTGGGGTCATAAACGACCCGATGACGAAAACCATGCCGAAGCAGAAGATGCTCGTGGCTGTCCGATGAGCATCGAACAGATACAACATCATGGCAGCCACCCAACAGAACATAAACGCCCCGAAGAACTGCGAGACCCCTGGGGTCAAATTTTCGAAAATCCCCTGGATACTCAAGAGTGCTCCGAGCATAAGCCCTCCACCCATAACCTGATGAAGCTTGTTGTTTTTATCGAGGGCTAAGCTCATGCAGACGTAGCCTACACTTAAGATAATACAGAGTCCCACGACGAGATCTTTTTCCATTATAAAACCTCCATTGCAACAGTATTTTGTTACGCACAACACCCTATGTGTATGAATAACTTTTCATATAGTATGTATTTATTTGTTTTGTCAATATTTTTTTAAAAATATGGTGAAATAGAGGAAATCCCTACAAATCTCGACTTTTCTTTTGATTTATTCGATTTTTCCTTTATAATTCCGACCAAACTATCCACTAATTATTTTTTACACTATGTGACGTTGACCAGTTGTTGGACCGAAGAAGGCTTTGACGGATAAGGCTCGGGGGAAGGTTTTCTCTATCCATGCCAAACTCATAGCCATCGCGGCAAAATCCGGGGCGGATCCTGCTATGAATCCGGCTCTCTATGATGCCCTCGAAAAGGCACGGAAAGCGAATGTCCCGGCGGATAATATCGAGCGTGCGATCAAGAAGGGGAGTGGAGCTCTCAAGGACGGGACGGAGATCGTGGAGATTATCTATGAGGGGTACGCACCGGGTGGTGTGGCGGTCGTGGTGAAAGCGTTGACTGATAATCGCAACCGTACGGCACCCAATATCCGTCATATATTTTCGCAGTACGGTGGAAGTCTCGGAGAAACCGGATCGGTTTCATCGTTTGCGTTCAAATACCAGTGATATATCGTCGTAGAGCGGGGGAATATATCGCTCGAACAACTCGAGGAGTACATCATCGAGTCGGGGGCGAGTGATTATGAGATGAGCCCTGATGGGCTCACTGCACGTGTCGCAACGGAGCGGACGGAACTTATGAGTGTAGTGAAATTCCTCAAAGAAAAGAAACTCACACTCGAATCCTACGGACTCGAATATGCGGCGATAAATACAATCGAGGTAACAGATTTTGACAAAGTCCTCAAAATCTATAAACTACTCGCTGATCTCGAAGATGATGATGATGTCGAACAAGTCTGGCACAATGCCGAAATATCTGCCGATCTCTGGCAACAAGCTGAGACTATGATAGAAAAATCCCGTTTCAGAACATAGAATTCTACACAACTTATAATTTCTAACTTATAACTTTTAACTCTTTATGTCTACCCCATCTGACGATATAGTACCTGAGAATGATATTTTCCTCGAGCTCTCATCCGTTCATCCACTCTCTGAGTTTGAAGAGAAAACATTTCTCGATCTTCTTGAGCATTCTCTTTCTCTCTCGGTAACCGAGAAGAAACGGGTTATCGACGCAATCCCGACCCTCTCTCAGTTCCAGATTGATGAGCTCACCAAGGTCTTCGTCGATGAACGCGAAGAGTTCAAAAAACTCCTCCCAAAAGAGGGCGATACGATCAAAGAACTCGTCGTCAAGGCACGCGAGGGATGGAAACAGCTCCACGAAATCTACATCCAAGAAGCTGCTCAACGTGAGAAGCAAGGGGAGGATCAAGGCAAAATCGACGACCTCAAGAAGAGTCTCGGAATTTAATCAAAATTACCATCATTTATGCTTCAAATTTACAACACCCTGACCCAGACCAAAGAAAGATTCAAACCTCTTCGTCAGGAACTCGTGAAGGTGTACTACTGTGGACCGACTCCGTACGATTATGCGCATATCGGGAATCTCCGGGCGTATCTCTTCTCCGACACGGTCGTACGGACGCTCCGATACCTTGGGTATCCGGTGCAGACCGTCATGAATGTGACTGATATCGATGACAAAACCATTCGAGATAGTCAGAAATCCGGTAAAAGCCTTCGGGAATTTACGGAGTTTTTTACTGAGGAATTTTTTACTGATTTAAAAAGATTACATATACAGCGAGCAGACACGGTCGCTCCAATTTCGACACTTATAGACGATATGGTTGTGATGATCCAGTGACTCATCGACAAGGGATATGCGTATCTCGCGGATGACGGGAGTATCTATTATCGGGTCGACAAATTCAAAACCTACGGACAATTAGCTCATCTGGACATGAAAGGGATGAAGGCGGGTGCTCGCGTGAACAGTGACGAATATGAGAAAGAAAATGTAGCAGACTTTGCCCTCTGGAAAGCCTATGACCAGGAGGTGGACGGACCGAATAAATGGGATGCACACTTCATCATTAAGGGAAAGGATATCGTTGTATCATGACGTCCATGATGGCATATCGAATGTAGTGCTTGTAATATGAGATACTTTGGTCCGCAGATCGATATCCATATGGGAGCTATCGATAATCTTTTCCCTCATCATCAGAACGAAGTAGCTCAAACAGAAGCGTACACTGGCAAAAAATTTGCCGGGTACTGGATGCACGGAGGTCATCTCCTTGTGGATAATGCGAAGATGTCTAAATCCAAGAAGAATTTTTACACGCTTTCTGAGATTGTCGAGAAAGTGCCGAACGAGAAACCGGAGATGGTATATCGAGCTTTCCGACTCATGACCCTCCAGACGCAGTATCGGGAGAATTTCAACTTTACCTTTGATCGTCTGTCTGCAGCTATCCAGACTATCAAATCATTCGACGAGGTACTCCGCCGACTCAAACACTACCAGTGACCGTCTCGCAAGACGGGTCGTGAATTCCGCAATATTATGCAGGAATATATCCAGGCGTATATCGGATGTCTTGAGGATGATATCAGCACGACTGAGGCACTCGCGATCGTATTTGACAGTTTCGGGTATGTGAATAGTGGGATCGACACGGGACTTTTTTCAACCGAAGAGGTATCCGCGATTCTTGATCTCTTCCGGTCATTTGACTCGGTTCTCGGACTCTTTGATTTCTCACTCCTCGAGGATGTGTCCGTCCCAGAGGAGATCCAATCCCTCCTCACACAGAGAAATGTTGCCAAACAAGCCAAAGATTATGCGCTATCGGACAGTTTGCGCGATCAGATAACCGCCCTCGGATATCGAATCGTCGATGATAAGACGGGGAGTCGGGTGGAGAAAGTATAATATTGATACTTGCCGGAGTGGCGGAATTGGTATACGCGCACGTCTCAGACGCGTGTGTCGCAAGACTTGTGAGTTCGAATCTCATCTCCGGCACCAGAAAAAATTTTAAAAAATCATTTCCATTGGAAATGATTTTTTAAAATTAAATGAAGTATTTAGTATTTTAGTGATATTTCATAGATTTCTAGATTTCCGCCTTCGTGGGAATGACTTCCTGTGTTACCGTCCTTTTCTCGCCAACACAATCCCAATCGTTTTCAGGAGAATCTTGAGATCGAGGAGGAGGCTCCAGTTCTCGATGTAGAATGTGTCGAGTCGGACTTCGTCGTCGAAGGTGTTTTGGTGGCGTCCGTGCGACTGTGCCATCCCAGTGATGCCGGGTTTGAGTGTGAGGACGCGTTTCTGATGCTCTTTGTAGAGTTTAACTTCTTCGGGTAGATGCGGTCGGGGACCGATGAGACTCATGTCTCCGATGAGGACATTCGCGAGCTGGGGGAGCTCGTCGATATCGAACCGGCGGATAAATCGCCCAAACGGAGTGATGCGCGGATCGTTTTCGATCTTAAAGAGCGGACCGTCCTTGCGCTGATTCTGTGCGAGGAGTTTCTTTTTTTCTTGCTCAGCACCGATTCGCATAGAACGGAATTTGTACATCGGGAAGATTTTCCCATCCTTCCCTACTCGCTTACTCTTGTAGAATGGATAATGTCCATCGCCCAAACTGACCATAATAGCAATAACGATGAGAAGTGGCGAGAGGATAACAAGTGCCATGAAAGAGCAAACGATATCGAAAACTCTTTTGAGGACTCGACCCCAGGGACTGAGCCCTATACTATGAATCTCGATAACGGGAATCTTGCCGAGAAAGGTAATCTCCGTATTGAGTTTGGAGGTCTCAAACGAGTTGGCAATATAGCGATACCGGATGCCATAGATACGGGCATATTCGAAAATCTCCTGGAGTTCCTCGGGCGTGAAGTCTGTGTGCACGAGGAGGATTTCGTCGATCTTCTGAGAGCGAATATACTTGATAATCTGCATATTATTCCCAATATAGGAGAGAGTTTCATTTGCGATCTTTGTCATATTGGCATATCCGACGAGATCATAGATATCCGAATCGATGATCTCCTCTCGGAGGTCTTCCTCGTTAGATTTTATGAGGAGGAGGATACGTCTCTTTGTAAGCATTCACCTCCGGAGGAGGGATCCGACGATACTATCCATGAGAATCCGTTCGATAATAACTCCAGTTGTTCCAATGATGAGAGTAAACAGGACGATAAGCCTTGGCATCTCGACCGTGTAGAGGAATCCGAGCGAGAGGTAGAGAAGGGCAATATAGACGAAGAACCAATATACGGCAGACAGGAGTATATCGAGAATCTCTTGGATCTTGGACTGATAGATGCGAATCTTGTAGAGTCCTGACAGAGTGAAGAGGAGGACGAAGAGAAGAGCTCCGACAAGGGCAAAACCGATGAGGTAATTCGTAGCGATGGTGTGGACGGGGAGATGGACATTCGGGATGAGGTCCGTCACGAGACGCACGTCACGCGCGAGGAAAAAGGCGAGCACGATGATACCGAATTCGATGGGGACTTTGATGATTCAGAACAGGAGTTCGTGACGTTTCATAGGCAAGATTTTTGGATATTCTCCAAAAGAGTATATCCATATGAGGGCGAAGGTCAAATTTTGATGTTTAAAATTTGCTCTTTCTGTATTTTGTATATACTGTGAGTATAATATAAATCTCCTAATTCGTCTATGTATCCTATTATCATCGTATCGCTCGTCTCAGTCTTTGTTTTTGTATTCTGCCTACTCGTATTTCAGATAGTGATTCTCTGAAAGAAAATCGATGCCGAGGAACAGAAAATCATCGTGCTCTACCGAGAAAAAATCGACAAAATACCGGCTTTTATCGAAATCATGCGAAAATACACTCCATATGACGATATATTTCTCGAGCTCACCCACCTCCACAAAATCGCCATCATCTCCAATATCTCCAGCGTCTACGATATCCTCGAGATTAACAGTCGTATCCATCGCGAGTTCCTCTTCCTGATGCAGGTATCCACCAAAATTCACCATCTTAACCGAGATGGTAATTTCCTCTATATCCGTGATTTCATCACCTTTTATGAGGGTCAGATTGCCAAAGAATTCCTCTATTTCGGGACCAATATAGACCGTTATAATGCGCTCCTAAGTAAAAAGAACTTCACCATCATCGGCCTCTTGTTTCCGTGGAAGAGGTACGAAGGGGTGTAGACAAAAATATATCCGCTAACATTAAACTTTATGAGTAAAACTATTCAGCTAGATGAAGAAGAAAAACTTATACTTGATGCATTCGAATCAGGTCAACTTCAAAGTGTCAAAAATCTCACTGAAGAAAAAAAGATAATCCTTAATGCCACGAAAAGTAATAAAATTAAAGATTTTCTTATAAAACATAGATTAATACTAACTCATATTTCATTAGTAATTATTATAAGTTTATATTTCTATTTTAATATGTTCTGATATATATTAAAATATATTGATTCACCTTATGAGTCTAAAATAGACCTAATTATTAATTATGAGATTTTTCATTTAATTATATTTATAATGATGAATTTTATTGTACTACTAATAGTGATTATAAAAAAATTTAAAAAAATAAATTTAATTTATTTTTCATTAATCTATCTTTTCATTTATATTTACTGGATTAATATATTGAGATTATATTATTAATATTAATTATAATCAATAGTAAATCAAAAATATTATAATTCCTAACTTTTAACTCTCCGCATGTGAGCCTGAGATTATACTCCATCGTCCTCCGGACGGATGAAACCCGTAACCCGAGCCCAGCTGCGCAAAATGCAGCTGGATTATGAACTGGCGGACAAGATCCGAGAAGAGGCACTACTCAAGGAACAGGTCGAAAAAGTACGAGTTGCCGGTGAAGTGGATGATATGCTTGGAGATGTATTTTAATGAAAAATTTTTTATGCTCACACCACTCGCATCACTCCTGAGACCCAACACCCTGGACGACATCGTCGGACAGGAGCATTTGTTTGGTGCGGGGCGACCATTGCGTAAATACATAGAATCCGGTCATATCCCGTCTATGATTCTCTGGGGTCCTCCGGGATGTGGGAAAACAAGCATCGCATCGGTAGTTTCCAAATCTATCGATGCAGATTTTTACCATCTCTCGGGAGTCCTGTCCAAGAAAGAGGACGTGACCAAGATCCTCGTGAAAGCGAAGAAAAACTACGCCGAGAATCGGGCGACGATTCTCTTCCTCGATGAAATTCATCGTTGGAATAAGGCACAACAGGACACGCTCCTGCCCTTCGTCGAGAAGGGGATTATCACCCTCATCGGAGCCACCACCGAGAATCCGAGTTTCACCGTCAATAATGCCCTCATCTCTCGGGCACGAGTCTATATACTGCAACCTATTTCGCCTGAACAGATTGTGCAATTTTTGGGGAAAAATATGAAAGTGATTCAGGAACGATACCCGGATATTGTTTTCGTTCCCGAATCCATGAAGCTCATTGCCTTGCTCGGAGACGGCGATCTGCGTGCGACTCTCAATCTCCTCGAGGCAGCATGCGCACTCCAGGGGTCCTGAGAACTCTCAAGAGAGTCCATCCTCGAGGCAGGAACCAAACCGCTCATGTACGATCGGGATGGAGAAGAGCACTACAATCTCATCTCTGCGATGCACAAATCGCTCCGGGACAGCGACGGAGATGCGGCGATCTACTGGATCGGTCGGATGCTCGCCGGAGGCGAGGATCCTCGCTATATCGCGAGACGCCTCATCAATTTCGCATCCGAAGACGTCGGACTCGCCGACCCACTCGCGATGATTATGGCCAATAGTGTCTATGATATCTGTGAAAAAATGGGCATGCCCGAGTGCGAGCTCCCGATGTGCAAACTCGCCTACCACCTCGCAGCCGCCCCTCGCGACAACTCGGTTTATGTCGCCATGCATGCCATGCAAAAAGATATTCGCGAACACGGCAACCTAAGCGTCCCACTCCACCTCCGAAACGCCCCAACCGCCCTCATGAAACAAGCCGGATACGGGGCCGGATACGAATACGCTCATGATTTGCCCGACAAAAAGAGCAACCAAGAACATTTTCCGGAGAAATTGAAGGGGAGGAAGTATCGAAAATAAACAAAAAACAAGGGCGGAAAATTTCCGCCCTTTGTTGGCATGATTGCCTGTTCAGTATGTTCCCTGCATCGCCACTGTATCCTGTACTTTTTCAGTAGGTCTTGGTGATGTCGGAGACAATCCTCTCATTTCCAGTCTGGTTTGGAAATGTGGACAGTGCAGTTGACACTGCCTTCTTTCACATTCCTTACAGCCTTCCGGTTCCACTTTCTTTTCCATAAAACATCCTCCTTTTTCTATGGATTCTCAATCCTGAAAATACTATGCACTGAGACTGAAATTCAGTCCCCAGACATGACCTGCGGTTGGGTGTTCTTCAGCTTTCCCATAACAACCATATCCGCGATTCTTGTAGAATTTTTCAAGGAATTGGCCCATATTGAACCCCTCACGATTATCACCGTCTCTCACACATATGAGGTGAAATATGGAATCCGAACCATGAATGATGCAATGATGCAGTATCTGAGATTCCACTTCAGACATATACTGAATGAGTACTTGGGTCTTTTCAGTCCACTGCTCAGCAGGAAATTTGGTCCGAATAAAATGAACAACCGCTATCATTTCATTGGCTGACATATTCGGCATTAATGTCCTTTTGTCACCAGGCTTGCCACCAGATAGGTAATTCCAGATACGTCTTAGCATGATTTTTCCTCCTCAAAATATGGTGTGGGAACGTTAAAAAACAGGTTTCTAATACTCCTGTGCAATAAGAAAAAATTCCTTCTGCAAAGATAGTGATCGATTTATATCGATAAATTCCAAAAAGTAAAGGGGATTTTAATTTTTCCTCACATACCGCACTTCCACCCCATCCCCGATAAATTCAAATATATCCGATGGAGGATTCTGCTCATCGGTTGAAGGTTCCCCATATATTTCTATCTCAGGATACGACCCGAAAGTCGTCCATATTTCGTCGATATCGTAGATTTCTGCCTGTCACGAGAAATTCGCACTCGTGAGAAAGAGTGGGCCATGTTTGCGTGTGAGATCCTTTTGGATGTCGGTATGTGCGACTCGAAAGGAGATTTTGGCATAGATATCTCTGTTTGGCAGGGAAGCGTCGAGTATATCAGTCTTGCTCTCGAGGAGGATACTGTATGGACGGTGGTAGTTCTGGATGAAAGACAGTTGTTCTGGAGTTATGTTCGTGTGTTGTTTGAGATACTCGAAATCCGAAACTAAAACAGCCAGGGGCTTGGAGAAGTCTCTGGCTTTGACAGCATATATCCTCTCGTATGAGAGGATATTATGTATCGGGCATGCCATTCAGAAACAGGTATCTGTTGGGAAAATGAGGAGCATAGTGTAGAGAATTGTAATTAATCATAAATCTATTTTTCGGCAACAAAAACCCCATAGGTTACAATATTATTATTGACTAATTTTCTTTGCATGATGCTTGCGATTGTGTTTCCATGCATACTTTTGGGGATAATTCTTAAAAAAGAAAACAGTAGGGTTATCGGATAAAACAAAATACCTAACTGATATATTTTTTTGCTTGATTTTCTTACCGAATCAAGCTTATCGTAAAAAATGATTTTTTTAAATCCAGCTTCCTCCAGCTTTTTTTGAAAATCTATTTTCGATGATAAATTTGGTACAGCCCAACCCCTTAAGAACTTTTTGTACAGTTGTTCTTCTTTTTCATTAAGATGTATTTTTGTAAGAAACGCATCTACAATGACTATTTTCCCGCCAGTCTTCATGATCCTGTAGGCTTCTTTTATAAAATCCTCTTTTTTATGGGCATGACAGATGCTCTCAATCCCAAATATCTTGGAGAAATATTCATCCTGAAAATCAGTGTTATTAAAATCTTGATTTGAGAAATTTAATAAATTTGGTACTTTTGATTTCATTGCCTTCTCTTTTGCTTTATTTAATTGAATATCTGACAAAGTGATTCCAGTAACTTTTGCGCCAGAATTTTCCGCGATAAAGATACTCGTACCACCAACACCACAGCCAGCATCCAGTACGGTATCATTTTCCTTTACACACAGACACTGAAAAACATACTTATCTGTATTTATAATTGCGTCTGAAAGCTTTTGTGTGTCCTTATCCCAGATTCCATAATGGAGAGCATTTTGTGACCAAAAAAAATTGTATAAGATTTGATTTTCATTATAGTATTTTTTGATATCTTGACTTGAAATTTTTATTGCCATAATAATAGATTCGTTGATTAACATATATCTTTAATTTCCCTAAAATATATGAAATTATCAAAAATAATCAAATCAAAAACTCCTCTCCGAAATTCGGAAAGGAGTTTTCTGATGTTGTAATTAATCTTTTCTTTCATCTTTACGTGGCCATCGCTTGTCGCTACGACCTCCGGCGTTGTCGCGTGATCGTGGTGGGGCGTAGGGTTTTTTCTCGTATCCACCGGTTGGTCGATCGCTACGTTCTGGGCGATCACCGTAGGGTTTTCGTGCGACTTTGTCGGCACGAGGAGCATCGAATTGGAATCCGGCTGCCTTGTATTTGTCGTCTCGATCTGGTCGTTGGCGACTGTGACCACTTGTCTCATATCGTCATTCGACTCGTGCGCGACTTCCTTCGTACCCTCCAGTTCTCTCTGGACGAGCAGAACCGTAGCTTGGACGATCGGATCGTGGTCGATCACTAGAATATCCTCCACTGCGTGGACTGCCTCCTTGGTATCCACCAGAAGAACGTTGTGGTCGATCACTTCCGTATGACGGACGATCTCTCTCTGGACGATCAGAACTGTATGATGGTTTGTCAGAACCGTAGCTTGGACGGTCACTTCTTTCTCCAGAACTGCGACTTCCTTGGTATCCACCGCCACTTGAGCGATCTCCTCGGTACCCACCGCCAGAGGAACTTCGTCCTCCGTATGAGCCTCCACCGGAACTTCGCCCACCGTATGATCCACCTGAGCCACCGAAACTTCGGCGACTTCCGGTGCGGTGATGACCTCCGAATCCACCGCCAGAGGCAGCAAGACGGACTACTTCATTCCCATTAATATCAATCTGTTTGATTTTGATCTTATTGCGTCGTTCGATATTTTGGACGAGGCGTTGTTCTTGTTTGGTTACGAACATGATAGCTCGACCCTCGGCACCTGCACGTCCGGTTCGTCCGATACGGTGGATGTAGGCTTCTGGATCTTCTGGCACGTGGTAGTTGACCACGAGTTCGATGTCCTTCATATTGAGTCCGCGAGCCGCGACATCTGTGGTCACGAATATATCACAGACTCCATCTTGGAATCTCTTGAGGGAGCGAGTACGATCCCGCTGTTGCATATCTCCATGGAGACAACCGGTGCGGTATCCATCGCGATCGAGGAGATCGGCGATATCTTCTGTCTCGTGTTTCATACGAGCAAAAACAACCACTTTTTTCCCTTGGTGTTGAGCGAGGTATTTCTTGAGCATCTCATACTTCTCGAAGTGTGGAACCTCGATGAAAGAGTGATCAATCTTCGAAACCATGAGTTCTTCATTGGCTTTGATAGATTCGTACCCGTCTCCAGCATATTTCGCGAGGAGATTTTTGACCTCCTGTGGGATGGTCGCAGAGAATGTCATCGATTGTTTGACCGTCCCGAGACGAGACCAGATAGTATCGATGTCGTCGATGAATCCCATATCGAGCATACGATCAACCTCATCGAGGACGAAGTATTCTACATGAGAAAGATCGATAAATCGGCGCTCGATGAGGTCGATGAGACGACCCGGAGTTGCGACGATAACCTGTGGACCGTTTTCGAGAGCTTCGCGTTGTGTACGGATATTGGATCCGCCAAATACCGCGAGAGAGCGGATAAACATCCCAGTTGAGAGTTTGAAAAACTCCTCTCGGATCTGCATCGCGAGCTCACGAGTCGGAGCGAGAACGATAACCTGAGGTTTGCGGAGATTTGCATCGATCTTCTGGAGGAGTGGGATAACAAAGGCAGCAGTCTTACCGGTCCCAGTCTGGGATTGTCCGATGATATTTTTGCCCTCCATAGCGATACGGATGACTTCTTGTTGGATTTTGGTGGCCTCCGTGTAGCCATTCTTATCGAGTGCATCGAGCACTCGTTTGTCGAGATTTAATTCAGAAAAAAGCATAATAAAAAAAGAATAGAGAATAAACATGACTCGGAATAGAAGAAAGATGGAACAGTGGTTTCCTTTCTTGATTTGTCAGTCACGTCTCTATAATCTCTATCTTGAAAATCGGAAAATACCGAAAATGATACGTGAATGAATGAATATCTGGCTATTTTTTTTTAGCCTGGTTATAGGGAAGAATATATGGTGCAACTCGTACAGTTTCCCTACTATGAAGAAAGAACGCCTTTTGCGTCTTCTTGTTTCTAAATGAGTGAGCCCGAGTATATGGAAAATGTCGGATTCTCCAAAAGATTTTTATTTTTCCTTAATCCGATTTGACAAAATGAACTTTATCACTATATATAGTCATGGCCTCGCTCATTAACATATACGATTTTTTAAAATAAAAACACAACCACCCATAAAGGGAAAGGAGAGGGAAGTATGAATGATATAGAGAGACGGGAACAATTGCAAGATGTGATATGTCGGGCGCTCATGCGTGCTGGCATATCGGCGTACGATGGTGAGAAGCATATTCAGGCTCTCATGACTGTGCTTGATCGAATCGGGAAGTTGGGTAGTGCTGAAAAGTGCCCATCATCCGATCTCGAACAGGCTCTCGATTTCTGGAAGAGATTGCGTGGATTCTATGATCGTGCCGTACGGGCGTTATCACGGGGCAATGAGCTTACCGGAGAGCAAAAGAAGGCTCTCGAAAAGGAACTCTTTGTCATTCGTGTGGCATATCTTCGGTGGTATCTTGTTCATAAGAATCAGTTTATCCGCATTGTCGCGGGCATCGAGATGCTTCCGACTGCGGTCTGGAGACGGCTTTTGTGGCACAAAAACATCGATCTGCCACTCGACGGGGACGGGAAGGTATGTTTCGCGAGTTGTTTGCGACGGGTTAGTCCCGAGCAAGCTATTTCGATCAGCCTTCATGCCCATCTTGTCTATGATAAGATCATGAAGGGTAAGGATGTGGATTTCCTATGTTTCACTGATGGGTGGAAAAACATTATAGCGAATCGGTTCTCGCGTGAGACCGAACGCTATGATGCAAAAGATCCACTCGGTGAGCAGGCGATCCGTTACAGGAGTCGGGCGGCCATCGCCCATAACCTGTTTGGGTGGTGGGACATCGGCTTCAAGCTGTATCACGGTGCCGAATCTGATTTTCAGAACCCGACCACGCTTGCGAGTCAGGTTATCCTGAGTCGTCGTGGTGAGAGCTTTTCGGTCAATACCGAGAGTCGTGGAGCCTATTGGTGGCTGTATCGCACACCTCGTGCGAACTCACTCTGGGGCAATCCGGACAAGATAGAACTCAACAGTCATATCTGTCCTGGATTTTGGGCGACAATCGGTATCTGGGCACTGTTCCTCTTTATCTCGCCTCTCTGCGCAGGAGTATCACTCCTCGGAGGAGGTGAGAGTATGGCCCTGGGTATGCTCTATGCATTTGCTTGCTTAGGACCCCTTCTGATTATGTCGCTCTTCGTCTATGATGATGGGGGGTACAGGAGGAGTACACTCTGGATTTATGCCGGCCTTTTTGGCTTTACTGCCATAATGGTCAGTCTCTGGGTGGGCTTCTGGAATCTCGGATGGTCGACAGCGTGGCTCAAGTACCCAGTCTGGGCAATCGGAGCTATCACGCCGACCATCCTATTGGCATTTGCACTGCAATGGTGCATCCAGAAGCTCAGTAACAAGTATGACAAGAACTTTATCCAGTACGTCTGCATTCTGAGCATCGCAATTTTCGGTGGCTCGTTTGGTGGTTATCATGTATACCAGCTCCTCAGTTTGCTCGATTGGTCGGATCCGATCAGCGGGATGGGTGTGACTCTGTCGATCCTCTGGATCGCACAGGCGCTTTCCAAAAAAAAGCTCATGTGGCCATGGAAACTCCCGGTCTTCGGACCGATCCTCTCCGCTGGTATCATCCTCCGTGGAGGATGGCTCCTGTATCAGTATTATCCAGAGCAATTCTGGAAAATATGTATTGTCATTGCCGAAGGCATCGGCATGGTTGTCGGCATGGTTGTCGGCGTCATTGCTTGCTACTGGCTTTATGATAAGGGTCAGCAATGGATTAAAGATCGGGCCGAGCGCTGGAAGGCTTACCTAAGCCAACGTCGGATCGATAAAATCAAGGAGGAAATATTTGCAATACGTATTATGCAGGCATATCTATTCGTAATCGGATGTTTTTCGGCCCATACACTGTTCCGGTTTGCGTGTCGGATTGCTGATAGTGGACTGATGTTTGTGCTTGGTGAGATTCTCGGGAGTCTTTCCCAGATCCTCATCATCACGATCGCAGTTGTATTTCTCCCTATGTCGATTCTCTACCTCGGACTCATGTTTCATGAGCGCGAAAAAATCGATCCGATGAGGTTTGAGGCGATCCAGGTAGCGGGGAACTGTAAGTACAGTATGCATACATTGGTAGTGCAAGCGCTCTTGAGTAACCCAACCTTTCGCATCGGTTTCGGCCAACTCGATCCGGTTAGGATTGAGATGCTCATGTCATCAAAAAATCATGAGCTTTTGCGAGATGCTTATCATTGGCATGATTCGGAATATCTCTGGATACTCCAGGCCATGACTGTCAAAACCCTCAAGTATTTCTGCTATATCGAACTACCAGAGGGGGAATCCCACCTCCTGCCACTCATCGCGCGTGGCATGTGGTATGAAGAGGCTCGCGAGGCCTATCGTAAGCAACAAAAAAGAAAGCAGGCATGGGACGCATTCTGCCAGACTATCGCACGTGTATTCAGTGCCCCAAAGGTATTGATACAAGGTGTTGAAAATGCTGCAGATGGTCTCATGGCCGCCAAAGAATGGTTCGATCACAGTTGCCCGCATATCGAGAAATCGAAGTGGGCTGAGTAACGACGAACTGATAACCTTTACAAATTCCCCGCCCAAGTTGGGCGGGGAATTTTTTATGTATGGAAAATATCCGATTCTCCAAAAGATTTTTATTTTCCGCAAAATCTTCCACAAAATAATTGTGAGATATTCACTATGTCATCTTTTGTTACAGATCAGAGTTTTCAGACGATGATACTCTTATCGACGGTATTTACATTGAATGGCTTCAGGTATGAATCCAATTTGAGATTATTGACAGTATTTTTGGAGAGAAGATATTCTCAGAAAAGATTTACCTTACTTGAAGTAATAGGCATCACGATATAATCGGCTCATAGATCTTCCCAAAGTAGCACGGGTCTGAGTTTAAAGTTCTTGAAATCTGAAAAAGGGAAATTGAGGAGGAGAATATCTCATTTTTTATACATTTTGCATATCACTTACAGAATAAATGACACTATCATTTTCCCAGACCTTCCCCAGGGATGTCTCTATATTTTTGTAGTATCAGACATCTTTGTAGTCGGGTTCGATAGGGAATTCTTTATCGAGTCATTTTTCTTTGAGTACCTGGGCTGGTATGATAAAAAACTCAGTTTTATTCCTCCGTCCTATAGTCGTGAAGGTTCGATTGTACTTCGTCTGATCCAGTATCTCTCACATATTGGCTCTGAAATGCGATGCTGTGTAGTTCATAGTTTTGTAGTTATTGTATAACTTGTACAAGTTGTAGTATATGGAAAATGTCGGATTCTCCAAAAGATTTTTTTTAATTTAATTTCACTATTTCTAGACTTGATCCAGGATGAACAGGATAACTTTCGGCATATACTGTGACCACATCTCAGGCATTAAAATAATAGAGATTATTGAAAGAATGATAAAAATATTGCTGTGGTGAAGGTCATCAAAATCAAAGCATGCTACCAATATTTCCTCAATTTTTCCTTAAATAAACATCTCACCTACAAGCATCACACATACCATATTGCAGTACTTTAACATTTACTTGATAATGTCAGGCAACAAGAATATTTATCCCTGTTCAACTCGCATTTCTTTGAATATAGGCAGAATTTGTATTGAAAATTTCAGAATTCCAGTTCAAATTTGTATTTGCTGCTTGATAAGGCAACTCGATATTCCATCTTGCTAGTATGGGTGTACTGTTTATATTTCCATTAACATCCAGTTTTGCAGCTGGACTCGCTATTCCAATTCAGACATTACCAGCCGTATAGTTGATATCACTTCCGGAAGTATTCCATTGACTACTGATTTTACTATCAATACTTGTTTTCAACTCAGTGATATTGGATAACATATGATTGATGAGATCTTTTGAGAGGGTATCCCCAGTATTTACATCGGGTATAACATACCAGGCATATACCACGAAGTATCCTACCACGAGGGTGACGGAGGTTGCGAGGGCGAGGCGGGAGTAGAGAGATTTTGGGGTTCTCATGGGAGTGAAAGTTAGGTGTGGTAAAAAAATCCGAAGTATTGAAGCTCAAAAGCTTCTAATAAGGTGCCCAGCAAAGATACCTTCAACTTGAGACAGATCATATTTGTTGTCATAAAGAATTGACGGTTGTACAGGCCACATTGTACGTAGCATAAATCCTTACTCCTACACTCGGAGAGATATCAAGATAGATAGAGGGATTTGTAGTCGTATGATCCTTAACCATCAAACTTCATCAATTAACTTCCAATTTCATTGATGGAGCGGATGTCCCAATTCAGACATTCCCATTTGATTCGATGCGCATACGTTCAGTGAGTGTCATGACATTCCCGGCCGTTCCAGCTGGTGCGGTGAAAAATTGGAAATTCCCCTGTTCTCGTATGGCAGTAGCAGAATCTGAAAGCCGATATTTCACTCATGTGACTGAATTGGTTGCTGCTGACCAATCCAGATTATACCCATGTGCTGGGTAATCTCCACCACCATTCCCAATACTATAACCACCAATATAAGCCTTACCAACGACTTCTAGTTTTGCTCATGGAGTGGTTGTTCCAATTCCTACATTCCCAGCATTGAAAGTGAAATTTGAGATTTTCCCATTAATCTCATCAAGATTACTCACTATCTTACCAAGAAATGTTGAGCTCAGCGCAGCTCCAGACTGATATTCTTCAGCTTGGAAAGTTTGATATGCTGCATACACCACGAAGTATCAGACGACGAGAATGACGGAGGTGAGGAGGGCGAGGCGGGAGTAGAGGTTTGTTTTTGGTGTTTTCATAGAGTAGAAGTTATAGATTAAAAAATGTGACGAAAGTATAGCAGTCTTTTTATTGAAATCAAGCCTACTTTTTCTTTTTCACTGCCTTTTTCACCTCCTTCTTTATCGGATTGATACTCATATTTTCGATGGTTTCGGAGAGGATGAGTTTGTTGGGGATGAAGATGACCACTCATGTCTTATCCACGAGACGGGTTGTTGAGAGGGATATTTCTTCGACTATGCCCTCGTATCCTTTGACGCGGATCATATCCCCGATTTTGAAATTGTGGCTGAAGATGAGTGAGAGGCTTCCAGAAAAGTTCGAGACGGCCTCTTTGCCAGCGAGAGCAAAGAAAACTCATCCAACTCAGGCTCCTGTTATGAGAGCTCCGATGCTGACGCCGAATACTCCGAGTATGAGGATGAGCGAGATGATTCCAATAAGAACAGCAATGACACGTTTAGTAAGGGGGAATATCTTCTTGGCGAGGGCATTGTTTTGGAGGAGTCAGCGAAAGGCTTGGGCGAGGATAAGATTGGCGATAAGTGAGGAAATATACGCTCCACCGAGGATCATGATTATGGAAAATCCCTTGCGGATAAATAGCATATAAGTAAGTATATATGTTTGATAAAAACTCATGGTTGTGACTGAGGGGAGAAAGAGTGTTGTATATCATCCGGCAAGAATGAGGAGCAGAAGAGATACGAGAATGATTTTGATACGCATAAAACTTGGGGTTATGAAAGTATACGGTGTGTCTATTTTCGCGAAAAATGACTTTTTTGCAACTCGGATTTGATTTTTTTCAAAAAAATATATACTCTCTCTGTTTTACACGTTTTGGATTGGTAGCTCAGTTGGTAGAGCAACGCCCTCTTAAGGCGATGGTCGCGGGTTCGAATCCCGCCCGGTCCACCAAATTATAATCGAAAATCCTCCGAGTGATCGGAGGATTTTTATAAAATTTTGATTTCTCAAAATTTCTCGGTACAATAGGGTTTGTATATTTATTCCTTTTTTCCTCTATGTTCCAATTCAATAAAACCCGAGTCTATCTCCTCATCCTCATTACTGTCGTCACCATAGGCTCTTCCTATGCTGACAGTGCGACCCTTATCAATTATCTCAACTCCCTCCGTACCAACGACTCGTCACTTCCAAGTGCCCCTAATCAAAAAGGACAATTTGGATACATTCTCGCCGAGATTTTCAATGTAGGTGGTAAAATCAAATCCGAATACCTTGACTACTCCGGAATCTCTGCTTGGACCCAATCTGGAACTATCACCTACCTCACCGCCTCAACCGGCAGTGTCGGAATCGGAACCTCCAATCCCGGAGGCTATACCACCGCCATCCGCGGATCAAACGATATCGCCGGAAGTGGTGCCCTCTGGGTCAGCGGATTCTCCGCCACCACACCCGGTCTCATGGTCCGCAACGACGGCAACGTCGGAATTGGAACAGCGAGTCCATCTGCAAAATTACATATTCAGAATTTAGTTTGAACACGAATCATAATGGATTCTTCTGATAATACTAGCTATTCAATGTTAGCATTTAAGGAAAATGGAGCAGTGGGTGGTTTTGTTGAATATATTAATTCTAATTTTGCGACCGTAAATCGTAGAAATTATTTAGAATTGGGTTCACAAAATATAAATGGAGGAATTGCACTTTGGGCAGGAAATTCTGAAAAAATGCGTATTGATAGTACAGGTAATGTTGGAATAGGAACAGTGAGTCCAGCATCCAAATTACATATTATACATTCGGATAGTGTAACAGAAGATCAATCAACGGCGTTAACCGATGTATGAATATGATTACGTATTCAAAATGTGACCGCATGACAAGTCTGAATATGAACCAAAAACTCGGTTTGAGGTCCATATGAGTGAGATTTTATAGTATACAATCAGTGGTTTAACGGAACTCAGTATGTATGGAAAGAAAGAATGCGAGTAAGATCAGATGGCAATGTCGGAATCGGAACCACGAATCCCTATTGAAAACTTGATGTAGTGTGATCATGAGATACAAAAATTAACTTATGAGACAATACAGATGCAAATCGTGGTATTATATTAAAATCTGGTACATCTGTAAATTTGGTATCATCTGTTACTACCAATTCCGTAAACAGAGAATTGGCTCTATGAGTAAATGAAATTGAGTACATGCGTATTAAAAATAATGGTTACGTCGGAATTTGAGTCACTGGTCCGACCTACCGTCTCCAGCTTCCAAATACTCCTACTGTCGCTGGACAGTGACAGGCAAATGCTTGGGTGACGTATTCTGATGGAAGAGTGAAGACTAATAAAGAAAATATCTGATATGGGATATCTGAGATTATGAAAATAGAACCAAAACAATATTTCCATCATTCTTCAGAATTTCAGAGCTGATCCCTTGTAGTGAAGTCTGAATGAAGACATACCATAGGATTTATAGCACAAGATTTACAAAAAGTTATTCCCGAAGCCGTAAATAAACCAAAGGATGATTCTAAAGAACTCTGGAGTGTTGATTACAACAAGCTTGTGCCTATTCTCGTCAATGCCATGAAAGAACAACAACGCCAAATAGAGAAACTCACGGATGAGGTGAGGGAATTGAGGAAGAAGTAATTTATAATCCTTTTCCATTATGCAATCACTCAAAAAAATTCTCAAAAAAATCACCCCAGTGGAGATATTTATCGTCGTGCTGATAATGGCACTCTTGATTACATTCTCGGTATTTCTCGTGCACAATATAGAGATGGCGAAGAAATCGGGAGTATTTACGCAGCGTAAATCCGTCTATGAGATGCTTATAGATCACAAGAAACTCAATCAGACAACTGTGGCGGACATCGAATATATCGATACGTGGATGACATTCCAGTATATCAATTTCGTCTTCAATATACCGGAGGATTATCTGAGAGATACCCTTCGTATCGAAGATGTACGGTATCCGAATATGACACTCGGTCGGTATGTAAAAGATCAGAAAATCGACAAGATACAATTTATAGTAGAGATGAAAAAAATCGCACGAGACTTTATGGATCTTCACCCGGTTAAATAAACGCATCTATGCTCAATCTCTTTCTCTCCTACCTCCTCATCTACAAATACGCGATACTTTTCTCAGTGGTGTTTGTAACTTCGTTTGGGCTCCCATTACCAGCTACAGCCCTGATTGTAGCTGCCGGAGCGTTTGCGGCGCAAGGGTATTTTGATTTCTGGAATATCTTCGTGTGCGTCTTCATAGCGAGCACGCTTGGAGATATATTATGATACTTCGTCTCGCGCCGGTATGGGAGGAGGATACTTATGTATATTGGCTTCAAAAAAATACTTTCGTCATCCAATTTCCTCGCTCTCGAAAAGATTTTTAAAGATCGGTCCACTTCCGCTATTTTCTATAGTCGATTCGTTTTGACGCACCTCGGACCTTCTGTTAATATACTCTCGGGACTATCGAAAATATCCCGTAAAAAGTTCATCACTTACGATATACTCGGAGAGATGCTTTATGCGGTTATCTTTTCCGGACTCGGATACACATTTGCAAATCAATGGGAGATGATCTCGAGCATATCACAAGATATCATTACCATTCTCGTTCTTATTGTCCTCCTTCTTATAGTTTTTGCTCTTTTGTGGCGGATGAGGAATGGGAAGAAAAAGTAAAAATGCGATGAGTCGCGTCTCTACTAAAAAAATCTGTACTAAAATTTGCATAAATATCCATTATATATTATGATAATAATCATTAACTTTAATTCTTTTTATTATGAAAGCAGCAGTAAATAGTATATGAGTCAATAATAATAAGCTTATAAGCACAACCGAAGCCTTAAGTTTGCTTGATCCTAAAAATCTTGATTGAACAAAGATAGTGAATCTTCTCGGTCCAGAGATTCGTACATTGGCGGATTCTCTTTGAACACAGGTCATTGATGATCCGGATTGGAACCTCCAGGCTAAACCTCATGCTGATGAGCCTTCCGTTACACTTATTGATAAGTGTGAGATAGCTCCTGGAATAGTTAAAACGTTGAGAATCACTGATATATGAATAGCACCAAAATATATTGAATTCATAAAATGATATGAGTGAGTGTCTCGTTCCGAGTTATATTCTTTTTATGTTGAGGCAGGAAAATGTATATATGCCACTCAAGAGTGAGAGGAGATCGGAAAAGGAAGAAAAATTACGATAACTAGTGAACTTATGCAAGAAATTCGATTATTTCTTGAACAAGCATTGAATATGGTTAAGAAAACCAATGAAGGAGGAGATGGAGAAGATAATAACGCGTATACGACTATTCGTATTGTCGGAGAGAATGTGGATCAAGTTATGGCATAATATTTTTTATACATCTTATATGAAAAAGTGGATTCCTTGTTTCGATAATGGATCCACTTTTACTTTTTTACCCTTCCTCGACTTGTTTTTTTCTTGTTTTTTTATATAATCCCTCCACTTTAAAATATATCTCAATTCCTCTACGATTTATGGCTTCTACAGAAACAATTATCCGATTTGATAAAGTGACCTTTGAATTTGGACTCAAGACGATCCTCGATGAGGTGAGCTTCTCTATCCGGGAAGGGATGAAGATGACGATCATGGGACAGAATGGTGCCGGGAAAAGCACGATGTTCAAGATGATGATGGGAGAATTCAAACCAAAGTACGGGACAATCAGTATCGATCGCAAACTCCATATTGCCATCTCTCATCAGGTTATGCCAAGTGAGGACAAAGGTCTCACAGTACAGGCTTTTTTCCGTAAGTATTTCGCGGATGATACGATCTTCAATATCGATGCGCGTATCGCAGAAGTTCTCGAAGTCGTGAACCTCAAGGCACCGCTTGATAAGATTATCGATGCTTTCTCTGGTGGACAGCAGGCGAGACTCCTGCTCGCGGCAGCTCTCATCCAGAAACCGGATATCCTCCTCCTCGATGAGCCAACCAATAATCTCGATCGTGCTGGGATCGACCATCTGACCGACTTTCTCCGAGCGTACAAGAAGACCTGTATCGTCATCTCGCATGATGCCGAGTTCCTCAATGCCTTCACGGATGGAGTTCTCTATCTTGATATCTTCACCAAAAAAGTCGAGCAATATGTCGGGGATTATTATGATGTGGTTGAGCGGATCAAAGCACAGATTGATCGGGAAAATATGAAAAATGCACAACTCGCCAAAGTTGCCCAAGCCAATAAAGAACAAGCCAATGTCTTCGCTCATAAGTGAGGAAAGCTCCGTCTCGTTGCTAAGAAGATGCGAGAAAAAGCCGAAGAACTCGAAGATGCGATGGTTGATACTCGCCGAGAAGATCGCGCGATTCGTGCATTCGAGATCCCGATGCAAGAAGATGTCGCTGGAGAAGTTCTCGGTGTCTCATCGGTGACGGTTATCAAGGATCATGAAGTCACCGAAAAGACGGTCGATATTTCCCTCTACAAAGGGCAACACCTCCTCCTCTCCGGACCCAATGGGGTCGGGAAGAGTACCCTCCTCGAATCCATCGCCTCGGGTAAGGCAAAGTGAGCTCATATCGCACCGGGTATCCGAGTCGGATACTATCGTCAAGATTTCTCGACGCTCAATTTCGATGAAACGGTCTATGAGTGTCTCTCGGCTGCCATCAAGGAATCTGGGAAGGAAGTCATAGAACAGCAACTCCGATCAACCGCAGCCGGGTTCCTCATCACGGGAGAACTTATGAAGTCGCAGATCAGATACCTCTCCGAAGGACAGAAGTGACTTGTCTCCTTTGCCCGACTCGTCCTGCTTGAGCCTGGACTCCTCATACTCGACGAACCGACCAATCATATCAACTTCCGCCACCTCCCGATCATCGCCGAAGCACTCGATGCCTACGAAGGTGCTATGGTGCTTGTCTCCCACGTCGACGAATTCGTCTGGCAGATCCGGATTGATGATGAATTGGATTTAGGTAGATAATTTCTAATATCTCGACTATGCTACAAAAAGATAATTCTGGAACTGTGCAAAAACGAGGATCTATTCTTCTCTATGTCCTCTTTCTCACTTCTTTTCTTATCCTCTTTTTTGCTGGATTCCAGAAAGAAATAGAAAAAACTCTTAAGAAGACCATAGCAACGGAGAATTCTGTTCGTGATCAATCAACTCTGGAGGATATCCTCATCTGACTCAAGTGACATCCAGTCGCTTCAGTTGGTAACCTTCCACCCGGAATGACTCTCACAGCCACAGACTATAATTCTACGGGTTTTTCTTGATCTCTTGGTTTAAATGAAGTTCGTGAGTATTGGATCACTGCTGCAGGAGGAGGTCCGTTGACTCTTACTATTTCCGAATGATGACCAGTTTTTTATCGCCTTGCAGCCTTTAATTCAGGGGGTGAGTCAAGTGCGACGATTTTTTCTTCCTGACTGGTTTCAAATATCATATCCATACCATTGAGCTTGACTGATCGACACATTCTTACTATAGAATCACTTGCTGGACAAAGTGGATATACCCTCGCAACTAATGGAGCGGGCATCATGGCGTCATTAAATTTTTATTCTCTTTTAAAAGAAATAAACGGTTCCTCAAGACCTGAAGAGATTTTTGAGGTCGTGAATTTTTTACCGAAATTGTATCCGAGTATAGATTATACGAAACTTGGGATGTATCTCAAACAATAAATACTATTTCCCACTTCCGGTGATTTCTCCTGATTGGGTTTGGGTGACATTGATTCATTTAAGACCGCTTGTTGCTCGTTCCTTGATATCCCCGATATTAAATTGTCTCATTTCCAATTGATTTTGGATGATTCAGTTAAGAATCGCGGAATCCTTGAAAAAATTGAATGTGAACCAAGAGAGGAGAACAAGTCAGAGGACGGTTCCTATGGCAAAAAGTACACCAAGAAAAAGATTATATCCAATGAGTTTCCATTTACTCCGATGGAGTTCCATATATTCGTGTTTTTCGAGGATTTTGAGGGTTTTGGTGAGTTCTTTAAGAGTAGTATTAAGATCTTTGGTAGTCTTCAGGAGCTCTTGCTGAGTCATGGAATTGAGGAGGAGTTCTTTTTCGACAAAAGCTACCTCTTTTACGATCTTTTTTTCTTCAGATTTTTTCATAATTTAAATTTAATATAAAATATTATTTTCTGTAGAGACGCGATGAATCGCGTCTCTACAGATTATTTAATCCACCCATTGACGAAATCATCGATAATCGCTGCGAGCTTTTTTGGATCATGGCGGATATAGTCTTCTTCACTTACGACGTCACGCTCGACAATTTTGTAGGACTTATCAGCGAATTTGGATATATCGGTAATCTGTACCGGTTGTTTGTTTTCGAATTTCCGGTATCGTTCGATGAGTTCTTCTCCGATTGGAGCATTGTTGACGAGGACATAGTCGATGGTATGTTCTCCGATATATTTCTCGATCACCCGGACGAAATCTTCCACTTCGAAGTTATTCGTCTCTCCATGCTTTGTCATGACATTGCATATATAGAGTATCTTCGCATTCGATTCTTGGATCGCCTCTCGGATACCGTCGATGAGGAGATTCGGGACGATGCTCGTGTAGAGGTCACCTGGACCGATGATGATATAGTCAGAATTAAGAATAGCTTCTCTCGCTCGTGGATTGAGTTTCCCACCACCCACAAGGAACGCGTCACGGATACCGAGATTCGCATCGTGTTTCGGGATATCAATATTCGTTTCTCCGATAATCTGCGTGCCGTTTTCGAGGGTGATCCCGAGCTGGATGTCATCAAGTGTCACAGGAATGACTTTCCCTCGCACATCAAACATCTCTGAGAGTTCTTTGATAGCCTTCTCAAAGTCTCCGGTGATATCAGCGAGAGCTGTCAGGAGGAGATTCCCAATCGTATGGCCTGCCATGCGATTCCCCGCCTTGAATCGGTATTCGAAGAGTTTACGGACGATACCCGTATCCTCCGAAAGTGCCGCAATCGCTCGACGGATATCCCCGGGAGGAAGTATACCAAACTGATCACGAATCTCGCCAGTACTCCCACCCGAATCAGAAACCGATACGATCGCCGCGAGATTATAATTTTTACTTTTCTTGAGACCATAGAGGACATTGAATGTTCCCGTTCCTCATCCGATCGTTGTAATATTGATTTTCATTATTATTTTTTGACTTTATGGGTAGTTTGCATACGATTATATCGTTTTTATAATTTAATCAACCTTTTTATGGATGGAAATACTCTTATTATACTGCTCGTTGTACTTGCAGTAGTCATACCGATGTTTGTTAAGAAGGTTAGTCAAGGAGAATTGGGACTCCGAGAGTTCCTCGGTCGATACACCGATACGGTCAGTCCAGGAATTGTCTTCCTCATCCCAGGGATTCAAACACTCCGTAAAATCGATGTCCGAGAACAGGTGATTACCGTTCCAGAACAGCAGATTATCACTCGTGATAATGTCGGAGTGGCGGTCGATGGGATCGTGTATATCCAGATTACCGATCCGGTCAAGGCACAATATGAGATATCCAATGTTTTCATGGCAGTCGTGAATCTCGCACAGACGAGTCTCCGAAGTGTTCTCGGAACCATGGCACTCGATGAGACTCTCTCCAATCGTGAGACTATCAATGCCAAACTCCTCGAATCGCTCGATCGTGAAACTGGCAAATGGGGAGTCAAGGTGATGCGTGTCGAAATCAAGAAGCTCGAACCACCCAAAGATATTCAAGATTCGATGAGTAAACAGATGAAGGCTGAACGGGATAAACGTGCCCTCATTCTCGAGGCAGAAGGATACAAACAATCTCAGATTACCAAAAACGAGTGAGACAAACAATCTAAAATTCTCCAGGCGGAAGGGGAGCGACAGTCTCAGATCCTCCAAGCAGAATGAAAAGCCCAAGCAACCATTGCCATCGCCGAAGCCGATGCCAAAGCCCTCGAACTTGGGTCCACTGCTGCCCAAGAATTCTTCAAAGGCCAAGCCGTCACCAAAGAACAACTCAAAGTCATCGAAAATGCCCTCGGAGGGGGAAATACCAAATATGTTCTTGATTCCGATATACTTACCAGTATTAGCAAAAGTTTTGGGATTAAGTAATTTCTAACTAACCTATCTATGTCCAATCTTTTTTATATCTACCTCGCATCCGGGATATTCTTCCTATTGATTGAGATGCTGACGGCAACCTTTTATGGTCTGGCGGTGAGTGTGGCGAGTGTGCTACTCGCTGTGTATGTGTATGTGACCGGCGATACGACCGTCACGGTCATACAGGGTACCATCTTCGTGATTGTTTCGGCGATTTCTGCGTATTTCTTGCCGAAATGGCTCCAGCCAAATACTGAGGCACTCAAGTCTGGGCTTGATGCGCACGTCGGGAAATCATTCCGATTGGAACGCGTCGGTGCTGACTGGAAAGTGAAGGTCGACGGGGTTGACTATCTCATCGATGATGACAGTGAAACTCCCGAATTCGAAGTCGGCAAAAAAGTCCGACTCGTGAGCCATAAATCCGGAGTTTTGAAAGTGGAGGTAGTAGGATAATAATTTTTTAACTAATAAAATTTATGCCGTCTCTTAAACAGAAACCAACATTATCCGATTTTCAACAATATGTTCGTGAGCTTGAACAAGAACGTGGTTTTACCGAACAAACTGTATTACAAAGATGTTTGATGCTCGGCGAGGAAATGGGAGAATTATTCCAAGCTATCCGCAAGGTAGAAAATATGGCAATTGATCATAATTCAAAATTTGGATCTATTGAAGAAGAACTTGCTGATGTATTTATTTTTCTCTGTTCAATCGCCAATAGATATGATATCGATATGGAGGATTCATTCAGAAATAAGGAGGAAGTTAATAAGAAAAGGATTTGGTGAAAAAGTAAATAAAATAGGAAGATTATGTCATCCCGAGCGAAGTCGAGGGATCTCTTTAGATCGGCACTTAAGGTATCATAATTAAAGAAATTACAAACAGCTCAATATGAAAACTTGTAATCGTTGAAATGGGGATATAATTTTTGGGTATTTTTTTAACTTAATATAGAACTATGGGCTCTTTTATAGAGATAAACGACACATTACAAATATCCGTGGAACAAGGTTTCCCGAGAGGATTGGATTACGAACGGCACAAAATTACGCCATTTACGGCTGAGGATTTTGTGGGTCAGATATTTGAGTTCAAAGATAAGCCCAACATTAGGATCTATAAGGTACCGCCCGTCCGCAATTTCCTCGTCCAGAATATCGATGGCAAGTGGCTCTACTGGTGACTTGTTCATGTTATCGAAGTCATTCATGACAACATGAAACAGACAACTTCCGGGAAATTCCAGATTATCTCTATTTACACACCCGAAGAAATGAAGCATGCTCACAAGATGATAGACAGGAATAGGACTACGGATTATCTGGGGACGATGGAAGAGGTCTAATAAATTATTTCAACTGGAAAAATCTATATTAACAATACTATACTATGCTCATCAAGAAATCAGAATCAAAAAAGTTTCAAAATTCAACGGATTGTACCGTCTGGGAATACGAATTTCCGAGCAAGGATTTTAGTTATGCGACAGCGCTGATTGACGGTCGCTATCCGGAACAGTATAAGGTAACAAATCTTGATTGCGAAGAAATATATTTCGTCATATCTGGCTCAGGTGTGGTACATTCTGAAAAAGGCGATTTTAAAATCCAAGAAGGGGACGTTTATTTTTTCGAAAAAGCTGAAATATTTTGGGTCGAGGGCATTAAACTTCTTGTAGCACTCGTTAATGCACCAAAATGGACACCAGAACAACATATAATTGTTGAATAAATTAAAGACTTATTTGTTATCCCCAATAATAGTATCTATGTCATCCCGAGCGAAGTCGAGGGATCTCTTTAGATCGGCACTTAAGGTATCATAATTAAAGAAATTACAAACAGCTCAATATGAAAACTTATAATTGTTTCGTATATATTCTTGCAAGTAATTCCGGAACTTTGTATATATGAGTGACTTCCAATCTTGAAAAAAGAATACAAGAACATAAACAAGGAACATTTGAATGATTTTCGAAAAAATACAACTGTCATAAACTTATTTATATGGAACAAACATGAGATATGTACTGAGCCATAACTCGCGAAAAACAACTAAAAAATTGGTCGAGAAAGAAAAAAGAAATTCTTATTGGAGGCATGAATCCGACTTGGGAAGATTTGTCACAAATGTGGTAGTTAAAAGGGATTCCTCGGCTTCGCTCGGAATGACAATAAATTACGTTCGGAATGACAATAGGGTATGCCTGGGATGACAACAAGGTGCGCTCGGAATGACATACTTATATTTGGAAGATAAAAGAATATATTTAAATACATTACAATATATTATGTCAAAACCTACCGACATTAACAAATATTCGTACATGTTTACGGATGATATAAAGTTTCTGCAAAAAGCGGTTATATTTCATCCTGATCAGGATGAAATATTTCTTATACTAAAACGCTCTTCGACTGCATTTTCACGACCTAATGACTGGGATTTAGCTGGTGGGAATGTTTTGTTTGGTGAACTCCATGAGGATTCGCTCAGAAAGGAGATCCGTGAAGAGACGAGTCTGGAAGTTGGGGATTTTACACCGGTTCAGATTCTCACCTCCTACGATGAAGAAAAGGCAATCTACTATATCTTCAATGGATTTTTTTGTCAAACAAAAAGCGGTGACGTAAATCTATCGGACGAACACTCCGAATACCGCTGGGTGAGTAAAAATGAGTTTATCGAACTAAAGCCTGCTCAATTTCTCGTTGATTTAGTGATGACAACATTTGAAATGTTATAATCTTTAGAATAATATCATGCCCCATTTCTCAATCTTCAAAAACTACCACATCGAACTCGAACCTTCCGAGGAAGCGATTTTTCGGCGGTTTCTGGAATTGTTTATGGAGTATAATAGCCATACGAACCTCTCGGCTATCCGCACTCCGGAGGCGATTATCGAGAAGCATTTTATCGATTCGTTGGAACTCGGTCGTTTCGTGGAGCTCTCGGGGAGAGTCCTCGATATCGGGAGTGGTGGAGGATTCCCGGGGATCCCGCTGAAGATCCTGTTTCCAGATGCAGATTTTACTCTCATGGATAGTGTCGGCAAGAAAGTCCGTGCGATGAATCACTTCATCGAAGGACTCGGACTTGAGAGGATTCGGGCTGTCCAAGCTCGTGCTGAGGAAGTAGTAAAGTCTTCTAAAACCTCTCAAAAATGAAGTAATTTGAATGCAAATCGAGAACCGGAATGAGCCGTACAGCTGTACGGAGAATGAGGAAACGGAGATTTAAATTCAAAGAACGAGTTTTTCAGGGGTTTCAATTTCGTGATATCACGAGCGACTGCCTATCTCCCACAGATCCTCGAGTGGGCGGAGCCATTTCTGGCACCAGAAGGACAGATTATCCTCTACAAGCTCGCAAGTCCCGATGAGATCGCGGATGGTGAGAAGATGATGCGGAAACTCAAACTGCGACTTGTAGCAAAAGAACCATACAAAATCGCCGACCAAGAGCGGGTATTTCTCATCTTTGAGCGAATATAGCTCGATTTTCGCAGATAAATTTGCATTTTTTTTGGTTTTCCATATAGTCTTACCACTTCTTTTTCTGGCGTATTTTCCGGATCGGGAGCAAACTTTTATTTTTTTAAAATACCTATGTCTATGACAATCGAAAAAAAAGACAAGAAGACACTTATGGAAAAATTCGCAACCCATAAGGGTGACACTGGATCTCCAGAAGTACAAGTTGCAGTTTTGACAGAACGTATCGAGAACCTCAAGGGTCATCTCGATGAACACAAAAAAGACAATCATTCTCGCCGTGGGATCATGCTCATGGTCGCGAAACGTCGAAAACTCCTCAATTATCTCAAACGAAAAGATAATGCACGGTATGAAAAATTGATCGCTGACCTCGAGTTGAGAAAGTAAAAAAACAACAAAAATCCCTTTTTTCATAAAAAAGGGATTTTTTATTTGCCAGAAACGCGAGATTGCTTATACTATTGGTACTATGAACAACCGTATACTTTTATTCACATCTGTTACCATCCTCATCGCGAGCATCATCGTGTTTTTTCTGGCGTCGAAAATATCTCACTATGGGGATCTGTCCGAGATTATCGACTACAACTCGGTCAATTTCTCGGGGGAGAAAGTGTCGTTTGATGGCAAGTACTATCTCAATCGTGAGAAATTCGAACGGGAACTCTCGGTCACGAGATTCAACACCTATCAATTTGTCCTCTATCACAAACGAGAACCACTCTATATTCCCTACATCGAACAACGTCTCCGAGAAGCCGGAGTCCCGGATGATTTCAAATACCTCGCCATCGCTGAGAGTGGCCTCCGCAACGAATCTCTTTCAAGTGTCGGAGCCTGAGGTATCTGGCAATTCATGCCAGGGACCGCCAAACAATACGGTCTCGTGGTTAATGATCTTGTTGACGAGCGGTATAATTTCGAACGATCGACCGATGCAGCGATCACCTATCTCAAAAAGATTTATGAGGATCTCCATGACTGGACCCTTGTCGCAGCCGCGTATAATCGGGGAGAAAATGGTATAAAACGGGCACTCGACGACCAAAAAGTCTCATCGTACTATGATCTCTATCTCAACGAAGAAACGTCCCGATACCTTTTTCGCATCATTGCAATCAAGTATGTGATGGAGAACCGATATGAGATTTTCGATGCGGGTGAACTTGGAGAAAAATTTGTGAAACCTCAGATTCGGGAGATTCCCATCGATGGCATCGCAAACATAAAAGATTGGTGTCAGCAAAATCACTACGATTATGCTGTGGTACGACAACTCAATCAGTGGATCCTCGGGGACAGTCTCCCGAAGGGGAACTGGAAGATACAGGTACTTGATTTATAAACTAAAGAATTTTATGCTCAAAAAAATCCTCTTTCTCACTCTCATTTTCATCCCATCGTTGGTCTCTGCTGCCTCGATGCCTTTCACCGATGTCCCAACAAGTGCGACTTGGTATCATGATCTCGAGCGAATGTATAATGCGGGGGTGATCGGTGATACAGTGGATCATCTCTTCCGTCCGGAAGGACTCCTCCCGCGTGATGAATTCGTCGGGATCGTCGTCGGAGTTACCTGTCGTAAATGTATCTATCCGAGTGCTGCCGACATCATCCGATATCAAGCCGATCCATTCGTCGATATCACCAAACGGAATCTCTATTTTTACTGTATCTCCTACGCCAAAGAGCAGAATATCGTGCGCGGATATGTCCTCAATAATACCGGAAAGGTAAGTTGTCAGAATGGACAAGAATACAGTGAGACGCCATTTTGTCCAGTCAATAATATCACCCGTATCGAGGCGGCTGCTGTTCTCCTGCGTCAGGCAGGACTCTGGAATGAGACGCTCAATAGCAGCTCATTTACGAGGAATATGACCATCGCGGATATCGATGAGTACTGGTATGGGTATGGTAAAAAAGCCGTCGAGGTTGGACTCATTAAAAAAGATACAAACAATAAAGTCGCCCCTCAGGAATATATCACCCGCAGAGAATTCGTCACGATGGCATCCAAGATATTCCAGATGAATATGTGTATGCTCGCGCCAAGTGCCGGGTATGATTTTGCCTCTACGATCCGGATCTTTGATAAAGAGAAGTCACAATGTCTCAAAACAACTCCTGAGACGACTTTCCCCGTCCAAACCGAGACCACGTATGATTTTGGAGGATATGCAGAATGAGGGCAGTGAGAGCTTACTTATGAGTGGGAGCTCTACAATACCACCACCCGAGAAACCAAGACAGCGAGCGGACAGTGTCTGGACAATTTCAATCTCGAGACCGCAGGAATCTGGCTCGTGAAGATGACCGTGACCGACGGAAATGGCAGGACATCAACTTCATATGATCAAGTCTACGTCGGTACGGAGAACCGACTCACGCTCCGCATCCAAGCCAATCCTATCTGGGGATATGAAGCACTTCCGGTCAGTTTCACTTCTTTCGTCGCGTGAGGTAAGCCCGGATATACCTACCGTTGGGATTTTAAAGATGGTTCATACTCGAGCGAGGCACATCCTGCACATACTTTCCAGAAAACCGGAGTGTATCCTGTCTCTCTCATCGTCCGTGATACGATTGGTAATACCGCCTTCGCGCAGGTCGTCATCCAAGTCGTCGACGATCCGGATCGTGATCATGATGGAACACCGAATATATCCGATGTCTGTCCAGATGTCTATGGGCCAAAGTCCAATCGAGGATGTCCATTCGTCGGAGAATACCCAAATCCAATTACGAGTGCCAATCGATGTCTCCTCAATCAGATCAGTACACTCGGAGCGATCGAATGAGGTGTCGCCTGTACGAGCTGTCCGTGTGACTATTCCCTCGATTTCCTCACCCAGATCCGGCACTGTGATATTATCTTCCCGACGATCCTCTCTCCCGACAAGGCGACCATTTACTCACGAGGCGGAGTTTTTCAAGTACAATAACAATTTTTTATTATGACCGAAACCGAATCAACGACACCGCCTATTTCCAACTGGAAACTTTTTTTTGAAGTACTCTCCAAACAACCGTCCATCGTACAATCAGCTTGGTGGCTCCTCCCACTCCTGCTCGTCTACGTGGCACTCGTGGTGAGTGAACCGTATTTCTACAAGCTCTTCGTTGACACCCTCCAAACCTCCCTCGCCAAACCCGAACTCCTCGCCGAAACCTCCGTATTTTTCGTCAAAATTTCTGCCCTTTGGGTTGGGCTCGTTCTGCTTTCGATTGGGACATCGACACTCTATGAAATCTCGGTTGCCAATCGTGCAAATCTCGGCTGGAATATCTTCTGTCTTGAAACAACCAAGAAAATGCTCCGTCTCCCGATGGAATATCATATTTCGACGAGTCTCGGAGAGCGACAGAAAATATATGATCGAGGGGTTCAGGCTGTATGGGATGTCGCGTATGATGTGTATGTTGTCATTCTCCCGCAGATATTTATTTTCATAAGCCTCTTGGTATTCGGATTTTATATCAATCCGATGATGATGCTCATTTCTTTGTTCGTCCTCCCCATTGGGATTATTATCTCTGTGACGGTGGGGAAAAAGGCCCACACAATGCAGAAACGAGCAGATAATTTTTGGGATAAGGTTTTCGGACGGTTTATGGATGGACTCACGAATCTCAGTATCGTCCGGCTCTATGCTCGTGAGAAGCGTGAATGAATGATTTTATGAAAATTGATCGATGATGCTTCCTGAGAACAGTACAAGATTCGGAAATTTTGGAGTTTCCTGAATTCTGGAGGAAAAGTGCTCGAATTTGTCGGAAAAGTCGGAGTCACTATCGCGGGAGTTTTTTTCATCCTCCATGGTCGGATGACGATTGGAGATTTATTCTTTTTCGTCATGATTGCGGGTCGTATCTATGCGCCACTCCAGACTCTGGAGTCAGCGTATCGGAATACTATCAAAAACGTGGTTAGTTTCTACAAGACTCGGGAACTTCTCGAAATGGTAGACGAACCGAATGAGGGAACAAAGATTTTCGAAGGACTCAAGAAAGATATCGTTTATAATCAACTCTCTTTCACCTACCCATCAAACGACCGGGAAGTGGTTACGGATGTATCTTTTGAGATCAAGAGGGGGCAGAAAGTGGCATTTGTGGGGCATACGGGATCGGGGAAGACGACGCTCACGCAACTCTTGACGAGATTCTATGATCCGATCTCCGGGACGATCGAGATCGATGGCACGGATATCCGGGATTTTACCCTCGAGAGTTACCGTTCTCACCTCGCTGCCGTGTTCCAGGATACGACGCTGTTTAATGATACTATTCGTCACAATCTCGAATATGTCCGTGATGGGGTGACATTCGAGCAGATCAGAGAGGCGTGTCGCAAGGCGAATATCCTCGAGTTCATCGAGGGACTCGAACAGGGATTCGATACGGAAGTAGGGGAGCGAGGACTCAAGCTCTCCGGGGGAGAGAAACAACGTATCGCCATCGCTCGAGCGATTATCGCCGATCCGGAGATACTCATCCTCGATGAGGCGACGAGCGCGCTCGATGCCAAGACTGAGCGTCTCGTGCAAGAAGCCTTCAATATCCTCATGGAGGGTCGAACCTCCATCATCATCGCCCACCGCCTCTCGACGATCCGCAATGCCGACACCATCCTCCTCTTCGAACAAGGCAAACTCATCGGGTCCGGCAATCACGACGAGCTCTACGCATCGAGTCCGATCTACCGCGAGATGGTGGACTATCAAAAAGACGGCTTCGTAGAGGAGAAAATCGAAATCCTCCAATAATAATTCAATAATCTTTTATAGATATGAGTTCTCTTTTGGCATTCCTTTCTTTCTCTACTATTCTCCTCCTCTTCATCCTCGGGATAAATGTTGGGATCGGATTTTCTCTCATTCATTTTTTCCAACCATCCAAAAAAATCCGGACGATAATCTGGACGGCTATCATTATCCTCTCACCTTCCTTTTTCGCGACCTCGATGATCGCACACTCATATGATAATCCGCTCACCAGATCACTCTACCTTGTCGCATCTGTGGGACTCAGTGTGCTCTTCTATAGCTTCATTTTCTTCATCCTTGCGTGGACTGCAGTCCTTGGTTTCCGGATTGCGCGAAAGAATACCCCATTCGTCCTGCTCGGCAAAACGGTCATCATCGCAACTATCCTCGTGAACCTATACGGTCTCTACAATGCCTCACGCGTGGTCGTCAGGAATGAGACTGTGTACATCAAAAATCTCCCGTCCGTCTGGGAAGGGAAGAATATCGTCCAGGTAACCGATGTCCATCTCGGACATATCCTCCGGGCCCCATTCCTCCAGAAGGTTGTCGATGTAATCAATACGACCCATCCGACCGTCGTCTGTTTCGTCGGGGATTTCTTCGATGGGATGGATGGGCATCTCTCATCTCTCATCAAACCTTTGAAGAGTATCGATTCCGAGAAAGGAATGTATTTCGTCACCGGAAATCACGAGGTCTATCTCGGAACCGGTGAGGTTTTCGAGGCTTTTTCTTGAACAGAGATGCACGTGCTCAATAACGAGCAGGTCGATATCGACGGGCTCACGCTGCTCGGCATATCCTCACCCGCTCGCGGAATACAAACGGATATCCCAGCCACTCTTCAGTAGATGTGATTCGATAAAACACAGCCGTCTGTCCTCCTCCACCACACGCCCACCAATCTCCGAGAGATTCAGGCTGCCGGCATCAATCTCCAACTCTCCGGACACACCCACCGCGGACAGCTCTTTCCATTCAATTTCATCACTTCCCTCGTATTTGGCGGCTATGATTTCGGGCTCTTCCGTGACGATAACTACACCCTCTCTGCCTCCTCCGGAGCCGGAACCTGGTGACCACCCATCCGAACCTCCGGGTTTTCGGAGGTTGTGGTGCTGACACTACGGAGACAACTATAGAACAATAAAACCCCCTTCCGGGGGTTTTATGATTATAGTTCTATAATATTCTCATTGGCACTGTTATATTTTTCAAGCTTGAGTCGGAGTGATTTTGTAAATTCAGCAGTTTTGAGTTTTTGATTGTAAATCTTCTCTTCCTGTGTAGGAAATACAAATGCCGGATAGAGAGTATTGATGCCAGAAGGAGAATTGAGGACGAAAAACATAATTGCTCGTTTTCCTTTTTGAGAACTTTTATTATTTTCTTGTAAATCTATTTTATGAAATCGGATGATAGTATCTCCTATATTCACAGAATACATCTGTGGTCTATTGGTGAGATAAAAATCTCGAACATACGTCCGAACCCCTTCTATAAACAGTGGTTTATCCAAGTCAAAATCCAGTATAAACTTATTCGAAAATGAAAGTACATATTTATTGTCAAATCTATAATCTCCCATATTATCAGAGGGTTACCGTATCGGACAGAGTTCCGGATATCTTATTAAAAGTATTTACCCACTCCGCATCTTTTACCTCAATATACTTATTTCATGCTCTTTGTTGTATTTCTTGTATTATCGCTAAATCCTCAGGGGAAATATTATCGAGAGGCATAATCATTGCCGTGTGTCTCCTTCTTGTTATATATAGAGGCTTCCTTGTGAGGACAATAGTATCGAAATATGTTCCGATATTTTGCTTAAACTCTGTGATATTTATCGTGCTCATACAAAATGGTTATTATGGTTAGAATGTTCAGATTGATTATATTGAATTTTTCAAAAAATGCAAAAAATAATTTACAACCCCAAACCTCAAACCCACACCCCAATATAAAACCCCCGTTCCCGGGGGTTTTATATTTTTGAAATCTATTTCTTCAGCAATGACTAGAATGATCCAGTTACTGTAAATGTAAGAGTATCAGTATAGTTACCAGCCTCAGTTGTAGCACCAATCTTAGCACCAACTGTTACTGTAGTAGCTTGAGCTGACACTGGTCCAGTACCATTATATACAACCTGGGAAGCTACCATATCAGTTCCTCCAGCATTAGCCAAACCATCGTTTGCATCTGTTAAAACAGGAGCACCGTTTGTAGTTACCTTGTAGTAATCTGTAGCTGCAGTTTGTGGATTAGCAGCAATACTAGTTACCCCAATTTCTCTATCGATAACTGTATCTTTCAAACCAGCCGAAGCCATAGTTACATCTGCTCCACCAAGAGCGTTTGTTGAAACTGTTGCTGTAACATTGTCTGTATTATAAGAAGCGGTTGTGAGAGTTCCGAGTGCTATTGTAGAAGCATCCAGAGACATAGTAAGAACAGGAACAACTGTAGCGCTTACAGCTACATCATTGTATGTACCAGTATCTACAGTAACGGAACCAAATACTCCGTCGTCCGTATTGAAAGTAATAACATAGAAACCAGCAGTAACACCTCCGTCAATCGAACCATCAGGATCAGTAATAGTTAATGTGTTAGCATCTGTTACTGCACACGCTCGACTTACAGGAGCGGCTCCATCTGCACTTACCATAGTAGTACAGGTTGCAGAACCAGCAAAAGCAGCAGCCTTTGTAACGGTAATATCATCAACAGCAACAGCTCATACGGCATCATTTACTGCACCAGCATAAGCCGTGAAGCTTGCCATGTTCATGGCCACGATCCCAACAGCCGTTGAGAGGGCGAGAACCTTTTTAAGGGAATTTTTCATAAGATAAAAAGAAAAGAAAATAAAGTATATCTTGTTTGTGCGATTGATACATCGCGCGCGACCGCCCAGGCTTGGATAACACAAAATTGTCGGGTGGATATTTGTTTTTGGATGGGTATATATGAAAGGAAAATCTATTTGTTTGATACTTCTGATTATGTCGTTTTTTCGAAAATGTCAAGTATATTTTCGAGATTTTTTTTAATATTGTATGTTTACTCGAAAATCCGGGAGGGCTTGGTAGACTCCGGCTGCCTGGAGGGCGTCGATTTTGGCTCCGTATTTGACGGTGTAGGTGTAGGTCTTCTGGTTCCCGTTAGCTTCTGGGGCGAGTGCGTAGGTGGCGATCTGCGTTGGTGAGATGGCGGTGAGGAATCCGTCGTAGGCCTTGGTTCCGATTCCGGTTTCGGTCCAGTCGAATCAGAATCCTTTGTCTTGTCCGGCATTCCAGGCTTGGAGTGAGGTGACTCCGGCTTGCATCGTGGAGTCTCATCCGAGCGAGAGATTGAACCCGGCTCCGACCGTCTTGACGGTCACGGTGACCGTATCGGTGGCGGATACGAGAGCACCGACACTGAGGGCTCCTATATTGATGGCGCCAGTTGAGATCATCATCTGGAAATTATCGACGAAGAAAGGAGCGACGATATCCTGGGTCGTATTGCCGGCCGCATCGGTGATGGTGAAAGTAGCACGGTAAGCACCGAATGCGAGTGCATTGGTGGTAAATGACGCTGCAGAGGCAGTGATACCGGACGAACTGATACTTGCAGCTGTGACGTCAGAGTAGACTCCGGCTCCGTTATTCTTCTCGAGGAGGAATGTGTAGGTTGGAGTTGGAGCGATACCTCCGGCATCGGTGTAGGCGTAACTGAGGGTGATAACTCCCATCGGGAAGAGGGTATTATTGGCAGGACTGGAGCTCGTAATCGTCGGAGGTGTGGAATCAAAGATATTGACAGTTTGAGGAGTTCCGAGTGATCCAGTGCCGTCGAATCCGACGCCCGTCTGGGCAATGTACCAATTTGAAGCGGTGAGTCCATTGCCGGGAGTACTTTTCCGCTCCATGGAGGCAGGGATATTGTTATCTCCAGCTGGCCACGGATTGGCTTTGACTTGATCGTAGATAATGGCACCACTCTTGAAGATGAGATTGCCGGTTTGAGCAGGGTCAAGACTGAGCGATCCGGCATAATCCGCAGTTATCGCATTATTGATGAGATTACTTGCATTATCGGTTGCAGTAGCGGTGATGAGATAGTATCCATTGGCAGCAATCGTCTGGACGGCTGGGATAGTAAGTGTCGCAGTCCCATTGGTTGCTGCGTTGTCGATCATCCATCCGGAGATATCAATCGGAGTGGATCCGAGATTATGGAGTTCGATATATTGACTCGCGGAAGATCAAGTCGATGACCACATAACTTCGTTGATAATCACTGAAGCGGAAATCTGAGCGAATGAGAGTACGGTCTGTTTATTGCTCAGTGAATCCGCAACACTATTGGTGGCAAATGAGAGTTCGCTTGATCCGTAGGTAATCCCGTTGTCGCTGAGTGTCAGAGTTCCGGTATTACTTCCGCTCGTGATAGCGACCGAACTGATGGTCGCAGTCGCTCCAGAGAGGACAAATGAGGCAGGAGCAAAAGCTCCGACGATATTCTCTGAGAATATGGCATAGAGTGTATCGGTTCCATCGAATCGGACATTGGTGACGACCGGTCAGACGGCATCGGTTGCAGCTGTCGGAGAGACCTCAGATGATACGATATTTCCTATCGCATCGGTGAGGGTGGTATTTTGGAGTTGGATGAGTGGAATGGCTGCAGTATCTGGATTCACTCACTCGGTGAGTGTTGCCGTGAGTCCGGTACCACTCATACTGTACCCACTCGTAACATATCCGGCAACGGAGACGGTGGTCCCGAGTGTCGTCCCGGCGAGTGATTCGGAGAATCCAATACGGATGCCGTCGATATGCCCATTCCCATTGGTATCGAGAGTGGTGCGGGTGAGAATCTTCGGTGCGATCGCGTCAGTCACCGCTAGATTTGAGAAATTGGCGAGGTAATTATTGCTCGTATCTCGGAGATATACTCCAACTCCATTGTAGGTGAGAGTAAACGTTTTCACCGTGTTGATAGGATCTGCTGTCACGAGTCGGAGGGTGTCACTATCGATTACGAGAATGATTCCGGTATACGTGGTCGTCCCAGAGAGCGTGAATCCAGAGAGGGTTGCACCCGTGATGGTTTCTGAGAAATTCACATCGATAGCGTAGAATCATGAATTATCGAAGGTTGCGACGGATGTGACAATCGGCATAGCATTATCGACGAGGGAGAGATTCGCGACCGATCCCGCGAGATTTGCTGACACTGATACATCTTTGTAGTTCGCATTGGCAGTGAATGAGAGTTGCAGTCCTCCAGATCCGGTATTGAAATCGGTCGGTTCTGCGAGGGTGAGAGTTGCGACATTGGTCGCAACGGAGACGCTGGTCGGAGCAACACCCATTCCCGGGAGCGGATTGACAAGTGTCCAGGCGGTTGTGTCGGTCGTGGAGGCGATAGTTTCACTCCAAGTGACCAGTACTTGGTCGATTTTCCCATTGGCATTATTGTCTCGGAGAACCGTATTCGTGATAATCGGAGCAGCTTTGTCGACGACCGTCTTGCTCGTCGGAGCGAGGAGATTGGCGGCGATATCGTGAATACTTGTCCCAGAATACGTGAGCGTCCCCGTGAGTGCGGTCGTGCCAGTGGCGGTTGAGAAGAGGAGTTCAATCGTCTGTGGATTGATAATCGTGTATCCTCCGGCGATGGCTGTGGTCGGACTGTAACTAAAGTCGGCTGTATTCACTCCGGCAGTATTGATATTTTCACTGAAAGTAACCCGGAGACCTTCTATCTTACCAAAAGTATCGCCAACAGTCTCAACACTTTGAATCGTCGGAGGAATACTATCGATACTGAAGGCATTACTGACTCATCCCGCTCCGAGATTTCCGACGTAGTCGCGTGCCGAGATCCTGAGAGTCACGCTCGCATCGAGCGGATAGGGGAGAGTCCAATCGTACGATCCGCTATTACTGATCCCATTTGCAACTGTATTCCAAATTCCTCCGGTTGAATACTCGATAATAATACCGTCAACAGTATTGACTCCAGAAACAGCATCGGTGATTTTACTCGGATCCCAGGTGAGGGTCTTGACGGTTCCACCATTCCAGATTTCGCCACCGACTGGATTGGTCCAAACTCCGGCAGCGACGGTCGGTCCGGTTGCATCCTTGATAATAGTAATCGTGTGAGAGGTAGTATTATTCACCTTGTAGGCATTATCTATGGCAGTATAGGTAATGAAATACTGCGTTCCATCAGCATCTCCTGCTGGCATAACAAGACCGGTATAACTCCAGTTGGCATAGGAGTTGGCTGTGTTGGTGAGGAGAGAAATCGCACCAGTATTGACGAAATTGGCACCATCATAGTACCAGTTATCGCTCTGGCGCTGGATCTGGACCGTGACAGAGGCGATCCCTGATCGATTGTCTGACCCCGTTCCGATCAATGAAACGGCTCATGAGAAATACGATCCGCTCTGCACAGAGGTGCTGACGACCGGAGCAACCGTATCACCGACGAATGTATAGGTCGAAGAATCGGTACTATTGCCCGCCTTATCGATCGAACGGAGCGTGAGACTATACGTGGTTCCATCTATAATGGGTCCGGGCGTAACAGTGGTATTGATAGGATTACATGATCCAGCACTATTACAGAGCTGGTTCCAAGTCGGTGTCCCGAGCCATCCGCCTCCATTCCAGTAGAGTCATGCGTATGAGAAAGAATAGTATCCTTTGTCGATGTTCGTATCGGTTGCGACGGCCCCGATGTCGAAACCGCTGTCATTGATGAAACTGTTATTCGGTGGGGTGGTCGGAGAGTTGATAGTCGTCACGGGAGCAGTCGAGTCGATCGTAAAGTCCGCATCCGAAGTATCTGACCCCGTGCGATTGACTTTATCGCTTGCGATGAGGCGGATACGAACCGTCCCGATATCTCGGGCTGGAACGGGGATCGGGTTCCAGAGGTAGTTTCCATTATTAGCGAGTCCGGTTGCAATACTTGTCCAAGCGCCTCCGGAGTTGATGGAATACTCAAGGGCGATCGGAGTATCGGCGATATTCGCGTCGCTGATCTCTCCTGTAGCCCAGGTGATGGCGATACCCGTTCCGGTTGATCATTTGAGGAATTCTCCTCCGTTTGGCGCTGTAATGGCAGCCGCCGAGACTAATGGATCGGTCGAATCAATCGTGAACGTCACGATGGCACTCGCAGTATTGGAGAGCTTATCTTTGGCGGTGAGTCGGAGTTTGGCATTGTTGATATCGACTGCCGGGGGTGTCCAAGCATCACTTCCGTCGTTGGCAACATCGGTCACGATCGGTGTCCAAACGGTTCCGCCGTCGGTTGCGTATTCGAGACTGATCGGCGTCGCGATGGGACTCGCCTCGGTACTATAGAAACTCGTATCCCAGGTGACACTCGTGAGGGCGTTTCCGATGAGGTATCCCGCAGCAGCCGGACTGGTAAATGTTCCCGCAACAACAGATGGAGCGGTATTATCACAGACAACCGTCGCGGTATAATTCCCGACATTTCCCGCTCGATCAGTCGCGGTGATTGGGATGTTTTTGGTTCCGTCCGTACAGGTGACCGAGAGTCCTGCCCAGGTTGCGAGACCCGTTCCGACGACATATCCAGTCGGATTCACACTGGCTCCTCCACCGAGGGATGAAAGGTCAGCGGAGATGTCCGTAGTCGTCATCGATGTCTGAAAATTATCCGTGATCTTGGCATGGAGGACAGCTGTATCGGTATTTTTCATATACCCGTGAAATGAGCGAGTCGTATTGTCGATGTACGTATCCGTTCCAAGCGTACTGATAACTGGGAGAGTATCATCAAAGGTAAATGTCCCGGTGGAACTGTATGCCCCGGTATTGCTCGCCTGATCAGTCGCTTTGACACGCCAGTAGTAGAGTGTGTTGGTTGTGAGTGGAGATGCGAGCGTAAAAGTCGTCCCACTGATAGCCGTACTCGATTGGAGAATACTCGAAAAATCGACAGCGGTCGAAACCTCGATCGTATAGCGGAGATTGTCAGCGGTTGAGTAGTTGTCGGTTGATCCAGCCCACGTGAGAGCTGGAGTGGAATCGTTGATAAACGACGCCTCGGTTGGGAGACTCGGAATCGGTGCGGTCGGAGGTGTAAGGTCATAGACGAGCCCAGTGACCGTCGGACTGATCCCCGCGTTTCCAGCGACATCGTTTCAGAGGATTTTGAGCGAATACGTCCGCCCATCTATGAGACCGATATCAGACCCAGTCAATGTAACAGAGTGAGCTCCGGATGTCGTATATGTCGGGAGGGGATAATTGATAATATTGGAGAGTTGATCGATAAATCGCACGATGATACTTCATCCATTCATATCCTCTGGAAAACTGTACCCGAAGGTAAATGCCCCGTTACCTCCGACGAAGAGATTATTCCCAGGAGTCGATATGGTGAGTGGACTCGGTACCTGACCGTCCGTGACGGTTTGATTTGTGAGAATCTGCTCGTTGTAGAGTCATTCTGTATCGGTGATCGCCCCACTGCCGATGGTGAGATCGGTACAGGTCTTCGCGATATTACTGAGTGGCTGGATGAGGAAAGTGACACTCGATCCGTTGACGGACGATGCTCCCGTCCCACTCGAGGTATCGAACGCGAAACAGCTCGTCGCCGACGAAAGGCGACTCATATTGTAGGCCGAAAGTGTCCCGGTGAGTGCCTTGGAATAGGTGAGCGTGATCCCAGTATTAGAGGTAAATGCTGCACTCGCAAAGGTTGGAAGACTGATCGTATCAAAGGTGATAATCGCTCCGGTTGAAGCAGTAGAGGTGAGTGAATAGAGTCCATTGGATTTAAAACTCTTGATCGATGTATAATATTCTCCAGTTCCACTTAAAATAAGTGGATTCCCATTACTGTCAGTAGTAACAGCATCTCCGATCCAGACACCCGTCGAAGTTCCGATAATATCATTTTGATACACTCGCTTGAGGATAGTGCTCGTCGAAGTCAGAACCTGACCTGAGAGTGCGAGATAGATATCATATTCTTGAATGGCACCGGTTGAGGTTGGGAGGACAAAATCGACATAAAAATCCCGTCCGGTCACGCCATTTTTTGGATTCCCGAGGGCAGCACATGGTGTCCCAGTATTGCCGAGATAATCACAGTCGGTGAGGGTGACAGATTGTGGTGGAAGGGGAGGAGTGAGATCTTTATAAGGGGTAGCTGAGTTCGTACTATACACGGGACCGTTGCCGGCTGTATCAGTGAATTTGACCCGGATTGTATTAGCTCCATTGACGAGAGCGGCATTATTCACAACAGAATTCATATCTCCAGAAGTATATGTTCCGATAACATTGGTACCATCACCTCCAGTGAGATCGACACCATTAACTTGAATCACATAATTTCCTGCTTCGCTCGCATTCCAGGTAACGGAGACATTTTCTGCTGCGACGGTTGATGGAGTCCATGAGACAATGGCCGTCGTCGGAGCGGTCGTATCTTTCGTAATCGATGCAGTTGCGAGACCGGTATTGGCGACGAGATCAGTCGCACAGAGGTAGATAGTATTCGCTCAGCTCACGAGAGAGGTTGCCTGTATGGTTGCCGAAAGTGATCCGACTGCCGTACTCGCGATACTTCCGGTTGCAAGGAGGGTCCCATTGGTACAGGAGGTTCCACCAACACGGACCTCATAGGTTCCAGGTTGTTTATCTGAGTGCCACGTAATCGTTGAGCTTCCCGATGTCCCAAGGAGATCCGGAGTCGGTCCGGTATCGAGTACTGGGATAGGTCCAGTACTGCTATTGACCGTGATTGTCTGTGTATTCGTATCGCCCGCATTCCATCCAACGTTCCAGAATGTCGCATCAGTAGGTCCACCGATATTGTTATCATTATCCTTTACTGCGATACTGATTGTATTGGCTCCAACTACCGCTGTAAGGTCTGCAGTAATTCATGTTTTTTGGAATGTGGCTGTGCTCGATGGGGCATCACACGAAATATAGGTCAGTGCTTCCGTAGCCGAATATGTACTTTTGAGTGCACGAAGATCTGCCGTCACTGTCGTTGCTCCGGGGAAGAGGTTTGTACACCCATTCCAGTCCCGGACAGTTACAGTAAGATCCGTGGTGACAGAGTTGTCATTGGGGATGGAACTATTGGAGAAACTCACCGATCGGATATGTGGTTTGACGTCGACATTGACAGTAAAGTTTGCCGTACTTGAGTTCGCAACCCCGCCCGCAGAAAAGAAAACGGTCGGAACGAACGTCGATTGTGTATAAGCAGTACCGATCTGGAACGCATATTGATAAGCGGAACCGAATGCTCCTGACGGGAGATCCTGTGGGAATGTCCCAAAATTCTGCACCGGAGGATTGAAACCTGCCCCAGTTGTACCGAGGGCATATCCGGCAGTCGTATAGAACCTACTCGCCGTCGTTGCAGTCACGCCCATCTTGGTATAATTAGTATCACCCGCAGCATTGGAGAAATTAAGCTGGGGAGTGGTTGCCGTTACAGAAGTATTATTGGTCACCTTGGAAGTCATACGGACATACTGTCCCGGCTTGATTGACATGACACTACTATTCCAGTTCACTCCATCGGTCGCAGTATCACCAGCATGGAGTGTTAGGTCGAAACTCCCTGCAAAAGAGGATTGCATAGGAAAACAAACCGATACGATATAGGGAATGAGAATGAGTCGGGCGATATTTCTTTTCATGAACAAAATCTGATAAAAATACTCTAAAAATGAGACCGTACTTCTTACTTTATAATGATTTTTATTTATTTTTCAAGTATTTTTTTCACGACTATGAAACTTCGTACCAATTTCCCACTGCTGTTGTGCCAATTTGTATAAAAAGAGGGGAGTGGATATCGTGTATTTGGTCAGTATTCCGGGTCGATGAGATAAATATATTGGTCATCGATATTTTCGACGACCGCGTAGTGTCATTCTTGCTCCTCGGGGAGGAAATAATTAATTATTATATCATACCCTTTGTCCAAGAATTTTTTAAGATCAATAAATTCTCCATTTTGATATTGAGCTGCCTCAAAATTTCGTCGGACAAAAAAGTCAACTATCTCTTGATCATCTGTCCCACTCTCAGTCATACAACCAACCTCTTTCTCGATTTCTTTCTCACTGAGGAATATATCATACTTGGATAAAATCATCCGTATACATGCCGGAGCACAGGTGTAATCGGTTTCTTGGTGATAATAGTGAATCATATTGGTTGAAATAAAAAAACTACCAATCCTTTTTCGTCGGATCGTTATTGTCCGGTATCATGTCGCGGAAAAACGGATCATTACGGAAAAAGCTGTCAATTTGATCGGAAACACTGCCTCATTTGTTTTCGAGTCCGTCGGGAGTGAGGAATTTGCCATTTTGTTTCTGGAAGTCTCGGAGAGACTGGAGATAATTCTCGATTTCCTGTCGTTGTTCTGCAGAAATTGGCGTCTGTTCATTATCTTTATTCTGTCATCCTATTGAATTGTATGACCCCTGATTGGTCCAAGGCTTCGCACTCGGTTGCTGACCGGATCATTCTTTTTCCGATTCGTTTGAAGCCCCTTCTTTTCCATTAGTTTCTTTTTTATCAGGAGTCCCCTCTTTCTTCTCTTCCGATTTTGTTCCGGATCCGGTTTTCTCGTCTTTTTTTGGTTCTTCTTTTTTCTGCTCGTCCTGTTTTTTCTTTTCCTCTTCCTGTTTCTTCTCCTGCTCTTTCTTGTCCGCTTCCTTTTTTATCTGCTCGTATTTCTTGCGTACAAATTCATAATTTGCGACGGTTTCGGGATCTTTTTTGAGTGAAAGTGCCTTTGTATAGGCATCGATAGCTCATTGCCATGCCGTGATTTTACTCCCGGTTCCTTTCTCCGTTTCTCCGATCCGATAGAGTGTATTGCCGAGATTGTGCAGGAGAGGAGGGAGGAGGGGAGAACCCTTGATCGAGCTCACATGCTCATATGTGCCCCGAGCTTCCGTGTATTTTCCCTGTTCATAGAGAGAATTGGCCACCTGCATCTGGACGGCATCATAGATGAGTCTCCAGTTATAGAACAGGACGAACGTGAGGACGATAGCGAGAAATGTAATTATTCGTTTCATTTTTTGAGAAAAGAAGCGGGAATTAAAAGGAACACGAGGAAAAATACCGATGCCATCATTACTAATACTCGACCGGAGTCACCAGAATTATTCGCACTTCCGACTATAGTGCGACGTTGTATCTTTGAGAGGGTTTTGTCGAGTGAGGATCAGATATGCTCTCATGAGATGTACGAACCCTTTCCGATATCCGCGAGAGATTTGAGATTATCGGACTCGAGTCGAGACGTGACCATCTCACCCTGATAGAGCTTAAACGCCATATTGCCGAATACATCTTGTCCTGCTGGGATCGGTCATCCTTTGTCAGACCCGATACCCACAGTCGAAAGGGTTATATTTTTACCAGTGAAGAGTCCTGAAATCATAGTTGTGTCCGCGAGGTCTTCTTCCTCCCCTCCATCACTCAGGAGTATGAGTGAAAGAGGATTGTCTCCTTTTTTTGGGGGGAGTCGTCCGATGGCAGTATTCAGCGCTTCGCGAAAGTTAGTCCCGCCGTCACGGATCGTCGTGGAGTCGATACTCGTGAGGAAAGTGAGCACGGACTCACTCTCGGATGTCAGCGGCGAGACGAGACGAGCTCCTCCCGCGAAGATCACCAGTCCGTAGCGGTTCTCTGGGTGCGTGAGGATGAAGTTTTCTATGATTTTCTTGGCAGTGTTCAGGCGAGAGATGGTCTGGTCTCATTCCGCCACGTCCTGTACATCCATACTCTTGCTGACATCCAGGATCCAGACCAGATCCACTCCTTGTCGCTCAGTGTTACTGATTCAGATCGACGAAATCGGTCCGAGGAATGCAATGACGAGGAGGATGATTGTAATAATAAGACTCACAAGTCGAATACGAGAAAAGGAGGTTTTGTACACGTAATTTTTCGACTCATCTCCCGCCCCACTCGCTCGCCCTCGCCAAAACATCACCCAAACAATCACCACAACAAAGAGGATGGCAGGGATGATATGGAGCATGTCGAGACGGAGGAAATCCATAGATTATAGTATTTTTATATACATCTTTTCGTCCCTCTACTATATACAAAAGTCCCGAAAGAACAAACAAAAAAACAACAAAATCCCAAGAAAAAGTTTGACAACTCGAGGAATTTGAATATAAAGACTCCAGAGTTTACGGGAAGTTTTTAATTTTTTCGTAAAACAGGTTTGGGGTGTAGCTCAGCGGTAGAGCAACGGATGGTAAATCCGTCATTCGGAGGTTCGAACCTTACCACCCCAGCCACAAAAGGAGAGGTAGTTCAGAGTTGGCAGAATACCGGAAAGTCCGGGGGTCGTAGGTTCGAAGCCTATCCTCTCCGCCACAGTAGACCCCTGCGCTCCCCTAGAAAGGACGATCGATGGTGCCGAGAAAAAAAGCATCGATGGGACGATCACTCGTCTCCAGGGGCACCAACGAAAATTTAGGGCACGTCTTGCACGTAGCCCTTTTTCTTTGGAAAAAATTTGACAATAAGAAAAAATCCGTAGACTTTGAATGAGTCTTATATTTTAACTTATACTTTTATGGGTGAAAGATGACCAGGAAATAACCCTATGAGGGCGAAAGATGACCATGAAACAATCCTCTCAATACCCCTCTTTTCTGGGTCTTTTGAGGTACCAGAGAAGAAAGAAACACCAAGAGTAACGTCGGTACAAATTGATAAATCTAAAGTAAAAAGTATTGAAACGAGAGCCGATGGTACTATTGTGGTTACTGACAAGAAAGGAAATATGGCTACTATTCGAGAAGATGATGAGAAAGATCCGGCTGAGATTCTTAAACAATTGGATTATTAAAAATACATAGCAGAAAAAATCCTTCCGAATTTCGGAAGGATTTTTTGTTTACATTCGTATACTACTTTTCTCCACAAACTTCCCAGCAATATCACGAAGTTCTTTGAGTTCGGAACTTGTGAAGCTCTCTCCGGGATAATTGGGATCGATGGTGTGTCCGGCGCGGTAGTTCTGGAGGAAGTAGCGGCGGGATCACTGGATCATCTGTGCCATGACGGCGATATCATCCGCAGAGTGGATGCCACGGATGACCGTAGTACGGAACTCATAATCGGGGGCTCGAGTCATGACGAGCTGGATACTGCGAGCATAGACCGATGGATCAGTCTTGTTGACGGATGTTTCGATGTACCGATCGAGTCGATGCTTGATATCCATGGCGATGTAGTCGACGAGATTTTCATCGAGCAGATGCTTGATCACATCTGGATTACTCCCGTTGGTATCGAGTTTGACGAGGAATCCCATATCCTTGATGCGACGACAAAAATCCGGCAGATCGGCATGGATGGTTGGTTCTCATCCGCAGATGACAACCCCTTCGAGGAATCCGACGCGTTTTTCGAGGAACTCGAAAAAGACTTCTTCACTGATCAAATCATCCTTGAATTCCATAAGGTGTTCTCTTAGAACGAGTTCGGGATTGTGACAGAATCCACACCGAAAATTGCAACCAGGTGTAAACACGATGGTTGCAATTTTGCCCGGATAATCCAGGAGGGTCGTCTTCTTAAATGCGGAAAGTTTCATGTATTATTGGTATCAGAAATCAAATATGTTCACTTAAGCTACACAACCACAAGAAGCGGTATTCCCCTTGAAATAGGTACGAGAGTAGAATTCTGATTTTTTCCCTTTGTTAAATTGGCTAACAGGACGAGTATATCCCATAACGCGAGTATAGATTTCACATCGTGTTCGAGAAACTTCGTTCCCGTTTGTATCGATAAAAGTTGGCATAGGTAGTAAAAAGTTAAAAGTAAATAATATATTTAGGCATTAATATCTTCGTTTCCTCATCCGACCATGATACCCGAGAGTTTTTCGAGCTTCTGTTCATCGGATGTATAATTAACCCGGAGGTTGCTGTCATACTTCTCACCTTTGTACCCAAGTTCTTCATCACACTTCGGACAGTAGTCATGTTCTCCACTAACATATCCATGTTTTGGACAGATGGAGAATGTCGGAGAGATAGTAATGTACGGGAGTTGGTAATTGGAGAGGGCTTTTTTGACGAGAGCTTTACAGGCCTCTGCATCCGAGAGACGTTCTCCCATATAGAGGTGGAGGACGGTTCCTCCAGTGTATTTACACTGGAGCTCATTCTGGTACTCAAGAGCTTCGAAGGCATCATCCGTGAAATTGACCGGGAGTTGTGACGAGTTCGTGTAGTAGGGATTCTCGGGAGTTCCGGATTGGATGATATCTGGGTGTTGTTTTTGATCTTCTCGAGCAAATCGGTAGGTTGTCCCCTCGGCTGGAGTTGCCTCAAGATTATAGAGATTCCCAGTTTCTTCTTGGTAAGCCTTGAGGGTATCTCGCATATATTCGAGTGTTTCAATGGCAAATTGTTTTCCCCAATCCGTTGAGATATCTTCTTTCCCATTGGTGAAGTTCAGTATGGCTTCATTCATCCCATTGAGACCAATAGTGGAGAAATGGTTACGGAATGATCGGAGGTATCGGTAGGTGTATGGGTAGAGACCTCGTTCGAGCCAATCAGTGATAACCTTTCGTTTGATCTCAAGAGACGTCTTGGAGAGGTCCATGATATGCTTAATATGCTTTTTGAATCCTTCCGCATCTCCCCTGTAATTATATCCGATACGAGCCATATTGATAGTGACAACCCCGATGGATCCGGTCATCTCTGCCGATCCAAAGAGTCCATTTCCTCGCTTGAGGAGCTCACGGAGATCGAGCTGGAGTCGACAACACATCGATCGAACCGCTCATGGTGTATAGGCATCTGGATTTGAGACGGTGATCATTTTCCCACTCTCGTCTTTGACTCGTTTGTATTGAGATCCGACGAAGTTCTGGAAGTAGGGGAGACCGTATTTGGCTGTCATCTCGAAGAGGAGTGTGGAGTTTGGATGATCCCATGGGAAATCCTCAGTGATGTTGTAGGTGGGGATCGGGAATGTAAAGATACGTCCCTTGGAATCCCCAGCCGTATAGACCTCTATAAGAACCCGGTTAATAAGATCCATTTCTTCTTGCAGTTCACTAAATTTTTTCTTATATACTCCAGCATCATATCCACCGAGATGGAGTGCTTTATCTTTGAGATCATCCGGACATACCCAGTCAAGTGTAATATTGGAGAATGGTGTCTGAGTTCCCCAACGAGATGGTGTATTCATCCCAAAGATGAAGTTCTGAAGATTCTGTTGGACGTGCTTATATGTCTTGAGATCGATGTACTCTTTTTTCTTTGCTTCAGATTCGAATTTCATATCGAAATCTTTAATTTCTGCAATGAGCTCGTCTTTAAATTTGTGGACAAATGGGGCGAGATAAGTATCAAATGATGAGAATGCCTGTGCTCCTGCCCATTCATTCTGGAGGACTCCGATGAAGTTAATCATCTGATTGACAGCTGATTGAAGATTTTTCGGTGGTCGAGATTCGATTTTATTTGGAACTCCGTTGAATCCTTCTTCGAGGAGTTGTCGGAGACTCCATCCGGCACAGTATCAGGTAAACATTCCGAGGTCATGGATATGAACATCCCCATTTCGGTGGATATTTCCAACTTCGGTTGGATAGATATGAGAGAGCCAGTAGTTAGCGGTGATTTTCTCAGAATTTTTGAGGATGAGACCTCCGATAGAATACCCGATATTGGCATTCTCATTGATACGCCAGTCGATGTTTTGGAGGTAATCATCCATGGTTTTCCCAACCTCTACGACGATTGCCTGATCAGCACGAGCTCCTGCTCGTTTTTGTCGATAGACGATATATGCTTTCGCAAGAGTATCATGACCTTCTTTAATGAGAACTTCTTCAACCGTATCCTGAATCATTTCTATATCCGGGAGCGTAGTGGATCCAACTTTTTCTTCGATTCGTGTAATAATCTGATTAGTAATACTGGCAACACGAGAAAAATCCGTTCCCCCAACTCCTTCAATTGCCTTTTTGAGGGCATTTTCTATTTTTGTTCTGTCAAATGAAACAATCGTACCATTCCGTTTCCGTACCTTATAAATAGCCATAATGTTTTATTGAAGATTAACCATATATTGTGCTATAAAAATTAGCTAAGACACAATATATAGTTTTCTTCAAAATGCAAATCTTTTTTTAAAAAACAAAAAAACCTCCTTTTCCGATGGGAAAAAGAGGTAATTTTTTAGTAAAATGACATTTAAATAAGAGATTTTATAATAAAAACTTTTTTACTAAAAGGGTATGACAGGATTTGGAGTCACTACGTATGGTAATATTCATAATTGTGAATAGTAATTATTCCCCCATCAATAGAGTTTACCATCACTTCGGACTCAAAGCGTGTGAGCATTTCCATTAATAATACCTCAGGCGGATACGTGTGTGTATGTATTGGATCCGTCAATGAGAGTAGGTGATAGCTTATCGGATAGTGTCCCATCTCAGACTTCTCAAGAAATATTATATCCCCAGCAATAAAGTTTGTTATCGCTACGTATTCAACAGGTGTGTGCCCTTCGATCATAACCACCCCCAGTAGATACTTGTATATAGGTATTTCCGGAATCTATCAAATAGGGGGTTGTCTTATATGAAGTAGTTCCATCTCCGAGTTGTCAACCGAGATTAATACCCCAACAATACAGTGCTCCGCCAATACGAATTCAACAAGTATGATAGATTCACGCCGATATTTGCGTATAGGTATTCCCGGAATCTATAGGGGTTGGCGAGGGTTTATTCGTAGATGTCCCGTCTCCAAGTTGCCAATAAAAATTATACCCCCAGCAATAGAGCGCTCCACCGGTTCGGATCGCACAGGTATGATAATTTCAAGCTGATACGTGCACGTATGTATTTGCTGAATCTATTGCCTTGGGTGTCTGAACAGTTGTTGTGAGTCCATCTCCAATCTGTCAACTTCCATTAGCACCCCAGCAATAGAGCGCTCCACCGGTTCGGATCGCACAGGTATGAGAACCTCCGGCGGACACCTGTATATATGTATTGCTGGAATCTATTGCCTTGGGTGTCTGAACAGTTGTTGTGAGTCCATCTCCAACCTGATAATTACCATTGAATCACCAACAATAAAGTTTGCCATCCGTCCTAATCCCACACGTATGCTGATCTCATGTAGAAAGTACCGTATAGGTATTAATAGAATCTATAGCGACAGGACTCGGTCTTGTTGTGGTCGTCCCATCTCCGAGTTGATAATTAGAATTACTCCCCCAACAAGAGAGCTTCCCGTCGTTTTTCAATCAACATCCATAGTATCATTTTCATGCAAAAGTTTTAGTATATGTATTTGTCGAGTCTATAATTGTCGGAATTGTATTACTGATTACGTTTACTCAATTTCAAAGCTGTCATACATCATTATATCACCAACAATAAAACTGATTATTGCTTTTTATTCAACAAGTATGTGCAGAGCTTCAAGCAGATATGGTGGCATATGTGCTTGTCGAGTCTACCGACACAGGGGACCATCGGTCGGTAGTCGTCGTATCTCCGAGTCGTCAATATCGATTATACCCCCAACAATACAGCTTACCATCGGTTCTGATTCAGCAGGTGTGACTATCTCAGGCAGTTACTCGAATGTAGGTACTTGCCGTATCTATAAAGATTGGTGATGAGCTATTATTTGTTGTTCCGTCACCGAGTCGTCAAGATGCATTACTTCCCCAACAATAGAGTGCACTACTCGTTCGCACTCAACAGGTGTGACTATTTCAGGCAGATACTGTGGCATATGTATTCGTCGTATCTATAGCTGTCGGTACTGATTTATTCGCTGTCGTTCCATTTCCAAGCTGTCAAGAATAATTATACCCCCAACAATACAACTTGCCATCTGTTCTAATTCCACAGGTATGTTGATATCAGACGGATATTGAAGTATATATGTTGCCAGTATCTATAGGTATAGGGAGAGGTTGATTATTAATTGTCCCGTCTCCAAGTTGTCAATATTGATTACGCCCCCAACAATACAACTTGCCATCTGTTCTAATTCAACAAGAATGTTGGTATCAAACGGACACTTGAGCATACGTATTACCTGAATCTATGGCTTTGGGTAAAGACTGAGGACTTGTTGTTCCATCTCAGAGTTGTGAGGCATCATTATTCCCCCAACAATAGAGCGCACCACTCGTTCGTATTCAGCAGGTATAATAAATTCAGGCAGACACTTGTATATATGTATTACTTGAATCTATTAAAACAGGGGAATATCTTGCAGTTAATGTTCAGTCTCATAATTGATAATTTCAATTATTCCCCCAACAATAGAGTTTATTACTGGCATTTATTCAACATGTATGATTCGTTCAAGTAGATATCCTCAATCAGGCAATCGGAGTTATTATCTGATCACTGAAAACATAACTCGGATTCACTATTTTTTCAGCTGATACAACTTTTCGTATGGAATCCTCTCAGAAACTCGGGAGTATAATTCCCGTTGCAAAAGCATATGATTTTTTTCAGGTAACACTTCCGGTTTGTATGAGACTGACGAAATCTTCATAGAGGACAGAAATGAGTTTTGTATCAACATTATTTCGTATCTTATGTATGAGTTCTTCTCCATTTACATTCTGAATTTCATTGTCATTGCTGATGATACCCAGGAGATTGTCTCATTGGTTTAGTACATAGTATGTTCCACTGCTTGTGAGTTCTATGTTTGATCAGGTATTATTCCATATGAGACTTGGTATATTTGTTACCCAGTTCTCGGATCCTGAGCTGTATTTGAGATATCACGGATATGTTCAGATAATATTAGCTTGTGACGTAGTTGTTGCATATGTCTGTGGAATAACTATGCCATAATTTGCTTGTACTTTTTCCAATTCTATAGCCACTTGATAGTATTTCCCGCTTGTGTCCGTTGCATAAACATATCTATCTTTGGTGAGAGGATCCACCGGTATCTTATTTAAATTTGTAATCCTTGACACAGAATCTCATACGTATCATAGCAATGACAAAGATACCCCATTTATGATTCATGTTCCACTTATCTCATCTGGTCGAGGATACGATCAAATCCGTGTTTTATATATCTCTAATCATGTTTCTAACTGCTTCAATATGGATTGTCTGTCCGCATCTCTCGATCCGGCTATGTGTCATTGAAAAGAACTTATAGCTATAAGTCATAAGATTGAGAGAATCGTGATAACTACGATAAGTTCCACGAGCGTGAAACCACTTAATCTGGTTTTTCGGGAATGTTTTTTTATTTTTGGTATATTCATAAATATAATATGCACTAAAAATATAAACTTATACGCGAAGATAGTAGTATATTTTTTTAGAAAATGCAAGTTTTTTTGAAACTTACATTTTTTACCCATTCTTCGGGATACTGTAATAGTTGAGGAGGTACTTGGCGATCTTGGAGAAGATGGCTGAGGATGTGGTTTCGGAATACTCGGCACTTCGAGGACGTTCAATTTTGACGATCATGACGAACTTGGGATTGGAAGCCGGGGCAAATCCTCCGTACGAGGTAATCGTATGTCCGGGACCACCGGTTTCGTATTTCCCCTTTGAGGCAATCTGGGATGTTCCAGTCTTCCCGGCGACGTCATATCCGTCGACGGATCATTTTTTCGCGAAACCAACTTTAGCCCCTTCGGTGAGCATGGCGATAACTTTTTTGGATGTTTCTTCTTTGATAACGCGACGCAGTGGAGTAGGGGCATTCTTGACGATCGTCCCATCGGCGAGCGTGAGTGAATCAACAACATACGGTTGCATATAGACTCCACCGTTGGCGATGACCGAGTAGGCAGTTGCCATCTGGAGGACAGTTGCAGTGATACCTTGACCGAATGCCATAGTAAAGAGCTTGGCCCGAGACCATTTCTCGTATGGATCAATCTTCCCATATACTTCTCACTCGAGGGTGATGTTCGTTTTGCCTCCGAAACCAAAATCATTGATATATTTATAGAAGAGCGACTTCCCGATCTTTTGGACGATATCGATCATACCGACATTACACGACCAGTCGAGTGCATGCATATAGGTATGACGACCGATACACTCTTGAGAGACATTACTGATCTTAAAATTATCTATCTCGACGAATCCTCTATCCGTATAAGTATCGGTCGGCTTGATATCGCCCGTATCGATACCAATCGCTGTGGTAATCGCCTTAAAAACCGAACCGGGTTCGTAGAGGGAAGAAACAGGATCAACTTCATATACTCACGGTCAGAACATATTTTTGTATTTGTACTTCGGTATCGCACGATTGGATATCTCCGATTCTGTAGCCGATCTCAATGAGATTTTATCTTTCCCAACCATAACAGCAGTTCCTTTTGTCGAATCCTCTACGAACAGTGGTATTCCAAGGAGATCAAATCCGGGATTCGGGTACTTATTATAACTCACACGCTCAAGTTCATAAACGTCTCAGAAATTATTGGGATCAAAGTCCGGATAGCTCACCATCGCTACAACGGCCCCGGTTTTTGGATCCATCACCACGACTGAGCCCTTATTTGCACGAAATTCTTTTATCCCATCGGAGAGTATTTTCGTCACCTCTTTCTGGATATTCCGATCAATCGTGAGGGTGATATCGGTCCCATTGACCATTTTGCGTTCTCCGAGATCAAAAGATCCAATCGTCCGTCCGGAAATATCTTTTTTCGCAATACTCACCCCCTCTTTTCCTTTAAGTTCTTCGTTAAAATACCCTTCAACCCCATATTGCCCATCACCCTCATTGTCGACGAAGCCAATAATCTGACCGCCCATATTTTTTTCTGGATAGAATCTCGTCGGATGTGGTTCAAGTATGAAAAAATGATAAATACTCTCTTCCTCCACCATTCGTCCTTGAGCGATATTCGTTTTCTCTGCTTGTATGCGGGTATCGATCATATCACGGGTTGCGAGTCCCATTTTGCGGAGGATTTTGATATATCGAATAATACGCTTGGAGAGCTTGTAAGCAATCTCTTCTTTTGGGAGAGAGAGAAGAACGGCAAGGTGTTCGGTAAGGAGATCTGGATTCTCTATGCGAGATGGGTCAACATAGAGATTCCCGTTTATAATAGAAAAAACACTCCCCGATCCCTCAGTAAGGGCCATAGTATCATTAATTTCTTGTTCGCTGAGATTTTCTTTCACGATAACCGAATCAACAAATTCCTTTGATATCTTCCTGAGAACATCTTCTCGAATCCGCGTTTTTAGATTTTCTTCTGTAATAAGGATAGTATCATCCGTTGCTTGTCGAAGGTATTCAAACGCATCCTCACCACATTTTTCATCAAATCCCTTAGAGCAGAGTTCTTCGAAAATAACATCTCCGAGAAATGTGACCAACTTCTCTTTTGATCCGACTTCTTTCGGGTCGATTGCAAGATCCGAAAGATCGGTACTCGTCGCAAATACTCCAGTCGGTGTATTGTTCGAATAGATTGTCCCACGAGAAACAGGATTTTTTACCGTTATCATCTGTTGTTTATCAGCCAGTTTCTTATAATAGTCATACTCAAAAACCGTATATTTGAACGTCATCCAAACAATAATGCTCGCAACTCCAACAAACACATAAAATACCAAACGTACCCGGTCAGTATTCATTAAACGATTCAAGAGACGCAAAGCGAAACGTGATATATTTGCTGGTATTTTCAAGGGAATAAAAGAGTTATAATTGATATATTAATTTCAGATTTTCATATATTTTCCCATATGTATTCGATACATACTCTCTATAGTCGGGAGACTCGAGAGGATCGTGATATCAAAAAGTCCACTCTCCACCATCCGGTCAAGTATATCGAGATGTTTATAGGTGTGCTGGAATCGCATCGAACGCTTACTCAGTGCATCTTCGACGTAGAGAATATGAGGGTAGTGCGAGAGATTATAATAAAGAAGTCCGCGAGTTCAAATAATTATATTTTTTTCTCCATTGTACACCTGTGCAAACATCTTATATTTGCGCGTAACAGTGATGTTATCGTGGATGATGAGCGTCTCTTTTTCATCCACTGACATATCCGAGATATATCCATCCAGAGCGAAATCATCCGGGAATATGATCGCCACCCCCTCTTTTTTGTCATCGATATATTTCCGAATCAATGGAGAAATGGAAGTTTTCTGAGTGTGATGGATGAACGATATCTGTTCTGATCATTTTTGCTCCGGTGCTTTTCTCATCTCAAGTCCCTCGAAGTTTTTTTTCTCCAGATACTTCACGAGTCCTTTGGACAGGAACAGTGAGAGAATCTGATGCGCATGCACGAAATAGTACGATGAGAGCGCGAAAATTATCGTCACCTGATACGGCGCGAGCAGGGGAATGGAGCAGAGAAATGCTCCAATCGATTTCAGATTCTCCGGAGTCTCCGCCGTATCTATCTTGGTCACGACCGCCATATCCAGCCCACTCCGAAACGGAACCTCCACGAGAGATCCCACCCGCATAGTCTCCGCGAGATCATCCTGCACGAAGTATGTCAGTCCCTGATCGTCAATCGACCCACCAAACGGGATAACTTCTATAAGCACAAAGAGTTTTTTATGAGAAATAATGTAACTCGTGCATAGTATGGAAAAATGAGGAAAATACAAGAATTTAAACTGACAATATATATTTAAATAAATTCATATATATTGCAGTATTTTTGCAAAACAAGGTCTTTTATGATAAAATATGACAGATGAATATAAAAAACTTATTTTTTTGTAACAATGAAACAAGTAGATCGCATACACTATCTCGTCCACCTTTGATTTGATGGAAATCAAAGACCGGAGTTTGAGGATAATATCAAGGATATCCTATCTCAGATTAAAAAAACCAAGAAAAAAATGCGAGATATTTTTGTTTTTGTTGATGAGCAAAATTATAATGTCCTGAATACAAAATATCATAATCTGATTAATTTAACGGCATATATAAATCTTTGGTTGTTTGTGAAATATTTTCCCAGTGAAAAAGCAAAGGATAAACTTGCTAATTCTCAATTATTTGACCAAGAAATATTGAATGATCTCGATATATTTTTTAGTGAAAAAATTAAAATTCCTGAAATAATAGATAATACTTCCGTTGATCCGGAAATAGAAGCGTTGAGGAACATATGGGTATGTAAACATAAAAATTTTTTAGAAATTCTAAAATTTCTCTACGAAAAACATGGACATAAAACATTAAATCTTGTAGAACTCAATAAAAATGTTCGGAACTGACAAATAGATATCATCTATCATCCTACGCACCATAAAAATACAAAATTACCCAAAAAATCTGAAAGAAGAAAAAGAATTTTTAATATGATAGCAGAGAATTTTTGAGAAGAAAATATAGTTCAATCCTACATGAATGACGGTGATTCTACTTTTCTTCTTGATGGAAGACAATATCAGGAAAGTGAGTTCTTGCTTGAATTCTCCTGGATGGATGCATGGATAAAGGAGTTCGGTAATGCTGGAAAACTTCTGAAACGACTCTATCTCTACAATAGAAAAAAGAATATTTTTGCTAATATGGATAATTTAGTCAGAGAATTTGAAAACAAAGACTTGCAAATAGCTCCCGAAACACAACATATCTTTTATTGAGAATATGCATTGAGATGTGTTGATAGTTTTGCTAATCTTGTCGAATGAATACTATCTGTTCCCGGAGATAACCTCCTTATAGTAAATACAGGTTCTCTTATACATGATGATGATGTCCAGGAACTACGAGAGAATGTAATAATACCAAAATCCTTTTATATCAAAAATGGAGTAATCCGAAAAAAGAAAAAGACAAAAAATAAATAGCCGTCGGCTATTTATTTTTTCACCCTACCCTCCACTTCTCATAAGCGTCCCTCTCAATCGTTCGTAGTCGGATCGGGATTCGTTGAGGTACTCAAGGGCAGTATCTCGATAGACGGATCGACGGGTCTGCTCGTAGCGCTTCTGGAACGTAAAATACTGGTTCATCGTGTGCACGAGAGCGTCGAGATTATGGATGATGTCGTAGTGTCGGTAGAGTGAGATGGTTCCATCTTGTGACCGTCTCTTGGTTTCATTCTTGATCTCCGTCACAAATCGTACCGTATTGGCGAAACGCGTGTTTTCGGCGGAACTACGGAAAGTATAATACGTGAGATTGATCTGATCGATGAGACTATCCTCCACAGTGGTTCCGAGGACCGAGTCCTCGAAGAAGTCGGCGTGAACCAGTGGTGAGAGTGTCGCAAGGAGGATGAGAATCGCTGTAACGATGCGGAGATTAAGAGTTTTCATGGGGTGATTTGTGAGGAAATAAGAAGTTCTTATAATCGAATAGGTCATTCGACTTTTTTGAGATAGGGTTGCATGGATTGAAAACTAAAATGATCGATATCCTTATCTGTAAATAATTGCGAAAATACATTTCCAATTAGCCTTGCCTTACCAATAAATCAAGTAAATTGATATAATTCTTTGTTGTGCAACCATAGATTTTTATGTTTACTCCCTTTTCAATCTCCTGAGTTATAAAACAACGATATTTTATCACCCACAACAGCAATACTTAAAAACTGAGCTCACTCTTCCATTTGAATGAGTCATAATTTACTAAAATCTCGGGTTTTCTTGTCCAATAAACAGAGTCCATTTTTTTGTGAATCTATGAATTCCAGATAAGTAATTTCTCCATCCAATAAATCATGAATCTTATTACTATTAGGTATCTTTATATCTTGTAGTCATTCTATTTTATGAAATTTCTCTTTTTCTTCATCATATTTACAGAAACTAACAGCGTTTTCGTCTTTGAGTAACAAATACCCATGAGTCGTAAGTTCCATATCTCGTGAACTTCCAAATAATACACGTAGATTATAATAGGGTTCATGTATATGTTTGTGTGTTACAGTCTCATCATAAACACTAATATAATTTATTTTATTTTCATTACCCATTGATGATCGGGTATGGGTCGTTCTTGAGGTGAGTATGAATTTTCCAGAAAGCTCAATGGTATCTTCTTTTACTGGCATTAATTCTATTATTTTTCGATGTTCTCGTTTTTCTTCGATTCCTTCAACCGCAAATCTATTTTCTTCCTCTGGAGTAATCTCTTTTAATAATCATTTCTTTCAATCCCCTCATGTACTTACAAACATTCAGTTTTCTTCCGGTTGCATATTTATTAATCATGGTTTCGTGTAAATATCCACCAACTTTCCGTTTATGTTTTCGAATATATGTCAGACAAGTTCATTCTTCGATCATTCACCTTCTTCTTGAGTTACTCAGAATAACAATCAGTTGCCAAGTGATTTCATAAGCCTAAATGTATATTCATAACGAGATAATTTGCCTTCATCCGAAACAAAAATGAGTTTTTTTCATTTTTCTGCCTGGTTTCATCATTCTTCGCATGTATAATACGTTCCGACTCATGCAACCTTGCCCAATTCTTGTAGATTATCCTCGTTTTCATCCAAAACAAGGGGGTATTCTTCAATCTGTTCCATGATATATCCTATCATTTTCGTTGGATCTATATTATCATTGTCGTCCATCATGTATGATGCAAGGAATTCCATACTGTCGTTTCAGTATGCAAATCTCAGTTTTGATATGATATCTACAGCTCTCTGTTTGTTGGTAGAAAACTGAAAAGTAGAAAGGAGAATGATTCGGTCTTCTCTTGTTATCGGTGTTTTTGAGAGAAATTTATCGTAAATAGATATTATTGTGGAGCTGAATCATTCGCTATCAGTGGAGTCGAATCATTCTTCGTTATTGGTGGCGTGAAAAACCTGGCTACTTACGCGACTCAAAACTACTCTGGCCATCCTCGAATGCATGGCCTCTTGTGAATTCTTACATCCCTCTGATAAGGCGAGATGTTGAAGTTCTTCCAGGTCAGCACCTGACAGTTCGATATCTGGAGGTGTGGCACAAGCAGTATTGTCCATAATTTGAGGAGTTAAAAAGTTAAAGTCAATACATAACTATATACAAAAAAACGTATAAAAGTCAAGCGAAAGATAAAAATTTGCTTTTTTTGGGTTTTTCCATATCATTCAGACTCCTTTTTTAGAAGAGGAGATTTCATATTATTTTATCGCACTCTATCACATGAAGAAACAAAAGAAACAACCTATAGACCTTATGGACACGATCAAAAAACTCGACTCTACGGACAAAAAAACACCCAAAAAGAAGAATAAGAAGAATAAATCCAATCCGTTTATTCTGCTGTTTGTGATTGCCATTATTCTCTCGGTATTTTATACCTATATGTCCTCTCCGAGCAAGGAGAAGGTCAATACTGACCTCGGACTCAATGACATCCAGATGCGGTATGCATCGGGAGTGTATTCGGAGATCTCGATAGAGGGGGAGGCACTCCTCGCCAAGAAAAAAGAGCAGAAAATCGAGAAGGGAATGAATAATAAAACCGTGACAGTGACGGAGATAGACAAGATTATCCTCCCTCCGCATGACAGTCTCAAGGACCTCGGGCTCAATGATATGAAGAATCCGACGAAAGTTTTTGTGAAAGATGACTATTGGGGAAAGCTCATGTCTGATGCGATTCCGAGTATCCTTTTGATGATCATCTTTGTCGTACTCCTCGTATTTCTTTTCGGGCGTATATCCGGATGAGCCAATGGGCCGATGGCATTTATCAAATCTCGTGCACGAATTTATGATCCGAGTGCAGGTGATAAAATTACTTTCGCGGATGTCGCGGGAGCTGAGGAAGAAAAAGAAGACCTCAACGAGGTCGTCGACTTCCTCAAAAATCCGAAAAAATACAAAGACCTCGGAGCGAAAATCCCACGCGGGATCCTCATGGTTGGACCTCCAGGAACGGGTAAAACCCTCCTCGCACGTGCCGTGGCAGGGGAGTCTAATGTGCCGTTTTTCTCTATCTCCGGTTCTGAATTCGTCGAGATGTTCGTCGGGGTCGGGGCTGCCCGCGTGCGCGACCTCTTCAAAGAAGCCAAAGAAAAAGCTCCATCGATTATCTTCATCGATGAGATCGATGCGATAGGGAAGAAGCGATCTCCCGGGATCGGCGGTGGACATGATGAGCGAGAACAGACTCTCAATCAGATCCTCACTGAGATGGACGGGTTCGATAATGAAACCAATGTCATTATCCTCGCCGCAACCAATCGTGCCGATGTCCTCGACAAGGCACTCCTCCGACCGGGACGTTTCGACCGCAAGGTTACTATTCATCTCCCTACTCTTGAGGACCGTGTCAAAATCCTCGAAGTCCATATGAGAGATAAACCCGTGGCCAAAGATGTTGATCTCCGTAAGATTGCCGGAGCAACAGTTGGATTCTCTGGGGCAGATCTCGCCAACCTTGTCAACGAAGCAGCCATCCTCGCGGGGAAACTCGGACTCAAAACCGTAACCCAAGAACTCATCCAACAGTCTATCGAAAAAGTCCTCATGGGGAATACTAAGAAATCTCTCAAGATGACCGAACAGGAGAAAAAAATCACCGCCTATCATGAAGTTGGACATGCCATCGTCGGTAAGATGCTCCCGAATCCTGATCCGGTTCACAAAGTCTCTATTCTCTCTCGCGGTTCCGCTCTCGGAGTCACCTGGTTCCTCCCAGAAAAAGATACCGTCCTTGTCTCCAAATCCAAGTATCTCGATGAACTTGCCACCCTCTACGGTGGACGAGTCGCAGAAGAGGTATTCTTTGGTAAAGATTTTGTTACTACCGGTGCTTCTAATGATATCGAACGTGCGACTGAAATCGCCCGCGCTATGGTGACTCGATATGGATTCGACGAAGAACTCGGAGCCGAAAACTACGCTACTGAGCAAATCACTGGAAATTATCTCGGAGCTGAAGGCAATGGTAAGATTATCAGCGAAAAGACCCAAGAGATCATCGATATCAAGGTCCGAGAGATTCTCAAACGAGCCTACGAAGTAGCCCGTACCATCATAACCAAACACCGCGATCTCCACGACACCATCTCACTCACCCTCCTCCAAAAAGAGGAACTCCTCCAAGATGAATTCGATGCATTCTTCGTATGAGTTACTGGAGTGCCAGTGAAGGTATAAAAAAATTTGACAGAATGAAGTTTGTGTGTATATTGTAAATTCTTACAATATATTCTTTATAGTATATGAATACTATCGGTACAGATTTAAGCTCCCTTATCACGAAAAAGACCACCAACTCTCCTGATCAATATGGCCAGACATCATTCAGTTGTACTGAAGATGTGAGCGATATCGCAGCACGATTGTTACAATGAGGAAAACTCCAGACTCAAGAGGAAGTAAAAGAAGACATCCCCCAGTGGGTTCTTGCTGATAAGCACATAGAGCACTATATAAAGGCAAAACAAGGGTATCTGATTGGATACATTGAGACGTCGGAACAAAGAGCCGTGCTTTACTATGATGGTGAAAGTCTCCATGAAATTCTCTACAAAAATACTGCCCCATACTATAGTATGCCATTGAAATATACAGTAACGACTGTTTCTGAAGACAAAATAGATCCTGATATCCTTATGAACCATAACTGGACATTCGTGACACCAGTAAGCAAGTAAATAAATAACCCCCATTTCCGTAGAAATGGGGGTTATTTATTTGTGTTTATTTTGGAGGAAACGGAGCATTTTTTTGATTATTTTGATTATAGAGCTCCTCTCTGTAGAGGGAATTGAGATAACTAACAACCTCTCTGGTCGATTGCGGAAAGAAATTATGTTCTGATTTGAGAACTTTTACTCCACGCTTATTTGTTTCATTAGCAAAGAGGATGTCTCCATTATTTTCATAAAATGATCGCCTTGCATAAAATGATAGACTTGGGATATCTTCGATATTATCTTTGATGAAATCTTTGCTAAAATTAATGAAATTAATAAGTCGGATCATCTCTTCGGGATTATTGGTTATGATACGATATCATCATGGGGGCATAAAAGAAAACTTCTCAGAATCCCCCTCCTTTGTATAACGAAACTCTGTTGTTTGTCCGAAGCTTGTGAGCGAAAATTCATTCTTTCATTTTTTTTCAATTACAAAAGCTCCTCGTTCTGCATTATGTGGTCCTTTTGCTTTTTCTATGGCCGTCTGGACATTGAGCGCCTTGAGACGGAGGTATTCGAGGGATTGTTTCTCGGCAGCACTGAGGTTACTGTTGATTTCCTTTCGGAGCTCCGGAGAGATTTCTTTTTTTGGATTTAGATTTTTTGCCAATTGAAATTGTTCTAATTTCTGTTCCCATTGCTGATCTCTATAAAAAGTATCAATGGATGATTCTTTTTGATCTGTTTGGTCAGTTTTTTTACGAAATTGAGGTCCTCATACAGATTCCTTACCTTTACGTGGCTCAATTAAATCAACCACTTCGTGGAGAGATTTGGTATAAAGATCTCCGCGATCTTTCTTCTTAGACGGAACACCGACTTCTATAACGGGTATTCCTGCTGATTTTTCTGTTGTTCATTCTGCCATAATAGGGAGTATAAATGATAAATTTTCGTGATAAGAATCACGGTAACTCATCTAATTTACCACTTTTCTTTGTTTTTTGCAAATTTTGGATATACTTTTTCGTAAATTTCCGCCATTAATCCTCTTTTTGCGCATGCTGTTGACCAAAACCCTGCTCCACACGACCGATACCTACATCCGCAAGTTGGAGAAGGGGGGGATTGTGACGGTGGCGGATTTGATTGGGCACTATCCGCGAACATACAAGGATAAATCTCAGGTACTGGAGTACTTCAGTTTCGTTAATATTCGAGAGCCGAATACGATCCGGGTCACAATCGAGACGATTACCGAGGAACGGACGCGCAATAATAAGCAGCTTATCAAGGCAGTCTTGCGTGACAAGGGTGGATTCCTGTCGGAAGCGGTGTGGTTCAATCGTCGATTCCTCCTACAGAAGTTCCGTGCGGGCGACACGATAATCCTCTATGGCAAACCAAAGTATGAATATGGAAAGCTCTCGTTTGCGAGTGCGGATATCGAGCACTTTCAATCAGACGGCTCGTCGATTACACCCGTGTATTCGGATTGCAACTATATCAATGGGTCGTGGTTCGAGGGTAAGATGTCACTCGTGCGAGAATATTTTGGGACGATTCCCGAGATTATTCCCGAAGAGATCCGGAAGAAAAAATGATTCCGAAGTAAAAAAGAAAATCTCCTCGCGATTCATTTTCCTGCGAATAAACCAGATTTCGAACGTGCGAGATCGGAGCTCGCGTACGAGGAACTCTTCAATCTCCAGTACTCTGGACTCCTCCGGAAGAAAGAAGGAGAGAGGCTCAGTGAGGGTCGATCGATCGCCATCCCACTCGATGCAGAACTCGTCAAAGAAATCATCAATCATCTGCCATACCAACTGACCGGTGGTCAGAAGATTGTCCTCTTCCAGATCCTCAAGGATATGGAACGGACCCACGCGATGCAACGCCTCCTCCAGTGAGATGTCGGAACCGGTAAAACCATCGTCGTCCTCATCGCCGCTATCCATGCGATACTCGAAAGTCAGAAGAGAGGACAGGGAATACAGGTTGCCATCCTCGCCCCAACCGAAATCCTCGCGAGACAGCATTTCGCGAGCTCGATAGAGCTCCTCTCGAGTTTCGGTATCACCTCCGATCTCCTTGTCGGCGGACTCTCCCCGAAGCAGAAAAAAGACATCAAATCCCGGCTCAAGAATGGAGATATCTCCGTCATCATCGGAACCCACGCACTCCTCGAAGATGATGTCCACTTCCATTCGCTCGGTCTCACCATCGTCGACGAACAGCACCGATTCGGAGTCGAACAACGACGGGCACTGGAACAGTATAGTTCCTCCCCCCGGTCTTCAACCACCCCCCTCGGCTGAGGGGGGCAGGGGGGAGTTCTCCCGCATGTCCTCAATATGACCGCAACACCCATCCCTCGAACTCTCTCGCTCACGATCTATGGCGATCAGGATATATCGGTCCTCTCCGAGTATCCGGCGGGGCGTCTGCCGATTCATACCAAGGTCATTCGTGAGGAGCACCGATATGAGGCATACAATTTCATCGCGGAGGAAGTCTGTGCGGGACGACAGGTCTACTGGATATCTCCACTCGTGGAAGAATCCGAATCCCTCGATATCGCCAGTGCCATCAATATGCAGGAGATTCTCACAAGCGTATTCCCAGATTACAGGATCGGACTCATCCACGGCAAGATGCGAGCACGAGAAAAAGATCAGATTATGCAGGACTTCTACGAACGTAAGATTGATATCCTCTCTTCAACCTCCGTCGTCGAGGTTGGAGTCGACAATCCAAACGCTTCAGTTATCTGTATCGAAGCCTCCGAACGATTTGGGCTCTCGCAACTCCACCAGTTCCGCGGACGTGTCGGACGTGGCGAGGCCCAGTCTTATTGCTATCTCTTCACGACCAAATCCTACACCGGCGAGCGACTGCGAGCGATGGAACGAACCAACGACGGATTCGAACTCTCCGAGATCGATCTCGAGCTGAGATGACCTGGTGAGGTTTATGGGGTCCGCCAGAGCGGAGTCCCCGAGTTCAAAATCGCCGACATCAAAGACCTCGAACTTGTCAGTGAGATCAGAGAGGATATCGAGGAATTTATGAAATAAAAAAACAGTGGGTTGCAACCCACTGTTTTTTTATTTCATAAGCACCTTCACTATTTTCCTCACCCCATCCAATATATCATATCGTGGAATAGTATAAGTGCGACGTCCGGTAAGACTTTTGAGTAATTCTCAGAGCTTTGAGAGTTCGGATTCTTCGAGTCCAGTTACGAGTCATTGTGCTTCATATACTCGCACATTCGCTCGCTGGTGGTCGAAGGCGGCAATCGGCAGGGGAATGGCGATGACTTTGGCATCGAAGGCGATAGCTTCGGAGAGGGTCGTCGCACTCCCGCGGGATATGACGATATCAGCTTCTCGGAAGAGAGTTGCTCCGTTTTCTTTATCGATCCAGGGAAGTGTCTGCACATTTTCGTACTGTGAAAATACCTCCTCAAATTCTTCATTTTTCGTACCGAGAGCGATGATAAATTCGAAATCCTGAAGCGAAGACATCTGATCCACAAGGGCTTGGTGGATGGTTCGAGAACCCTGACTGCCACAAATCACAAAAACTCGTGTTTTTTCTGTGGAAATGAAACGAATCCTGTCCGGAGATTCATGAGGATTCGCGAGAACAGGGTCAAGGATCTGTCCAACCACCTCCGTTTCTTTCCCTTGGAAATAAGTTTTTGCCTCTTCAAATCCGAGGAATATATGATCAGCGAATCGTGAGATGAGGCGATTGGAAGCCCCGGGAATGACATCAGAATCATGAATGTAAACAGGAATATTGAGGGTCTTCGCCGCGAGTACAACCGAAATAGCACCCGGTCATCATTTGGAAAAGAGACTATCGGGTTTGAATTGTTTTAAAATGGTCCGCGCTTCGAAAAATCCTCGCACCATCCGGAAGAGAGCAGGAATCATCTTATGAAACGAGTGCATCGAAGGGATGCGATAGGATGCTATAGTTTGAAAACGTACATTATTTTCGTGAGCGAAGCGTTCCTCCATGGATTCTCCTTCTCCAATCCAGAGGAGCTCTGTCCCGGAATAATTTTCTCTGATATATCGCGAGAGTGCCACAATCGGCGTGACATGACCTCCGGTTCCACCTCCGACGAGGGCTATACGTTTGGACATGATTTAATAGATGGATATAAGAATCTCTTCTCGGATGATGTCCTTGAGGTCGATAGTGGTTCCCTTGGTGATGAACTTGATATCATCTGGGGCAAGCGGATCGAATCGTTCTTTGAATGTCCTCTCAACCTCAGAGAGATGGATGGGATGTACTTTCCCATCATACTCAACCTCCGTATCGAGCGATTCAAAAACCACCTCGATCCCGTCATCAAGAGAGATAAGTTTGATGTGAAAATCAAGGGGTTGGGTGAAAGTAATATCCTCGTAATATCCCGGGATCACCTCACCATTAAAGAGGAGTTCTTTGGAATCTCCCGAATAGCTCGCGAGAAGGTCTCCGACATTGATTTCGAACATAGGGAACTAATTAAAAAATCGAATCTTATCAGCACTGGGATGGCTTTTGAGTTTTTCGAGGGTCTTGGCTTCGATTTGGCGGACGCGTTCGCGAGTCACTCAGAACTCTTTTCCGACTTCTTCGAGCGTGTGCACCTCTCATCCATCGAGTCCGAAACGCATGATGACAATCTTACGTTCTCGTGGTGTGAGGAAATCGAGCATCTCGTAGAGATTCTCTTTGAGGAGAGTAAGATTGGCAGCCTTGTCGGGTGTGAGGTACTTGTCATCTTCGACGAAATCCCCGAGGGTCGTATCTTCTTCACCACCAACTGGTGAATCGAGAGAGAGAATGTCCTGAGAGATACGCATAATCTGACGAACCTTGCGGATATCCATATCGAGCTCGAGAGCGAGCTCCTCCATGAGTGGCTCGCGAGCAAGCTCTTGGGTCAGACGACGGAATGTATGCGTGAAGCGATTGATCGTCTCAACCATATGGACTGGGACACGGATAGTACGCGCCTGATCGGCTATGGCACGAGTAACCCCCTGACGTATCCACCAAGTGGCATAGGTCGAGAATTTGAATCCTTTCTCGGGATCAAATTTATCAACCGCACGGAAGAGTCCGACATTTCCTTCTTGGATGAGATCGAGGAGTCCGAGACCACGACCCATATATTTTTTGGCAATCGAGACCACGAGACGGAGATTGGCTTCTGCAAGCTTTTTTCGGGCATCTTGTGCTCATTTTTTGATGAGGCGACCGAGTCGGACTTCTTCCTCAGCATCGATGAGAGGGAAGCGTCCAATTTCATTCAAGTACATTCGAATGGAATCGTCAGAAATCTCGGAAAGATCGATATCATTGGCCTTATCTTCACTCGTCGGACCATGCTTGAAGAGTTCCTCCTTACTGAGGCTATCGACGATTTCGATATTGAGCTTCATGAGTCGAGTATAGATATCATCAAGCTTATCGACATCATCTTCGGCATTCGGCATAGCTGCGAGGAGCTCATCGTAGGTAATTTTTCCTTCAACCTTTCCTTTTTTTATGAGGAGTTGAAGTCCTTCCGAGAGTCCATCGAGGAACTCAGCCGGTACACTCACGTCGATGAATTTCTGGAGTCCTTTTCCGACACGTCGTTTGTCCTCACTTCGTTCAACTGGTATTTTTTTAAGTCCACGAACTTTTTTCGTTTTCTTTTCATTACCTTCTCAATCTTCATCATCTTCATCGAGATCATCATCCTCGTCGAAATCATCCAAGAGGATAAAATCTTCGTCAAGAAGAATATCATCCTCAACTTCTTTGAGGATATCGTTATCATCATCAAGGAGAGGAATATCCGATTCAATCTCATCATCCCCATCATCCTCATCATGATGCTTTTTTTCTCATGTGTGAGAAGTTTTATCTTTTTTGATTGGCTCTAGAGGAGTTTCTCGAATCTTTTTGAGATCGAAAATCCCGTCAGGACTCAGCATGCTGAGATCGATTTCTTCTATTTGGCTTTCATTTTGTTTCGTATCTCTTTTTGTCATAGGGAGAAGGGGAAATAAGTAATAGTTTTTTATTTTATCCGCGATTCACTTTTATACCGATTTTTTTTCCTTTCTCGAGGAGAGAATGGTACCGTGTAATATAGTCTGTACTGGTCGTATCAGAACTCGAAAAGAGTTCGAGCTTTTCTTGTTCGAAACAAATTTTATTCAGACGATTCACGAGACCCTCGAACTTCGATCGAATTACTTCCTCCGAAAGCCCCTCATTCTCCTCTTCGAGAAAGAGTTCTATTCAGGATATCTTATCCGCGTCAATCTGATTATTTTCAAGGAAAGAATCCGGATTGTCAGTATAATTTTTGATAACGAAAAAAGAGGGGATTGACTGTCAATCTTCCGTAGTATACTGAAATTTCTCGAAAAACAAGTCAAAAAGTCCATAAAGTCGCATATACCCGACGATGAGCTCAGCTATCTCAAATCATTCTCGCATACTTTTCGCTTCTATAATACGTTTCTCACGGAATGCCTTAATCTCGCTATAGAGTATGTCCGTACTGAGGTTGAGTACTTTCGCTATATCTCGTATGTAACTATCAAGCTCTATCGGATCTCGGATCTGTTTGAGGATCTTCTTGAGTTCCCCCCAGATGGCTTTTTTGCCGGTCATTTCTTCGATATTGTAGCGTTTCGCTCCTTCTTTGATATAGAATCGCACCGGAGTGAGTGCTTTTTTTAGAACCGTTTCGAAATCACCACCAGCTTTGATGAAATCGTCCGGATCTTTGTACTCTCAAAGGTTCACGATATAAACATCCAGATCCTCATTGTGGAGGTTTTCGAGACTATTGAAGGTTGCCTCGATTCCAGCCTTGTCATTGTCGAGACAGAGATAGAGCCGCTTGGTCAGGCGTTTGATGAGGTGAATATGTTCCTTGGTCAGGGCAGTACCACTGATCCCGACAGCGTTGGTGATCCCAGATTGATGAAGGGTTACTGTGTCCATCTGTCACTCGACCACGATAATCGCGTTCTTTTTCGCGACTTCTTGCTTGGCAAGGTGGAATCCGTAGAGGATAGAACTTTTATTAAAGATATTCGAAGCAGGGGAGTTGAGGTACTTCGGCTCTCACTGGTCGATGATACGACCCGTAAATGCAACTGTATTACCCGCGAAGTTCGCAATCGGGAAGATGATACGTCAGAAGAATTTATCTCGTCCTGGTGCAACAAATATCCCGGAATCGATGATATCCTGTTCGGAGAAATTCTGCTCTTTGAGACGAGCGAAAAGTTCTCGAGGATTCCCAGAATACCCGAGCTTAAACCGACGAATGGTATCCTCAGATATCCCTCTGCCAGTAAGGTACTCAAGCTTCGATTTATTCTCCGGAAGCCAGATCGATTCATGATAAAATTCCGTCGCGATGCGATACATATCGTAGACATCGCCCGTTTTTTCTCCGCGTTCCTGATAATAATCAGTTTTGAGCTCCACTCCAGCCTCTTTTGCGAGTATCTGGAGTGCCTCGCGATACTCGATTTTTTCGATCTCCATGAGAAATTTGACCGGTCCACCCCCATGATGACACCCGAAACAGTAGGCGATATTTTTGGTGGGGGAGATGACAAATGAGGGCGTTTTTTCGCTATGAAAAGGGCAGAGCGCTTTGAAATTCGTCCCTGCTTTTTTCATCTGGAGGTACCGTCCAGCGATATCAACGATATTGATCCGAGATTCTACTTCTTGTGTTATGGTCATATTTTGTATGAGATTTTCTTTTCTATATTTGAACAGTATAGTCAAATTATCAAAAAAACAAAAAAAAGTTTGATTTTCCAAAAAATACATGCTATTCTTTCCGCGCCTTATGAAGTTTTTATTTCTTTTTCTTACATTATGCCTTTTGGAGAAAAAATACCAGATATGTACAAAGAGCACATTCTCAAGAGTTCTCCCGAACAACTCCGACGCGAGCTCGACTCACTAGAACGCACCAAACAATTTAATACATCCGAAGCAAGACAAAAGATATATTTTGTAAAAGATAGATTGGCTGAATTATTACAAGGAAAGGGAATACAAAGAGATATACTACCTGAAAATTCAAAAAATTGGGAGAATGATCGTCTTATTGTACTGGGTACTTGTTCATTCCCACCGGGCGTCCCATATCCTGATTGATATTTACAGAGTCGATAATAATAATTATCAAATCTTATATTTTTTAATCAAAATATATTATGCCAACCAATATGGAAGCATTCATTCCGAGATTTCCTCATCCTATACAACAATGTGTTGATAGGGCTGATCTTGGTAGATTACAGGAAATTAAGTTAAATACTCAGAAGATGATCCAAGATGGACTTGATAAGAAGACGTGAGAAAATTATCTCAAAAGGGCAGAGGCTGCAGAAAAATTAGTAATCGAAGAATTTCTCCGAACAAGTCTCTTTGTGGGTAATATACAAGATAATTAACTCTGGATATTATCCAAATATATTTTGTATATTTTTTTGAGAAATACTTTTGACTTTAGGGGAGTATTGTATATATTATCCGTAGACTTACATTACTTCACATAATGTAAGTTATGTGAAGTAATGACCAGATAATATAATACGTATTCCTCTTTTTCAATCTATGAACCTCGTACGAGCTATCGATCAGTTCCTGACATATTTACGGATACACAAAAACGCGAGTCCGAAAACGATTGAACAATATGAATCGCATCTCGTGAAACTTCTTTTTTACCTTGAACCACAATTGGAATCCTTTGAAGGAAAAAGTTTGGATCATAAACTTGTTTTCCTCTTATCGCCCGAAGACACCATAAAACGAGCTGAAAAAAACGATCAAAAACGTTTTTTACTCACTAACTGCCATCTTGAACTCGAAAACGTCAAAATAGACGATTTAAATGAGTTTCGGCTCTATATAGCGGAAAAATGACTCTCTGTGAAGACGGCAAACGCCTATATGATTACTTTTCGGTCATTTTTGAAGTTTTGTCGCAAGCAAGGACTCGAATCCGTCGATCCGACTTCCATCGATCTTATCAAACAGCGCGACCGCGAAGTAACATTCCTGAGTACTGAAGAAATCGACAGATTATTCGCGGTCATCGATACCGAAACTATCCAAGGCAAACGCGACGCCGCGATTATCGAATGTATTTATTCGACTGGATTGCGTATATCGGAGCTCACAGCATTGGATCGCAATAACATCAATCTTGATACACAAGAATTCAGCGTGCGTGGAAAATGAGGAAAAATCCGTGTCGTATATCTCACCTGAGCCTCTGTTAAGCGGATACGAGAGTATCTCGGAGCCCGAGATGATACCTTCACTCCCCTTTTCCTCCGGCATAATTTCGATAAAGATAATATCAATTCAAACGCTTTACAGGATAAAGACGTTCGTTTGAGTCGATTTTTTATCACCAATAAGATTAAAGAGTACGCTCTGAGAGCCAATATCATCAAGGACGTCTCGGCTCATACCCTCCGACATTCCTTCGCCACAACTCTCCTCACCAACGGTGCCGATATTCGCTCCATCCAGGAGCTCCTCGGTCACGCCTCTATTACGACGACACAGGTCTATACCCATGTAACGAATCCAAAACTCAAAGAGATTCACAAGAAGTTTCATAGATAAAAAATCTCTCCGAAAACTCGGAGAGATTTTTTATCTTTTTACTTTTTCATAGAACCAGTATCGGTACCCAGGATCGCATATATCGGACAATATGCAAACAACCCTGTTAGGAGTGGCACGACTCCTATGAGGAGCCACATAACCTCTCTATACCCAATATACCATGCAACCAGAAGTCCTGTCCCAAGGATAACTCTTAAGAGCCTATCCATACATCCAACATTTGTCTTCATAAAAAGAAAAATTAATGAATAAACATATTAGAGATATTAGCTTCCTTTGAAGAAAGCAAACTTCCGGCGAGTAACGAAGAATCCGATGAGGGCTGAGAGTCCGAGGAGGATGAGAATCTGAGTTGGTCCGGTTTGAACTTTGGTGACTTCGGCGAAATCTGCGGACTCCCCTTCCCCATCATTACAGACTCCCTTGATAGCGAAGTCATCGAATTTCACACTGTCTTTGGCAAGGTGGATCGTGTAACTATTGGTTTTAACATTTTCGAGGAGCGTGTATTGTCCGTCAGTTCCCTTTTTGTAGACATTATATCCACTCGTTGCATCTGGTGCCGCATCCCACGTAAGGAGTGTAGATTCACCCTGGCTCGTTACTTTGAGACCGGAGATATTGGATACCATACATTTGGAAGCTGCTGCGAGAGAGATATCAAGTTCAATAATATCGGAAGCCCGCATACTTGCGAGATCCTGCCCATCCTTATCGAGACCAACGATACGGAAATACTTATTTGCCGGATCAATGTCTGGAATATACCAACTGTACGCTCCACTTGCATTCTTAATTTTACTAGCCTCAAGAGTAATAGCCTCCTTATCAAGAGTTCCACTCTCTGATCCATATTGGAATTTAAACTTTGCGAGATCGGTTGGTGCATTTTCAAGCTCAAAAGTAAATGTTACTTTCTTTGCTTCCACATTGGATTTTATATTTTTGAAAAGATTTGGAAGTTCGGTAACTTCGATTGTCTCAGCGGCTTCTTTGACGGTTGTTTTCCCGAGATCATTCTTGAGAGAGACGCTTATAGGATAACTTCCAGAACCCGTTGGTGCATTGATTGTCCCTGTATACTTCCCAGCACCTTGTTCCTTGAGAGTCTGTGTTGCATCTCCGAGAGTGACAGAGACTTCCTTGAGACCGGCATCAGCCCCTACTTCGAGATTAAGGACGGATCCAGCTGAAACATTTTTCCCCTCTTTGATTGTGATAGTATTAAAGACTGGACCACCAGCACTCATCTTGAAGGTGACATTGTCGGACTGTCCGACAATCTTATCGGTTCCGTCGAGAAGTTTTGCTTGGAGGACATTTTGTTCTTGTTCGAGTTTCTTGATTTCATAGACGAATTTGCCCGTCTCATCTGTCTGAATTTCTCCAACTTTGGTACCATTGAGGAAAACCTGAACTTTGCTATTCTTTTTTGCATTTCCGATAACCTTCACTGAATCCGATGGAATCTCAGAATTGTTATCTGGACTGATAATAGTTACGACCTCAGTTCCTTCAGTAACTGTCGTATCAGTTGCTCCGTTTGACACGGTTACTTGAGCAGAGCCTTCGAGATTATCATCTTCTGCATCAATAATTGTAACTTTCATTTTCCCCTCTTTAGTGAATGAAAGTCCTTTTGAGAAAGTCATAACTCCCTGATCAGCATTTTTAAAAGTATACCCGTCCTCAGCATATGGAACAGTTGCCTTGGTATCATTATCAACCGTTACATAAATCGTCCCATTATAATCTTTTTTAACATTCCCTGTTTTATCAAGTACCTTGACGGTCATATCTATCGCCTCCCCTACTCGCGCAGTAGATTTGATTGTAACTTCGAAATGATCTGCCTTAACAGATGTGGTCGTTGCTGTTGCAGCAAAGAGAGATGAGAGCGGAAGTATACTCACGAGAGCAAGAATAGATGCAAGGATTTTTTTCATAAAAGTAGAGAAGATAAAAAAATAGAGGTATTGCTGTTGTATAGTAGCGGAAAAACGTTTTTTTGCTAAAGAAATACTATTTACAAAATCAAATAATACGTACTAATCTATTTTAATGATATTGAAATTCTCGTATCTATTGAGGAAAGTCGGCATATTTTGACTCGTTATAAAAGTCTGACGGTCACCTATCGCTCGGAGGATATAGTCAATATGCTCAGAATCCAGTTCGGAAAAGAGATCATCGAGCAAGAGAATGGTCTTCTTTTCACTCACCGATTCGATGAAATCAATCTCGAGGAATTTGAGCCCGAGGAGAATGGTTTTATTTTCTCCTCGAGAGAGATATTCATCTGTCCGAAAAAATTCCCCATCATGTATATGGACTTGGAATGTGAAGTCATCGAGATGGGGTCCTATATAAGTGTGCCCGGTAATAATGTCGCGCTCCCGCTTCTCTCGGAGGTATGCCCGAATACTCCCGGATACATCCGCGAAATCCACCTTGGTTATGTATTCGAAACTCAGTCGGTATTTTCCCTCAAGTAACTTTTCTATCGACTCCATATGCTGGCGAATAAAATCCAGAAATTTCTTTCGATACATGTAATATTTCTCCGCCTCCTGTGTGAAAAGATCATCCCAGATATCAAGGGTATCGCTCGATACACCTCATTCTCCGATCTTTTTAAGCAAGGCATTGCGATTCCGGAGGACTTTCTGATAATTCCTCTTAACAGTCAAGAAATCCGGATACGCGAGCAACACTGCCTCATCGAGGAAATCCCGCCGGAGCGATGGACCGAGATAGAGGATATTCATCTCGAGCGGAGCAAAGAGCACTGCCTGTACCGGCAAGAGACTCATATACCGAGCCCGCGTCACTCCAGTGCCCTGCGAAAAATACTGCACTTTCTTTTCTTTCCCCATATACCCCATCCGATGCGTGTACTCAAGGTCATTCCTCATAAACGCCCCTCCGATGCTCATGAGATCGGAAGAAGTCGGGATGAGCTGAGCAAAGACCCGCCCCGGAGGTGGGAGAGTATTGACGAGGAGATAGAGTGCCTCAAGTACATTGGTCTTACCCGAGCCATTCGCTCCGACGAGGATATTTTTCTCTCTCCAGACAAAAGACATAGATTCGTGGTTTTTGAAAGCATCGAGAGTGAGGGAGGTGAGCATGAAATAATATTATGATTTTACCGAGGAAAATCAAATATTTTTTTGAATTTATTAAATGTTATCTACCACTGGAATGTCTTCCCGTACCGATCTTCTTGTCAAGAATAGTCATTGGCTGCTTTGCGGAGCTTTTCCCAGGCGTGACAGAGTCTCTGTGGAAGGAAATAACCGTCACCACTCGGTCATTTTCCCCATACTCAACCCGATCGAGAGACATCATAGACATATGAGAGATGTCCGAGAGCATGTCGCAAAAGCGAATCTGCTTCAACCATATCATCTCGTGACCACGGATTAAGTTGTCCTATCCTCTCAGATGCCTGCAGGACGATGACGGCGATCCGATTCTCTCGATCCTTCGGGAGTTTGAAACGAAAATCGGTCATCGATTGCCATTCTGATGTCCTACGGAGAATGAGATTGGGCTCTCAAATACGCGTATATATACGCTCGGCGAGGAGTGACGCACCCCAGATATTATAGTATTTCTTATTTTCTTCATAGAGACGTTTCTCATCAGCAATTCGGAAATATTGCTCCACAATAGCATCAATCTGAGTACAAAGCCCCTTTGGTATAGATTTATTTGAGATGATAACAAGGTCATCGGCATAGCGTCCATAACTCATCGTGACGGCATCGGGGCGAGTCGTATATGACGGCTGGTGGCGCTCGAGGAGTGCATTGATCTGTATGTCGATCGTATTTTGTGCGACAAAGTTGGCGAGCGTCGGACTCGTATGGGCACCCTGAGGGAGTCTCCCTTCAAAAGAGGCAATATGTGTAAAGATATCAATCGTACGCTCAAGTTCTTTATGAGAAAGATCTCTGTATTGTTTCGGGATAATTTGAAACATTTTGCGGAGACCTTCGGTGACCATTTCATTGGTGATACTCGGGAAGAAATTGCGAATATCGAGCTGATATACTGCCCCTATTTTCTCCGCTCCACGATGATAAAAAGGCTCCAATATACGTCTCAGTCCATCATATGCACCCGATCCGCGTCGGAATCAACAAACCGAATTATGAAGCGGGAGACATCATGATAAAATATGATTCATGGCTCGCTGTGCTCGACGTACGACATTGACCACTTCTCCTCCTGATTTTGGGGCGAGTATATGGCGGAGCTTCGCATAGTCATCAACTCCAGAGAGTTTCTCATCATAGACGGAATAATCCACGGGTTCATACACGGCGCGGACACTCCCCTCTCGTACAGAGCAGATATGATCAATCTCTGGTTGTATATCCTCTGAAAAAATATTGGATTCGATGCATGCATCCGGACCATCGGGCGCCTCTATTCGGCGGGTCTTCCCCGGACCCTTCGGGATGTCAAAACAATCGTACACCTCTCCTGAATCGAGGACATGATGGGCTTTTTGAAGGGTTTTCGTAAGTACTTGAATGAGAGCATCGGCGTCGTCTGGTATGGGATAGTTGTAATTCCAAGAACGATAATTACACTCCGTGCCAAGCAAACTCACGAGAAAATCAGCCGCTTGCTGATAGTCTTTTTCTGAATATGTATCGTGAGAACTTGCCGATTTCATAATATATGTCACTGTTAATGAACTTGTTTATAACAAAAAAGCGGGAAAAAGCAAATTTTTATTTGACTTTCATGGGTATTTTTCTATAATCCATCTCAGATCTGGGCTTTGCTGACCTGTGACGGTGCCGACGGCATCCGAGGCCAACAAGAAACAACTGCCCCACCTTGTAGGAGGGGTTCAGGATGGTCGTACGGACCTCGCATCCACATCAGGATGTCGCGGTTCGCACCACTGCTGATGCTTGCAGCAGGCTTGACTGCGGGTAAAAAGGCGACCGCTCGATTCGAAAAGGGAAACCTTACGAGTTCAGTGGCGTCGAGGAGTGTGCTGTAAAGTACAGCACTCTTCTCCAATTTGCCGGTATGAGATAAAAAGTATACCTCGCCAGATCTGTTTTAAAAGGGGCGACACTTCGTGTGTTGCCCCTTCTTTTTGTGTGTAATTTAACTCATAATAATGAGTTTACTGATTACAAAGAGTAGAATTCATAAAAATATAAATTCGATTTGCTTTTTTGACCCATTTCATATATACTGTGGGTACAGAGTTTGCAATATACCTCGTCTCGTACGAGGTATTTTTGCGTCTTTTAAGTTTAAGCTGACAAGAGAGTGGTGAGATATTTAATAAGTAGATCCTTCTCTTCCTTTTGCCACCGAGCAATATTTTTATAAATATGAAAATTATTTTTATCGGTAATCGTCAAGAAACGGGCTGATATTTTCATATACCTCTTTCATTGCTCTCGATGTTCTATGAAATCTATCAAATCTTGGATATCCCCATTTGAAGCGGTGGAAAGAAATTTCTGAAGTGCAGGATCAATAGCGAGTCACTTTCTTGAATTCTTAATAATTCATCTGAGCTCTATACTCTCGGTATGAGTATTATTAAAATCGAGAAATCGACATTGATTTGGATATTCGTGTGAAAGATTTATGAGTCCTGATATATGTCACCGAGTACTAGAAATAATAATATTCTTACCTTTGTCCATAAGTTTCTTGAGTGGATGTGCAAAATCACCATCCCCACTCATAAGTATTATATGTTCGTAAAGATTTTTATATTCAGCGAGGTCATATCACATTTCTGTGTCAACATTTCATTTATTTTTTGAACCATGAGATTCAAGAGGTTTGAAATAAATCAAATATTTTGAATCGCTGAAGTTTTGTTTCATGAGTTCAACCCAGTTATATTGTTCTAAATTTTTCGGATCATAAGCACCGTACACTCAAACAAAAACAACATTCGTATCCGTTTTACAGTGTTCAAGAAGTTTTTCTATATCAAAATACCACCCAACTGTATATTTTGCGTAGAAAATATTGGAATAGTCTATAAACAGGGCTGTTTTTGGTTTAAGATTGGAAAACATATCGATCTGTTATTTTTATATAAATCTTTTGAATATTTACACCATAATATTATCAATACTAATCTGATGATTGACGATCTTCTTGGGAGAACAGGCAAGAAGCTCGTCTCAGGAGATTGGGGAAAATTCCTGGTCGGTGCGAGGAATGAGTCCGGTTGCCACGATATTTCATTTGACCCTCTGGAGTTCCGATTCGGGTACTTTTGCGAGCATATCGATGTAGCCGACGATCGAATTGAGATCTTTTTGATACCGAGCAATCTCGTCTGGAGAGAGCTTCAGAGCGGAAAGTCGTGCAATATGTGTAATTTGTTCTTGTGTTAGAGACATTTTTTTATATAATCACGAATAAAGGTTATTTTGATTATATAAATTTATGGATAAAATCAAGGTCAATAATATTTTTGCGAAAATACGCTCCACGGTTTTCGGGACTCCGCTTGCCTCCGCACGACTCCGACTCAATATTGCGAAAAATATTTTCATCTTCACGGCATTTCTCTACTTCTTCTCGCTCCTCATGACCGTCGGAGGGTTTTTCCTCGGCGTTACTTCGGTGCTGGTATTTTTCCTCTATCCCATATTTGTCTTCTCGTTTCTCGCTCTGGTATATGGACTCATCGTGTATACGCTCACTGTTTATGCAGAATCCTATCTCTCACTGAGATATGGCGTATTCGCCCTGTTACTCGTTATTTTTATCGTCATAATCGCACTCCATCTCGGAGCTTATCCTTTTATCCTTTCTTTTTTATGAAAAAATTAGTCAGCCTCTCTATCGTAGTTTCAAGCCTATTATTGCTCACTTCTTGTGGTACCACCACCGATTCGAGTCTCGCGACCACTCCATTTGCCGGCGAAGGTTTCTCGATCGATGTCCCATCTGCCTGGGTCAAAGTCGAAAAAGAGGCACTCCCTATACCAAAAGAGGGTACTATTGTCTTAGCACTTACCTCAGTGGAAATTGCTTCTGGTTTTGCCAATAACATGACAGTCCTTAAAGAAAAACTCTCCGAAGCAATTACTTCCAAAAAATACAGTATCGTTAATTATGCACTCACAACAAACTATATAGATTTTCAAAAATTGAGCGAAAAAACTATCACTTTTCCAGATAATGAGGAGGCAAATCTTTATGTTTTCGAGGCAAAATATAATACTGATACCCCAAAGCAGGAATTCATCCAGACTGCAAAAATCTGTGGTGATACAATTTATCTTATTACATTTGGTCTTGCACTTAGAACTCCAACAACAGGACATGAAAATCTCATCAAGACATTTACCTGCAACAAATAATGAAACTCATCGTCTGACTCGGCAATCCCGGAAAAGAATACGTGAATACTCGACACAATGTCGGGTTTCTTTTCGTGGATTTCCTCCGCGATGCGTGGGGATTCGAGGATTGGCAAGACTCAAAATTTAAGGGGGTAGTTTCCGAATGAACGCATAACAGTGAGAAAATCATCCTCCTCAAACCGACCACCTTCATGAACCTCTCCGGAGAGTCAGTCGCAACTCTCATGAACTTCTACAAGATCCCTCGAGAAGATATCCTCGTCATCTCCGATGATATCGATATGGACTTCGGCAAGGTTCGATTCCGCAACAAAGGAAGTTCTGGATGACAAAATGGACTCAAATCCATTATCTCTCACCTCGGCTCAGACGAATTTGCCCGCATCAAAATCGGCATCGGCCGAGACGACCGCTATGCTGTCGCCGACTGGGTCCTCTCTAAGTTCACTCCCACAGAAACAAAAAACCTCCAGGAGGGGGTTTTCGTGGAGGCGGGGAATTTGGTGGAGAAGTGGATTTTATGAAAATAAATTTGACATTTAATAAATAATTATTATATAGTATATACTTTTTATTTATACTAAACTTATTACATTATGGCTAAATGAATCAATTCTAGTAGGTGAGTCGGAGATGTCCCATCAACTTCGCCAGAAGAAAGTAACATCCTCGATCGAACACCCAAGTCAGTGGATGATATTTTAGAACAAAGAGCGATAGCCGCCCTAGAAGAATTTCGATTAAAATTAAGTCAAGATTCAGATTTGAATACATTGTTACAAAAACTTCTTGAAAAGAAAAACGAGAAATCAGCAAAAGAATATATAGAATATATCTGGGATACAAAAGAGAATTACTGGCCTATAAATCCTGAAAACATGAACATTCAAAGTTATTTTGAAGCTATGTATGTTATAGAGTCTCACTATAACGGATTAATTTTAAGTATGTGAGGAAAACCTAATATACAGGTAATGTTTATCAATTCTATTATAGATTTTCTTTTAAATGTTCCGATAGTGACCGCTTTGGATATGTATGATAAACTTATCGATGCACCTGATCTTTCCGAAGAAATAAAGGCAATTTTTAGAGAAAAGAAAGAACATTATGAAGAGGATAGAAATCAAGCAGAAAAACAGAGACATGAGATGATGATGAAAGAACTAGGGAAGGTTTCCGGAAGCATTTTTACATCGATGTCAAAAAGAATTTCTAAAAAATAAATTTTTTAGAAAACAAATAAAATAGCTCCAAAAAGGAGCTATTTTATTTTACTTAAATGATTGTTTTAAACTTCAAACGCGTTCCCTCCAGAAAAGAATCCGAGGAAATCCGCTTTGAATGTTTCGATGGGTGCATCCGTTACTGACCACTCCTGGAGTCTGCGCACAAGTGCGGTCGCAACCGCTGAACGTAAACGTAACTTGAGCGCGAAGCGCTCAAGTATCGCGAGCTCACGCTCCTCGACTCGACCATCCACGAGGACAATCAGGAGGAGGTCCCAGAGTTGTCGGACACGATCTTTTGGATCTTTTGGCAAGACGAACTGGATAGTCTTGTGCTGTGCGATGATACCACGCACCTCTGTCTCAGAGATACCGAGACGCGTCGCAACCTGCATGAGCGCCTGAGCCTCCTTGTCATCCAGCTCACCATCCGCCATCGCCACAGCGATGAGGTTCTTGAGGTAGCTCTGATTCTTATCCTGAGAGGAATTACCGGAGAAAAAGTCAAAAAGTCACATAGGATGAGTGGTTATGAAAAATATGCAGAGAGTATATTGATATTATGTGGAAAATCAATTTTTAGACGAATGTAGAATTGCTTGTTCTAATTTTTTCGGCTCATCCGTACCTATTCTGTAGGTTCTACCATTTTTCAGCTTGATTTCCACCGCATCAAAACCGGAAACATTATAAATCCACATCTTGGACCATAACCATCCTCGTATTCCCCATCCATAATACCAATGATTCTTCACGGTTTTGGCGGATACTATATCATGAAGCAAGAATTTTTTCCGGAAAATACCATAGCCAAATTTGATTCGTAAATATTTTTCATCGATACGTACCTGAAGTGACCCAAAAGAAGCAAGAATAAACAGAATGAGTGCCATCGTGGCAGTAACGAGAAGATTTGTACCCGAATCAACCGATGGAGGCTCAGCAGAAGCCAAGATGTGAGCCCGTGCAAAAAGCACCAGTACGACCAGCGTAACAACTATCATTAGGTAGCCAATTTGAGTGTGTTTGTAGTTCATAAAAGGATTTTTTAGTCAAAAAAATAAAAAAAGACTCCTTCATTATATTCATTTGATTTTTTTTACAAGTGTATATACTTGCTGACATAGTATAATCAAAAAATTGTGAAAATCCCGATTCATATCTCCCGCATCATAACCACACTCCCTTCTACGCCGGGGGTATATATTATGAAGAGTAAGAAATGAGTCATCATCTATGTGGGCAAATCGGTCAGTCTCCGGGCTCGAGTGAATTCGTACTGGAGCGACGGAAAGGGGCTCAATTTTGGGAAACGATCAATGATCAAGCAGGTTGGAGATATCGAGGTTGTCGAAACTCGCAATGAGCTCGAAGCACTCGTGCTCGAGACCAATCTCATCAAGACACACCAGCCGAAGTACAATATCCTCATGAAAGATGACAAAAATCTTGCCTATATCCGCATCACCAATAGTCTTGTACCCGAGGTTGTGAAAACTCGACTGAAGAATCTGGATGGTGAGTACTACGGTCCATATGCTGCTGGAGCGAATGTAACCGAGATCATCAAAGTGCTCCGACGGATATTCCGTATCCGCAGTTGTCGGGTGGAGTTTGGGGAAAAAGATAATAAACTCGTACTTGGCAATAAATCCGGACGGAGTATTCCCTGTCTTGACTACTCTATCGGACTCTGTCCGGCGCCCTGTCTGCTCGAACCCACGAAAATAGATGATTACAATAAAAATATTGAAGCTCTCAAGCTCTTCCTCTCGGGCAAGAGTTCAGCTATCCTCGAAAATCTCCGCAACAGAATGCAACAGAAAGCCAAGCAACTCGAATTTGAAGAGGCACAGAAATTGAAGCTCCAGATCGAGCAGATTGAACGACTCGGGACCAAGCAGATTGCTCGCGACAGTATCCCCGGGGATTATGACGTCATCGTCGGCATTGAAAAGTATAGCAAGATTTTCATCGGACTCACGGAGATCCGTGATTCACACATCGTCGGTGTCCAACAATTTGGGACCGAAAATCGCCTCGGAGAATCTCTGGAAACTGTTCTCTCAACATTCCTCGCGAACCGGTATTTCACAGACTCAGTCGATCAGGACGTCAAAATCCTCCTCCAGTATGAACTCACAGATCCAGTTATCCTCACGGGATTTGTCGAACAAAAACGAGAGATCGAGTACCCACAAATCGGACCAAAAGCCGAGGTACTCAAATTCACCGAGTACAATCTCCGTTCTTATGCCGAACGTGAGGAACTCCGTTCCCTTTCAGTCAAGTCCCCCACTCGCACGACACAGATGAATATCATAGAACGACTTTGATTTTCACGAATCTCTGAAAAATGAAAAAAAGAAGTTGTGTTTGAATGCTATGATATCTCCCACACCGCCGGTCAATTCACCGTCGCATCGCGATCGGTTACGGTTAATGGTAAGTCTGACCCGAGTCGATACCGTAAGTACAAGATCAAGACGCTCGCACCTGGTCGGATTGATGACTTTGGTGCCATCCGAGAAGTGATCCATCGTCGAACTCTCGAGGGTATCGAACAGAATAATTTCCCAGATCTCATCATCATCGACGGTGGGAAAGGACAACTCTCAAGTGCACTCGAAGCAATGGAGAAAACGGCAGTATGAAGCGATACTCCCCTCCCCTATCTCTGTTCTATCGCCAAACGAGAGGAGGAGGTCTTCGTCCCGGGCAGAAAGGATTCTATCATCTTCGAAAAAGGATCCCTCGAACTCATGCTCCTCCAACGTCTTCGTGACGAGGCACACCGTTTCGCGATAGGATTTAGCCGATCAAATCGCAACAAGGCCCTCCGAAAAAATATCCTCGATGAACTGCCCGGTTTCGGTCCCACCACCCGCAAGAAACTCCTCAAGTTAGCCGGCAGTATCGACACTCTCTCGGATATCCCAAGAGATCAACTCAAGAGTATCCTCAGTGCAAGGCAGTTGGTGACATTGGAAGAACATGGACTTATATAAAAATGTATAAAAAATTTGACATCCAAGATAAAAGTCATATAAACAATACGCCACAAGATTTTTTTGCTGTTTAACTTTTTTTTGTTCTTTTTTTCCAACAACCAATAGAGGGAGGAATTATGCAGAAAAGATTGATAGGGCTAAGTTTTTTTGGGGCGTTCGTATTGTCCCTGGTCATGATGATTTGTATGCCCGCTCGCGCGGCAGATATCCCATCTGATGAAGGACTCGTTGCCATGGAAGTGTCGTCATCCAATACAACAACTCCCGTACTGGAAGCATCGCTCGATACGGCGATGATCTCCGATGTCGGAGTGTTGCCCGAGGTGAAAGAACCGGAAGTGGGAGCATCATCTGATGCGGACAGTCCGTTTGACGATGAAAAAGAAGTACTGTCGAAAGACGAGGTGCCTGATCCAATCAGGCCAATGAACGAAGTGTTCTTTTATGGCAATGACAAGGTATATGATTGGTCTCTTTTCCTAGCGGCCGATGCATACGGGAAAGTTGCACCGGATGAGGCCAAAAATGTCATCGAGAACATCTTCCATAACCTTGGCGCATTTGACCGAATTGTAAACTGTTTGCTCCAGGGTAAATGGAAAAAGGCTGGTCACAATACACTCGCGATCATGACCAATGTTCTACTCGGAGCCGGAACGACTCGAATATACGAGTCCGAAGCCAAATTCGACACGAAACCGGAAAACTTCACTCTGACGCTTGCCAGTTGGGGCTTCAAGAATGGTATGTATTTCGTCCTACCATGGTTCGGACCTTCTACGGCCAGAAACATAGTGGGTTCGGCAGGAAGCGCACTCCTCAGTCCGCAGACCTACCTTGGTTTCCCTGGTGCTGCCGCTGCTCATCTCGGAGAGATGATCAACAAATACGGCACCCCGGAACGGGATGATTATCGGCCATTACGTGAAGGTGGTGTAGAGTTCTACGATTTTGCCAAAGGTGCCTATTTCAAAAGCATCGACAACATGGCGAAGAGATAATCTGGACCAAAAACAAAAAATGGAGGTACAAAAAAAGGGGGATTACTGGGGCAAGGCGAGATTTTCTCATACTTGCCCCGTTTTTTTTGACTTTTTTTTGACTTTTTCGCATTTTCTGTATGATAGGAACGCTTCTTGTGATATTTATCCATTAATATCTCTGTATATGATGAAAAATGTCCCACATAGAAATACGGTTAGTGTCGATCTATTTGTTCGTGATTTCCTCGTGGATGATGTATGGCAAGAATTGAAAAGTTGTTCATGTGAGTACGATGATATGTTATTTGATTTAGTTTTCAAAAAAACATGGAATTCTTACGGATCAACTCTACATAACAAATGATTGACTGATTATCAAAACGGATATCGAGAAGTGGTGAGGACTGTAATAAAAGACATGTTCACAGCTCAGATAAAATCATGAACGCTTGAAAATGATGTAGCTTGCACCACACAGGATATCCTCGATAGAAAAACTACAGGAAGACATTGGACAGATGAAGATATTGATCGAATTCGAAAATCTTTCAATTGTTCGAGAGCTGATGCCATTGATATGCTCAATGGAGCCTATCATCATGAGATGGAAAATAAATTTGCTACTGCTACTGCAGACGATTATTAGTAAAATACATAGTACTATTTTGGGGATTCGCCAAGTGGTAAGGCAGCGGACTCTGACTCCGCTATCGGGGGTTCGAATCCCTCATCCCCAACCAAAAAGTAAGCAAGAACTGGCAATTTAGTGAAACTTAAGTAAACACGGGACTATCCGTGGATTCGAAGTTTATGCCCGGAGGGGTAAATCCCTCATCCCCAACCAAATGAAATCAAAAAATCCTCGTTGTAAAACGGGGATTTTATGTTTCAATAATCAAAAATATATCTTCCGTCGTGCTGATTAGAAAATTACACCCGCTTTGGGATATCATACTGTTCATATTCCGACAAAAGTTTCTTGCCATAGACGATCCTACTGAATATCTCTGCCGAAAGTTTCGCACCATTGAGTCCATGATGTGGTTTGATTTCACTTGGAAGTCATACAAAATTCGCAGAATAATCTAAATTTATTCACGAAGCATTATCTTTCAATGGATAAGGAATGTTGTGCTGAAGATGGTAATTAATAACGAGAGAATGAATATCAATAGTCCTATATCCTCAACGTATGAGTCAAAAATTATGTTCTATCCCCTCTTTATTGCCATTTTCTTCAAGAAATCGCACATCAAAATATCCAACATTTTGTCATAAGAGTGTTTGTTCTTGTACCCCTGATCTCCATCCCATAAAGCTCATCATAAGATCCCCCACCGATTGTTTCGTCCTCTCCATGATCTGCTCTCTCGTAAATCCGTTGACCTCCAATGCCCGATCTTGAACAAGTGCTCACTCAAGCATCTTGCATTCTTCATAAAATTGATTGGTCGGATTTTCAATCTCTATGGCTCATAAACTCACAATAGAGCCAGTATATGGATCTGACGAAGAGGTTTCAATATCGAAGGCTATCATGAGATATATTAGTTAAGTTTTGTAAAATACTATTTACATAGTACAGAAATATGATTGAAAATTAAAAAATTTCTACTTTTTCTTATACGTCACAAAATCAAATTCCTCAAATTCTTCTCGATCTATCTCTCTAAAATCATTTGCATATGACGGAAAGAACGTGTCGCCGTCATATTCCTGCTTGATGAGGGTAATGTCGAGAATATTGGCGAATCCGAGGGATTGTCGGTAGATTTCTCATCATCCGATGATGAAAATCTCTTTGTTGTGTTTTTGTGAATCTTTGATGGCTTCCTCAATAGAGGAATATACTTCACATCCATCCGCGATATAAGATATATCTCGTGATATGATAACATTAATCCTGTTTGGAAGAGGTTTCCCAATGGATTCGAATGTCTTCCTCCCCATAATAATAACATTCCCGGTGGTGAGCTCTTTGAAATGTTTGAGATCTTCTTTGTAGTGCCAGGGGAGAGTATTATCGATACCGATGACTCTATTTTTTGCTGTCATGGCAGCTATGATGTGTATCATAATTACGATTTTTTAGAATCAGCACAGTTATAGCATTGATTTTCGACATCCTTTTTATCCTTGAATGTGAAGTCTTTTTTGACCTTGTCATCGAAACCTCCGATATTGGCAATCTCAGCCTTGAGTGCTGGATGTGGATCATAGTTTTCTAATGTGATATCTTCCAGTGTGAAATCGTCTATATTTTTTATGAGCAGATTGAGTTTGATGGTCGGGAATGGTTTTGGTTCTCTCTGAACTTGTTCTCGGACCTGATCCATATGGTTGGAGTAGATATGCACATCTCCGAAAAAATGCACGTAATCTCATACGGGCAAGCCAGTAACCTGCGCAACCATGAGGAGCAATAAGGCATAACTGGCGATATTGAAAGGCACACCAAGGAAAGAATCTGCACTTCTCTGAAACATTGCAAGATTGAGTTTCCCATCGGTAACTGCAAACTGAAAGGTTGTATGACAAAAAGGAGGAACTTCGCTTTTATTCCCCTCTGATGCCATTGCATAGATGAAATCAGGGTTCCATGCGGACACAACATAGGATTTTCTATTTGGATTCGTCTTAAGACTGTCTATGACCCATGCCAATTGATCAATCTCTCGACCATCGCTCGCAGGCCATCTGCGCCACATCCTCCCATATATCGTGATGAGATCTCACCATGTTTTTACAAACTCACTATCCTTATCCCCCTCTTTGAGTTTTGCTATGAAATCTTCTTGAGTCATATCCTGTTCTGGGGCGTTCTTCAGACAGTACTTATGATATCGCTTCCATGCCCACTCATCCCAGATATGGACATTATTATCCACGAGGTATTTGATATTCGAATCTCATTTGAGGAACCAGAGGAGCTCCACGATGATTCATCGATGGAATACTTTCTTGGTTGTCAAAAGTGGGAATCCTTTATTGAGATCGAAACGTATCTGTCGCCCGAACACTGAACGGATAAACGGAGGAGTTTCTCATTTTTCTGCGTATTGCTGTAGTACTTCTGGAGTGAAGAATAATGCCTTATCGGATCCATTTTCCATGATATCTTGCAAGAGATCAAGATATTGATATTCTGGGTGAGTCTTTGTAGTCATAAAAGGTAAAATTTAAGAGATACTTATTCTTTTGGGATATATGCCTGCCAATTTTCGTTATGATACCGTCCGGTGAGATCGTATCCTTTCTCTGGGATGCTCGTCATTTGAGAGAAGGTAAGTTGTCCTATCGGCATCTTGGGACGGAGAATAATTGGTACATTATTGAGATTACTGAGCTCGAAGACGATATTGAGGAAGTGACCGGGATTGATAATACCGGCGGTATTATGAACGATGAGTCCGATGCGTGCAAGAGAACTCTTCCCAGAGAGCTGTATAAGATATTCATTTGACCCGAAATGATCATAAGAGTGTCCGAGTACATTGGCTCCGGGATGGAGGACGAATTGCTCATCATCTTTCAGAATAATCTCCTCATACTCTGGAAGTATTTTATTGACTGGATCGATAAAAGGTGCCTGATGGTTCTTGGTGACAAGGAATTTGTTGCCAAGGAGGATATCATAACTCGCCGGATTGAGTCTCGCGACATCGAAGTCCGAAAGAGTTACTTTCCCGGCCTTTACGGCATCGATTATATCACGATCAGAAAGATACATAAAAATGAATTAGTTAATAGTAAAGACATTATCTGTCCCATAGTAATCACGCCAATTGGCATTATAATGAGCAAACATTCGTTCGAGTCGATCCTGTGGGAGCTCGCTGAATCCGAGGGATTCTATGAGAGATCGGAGATCTTTTTTGATGGTTTCTATTTCATCAGCACTCTCGACGACTCGCTCAAATTCGGCAAGATATCCGTATCCGGCATTTTTATCGATACAAACGGTTGTATCTCCATATGAGTATTCTTTCCTCTCACGTGACCACTTCGCCTGAAATTCAAAGCCTGCGTCGAGGAGAATCTGATCGACTACGTCAATCTGAGTCCCTGGGAAATCCATTTCCCATTCGATTCGAGCCGTTCCGTTGGAACTCGTCGTATCATCGATTGATGCTTTGATAACAAGGATAGTTTTCCCATCAACATAACGAGTACGAACCGAGAGTTTTTTCCCCGCTTCGACGATATGATGAAAGCTCGCTTTTTTATCAGCAGGTATACCTTCACTGATCAATTCCTCGAGCTTGACCATGTCTCCACCGATGAAATAGTGATTAAGTTGGGCATTTTGACCGGTCAAAATGAGCGCATCTCCCTTGGATTGGAGACGTGACATAAGTCGGTCCTTTTCGGCAGATGTACCGAGGAGTACCTTGATCTCGATTTCGTATTGTGAAGCCATGATTATAATAATGAAAAAGTAAACGTATAGAGTATATCGAAAATCCCAAAAACACAAATTTATTTCATCTCGAGGAGTTTCGCTTCGCGAAACTCGGGCATAGAGATTTTGATACGCTCGACGAGTCGATCGAAAAGGTAGTAGTCTTCGTCCTCAATCTTGAGAGTCAGCTCGACTCGGGAGAGATTATCTTCGATCTTGGTGACGCGAATCTCTTCGATATTGATATTCATCGGATAAAATATATCCGTGAGGTTGTGGAGCACTCCGATTTTGTCCTCGAAGATCATCTCTGCTTTGAGAGTAAATCCCTGCGGTGGTATCCCGACCCAAGAAACCGGGATATATCGGTCGAAATCGGTTCGTTTGAGCGATGGGCAGATGACACGATGGATCGTCACTCAACTCCGATTCATATACCCGACCACCCTCTGTCCGAATTTGGGTTCACAACATTTGGCAAGTCGATATGGGATGTGTGTTTCTCCTCCGATGATGAGCTCGGGATTTTCTCATGGTGTTTTGGATTCGTCTATCTTTTTTTCTTTCTTCTTCTCACTCTGAGACTCTCGTATATTTTGAAGCTCTACGGTCTTGTTTTCGAGTATCCCTCGGATGACCGAAGATGGCTTACGAGAGAGATTCCCGAGTTGGAGGAGGATATTTTCTTTACCTTCGGTATCGAGCACCTGATCATCGACATGTTTGAGAATAGAAAGATCTTTGTCGAGAGTTTTTCCGAAGTTCTTGAGGAGGTACGCATTGAGGATGAATTTCCCTTTTTCGATGAGCTCGTCTCGATTGGATCGATTGATCTGCGCTTTGATACACTCCTTCGCTCGTGTAGTCTTGACGAATGAAAGCCAGGATGCGAGCGGGAGTTTGTTTTTATCAGTCACAATCTCGACACTCTCTCCGTTGTGGATCTCATAATCGAGCGATACGACTCGTCCGTTGACTCGGGCGATGACGGTATGATCCCCGATGTTGGAATGGATTGCGTAGGCGAAATCGATAGGAGTCGATCCTTTTGGTAGGACCTTGATATCTCCGCGGGGCGTGAAGGCAAAAATACGATCATCGAATACCCCGATTTTCATCTGACTCATGAATTCCGAATCTTCAGATGTATCGAGGATCTCCTTGAGTTCTGCGACCCAGTAGACATCCTTGGCATTTTTTGATGAACCCGTCTCGGAATAGGCAAAATGGGCGGCAACCCCGATCTCCGCTTGACGGTGCATATCGAGGGTCCGGATCTGTATCTCGGTCGGTTGTGTACGAAACTCATGAAACAAACCGACGACAGTCGTATGGATACTCTGGTAGCCATTCTCCTTCGGGAGAGCGATATAATCTTTAAACCGCTTCGGTACTGGTGTCCAGACCGTATGAATCGTCCCGAGTACATCATAACAGTGATGCACGGAATCGGTGATGATCCGGAGTGCGAAAAGGTCGTAGAGATCTCGAACCTGTTCATATCCCTTGCGCTGCATCTTCTTGTAGATACTCCACGGAGATTTGACACGATAGGATATATCGATAACCGGCACCCCCTCTGGGAGGGTCGTGAGGATGAGATCTTTGACACTCGAAACGAACATCTCCTGCTCTCACTTAAAAGCATCCAATTCTGTCCGGATGGCAGTATATTCTGCTGGATAAAGGATCTTGAAACATTCATTTTCTAGCGCTTCCTTGAAGTCAAAGATACCAAGTCGATCGGCAATCGGTGCATACACATTGAGTGTCTCGAGGGCGATACGTTCTCGCTTTTCTTTATCGGGATGGAATTCGATCGTCCGCATATTATGGAGACGATCCGCGAGTTTGACGAATATAACGCGGAAGTCCTCACTCATCGCGATGAACATCTTTCGGAGACTTCCGACTGTTCGCTCCTCTCCACGATATCGCAAATGCGAAAGTTTCTCCATCCCCGCCGTGATATACGCCACCTCATCCCCGAATACCGCACGGATATCCTCTACCGTCCGAGGTGTATCCTCCGGCACATCGTGCAACAAACACGCCTGGATCGTAATCAGGTCCGGTTTCAAAATCAAAAGTTCCTTCGTCGCCTCAACCGGATGGATGATATACGGATCCCCCGACTTCCGCAACTGCCCCTCATGCGCCTCTCTCGCATACACATACGCCTTACGAATCGCCTCCGCAATCGTCGCCCGATCCACCCCCGTCATATACTCAGCCACACGCTCGATAATAGACTCGATGCACATATCGATAGTTGTATAATTAGGAATGGTTTCTGGTATTTTTGCTAAGGCCATACGAAAAAATCGGTATTTTCAAGAGATATTCTCTCCAGTATACCGATTTCGGTTGTTTTTTCAATAGGAAATTTTTTAATGTCCTCGCTCTTGTATTTTCGCCAAAATTCCATCAACTACCGATATTCCATTATGGGCAATATCATCGAAAACCGCAGCCATACGATCCACTTTTCATTCTGGCACTATTCTTTCTCACGTTTCAATATCTATATATAACCATCTACTACTGTGATTTACATGTACCTCCAATGCTTCTTTCCCTTCATATATAATTCTTTCTCAAATTTCAACTATAGTGTCATCCGTTCATGGAATAATATCTCCGATTCTAAGAATATCTTTTTTTCTGTCTTTTATTCGTTTCATGATATCAACAACTTCGGTTCCTGGTATTTTAGCAAAAACAAATGCTGCTCCATCATGGTTTTCCTGATTTCTTGCTCGTGTTCGTAAACTTCTTTTTATATTTTCTTTCCCCTCTTCCCTCTTCTCCATTTCTTCTATTTTTCCTGTTTCATCATCAATATATGCATTTACATACTTGTCATATGATCCATCTGCATTTAATTGTCCAACAAGGAAATATCCCATCTCCAACATATTTTTTATGGTTATTTTCTCTTCTTTGTCAGCTATAGAATCATCGAGCCTATAGTAATAGGACTGAGGAATATAAGTAGAAATTTTTTGTATATTCTCGCTTATTTTGAAATCAGTATTAGAGGTAAAGAGTGGCATAAGCTATTTGGACAAAGAAATATAGAACATAGTAATTCACCTATTTATACTCAGATTCACATAATGTCAAATTTATTTTCTGGGTGGCTGGCTATATTCGCTCTATTGGGGCGATTCCGAGGTGCATTTTTTTGATGCCGCGACCCTGGCCGAAGGCGATTTCTCCGATGGGTCCGGAGAGTGAGACAATGGTCCCGACGCCGAACTCGACATGACTGATGCGGTCTCCGAGGGTAAACTGCGATGGATCGTTGGAAGTGAGCGAGCGTTTCTCGGGTGTTGGTTTGTCGGAAGTTGCGTGGGTTGGAGTGTCGAAAGTGATGTGAGATGATGATCCGGATGTTTTGAACGGATTGCGGAATTCGAGGGCTCGGACTTCGGTGTATTCTGCGGGGATCTCCTTGAGGAAGCGCGATGCCGGATTGGCAGAGTAATTCCCGAAATTGTAGCGTTCTCGGGCTCGGGTGATGAAAAGGTTCTTTTTGGCACGAGTCATGGCGACGTACATGAGCCGTCGCTCCTCCTCGATCTCTCGAGGTTCCATGAGGGTACGAGCATGCGGGAAGAGTCCCTCCTCTGCTCCCGTGATGATGACATTTTCGAATTCGAGTCCTTTGGCGAGGTGGATCGTCATGAGTGAGACGAAGTCATTCTGTCCATCCTGATCCCGATCCGCGTCCGTGATGAGGGCGATTTCTTCGAGGAATATCGAGAGTGCTTCGCGTGCCTCCATCCCGTTGTATCGTGATGCCATGTTGGCGAATTCGCGGAGATTTTCTTCCTTGGATTCTGTTTCTCATTCCCCATACTCATGGACGAGATAGTCCTTGTATGCCGTTCGCTTGATGATGAACTCCATCGTCTCTGGGATAGAATGCTCTCATAGATACTGGTTCAGTTCTGTATAGAGAGCACCGAAACTCGCAATCCCCTTTCGGGCCTGCGGAGTCAGTTCGGTCATCCCCTCGATATGTTTGATGACTTCGATAAATGAGGATTGTTCTCGGTGAATCTGCGCCAAAAATGTTTCCACAGACTTCTCCCCGATCTTGCGACTCGGCGTATTGATAATGCGACGGAGACTAATAGTATCGTAGGGATTGAAGAGGAGGCGGAGGTACGCGAGAATATCCTTGATTTCTTTACGTTCATAAAACCGGACTCCTCCATAGATCTTGTACGGGATTCCATTACGAATGAGCGATTCTTCGATGAGTCGAGATTGACTATTGGTTCGATAGAGAACCGCCCAGTCTTTGAAGGAACTGCGGAAAAACTCGTTCTTCGAGTTTAAATCTCCGCTTCCTCATTCGTCGTACTGACTACGTACGCCTCATTCCGGTTCTCGATTTGCACTCGAATTACTTCGTTTTTGCACAGTTCCGAAATTTTCATTTTCCTTTATCAACTTCGTCACCATCTCTGTCTCCTGTTTCTCGCTGAGCGTTTCTATGACAACAATCTTGGATCCTTCAGGATTATCAGTCCAGAGGGTTTTGTCGAGGGCTTCTCGGTTGCATTTGACGACCGCGTTGGCTCCGGCGATGATATTTTTGGTGGAGCGATAATTTTGCTCGAGTTTAACGACCTGAGAACCCGGGAAATCTTTCTGGAACGAGAGAATATTTTTGATATTGGCTCCTCTCCAACCATAGATCCCCTGCCAGTCATCGCCGACGACCGAGAGGTTATGGTGACGAGCAGCAAGGAGTTTGATGATCTTGTACTGGATATCATTGGTATCCTGATACTCATCGACGAAGATATATTGGTAGCGGTCTTGGAGACGACTGAGTACTTCGGGTACGAGGAGGAGGTCATGCATCCGGAGGAGGATATCATCGAAATCGAGAGCCTTGTTTTCGGCAAGTCTTTTCTCGTATTCGATATAGATATCCCGCACCATGGAGTGGAAATAATTGTTCACGAGATTGTCGTATTTACCCGCAGAAATACCCTGATTCTTCGCCTGGCTGATCGCTCCGATAACCGAACGGGGTTTGATCTCTTTTTCATCGAGATCACGCGCCCTGATGATACTCTTGATGAGTTTCAATTTATCGTCCTCATCATAGATCACGAATCCGGAATCATACCCGAGGTGCTCGATAAACGAACGCAAGAAAAATATCCCCACCGAATGGAATGTCCCGACGAGTGGCATCCCGATCGAACGATACGGGTTCACATTCGTCATATCCCGACCGAGCTTCTGCCCGAGTCGCTCGCGCATCTCACGAGCCGCCTTATTGGTGAATGTCACCGCGAGGATGCTCTCTGGAGCGATCCCCCGATCCTGCACCATCACCGCCATACGCTCCGTCAGCGTATGGGTCTTCCCTGCCCCAGCACCAGCCAGGATAAGGAGCGGGCCGTCCAAGTGATCGACAGCCTGTTTTTGAGATGGATTGAGCATTTTTTGAAATTATTTGATTAGAGATTTAGAGTACATTCCGCATTGCCGCGATATTGAAGGCGTAGTCCATCTTGAGGGATCCAAGGATACCGAGGTATCCTTCTTTTCATTCGATATCGATTTTCTTGACGATCATGGCACAACTCTCGAGATCGGGGATAATATTTTCCTCTCCGATGAAAACCGAAACTTTGTCTCCGACATCGAGATCCTCGAGGAGGTCGATGAAGTGGTATTTGTTTTCGAGGACTTTAATAATATTATAGACCTCACTCCCGAGAACGGGTGTGTGCTTTTCGAGGAAGTTAGAGAGTCCGAGATAGTAGTTGGCCCCGAGCGATGGGATGCAGGCAAAAGTGATCTCTCCGGTGATTTTCATGAGTCTCGAGACGAGCGTATAGAGCGCATCGTCGACTCGACTCTCTTCGAGTACACTCGTCACTTCCTGCTCCGCCTCGATGAACACCCCGGGCATATGTTCCATAAGATAGTCGACAAATACCCGAATCCCCCGAGTCGTCGGGAGACGACCGGCGGAATTGTACGGCTGAAAGATGAGTCCCATTTTCTCAAGCGCCGCCATGTCATTGCGGACTGTCGCACTCGAAACCTGGAGATCGTACTTCTTGAGGAGCGCTTTGGACCCCATAATATCCCCCGTCTGGATATATTCCTCGACGATGAGCTTAAGAATGTGAATCTTCCGGTTATCAATCTTTTTCATATTTCAGTAATTGATTATTTCTTCTCAAATTTAAACCCGCAAACGGTACAAAACTTCGCCGTTACAAATGTCTCTTGTTTGCACTTGGGACACGTCTTGTACTGGTGGTATCCACAAAACGGACAATATATCGCTCCGCCTATGACATGTTCTGGGAGATGTTTACCACAACCCTGGCAGTCTCCATGGGAGATTCTCTTCTCATTGAGACGGTCTCGAGAGAATATTTTCTTTTGGATGATATAGATAACCAGCATCCCAATCAATATTCCGACGAGCACAAGGACGTAATACCAGAGTGCGAGGAGCTTAAATGAAGCGAGGAAAGTAAGGAGTTGTTCTATGAGTCTCTTTGGGATAATCTCAAAAATGGCTTCGAGAATCTTCCAGAAAATCGGGATGAAGGCGATGACCACGAGATGTGAGGATATGAAACTCTGGACTCCGGAGTTTTTCCGGATACTTCGAGTATTCCAGAAGAGGAAAACGAAGAAGAGTGGTAGTAAGAAAGCGAGCTCCATCAAGAGCTTCTTGATCGGATACCAGAACTCTGCGACAGCGAAATCATGTTCGAGGAGTTTCTGTTTCTCGGCATTGTTCCCGAGGACATATTCCCAGATACCTTTGAATGTAGTATTTGCAAGAATCTGAGATTGGATGCTCTGAATCTGCCTATTATAATCCGCTAACTGGGTTTGTTTCTGGGACATCTCCTGTTGCATTTTGAGAGCTTCTGACTCCATATTCGCAATCTTCTCAAGCACCGCCGTATCATAATTTTGTTTCAGGTTATTAATCTCATATTGGAGGGTATCTCTCTTCTGTTCGATAGTATAGAGGGTCGTATAGAGCGTATTGATATCAGAATTTTTTGCATTGATTACGTCGAAATCCTCCTTAATCTTCTGACACACCGGATGGATTTCCGCAATCGATATCTGATTGTAATCGTATTTCTCCGATACAAATGGCATATTGTACACGACATTATTTCTCACGATATTGATCTTCTCGCTGTCCGATTTCTGATCCGCTCATACAACCATATCACGACAATTGTACGGGATATACTGGTCCAGAGTCGGGAGTTGTGCCGTATGATCCGCAAGTCCTGTGAAAATCGTCACCAGCATGAAGATATCCAAGAAAATCACCGCCACAAAAGCCAACTTACTCAGCGGCTCGCTCTCACCAATCTGTGTCAACTTGGTCCAGAGTTCACTGAACTTATCCTTCAATGAAAATGATATCATACATAGGTTGGATAAAAGAGTAAAAAAACTCCCTCTATTTATATCCGTGGATGAGGTTTTGTCAAAAGAAAAAAATTCCCGAACATGTTCGGGAATTTTTGGTGAGAATAAGTGAGATTATCCCATAATTCAAGCAACTGCTCCTTCTGTTGCTGGAACGAGAGTGCTAACTTCTCCGGAAGTATCAAGAACAAGATTGCGTACTTCTGGACCCTTTGGTGTATCTTTTATTGTAAATATTACCTTTGCTCCTTCTGGAAGCTTTGAAAACTCCTCGTTTAAAGCAAATAACTGCCGAGGACTTTTATCCTCAGGATCAAAAGAGGCGAGACTAAAAGGAGAAAAGAAATAATCTTTTCCATCTTCGGCAGTAATAAAACCGAAACCTCTACTATCTCTACCTTCCTTCATTACTTTTATAAAACCCTTCATTTGAGATCCCATATTATCAAGACCTCCTTCTAATTGTTCTACTGCCATAAAATTTAAAGATAAAAAATAAAATAACTCATTTAGCGTATCATAAAAAGAAAAATAATGCAAGAATTTTTGTTCTTGATTCCTATACTATACCATATCTCGAAACTCCTGTGCTATCCTTACTGCTTTTGGTGTTGTTTTTCCTTTCTCGGCATATTCCAACATATATTTTTCTGCGATACTATTTCGTTTTTTCTTATCGGCTGCACTTATGGTTCCTGGACTGTCGGTTACTGTTTCATCTGGCCACTGTGTGTACAGTGAATATAGCCATGCGAGATCTTCTTCATCTATTACTTCTGGTCTCGTCTCATAGAGATGTCGGATAAATTTCTTTGATCAAACTTGTGGAGCCTCAGCATTCCGTATAGCCTCAATCAGTGCTGTCATTCCAGCCTCGTCTCTTTCAAAGTTCGCAAAAATCCGAAGAATCCAATCCTCGTACGAGATATTTGTCTCTTTGAAAAGAAGATTCTTGAGTGGATTCGTATGAAGCGATAGATTACTGCTTTTTGAAATTACGTAGTCATTTACTAATTCAAAATACCAAAGCATTCGTGCTTGTGTTTCCGGAGATTTTTTCATAAAATCCTCCATATAATCCCGGAAAACAATAATATCATTTCCAGAAAGAGCCTTGTTTTGTAATCAGGCAAAAAGTGTCTGTAATTCTATAATTTCCGCTTTAAGTTCTGGTATATATTCCATATTCATCATCATGGTTTGGATATTTCCATAATTCTGACCAAATTGTTCTCCATAAATCTTCATAGCCGCTTCGATACTACCCTCGAGTTTACTTAACTTCTGAAGCATTCTCTGATCATCCAGTAACTCGGTGTTCGTATCCAATATCCATGCGACCGTATCCCTTGCCTGTTGTTCGATGGCTTGATATTCTCGGTATTTTACATTCCGTCCGTCTTCCGGATTCATTCATTTTAAAAAAGCATCTCTGAGCAACTGATCTGCTTCAGTAAGTGGGGTCGTAGCGGTCTCCCTTGTCGCATCTCCACCTTCTACGTTAGCTCCGCCTTTCGGATGCATTCATTTCAAAGAAATCATAAAATTTAAGATGAAAAATTAAACTATTTCTCGATTATATCATAAAAACGTGATTTTGCAAATCATTTTGTTGGTCTTTGTGGTCTTTTCTTTTGCACAAACGGGAGAAATTTTTATAATCTCATGAGAATGTATTTGAAAAACTTGAGATTAAACCCATGGACGAAACTCAAAATACTATCATCAATGACCTCTTCCTGGCGGAAGAAGGTGAGGATACCCGAGTGGTTGATGTGCTTGGATTTTTCCCAAGCATTGAGACGCAGGTGGTGTGTCATAATAATGCGAAGGTGTTCACGGATATGCGAGAATGAGTGGGGCCGAAGATTGATCTGACGGTGAAACCGATTCTCCAGATCAAGAAACTCAACAAAACTCGCCACCTGGGTGATCTCTACGATCCGAAGATTTTTAGTCCGACATTTCTCTCTATTCTCTCAAAAGATCGCATCTTCCGACCGAACCCGCTTATCGCCATCGATCCGCTCGGTGAGGTTCGTCCGAATACGCTTGATGTTCGTGCTCTTGAAGAACTGCCGATAGCTCGCACCTATCCTGATCTCTATTATCTCCCGACGCCACTGAGTCGCAAGATTAAACGATATGTCCGTCGGCATCGGAAGCAATTGGCGATGGGCGGAGTGGTTGTCGCGAGCCTTTCAGTCTCGCTCCTCCTCCTCGGCATATCTGCCAAGGGGTATATCGAACGTGGCACGATCACGCAATATAACCGACTTGGCGCTCTCAAAGAGATACGAAATATCGATGACTTCCAGAAGGAGGTCATCGATATCCGGAATGATTTCGGGACGATTTCGTTCCTCTTTAGTCCTTTTCGTATCCTGCTCGACAATAGTCTCATCTCCAACGATACCGTCCATCTCGCGGACAATGTCATCTCCGGAGGACTTTCTCTCTCGGAAGCCTTGGAGCAAAGCACAGAGCTTGGAAATACTCTTATGCAAGAGATTCAAAAAAACGGAAGTGGAAGCCTTTCGCTCGATACGATTGGTAAAAGTAACGTAAAAATCACAGATTTTCTCCGGACAAACCGTGAGGCACTCGAGAGTATCGACCGAGAGCTCGGGAAAGCGCTCACCTATTATGCCGGTATAGAGTCTCTCGGCAATAGTGCCCTCGACGATAAATTCCAGAAAAATGTCGCATCATTGCTCGGTGTCAAACAGGTTCTGTCATTTTCGCTCGCTCATTTCGACGATGTCCTCGCTCTCCTCTGAGACGACAAGCCGGAGCGGTACATGATCCTCAATCAGAACCGCGATGAGCTCCGTGCCAATGGGGGATTCCCAGGGAGTATCCTCTCATTTGAGCTCTACAAAGGGAGACTACAAAAGTTCGAGAAACACGATGTCTATGATTATGACTGGAAACTCTATCCGTATAAAGAAAAACCGCCCGCTGGACTCGAATGATACAGCGACAACTACGGGATCCGCGATGCCAACTACTATCCGGATTTCCGGGATTCTATGAAAAAAATTGGCTTTTTCGTAGAAAAAGCGGGATTCTCGAGTGTGGATACGATGATCGCCATCAATCAGGGGATTATCATCGATCTGCTTGCCAAATACGGACCTGTCAAGATGCCTGAATACAATCTCACCATCACAGCAGATAATTTCTCTCTCGTCATGTCGACTCTCGTCGAGGCTCGTATCTTCCCATACAAGAAACTCGATACCGCTCATACGTACCAGTCTCCCAAAGAATTCCTCTTCCGATTCATGGATGCATTCAGCAAGCAACTCCTCGAAAAACGTGACTTCTTCGGATATCTCACAATCTTGAGTGAACATTTCCGCAATCACGAAATCCTCATCGCTTCCAACAACCCCAGAACCGAAGCTTTTATCGACCAATTTAAGACAGACGAGTCCTGGCAAGCGGATGAAGGAAACTGGATCTATCCAATTTTTACCTCGCTCAGTGCCAACAAGTCGGATCGCTATATGCAACGTACACTCAATGTAAAGACAGAATCCATATCCGGCTGTACCGTTCACAATACTGTCAAACTCACCTCCGACCACGCAATCACCATCGATGAAACAATCAAAACTCGCAAGCTCCTCTATGATTTCAGTATCACGGATATCAAAGAGCAAGAGCGACTCCTCTTCATCGAAGGAAATGGCCCCAACAAGCAATATATCCGTTTCCTCGTACCTCGAGATTCTGTGCTTGATGCAGGAAGCTCCCTCAAGACCGAGACTGGAACGGACAATTATACGATTTTCTCCACTCGCCAAGATACCGATCCGATGAAACAATCGACCCTCAATTTCGGTTATACCTCCAAGATCCCGAATTGTACGACTCCTCTAAATTCATATAAACAGCCCGGGCTTGTAAATATGGAAGTTGTAAAACAATAACCCACTCAGTCTATGTTCTCCCCTACTCTCATCAATACCCCCACCTCATTTGATCTCCAGAAAAAACTGGTGGATCTCATTTTTGAGAGCATTGGGACGACAATCCCCATCCCTCAGTCCGGCACGGTGAATATCGCTTTCATAGAAGACGATGCCATACGAGAATTGAATGCAGAGTACCGTGGTATAGATGCAACCACAGATGTGCTTTCATTTCATTATTTCGAGGATTACAGCAGTGTCCCTCCGGAAGAAATCGCCGGAGAAATCGTCCTTTCTGAGTCTCGAATTATGAAGCAGGCAGGAGAATACAAAAATACTCCGGAAGCGGAATTTGCCAAACTCCTCATCCACTCTACATTACACCTCCTCGGATACGATCACGAAACAGATGAGGAATATCAGGCTATGCACCCTCAAGAACAAAAAATCGAAAAAATTCTTTTGGAAAAAATCGGGATGACGATATATTAAGAAGTAATGATGAGGATATATTTTTTTTCTGTAGGTCACGAGGACTGTTTGAATCCCGACTATGCGAAGCATAGTGGTTGAGTTCCGCAGTGACTGAAAGAAATAAATATATTCTATATAGTATTGTTTATTTTTCTTCCATGCTTGCTAAAAAACCTAAAATCATCATCAAAACTCCGGAACAGATCGCGGGGATCAGGAAGGCGTCACAACTCGCAGCAGCGACACTCGATATGATCACGCCGTACGTCAAGCCGGGCATCTCAGCGGAGGAGCTCGATCAACTCTGCAATGCCTATATCCTCGCACACGGTGGCAAATCCGCCTGTATCGGATACCATAACTATCCGCGATATACTTGCATCTCCCTCAATGATACCATCTGTCATGGGATACCAGAAAAAAGTATAATCCTCAAGGAGGGGGATATCGTCAATGTCGATGTCACTGCCATAGTCGACGGATTTTTCGGCGATACCTCCCGGATGTTCGCTGTCGGCAAGGTCTCCAAAGAACGAGCGAATCTCATCGAGATGGCTCGAGTCTGTCTCGAAATCGGGATGCAGCAGGTCTATCCTGGGAATCGATTCGGGAATATCGGATATGAGATCGCCCGACACGCCGAGCGACACGGCTACAGCGTCGTACGAGAGTACACTGGACATGGAGTCGGGATTGCATTCCACGAGGAACCCTATGTATACCACAAAGCGCTCAAAAACTCCGGAGACCTCATCGAAGCGGGGATGATTTTCACCATCGAACCCATGATCAATCGTGGTGCCCATCATACCAAACTCCTCAGTGACAAGTGGACCGTCAAAACCAAAGACGGAAGCGACTCCGCTCAATTTGAACATACCATCCTCGTGACTGAAGGTGGATATGAGATTTTAACGGTTGCATAATATGAACTACCCTTCTGTTTTCTCACTCATACGACGCCATTCACTCCCCTCTCTCTGAGGGGATTATTCTCGTGATATCCGAGGTATTGTCGAGAATATCCAAGAGAGGCTCATTGTGGTATTCTGACCAACCAACACGCTCGCCTATTTCGAAGATGGGAAAATACAATTTCAAACGGAATGCGTCACTGGTGCAAGATGATTCTGAAATGAGCCAGATTCATGTTGTACACCAACCGGACTTCATCAGATAGATAATTTTATCTGAGATGGGTGTGATAAATATCAGAAATTTCAGGCACGCATCCCGACAATCATAGAAACTCCACCAAAATTATGAGAACGTAAGTTTGGTATTTATGGGCGTATACTAACCCTCAACGGAGCAGAAACGATCAATCAATCAACCAAAAGTCGCTACATTTACATACATGGTAATATTCATAATTGGTATTGGACCGATTCTGTCAAAAATCTCCGACTATCTTGAGGTTGTATCGGTCTCAGACTCGACGAAATGGTAGAGCTCTTCGACCTCGTCAAAGTGGTACAAGAACGGGTATTTGTATATATTATCGGAGACGAATCGAGTAGAGCGATGAGTAAATAGGTTGTTTTTTTGCAAAAAAAGATGAAGTATGGTAGGATGAAAGAAGTATATCCTATTATTTTCATATGGCAGAAAATCTACAAGATTCATACATAGCCGAGGTCGCCAATTCTGATAAAGATCAGAAAGTAAATTCGAGCGAACAAATTGCTCTCAAATTTCTGTCAGCAAAAAAAGAAAAACTCCCTCCAGAACAATTCCAAAGACTCTTAGATAGTACGATACTCATACTTCAAAGGCAATGAATCGAAAAAGATGCTATACAAGGTGAATGTGAAAAAGCATTACAAGAACTCCTTTTAAGTATAGATAAAGGGAAAAAAGTTAATGAAACAGAACAGTTTCTTGTCCAAGAACTCAAAATCAAGGATACAAAAGGGATTTCGCTCAATCTTATTAAATGAAAAATTCAAAATTTGAATATTAAAAAAATAAAGGAGATTTCTGATTTTTTACTTAGCAAATTCAATGGTAATGATGGTTTCTGTCCAACTCTTTTTGGAGATTTTTCAGTAAATATTCTTTCACTTCATAGTGTCCTCAATGAAATTCAGATAGAAAAACAAAAAGAACTGCTTAATATGAAAATGCTTGCCTTTATAGAGTCAAAATGAAAGACAAAAGAGGAAGCACAAAAAATGGTGGATGAGATACATCAATGACCTGAATGAATGAATGTATGCAATACATCAATACTAAAACATATCCTCGAAGTTCTCAAAAAACACGGAATTAAAGATATCAATTACTCAGACAAAGATGGTCTCGCTGATATTATCCAAGCCAAAGTTGATATAGAAAAGAGTAAAAATGAATGAAAACTTCAGTCATTGGGTATAAATCCAGAAGATTTAAAAGATATCAAAACAGAAGAGGATGCCCTGAAATTAGCAGTAGAAAAAAAGCTCAGTCCCGAAGAAACACAACAACTCTTACAGGAATTACAAAGAGAACATCAAATCAAGAAACAACAAGAAAATGCTGAAATACTGAAGAATACTAATAAGGCTGAATTTGGTTATTTGATTACGACTCTCCAAAGCGGTGGTGATCCGAAGGCTGTTATGCAGGGCGTGAAGAGTATGCAAGAAGAGCGACTCAATCAAGAAAAACAAAATTCCGACACTTCGATAAAACTCGCTCATCGTCGATCAATAGATTCTCTTAAGATAGGCGAAGAAACCTCCTATCGTCTCTCAAGAAGTGATGATTCAGAGAAACAAGATAGGGTACATATCAAAAAGATTGGAGATAATGATTATGAGCTCCAGGTAGCCCATCATGATCCGGTTACCCTCACAGAAAATGAGGCACAATGATACCTCAAGAGTTTCCGCTTCCTCGAAAACTCAGGTCTCGGCTATCTTGTGAGGAATATACCACCAAAAACACTCTCATCTATCATCGCACTCGCTGGAAAAGATGGTCACCGGGTCGATAATAAGGACGGCGACTTTACTGAAGATGAACGATTCTTTTTCCTCAAGACTCTCGGAAAAGTTCTCGGCATCGAGGAAATGACCGAAACCATAAATTTCGCCCAGTCAAAAGAACTCTTAGAAAAAACCTTTTATCTCTCAGGAAGTACCACAGAATGAGGATTTGAAAAAATCGCCACGAAGATCGGACTCATACGAAATGGAGGCTTCAAAATTAATGAATTTGCACAAAGAATAAAACAAGCATAAAAAAATCATCATCCGATCGGATGATGATTTTTTTATGCGCTTCGCGGATTATATCCCGAGCTTATCCCGGAGGACATTGATTTCGTAGAAGAGATTCTGATCTTTTTTGAGGATGGTCTCGAGCTTCTTACAGGAGTAGAGAACGGCAGAATGATTACGCCCGGAGAAGATATTCCCGATGCGTTCGTAGGTGTAATTCATGCGGTTCTTGAGGAGGTACATGGCAACCTGTCGTGGGATCATATTTTCTTTGCGACGATCCTCTCCAAGGAGCGAGCGCTTCTCGATACCGAAGTGCCCAGAAACCGCTTCGAGGAGCTCATCGTACGTCTTGATAGAGAGTCTCATCTTCTTGGTACTATTCCCGGTGAGTGTATCGGTGATAGCGAGCTTATTGAATCGGCGAGCGACATTGTCGATTGTAGGGGGCGTATTATGGAGCTCGTATTCGGCGATGATCTGATTGAGGATACCCTCGAGTTCACGGACGTTGGTACCGGTATTGTAGGCGATAAATTCAGCTACTTCTTGTGGGAGTATGAACTCTCGTGTGCGGGCTTTTTCTTGGAGGATGGCGAGTCTGGTTTCGAAGTCAGGGACTCCGATATCGACGATGATACCCCACTCGAATCGACTCTTGAGTCGTGGCTCGAGCTCACCGAGTTCCTTCGGTGGACGATCTCCTGAGAGGATAATCTGTTTATTTGCTTCGTAGAGGGTGTTGAAAATGTTATAGAGGACATTCTGCGTCTGATCCTTACCAGCGAGGAACTGGACATCATCGATGATGAGAACATCGATGGACTGATACTTTTCTTTCATCCGATCGACGGTTCGTTTTTTGACGTGCTCGATATAATCGGTGAGGAATCGATCCGCTGTCGTGTAGATGACCTTTTTGTCTTTGTAGCGTTCTTTGATCGCGTTACCGGTTGCCTGGAGCATGTGGGTCTTGCCGAGTCCGACATCTCCGTAGATGTAAAGGGGATTGTACGCAGATCCTGGACGTCGCACAACCGCCTCGGCTGCCGCATGGACAAGCTGATTGGATGGACCGACGATGAAGTTATCGAGACGGTATCGAGTGTTGATGATACGACTATTAATCCCTCAGACTACTTCAGCCCCATAGGTATCATCTCGTTTTTTCTTACTTGTCACCTCCTTATAGAAGATAGGACAATCCACTACCCCAGAGTGGGAAGGATTATCGATATTTTTGTCGATTCGAAAATCTATAATCGTGATGGTTGGACAAATCTTCATGGTCGCCACTTTAATCTCATCATAGAACTTATGAGAGAGATTATCTCGCATGAAACTTGAAACAACACCGAAGACAATCGTGTCAGCCGTATGCTCGAGGATAGACACTTTCTTAAAATATGTGAGGAAGTCCTGCTTTCGCAAAACACCTATGAGCTCTTTGAGAATATCCTTGAGCACTGAAAGTTCCGAGTCCATTTGAGTCATTATTGAAGGAAAATTTAATGCAAATAGAAAAAATTTCGTATACCTTTCTTCGGGTGAATATATCTATACTTTTATTCCTTTTTTCTCGATTGTCAAAAGATAAAAATCATTTGACAGATAAAGTTGTATAACTTTTTTACTCGCCTTTTTGGAGTAGTGGCAATAGAGACAAAAAATCTTCCCAAATATTCGGGAAGATTTTTCATTTTGAGATATTATTTTTTGATTTCTTTCAGACGAGCAGCCTTCCCTCGGAGTTCTCGAATAAAAGTGATATTTTTCCGACGAACTTTGAAAGAACGAAGAATCTCGATTTTCGAAACTCCTGGAGAATAAATTGGGAAAGTTTTTTCAATACCAATTCCATCAACATCCTTGCGAACGACAACCGTTTTTTCGAGTTTTGTTTTCCCGTGAGTCCTAATAACAAGTCCACGGAATTTCTGGATACGTTCTTTGTTTCCTTCTTTGATTTTCTGGTGAACTTCGACTTCCATACCAGTTCGTATTTCTGGTCTTTCATCTGTTATGAAATCCTCTTGGATAGTCTGTATAAGTGATAGGTCCATATGAGCAAAATGTAGATTAATATTAAAAAAGCTTCTCGAGGCATCTGTAAAAAAACAGTGGGCTCAAAAGCGAACGAAAGAAGTATATGAAAAAAATAGAAAAAGCAAATTTATTATAAAGGATTTTATATTTATGCTTCTTTTTATAAATCACCCATCTTATAATCCCAGTGGCCGGTTTCTCGGTCGTACTCATAGATAATCCCAATTTTATCATCCTGTTTCTGGAAATCATGTGGGATATAATCGATATATTTATTTTGGAAAAGCTCTTTTGGAGTCATGGCATGTTCTTTTTTATCAGCTAAATAACGTGCATCTGCCTGTTCGAGATAGGCAAGATTCATCTCTCGGACCGCCTTATTGAGATACGTAGAACAAAAATTATCCACATTCTGTCCACTGCTCGGATCCAGTCACTGCTCCTCAAGTCTCTGGATGATCTCCTTCCTCATTGCATCAACCTTGCCGAGGAATATGCCATTTAGTTGAATCTTCTTATCAAAAGCATCAAGCAAGACAGTTCCTATTTGCCCAGAAACCTCCCTACAGAGAGATTGTTTTGATCATTCGATACTCTCAGCAAGAGAGAGGAGCATGATAATAGCCTTCTCGCGATCTCCGGATTTCCCCTGCATAATAGCTGCCATAGTACGGGCACCAATCATTGCATCTGTATTCGCAGAGGCAATTCTATAAAACTCAGAAGATTTTGCCCCATCATGGAGGTCCCAGTAGGAAATATATCCGAGATAGTACGGGATCATCGAATCCTGACAAGGGTTTTTATAGGCCTCGTCGCTCCAGAGTTTAGAAAGATTAAGTTCTTTCCGGATTCGTTCAATTTTATCGGCATCACAAGTGTTTTTGATTCATTTGAGTCCGATAGCCATTCCTTGATCGGTATTTTTCTTGATTTCTGTCTCCGGGAGATTCTCATACCGTTCATTATAGGATGGGAGGAGGAGTTCGCCAATCTGGTACGGGAAAGTAAAGTGAGGATTGAGGTCTGTCACGAGCTCGAGCATCACGTAAAGATATTGCTTATACTCACTCCCGATTGCATTGGATCCTATGTATTGAATAGCCGAGAGCCAATAAAAATCCGAAACGATATTATCAAATCCTCAAGCAACCATCTTTACTGTGGAATATGTCGGAATAAACTCAGGATGATTGACTACCGATTGTTTCATCTCCATGTGTGTCGCATAGTTGAGAGCTGTATCATGCCAAAAAACACCAAGAGACACAATGGTGAGGAGGAATATAAATAATTTAGTAAACATAAAAGAAATTCTAAGATTGAAGCTATTTTAGTTTTTTATATTCAGACGCCTTCTTCTTCTATGGTCATGGCTGGTCTCTTGGAAACAGAGGATGTCTTGGTCGTCGTTGGTGTATATGTCGGAACCGTTCCTGCCGGAGCCTCGTAACTCAGATGAAGTTCTCGTGTTGGTCCCTCTCCAACACTGAAGGTTTTAATTCATTCTATATTCCTCTCGGAGATATATCCGTGTGCCTTTTTGCGGTCGTAAGATGTCAAATTTGGGAGCGTAATCTCACCACAGATTCGCATCGCATAAGCGATACGAGAATCAAGATATCGATAAAATTTCTCATCTTTTGCCTGGAGGTAGTCATTGACCTCGAGGTGAATAAGGAGAGATGCTTCGAGGGTTTTTTCGAGAATGCGAGTGAGAAGGTGTTTGGTCATCTCGAGTGTCTGTCCATGGATACCGATGATAAGTTTGGAGTCTGGAGTTTTGAGATGTATGAGATAAATTCCCTTTTTCTCATCTTGACAATGCGCAGTCAAATCCTCGATGGTAATACCCATGAGTGTAAAAAATTGTCGGGAAATTTCTGCGATTTTTGTCTGCATAACGATTACGACTTAGAAAATAACGGGGGTATTATATAGAAGACCTGAAAAAAAGGAAATTTTTTTATCATTTTGCTTGTGTCCAATCCCCTCCCGAGTGAATATCGACCGTAAGTTTCACTTTTCCAGAGAAAATCCCTTCCATCACTTCTCGGACTTTTGCCTCAAATACATTCTTTTCGGTTTTGTGTATTTCAAATACCAGCTCATCATGGACTTGGAGAATCATTCGAGATTTACAATTATTTTGGCGAATATACGTATCAATCTCAATCATCGCGAGTTTAATAACATCGGCGGCTGTTCCTTGTATCGGCATATTGATTGCTTCACGCTCGGCAGCACTCCGAATCATTTTATTCCCATCTCGCACTCCTGGTACATATCGTCTGCGTCAGAAAAATGTTTCCACATACCCGTTTTTGTGCGCTCCGTCGATGATATTTTTGTAGTATTCACGAACCCCAGGATACATCGCATAAAATTTCTCGATGTACTCAGTCGCCTCACGAGGCGACGCATTGATCACCTTCGCGAGACCGAATCCGGATATCCCGTATATTACCCCAAAGTTGACCGACTTGGCGATACGACGAAACTCGGAGGTAATGGTCGTATTTTCTCCGAAAAGGAACCGTGCCGTGCGGGTATGAATATCTTCTCAGCGATCAAAGGTCTCAACGAGAGTCGGATCACCCGACAAGCTCGCGAGGATTCGGAGTTCCACCTGCGAATAATCCGCCACGAGGAATTCATAGTCACTGGAATCGGGACGGAAACAAGATTTGATCTCATCCGGATATCATTCTCCGGATGGGATATTTTGGAGATTCGGATCCTCAGATGAGAGACGTCCGGTCGATGTCTTGGTCTGATTGTAGGTTGTATGGATGCGGTGGGTCTTTGGATTGATGACTTTGAGGAGTCCCTCAATATACGTCGATCTGAGTTTCTCAAGGGTCCGATATCGGAGAATAAGATTGGCAATCTCATATTTTTGTCCAATCAAAGAAAGTGCTTCATTATCAACCGAAAATCCTGTCTTAATCTTCTTGCTCACGGGGATATGAAGTTTTTCAAAGAGGATGACCTGAACCTGCTTGGCGGAATTGAGATTGAATTGTTCACCGACAAGATCATAGATCTCGAGCGATAGATTTTTGGACTCTCTCACAACATGCTCACCGATATCTTGGAGTTTTTTTGCATCAACATATACTCAAATACTCTCCATCCTCGCGAGGACTTCAATGAGACGCGACTCCATATCGAGAATCGTCTGGAGCTTCGGATCCCCATCTTTATGTTTGATATACTCATCCATCGCGAAATACGCCCGCTCCATCGAGGCGATATACGGAACAGGAGAGACTTGATAGTGATGCTCAAAATCCAAAAAAGACGCAAAATCCAAGTTCCGATCCAGTGGCAGGGTAATGTGTTTGAGGATTTTTATATCGGTGAGTGACATAGAAAATGAGGATTTGAAAAGTAATATTCCTGTAAGTTATAATAAATTATAAATTTCTTTTTTTACTTTAGTTACAAAAAGTAAAATAACAAATTTTTTATTTTACTTTCATTAAATAAAATTAAATAGTGAAAAGATCGTCAGTTTCCCAATTTTTTGGGTTATTGATAATATATTCACGGATACGATTCAATTCATTTTCATCACGGATGATATGTTCGTGATAATTGCGTTGCCATATATTTTTATTAAATGGCGGAAATATTTCCGATTTTACACCACGAATATATTCATTGGTAGTCATTGTTTTAAACCATTGGATGATGGTAGATACCGATGATCGTAGGGGCGAACCTGTGTGTTCGCCCTCATTATTACCAGGGCAGACACGTAGGTCTGCCCCTACGATTTGAATAATCCCATGAAAATGATTCGGCATCACCATCCATTCGTCCAATTCAATATTCGCAAATTTATTTCTCAATTCTTGCCACCATTTCTCGATCATTTCACCTGCATTATTTAATTGTATCTCCCCATCCGCAATTGTCCCAAACAAATTTTCCCGATTTTGCGTACAAATCGTCACAAAATATGCCCCGTTTTCAGAATAATCATAATCCTTTAATCTGATAGAATGACGATGGTGAAAATCTGGATTGTATTTCATACTGAAAATGATTAGGATTTCTTTTATTTCTTTGTAATCTCGACCATTTTTAAGAAATTTGAAATACTGAGTAATCACCATCTCAAATTTCTACCAATCCATCAAAAACATCATCTTTTTTACTTGAATAATGTCTTCCCTGAAAATACCAAACTTCATCGAAAATATTATTTTTATCCAAAATAATAGGATATTGAGAAAAATGTTTCTTAAAATCATCTTGAGTGGTTAATGCGGTACTGACTGTAATAAGAAGTATAAACTTTGCTTTAGCTTCAGTAAAATCATATTTTTTTGAGAATTTATCATTTATTCTCTCCCGAATAAAACAAAAAGCTTTTTTATCTGGTTCTTCTATGGATAATCAGAGCAAAGAAACTGTCTTTTCTCAAACCAGAATGTCTGTATTTTTCACTTCAAAACCTTTCTTAAACAAATCGCCGACTTTTTTAAGCTTTCATTTCTCAACACATTTTTCTGCTTCAGTTATTTTAGTACCATAAGAAGAAGATACGATCTCAATATACACTCAATCAGAACACACAATATCTGGTTCATTGATTGAATCTTGCCGTCCATTTCAAGACAATGAGATTTGTGTGCTTAAATATTGATTGTAGTATTTAAGAAATTTTTCAGCATAAGCCCGTTCAATTTCTTGTTTTGAGAACTTCTCTTTCATAACCCTCTTTACTTACAATAAATAAACCTAACCCCACAAAGTATACCCAAACCCTCAATTTTTACAACAAAAAAATTTACTATCATATTTACATGATCATGAACACCGATGATCGTAGGGGCGAACCTGTGTGTTCGCCCTCATTACTATCATTACATATGATACGGTCGTTATCAGGGCAGACACGTAGGTCTGCCCCTACGATTTTGAATGATTCCATGAAAATGATTGAATTTTAATTCCCCACCCCAAAAGCCAAAACGTACGATTTTCACAAAAAAATTTGCAATTCTTTTTTTTCTGCTATCATAGGCGGGTACTTTTATTTTTTAATCACTACGTTTTTATGAACTCATTGAACAAAGTACAACTTATCGGGAATCTTACCGCTAATCCAGAGGTAAAAGAGACTCCGAATGGACAGAAAGTGGCGAATTTTTCTATCGCGACAAATCGTGTATGGAAAGACTCTGCTGGAATGAAACAAGAACAAGTAGAATTTCACAATATCGTCGTTTGGACCGGACTTGCAAGTCTTGCAGAACAGTATCTCACAAAAGGAAAAAAAGTATATATCGAAGGGCGTCTCCAGACTCGTAGTTGGGAGGATCCAACCGGAGCGAAGAAATACAAGACAGAAATCGTCGGAGAAAATCTCATCATGCTCTCTGGGGGATCTCGAGAGGATGGCGGAGAATCTTACTCTCAGGAAGCTCCTGAGGAAGTGAGTCCAGCCAAAGTAAAACGAAGCGCACCAAAACAGGAGGAAGAAATCAATATCGAAGATATACCGTTTTAATAGAATCATACGAAAAACCCTTTCGGAGCTCCGAAAGGGTTTTTTTAATTTTCTCGTATATCCGTATGGAATATGTAGTATGCCCACTTCTCAACATTGGTCATCCCATAGGTTCGAGAACGTGCGGTATAGGCCTCTCCGATAATCTGCTTGTCTGTGTCGATTTTCTTGTATTCTTCAGCTTCTTCGGGAGTAACGAGCACTGTGAGAGTTTCGCCGGGATTCTTTTTATTTTGAGAAGACTTCGCCATGCGATCGAGAAAAGCATTGGTTTTGATATACGAGAGATAATCTTTTTTTTCTTGAGTGGATTTTATAATTTTATCACTCTCGCTTGTTACGTATGTGATATATGAATTAATCTGAAAATCCTTATATTTATAGAGCACAACGAGATATATCTCATACACTATCGTGATGAGGAGGATAAAAAGAATGTATTGATATCGTTTTTTCATAAAAGAAATTGTATTTTCAGAGATTTTGGAGTAGAATATACAAAAAGTCTATTTTTCATAATTTTTTTATGCATACAACCCCAAAAAACTCGCAGTGATTCCTCCAAAAACACTCGGTTCTGCTCGTCATAGTCTGACTTTTCGCGATTATTTCCGGACTCCTTTTCTCAGATTTTTCCAAAAGTCCTGTGAGTAATTCTGGTATCATCAATCCCTATGTCCTCTCGACCAAGGGAACAACCCTCATTATCCGTGACCGCCTCATCTCTCTCGAGGAATACAAACAAGCCCCTATTATCGTCGGAGATAAGATCCGTACGCTCGCCGATTCTCAAGCAACCGTCTTCTGGCCGGATGGAAGTGTGACGAGACTGGGTGAGAAGTCCAGTATCAAGATAAACGAGATGAAAGCAAAATCCATCAGTGAAAATATCCAGATTGATTTCAGTCTTGAGAGCGGGAAGAGTTGGTCCAATGTGATCCGGTATCTCTATGATGCTTCTTATTTTCATGAACGGTTCAATAATGAGAAAGCCCTCGCAACGGTTCGTGGGACAGTATTTGAAATTAATCTCGACAATCAGTATGTCCATACCATCGATCACGCCATCTCGGTAGAAGATATGAAAAACAAGGGCAAGAATGTGCTCGTGACTGCCGGATGAATGCTTGATACTCAGAGCATGCAAATCATCCTCCAAAAGAAACTCGACGAAGCGTGGAACGCTCTCAATACTCGTGAAGATATCGTCTATATGAACGAGCGTATGAAAATGGCAAAAGAACAATTCGGTGACTACTTATCCGGGAACCAAAAAACTTGGGATACACTCCAAAAAACTATCGAGAATGGGAAAGATGCTGAGAAAACAAAAGCGACTCTTATGAATATGTATCAAGAAATAGGTGGTCTCCAGAATACACCAGAGGTACTCAGTGCCAAAATACGCCTCCGCGATCTTATTATCGCGACATCGGATGAGAGTAAAAAACAGCAATTCCTGAGCGATTTTGCCCGGTTCACCCTCTATGATTCGTGGAAGATTCCTCCTGCCGATACCGGAACGATACTACAGCTCAAGAAGAAAATGGATGACTATATCAAACAAGGGGCCAATGAGGATATAATCCAACGCCTCCGAGATGCAGCTGAGCAGGAGTGAGTACAGAAGCTCAATGAATCCCTCGAAAACATAAAACAACAGACGATCGAGACTCTCGGAAAAGAGAACCTTTTCGATCGAGCAAAAGAATTTTTTACAAAATAATTATCCTTATCCTTTATGGCGAAAATAAAATCCAAGAATTATTTCCAAAATAAACTCATCATCGCAACAATCATTTCGATCGCTATTTTCTGTATCGTTGCAATCATGAGTATCGAATATATTCCCTTTTTTGGGACGACCAACTTCACGGGAGTTCTTATAAAAGAAGCTAATCTCGGTATCCGGAACATCTTCATCTCCCGTTTCTGAGGAAATACCACTACCAATAATGCCATCACTATCGTTGCCATTGACAACAAATCCCTCTCCGATACCGAAGGTCTCTGACGATTTCAGAATTTCAAACGGGATTATTATGCTCGGGTGATTGATAATCTCAAAAGAGATGGTGCTATTGTTATCGGTATAGATGTCCTCTTCTCCGAAAAGTCTGAAAATGACAAAGCCCTCACACAAAGTATCAAGAATGCGGGGAATGTCATTCTCGGATTCTCTCTCGCAGAAAATCTCCTACCTATACCGGAGTTTCTAAAAAATACACTCTCGATTGGATACTTCCACCCAAAAATCAATGAATATAATTCTACCGTATACAGCATCATCCCAATGAATATACAGAGGAATGCATCGTGGGAAGCTTTTTCTTTTAGTATTGTCCGAAAATATCTCGATATTATTTATGGACAAAAATCACTCATCGACACCAAAGATATCGCTTATGTAAATGGACTGAAAAGTTATATTCTCAGAGATAGATTTATTCCTTTTACATCGGATAAGGCGAGTGATGTATACATCAATTATATACCAAAATCCTCTCACTTTCAACAGATTTCTTTTGTGGATGCCTATAATAGGACGTATCAGCCAGATATGGTAAAAGATAAACTCATTCTCATTGGATCAACTGCGACAGCACTCTACGATAAATTCAATACACCCCTCGGGGTTCAGGACGGTATCTATATTCATGCCAATATGATCAATACCATCCTCAATAACTCATACGTCGTCGAGGTGGAGGAAAATACAGAAATGCTTATCATTATTGCCCTCACATTCTTCCTCACTCTTTTCACTCTCTTTGCAGAAAATCGTATCTATCAGCTCATTTCTTCTTTCATCGGACTTATTATTTTCTTATTCGGAGAAATCTTCTATTTCGTAACATTCCATAAACTCTTTACCCACCCAATCGAACTCCTCATCGTCGTCTTTCTTGTTGCTATTTTCGTCACCGGATACAAGTACATCTGGGAAGAAAAATGAAAACGTCTCCTCCGCAGCACCCTCTCCCAGTACCTCGCAGAAGATCTCGTCGTCAGTATCCTCGAAAACTATGAAGAAGTGAAGCTCTGAGGGGAACGAAAAACCATTACGAGTTTCTTCTCCGATATCGCTGGATTCACCAGTATCTCCGAGAATATGGAACCAGAAGAACTCGTCCACTTCCTGAGTATCTATCTCAAAGAAGTCTCCGATATCATTATGAAAGAAAAATGATTCATTAATAAGTATGAATGAGATGCCGTTATGGCACTCTGGTGAGCTTTTGGACATGAGGAAAAACAGGCTATCCTCGCCTGTCGTGCCGCCATCGAACAACAAGCGAAAATCCGGGAGCTCAATATTCAATTCAAAAAAGATCACGGATTCGAGATAGGGGTGCGTATGGGAATCAATAAATGAGATGCGGTAGTCGGGAATATTGGATCGTCCGGGAAGAAGATCGAGTACACCGCTCTCGGTGATTCTGTCAACACGGCATCACGATTCGAGGGAATTAACAAAGTCTACAATACACTCATATGCGTCGGAGAAAGTGTTGCTGATGAAGCAAAAGAACTCTTCGTTTTCCGTAAGCTCGATAATATCCAGGTAAAAGGGAAAGAAAAGCCCGTCCTCATCTATGAACTCGTCTGACTTAAAAATGAAGTCACTGGTGAGCAAATCGCTATGATTCAGAGATTTGAAGAAGCACTCGCACTCTATGTTGAGGGGCGCTTCGAGGAAGCACTTACCATCTTCTCCAATCTCTCTGAGACCCATTCCGATGGACCGAGTCAGACTTTCATGAAGCGGTGTGAGATTCTCAAATGAGACAAACCAGAGAACTGGACAGGAGTCTTCCGGGCGAAAGAAAAATAAAAACTGGTATTTAAAAATTTTTCCATATACTCGTAGGAGATACATTCTTTAATCCTACTCTCTTTTTCTTATGCTTTGACACATGGTAACATATATCGTAGATACTGTTTCAAGTCTCGGATATATCGGAATTTTCATTATGATGACTATTGAGTCAAGTTTTATCCCCTTTCCTTCAGAGGTGGCGATGATTCCGGCTGGATATCTCGCAAGCCAAGGAACTATGAATTTTATTATTGCATTCATTGCTGGGACACTTGGAGCGCTTTCTGGAGCGAGTATCAACTACATCCTTGGGAAACACTTCGGGGCAAAAATCATCAAAGGGATGGTTCATCGATATGGGAAATATATCTTCGTTTCAGAAAAACATTATCTCCAATCGGAAGTATTTTTCCAAAAACACGGAGGTATTACTATGTTTAACGGGAGATTCATACCTGCTGTACGACAACTCATCAGCATCCCTGCAGGGATTTTTCATATGAACTACACTAAATTCACCCTCTATACTGTAGCATGAGCCGGGATATGGAATCTCATCCTCATGAGTATCGGATATATCGCGGGCCAAAATAAACAGCTCATAGACCAATACTCCAAGGAAGCTCTTATCGGAGTTATCGTCTTCATAATCCTCGCCTCCCTCGCCTACTACCTCATCGACAAGTACTCGCTGAAGGATGTGAAGATGAAGAAATAGGAAATACTAGTTCGAACTTAAGTTTGACAAATTTACGAAAAGGCTTATATTTAAATGATTCATCGACCGTAAAAATAGGACAACCTTTTATTATCTTACTAATAGATATTATGGGTGCAACAGATTCAGATACTTCTCAATTTCCAGACGGATGACCTGTCTCGATTCCCCCTGAAGATTCAGATCTTAGTCAGTCTAATTGAGGGTTGTGAGATATCAGACAAAGGACTCAAACATCACAAAATCTATTATTAAATTCTGGTTGTAAAAATACAGAACTGGAGCTAAAGCGGGTGAATAAAACGCTTAAAATGATTACCGAGTGTAATAAGGTCTTATTGCATTCTGAGACAGAACAGGAGTTATTGGATTCCATTTGTGAAATAATCATCGAACATTGAGGATATTTTATGACTTGGATCTGATATATATGAGAAAATCCAGAAAAAATAGTACTCCCTATGGCTCGTGCCTGAGCGGATGATTGATATCTCGATTCCATAACAATCTCGTGGGATCAAGATAAGGAGAATGGTCGCGGTCCAACTGGGACGGCGATCCGAGAAAAACGTCCGGTGTATATAAAAAACGTCCTCACGGACCCCGGTTTCGCTCTCTGGCGAGAAAATGCCGTCAAAAGATGATACCATTCGAGCCTTGCACTCCCCCTCTTTGTCAAAGATACTGTCATAGGCGCCCTCTGTCTCTATGCTCAAGAAATAGAGGTATTTAATGATGAGGAAGTGAAGCTCCTTGAGGAATTATCGATGAGTATCTCTCAGTGTATTGAGCATATGAGGGATAAAGACGAAAGCAAACGAACGACGGAATTACTCCGAAAGAGTGAGAAGCAACTTCAAATACGACAACGAATGGATTCCGTAGGAACATTGGCGAGTGGTATTGCTCATGAAATGAATAATTCATTAACAGGAATTATGGGGCATCTATGACTCCTCAGGATGGATAAATCTCTTTCTCAAGAAAATCAAGCATACGCCGATAATATTCTGTTATCAAGTCGTCAAATAGCCGAACTTGTCAAAAAACTTCAGCACCTATCGGAGAATATGATTACCGAGAAAGCTATTATAGATATCTATGACATGGTTGCTGAGGCATTCTGATTATTGGAAAAAACAAATAAAATCGTTAATAAGATTATTGATATAAAAAAGGGGGACTTTTATGTAATGGGAAGTATGACCGAACTTCGTGATGTCCTATTGAATCTCGGGACAAATGCCTTCAGGGCGATAAAAGAGAAAGGATTAAAAGAAGGGGATTTCATCAGGATACATGCAGATAATTATACAATCTCCACTCTAGACAAAACAGGACTTCCTGAGGGGGATTATATCCATATAACCTTCGAGGATAATGGAATAGGAATGTCAAATGAGGTCTTAGAAAGAGTATTTGATCCTTTTGTTACAACAAAGCCCAGGGGAGAAGATCGCGGAAGTGGTTTGGGTATGGCCATAGTTTACAATATCATCACCAATATTCATAAATGACATATCTCCATGGAGAGTGAAGAAGGGGTTGGAACAACAGTCCATCTCTACCTACCAAAAGCCAAGATGGTAGAAAAAACCAAGACAAGCGAAGAGGTATCTAAATGTAGTGGAGATGAAACTATCTTAGTAGTAGAAGATAATGAAATGATAAGAAATTTCGTCAAAACAGTGCTCGAGGGATGTGGCTACAAAGTAATCACGGCAAATGATGGGAAAGAAGGATTGGATACCTATATTGCACATATGAACACCATCGATATCGTGGTTCTCGATCTGACGATGCCCCACATGTCCGGACAAACAGTTTTCGAAGAAATGTTAAAAATAAAAAGTAACGTGAAGGTGATCATCTCCTCAGGGCAAAGTGATGGCGAGATACGAGATGGGGTACTATCAAAAGCAAAAGGATACCTCAACAAGCCCTATATGATCAATGTACTTATCGATACCGTGAGGGACGTTTTGGATATGGGGAATGGGAAGAAATAAACCTTTTTAGGGCATCAATGCAATCCTCACCCCTTCTTCTGTTTCTCTTTGAGTGAGTATGGGGCCTATTTCTGATATTCGTTTTTCTGCTTTTTCAATCTCATCAAGAAGATGTCTCCTAAGATGGTGTCTTTCGGCAATAGGGAGTATAAAATTCCTAGTTTCTTGTATATATTCTTTCGCTTTTTCTAAATGTTCACGTGTAAGATTTGACTCTACAACATGAAAAATATCAAGACACCTGAGATTATACATCCTATTGGCAACTTTTAATTTTGCCGCTTTTTTATCTCACAAAATAAGATCATAGTACGTGCCTCAATTTTCTTTTGTTTTCGTTACTATTTGTATAATACGAAGAGATTCGGGAGATATGGCCTTGCCTATAAGATTCTTCATCTCTCTTTCACTAAATATGGACCGACTCAGGACATTATGAGATTCCGCAGCAGCAAGGACATCTGGATCCATTTCGCATAACTCTAACAATAGCAAAAGTGTTACGCCTGCAGTATGGTCAGAATCTTGTTCATCACCTCACTCACTATCTTCCGAGTCATATCTATGTTCAAGTCTTGCGATGAGTTTTGATGCCATAATCTTGTTAATATCATCTTCTTTAAATCATTTCATCTCCAAGAGATTTCTCGTTTCCTTATCTCCATAATCACTCACGGAAATGAAGCTACTTCCCAGCTTTATAATCGCTGGGGCTCTCTTGGGCGCCGGGGATGTAGGATCGAGTGTTTCCATAATAATCCAATAACTATTGATATAAATTTATCTTAATTTTGTATTATACAAGATAATTTATTTTTGCAAACTTAAGTAGAATTTATTGAGTGAAAATTATCCCATCAAAATTTGATCGGATCCCTCATTTTTTGCCCATATTTCATCTTTTTCATTCCCATAGGTCTCATTTTGTGGTACCCTCAAGGATCATCCAGTTATGAATGTGGTTGGATCAAAATAATGTTTCTCGATTTTTCCATCTTTTTCATAAGCGAGCAATATATAGGCATGTCTTTTTGCTATATTGTTCACATAAATTGCTTCACTATCAGGAAACGTCTCTTTTGCCATCTTCTCATAGATTTTTTTGGTCATCATGGCAAAATCACGACAAACTCCGACCCGTACAGTATTGAGAACAGTATGTATATCTCGGCTTGTATTCTCATTGGTACGCAAAATCCCCTCATGTTTGGAGTTATGCAAAAACGCTCCATATTGTTTAGTGATTTTCTTTAATAAATTAATAAATTTAGGATCCTTCACCGCCTTTTCTCTCAGCCAATTGATGTCTTTTCCATATATTGATATATCGGTAAGGATTTCTCTCTCGCTCGGACTAAAATTCCCATTGGCTTGCAGGTTTGCACAGAAATACATGAGACCATCCTTTTCTTTACTACTTACGGCAAATTTTGCGCTGGGATTACTCATTGTCTGCCTTATCATACTGGCATAATTTTCTTCTCATGGTTTCTCAAATAAAACCGTCAACATATCATAACTCATCTTGCCTCGTATGTGTTTTGCGATAGCAGACAATAGATCGGTGGGGGAAGTAAATCCATTCGGTGAAGAATTGCGTATATCGGACATGATTTCTTCTGCATGGTTTTCAAATTGCAACTGTGGATACATTCCTTCTAGATAATCAGCACCCTTTTTATTTGACTGAAAAAGATTCGAAATAGTTTCAGGATTTATATTTTTGTCCTCGAAGAATTTCCTCACCGTCTCCTCATCAAAATCCCTCCCCGTATCAAACAACTGCCCCTCCTTTTTCCGCGAAAGATTCCCTATGCGTTCATGTTTTTCCGCATCTATTTTTGAGTGAAAGTCTTCCATTGTATTTAAGTATTAGATTGTAAGTGTGTGTTTCATATTTACTATATCATAAAACACCAGAAAAGGAAAGAAAAAGCCCTGCGAACGCAGGGCTTTTGAAGGAATGTACTCCTTTAACGAAAATACCAGTTGCCATGACCATCATCACAGGCTGTCTGAATAACGTTCTTGGGCTCACCATCAGTGGTCGCGTACACCTCGGCATCACGACATACTTGACCGTTTCTGCTGTAGGTATTCTTCGGCGTAACACTGTAGGTAGTGTTTTTATCTGGGTTTTTCCACGTCGAGGTGTAGCCATCTGGCACTCGTGCATAAGCATGTTGTAGGTTCAGAGCATCTTGTTTATCGAGTTCATTCCCGAATAAATACCCGAGAACCCCTCCGAGAGCCATACCCAACAAAGTGCCTTTCGTGCTTCGGCCTACCGCCTGTCCAGCGATAGCGCCAGCAGCCATCCCTCCAGCCATCCCTGTTTGTGCCTTATTCATACCAGCACAACCAGGCATGAACAAGCTTATGAGCAACAACAGTATAACCAACGGGGTTGTGTTTTTCACAGCCAATCCTCCTTTTTATTGTATTTTTTAATATAAACAATTGGTTGTACTGTATTTATAGATTTATATTATTTAAAGTCAATTTTTTTTCAAAAAATCCTCAACTTTTTGTTGAGAATCATTTTTTTGAATGAATCTGAAGGTTTTAAATAGGAGATATATATATACTTATGTTTTTCTATATCTATAAACCTTCCATCGTGTTTGAGATATTAGCTTGTAAGTGTGTATTTTTTTGATATCAACATTTGTTTTAATCCCTCCTCATGAAACTTCCCCTGTTCCGTCAATATTCATTTCTTTCTGAGCCATACATTGAATCAGTTTTTTTGATCTATCGTATGGAGAAGTCTTGTAAAATCAGGAATAATCGCTTTTGTGTTTTTCGCAGCCATTTTTGGCTCCATATTGAGATCAAATATCACATTTACCACTCTTAATAAAATAGCCTGCTGTTGTTCATTGAAGCCTTTTTGTACATCAAATTCCGGATATGTTGAATCACTACTTTTAACAGTCGCGAGGAAACTCTGCATAGATGGAGCTACCGATCCCAATCCCATATTATAAAAGAAGTCGTAGGAATCAAGTGTTTTCTCTACTTATTTATTATTCAAACACACCTCTGTTTTTCCATTAATGGACAAAATATACTTGTTTGAATCTTTTACTACAAAACAAGTATCATTCCCTATTTTCTTCAAAGGAACATACTCTCCATCATCGCGGAGCATTGATAATCTTGTTGTTATATCTTTTGTTCCAATGTGATTATTATCAGCACTCACTCCCCTCTTATCTGATGACTGCTCAGGGACGGTAAAGTTTGTCGTCTTTTTCTGTTTCGTGTCTTCTTTGTAGACTTCTTCGGCAAAGGTATCAATATGTCGTCCCTGCTTTTTTTGTTCGGCTAATTGTTCAGATGTGATATTTTCTGTTGCCATGACATAATTATCCAGCTCCCGTTCTTTGAGTAGGAGGTGTGGTTTCAAGTCTCTATATAATTCCGTTTCTTTCAGGTTTCTCTTTTCCAGACTCGAGAGCACCTCTGTGAGTAGCTTCTTGTTTTTGCAAATATCCGCTATCTTCATATGGGGATATCCGATTTTTCCGAGAGTTTCCTTATAGAGGGCTTCTTTTGATAGTATTTTATCCTCACTTCTTCCAGACTTTACTACTCACTCCACTACCGTGGTTAATTTCTTGGAAGATCAACCATTGTTTTGTGTTTTCGCCAGAGCTTCAGTCGATGATCAACCCGCAAGATGTTTCATGTCCTGGACACCCTGTTTGTGTGCATCAATCTCCGCTTGCTTATCTATATAGACTTTGGCGGCGAGTCAAATAGTGATTCAAACAACTCCAGTTCACACTGTTGCAACCTCTACGACCATCTTTTTTTCATTAGGCGTCAGTGTGCTCATTTTTTTATCTTTCAACTTTTCTAGCACAGTATCTTCAATAACCTCACAACCTGCAAATACGGCTCAAACCGTCTTATTTCCAACAGCTTCTTTTTGTTGAATCTCCAATTTTTTAACCTCCTTCTCTCATTCCACAACCTTTCGTGCGAAATATTTTCGAACCATCTCACCTGTTATTTTTCAATCTTTAAATTCATCTTTAAACTCTTTTATGATAGCCTCGTAGCTCATTTTATCAAGTTTCTTATCGAGGATATCTCAGTTTTCATTTTTATATTTTTTTCCATCAAATAGACTTTTTTCTAACCCCGATTTTTTGATATTCTCAACAATCACCTCTTTGAAAATCTCATTCCCGATTTTTTTCTCAGAAGTTCCAGAGAGCCAGGTTTTCATATCAACAAGTGCCTTTCATTCATCATCACCATTTTTCCCTCTTACGTGAACTTCTTTTGTAAATTTCGTTCCCCAAAGTATCGATAGCTGCAAGAGCCTATCCGGTCAATTAAATTTTTGCTCAAGATATACTCTATTAAGTAAGGAGTGTTTTTGAAGGTATACAAAATAACTCTTGAGAGCCAGACCATTAATCTCTTCTATAGGACGAGTTTTCAGTTGTTTTTCAAATTCTTTAATATCAATAAGGTAGTTTCATTCAGTCTCACTATACCCCTGAACCGTATCTTCGGATATATATTTTTGTTGAAGTTGTACAATCTTATCTGTCGCGATATTCCTCACTCCCCTCATACTATTTCGTACACCAAGCGAAAGATCTTCCATGAGATTATTCGAGTTTTTTAGTGTCTTATTCCTCTCCTTCATGTATTCCTTCCTGATATCCAAAAGTCCCATATTGCCTTTCTCGAGGATCGTCTTGGCGGTATTTGCATACCGATTATATTCAGCATCCGTAATTCTTCCTTCCGTCTTTCTTGCCCAAAGTATTCATAAATCCTTTTTGAGAGCCATCTTCAGTTGCATCTCAGTATTGGTAATATCAGTTTTTTTATCTCCTCCGATATCGATAGCATCTACCCATTGTGATGCACTTTTTACAAGAACTTCTGCCATGCGAAAATATAAAGTAAAGAAATAATGTCTTTCCACGAGTATAACATAAAATGTTTTGTAATGCAAAAAACTGATATTCACACCCTATCATATCGATAGTGATTCTTTTTTTGCTTTTTCCTTCATCATATGATACGATAAAGAACAGTAGTTACTATTCATTACAATCAATGGAAAGAATTTGAACGGAAGAAATCTCGTGAATACAGGGAAGAATCAATGATTCTCTTTTAATGGATCACAAAATAAAAGAGCGACTTTGTACTGTTGTAATACATCCAGAGGTAGCTAAAATTGTCCAAGAATATCTAGATATCTATACTCCTTATGAAAAATGTATTCTGAATGAAATCAATCCGGAGATTGAGCAATATATCGTACGATGAAAAAGATGAATAGAGGCCATGGAACGAGAGGCGGAAAAAGAAGAAGTAGGAATCGCTCTGAATTCAATCCAATATGCTTAACTTGTAAATTGTAATACATATGTGAGGAGGTTCTGATATTATCTCGAGAAGTACCGAAGGCGCATCCTATCTACGAAAGGAGGTATTTTCTGATACCACAGGAGGAGACTCAAGACAACATGCTGAGGCTCTTCGTCGGTTTTCTTCTAATATCGATGGTCTCAAAAATCTCGATACCAAACTCCAGAAAATCAATGCACTCAGAAAAACACAACCGAAGATCGATATATTATCAACTCTCAACAAGATACTCCCCTCACAAATCGCCACCCATAACTCTGACAATCCTGACGTGCAGGCATACTTCTCCAAACAGTGAGATAATATCGTCCTCGTCGTAAACAATATCGTTTGAGGCAAAGAAGTAATGAACTCTGAGAGTGATATGAGAGTGCTCCTCCAGAAAATCGATTCCATGATAAACGAGCAAAAGATATCAGAAATTGCCTGACAGGGTAAAAATCCCGATACAATCATCCGTGCTTATGAGGCGAGTATTCGATCATATTGACGAGCACTCCAGGAGACACAAGCAACCTACCAGGGAAATACCGACGTTATGTCTTCTGTGTTGGATATCGGAAATAATATATCAAACGTCTATAAACAATCATTCGAAAGTACCAAAAATACTACACGTGCATCTTATGTGGCATTTCTCAAAGAATATGCAACTCTCAAAGAGACACGGGGGCTCTCATCAGAACAAGAAAGGAAACTCGAACTCATAAAAAAGACATTCGAAAAAACACTTGCTTCCAAATTTGAAACAGTGAGCCTATGACAGGCCATGGAAAAGAATGAGCTTGTCCAAGCTGGGGAATATTTCTTAAAGGACTTAAAAAGCTGAGTCGTCCGAGATCATATATTTGCCGGAATGGAATGAGAAGCCAAAGGGCTCTATAATTCCACTATCGGTTTCGTCGAATTCCTTTTCAAAGTCACAACCGACGAAAAAGTTCGAGCATCCCTCTGGCAAGCATTATGAAAGCTCTGGGAATATACCAAAACCAACTGCACCGAACCAGGAAAGGTCTGGAATGACGTCGTCAAAGCACTCTACAAAGAAATGGACAAGATCAAAAATCTCCCCCCTGAACAACAGGCACATATGGTTGGGGATATTTTCGGGAATATCATGGGGACCATCCTCCTCGGGAAATGAGCCGGAGCCATCAAGAATAACTCGATCTTACGAGTGAAGTACGCTCCTGGAACCAGTGCTCTCGAGAAAATCACAGAGATTAGGAATGTACGAACTTGGGAGCATCTTGAGTCCTATGTGGAGAGCATAGATCATATTCGGTTTAAAAAATGAATGAGTGGTCAAACTATCCAAAAATTGGTTCGTGGTGTACAAGACGGAACCGTGAAGATATGAGAACTCCCAAAATCCGCCGGGATACGACAAAAAGCAGCAGAGCTCCTCAAATACGGAGGAGAAATCCCCGAAGCAGAAGGTCTCCTTAATACGGCAGTGAGTAAGGCTGGGGGTCTCACGATTTCTTGAGTTCAAAAAACGGGGAAGTTGATCTGAAAAACAATGGATTCTCAGGTCGGGAAAGGAGTAAAAAGAATATCTTCAACTATAAAAAATGAGAGTATAAAATGAATTGCCCATATCGGAATGATTGTCGCGAAGATAGAACAAAATCTCCAACTCCTCAAAAAACTTGAAGCAACACTCAGCGCTCCAGGTAAGGCTTATGATAAAGTAAAATGAGGAATCGAGGCATCTGGAGAGGGATACGCCCGAAATATGACTCTCAAGACCCTCAACCATCTCGAAGAAACACTCTCTACTCTGAAAGAAAATTTCCAAACTCTCGGAGAAAATATCGCACAGGATCCAGGGGTGATCTCAATTCTCGAGCAAACCGTTGGTTCTCTGAGGAATGATATATGATACCTGCTTGAGCGACTCATCAAAGATCCGCTTTTCGTTGCGAAAATAACAGAGCGATGAGCACTCATTGCCCCGATACAAAAAAACATATGATCTCTCATCGATATATCTGGAGATATCATCTGAAAGGCAAAAAAAGGCGTTCTCAAGTGAGTAAAGGCAAGTAACATAACCATCGGAAGTGGCAAGACATCAGAAAGTCATTGGATCAACAAGATGGTAAATAGCGCACTGGAACCAAAAGAAGCACTCAAATTCTCTGGAGGGATGGCGAAAGTGGTACGGGAAGTAGAAACCGTCTGAGAAAATGGCGAGAAAGTCACCAAAGAACTTATAGGATTCAAAGATTATACTGGGAAGATGGTCATCGAACCAGCCTATGAAACTGCCAATGAATTTAAGTACGGATACTCGGTGGTCAGTAAGGACGGGAAAATGAGCATCATCGATAAAAAAGGGAATCTCTCTCATCTTGATATAGAAGTAAACAAGGTTACGGATATTCGGATTACAAAAGATTCCAAAGTATTTATACAAATTACTAATAATGATGTCTCTACTATTTGAATTTTTGATATAAAAACGAAGAAATATATATTCGAGCCAACCAATAAAATTGAATGAGTAAATAATAGTATTGATGGAGTATTGTTTATGAAAGATTGAGATACATGGAATTTACTTACTAATGAGGGCGAACTTATTAAAACGGCATTTAAAACAAAACCAGAGGAATCATTAGCTGGATTCATAGCTAAAGATGTTGACGGATGGAGGATAATTACCAAAGAAAGTAAGCTTGTTGACGTAGTTTTTAAAACTAAACCAGAAGGGTTATGAGTTGATTTTATTGCTAAAGATGTTGACTGATGGAGAGTTATAACTGAAAATGGTAAAGTTATTGAAACAGTATTTAAAACAAAACCAGAAGGGGTGTGAATTGGAATTGCCGCCGAAGATATTCATGGATGGCGAGTTATAACCGAGATGGATAAACTTATTGAAATGACGTTTAAGAGTAAACCGGAAGGATTTTGATGTGGTTTCGTTGCTAAAGATGTTGATGGATGGAGAGTTATAACTGAAAATGGTAAAGTTATTGAAACAGTATTTAAAACAAAACCGAAGGAATTATGACTTGGTTTTGTCACTAAAGATGTCGATGGATGGAGAATTACTACTAGGGAGGGTAAATTGGTTGATGTAGCCTTTGAAAACAAACCGAAAGAATTATTTTATTGATACGCTGTCAAAGATACTAATGGATGGCGAGTTATAACTGAAAATGGTAAAGTTATTGAAACAGTATTTAAAACAAAACCGAAGGAATTATGCTGATTATTCGTTACTAAAGACACTAATGGATGGAGAGTAATTACCAAAGAGGGTAAACTTATTGAAATGGTATTTAAAACGAGACCAGAAAAATCATGGGCTGGACTTCTTATTAAAAATACCCATGGATGGAGAGTAATTACCGAGGAGGGAAAACTTATTGAAACGATATTTAAGACTAGACCAGAAAGATTATGATTTGATTTTATTGCCAAGGATATTGATGGATGGAGGGTAGTGGTTGATGATAATAAGGTTGTTGGGGCAGTATTTAAGAGTAAACCAGAATTATTATGATTAAATATCATTGCGGAAGATGCGAGTGGATGGAGAGTTGTGGCTGGAAATGGTAAGCTTGTCGAAATGGTATTTAAGAGTAAACCGGAACAATTAAAATTTGGATTAAAAGCACAAACAAATAATGGAGTACGATATATTAGTGAAAGTGGAGATATTCTTCCTGGAGTATATAAGGATATTAGAGTATCCTTATCCAATGGACAATTACAATTCGAACAATTGAATGGAAAGATTTTTGAGATTGATGAAGATCTTTTGAGATCACAAGTTACTAATCAAACCAGCCTCATAAACAGTGACTCACTCTTTTCTGCAGCGGTTATTAATGAAAATATTGATAATCTCAAAACTGTCTGAAGAAATGCCAAAAAAGAGCTTGATATTAAGACAACCAAGTACATCGGAGAAGAGGCCAAACATATCCAACCGGTTCTTGAGAAAAATACCAATCTAGAAGATTTCTTCATGGGACTCCGTGCTGATAATAGGAAGATGAGCACGAGCTTCCAGAGTCTTGTAAATAAATTCTCTAGCATCGATGATGTCTGAGCTCTCGAGAAACAGGTTATTAGAGCAACTGATGAGGGAATACAAATCTACATCCAAAACATCAATGCCCGACGACAGATACTCAATAGAGAGAGACTTGGGCAGGGCTTATCGGAACTCCCTGAACTCTCCGAAATAGAAGTTACCCATCTTAAGGGGAAGTATGCGGAACGAATGGAGCGTGAGTTTATGCAGGCAATACAACAAGAGGTGGCCATACGTGAGGGAAGACTGTCCAGCCTCAGTCCATCCTTATGAAACCAAGAGAGTCTCCGAAAAATCATGGGAAGATTCGTAACGAAGGAGATGAACTCAGGATTGTATGCAGAACTCGGTGGAATGTCTGAAATCGAGAAGAGAATCGAGCAAACCTGAAAAATTCGTAAAGCAATGTAATTTTATCTATAAAAATCCTATTTATGTCACAACAAATCGAACATATTCAAGCGCAAAATACTCCCGAACTCAGGGCAAAAAAAGTTCGTGATATTTTGGTGCAAAAAAAAGTCATCAAAGATACAGAAAAATATATGACCGTCCACTATGTCAAAGAATGAGTATTTGCCTGGTTTGCTGGAAAAACTGTTACTGGTTTCTTGAAAGAAAACGGAGAATCCATTGTTATGCTTTTACCAATAGCAGAAAGTCCGAAGTTTCATCAGGCTGCATACTTAGCCTGATTCCGAGAAATCAAACAAGCCAATGGGGTATACAATATGTATCATATACAAGATATCGATGAAAAAACCGGAAAGGCGAAACCGGGAGCGAAACCACTTGATCAATTCAGTGTGGAATATTTCCAGGCTTGGATGGATATAGATTTTTATCTTTCGAAACTTGTCATAGAAATATGGAAACAAAAAGATAATGAATGAGTTTTCCATAAGGCAACGGAAGGGATGATTCATACATTCTGGGATACGAAGACTCTTCGTATCCGGGATATCGAATCCTATCTCAAAAACAAGCAAATTGACAAAAAGATGTTCGAGCAAACCCTCAAGATCGTCCAATGACAACTCCTCGAACAGATAGGCGATGAACGTTTTGAGCGAATTGGAGATGAGATAACTTTCGATGAACTCCGCTCCTATTATGAGAAATGATATCTGGGCAAGAGTCTCTATGAAAGAGCTATCAAAAAACTCGGTGACGTAGAAACGAAGCGACTGGAGAGAGATAAACAAAAGGATATCTTGAAACAAAAGACGAAGGAAGAGGTGAAAAAGGTACGATAAGATATATTGATTTGAACGAAGTAGGGGGATAAAAAAAGAGGGGTAATCCCCTCTTTATGGTCCAGCTAATCCTATGAGGATCAATTTAAAAGCAACTCAAGGAATAGTCCGGATAAGATTCCCTTAATAGAGGGAAAAATAAAATACCAAAGTCTTGTTTTTACCAGAAATACAACAAGAGCAACGATCACTATGCAACTCAATATTATACATAAAGTTGCCATTAGTGAAGACATGGGCTTAATATCCGCCTCCATAACATCCCCCCCTTTAAAAAAGATTATTTGTTTACACTACCTCTATTTGTGTTTCAGATTTATATTCTGAAATGAGGATTTGTCAAATAAATTTGATTTTTGCAAAAAAATACTTATATATACATAATATTTTATATACTATTACAATGTACATATGACATTAAATAGAGAAATAATTTTCGTTGATATAGACGAAACGAGCGCCAGAACTATAGAAGATTGAGTGTATCCTATAGTCAACTCAAGATATTGAACAAATTTCACACATGAAACTACGCACGATTACAGAGATGTGTTTTGAAATACAATTCTTGAAAACTGAGAGCCAATATCTCTCCAAAGAAAAATCAAAATATTTAACTGAGCGATTTTGCAAGACAGCTGAAAAAATCTTATCAGACCAATTGTATGATCTGTTGAGAAAATATTGGAGCTTTCAGATTCCTATACTATAGGAATGTTGACTGCCAGGCATGGTATGCTTATGGATTATACTCCAGAATGGGTAAAACATCATTATAATTGATCAGTCTGTAAAGTATTGTTTTCCAACTGTTATCATGGATGAAACAAAAGAAAGCCAGATATATGCAGAGAAGAATGAGCCAAAATAATGATAGAAGATGATATGGATTATGCCCTTGAACTCGGCAAAGAATGAATTCTAGTTTTTTTATTAAAGAAACCCTGGAATGAATACAGAAAAGAAAAGCACAGAAATATTAAAAGAATTGATACGTGGGATGAATTAAAAATTTAAATAAAACTCCAGTAACTGGAGTTTTATTGTTTAATATATTTGGAGGCACCCAGCGGAGTCGAACCGCTCTCCAAAGCTTTGCAGGCTTCTGTATAACCGCTCTACCAGGGCGCCGGATTGTGTGTCTGAGCGGGGGCATTATAGGAAAAGACGAGAAAAATGCAATACATTTTGGATTTTTCTGATTTTTGGCTATGATTGGGGGAATTTAACCCCCTGCTTATTATGAATTTCCTTATCACCTGTACTCCGGGAGTCGAATCCGTCCTCAAACGTGAGGTAGAACGAATCGGTGGAGAGAATATTCGTGCGAGTGACCGATCGGTCGAGTGTAGTGGATCAGAAAGGCTCCTCGCGGAGCTCAATCTCTGGGTGCGCACAGGAAATCGCGTCTATATGGTACTCGGCGAGGCACGTGGGACGACATTCGATCAGCTCTTCGATCTGGTATCATCTCTCGATTGGGAGAAGTATATCGAGACGGGTGCTCCGATTATCGTGGATGCCATCTCAGTCAGATCTGGACTCGACAGTATCCCAGCCATCCAGAAGACGGTCAAGAAAGCCATCGTGACGAAGATCACGGGAGACCGGGAGACGTTTCTGAGAGAAGATGATACCGTTCCGGCGATTCATATCTTCGTGCTCATCCGAGACAATGAGATCAAAATCCTCCTCGATACCTCTGGAGATCCACTCCACAAACGCGGGTATCGAACCGAGGCGCTCGAAGCACCGATCAAAGAGTCGCTCGCAGCAGCGATGGTGATGCTCTCGGGATGGCGCTATCGCGAACCGTTTATGGATCCGTTTTGTGGGAGTGGGACGATCGCGATCGAGGCAGCTCTCATCGCTCGCAATATCCCTCCGGGAATTGCTCGCTCCTTCGCCTTCGAGAACTTTTCGTGGTATCCTTGAGTCTTCCTCATCGAAGCAAGACAAAATGCCGAAACAAAAATCATCCGCGACAAAGATTACGCGATAACCGGAACTGACAGTGATCCCGAAGCGATCGAGATCGCCAAGTCCAATGCTATTCGGGCTGGAGTCGCCGATACAATTAGCTGGGAACTGCGAGATTTCAAAGAATACACTCTCACTCCCCTCTCCGGGACGATGGTTTCAAATCCGCCATACGGACTCCGTCTCCGAGACTACGACCTCGATCTCCTCTACCGTGATATCGTCAAAGTTTTCACGAAAAATCCCACACTCACGGGTGGGATTATCACCTCATATGATTATGGAGCACTCATCCGACAGGACGATTGGAAGAATCGTAAACTCTACAATGGGAATGAGCTCTGCTATTTTTACACCAAAAAACCTCCGAGATAGTCGGAGGTTTTCACAGACTAGCTCGCCTGTCGGCGAGCGTCGGACATTTGGTTTTTAGAATCGGAGGTTTTTTATAATATAGGATTTCTACACGGCTTTTTTTGTTTCTTGTGCCCTCTTCTGTGCATCCTTCTGGAGTCCATTCGCTTTTCGTACATGATTGAAAAGAGGGTATCGGAAAGGATCATTCTTGGACCATTCCTCTTCTGTTGGGAGGAATGATGTATCAATCGCGGATTGAGTAAGAATACTTTTCACTTCTTCATCTTGGATAAATGCATATATTTCATGGAAAATTTCATCATCTCGATTCCTGTACGCTTCAACTCTATCCTGCGTTAATTGTTTCTTTTTCTCAGCATTTGTTGCTGTCCGTTTCTCATAACTGAGTGTATCGAAGATGTTTTGGTACTTCGTACCGATATCTCCAACTCTTTGACCAAAATCGATAACCTTAAATAAAAGCTTTTTCTCGTTATCGGTTCCACGGAATTGGTTTGCTGCTAACTTGGACTGTCTCATCATCTGACCAATATGTGTGATGAAGATATTGGTATCGTATTTGATAGATCTCTGACTTATAGCATCCGGAAGTAATACCTGTCCGAATATACCACCAATATGGTCGAATTCGATTTCAGCATGTTTCAGTTTCATTCATGATTGTTCGAGAATCTTTGTGTTTTCGAGGATACGATAGAGGTAGTTTTGTGCGAATCAAAGGGTCGTCAGTTTTTCTCATTTATTATTAATCATAAACACGGATTTTTCATATCGTGGCATTTTCTTTGCATCATTCCAGAATCAATGAATAGGCTCTCCTATGGCAGCGAGTGTTCCATTGAGTTTCTGGAAATGTCCACTGAATTTGTCATCGAGGAGTGATGCTCCGATTATCTTCCCGACAATCGTACTCCCATCACCCGGATCGATACGGAGTATATGAATGAGATTTTCTGAAATAGTTGCCATATCGCCATCATTTGGATAGGGCTTTTTGAGGATCTCATCAATCTTTGCAACTCTTGCCATATCTGCCTTAACAACCGGAGAGTTTGTAGTGAGATATTTCTGTAATGCTGGATTATTCATTCCTCTTAGTGCCTTTTGGAGTTGATCACGGCGAATCCATTCATTCCCAAACCCAAAGGCGAGTCCTCTGATTTCTCGAATCTGAAAATCTCAGAAAGAACTGATTTTTTTAATTTTCTGAAGTAATTCACTCTCCTGAAGAGTTGTTTTGGTGAACTTACTGGCTCCATCTGGTATATACCACTTGTTATTTGGATACTCATAGGTTTCGATAAAGAGGGTACTACGTATAAGATTCCGATTCTGTTCGGTTGAGACGATAGCATTAATCACATCCCTATCCACCTTTCGTAATCGCAGAGAAACATCCGGAGTATATGAGATATTTTTAAGTCTTCCGACAATCTCATCAAGATCGTTGAAATGGATGATAAGTGAGGTTCCGAGTCTGAGTTTACCGGATATGAAGTCCTCTTGAGTGATGAAATCCACCTTTTTGCTTGAATCCCCTTGAATCCCCTTGGCGATAATTTCTCTCCAGAGAATGCCCTTGAGATAATCATTGAAACCAGAAAGAGCTGCAAGATTCGGATACCTTGCATACTGACTCTTGGCAGCCTCTATACTGTTAACGAGTCGTGTATGGAGTGTAGCGGTCGTATCTCCTGGGAGTACCTTGACATGGGAGAATTCCCTATATGGAGCGGTTGCTTCTACTGTTTTTTGGGTTCGTTTCTTTACATCCCCGATATATGTATTGAAAATTTTGTTGATATTGGCAGTATCGTAGTATGGGATAACCCGATTGATACTGGTCGCCCCTGGATTGAGTCGATCTTCACTCTCCATGAATCCCATCATCTGGAGGGCTTTGATCTGGAGTCCATAATACTCCTGAACCAAGTTATTGTACTGTATCGTATAATCAGGCGCATTGACATCAAGTTTCGCGAAAGCTTCTTTCTCGAAAATGGGGATATTTTTCTTGAGAACTTGCGCGATACTCTCGGAGAGTGCGCGTCATTTTCTGTCAGTGACGACATTCCCTCGCTCATCCATGAGACGTCTCACATCATAGGTATTCTTGATCACGAGCCCATCAGTAATCTTGCCGAATTTTTCCTTGCGGAAACTGGATTTTTCATCAGGTTCAAGGAGCTCAGTCGGGAGGAAGACTCCGGATGTCGCAAATTCGAAAAAGAACCGTGTTCGAGCATTCATTTTCTCTGCCCGATCCTTGTCACTATTGGCCATATGAAGTCCGTCGATCATCATCGGTCCGGTTATTTCGATCGTATCTTCCGGTTTTATTTTCATCCGATTCTTTTTCGGAGTTTCGAGTTCTTTGGCGATATCGATATTCTTTCCGTTCACTTTGAGATGGATAAGCGATGCGTAGTTTCGCATTCCCTCGATCACCCTCATCCTTCCATCTTCGGTCATAGCACTCGAGATATCTCCGCGTTGTTGGAGGAAATTTGCCATATAATCAATAACAGAAATTTCTTTCACGATCTTGAGTTTCTCTTGATTGACAACGATATCCCGATCCATTCGGTTCACATTGGTGACACTTTTATTATAGTTCGCGAGAGTCTTCAGGATAGGATGGTCCTCACCGAGGATACGACCAAGATTTTCTGGCTCGATAGTCGCGAGCTGGTCTGGTGTAGTATTGATCCCGAGTCGAGCCTTGATAGTAGTGATGGATGTCTCTATCTTATTTTTGTTGGCGAGGAGAGTACGGAGATAAGTACAATCTGCCTCAGATTGACGGAATTGCCCCATAAGAGTCGTCGTATCATTGGCACGAAGTGCTCGCATAAATGGTTCCACCTTCCCTGGATTGTTTCCAACTCTCTGGAGGACCTTCTTCTCCAGATTTGTAAGTCTTTCTTGCAATGCCTTATTTTTCTCCGGATCAAGCATGTCGAGGAGTTCTTTTTTAGCTTGCACATTTTCTGCTTTTGTTTTCTCAAATTCTGGCAAGAGCTGTTTGAGCTCCTTCTCTGCAACCTCTCGTTCTGCTGCCTTGGTAACTTGAAGTTTGTGCGTATCTGTGAGGATTTGATTCTGAGCAGCGATCTGCTCCTCGATCTTGCGGATAGATGCAACGGTCGTATTATATCGAGTAAACGCCTCGAAAACATTGCTCCCCGCGAGGACGGATTTATATTCCGACGCATCAAAGAGGGTAAATTCTGATGTATCCTTTTTATCAAGAGCCTTTGCAAGTCTTTCGAGTCCATTCAGTATTCATTCTCTGCGTGATTGAAGCACGATAATATAATTTGCATCCTCATCAGTCACGGGGTACTTAATAATTCGAGAAAGTTCTGCCTTTATCTGACCCGGATTTTTTGTAGCGAAAAGTTTTTGGATTTCTTGTTTCATCGCATTCCGTTTCTCTGTATCAGTGATATGTTTTGTATACCGATTGATAATGGTATCGAGTGCTCCTAATCTTTTGATAAGATCAGGATTATTTTCAAGTTTGACAGCTTCGCGGAGATTAGCCTCGTATTTGGTGTATGTGGATTTTTCTGTCTCGAGATCCCGTTTGAGTCTCGCTATTTCTTTATTAATACGTTCTTTGTTATCTCAGAAAGGTACAACAACACCATTTTTTACTTCTCCGAATTCATATGCTTTGAAATTCATATGTGCCTGACCAGCCAGTATCGACATATGGGTATTGTAGTGCTTTTCCTGGTTCTTACTGTTATAGTTGGTTGTATCTCCAAGATAATCACTCCCCGTAAAATAGATCGGCATCGCACTCCCAGGAATACCCTTCGTCTCAAGATAATTCCCGAGTTTCAACATATCTTGCCGATATGTCTCTTGGTTTTCTTTCGGGATAGGTTTGCGGGAAAGGAGCTCTTTTGGATCGAAACTCCCCATGAGATTCTGTACCTGATTGAATCCGATTCCGATGAGTTTTTCTGGCATGATCCAAGCATCAATACCTTTTGTCTGTATGAGTTTTTTCTCATCTTTCCTGAGATCAGCCGGATTCATGGTCTGAGCCAGAAACATTTTATAAAAATACGCACAACTTGCATTTGTCTCAATTTTCGGCTCTGTTCGGCTCGGCATAACCATTCGTGGCAATCGTGGATCTGCCTGTAATTCTTGTGCTGTTATGAAGGCATCGAGCGTTTTCGCAAGCCCCATTGATTGGGGTTTTCCTGGGAATATCCGCTCATTGATTTCCCTACTAAGTATCTTCCGATCTCCTTTTGCGACTCATTCGCTCACCACCCTCGCCGCCTCTATCTGTCGGATGGTTTCGATGTCTGCTCGGAATTTATCAAGATCCTTCGGGATAAATACCTTTGTCCCGACTTTCTTCTCCTCGTCCCACGGTTTGATGATAACCCGAGTCCCTGTTTTTCCTTTTACCTCAAGTCTATTATCCATAAGACCGTTGAGTGCGAGGATATCTTCATAATCATCCACGCCACTCTCCTTGGCGATTGCTGCGATCGTATCACCCGATACAACGGCATGTTCTTTCAGATTCCGACGCATTTCTTCGCGGATTTTTCTGATCTCTTCATTGCCTGTTTCGGCTGTACGATCGAGAATACTCATGTTTTCTGCCATAAATGGACGACATAAAAAATAAACTTTCCTTTATCTTAGCACATATTTTCAATATTTGCAAAAAATCACATAACTCGACTTGCAAATCTCCAAAAAATCGGCTATCATCTCTCCTGCGCGCACGAAACTCTTTTATTCTTTAACTATTTTACTTCCTAACCACACTTTACCACACTTTTTTATCATATAATTTTTTTAAAACTATGAAAATACGTGAAAAATGACCAAGTGACCACGAAATTGCTGATGAAATCGGACAACGTACCGAACTGATGGATGCGATGGGAAATCGAGAGATTATCCTCATGTCCATATTGGATAATGCGTAATATAATGAGACGTATTACAATACGTCTCTGCCAAAAAAAATCCCTTCCAAATCGATTTGGAAGGGATTTTTGAAATACTTTTGCCTTTTTGTTGATTTTTTATATAATGCCGTCGCTTCAAAAAAAGCATCTTTTTTGTTTTGATATGGCGGATGTAGTTCAGTTGGTTAGAACGTCAGACTGTGAATCTGAATGTCGAGGGTTCAAGTCCCTTCATTCGCCCCATTTTATTCTTTATTTTTATTTTTTAACCTTTTATTCCTTATGACACAAGCAGATTTTGGAGTAGATCTCAAGGGATCAACACCAATCAAAACACCTATGATGGGTGAAATCGTAACAGGAGCAGTTATCAGTGCGACACAGAAGATGATACTTATTGATATTAATGGGCAATTTACCGGGATTATTTCCGGAGCTCATATGCATTCTTCTACAGATAATACTACCGATATCAAAACTGGAGACATGGTCGATGCGATCGTCATCGGTGATGATCGAGATTCCGGACTCTTCGTTCTTTCTCTCAGAAAAGCGAGCCAGATCAAACTCATCGCGAAACTCCATTCTAATTTTGACACAAAAGAAATTATTACCGTTATACCAAATGAAGCAAACAAGGGAGGTCTCCTCATCGATCTCGATGGGATCAAGGGATTCATCCCAGTTTCTCAACTCACACCAGCCAACTATCCTCGTGTGGAATGAGCGAATCCAGAACGTATCCTCGAGCACCTCAACCGTCTCGTCGGGAAACCGTTCAAGGTTCGTGTTATCAATGTCGATCAGGATGGCAAGAAGATTATCTTCTCCGAAAAAGCAGCTCTCGAAGAAGCTCGCGGAGCAGCACTCGAAAAACTCAAAATCGGCGACAATGTCGACGGAGTGGTCAGTGGTATCCTTACGTATGGTCTCTTCATTACATTCAACGGACTCGAAGGTCTCGTGCATGTATCTGAAATCGATTGGGGACATGTGAACGATCCGAGTAAATTCGCCAAAGTTGGAGACAAGGTAACCGTCCAGGTTATCGGTATCGACGCTGACAAAATCAGCCTCTCCATGAAACGACTCAAGCCAAATCCTTGGCAGGTTCTCGCAGAAAAATACAAGGTTGGAGATATCATCGAGGCTCCTGTTATGCGCATATCTCAATTTGGAGTATTCCTCTCTCTCGCGGGTGGAATCAGCGGACTCATCCATCTTTCCGAAATCTCTCATAATATGGTCAAGGAGGTCGGTGATTATGCTCAAGTTGGAGAAAATGTGAAGGCAAAAATCATCACATTTGACCCAATTGCAAAACGTATCGGTCTCTCCATGAAAGCTCTCGAAGAAGCTCCAGTAGTGGAGGCTCCAAAGGAAGAAAAAAAAGAGAAGAAAGCAGCTAAGAAGAAAGAAGATGTTACTGAAACAAAGGCAGAGGAAGTAAAAGAAGAAAAGAAGGAGAAGAAAGCAACTAAGAAGAAAGAAGTAGCTGCTGAATAAGTCGAAGATTACATAAAATCCTCTTACCAAACGTTTGGTAAGAGGATTTTATTTTTTCCTCTTGCACTTCCATCGAGAACCTATATAATGGATGGTAACTTATTAAGTAATTTAAATAGTATGACTACTACGATCCAAAGATGAGCCTCTTTTAATATATACACCTATTCCATGAAGTATATAATAAATAAGGGCGTATGAAAAAAAACCACAAGAAAACAGGAGCTTATGGAAAGAATCAATAGGGTATCTGAGAAAGGAAGTAAGATGGAAAACATATCTGAGATTGATAAGATTGTTTATTTTCATTAATTCTCATCGTATGTATATAATTGACACGAGTGTTTATTGTGCTGTCTTTATAAAAGAAGATGCTCATCATAAAAATGCCATCAATACTATCTCATGAATCGATGAAAAAATTTATATCCCCTACTTTATCTTTTCTGAAACAACAACAGTATTGACCTACAGGCACTCCAAAGAACTTGCGAGTGAATTCGTAGATTTCATATTATCTGATGAAAGATTTGTGTTTATCAATGAAGATATCCTTTGAGAAATCGGTTTCTGGAAGAGCATCGATAAAAGATTATCTTATATAGATATAGTACTTGTATATTCAGCAATAAAATACGGTGCAAAGCTTTTGAGTTTTGATGATGAGATGAATAAGCTCTACTTAAAATCTCTATCATAACCCCAAAAGTACTATGATTCTTATTAAAATCTTCTATGCGATGCTGGGCATCGCGATGGGACTGGGTACCTTGCGATACCGCAAGGTCGTCTACAGTTGGACGGGCAAATTCTACTGGGCGGAGAAGTATCTCGGCTCTGGCGGGACGATTCTCGTGATCACGCTCATCGGACTCGGACTCATATTCGTGAGTGTCGCGTATCCGTTTGGGGTATTCGATAAACCAACGAACAGTACTATGACACCAACAACAACCAATGAAGTTCCGGTGGAAAATCAATAAAAAATATATCTTAATTATCATTCACCCCACGTTTTTATGAAAAAGTTTTTTCTCGCATTTTTTGTAGTCCTCCTTTCTTTCTCATCCGTCTCAGCGAAAGGATTTGATTATCGTGAACTCGCAAATTATCCGGTCAATAGTGCCAATCGTCCACTGACTTTTGGTGGATTCCTCACCGTCTATTTTAATAGTGTCGGCGAATATGAGGGGATACCTGAGAGTTATCAGTATATCGGACTTAATTTCCCCAATATAGAGAAAAATACTCCTCTCTATAAAGCACTTCAAAAAGGGGTGTATATGGGATTTTTTAAGAATCTCCCCAAGAAACTCAAAATACAAGAGCTCGCAACAGAAGAACAGTTCGCTCGGGCAGTAGAATCAAATCTCGGACAACGCCTCGAAAAAGTGGGGACAGGAGCCCTCACGCTCCGCACGCTCCTCGACACTCTTTCGAGCATCTATCGTCCTACGGATATGTGAGACGACGAGACACAATCGTCCACCGCGAATGACGATGTAAATATTGCTCTCGGGAATTTTTATCCCGTTACAACTATTTCAAACTTCCCTATCCTCAATGATGTCTATCTTAAGTTGAAATATGCACACTATGATAGTGGACAATTCACAGATGAAGAACTCATACAAGGTGCTACAAAGGGCATGGCAGATGCGAGCAAGGATAAACATACGGCCTATTTTCCACCGACAGAATCCAAAAATTTCCAAGATGAACTCAATGGAGAATTCGAATGAATCGGTGCCTATATCGATATGCCAAAACCGGGCGAACTCCATATTATCGCTCCCATCTCTGGAACTCCAGCGGAAAAGGCTGGTCTCAAGGGTGGAGATATGATTATTAAGATCGATGATCTTGCTATCGATGAAAATATAACCCTCCAGGAAGCTATTAACAAAATCAAATGACCTCAGAATACAAGTGTCAATCTCCGTATCCGAAGGGGTACGACAGAGCTCGACTTTAGTATTACGAGAGCGAAAATCACTATCAATTACGTCGAATATAAGAAACTTGATAACGGCGATCATCATATCAAAGTTACTACCTTCGGGGTGGGAGTCAAAGATGCCTTCGTGCAGGCTCTCGGAGCTGTCGCGAAAGATACAAGCAATAGTAAAGTTGTCATCGACCTCAGAAATAACCCGGGTGGAAGTCTCGACGAAGTTGCTGCTATGCTCAACTATTTCGTCCCTCGTGATCAGAGTGTTGTCCATATCAAGTATAAAAATACTGTTTCTGAGATGCTCAGTACCGGGGAGAATCTTGTTAATTTTAGCCAGAAAAAAATCGTCATCCTCATAAATGGAGGAAGTGCCTCCGCATCGGAAATTATGACCGCAACCATCAAGGATTATCTCCCAAACAATACCCGTATCGTCGGAGAAAAATCCTATGGAAAGGGGTCCGTTCAGAGTCTCGACACTTATACGGACGGGTCAAGTTTCAAGTATACCATCGCCAAATGGTTCAGTGGTAAAACCCAGACTGGGATTGATGGAACCGGCATCAAGCCAGATATAGAACTCAAGCTTGATGAAGAGCAATGGAAAAACAACAAGGATAACCAACTCGACTACGTAAAAACTCTCAACTGGTAAAAACTTCACCAAAATAAACTTGCTTTTCGAGTAGAATCTATATACTCGTCAAGTATTCATCCGTGAGACGGTCTCTCCGGATGGAGCGATCATTAAAACTCTCAAAAATCATTTCAAAAACATACCTGAGGAGGAATAGAAACAAATGGAAATGAACAAAGAAACAACGTATCTGATAGGAAAAATAGGGACAGTTCTCTGTCTCGTAAGTATCGTCTGTGGTATCACGGGTTTCAAAATCTGGAGCGATGAAATAATCCTCCTCATTGCAACCATCGTATTTGGGATTGGTTTTTTAATGGTTCTGGTGCCGGTTATATTTGGACACCTGCCACGCAAAAACGAAAGTCTCGATATCAACTACCTCAAGCCACCAAGTTGGCACTAAAAACAAAGGGGACTTACTGATGTTACAAAAAGAAACTGGACCAAGCTCTCTGTATGCACAAAAATTGATTATTCTCCTTCTCGAACAAGAGGCCATCACTCTCGGTGATTTTAACATGCCCTGTGGTCATCGAACGGCTCCGTATAATGTCGATTTCAGTCGGCTGCATGACGGAAAAACCCTCGGTCAACTCTGTCAATATTATGCCGAGACGATTCTCATGAACTTCATGAAAGATGGAAAACTCCTGTTCGACGTGCTTTTCAGTCCGGTATCGAACAAGGCGATTCATCTTGCAGATACAACCACCATGGTACTCAATACCCTTGGCTATACATGCCAATGTGCGCATGGCGGAGAAGATGGATCCATCATCGGAGCTCAGCTTGATAACAAGCGTGTTCTCATCATCGATGGAACCTTCGGTGCCGGCATAATTATCGGTGAGGCCATCGAGGTAGTCGGTATGGGCCATGGAATCCCTGTTGGCTTAATCGTTGGTTTCGATCGCATGGAAGAACGAGAAGCGTTAACCTATTGCCATGCAGTCGACGAACTGAAGAAAAAATACAACATCCCGGTCGTATCTATCACGACCGTCAAGCACCTCATCAAGAAGCTTGATTCAGACCCAAAATACAACGGGGATGTTTCAATGAGGATGTTAAACGAAAAAATCAAGGAGCACCAGGTTTATTATGGTGCTCCCGCACCGACATTACCAACCGTACCACCCGAATTACTGCCTGAGTTACTCATGTTGCCCATACCCTGATTTTTGAGAAGTTTTAACCACAAAAAAGGCGACCTCCGGGTCGCCTTTTGTCTGTCTTTTATCCAGACTTATACTCACTCCAGAACTTCGTGCGAAATTGTTCGTATTGTCCGGCGAGGATAGCTTGGCGGGCTTGGCGGGAGAGATTGAGGAGGAATTCGAGATTGTGGAGGGAGAGGAGTTGTCCTCCGAGGATCTCACCGGTCTTGAGGAGGTGACGGAGGTATCCGAGGGAGTAGGTGCGAGAAACCATGGTCGAGAACTCAGGAGTCGTGTAGATCCCCTCTTTTTCGGTGGCGTATTTTTCATTGGTGACTTTGATATTACCTCGGGACGTGTAGGCAACTCCATGTCGTCCGAGACGGGTTGGGAGGACACAGTCGAACATATCAATCCCTCGATAGATTCCCTCGATGAGGTCCTCGGGAGTTCCGAGTCCCATGAGATAGTGCGGTTTGGATGATGGGAGATGAGGGGCGATGGTATCGAGAATGCGGAGCATATCGTCTTTGGACTCTCCGACGGAGAGTCCCCCGATCGCCACTCCTGGCAGATCGAGATCCGAGATATATTTGACACTCTCAACCCGGAGATCGTCATAGATCACTCCTTGGGCGATCGGGAAGAGAGCCTGTGGATGGAGCCCAAGATCCGCTCGGCGTTTCTGTTGCTCTATGTGTTCGACCGCACAACGGTCAGCCCAGCGATGTGTACGCCCCATGGCTGCTCGCGCGTATTCGTGCGTCGAGTGTCCCGGTGCACACTCATCAAACGCCATAATGATATCTGCCCCGAGATGCGCCTGGATTTCCATCGCGTACTCCGGTGTGAAAAGATGTTTAGAGCCATCCAGATGCGACCGAAATTCGACTCCATCCTCGGTGATTTTGACAAGATTTTCTGTTTTTACTATTTCTCACTCAGTCGAGCCAGAATCATGCTTGAGATCTCCGAGAGAAAACACCTGAAATCCCCCGCTATCAGTGAGGATAGGGAGATCGATATTCATAAACTCATGGAGTCCACCAAATGAGGAGATGAGTTCATGACCGGGACGCAAGTAGAGATGATAGGTATTGGAGAGGATAACCTGACTCCCGATCGCCTTGATCTGGTCTCTCGTAATCCCCTTGACAGTCGCTTGTGTCCCGACCGGCATAAATATCGGCGTCTCAATGTCCCCATGGGGCGTCGAAAATACGCCCGCTCGGGCGTATCCATCTGTAGCTTCGATTGTAAACTCAAACATTATATAGAAATTATTTAAAAATTATTTTTACGATATCCTGATAAGCGACGAAAATACTCACAAGTATAAGGAAAGAGAATCCTGCGATATGGATCATATGCTCGATTTTCCCAACAAGCGCCCTTTTGCCAAAGACTGAAGATAGCCCTTTGTTTATCATCAGGAAAAAGAAACGTCCTCCGTCGAGTGCTGGGAAAGGCAAGAGATTGAAGACTCCGAGATTGATACTAATGAGTGCTGCAATCATAATAATAACGGAAAGTGTTGCTTTTGCATCAACGAGACCGACGAAGAGATTCCCGACCGCGATCGGTCCACCAAGACTTTTGACTGCCTCATCTCGATCGGTTGCTGTATGTGGTGTAACGATCTTGGATACGAGCGTCCCGAGGAGTTCAAGCGTCATTCGTGATTGGGCATATGTTTCCTCTATCCCCTCCCCTATCGATTCGAAAAATCCATACTTGTACCGAAAGTCTTTGTTTATATCCGTGACATTGTATCCGACATAACTCCCGATTTTCCCATCCTGTGGGAGAATAGACACAGTCTTGATAGCATCACCTCTCTTAATCTCAAATATGAGTGCCTTGTCGGCAGATTTTACTCTTGATATCATCATATCCGGCTTCGTAATAGTGACGCCATCAATCCGGAGGAGGACATCATTATCCAGAATCCCGGATGTTTGTGCGATACTTCCTGTGAGTGGCGAGAGAAGGAGTCCATCCGTCTTGATAAATCAGGACTTCACTGCCTCATCAAAAGACGGAATAAGCTTGGTTTGTGCGACCGTCTCAAATTTGGTATTGACCGCGAGCGGCTCCACTCCAACCATAAAAAGACCGGAGAAAATGAGAATTGCAAACAAGAAATTCATAAAAACTCCTGCGAGAATCACACCAGATTGTTGCCAGAATGATTTGTGCACGAGGGAATCTTTCTCCTTCGCGCCCTTCCCTTCCATATCCTCTCCTTTCATCTTGACGAATCCACCAATTGGAAGCCAATTGAACGTATAGATGGTCCCTGATTTGTCCTGCCATATTTTTTTGGCTCTCGGTGGTATACCTATACCGAACTCCTCGACCCGGACTCCGAACCATTTGGCCAGAGCAAAATGCCCAAGCTCATGAAAAAACACGACCACGGAAAAAACGAGGAGCGAAAGAAAAATACCAAAAAGAATGTCCATAATATATAAGAAGTTTTTTTAATTAGTCGGCGAGGGTTTCTTTGAGATGGTCAAACAGATGATTGACGAGGTCATCGAGTTTCTTGAAATCTTCACGTTCGAAGTGGAGGACTTCCCCATCGAGTTTCACATTGAGTTTCCCTTTAAATAAACCAGTATTGCAAGACCTGCATCCACCAGTCTTACCGAGTTCGATAGCAAGATCAAAACAGATTTCCTTGTCGTCACCTTCGAACTTTTTGAGGTATTTATCAAGTTTTCCGCTGATATTTTCATCGACGAGACGTTCTACTACTTCACGATCCTGTTCATTATTTTTCAGGTGTATTTTTTTCTGGATATTCATAAGTATAAAAGGTTAAGAAATGAAATACTTGAGACAGCCCCAAGACAGATATTATAAGGAATAAAAATAAAAATACAAAACTTTTATCGTAAAAAATGAGATATTTAGATTATTTAGTAGCATTATAGAGAGCGGAGATTTCGGAGTCGGATAAGGCTCTGTTGTAGATGCGGACTTCGTCGATGGATCATGGGAATCTTTGCGAGCCAGTGAAAGAGCTTCCTATGAGAAGGTCATTTGAATCAGTTAAATTTATATTTCCTGTGGGTTCCGTTCCGGAATTTTTTAAAATCCCATTAAGGTATATCTTTTGTTCACCACTTTTATAAGAGGCTGCTATGCAATACCATTGATCTGTATTTACTATTGATGTGGCTATGGTTGCCTCAGCATAGCCATCACCAATACCCGTATAATTCATCCCAAAACTCAATGAAGTGCTATCGTCTCTTTGCATTATAAAGAATCCTTTTTTTGGATTTTTACTAATAATAGATGTCCAGTTACCATCATTATAGTCTAGTTTTACCCATGTTACTAACGTAATTTCACTGAAAGTATTAAAATTCTGACCATTTCCACAATTGATAGAGTCATTCACTCCATCGAAACTCGTTGCTTTTCAATTTACTCAATTTATTCATCCTATAGTCACTCACTCATATCCAGTTCCATTATTCCCATTCCCACTCAAATCGAGCATTTTTCCTCATACCACTGTTTCCATATCCCAGTATCAGACAAGAGAGGTATCATCTTTTGATATGAGAATTGAGGTTGGATTTTTGCTGGGATAGATGGCAGTGAGGAGGAAGAGTTTAGAACCAGTTCCGGTAATTTGATTAGTATTATCAATCATAGCAGTATACCCCGTACTCGTATTCACCACATCCACCCCCGTGAAACTCACAGCATTGTAGAGTTCTTGTACTGGTTGATTGAGGCTGGTTCAAGTGTTGCTGAGGAGGATTCAGAGTTGGTCTCCTTTAGTGGCAGGTACTCTCGTTTCATATCCAGCATAGGCTTGGTCTATGAGATGTGATGTCTTGGTATTCGGATCTTCAAGGAGGGAGAGGAGTTGATACTTGGTTCTTGCAAAATTAGTGGAATAGGTGTAGTACTTACTATCAGTGGGATCTTTAGCTTCGCTCATCTTGATAGTTGAGAGGACAGTAGCTCCGGCGTATCCTTGGTATCCGATGATGACTCCGGAGGCTGAGAGGGTGATGGTATTGTCTGATGGAGGAGGGACGGTACCATTTCGTATGATGAGGATATCGAGTCATTTGGAGATATTGGTGATATCAGATACACGCACGCTATCGCGTGCTGATAGGGCGTATGAAAAGAATGACATGAGGGCGATGGTTCAGAGGATGACGAGGATGGTGATGACCACTATGAGTTCAGTGAGAGTGAAGGCAGAAACCCCCTTAATCCCCCTTATCAGGGGGAAATTATTACTCCTCCCCTGAGAAGGGGAGGTTGGGAGGGGTTTATTATTTGTCGTCCTCATAAAGAAAAAAATACAAAATAGGAAGCAAAACTTTTATCGTAAATCGATGGTCCCCTTTTTGTGGAGGAGTTTCTCGATTTCTTCACGTGAAGCCACATCTGCTCGTTTATTGTATTCACCTCACTCAAGGTGCTCCCGCACCATATCAGTGAGCGTGTGGAGAAGGAGTTCAAAAGGAGCCTTGTCTCTATTGTCCTGCTTCCTCTGTATCTCATCCACCACTTCATCGAGATATGACACGATATCATGGGGATTGGTAGCTCATTCGAATATAAGATCATCATCATCACTCACTGTGTGAATGATAATGTTTCCTTTGTCGAAAATAGGATCAAAAATGGATGGCGTATCAATCTCAGCCCCTTTTATATCAGAATATTCCACAAATGATATACGTCGTGCGAATACATTCCAATCAATATCAACAACTCCCTGATCTGTGATGACCCAGACATCATTGTACCAATCAAAAATCTTGTAGAAAAGGTAAAAATACAGGAATATTACATATACCTCAAAATAATTAAAAGGGATAAGCTGTTGAATGGAGAGCGAATTGTTGTAATAAAAAAAACCAGGAATGAAAAGTCCAAAAAAAAGAGTGATGACAATACGATCGATAATAAGAATAATGTGCTTATGGCAGACAAAAAGTATGTCTTCCCCTTCTCGAAGATACTTGGTGAAAAATGTTTGATCAAAGTAATTCATGGGTGGTAGATAATAATAAATACCTTCAGATTTTTTTAAAACCGCTTCGTTCGCTTCAAGAAAAAGACAATTAATCCCATAATAACAATGGTCCCGACGACTGAAGCATAGACGAGATTATCATGGAATGGAACATTTTCGATATTCATCCCGAAAAAACTCGTGATAAGCGTGAGGGGGAGCATAAAGGCAGAGAAAATCGTAAGATACTTAATGGTATTATTTGTCTGCATGTCGAATATAGATGTAAGCGTATCTTCCATGGAGTCGATATTTTCCTGGAGGATTTGTATCTCTGCATAGAGTTTTTCAAGTTTGTCCTCGAGATTCTCAAAATACACCTCTACCTCATCCTGAAAAAGTGCCTTCATACGGAGCTCAAGCACTTTGAGTACATGAATCTGTGGACTAATCATATGTTTGAGTGTGATGATATTACGTTTTCGAATCATGATCTCTGCAATCGTATCCCTCCCTACATTCGTAAAGAGATCCGTTTCTATGATGCGCATGTCTTTGCTGAACCTATGGAGTACACGAAACACCTTATCAAGCATGGAATCAATAAGGTCATAGAGCATATACCCCGTATTGACATCTTCCTTTTCTTGAAACCCCTCTCGATACCGATTCATGAGCATATCTATCGAGGAAGTGTGATAGTAACGAAAATTAATGAGATACTTACGAGAGACAAAGATATTGAATTCATTGAGGAGATACTGTCGAGTTTTTGGGTCAAATTTTGGAAAATGGAGAACTACGAAAATATAATCTTCATACGTATCCACCCTTGCTCGCTGATTTTCTTCGACGATGGCTTCCCGATCGAGTTCATGGAATCCATACTTCTCGATAATCTCATCGATTTCCTTTTCATTTGGATTCACGAGATCGATCCATTCCGTAGATCCGAGGGTAAGCGTATTGAGGGACATAAGAGGAGAAAATAAACAATTAAGGCAAGTAGTTATTATTCCATAACACCTTCTTCTTCGTCTTCAATACTCCCAATAAGGAAGCGAACGATATGGAGGAGATTGGCACTATTTGTAGCGATATCTTCCGACAGGATGATATCCATCGGGTATATCTTCTTTTCTATACCGAGTTTCTGAGCCTCTGTGACGAAAGCGAATGAGTCGACATCAAATACGTCCGCCTCATAAACGAGTCGGAGTCGTGTGCGGAAGTCCTCATCCTGCGTATCCCAAACACCACTCACGCTAATACCTCCGACCGAGAGTCCAAACGATTCAAAATCGTAATCGTTTTGCATGTCATAATTTTCAAGGAACAATGCATGTGTGAGAAATGCATCACGGTTGGACGCCGTAATCTCCTGATTTTTTGTCGCAGGATTGTATTCGAAAAATACATTCGGGAGGATAATATCGCCCGTCTTTTTCTCGTCACTCACTGGATAAGCAACGCTCGGGAAGAAAATCGTATCCGGAGCGAACTCCTCAACGACAGAAGCAAGCACTGGTCCGATACCTCGATCGCCAAAATCCCCGATAATACGAATACCGTCTCCGAGATATACCTCATATGACACTCAGGAAAGCGGAACTTTTCGTGCCTCTGTGAGAGTAATGAGCGAACGGAAAAGTGTATTGTCGCGGATTATAAGGGTATGAGTCATAGGTATATGATGGGACTGAAATAAGACATATGTGCGTATAATAAGGATTTTTTGAGAAAATACAAAAACTTTTGGAACAAAAGCGCATTTGCCTATACTATTCGGCAGTTTATTCCTCAACACATCTTAATTATGAAGATAGCACTCCTCACTGGATGAACCTGATTGGAACGGGACGTAGCCCTCAGAAGTGCCAATACTTTCCATGAAAATATGAAGTATGAACACGATATGTACATACTGCCCAATGAGATGGATAGATTCTTATCTCATTATAAGGAATATGATCTCGCGGTTCCTGTTTTTCACGGAGAATACGGAGAAGATGGGACGATATTCGGACTCTTGGATAGTCTCGGTCTGAAATACACTTTTTCTCCATTTGCGACACACGCCGTGTGTATGGACAAAAACAAGACCAATATCCTCGTGGAAAAAATCTGAATACAGGTCCCGAAAAGTCATCTCATCAGTACCAAGGCAGAGTTACAAAACACTCATTTCGAATTCCCACTCATCGTCAAACCCAACAGCGGATGAAGTTCGGTCGCAACCTATATGGTTAATAACACGAGCGAGCTCGAAAGGGCATTCGACGATGTCCGCGAGATAACCAAAGACATCGTCCTCATCCAACAGTTCATATCCTGAGTCGAGTACAGTGTCCCCATCATCGGGAATGACAATCTGGAAGCCCTCCCGATTATGCGAGTATCCCTCACCTCATCGAAGTTCTTCGATTACGAAGAGAAGTACAACTCTGACGGGAGCAATGAGATATTCTGAGATGTGGAAGCCAATCTCCAGAAGCACCTCGAAGAAGACTCCAAAAAAATCTATCACTTCCTCGGATGCCGATGAATCTCCCGGATCGACTACATCGTAAACGATACCGGACGATACTTCCTCGAAGTCAACACCATCCCCGGCTTCTCACCCGCCTCCATCTTCCCCAAAGCCTGGCAACTCACCGGACGAACTCTCGAGGAAATCGTAGAGGAAATTATAAAGCTCGGGAGGTAATTTAAAAGGATTGAATTGTTTTTTGAACTATCTGGAAATTCTGGATTTCCTTAAACTAAGGGGTTTTAGTGGTATGTCGGAATTTCCGACATACCACTTTCATATAAAGTTCTCACTCATCGAAAATATTTTTTATATGTCCTGTGATTGTTATCTTTGATTTACCATAAAGATAAAATTGTATGGATTTTATGAGGATAGTTAGAAACCAGACTTACAGTAGTTATTTCAGAATTTTTTCAAGAGCTGAATCAAATGATGCTAAAAAATTCCCTACTTCCTTCTCATTTGATTCTTTCCAGCGTTTATAAATTTTACAACATCATCTTCACCAATGTATTTTGTTATCATTAAACCATTTTTTCATAGTATCTCTATTTTTGTCTCAAAGTAATCGACTATTTAAGAAAACTGCTTTTGAATATCCACCAATTGTCTTCTCCCAAAAAACATCATCTTCTCATAAATTTTCAAGAAATTCATAAAGTTCATTTTCCGGACTTTTAAGTCATGGTAGGAAAATTACCTTTGGTGATTTATTTCTTGTCTTAAATTCATTTCTTTGATCTCAATCCAAAACAACTACACTTTTCTTGAACTCTGGGAAATTATTATCCAATAAATTTTTATACATCCCACATCAAAGATTTGTTTTTTGTAATGCAATCTTTTTCATTATATCACTACTAACCAATCTTCTAAACCAAATACGTGCTTCTTCATCCTCAAAATATACGTTTATTTTTTCTTCATCCCTATTTACCAATACACAATGTTTTAACTCTGATAATATATTATCTATCTTTGTCTTATCTTGTATTGCTGCTATTTTTCAAGATTCCCTCTTTAGAAAAATTATTTTTGAAGTCTGATCCTTACTATATTTGTCACGTACAGACTGAAGTATATCAGTTGAGTGTGTTGTAAATATTATCTGTAGGTTATAATCTTTTGATACTTTTTGAAATAATTCTAATAATTTAATTTGTGCGGCTGGGTATAGTGTCGCATCAACTTCATCAATCAACAAAACACCTCATAAATATTTATCTCGCATTTCTTCTTTAAGTCTCTTAAACGAAAGTATTGCTAATATTATCTGGGCCAGATTATCTTGCCCAGCAGAATTACCGTATGCATCATAGTAATCCGTGGTTGGGGAGTATAATTCCTTATTTTTAGTTTTTGTGTGATTTGGCTTAATTTTATCATCCATCACCAAAACATGGTTGTGCCACTTTGCATATAGTCATACCTCATCTTCTGTAAGTTTCATTTCGCCATCAAAGACAGCTCCTTTATCACTTTCTTGTGCAATAGGAATAAGTCTCTTGAGTCATAGATATCGAACGGGCCTTATGATTTTTCATTGACCTTTAGTTCTTTCTCAAACATCAATTCTAAATCGTCCAATAGCCTCTTCGGATCGTGAAACAGCATTTTTAGTGGTTCAATCGGAAAAATGTATTGAATATTTATGCTCTCAAGGAATATCATTTTTTCATGAAAAACGAAACACTTCGGAAAATAATGTCTCTAAAAGTTGATTATCAATTCCTTTCTTTTCATTAAATGTAAAAATATGTCATATCAAACCCAACAAACAAGATTTTCATGTTCAATTTTCTCAACATATTGGAGTAATACGTTCTCAAATTTCAACATCAATATTTTTAAGATGACGAAAATTATCAATGTGCACTCGAGTAATCTTATTATCGGTCGAAACGTCCATAAGAAATAAATTTAGAAATAAAAAAACGAACGAAAATTATTCTTCTCTCGTCCTCCCCAAATCATCAATTCTAACAACAACTCATCACGAGTTAGTATAACCCTGAAAGTATATGAAAAACAGTGAAAAAAGCAAATCCACACATATTTATAGACATATACCATCTTAGGAAGAAGGTTTACGAACTTTTATTTGACAAAACTACACTTCCAGCTATATTCGATTTATTGGAAATGTTTCCAATAAAAATACATGGGAGGGCGTTACTATGCAAATGAAAGCATTTCTGGTAGACTATTTCTATGCATTACAAAACAAAGCACCCAATAATTACAAGATATTAACCCTTGCGTTGTTGGGAACATTACTTTCAGTAACCATAATTGAGGGCGTAATTACGCCTGTCAGATGGGTATCTGGATCCTTGTCGTTTGCTATTTTATTTCTTCTTGGCGCTGCTGCACAACCCTGATAAAGTCATGGTAATGCAGTTGAGTGGAATCAAAAATCAATTCCCATTCATACAAGATGAAAAACTTTAATCCCTACAGGCTGAGTGCCTGAGGGATTTTTTTTATTCAAAAAACTCATTAAATGAAGTAATTTTTAAATTAAATTTTGACTTCTAGATTTTTTCTATACAATACCCCCGTACCTCTCAAGAGATACAACCGTCGCAGACAGTAGGTTTTCGCTCAACAGAGCGGATACAAAATCCTACCGAGACAAGAAGCTCTCTGGAAAAACTCATCTGATGAGTTCCTATTCTAAAAGTATTCTTTTCACTTCCGCGATTATTCGCGGGATTTTTGTTATATTATCCTGTAACTTCTACCCATTATATGGCTGTTAGTAAAGAAAAAAAGTCCGAGATCCTCGCGATTCTCGAACAACACCTCAAGGAGTCCGTCTCCGTAGGTTTCACGAGCAATACGGCTCTCACGGCTCTCGATGTTTTCACGATGAAGAGAGAACTCCGTGCAGCAAGTACGACATTTATGCTCGCAAAGAAAACACTTATGCGTCTCGCATTTAAGAATGTACATGGTGTTGATCTCGATTTGGATACACTCCCTGGACAGGTTGCGATTATCTTCTCCAAAGGAGATAAGGTTGCCGGTCTCGCGATCGTAAACAAATTTGCAAATGAATGGAAAAAAGAAGAGAAGATAAAATTCGTCGGAGGGTACTTCGATGGCGTGCTCCTCGATGCAAAGGCTATGTCTCGTATCGCCGGTCTCCCATCACGAGAAGTTCTCCTCGCGAAACTCCTTGGATCTATGATGTCTCCTCTTTCTGGTCTTGCTCGATTCTTCGATGCTGCTGGAAAGGATATGGAAGCGAAATCTGTCAAAACTGTGAAGGATCTCATCGGTTCTGCTCCAGCCCCAGCAAAAGCTGAGGCAGCTCCAGTAGTTGCAGAAACTCCTGCTGTAGAGGTAACTTCAGTTACTGAGACAGCTCCGACTGAAGAAGTTGCAACCCCGACTGAAGTTGTAGCGGAAGTCGCTCCAGAAGCTCCAACTGAAGAAGTTGCAGTTGCTGAAGTAGCTCCCGAAGAAGAAGCTGTCGCTACCGTATAATCGTCGTCTCACATGAGGATCGTCTGATACGCCAGATGGTTCTCTGCTAGATGAAGATCTAGAAATCACATTATCTATTTTTTTAATTTACCCATATTATGTCTGATGTTACACTCAGTGCAAATGCACAAAAAGTTATGGATCTCGTAGAAGGTCTTACTATCCTCGAACTCGCTGATCTTGTATCTGCTATGGAGGAAAAATTCGGAGTTTCTGCTGCTGCACCCGTTGCTGCTGCTGGAGCTACTGGAGCTGCTGCTGGAGGAGGTGATGACGAGAAAACAACCGTTAATGTTGTTCTCACATCTGCTGGAGCTGCGAAAATCGCTGTTATCAAGGTTATCCGTGAACTTACTGGTCTCGGTCTTGCTGAGGCAAAAGGACTCGCTGACAACGGAGGAAATGTTAAGGAAAATGTTGATCGAGCTGAAGGAGAGAAAATCAAGAAACAACTCGAAGAAGCTGGGGCAACTGTTGAGATGAAATAATCTCAGAAGTTACACCACAAAAAAAATAGAGACGCGCCGTGGCGCGTCTCTATTTTTTTTTTTTTTGATTATTCTTCCGGATCTGCGATCCCATAGAAATTATTCTTGACCCGTTTGAGGATCTTCCACTTGATGTCCTCGTACATACCGGATTTCTGATAGAGCATGATGAATTCTTCTTTGTTGAAGGCAAGGACCTCCATGTCGGACGTTGCGACGATGGTCGCGGCTCGTGGCTCGTTGGTGATGAGGGCGAGTTCTCAGAATACATCCCCAGGTCCCATCGAACTGATTTTCTTGCCGTGACGGAATACATCAACCGTACCCGATTCGATGAAATAGGCTCGATCATCCGATTCGTCCCCTTCGGACATAATCGTGGTCCCCTCGTCAAAATACATGGTTTCGGACATCATGATGAAGTAGGCTACCTCTTTCTGAGAGAGCCCCTCGAAGATATAGAGTTCTTGTTTATCTGGTTGCATAGGAGTTATTTTTACGGAATAGTCCTCCCATCATACCATAAAAAAACATTTTTCGCAAACATTCCTTGCAAAATCCTCTTTTTGTGTACAATGGGCGCATAATTTTTCATAACAAAACATATGCGTATAGAAAATGTCACCCTCGGGTACGGACACAAGAATATCCTCAAGGATGTGAATATCAAAATCGAACCAGGAGAATTCGTCTTCCTCATCGGTGGATCTGGGAGTGGGAAAACGAGTTTCATCAAGATGCTCATCGGAGACCTGCGACCCAAGACGGGGACGTTTTCTCTCCATGATAAGGATGTCTATAAATTCAGTGAAAAAGAACTCCTCGCCTACCGGAGAAATATCGGAGTTATGTTCCAGGACTACAAACTCCTCCGCTCCAAAACCGTCCGAGAAAATGTCGCCTTCGCGATGGAAGTGAGCGGATACAAGGATAGCTACATCCTCCAGAAACTCCCAGAAATCCTCTCACGAGTCGGACTTCTCCACAAGAAAGAAACGTTCGTCGAAACCCTCTCGGGTGGAGAGGCGCAACGCATCAGCGTCGCTCGAGCGCTCATCCACGATCCCGAGATCATCATCGGAGATGAGCCCACTGGGAATCTCGATCCCCACAACGCTGCCGATGTCATCGATCTCCTCCTCGAACTCAATAAGCAAGGCAAAACCGTTATCATCGCCACCCACGACGACCGCATCGTGAACCGCCTCAAGAAACGTGTCATCACTTTCAAAGATGGGCGGATTATTTCGGACAAAGAGGGGGGAGGATACGAACTCTAATACTCAAAATATGTACCATCTCTATATCCTCGAATGTGCCGACTCGACCCTCTACACTGGCATTACCACCGATCTCGATCGGAGGCTCGCCGAGCATAATGACTCAAAGCTCGGAGCCAGATACACGAGTGCCCGTCGCCCGGTCCGGCTCGTCTACTCGGCACGTTTCGACAATCGCTCACTCGCATCCCGCGAAGAGTACCGGATCAAACAGCTCACGCGAGAAGAAAAAATAACTCTTATCAATACCCCTTAAAAGAACGGAAATGCTCAATCACTCAGAAACACTCTCGGAAAAATTCTTACGAAAAGGCTTTTGGCTCTATCTCTTCTCATTCCTCCTCGGACCGATGGGATATATCGTCAAGATTATCCTCTCCAATGACCTCAGTGTCGAAGAAATCGGAATCCTCTATGGAGTGCTGAGCTTCGTCGGACTCCTCGGAGTCTATCATGATCTTGGACTCACCGAAAGTCTCAATTATTTCCTCCCTCGATTCATCGTCGAAAAAGACTGGACCCGATTTAAATCCCTCGTCGTCTACTCGATCACCGCACAGATTATCACGAGCGTCCTCATCGGTGGAGTCTTATTCCTCTCATCCGGATGGCTCGCAGAACACTATTTCCATGCCAAGGAAGCAACTCGGGTCATCGAGATTTTTTGTCTGTTTTTCCTTGGGCTCAATCTCCATAATATCAATATTACCATATTTGGCGTGAGTCAAAATACCCGTCTCCAGAAAGGAGTAGAATTTCTTCGAATGGTATTCGTCGTCCTCTTTACACTCGGACTCTGGATGACAAATAATGGGAATCTCGTCACCTATACATGGACATGGATTTATGGAGTTGTCGCGGGAATTGTCATCGGATCATATTTCATGTATCGGTCCTACTATGTCCCATACCTGAAAAATGCCGAAACTATCTATGATACCGATCTTATAAAAAAGGTTATCAAATACGCCCTCTGGGTCATGCTCGCGATTAACGTCGGAACCGTTCTCGGACAGGTCGATATGCAACTCATCATCTACCTCCTCGGACCGAGAGATGCCGGATATTATACCAATTATCTCAGTATTATCGGAATCCCTTTTGTCATAATTACGCCGATTATCGGCTTCCTCTTCCCGGTTATTTCCGAGCTCCACTCCAAGGGGGACGAACACAAGATTGGTACCATCAGGACGCTCTTTTACAAGTATTTCTCAGTCTTGGGTATTATAACGAGCATGTTCATGCTCATCTTTTGACCGGAAATTGCGACAATTTTGTTTGGAGACAAATTCCGTATGTCCGGGATTATCCTCCAGTACTCAGCACTCTTTATCGTTTGTAATTTCCTCCTCCAAATCAATTTCCAAATACTCGCCGGTATCGGACGAATCCAAGAACGTGTTAAAATACTCGCCATCGGACTCCCGATTAATATCATCCTCAATCTCGTCCTCATATATACCATGGGTGTCACAGGATCTGCTCTCGCGGTCGGTATCTCCTGGATACCTATCTGGTATCTCTCACATCGTGCCACACATATGTATTCCAACGGATTCGATATGGTTTTTCTCATGAAAAACATCCTCCTTACCATCATCATCGGTGGGATCTCTTGGTACTTCATAACTCCCCTCTTTATCGGGACATCAAGGACTTATGGTCTCGGACTCCTATGAATACTATCCATTATCACTATCATTCCATTTGTGATATTGAATATATCCGAATGAAAAATGTTCCTCGGAGAACTTAAAAAAATGAAGAAAGGAAAATAAATCTTATTTTTGAATTATAAACTCGATATTATCTGGGTTACTCGAAACCCGGGTCAACCAGAAAGGCGAGAATGTGATTTTTACATTCGCGATATTATTGTCGTTGAGGAGGATAGATGTTGCCTCTTTGGGAGTCGATCCGACGATAAGATTCTTGAGTTTCTTGGTGAGGTTATTGGAGGCATCCTCGAAATTGTACGAGATAGTCGCATCAAGCTCAGTGGTTGATTTCATCACAAAGGGTGACGTCGTACTCTTGGAGAGGACATTGGTGATGCGGAGCGAGTCTTCATTGACCCCGATGAGCTTCTCGGTCCCGAAGAGGAGATTCTCATTGAGAATCGTCTTGAGGTAGAAAAGTGCGGCATCCTTATCATACACAAACGTCGATATCTTCATCGTACCCTGGAGCCCTACTTCTTCGATCTTGTCACCAACTTTGGCATTTTTAGTGAGGATAATATCGCCGGGTGTGTAGGTGATATTTTCATTGATCGGGAGTATAACATAGTTTTCACCGTTTTCGGCATTGGTCTTTTGGATACTTTTCTTGATATCCTCAAGGGCTTTATTTTTGAGTTTCTCAATCAAAATATTCTTAAAATTGGCGAGCTCTTTCTCGGTGAGGACATGAATCTTCGGATCGGTTCCACCAGTGAAACGAGCGAGAGATTTGGCATAGATTTTATCACGATTGAATTTCAGTCCCGGTATGATAAGAATAGCCGCCTCTTCAATATTGCCTCGCTGTCATATAATATCCCCTTTGGTATCGTAAATGTCGGCCATGAGCGTTGCTTGGGTCTTACCCATAACCGTTACTCCGGATTGCACCTGTGATGATGGGATTTTAATCCAATCGCTCGTCTTAAATACAACTCCATCACTGGTCACGAAACGGGTATTTGGACGGAAGACCTGTTCCTGTCGGAGTTCATTGTATATCTCGACTGTTCCGTAGGCATTCCTGGTACTCATCTCATCGATGGTCGTTACGTTGAATGTATAATCCAGTGGAACTTCCAGCGTAACCTGATGAACACTCACGGTATTTTTACTATTCAAAATACTCGCCTCTTTTTGCTCAGAAAAGACAATATTACGCGATACAGTCTTGATCCCAAGCTCTGGAGTAATCGTGACATACGTCTTGGACACGGCGAAGTAGAAGATAAAAGAAAGGAGGGAAAGTGAGACCACAAGTCCGACCACGAGGAGGAAAACATTGGAATCCTTGATGACTTTTCGATTCTTGTATATGAATGCTTTCTTTTTTCATAAAAAGGCGAGCTTCGAGAGGAGCTTCTGTATCTCGTATTTCCCATATTCGAAAAAGGTGAAATTGTGTGCGAGGATATGCTTTTTGGCATATTCGCGTTCAAATTCGATATCGTCATTTTTTTGGAAAAATTTGATCCCGAGGGGCTCTCAGAGTTTCTTGAGTTCTGAGGAACTCGTTATAAAAGAGAATCGCTTGGTAGGGAAGCGATACAGGAGGAGGGAAAGATTGAGATAATTTTTGAGTGCCAAATTATCATCGATTTCCATTTGGACATCAACTATCTCTGTCTGACTGACCATCTCAAATATCTCAAGGAGAGAGGTATGTCTTTTTATGATAAGTCTTTTTTTATTCATATCGATAGATAATGTAACGGAGTATGCGTGCTATTGGGTCTTTTTTGAGGAGGAGCATCTCCTGTGTTGTTTTGGCGAGAGAATACACATTAGCGAGTATTCCGGCATATTCTTTATTCTCTCCGGTACAAATATCGTTTATATTGATATAATTCCCGATACTTTTTGTTTTGGCATATTCCTCGAGTCTTTTTTTCAAAAAATCCGATACTCCTCCTCCAGAAACATAGATATTTTTCAAGAAGAGCTGCTTCGTGATATCGGTCATCGCGACGAAGATGCCATCGAAGAGGATATCAAAAAAGGGGTCAATAATCCCCGAATATTTCGGATATTTTTCTTCCATATGAGTGATGATATGCTCGATATCGAGATAACTCAATTTCGGCTCTTTCCTGCGGAATTCTTCCTCGAGGAGAGAGAAGCCATAATTGAGGGTATTCCCACCGATAATTTCCCCGTTATTTTCTATAACAATAGTGGTCTTGGTGTGTCCGAAATCAAGAAAGCAATTGTAATCGAAATTTTCGTCCGTCTCCTCGATAAGCTTCGGGAGAGTGATGATTGTCGGAATGAGCGAGATAATGTTTTTGCCCAGTCCCCTCCCGATATTTTGAATCATATTGGCATATGATATCGGCACGAAGATGTTAATGATACGAAGGCGGATATTTTTACCAGTGAAACCGACCGGGTTTGAGAGTTTCTGTCCATCGACCGTAATCGAAGTAATCGAGGTTGTGACGAGCTTCATCTCAGATCCGATGACATCGACTCGAAGCTCCGCCTTAGATTTAATGCGCTCAAATGATTTGTGTTCTATTTTTTTGACCGCGGAATCAATCTCCTCCATAGTAATCGGGATATCCTTATCGTCTCGGATATAGTTCATACTGATTGTATCCGTGAGAGTCAGTGGTGAGGAAAGTGATATTACAATGTCATTCGGCACCTCATCCAGATCCTTTCCAGCTTGAGAAATGGCTTTTTTAATGGATTCTGAAACACCATAAAGATCGGCAATCTCTCCGTCGATGATGTTTTTCTTACTCTCTCGCACGATGGATGACCCGAGAACTCGGAGTTCTCCGCTCTCGATAGAACAGATAAGAACCTTGATTTTACTCGAACCTATATCGAGTGCGATGAAACGATTGTAGTCGACGATGTTACTGATACTAAAGGGCATTATCTACGTGTAGTTATACAAATAACAGAAATTTTTTAAAAATATGAAAACTTTTATTCGATGCCCATCATGAGTCTCAATTCGTCCAGTCGCGTCTCTTTTCCCGCCTTTTTAAGCATAATTGCCCCACCTTCGATATCTCCTTCGGAAATCATCGTCACACCGAGATCTTCCATGATAAGTATATCCTCTGGAGCAAGATTAAGCGCTCTCTTAAGTACAGCAATCCCCTTCTGTGGATTACCAAGCATAGCATATCCCCATCCGAGATTTCTGAGGATTTCCGGATTATTTGGAAACATTACATTGGCTCGCTCGAGGAGCTCGACTCCGAGCCGAAAGTTCCCCTTGGAGATATTGATAAATCCACGGAGGTACATCCCTGTTGCAGAATCCGGATGAAGATTTTCTGCGAGAGCAAGAGAAGATTCTGCATTATCAAGATCCCCCTCATAAAGCGAAATATCCGCCAACTCTTCATACAAACGGTAATCATCGGTATGGAGGAGGAGGTGTTCTTGAATCTTGTTACGGGCCTGAATATATTGCCCCTGGTACTTGAGTTGTTCTATATCTTGAATGTATTTTGGACTTATGGTTTCTTCTTGCATAGTTTTTGGATTTTTGGTGAAATGAAATAATACACCGGCAGTATATCGATAAATTCAGTTTTTTCAATAGAGATATTTAAGAATATATTCTTTTTTATATAAATTCTCGAAACCTCTTCATAATCTCATCTTCGACCGTCGAATTCATCCCATCAAATGAGTCCAATAATGCCTGGATTTTTCACTGGAGTAGGATATATTTCGCATCATCCTCACCGAGTCCTCTCGAGCTCAGATAGAACAGATCTTCCTCTTTGATTCTCACAGCCTTGAGACTATGATTGGCTTTTGTCTTATCTGTCCGGATATTGAGCCTCGGAACTCCCGTGATTTTCCCCTCATCTCCGAGAAAAATATTCTCGATATGCAATTCGCCCACACTTCCCACTCATTGTCCGTCTATCTCAAGTTCGCTCGCTATATCTACCTCTCCCTTTTTCACGAAATTGAGGATATTGGTCGTGTTTGTCTCATTTTGTCCGTTGATATAATTTCTCAGATTCAGTCTTATTTTCACATCATCACACAGAATCACCACAACCATCCTCACGGTAGAGCCTCCAGAAATCTGTGAAAAATCCAGATGATAATCGCCGGATTTGTCGATGAGAAACAAAAATTCTCTCGATTCTCCGGAGGTTATTTGCTCAGATATCTTTGAATCTTTTTCGAGGATTTGATAATTAAAATTTGACATGTTTTGTGATTTTTAAGACTTTTCAAGCTGTTTCGATATCAGTATATTCATTTCGCTCGCGTATTCAAGAGGGAGATTATTGACGACGGGGCTGATAAATCCGTTGACGAGCATCTGTTCGGCACGGTGACGGTCGATGCCGCGGGACTCGAGATAGAAGAGGAAGTCCTCATTAATCTTGCCGGCGGATGCCTCGTGGCTGACGGTACTGGTACTATTTCATATTTTTATCACTGGGATTGCATCAGAGACTGAAATACTATCTAAAATCAATCAATCACATTCTATCGAAGCTACTGAATGAGAAGCATTTTCCTTAATATCTAATAATCATCTATATGTTGAAATTCATCATCATTTAGAAAGTGATTTTGAAATCACACGAGAGGTTGTGTTTTTGCCGATGTGGATGACCTTGGCTCCGGCATCGATAATCTGCCCGGTATTGGCAAATGCAATCCCGATATGATTGGCACTCGAAAGGTCTCACTGGAGGACGGAACACGGATAGAGCATCGTAATACCGGCTCCGAGATTGCCCCCGACCCAGTCGATATGTCCGGACTCCTCGATGATGGCTCGTTTGGTATTGAGATTATAGGTATTGTGACTCCAGTTTTCGACGCTCGAATACCGGAAGTTCGCACCTCGACCAACCAAGACCTCGACACACCCAGCATGGAGGGTCGCACTGTCGTACTTGGGCGCACTGCATCACTCGATGTAGTGTGCATCTGCTCCATCTTCGATGACGATGATCGTATGTTCGAACTGTCCTCCATTCCGCACATTCATGCGGAAATACGACTGAAGCGGTTCTGAGAGTTTGACTCCAGACGGCACATAGAGGAAAGTCCCACCATTCCAAAAAGCCGTATGGAGCGCCATGAATGTATGATCCGCCATACTAATAACCCGACCGAAATATTTCCGAACCATCTCAGGATATTTGGCAAGTGCCGTATTCATATCCGTGAATATCACCCCCATTTCTTCGTATTCTTTCTTGGTCGAGTGATAGACGGTCTTACTATCAAACTGCGCTCCAACTCCCGCGAGTGACTCTCGCTCCGCTTCCGGAATCCCGAGTTCATCGAAGGTTTTTTTAATCTCATCCGGGACATCCTTCCAACTTTTCGCATTGGAGACATCCTCTACTTCGGCATAGTAACTAATGGATTCAAGGTCAAGAGCACTCAAATCCGGTCCCCATTTGGGATACGGCATTTTTTGAAAGAGTCTGAATGCTTTCAGACGAATCTCAAGCATCCACTCAGGCTCATTGTTGTCAGCCGATACCATCCGCACACTCTCCTCACTGAGTCCTCCAAAAACCTTGGAATAGGTGATGTTTTGTGGTGTATTAAGATCAAAATCCCGAGCTTCGTCAAGTCATTTTTGCTGAATTTTGAGGGATTTTTCTTGATTTTTCATGCGATTTGCCTATAAGGAAAGTATTACTTCTGTTTAAATTTTTTATACATGGGTGAAAAAGATCCTTTGAATAAGGGTAGTATAATAGCTGGACAATGTCTCGGAAACAGAGATGGAAAGAGATGATTGCCAGTACCCATGTGAATACTCATTCATATGACCTCTGGTTCTGTCGATACTGTCATCTCTTGTCCGAAACAACTGAAATGACGTTGCCGTATCGGCACCTCTTTCGAAGGACATTGTTCTCCTGATCTGGCTCAACCAATGCTTACATGCATTTCTGCTGTAGATCACATTCTTGACCAGAGCGACAATATCCACAGTATCCCTCTTTCTGAATATGGCGAGCCAGTTCAACACCTCAACTGTCAGTAAGCCTTCCCTCTTCGAGGACATAGACCCCATCCACATCGACATACTCAAGGAGTCCGAAATTGTGCGTGATGAAAATGAGCGTATTTTCTTGGTTCTTGAGTTTCTTAAGCTCACTCGCAACCACCTTGAAGGCATCGATATCGAGACCGGAATCGATCTCATCGAGGATGATATATCTCGGTGAGAGGAGTTTGATCTGCAGGAGTTCGATTTTTCGTTTCTCTCCTCCGCTAAATCCCACATTGAGATCACGATCGAGGAAAGTCTCATCCAGATTCAATTCTGACACGAGACCGGTTACGAACCGCTTGAAAACAAACGGACTCATTGGTTTACTCTCTGGATTCTTGGCCTTCTGATTCTCGTTATAAATAGTTCGAAGATATTCAAGGAGCTTGACTCCCGGGATCTCCGGAACATTCTGGAAAGAGAGGAAAATCCCAGCCTTATTCGCCCGCTCATGAACCTTCATATCGTTCAGACGGACCCCTCATTCAGAGATATCTCCAGCAGTGACCTTATATTTTGGATTCCCTGAGATGGTATAGGCAAGACTCGATTTCCCGGATCCATTTTTGCCCAGCAAAAAATATGTCTTCCCGGATTCAAAGGAGAGTGACACATCTGTAAGGATTGGCTTGTCGCCGATTTTGACAGATAGATTCTGGACTTGGAGCATAGAGATTATTTTAAAGTTTTAGTATCATTCTTAGTATTTTTTTCGACAATTTTTGTAGATATGCCCTCCAAATAGACAAATAATCATATCATCATATTAATGAGGATAAGTGTTCCGAAAAGAGCAAAAAAGTAAAAACAGATAAAAAGGGCAAGTTGGATGGAGATGGACATATCACCCTGTACGCCGATGGAATCGGCGATCTTACCAGAAAAATTCAGAACTTCAAATACCCCCTTCAGCCTATCGGCCTTGACGAATCAGAATATCACTCAGAGATTGATCAGGAGACCCCAGATGATGTAATGCATTATCCTGTCAAAGAGATTGTTATTGTAGGTTTCAAATATTCGTCGATACCAATAATTCCTCCCTCCGATAATCTCAACAGCATAATATCCAATCGCGAGGATGAGCAAGAGGAACGTGAATCCTCCGACACTGAATATATTCATATTTTCGAGCATATATCGTATGTATATTAAGAAATATTATTTCCTCAACACTCTCCCCTTCCCTTCCAGTTCCCCGATTATCGCCTGTTGGATGACGAGCGCTTCTTCGTCGGTAATGGTTCGAGTTGGGTCTTGGATGAGGAATGAGAAAGTGACGGATTTTTTGTTGGTCCCAACTTTTGTAGCATCGCGGAATATATCAACCACTTGGAAATCTGAGAGGAGCGTATGGACACTTGCGATTTCTGTCATCACTTGACTCACCGGTACACGTTCGTCGATGACGAAATTGAGCTCACGCCTAATACCCGGATATTTGGGAATCTCGTGGAATGTATACCCAGAAACTGCAAAACGATTCATAAGGAGGCTGTGATCGATTTCGAAAAAGAGAATTGTTTTGGATGTGAGTCCGAAAGCATCTGCCACGGCCGGATGGAGTGATCCGAAAGTAATGAGATTATCGGCATGGACTCGGTATAATCCGGATTTATTTGGATGAAGGTGAGCAATATCCTGTGTCCCCTGTATCACTTCAAAATCTATTCATGGAAGAACCGAGCGGATAAATCCGTCAAGTATCTCTCGAAGCTTCGACATATCCTGCCCGACCAATACGCCGGCGATATTTTTGTGTTCACTAAATTCGTTTTCCTCAAGACGTTCGAAAATCTTCCCTGTCTCAAAAAGTCCAAAAGCATCGGATTGTTTGAGGTTTTCTCATACCGCAGCGAGAAGTGATGGTGTGAGTGAACGACGCATAAGCGTATGCTCGACATTAAAGGAATTGCGAATATGAATAGCGTTGTCCGCATCCTCGAGACCGATTTTCGCATCTTTTTCCGCATTGGAGAAAGAATAATTGTATACTTCATAGAGTCCGTGAGCAGAGAAATATGTATTGACCCGATCTCTGAGTTCTATTTCATGATTCCTTTGAGCAATCGAGAAAGGTCCGAGAATAGGAGTATCTGGTACCTGTTCATACCCATGGATGCGTCCAATTTCTTCAACAAGATCTTCTTTGATGGCGATATCCTTGGTCGCTCGCCAAGACGGTACCTGAGCGACAAGCTCGTCTCCCGCCCATGAAACCTCAAATCCAAGTCGGTGGAGGATATTTTCTGTGTCAGTCTTCGAAATATGGAGTCCGAGTTTCTTCTCGACGAAATCAATATCCGTTCGAATCTTACGGAGATTTACCCGATCAGTATCGAGGTATGCGAAGTCTCCATCGAATATCCCTGTCTTTTTGATAAATGCGAGCAAATCAAATATCCGTGGGAGAGCCATCTCTGCGAGGAGTGGATCGAGAGACTTTTCATAACGCATTGAGGCATCGGTGCGAATACCAAGGCGTTGTGCCGTGAGTCGGACGGAGACCGGATCAAAACATGCAGATTCGAAGAAAACATTTTGAGTCGTATCGCTCACAGCCGAATCCATACCGCCGATGATTCCTGCGATGGCGATAGGCTTCTTGCTATCGGCGATGACGATATCTTTGTGTGTAAGCGTGTATTCTCGACCATCGAGCGCGAGAATTGTTTCGCCGTCTTTTGCCTGACGGACGATGATATTCCCATCAACCTTGTCCGCATCAAATGCGTGCATCGGCTGTCCGAGTTCGGTCATGATATAGTTGGTGATATCCACCATGTCATATTTCGGAGAGATTCCTGATTTGCGGAGCATCTGATCGATCCCAAACGGAGAAGTCCCAACAGTGATATTTTTCACAGAAATGAGATTGTAGGCAAGGACATTCGGTGAATCGATGGTCACAGTGAGTTTCTTGGTGGATGCTGGTTTTTTCCCTTTATACGGAGCAAATGGGAGATTAAATATCGCACCAAACTCTCGAGCATTCCCCACGACACTGAAAAGATCCGGACGATTGGTGATGAATTTATTGTCGATTTCAAAAATGACATCCTTAATGGGGAAAGAATAGGTGTCCTGTCCGTTCCCTGGAATAGTAATCTCGAGGTTATAAAACGGAGTTCCAAGAGATTTCTCGAGAAGAGACTCGTCGAAATATGATTCCAGTTGCATAATCCCAGTGGCTCGCTCCTCCTGGAGTCCGAGCTCGTCGAGACTGCAGATCATCCCCTCACTCACCTCTCCGCGGATCTTCGAGAGTTTGATTTCGAAATCTCTATCTGGTCCGAGACATGCTCCGACGGTCGCCACCGCGACGTACTTCGCCTCACGGACATTGTCCGCTCCACAGACGATATTTCTTTTCCCTGCCTTTCAGAGATCCAACTCGACGAGATTCAGGTGATCAGAATCGGGATGAGGCTTGGTCGAAAGGACTCGTGCCACGAGGACATTATCCTCTATACCGACGCTTTCGATGGTATCGATTTCGGCAGTGTGGATAGAATAGAGATGTGCGAGCGGTTTCGCACCGGTTGTCTCGAGTTTTTCTGATATGTCAGTGTAGAGTGATATCCACGAAAGAGGTATTTTCATTGAGCAAAAACAAACAAAATAAAATAACGAGGAGATTATATGGAAAACTCGATTTTTTCAAAAAAGAATGAAAAAATTTGTATCATCGAGGAAAATCAATACAATCAGGGAAGATATTCGTCTTTTCAAACTCCAATTATGAAAAATTCTCTCTATATTCTTATTTCTCTCGGAACCTCTCTCCTTTCGGAACATGTTTTCGCTGCCGATACGAATGCGGGGATACTCGGTTGAGGAGGTGTAACGGCCAAAAAACTCCGAGAATGAAATATTTCTTTCAGTGATATTCCCGGGATTATCAAAGGAGCAACCGATATCATCCTCGGATTTGCTGGAACAGTGGCGGTTATTGCCATTATCTACGGAGCCTTTCAGATGAGTCTCATGGGACTCACCTCCGAGGACAAGAAAAAATGAGCCGATACGATTCAACACGGAGTCATCGGGTTCGTCATCGCCGTCTCTGCTTGGTTTATTATCAACCTCGTCATTAATAATCTCTAATACTCTATGTTCACCTGGACTATCGCTCAAAAAAACAACAAATGACCGGCATGGTATATGATCGCGGGAGTTTTCTCACTCTCACTTATCATCTGGGGGTTTTTCGTCGGACTCTACGCGATGAGTATCGTGATATTCATCTTCGTCGGGGTCTATATGCTCATGGAGAATAATGCTCCAGAGAGTGTACGAATCAGTGTAGATGAGAATGGGATTAATATCGGCGGAAATTTTTACGACTATCCCAAGATAGAGGATTTCTCTATCGTCTATGACCATAAAGTCGCCATCCTCCTCCGGCTCAAAACCAAAAAACGCGGAATGCATCACATCGATATCGATCTCAATAGTGAAGTGAATCCCGCGGAACTTCGATCGTATCTCTCCCAATATATTGTCGAGGCAGAAAATGGCGGAGAACTCACGAACAGCGAACGATTAATGCGATTTTTGAAAGTATAATTACACCCCCTCTTCCAATTCTATTCCTCCATTTTTGTCCAAAAACTCTCTCAAGTCTTTTTTGAGGGGGGCGATAAATTCATAGTCTACTCAGAACACATTCAGGAGGAGTTTACGAGCATGGAGCCACTGTCTGGTGAGTCCGTACTTTTCGAGAATCTCCCGATTTACCTTCTCATTACCATAGGTTTTATCCATGATAATAGGATGTTTAATAGCTGCCATATGAACGCGGATCTGATGGGTCCGTCCCGTGAAGAGCTCAATTTCGAGGAGCGAGTACTTCTCTCCGATGTGCCCGAGAAGTCGGAACTTGGTTCTGGCAAGTTTAGGATTGACGGGATTTTTGACCGTCATTTTTTTACGATCGTCCGGATCGCGTCCGATGAAGGACTCGATCATCCCCTCCGGTTCTGCCACGAGTCCCGAGACCACCGCGAGATAAAACTTGCGGATTTTCCGATCATTCATCTTCTTCTGGAGGGCCTTCATGGCACGATCGTTTTTGGCGATGAGGATGAGTCCGCTCGTATCCTTGTCGAGCCGATGGACGATCCCCGGTCGCTCGACTCCATTGATCACCGAGAGATCCCCGAAGTGGTGGAGGAGCGCATTGACGAGCGTCCCTGTGCTCCCGTATTCTCCCGGAACCGTGTGCGTATTGACCCCCGGATCCTTACTGATCACCGCGAAATCAGTATTCTCGAAAATCACCTCCAGTGGCATATCCTCCGCCTCGATGGAGTATTTTTCCGTCCGGAACTCCATCGTGACTACATCTCTCCCACGCACTCGCTTATTGCGATCGAGTACCTCTCCATTGACCGTGATACCTCCACGTTCGATGAGTTTCTGCATGTAGGAGCGAGAATGATCAGGAAAAAGAGCCGATAAATACATATCGACCCTCCGTACCTCCTGATGAGGCAGAAATATAGAAAATTCCGTTTTCATGAAAATTTAATTGAGATACTTATTTTTGTAGATACTCACAGCATCGCTGCTATTTTTGATTTCGGTGATATCAAAAAGACTTGTCTCCTTGTCGTCAATATTAGCTTTTGGGTTGTTTATGGCATCGAGAGCCTGTGCTTGTGAGATTCCGGCAGCTATCATCTTATTGTGGAGATTTGTTTTCTCTGGAGTATAATCAGCACCAGTAATACCCTTGAGGAAGTTCCCGATTTCGAATATCGCTTCGAAAGGTCCGGCGGACATATGGATCCCGTTGTATGCGATAGAAACTTCTCGCATCCCATATTGATCCTTGTTCTTGTAGAACTCTCCACGGATAGACTCTGGAACCGCCTTTTCTGGGAATGTTTCTCCGATCATAATGTCTCGGAGTGAATCCCAACTATTATTAGACTTCGCCAACAATACGAGAGTCTTGTGTGGTGGATTGATGTAGTGTTTGAGTTGGCTTGGGTGGAATGCATCCACGAGGACGAATTTTTCTCCATCGAGTTCGTATTTCTGGACGTAGAAACCACCCTTGATTTTCGCGGATTTCTTGGTGAACCAGAACTCATCGAGGGATTCCTCGGTGAAACTCGGATGAGACGCGAGGAATTCGTGACCACCGTATATCTTGTAATTCTCTCGGTCAGTTATCTCAAGGAGTGAATAAATCTTCTCAAGGTCATCCGCAGAGAGGATCTTTGAGGCATTCTTGGAGAGCTTGTTGATGAAACCATAGTGTCGGTCCATGATACCGAGTTCGTTCATACGATCTCCCGTGAGGAGGAGCATACCAGCGATATCGACATTGTGCTCTTTGAATTTATCAAAAGCCATAGAAATACTCACCTCAGTGTTAACTCCCGGGAAAAATATCTCAGGCTTAAAAAAAAGCACAAATTCATTTTCTTTGTCACCACCAAATTGGAATGGAGAAAGAAGAACTTCCGTCTTACCGGATTTCACGGCTTCAATAATTGGATTTAATACATTTGCTTCCATATGTTGTAATGAGATTAGGGATAATTGGTAAAATGTGGCGTGATTATATAGAAAGCCTCCCCAAAGGCAAATTTTAAATGGAAAAAACTTTGACTTTCTCACCTTTTTTTATACAATCCTCTTCGCGAAACCAAATTGCGGGGGTAACATAACTGAGTGAGTGTACTAAGGCTTCAACCCTTGGGTGTGTCGGTTCGAACCCGATTCCCCGCTCCAATTTTCGCGGATGTAGCTCAATTGGCTAGAGTACCGCCTTGCCATGGCGGGGGTTGTGAGTTCGAGACTCATCATCCGCTCCATACACTTTTTATAATCATTTTTATTTCATGGCGAATTCACACGGACTCACTCCTCGACTTGTCAAAAAACAAGCAGCAGCTCGCAAGCTTTCCAAGGGAAAGAAACAGGCCGCGGCGGTGTATATTGGCAATGAAAATCGACAGGTCCGTTACAACAAGAGTTACAAGGTTCGTGCACATTATCTCCAAAACAAACAGTCTTTCCCATCCAAGAAACTCCCAACCAAGGATGTGGCAAGTCTCATCGACATGGGGATCCTCGACGAACGTGGATTTTTCAAGAAAGGCAAGAAAAAGAACTACATAACCAAAACCATGACCGACCAAAAGGGATTTGATTTTTACGGAGTCCCGAGGTAGTTGTGAATACAAGAAATTATTTTATGCAGTCGTAGTTCAGTTGGATTAGAACGCCTCCCTGCGAAGGAGGAGGTCACAGGTTCGAGCCCTGTCGATTGCACCATTTGACACAAAAAACCGTCCCTCTCGGGACGGTTTTTATTATCATCTTACACCCCATGTGTCTTACAGTGGTAATTCTTGCAAGCCAGCGGATACTCGCTTGTGTTGTATACGTGGCATAATCCGGTATCCCTGTCGAGTTGTGGACAGGTTCAATGATCACTGACCTCTCGGGTCTCAGGATGGGATCCACAACAGATTATGGCGTTCATCATTATCTGTGTCCCTTCGATGAAAGTACCGACACAGTCGGTACAAACCCCACTGCACTGTTTCAAAAAATCTCAAATATCAATACTTCCGAATCATTCTTTTGTATCAATATCTCATAATCATTCCTGTGCGAGGATATTTTCCCATTCTCACTGGAGAACCGCTTCTGTCATATATTTGTTTGTTACAAAAAATAGAATCTCACAGATTCTATTCAAAAATCCGAATAGTCAAATTTAAAATCAAATCAAAATACCATTTTGTCAATACATCTTATTTTGACAAATCTGATTTTTTCTTTATATATAGATGGTTATTTTATATTTTCTTTTTATAATTTATGGAAACTGGATCAAATGTAGAGGTTACATGAGAGTCTACACAAAAACAAGAAACTCAAGTGACCCCTCAAAAAGGACCATTTATTCAGAATATCTTGGATGGAGTAAAATGAACTCCGTGTGAAATATTTGATATAAAAAAGAAAGAAAGGGCTCTCGGATTCCTGATAAATCCAGGACTTCTCCAAGATAGGGAATACTCAAATATAGAATCATGGCAAGAGTACTTCCGGTCGCTTTCCAATGATCCCATCTTTATGGATCTCAAGGCTTATTATAATCTATGATATATAAATGATGAAGAAGTAGGAACAGCTATAGAGCAATTTTTGGCAGAAAAATCCGCTAATGATCTCATTAAGAAATATGTGGGACATATAGAATTTGATCTCTTTATTGCGATTACAGAAACACTCAGGTCTCAGGAAGAGCGAGAAGCTCAAGAACAGATTTCCCTGGATGATAGTGCTATTCTTTTTAATAATTAATTCATTTTTTAAAAAATTCTTATGCCAAAAAATCACCTCACTATGAATGAACAAACTGCTGATATGGGCAAAATGACTGAGCCAGTTATCAGTGTGTCTGATCTCCTTGGGACTCCTGAGGATGATCAGTGTGAAGATATACGGTGAGTATGAGATGCTATAAATGCCCATGAGCTCGTGAGTAATATACGGGATACTGCCTCGCTTATCATCACTCATAGGAATGTACCACAGAATGTTATTGATTTCCTGGAACAACTTCTCCAAGAAATTGAATTCAAAATGTTTGGATTCAGGAAATTTATCGACTATTCAGAAGAAAAAAATACAGATCAATCCGTAGCTGATTTATTTGAGTCAAATATACAAGGCAAGGAAGCCGAAAAGCCTGTAAGTTTCGCTCCAATCTGTGTTATTTGCGATAAAGATAATCATATTATCAGTGTGAATCCTGCCTATATTAAGGCCACATGACTTGATACTCTATCACACGATCAATGGATAGGACTTGTATGAGCAAAAAGAGCGGGTATGTCTATCTGAGAGAAAATACAAATACTTTCAAGAGAGACTACAGAACATCCTCTTTATTGAAAGATGTCCAAACTTTATAATGAGATCTATGATTCAGAAAATCTTGAGAAATTCATCGGCAGTCTTGAGAAGATAAACAAGAGAGAATCTGCTGGATATGTGAAAATACTCCAAATGAAAATAACAAAGAAATTTCATCTTTGGACCTCTCTCTGAAATAAGCATACTGATGGAAGTATTCGTGTGGCAATGGAAATTAACTCTCAGAAAAATCCAAAAACAGGAAGGCGATCTGCAGACCAGGGACATCCTGCTATTGTCCGACTCAAAAGAGAGGCGGAGGGAATACGTACTCCGAAAAAAGTGCCCTCCTTTGGATTATACAACACTATAAGACGTTTTCACACCCTCGTAGATCGCATCATACAACTCCCACTCAATACTACCATCAGTACAAGCAAACAACAAGAATTGAAAGCTGTACTCAGTATGCTCGAAAATCCAAATGATTTACATGATGGCATACAATCGGATATTGATAAGCTCCTGAAAATCGCCATCGTCGCAGATACAATCATCGATCATTCTCCATTTCTCGTACGATGGTTCGATGGAGTCAATCATGGCTTCAATAGGTCTTTTGCGGAATATGCCAATCCTACCACTGAAGGACTTTTGCAGGCAGCAAAAAATGGCACTCTTATAAAGGAAGTGTATATAGGGAAGGGGGTAGCCGAAGCATGTCAAACAAAGACCTGTCAGTTAAAAATCCACAATGAAGAAGAGTTTATCCAAAAGAAAATAAACTCACTTCGAAGTACACCAAATTATACATGTGACTTTTTCCCGATAAGAGGTGGTGAGAAAACTCGTGTCATATACAATACCTCTCGTTATGATTGATCATGAGAAGATCCAAGAAGAATACTTAATGATAATGAGGTACTCAAAACTTTCTGAATCGGAACACCAACGAACTTTGTCGAGGAATAAAGAATAATCAGACTACTTCCTTTTTACCTCTATTTTCGCCCTTCTTTTCTCAAGTTCAACTAATTCTGCGAGAGTAAGATCGATTTCGATATCATCGTATTGTACATTGACTCCGCTCGTCCTTCCTGCCTCATCGTACATGAAAACTCATACGCCATTTTTTCACTTCCTCTCTTCATCAAGGAGCTCTATATACTTAACCGCCAGAAGCACCCGATCTGCTTCTGCTTTTTTGTGATTGAGAACAATGATTGCTTCCTCTTTCTTTTGTTCTTTTTGTTTATCATCATGATATACAAGCCCAAGAGTATCACTTTCTTTGTAGTTTTTTGGAAGCAGATCGTATCCGTCAAATTGTCATTTCTCTTTATCATAAACGATATCGGATACTCACCAACTCGTACCAATAGCTCAGAAAAAAACAGATCCGGTTTTTGCCTCATTTTCCTCTTTTTCTTTTTGTTTAATATATTCCTCAGCCTCACTACGAGAGTCATGAAACACTTCATTTATTGTACCGTCGAGTTTCCTCTCAAAAGAGAACCGAGAAAATTTTTCTCGAAGAGTATTGAGTTTCAGTAATGTCTGGGTCTTATTTGAATCTTTAAGAATAAGAATAAATTCATCTCATCCATATCGAGATACAACATCACTCTCTCTCAGATGCTTTTGATAAAATTCGACAAGTTTTTTGAGAACAATATCTCCTATGGCATGACCATATTTGTCATTAAATTCTTTGAAATTATCAATATCTCAAAAAGCGAAAGAATATGACTCTCGCGGTTGATTCGTTTTCTCATCGATTTTTTTCTCATTTATTTCAGGCACGTTTCTTTTTTCAGGTATTTTCTTAATTGTGATACTCTGAGTCAGAGCATCAAGCAGTCACATTCTGTTAAAACATCCAAAATTTGGGTCCTTGAGGAGCATTCATTTTGTCATGAAATGTTCTGTCTCATCTTTCCCAGAACGAATTGTTCAGCCTTTATATGGATTACTATCCCATCGTGCGATTTTTTTCTTCCCAGTTCATGTGGTTGCTGTAAATAATTTTTTAGAATATCCTTCTCATGTACGATGAAGTTCACTAACACTTTGCCTCGCTTCTTCGTAATCATCTCACTTGTAAAATTTAATTAATATCTCATCAGCAGTGAGTCCTTTTACTTCATCAAAAGGACACTCGAAGAATTCTTCCGCCCCCTTATTCCATACTATTAATTTTCCATTTTTATCATATGCAATCATTGGATTACTGCTCTTCATAACAAGCGCTTCATAAAGACCCGGATCACTATTTGGATCGAGAATGGTATTCGTAATATTTTTTACTTTTTTTACTACCTTATTTGCAAAAAGCTTAAGTTTTTGTTGAATTATATCAACATGAGTGGGCAGCTCTTTTGTTGTTGCGGTAGTAATATTATTATTTTCTGCCATGATTATTAATTTTAGGAGTTACTTCGCCTCGAGATATTTTTCATTTGACCATTTCGTTGACTATAACCGTGATACTCCCCATAAGAAAGGCTGTAAAGTACCCGAGAGATCAGATATGAAGCCCATTGGATATACCGAGTCAGAGGTTCGTAAGAGCAAAACCAGCGAAAGAAATAGTCGAGACATTATGATAATCCCCAAGGATTTTCTTAATCGTAAAAAGATAGAGATAGGCATAGAGAAGAGCTAAACCAATAGATATGTAATCTTTTAGAGTAAGAAATTCAAACATAATGAAAAAAGACTAGATAATAATATCATCGAGTGTTGGATATCTTCGTTTCAAACCATTTTCTACCCGATTCTTTTTATTCCCGAAAAGAAATTCTGCATTTTTAGTTGTGATATTCTTTCTCGCTTTTGGTGAGAGTTGTTCAAGGAGTTTAGTGAATTTGTAGTTGATGAACCCAATTTTATGAAAATCTTTCCCCAAGATATCTGATCCGATGAGTATCCGGTCAGAGAACTCCTCAGATAATTCTACCCACTCCTCGAGTGTAGCATCATCTTTGGCGATGATATCCTCGAATACTGACCACGAATAATCAAGATAGAGGGACGGATACTCTTCGAGGAGTCGCTTGATCATCTGTTTATAGTACGGAGCATAGACACGACGAGAAGCTCCAAGATGAGCGAAGATTATTTTGGTCTTTGGAAATTCTCTGAGAATCGCCTCGAGTTCATGGAGATACTTTGGATGATCCGATACACCGGGTACGGAAATATTATTGTGTATAAGTACTGGGAGATCATGTTCTCAAGCAAAATCAAGTATTGGGAAAAGGGCTTTATTGTGTATACGTGGTGGTTCTCCTTGTGTGAGGAATGTGAGATCATCATGTCTCAGGAGTATCTCTCCGATTCCACAAAATACCCCAGGATAAAACTTGAACATATTTTTGATATGCTCTATCGCATTGATATCCATCGGATTAAACCCACACACCATCGGATAAAACCGATCTTTTTCTTTTTCATCAAGTTTATTGTATTCTTCTGCGACAATCCCGTCGGTGAAAGAATAATAGTAACACTCATTATCATCATCGAGATAATATTCAGGAGCATTTTTCTCCGTCTCTTTCCATGCCTTTTTGACCGGCATCCCGAAAATTACCCCCTTCTTTATATTCGTCTTATCCATGTAGTAGAGGAGTTTCTTGAGTCCTTCTGTTTCTTGGAGGAAGTCGATAATATGGATATGTGCGTCCGTCATCTCATATTTACATCCCCTGAGACGCTCAAGATCGCGGGCCTTTTTTACAAACTCAGACTTCTTTCAGAGCTTCCGCAATTCAGAACCCACGTGATTCTCTATGATTGTTTTTCATTTATTGTTCATATGGGAGATGGAGATGTTGTAAAAATACCTTCGTTTTCCTTTCAGAGAGTTTCTTGATAAAATAGGTAAAATCTGCATTACTGAGGAACATATTTTTTATCTCTTGCCGAGAAAAAGAAGTGAGAATCTTTCATGCCTGAGTGGTCGGTACTCATTTAAGTATAAACAATAAATCTTTCCAGGTCTTAATGTGTGCGATAATGTTTTTTCTCCCGATTATTTCAATCAGGATATCCTTATTTTCATTACTGAGATAATGCAGGACATTGTATATTTCTTTTGGGTAGGTGAAGAGGCTTCTGGTATACTCATGTCCGATAATCTCAAAAAACTTTCTTTGTGAGTCATCATAAATCCATTCGAAGATATTTGAGAGATCTTTTGGTCAGGAGACAATCTTCTTGAGTCAGACGGCTCGTATTTGCTTGAGGATACGCACTTTATTCTCCTCCTCTGGAATACGGGCAAGTATCACTCAGAGTTCTTCGGAATTTTGGATAACTTTACTGAGATTATCCCCTATTTTTATTAGGAGGAGGAATGAATTTTTTTCATCGAGAGATTTGAGACACCGGAGGAGTCCTTTGTATGTTTTTATCAAGAATAAAAGACTGTCATCGAGTTCCATTATTACATTCCAATGGATGAGTCAAGAAATATCTTCACCACCGGAAAGCACCTCGAAAATCAAGGCAAGTTCACTCTCATCCCTGACTGTATAGGTATTATCCCCGATTACAAATGAGTATTCTTGTGTCATATGGTCATAATTTTTAATATTTCTGCCTCTATTGTATCATACAAACGTGTTTTTTCCAAATTATTCCACATTATTCGCACATATTTTCACATTTCCTCACTCATCCTCGATCAGTGAGACGTACGTATTGTCCTCTTTGACGAGATACTTCCTGCCCGGTTCGAGTCCGAGCGTATTGGGGAATACGAGTCCATTGCGGATATACCCGATCACCTCCGGTGATGGAGTCATCACTCCGAAATCCGGGAAAATCTGTTCATACGGGATAGTATCCGCCTCAGTAATATCCTCGACTCTCTTGCTCCGCGATTCATGGAGATGGACGATCTGACTGCGGTGGAGTCGGGTCACATGTCCTGCGAGTCCGAGACGGGTAGCGAGATCGCGTGCGATCGAGCGGATGTAGGTACCGGCCGATACTTCCATCTCAATCGTCACCTCCGGGAAATCAAATAAAACCACTCGTGCAGAAAAAATCTCGACTCTGCGTGCCTTCATGGTGACTTCTCTGCCCTCGCGTATGAGCTTGTATGCTCGCTCGCCATCGATCCGGATAGCAGAGTACGCCGGAGGAATCTGTTCAATCACGCCCATGAATTCATCGGCGATAATTCTTTCGATATCCTTGATGGTCAGAGTCTTCCCTATCCGATCAAGTACGACTTGGTCGAGGAATTGCACCGGAGTATCGAGATCGAGCGACGGCGTTGTCCCATCAAGTCTGACCGTGAAGATATAGGTCTTGCGAGCCTTGTCAATATAAGAGATGAGTTTGGTCGAATTACCGGTTGCGACGAGGAGGAGTCCGGATGCGAGCGGATCGAGTGTCCCCGTGTGTCCAACCTTCTTGATACCGAGAATCTTCCGGAGTCTCGCGATAGCTCCGAAACTCGAGATGCCCGTAGGTTTATTGATGAGGAAAAACATAACGTGATGATATTAGAGATCTTCGAGGAGCTTGATGAGGAGTTTATTCCTGCGGAGTTTGATATTTTTATGAGAGAAAGAGAGAAACAGGACCGAATAGGTAATCTCAAAGGCGGCAGCAAAAAAATCGGCAACTTTGACGATCCAGAAGTTCTTGCCTGTCGGACGCTTGATTTTGGTTCGTCAAAAAGGATACATGTGAGACTGTATAATTTCTATAACCTCATCACTAACAAGAAATCTCTTGGCATTTTCAGCTGATATAAGAGCGTGGGTATGGAGTCGAATCTTGGTGAAGTGATAATCATGGAGGAGTCCAGCGAGCGTACATACCTCGATATCGGCACGGAACAATCGAGCCAGTTGGTACGCGAAAAATGAAACATTGATGAGATGTTCGTATCGATTAAAAAACATATGTTGTCGGTGTTTTTTGAGCTCCTTAAAATCAGCATCATCGATGATATGCTTGATGATGCCGAGGAGTTCTTTGATATGAAAATGTGGGTGTTTTTTTGGAGACATGCCGTTTTATAATTCTGTATATATCCAATCTTTTGGGGTTGAAAGGAGTCGTGGTGGATGTGTCCACTTTAGTTCTCCAGTCTTAATAATCCCATCAGCACCGAAAATATTCACATATCCGAAATCGATAAAAAGTTTACCTATAACATTGGAGCGACTCACAAAATGAGCGGAATTCGGGATACTACAAGACATGAAGCAAGAGCGGGAATCGGAGGAATTACTCCGATTGTCCCCCATAGTGAAATACTCTCCATCTGGAACCGTAAATTCCGTTTCTTTTATATCCATCGGGAGGAAGGTTTTCCCCTTATTAATGGCCGAAAGATATCCCTCATCGAGTTTCACAAATTCGGCTTTGTCTGGAGTTTTGATGAACACCTCTCCAGCATCAAATTTGATTGTATCACCTGGCATACCGACAACGCGCTTGATGTAGTACTCCTTGCCATTGGCTGCATGCGGACGAAGGATGACGACATCACCTCGTACCGGATCACTCACACGAAATACTCCAAAATCGGCATAAGAGAATTTATTTACGAGAATAAATTCTTTATCATGATAACTCGCCTCCATTGAATCACCACTGATCTGAAAGGGTGCAATGAGATAGGTTCTCACAATAAGGACACTGACAACGATAATAATAACGTCGCGAATAAAGGCAACGACCTCTTGATATCGTGAATCTGCATGCATCTCATCTGTCAAAGTAGGATCTGATACTCCTATGGTTTCGTTTTCTTGCATGGAAATATAATAGAATAATGAATGTAATTTATGTAGCTCAATGTACAGTATTTTCTCAAAAAAGCAAAAGGAAATATTTTATTTTATTGCCTTTTCTGAAAAATAGTCCGTTCGATAGGAAAAACCCGACCAGCAATGATAATTTTGCCGAGATTCACATCTTCAGATCCTTCGAAAAAATAATTATTAATACTCTTCTGGAGCATCGCATGAACTTTCGTAAGAATATGCAACTTCGCCATGATGTCATAGACTCGAGCGACCGCCTCGAAATTCTGCATATTGGTCATTCGGACAATCTGTTCGATACGTTCTCCTTCGATAACAAATTCCGTCTCACTCTGTCGTATGATCTTAAAGGCATCACTTTTCCCAATATCTTTAAAATCATACAGTTTTATTTCTTTTTCTTTTTCATTATCCGGAAGCACTTGATTGTCTATCATATGAGACTTTAATGACACCTCTTCGATAAGAAAATCCTTGAGTTCATCTATCCCCTGATACCCGGCTGCAGATATGACGAAATATTTCTTACCCTTGAACTTCTTGGCGAGATTCTTGGTTTTAATTTTTATCTCATCCGGATTCACGACATCCACTTTTGTGAAAACGATAACCTCTTCTTTCTCTCCGAGAGATTTGGAAAAATTCTCGAGTTCATGACGGATATCTCGGTAATTTTGGAGGATCATTTCTTCGTCCTGAGTCATGTCAAGAAGGTGGAGGAGGACAGTGGTCCGTTCGATGTGCTTGAGGAATTGGATACCGAGACCTTTTCCCTCAGATGCACCCGGGATAAGCCCTGGGACATCCTCGAGGATGAGACTCTGCCCTTTGTGATCCATTACTCCGAGATTCGGGATGAGAGTCGTGAATGGATAGTCGGCGATCTTTGGTCGGACATTGGTCACACTCTGGATAAATGTGGACTTCCCGGCATTTGGGAGTCCGATGATACCGATATCGGCCACGAGTTTGAGCTCAAGTTTGACATTTCTTTCTTTTCAAACATCTCCCATCTCAGCGAAATCAGGCGCCTGTCTCGTACTCGATGGGAAATGGGCATTCCCGAATCCTCCCCGACCTCCCTGACAAATCGGGAATACCTCTCATTCTCGGCTCAAATCTGCGATAATCTCACCAGTATCCGCATCAGTTACAATCGTACCGACCGGAACATTAACTATGAGATCTTCCCCATTGGCCCCATGCATTTCTTTGATTCCTCCTTTTTCGCCATTCTTGGCACGGAGTACTCGTGCATGACGGAAATCCGAGAGTGTATTCATATTGGATGTCGCACGCAGGTATACATTCCCCCCATTTCCCCCATCTCATCAATACGGACCACCATTGGGTATACACTTCTCACGTCTCCATGCCACCATTCCGTCCCCTCATTTTCAGGCTTTGAGTACTATACTTGCTTCATCGATAAACATAAATCTTGTGCTGTTTTTGAAATAAAATTTAATTTCGTGGATTGTACCGAAAAAAGCTTTTTTACAAAAAGATTTGTAAATTTTAAAAAAAATATATACTATGCCCATCACTTTTTACAAAACTATTTTTTAAATTACTATTTTATGGCAAAAGGGAAACGAACATATATGTCTTGCATATCTACTGAATCAGGGATTATGGGATATATCACCAATGTACAAAAGAAAAATTTCGCACCTGGGGTCAAGCTCGAACTCCGCAAATACGACAAGAAACTCCGCAAGCACGTGATGTTCAAACTCAAGGAAACCAAGCACTAATCGTGCACCAAAAACAAAAAAATCCTCTCCGTTCGGAAAGGATTTTTTTGTTTGATAGTTTTTTTATGCAGCCATGGCAAGGACCTCGGCGACACGGGCACGTTGGTGTTCTTCGAGGATAGCCACTTTTGTTTCATATTCTTTTAATCCGCGTTGTATGGTTGTTTCGGTATACAGATTTACTAATTTTTTACGCGTATCTCATGCGACAGACTCAAGTGCATCAGCGATAGCACTGATACGATTGATTCTCTCAGAAACCGCAGGACTTCGAGTTTGTTCTGGACTAAATTGCTGAAGCATTTTCTGAACCTCTTCAGAAAGTCCCACCATACGTGGTGAATCTCCAAAAATATCATTCTGAAGTGCTTCGCTTCCGTGCATTCCATTAACTGCTGCCATATATGTATATTTGTTTAGAAAATAATATTTATATTTGAAATTTGAGTGCGTCGATGTCATGTTTGGCTCCTGAGTGGACGAGTGTACGTCCGTATTCTTCGAGATCGGATTCTATATCCTCGAGGGCTTGAATGAGGAGGATTTCTTTCTCTCGTTCGAGTTCTGCCCGATGAAACTTAATCTTCTCGATGATTGAATCCCAAGTGTCGAGAATCTGGACCTTCTTGTCATCTGTGAGAACCGGGAATATCCTGACAATCTCACGCGCATCATCTTCATGGAGTCCTGAGATCGAGATGAGTCGAACAAGTTCGGTGTTTGGTTCTTGTGTCATAGAGGAGAAATAATGGAATTACTACGAGTAGTATATGGATTTTTTCTCTCCTGACAAATTAAGTATAGCACATTTGGGAGAGAAAAACAAAAAAGTGTCTCAGAAAAAGTCTTTACATTTCGTTTTTTTCTATTAACTGGAATAATTCTTCAAGCCCAATAACCGTTACTCAGAGATCAGTTGCTTTTTGTTTCTTGGACCCCGCATCGCGCCCAGCGATGAGGTAGTCGAGAGCACTCGAGACACTCGTGCGTGTTTCTCCGCCATGCTGTTCGATGAGAGCATGGATCTGGTCTCGACTCATCATATCGAAACTTCCGGTTACACAAAATGATTTGCCAGCGAGACTGAGAATAGTTTCTCATTCTGAAGATTGGTCTCCTACAATCTGTGGAAATGTCGGGGTGAGTTCTTGGAGGAGTTGTCGGACCATGTTGTGATTTTCTTCGAAATAATACACGATGCTCCCCGCCCCAACCGGACCAACATCTCGGATTGTTTCGAGTTCTTCGTAGGTGAGGTGAAAGAGAATATCAAGAAATTTATCCCAATCAAATGACCCGGATTCGAAAAATGCCGAACCATAGGTTTCGGTGATATATTTGGTGATGTTTTTGGCGGTTTTGCGTCCCACTTGAGGGATACCGAGCGCGACGAAAAGATTCGCGATATTCATACTCCGACTCTTTTCGATCGAATCCGCAATATTTTGGAACTTCTTCTCTTTGAATCCCTCGAGTGCGAGAATCTCATCCCGATGCTCATGGACGTGATAAATGGATGGGAAATCCGTGATAAATCCCTGTTCGATGAAGATATCCACGATCTTGTCTCCGAGGGTATCGATATTGGCAGCATGTTTGGAGACGAATGACTTAATGGCACCGGACGATTGTGCCGGACAGAGTTTGCGATTGGGACAATAGAGGGCAACCTTGCCTGTATCTCGGACCAGACCTGTCCCACAACTCGGACAGCTTGACGGGATCTGGACCACTTGCTCAGATCCCGTTCGAGCTTCGACAATCGGTCCGATAACCTCGGGGATCACTTCTCCAGCCCGCACGATGAAGACACTATCCCCTATTCGCACGTCTTTCTTATGAAGTTCATCATAATTATGCAATGTCGCCCGACTCACCGTCACTCCGCCGACATTGACCGGTTCGAGGATCGCCACCGGCGTGATAACCCCGGTCCGTCCGATGGAGTGCTCGATATCAAGGAGGCGGGTCCGCACATTGGTCGCTGGGAACTTATACGCGATCGCATAGCGCGGATGATGCTCGGTCGTCCCGAGCTCTCTCCAGAGCGAGAGAGTATCGAGCTTGATGACGAGCCCGTCGATCTCGAATCCATAGACCGGACGATCCTTATTGAGTCTCTCTATCTCAGCAATCAGCTGCTCGATATTCTGAGCATGGAAAAGATACGGCGTGACCGTGAAACCGAAAGATGTGAGGAAATCGAGATAATCTCGATAGGTTTTTATAACTCCCCCCTGCCCCCCTCGGCCGAGGGGGGTGGCTGGAATCCGGGGGGAGCTCTCTAGATATGGACAACTATACGCATAAAACTGAAGATTTCTGGACTTGGTCACCTCATAATCAATCTGTCGGAGACTCCCCGATGCGGCGTTGCGCGGATTGGAAAACACTTTTTCTCCCGACATCATACGTTCTCGATTGATCCGTTCAAACTCGGCATTTGGCAGGACCACTTCCCCGCGGATCTCCACCTCCTCCATAAACGGGATAGTATGTGGAATATTGGCAATCTGAAGAGCATTGACCGTCACATCCTCTCATTCAACTCCATTCCCCCGTGTAAGTGCCCGGACGAGTCATCCGTCACGATACGTGAGCGAGAGTCCGAGTCCGTCAAATTTGAGCTCCATATCATACGAGAGTGGTTGATCGGATTTGAGGATATTACGGATGCGATTTTCAAAATCGAGGAGATCCGCCTCGTCATACGTATTATCAAGTGATATCATCGGGGATGTATGGAATCCTTTCTCAAACTGACTCGAAACGAGCACGTCGATGCGCTTCGTCGGAGAGCTCGGATCGAAGACCCCATGCTGTTCCTCGAGGTTCTTGAGCGCCTGAAAAAGCCGGTCATATTCGCGATCGGAGATAACCGGTGATTGCTCGGCATAGTAGAGATGATTATGCTCACGCAGAACCTCTTGGAGCGGAACTATATCTGATTCTCCAAGTCTATCGATACGAGTAAGAAGTTCTTCTGTCTGTTTGATTATCGATATATCCATGGTGCGACGGTATTCAGGATAAATCCGACGAGGAAAAGAAGGACGAGTCCAAGGATGGTCTTTTGTATTCGTTTCTTCGCATCCTCTGCAGCACTTTTCTCAGCCCCAGCGAGAGAATACTGAATCCCCGAAACCACGAGCATCAACACCCCAACAAGAGCGGTGATAAACGTCGCATATTTGATGAGTCCCGATAGTATCAACATCACCGATCCGAATCCCGGTGCTACGGTACACTTGTATTTTTTCTTTTCCGGACCTGTTCCAGTCCCCTCTTTTGTACAATACATGCCTGGAATTTCTTCTGTCACCATCACCGTTGTTCCACCACCTCATCAGGCCTCATTACCGCCCAGAGAATTACCTCAAGATGTGGCAGTGGTAGTAGTAGTTTCCGTATCATCAGCATACACAAAAGAAAGAGATGAACTAAAAACGAAGCCCACAAAAATAAATACAATAATTTTTTTTATCCCAAGAGTACTTGTTTCACTGCGTACCCCAAGAGTACTTGTTTCACTGCGCATAAAAAAGAATTTTAAAGGCTAAAATCTGCGAGATCGCGGAGGAAGGCGTAGCTGGCGAGGAGGATGATGACGGCGATGAAGGTGTTGATGACGATATTCTTTCCTTTCTTGGCCTTTTCTTCTTCTCCGGCAGACGTGATATAGTAGTAGCCACCGAGCAGGAGGAAGAATATGGCGGTTGGTCCGGCGAAAAAGAGGGCGAGATTGGAGAGTTGAGCGAAGATATCCTGTCACCTTCCGATATCCCCACTGTAGACCACCTGTACCCACGACTGGATAACCGCGACGAAGACGAGTCCGAGGACTCCATAGAGGAATCGATTCTTGGCCTGTTTAGTCTTTTCTTCGGAACCACCGGAGGTGATCATCTCAAAGGCTGCGAGCGAAAACATAAATACCGCCGAACCGATGAGTCCAACTCGGATAAATGAGAGCACACCATTTTCGATGGTCGAATTCCATTCGACGAGATTAAAGAATATGTTGGATCCTGCATTCGGAACATCCGTGAAATTCCCAGTCGGATTACTTGTAACATTTGAGACTTCCTTCTTGGCGAGTATCGCATACAATTCTCACGGGATATTAACGAAAAGAAAAGCGATAAGTGTGTACATAAGCTGTTTCTTTCCTGCAGTAGCCGCCTTCTCATCACCCATGGCCGTCACGAGTGTCGCTCCGACGTAGATGAGATAGATAACAGCAAGGAAGCTGATAATGACCTTGACCGTATGAAGGATCTTGAGTCCCCCGTTTTGAATCTTCTCCAGACTATCCCCCCCAGATACCGGACCATTCGAAACAGATGTAATCTCCGATCGCCCCGGTATCACCGGCACTCCCGCAAAAGAAGTCTGATACAGTCAGAAGACAACTATAGTTATGATAGATGTAAGGAAAAAAGATGTGAAGAGTTTTTTCATATAAGGAATTTTGGTTTTCTATTAAATATCATCAGGATTATATCCAAGTTAGAGTAAATGTAAAAACATTTTAATACTCTATCTCCTACCTCGCATTCGCATACTTAAACGGTGCTTCCGCAAAGGCCGCGTAGATGTAGGTTCAACCGGAAACGTTATAGCCTGCAAGGTGTTTTAATTTAAACCCGTTGGATGTAAAATCAAAATCATACCCACTCAATTCTGTACTGGCGGTATTTGATTGAAGTGGATTAATAACAGGATTGGAACTAATACGCTTACTATCAAAAATACCCCAACCATTCGCTGTATCAACTTGTTTTACCAAAATATAAGCAGGTCGAAATCCCGTATACACAAACGGCCCATCCGTAGCACTCCCATTCCCGGTGTAACTCCCAAACTTTGAGAATCCTGGGACCTCGGACCAGAGGTAGGCAATGTACGGTTCGGCACTATTTGTTACCGTTCCAACACCGAGAGAAAATGTACTGGATGTTGGAGATGTATTATTCCAATGAAATGATGCCACATTAGTAGCATTGGTTAAATCCAAATACAACGCACCTGAATTTCCAACACTTGCGTGATAGACACCCCAGCTCCTATTCCCTGTTCGTGATTTTACAATTATCATCTTCGGGACAGCATTGAGACTATGGGCAATTGTAGTATTTGCGGCGGTTCCAGTATACGTTACAACATCAAATCCCGGAGTTGTTCATTTTTTCCAGTTCCATGCGACATAGGTGTTCGTATTCGAATTTACTTCAGCACTGGTTCCTATAGAAAAACCACTGGAGTCAAAAGAGTACCCAGCGCCAGCTGTTGCCTCTGAACTTCCCGTATTTGAATATAGAAACTTGGTAGCACCGCGGACCGAATCCCTCAGCACATTGTTCCATGCGGCATTTCGTCCTTTGATCCACACGAAATCTGGCTGGAATCAAAGACCAGTGATAGTCTGATTGGCAGAAGTTCCCGTATACGTCAAAACATCAAAATACTGTTTCGGATTCTGGATGGCTGGGTCTGGGAGATTGGCAGTAGAAAGGGATTTGAAGCCGGTTGGAATAGGATTAGTAAATGGACGTTGTCAAAAGTTGACAGATGCAGCAAAGCCGGCTCGACCGTTAGTGATACTATTAGTAATAAATGGTCGCCAAACTTTCCCCGTAAGTTCTTGTGCTGTTTTGGTTACAAAAGGACTACCATTTAATGTAAACGTGATTGTATCAGCATCTATATCAACAGCAACTCAAACAATATCATTCACAACCCATGGTGGATTGCGATTCTGAACAAGTTCATATCCTGAATTTCGGTAGTAACCAATATCCAAGGAGCGATTTGTTATAGTTCTTAATTGTTCATCATCCGTTTGGATTCCAATAGTAAGATTATCGTCTGTACTCCCAACAGTTGTAACCTTCGTTTCAAAATACCATTTTCCAGAATTTACAGCAATGGTGGAACGGGCAGAATATTTTCCATTTACACCAGTCACAGATTGCCATTTTGAGTTTCCAACAGAGAATAAAGAACCTGATTCAGTGGAAATTCGATCAATAGGATTCAACGTTGCAAAATTATTCAACGGTGTATCGATGACTTGATTAAGTGTTGGGGTTGGAACTATAGTTCCTGTTGGGGTCCAATAATTTCCATTCCCAGAGCTATCTATCCCAAGAGATGCAGTTGTCGCCCCACTCGAGAAATCCAGATGAAATCCATTGGTTCCATACGTTCCGGTATATTGTTTTGGGAGCCACTGATTGGTGGTTGGGTCAAACTGACCAAAAGATGTCGGATCAAGGGCACCGGAGTCAACGAAGTTGACGTCGGCGAGGTAGCCATCATTATATCCTGTTGAATAATTTCCAATGCGATGCTCTGCAATTTTATTAAAATGACTATCTGCACCGGAACTCGGATCAGAATTGGTTGTAAAAGATGTTTGTCTTATATTATTAACGTATAATCTTATCCTATCTCATGGTGTCGAGTTAGTGCTATCCCAAGAGAAAATTATATGGTACCACGAAGAAGGGTCTCGGAATAATGCAGAAGTAGTTTTAGCACCATCAGTAACTCATGCTGTTCTATTTAAAAAAATCATCGCTCATGTACTAGGACTGATATACAAAAGAGTATCATTTGTTCATACATCACCTACCCAAAATAAATTTGTTTGTTTTCCGGGCATTACTTTCACCCATCCACTCCATGTCCACTTCTTTGTATTTCCTGCAGTTGTAAATGATTTTGAAAGATACTGACTTCCCGCACTATCAAACATGAGTGAGTTTGTGAGACTGTAGGATGTAGCTGGAGGTGGAGGTGGAACACTGGCAGATCAGCCGAGGTAGTTGGTGATGATGGAGACTCAGAGGGAAGTTATGTTGGTTGCACCAGTGGTGGTGAGAACGTTCTGGATATTGGAATTACTGGAGATGACAGAACCGGAGTAGGCAGTCTGGAGATTGGTAGTAAGGAGAGTAATCTGTCCTGTGGTGTCATTGGTTGGGAGTGATCAGGAAGAATAGATGAGAGTTGGAGTATAAGCAATTCATCCTGAGTTGGTTTGTCCGTGATAGAGGAGTTTACCAGAGAGAGTGGTGACATCGATGCTTGTATTGGCTGATCCTGTAGAAGTCGTGAGAGAGGGGGTAGCTATGACATAGACGGTAGAACCAGTGACAGTTTTGGCTACCATACCATTGTAGTTTCCTTTGATGTAAGTAATGAGGGGATTACCTGAGGCTGCTTGTGCTTGGGTAATAAGGTGAGGTTGGAGAGAGTATGCGAGAGTTCTGGAGAGATGATTGGTATATGCTATACGATCTCATTCCCAATTGGAGGAAAGTTCATAGGTATTGCCGTAGGCTGACTTGGAGTAGGCGTATTCTCGAGTTGTGGTGAGAGGATCGGTGGGTTTCTTGGAGAGTTTGGAACCATTGGATGAGAGGGTATTGATGAGGGTATCTCAGACGGTTCATTGGTACCAGAGAGATCATCCTGAGTAGGTGACAGTGAAAGCATTGTCGGGATTGGGGTAGGATCCTGATTTGATGTAGGAGGTATCGAGGGCCTGAGAGAGATTCGCAAGATCAGAGGCTCGAGAAGAATCACGAGCGGAAGATTGAAATCCATTGAAGGCTGTGAAAGCTATGGCTCAGAGGATGGCAATGATGGTGATGGTGACAATGAGTTCGACGAGGGTGAAGCCCGATTTACTCCTCCCTTGATAAGGGGAGGTTGGGAGGGGTTTGTTTTTGGTGTGGTTCATAATGAAATGATTATAATGTAGGGGCAATGCCTGTGTGCTTGCCCTGATGTTTTGGTTGGGCAGACACAGAGGTCTGCCCCTACGGGTATGATTTCGTGCGATATTATATAGTATTCTATACGGGATGCAAATTTAAAAACAAAAATATTCCCCGAAAATTCGGGGAATATTTTTGTTTCTTCTGTTTTTAATCATCATTCGTAAAAAATCCACTATAATCCTCTTCTCGGACGATTCATTGATCGCGGAGATTGTCAGCAGAATTGCGCATGGAGATCATGCCGTCCTGAGTTCCAAGTTCAATATTGTTGTTGATCTGGATGAGATCCCCGGATTTGATGAGATTCTTGATCGCGGGGGTAATAAACATGAGTTCATGAATACCAACCCGTCCCGGTTGATCGGCTCGTGGAAGGAGACGCTGAGAGAGGACTCCGAGGAGCGAGTCCGCAAGACGGACACGTACCTGTGTCTGGATATCGGGATTAAAAAACTGGATGAGACGGTTAATAGTCTGAACTGAACCAGATGTATGGAGTGTCGAGAAAACGAGGTGACCCGTTTCTGCGAGGTTCATAGCAGCTTCGACTGTTTCTTTATCACGCATTTCTCAGACCATGACGATATCCGGATCCTCACGCATGGCAGCACGGATGGCAGCAACGAAAGAATCCGTATCGCGTCCGACTTCCCGTTGTGAGAAGATGGACTTCTTGTCGGTGAAAATAAACTCGACCGGGTCCTCAATAGTAATAATGTGTTCTTGGCGATTTTCGTTAATACGATCAATAATCGAAACCATGGTGGTCGATTTACCAGATCCGGTTGGTCCCGTCACGAGAAAAAGTCCCTGCTTGGCAGTGAGAACCTTCTTGACTCAATCAGGGAGTCCGAGATCTTCCATTTGTCGTGATTCACGTTCTATACGACGCAAGACGAAGCCGATACGTCCAAGTTTGAAAAAACCATTCACACGAAATGGTGTCCCGTCACTCGAAACATAGGCGAAGTCCATATCGTGTCTTTCGAGAAATTCCTTGAACTTTTTTTCATCCCCATGGAGCATCTCCATAGTGAGCTTGTGCATCATTTCTTTCGAAACTTTTGCTTTTTCTCATCCCTGAGTCATCTTACCGATTTCTCCGTGGACACGGAAACCGAGATAATCCTCTTCTGCGATATGAATATCGGAAGCCTTTACCTTGATGGCATATGCGAGAATCCCTTCAATCTCTGAATGTTGATCAGTCATAATAAAGAATATGAATTACAAATACGTTGAGTGTAATCGGAAATGATTATTTTTCAAGTTGAGCTGTAAATACACCCTGCATCTGGCGAGCCCGGTCGATCTCTGCTTCGATTTTTTTACGTTCATCAAGCGCTGTCTTCGCCGCTGCTTTTGCCTCAGCAATACGAGCATTTTGTTCTTCGATTTCCTGGCTCTTAATATCCGCGAGTTTCGTACGCTCTGCGATGTATCCGTCATACTCTGCAATCGCCTTGCGAACCGGTGCGAAAATATCATAGGATTCAGTGGAAGATGAAGTATCTCCATGACTGTAGTCTTCCGTAACAACCTCTGAAACTTCAGGCATGTCTACTTGAGTATCTTCCTGAATAATTTCTGGTTCTGCGACTACTGTATCCTCATTCACCTCTCCTACTTCATCTACTGGAGTGGGAGTTTCTGAGAAAAAAGAAATTTCCTTATCGGAAGCGGAAACCATCTCTGGTACAGGAGCTTCTGCAATAGGTTCCTCATCGAAGAGTTTCACAGCGGTATCAGGGATATCTGCAGTCGTCATACTGTCATCGATAACGAGGAATGAGCCATCCTGTTCGTCATTCTTCTGAGATGTAACAGGAGCTACTCCTGTTGTAGTCGAAGTATTTTCTTCGAGAACGCTATCAAAAAATCACATAAGCTATAAAATTAAAAAAGTAAAATCCATTTTGTGGATAACAGAAATAGTCTATCATATAATAAAAATATTTGCAAAAAAAAGAGTTCTTTTTATACTGTCGTCCGAACTTTATCAATTAAAAACCTCTATTATGGATTACAATAAAGCAAAGGAGCTCCTAAAGCTCCAGCAGGACGCTCAGAAAATACAAAACGAACTCTCCAATATCCACATCGAAGCGGAATCCGATGGATTCGTGGTCACGATCGATGGACAGATGAAGGCCATCAAGGTAGAGATCGAGGATGCAAGCCTGCTCGCCGACAAGGCACGCCTCGAAAAAGCCGCTCTTGAAGCCATCAATAAAGGACTCAAAAAGTCCCAAGAAATTGCCGCCGACAAAATGAAGGGGGTGATGGGAAGTATGGGACTCAACCTCCCTGGAATGTAAAAAACCTCAGCAAAATGATATACTTATTTCTTATCATCCTCATCGTCATAATCCTCTTTGGAGTTTTTATGACGTTTTTTTGGAGCGGGAAAAAGAAGCAGTTATCTGCGAACAGGAAGGAATACTATATAAAAGAGATACGAAAAGTAGGAGGATTCCCATCAGCAAGCGAACGGATCATGAAATACGATAATATCCTCCATCATATCCTCAAGGAGTATGGGTATCAGGGGACACTCGGAGATCAACTCAAAGCGAAACCTCTGATCATCGATAATCTCGACACCATCTGGAATCTCCACAAGCTCCGCAACCGTCTCGCTCATGATATGGAAGCCATATCGGCAAGCGTGCTTGAAAATAAATCACGGGAATTTGAAAAGGAAGTACTGAGATTATTATAAACTTTTGAATTTTTCTTCAAGTTTCCTGAGCTGTTCTTCTGCCTGAGATTTTTTATCCTGTTCTGCTCGGACGATTTTCTCGGGAGCATTGCGGATAAAGTCCGCATTCATGAGCTTGAGATCAACACTGCGGATGTACTCCTTGCGGTTATCGATGAGCTCCTTGAGACGCTTCTTTTCTTCCTCAACATTTACTTCATTTACTGGTATCGTGATAAAAAGCTCAATATCTCCAGTAACCGCATAAGCAATATTCGGTCCTTCAATTTTTTTGGTTACGATAGTCATCTCCCCTATCTTGGCAAGTCAGAGGAAAATGGTTTTGTTTTCTTCGAGGATATCCCGAGATTTTTTGGGTGCGAGGAGAGCAATATCGATGGTGTCTCCGGGCTTGACCCCTTTGGTCGCGCGGATATTACGGATAGTACGAATCGCCTCGAAAAGCACGAGTGTATCGGCTTCGATTTTCTTATTGCGGGTAATACTGAGCGTTGCCCATTCACTCTCCATAAGCCCCTTCCCTTCAGTGATGCGTCCATAGAGCTCTTCGGTGACGAACGGGATATACGGATGCCAGAGTTTGAGGAGAGAAAGTACCGTGAAAGCGAGGACGTCACGTCCATTTTCAGTCGTATCCTTGGTGAGTTTGTATTCCTCGATAAAAAAATCAGCAAATTCATCGCGGGTGAAGTTTTGAAGTAATGTCCCGGCATCGGAAAAAGTATATTTTTCCATCCCCTGAGTCACACTGTCAATCGTATCCTTGAGTCTTGAGAGTATCCACTGTTCATGCGGGAGGAACGTGGTCCAATTTTTTTCAATCTTGATACGAAGTGTCCCATAATCATCAGTTATTTCCCCGATATTCGTGTGTACAAAACGGGTCACATTCCAGAGTTTGTTGAGAAACACGCTGTTCATCTCCACGTTTTTGATGGAGAAATTCATATTATTTCCAGGAGTACTTCCGATAGAACACGTAAGTCGGAGTGCATCGGTCGAGTATTCGCCGATAACATCAAGCGGATTGACGACATTCCCCCAACTCTTACTCATCTTACGCCCCGTATCGTCGAACACGAGCCCATGAAGGTAGATGGTTTTAAATGGCGTCATTCCGGTATATTCGTACCCCATGAGGAGCATACGAATGACCCAGAAAAAGAGAATATCATAGCCCGTCTCGAGGACATTGGCCGGATAGAATTTTTTGAAAAGTTCTCAAGGAGCCTCTGGTGTCCAATCGAGGATAGAATACGGCCAAAGTGCCGACGAAAACCAAGTATCGAGGACATCTGGATCCCGGTAAACATTTTCTTTGCCGTATTTTTTGAACACCGCTTCTTCGTCGAGCGAAACTATGAGAAGTTCTTTGGTATTGATATCGTAGTACGCAGGAATCTGATGCCCCCACCAGAGTTGACGGGATATGCACCAATCTCGGAGGTTACCCATCCAGTCCTCAAATGTCTTGTTGAACCTGGCAGGAAAGATTTCGAAATCCCCTTTTTTGTGTCCGACCATGACTCTCTTGGCGAGTTCGGAAGCTTTGACAAACCACTGTGTCGAGACGATACTCTCAACTCTGCACCCACCACGAGAACAATACCCTACTTTGTGCGTATATGGTTCGATTTTAACGAGATTTCCTTTTGATCGGAGGAGTTCGACAACATTTTCTCGTGCTGTCAGAGCATCCTGTCCTGCGAAAATCCCAGCTTCCTCGGTCATATATCCGTTCTTATCAATAACCTTATAATCGAGCTTGAGTCCGTGACGTTTCCCAACTTCGAAATCGGTCGGATCGTGCGCCGGCGTGATCTTGACCGCCCCCGTTCCAAAATTCATGTCAACCATCTCATCTCCGATGATAATGATTTCTTTATTCACTATCGGGAGAATCACCTTGCGTCCAATGAGTTTCTTGAAACGTTTATCTTTTGGATGAACCGCAACTGCCTGATCAGCGAGGAGGGTCTCTGGGCGAGTCGTCGCGACGACGAGCTCGTTGTCTGATCCAGAAACGAAGTAATTGATATAGTAGAGTTTTGCCTCTTCTTCCTTGTAATCAACCTCGATATCGGAGATAACCGAACCGAGTGCGGGAGAATAATTGACCATGTATTCTCCTCGATAGAGAAGTCCCTTCTTGTAGAGATCGACGAAGGTGTGTCCGACATTTTTACTCAGTCCTTCATCGAGAGTAAATCGCTCGCGTGACCAGTCACACGATGCTCCCATCTGTCGAACCTGATTGTTGATATTGGCAGCATATTCATCTTTCCACTTCCAGACCTCGTCGAGGAATGCCTCACGCCCCATTTCTTCGCGATTCTTTCATTCTCCAGCAAGTTTCTGTTCGACCTTGGCTTGTGTCGCGATCCCTGCATGATCCGTCCCCGGAACCCAGAGTGTCTCGTCTCCGAGCATACGATGGTATCGCACCATAATATCTTCGATGGTCAGTGTGAGTGCGTGTCCGATATGGAGATTCCCTGTCACATTCGGTGGTGGCATCGGGATATAGAAGGTTTTTCCTGTTGTACTCTTTTTTGGCTTATATTGACCAGTGGCTTCCCATTTTTCTCAGAGTTCTTTTTCGAAGGTTTTTGGTTGATATTGTTTCGGGAAATCCATAGGAGATAATGTTTAGAAAGATAATAGTAAGAAATATATGAATAGTGAATGAAAAAGCAAGGGAAAATGAAGTTTTATTATTCTACACTTTTTATTTCCCAACTTCTACAAGTTTCATTCTATATCGCTCGGCAAGATTGAGGAGAATATTTTTTTTATCCCCATCAAGACTGGATGCCTTCTTTGTAAGACCGAGAATAAGTCTATCGGTAAGTTTCTTTCGGGTTATCGCATTACCATATGATTTCCGCTCTATCTCACGAGTGAGTTGCTTAAAGAGTCGCTCCTCTTGGAGCTTGAGAGCATTGCCTGTAAATGGAAGAATAAGTGGTGTAACGTCGGGATCAGTGAAAAAACGAAGAATAGCAGGATATTCTTTGTTGGTAAGATTCGAGAGTGCCGCCCAATCAAGTTCTCATGGAATGGTCTTACCGATAGTAAAGCCCCGAGTTTTGTCTCGATTGAAATACAGAGCACCAACAATCTGTGGATATCTCTTAATCTCTTGGCGCATCATGGATATCCAATAATCTTTTTTGCCGAAATCATCCTCATATCCCGCGATGACCTTATCAAAGGTCCATACTCCTTTAAAATCCACAGCCGTCGTCCCTACTTCATCGAGGAAAATCGACTTGCCATAGCTACTGAGTCGCCCCAACATATTCGTACTACTATTCCCGAGGAGATCAGCGAAACTGGTCCAATGTGCCCATGATTCCGATCTCCCACGTCCCCAATTATAAAGCGTCATCCCCATAAGGTCGACATATTTGTCCCCTGGATAGTAATCTTCGAATGTTTTGCATCCCGATGTCACCCGTTCTCCTGTGGTACAAAAGATCATTTCTCCTCAGATATCACCATTGGCAGATGGGAGATCCTGATAATTGACTGAGAAAATAAACAAAATATTACTCGTATCAAGTCCTGCTTCTCGAGAGAGATTATAGACATGCTCCCATGCCCGTTTGAAATTATATGGATCTCCCGACCACGAGAACCATGATCCATTCATCTCATGCATCGTCCGGAAAAGGAACTTGGCACCCGATTCTTTAACGATCTTGAAAAATCGACGGTATTCTTCGTCGTATTTACCCTGTGCCACCTCGGCAGCCGTGAGTCCGAAGGGCGAGATACTCACATGATAGACTCTGTCTATTCAGAGTGTTTTCACAGCACCACGAAAATATATAGCATCCGATTCTTCAAACGTATCAAAAATATACCCCACAACCGGGGAAGTGAAGTGGTATTTTTGTTCTATTTGGATTTGATTCTTGGTGCTATTCATATCAGGATAGAGCCCAAAAGCAAACTGTGCCCCCACTTCTGAAACAGATACACAGACGATACTCAACGATACGAGAATGTGGAAGATTTTTTTCATAAAAAATGTGGTTAGATTTCTTTTTGCTCCGGGAATATATACGATGCTATAACGGAGAGAAGAAGAAGAAAAACAATGATCCCAAGAGAAAGAAGTGTATGAATAGTAATTCAGAGTCATGAAACAATGAGTTTCAACCCAACAAACATCAGTACGGCTGCGAGTCCGTACTTGAGATAATGAAATGCTGACATGAAACTATTTAGTGCAAAATAGAGCGACCGGAGTCCAAGGATTGCAAATATATTGGAAGTATAAACAATAAACATATCATTGGAGATGGCAAGTATAGCAGGAACAGAATCCATGGCAAATATGAGATCGCTGAGCTCGATCATAATGAGTGTAATAAAAAGTGGTGTCACGAAAAATTTCTTATCGATTCGCGTAAAAAAATTCCCATCATCATTCGCCTTTGATATCGGAAGGAATTTTTTTAATATTACCATAATAGTTTTCTTCTCGAGATCTATCTCCTCCTTACTTTCAAAGAGTATTTTGATACCACTCACAATAAGAAATGCGCCAAAAATATATGCAATGAAATGAAAATTCTCCATAAGTTTAATACCGGTAAATATCATGACGGCCCTCATGAGCAGTGCCCCAAGTATACCCCAGAAGAGAATCTTATGCTGATATACCTTCTTGACATGAAAGTACGAGAAAATCATAATGAAGACGAAGAGATTATCCACACTCAGAGATTTCTCTATTACATATCCGGTCAGGAATTCCATCGCCCGCTGTGATCCAAATTGGAAGTAGATGATGACATTGAATGCCATCGCAAGACCGATCCAAACAACACTCCACCCGATGGCCTCTTTGACCTTTATTTCGTGATCTTTTTTGTTGAATACTCCGATATCAAGCGCGAGCATAATGATAATGAAAACGAAGAATCCTATCCAGTCGTACAGAGGGGTTTGCATGGGTGTATTTTGGGTGATTAGGGATTAAAAAAACCTACGACTTGATTGTAGGTTTTTTTTTATAAAGTCAAGCTGAACAATTAGTTCCTTATGCAACGAACTGGAAAAGCGTTTTTAGTGCTATTTACAACCTTTATAAAGATAAAATTTTTATTGAAATGAAGACTACGGCCTGTGGAATTATTGGAAGATGATAACCAATAATGACCCCATGCATCCCTATAATAGAGATTGTCAGACTGGCTCCAATAACCTCGTATTGGCAATCATAATCCTTTGCTTATTTTTTCTCAATTTTGTCAGAAAACTTCACATAATCTTTCCAATTGTTCTTTTGTTGGAAGTTTTTTTCAAACTTTCTGAGTTTCCCTGATTGCTGCGACTTGCGTAAATAACTGCTCTGTTGTACCGTCTGGTAGAATTATTTCCCAAATATCCCTTTCTGGATTTATGAAATATTTTATCCCATTTACATCCTCTCATTTTTCCCAGTTGGATGAATCTACTTTAAAATTAGATGATTCAAGTCATGATCTCTCCAAGGCTTCCAAATCTAAAGTATACTGTCCGTGTGATTCTTTTTCATTTTCCTGATTCCTCTTCAATTGATTAAGGAGTTTTCATGTCATTTCTAGCTGTTCTACTGTTTGTTTAAATGACTCATATGCATTCACTGAGTCATGATCCTCCTTTTTCTTGGGTCATCAATTTTGTATTCTTGATATATTATTCTCAGTAGTTCAAGCTTCCATATGAAGTAGTAATATAGTATGTACCTATAAGAATACCACATACTTTAGTATATTGCAAAAATGTGCAACAAAAAACACCCCCGATGGGAATTTTTTTGTTCATTTCCCTATTTATGACTTCCCATATATTCCTCTACTGCCGATCGGAAATCCTCGGTTTCGATATACTCTCCGGAACCGTTTTTAATCTCATAATCTTCTCCGATATGTTTGAGCTTGCCTCATTTATCGACATTTTCTGGGAGGTGGAGGCGTTCTTGGAAATATTCAAAAGGGACTCCACTTTCTCTGATGAGATATTCCAGTGTATTGCTTCATTTAAGATTCTCTATATTGAGCGTTCCATCGGCTGACTTAATATTGGAAACTGGACCGGTTTGCCAAAATGGGAGGAAAATAAGAATGAGAAGTATGCCAAAAAATCCGAAAACAACGATATTTTTAAATACCTTCTTGCTCACATCTTTCCCTGCAATCTTCGCTTTGAGAGCACTGAAATCACAGGCATCCACACACTTGAGACAACTGATACATTCGGCTCCATTGACCGCTTTCATATCTTTGAAACTGAGTCCTACAGGACAAGATCTACTGCAGGCTCCACACTTCGTACATGAATCAGGATTCTTTTCAAGACGGAAAAAGGAAAATTTCCTCATAATCCCAAAGAATCCACCGAGCGGACAGAAATACCGGCACCACCAATTTTTGGTGAAAAGTGAAAGAATGACGATAGTACCAAGAATGCCATATGCCCAATATATTTCATCGAATTCTTCTCAGAGGTGAGAAAGTGCAACAAATGGATCGTAATACCGAAATATCAATTCTCCGTATGTGTAGGACAAAACAATGAGTCCAAAAAGTACGACATATTTAAAATATCTCATTGCTTTGTCGATTTTTACGGGGAGTTCATATTCTCTTTTAATTCCAAGGAATTTTCCGAGTTTCCTGAGCCACTCTTGGATCGCACCAAGCGGACAGAAAAATCCACAAAAAACTCTCCCAAATATGATCGTCATAACAACGAAAATAAAGAGGAGAATATAATTAGAAAAATAAATCCTCTGGAGAAATTCTCCACTGGTCGCTATTTTTATGAGATTTTCCAGAGCTCCAAATGGACAGTATGCATCGACCGGTGCGGCTTTCTCGATCCCCCACCACTGGTGAGCCAAGGCAAGTCAGAGGATGATAGTAACAACTATAATTTGTGAGATAGTTCTTAAATTAAAATACTTTTTCACCCCAGGAGTACTTGTTTCACTGCGCATATGAAAATAATTATGAAATATATTATATAGTAACTACATTACTATAACGAATCTTGCGAAAGAAAGAAATTTTTCTTTCAAAAAACTTCAGATTCGTATGAACCTGAAGTTTTCATGATATACATATTATTGGGTTACCATTGGGCAATTCCCATTATTTCAACCTCTCATTCCTCCTTTTTTCCCTCCCATTTTCCCATGTTTTCCACCCATTCCCATCTGACCGAATGCGCCCATCTTACCGGCAGCGGCTCTATCTTGGATAGATTTAACAGTTGTAGCATCGGTAGAAGTCATGGTAATCTTGGTTCCGTTTGCGAGTTTTTCTCTCTTAACAGTTATGAGAGAATTCGCTGGAGTTTTTGCCTGATTACTATCAAACATAGACTGCATGTGTGTAAGTGTCGCGGCATCAGTAGTCGTCATAGTAATCTCGACTCCATTGGCGATATTATTCACAGTTCTTGTGATTTTAGACGCGTAGAGTGATTGATTGACGGCTCCAGAACCCATTCTCTGGGCAAATCCCATTCCCCTTGATGACATCTGTCATCGTGCTGCATAGGCAGATCATACGAGGAGTGCTCCAAGTACAACAATTCCTGTAGTTATTAAAAGTGTTTTTTTCATAAAATATATAATTAAAGTAATAAAAGATAAAATAATTTTTGCAAAAATGTGAAAGAAAAGAAATAGGGTGTTTTTTAGAAAAAGCTTTAACTCTTTTTTCTCTTCTCTCAGAAAGTAATACGAAAGATGGAAATTTTTCTTTCAAAAAATGTAAAATCCCCCACCAAGCGCTCAGCTTGTCGGGGGATGAAATTTTTAATCTTGCAAAGGAGAGCTTAACTAAGCCTCAATCACTTTGATTTTTTGGTTTTTGTTATTGTATTGCAACCAGGATTGCCGCGCAGAAGAGGATATATGCAGGAAAGTATCTCCTGCCCTTTATCCACAACCTATCGGTAAGGAAAAAAATTATCAAAAAAATTATTATTGACCAGAGAACTTGGATTATCCCGGTAGTTCTGGCAAACGTACTCGCCAATACTGCCGAAACTGAACTTGAGAACACAGAGGCAACCATGACGGCAATCATTGTTGCTGTTGGGGTCTCGATTTCAGCTGCTATGAAAAAGGCGATAAGAATTAACACAACAGTCATCATTATACCCGTAGACACATAATCCATGTTGACTGGCTGAGGAAATTTATCGTGGATTTCCCCGATCAACAAGCTGACCATAAGTACGGTCAACAATGTGGCAAAGAAATTTTCCTTTTTCCAGATGAGATTGAAGAACGAAAAGAAAACATTCTTTATATTTTCTACTGCAATAACGTTTCCCATGACGATATCCTCCAGAGAATCTTTTATCTTGGTATTTATATACACTGAATCATTTCAGTAATTCTACTTATAGTCAAAAAGTTAATTCTGTCAAGATAAATATCGGAGCTTTTAATAAATTTGATTTAATTCCAAAAAATCTTATACTTGCCCTCGTATATTATTTCTTAAATACCCCTATTATGCCAAGCATCAAATGAACACAGACAGAGAAAAATCTCCTCAAATCTTTCGCCGGAGAATCCCAGGCCAGAATGCGCTATGACTATTTCGCCAAAGTCGCGAAACAGGAAGGATACGAGCAAATCTCGGCATTTTTTGAAGAAACCGCGCTCAACGAAAAAGCCCACGCCAAGAGATTCTTTAAATTCCTCGAATGAGGAATGACTGAAATCACCGCAACCTACCCGGCCGGCAAAATCGGCACCACCCTCGAAAATCTCGAAGCCTCAGCCAATGGAGAGAACGAGGAATGGACCGAACTCTATCCAGAATTCGCGCGTATCGCCGACGAAGAAGGATTCAAAGAGATTGCCAAAGTCTGGAGGAGTATTGCACTCGTCGAGAAAGCACACGAGGCCCGATACCGAAAGCTCCTCGAAAATGTCAAAAATTCTGAAGTGTTTGAAAAGTCTGAAATAAAAAAATGGAAATGCCGAAATTGTGGGTATATCCATACCGGTAAGTCCGCACTGGATACCTGTCCAAGCTGTGATCACCCGCAGGCGCATTTTGAGGTTTGGGTGGAGAATTATTAAATTCGATTGAAAAATAAAAATCCTCCACGGAAATTTCCGTGGAGGATTTTTTATGAAATATGGGGATTATCTGGAGACTCAGGGGAGTTCTTTTTTTACTCTTTCGAGTTCTCGTTTCATGACATTTTCTGGAATATCTTCAAATGTGTCCGTTTTAATATTATACTTTTTACAAACCTTAACTGGTCATTCTTTAAAGGTATAGAGAGTTTTTTTGTAAGTTTTTACTGTTCTATCCTCATTAAGAACGACATTGTTAGCATCATCGAGCTGAATAAATTCCCTCATAATCGTAATAGATCAACCAGTATCTATTTTTCATGAGATATCAACAAATAATGATTTTTCGATATCTTTATTTACCATTAATAACTCTCTTTTCCGTGTTATTTGACTTTTTAGAGTTTCTATATATGATTTATGTGCATTCTTAAGATTACGATATTCACGTAGTTGATAAAATAAATCAAGCTTATGCTTATCTCGCAATTCTTCTAGTATTCTCTTTATTTCTTTTATATTAAAATTATTTAGGTACGGTTCAATCTCTGACCTTACTTGATCAAGCATAGCCTTCTTTTTAACTTTTCATGCAAGTATTTCTCCGGCCTCAAAAAATATTTTTTCTAAAATAGCTTTAAATTCACCCTCTTGTCTTTTCTCTGTCGCCGCCAAGGTTGTCAATCTTCCAATAATTTCAATCTTCTTTTTAAATAAATCTTCTCATATGTTTATAATAACTTTACTTTTTAATGAAAGATTGGACAATTCTATTGCATTCGTAAATATAGTGGCGTTTCAATTTATTCAAGTATTGGCATTACTATTATTTTTCAAAGAAACAAACTGTCATCGAACAGTTGTACCGTTTATTTCCGTTAGCACAAAAATTCATCATCTTGTAGAAATAACCTCCTTTGCACAATTTATACTTCTGCATTCTATATTTCATGTTACATTTACATAAGTACCCGATTCGATACTTCCATTAGGATCCTCCTCTCTTATGGAAACTTTCCCTCATTTCTTAAATTTTTCATCCACCTTTAAATTAATATTTCGTTCTCTTTCAATTCCTCAAATATCACACTTAATATCTCAAATCTCAAGAGTATTATTTACAGCAATGTACTTAACAACCTCAATTCCATGTATGTTTTTACCCATCACCATCTCCACATATCAATCTATTTTAGAAACAAATATAACCCTCCTTACCACATCATTCTGTTTAAAGTCTATACCCTCGCCATACTTCATATAATCTTGATGGATTCTTTCTCAGTGAACATCAACCCCATCCCTTCAGTCCGTTGGTTTTTTTGTACTTAGAAGCTCTGTATCTTTCTTGTAATACTGACCATTTTTAACATTAAGTATATCTATATTACCAATACTTCAGCTAACAGACTCTTGTCAGATTATCTCGATAAATCCGCCGTTGTCTTTAAAATCAAAAATAATTTTCCTAGTGGGAAGTCATCCCATAGAAGGTACCTCTTGTTCAAAACATCGATCCAGAACATCCTTCTTACTAAAAATTAAATGCACATGAAATTCTTTTTGAAACATATCTGATATAATTGTGAGCACCTTCTCCATATAGTCTGTTGGACTTTGAAATCATATCAAGGCTCAATCATTAATTGAGGGAATGGAAAAATGCGTACTCACAATCTGTTTATTATGTGCGAGCGAATGTTTTTCTTCTCTTTCATCATATATTTTTTTTGCCAAAAATTGTGCTGCATCAACAATAACCTCCATATATCCACCATTTTTATCAAGAACAAAAATAACCCTCTTGGAAGTTGATATTTTTGATTTCACCAATTGATTAAAATCTCACCTTACAATATCCTCTAAAGTGGGCTCCCAATCCAGATGAAATTCTTTCCCAAGAATATGGGCCAAAATGATTCTCACCCCCTCTTGATAAGAAGATTCATTTCTGATTTTATATTCGGGCTTATCACTCCGAAGTCACATTACGGAAACTCATTCATCAACCGAAGGAATCGGGAATCGTACACTGACCGCCTGTCCATCATACACAGGAGAAAAAATAGTACTCTTGTCAGAGTATATTTTTCTTCCTAAAATTTGTACTTTATTTTTAGGAGTTTTTTCTGGAAGTCCCTTCTGTTCCAACGCCCTGACTGTCTTCGAGGCCGTCTGTTCTTTCACACTTGATGGGGTTTGTTTTTGAGTACCAGAAACAGCCGGACTTTTTGGTTTTTCCGGTAAGACTCATATTTTTGTGAGAAGTTTCTTGAACATCTTGTGTGAAAACGAATAATACTCGCTTTCATCTTATCATAAAAGAGGATTTAATGCAAATTTAGATACCACGAAAGACTAATCGACTATCCTATAATTCAATCCTTGGAGGTCATCAATAAACATAAGATATTCACTATACTCTCAGGTCTCATACAATCAGTCCAAGCTCTTTTGGGCTGATAAAATAAATTCCTCCTTTTCTCATCATAATTTAGATAAATATGTAAATAAATACGTTGCACTACGATATTCGCCTACCTCAAGCAATCTCAGCGCTCAGTCATAAGCATATTTTATTCATTCTTCGGTTCAAAGTTCGACAAGTTTTGTGCTTATATAATAAGCAGAATTATATTCCTCATTCTTTATTAATTCAATACCACATTTATAAGCATATATTAGTCATTCTTTATTTCACAGTCGAGCCAACATAAGAAATATTTGTGGAGCTTCTCTGATTTTTTTCTCGAACATTCTTAGGGCTCATTTATATGCATATATTATTCATTTTTCATTTCACTGATCAATTAGATGTGCAAAAATAAATGAAGCATTCAATCCATCTTGATTAACTTCCATTAATTCCAAACCACGTTCGTAAACATATTTTATTCAATCCTCATATCAATATTTAATAAGCTCTAAAAAAAGAGTGGGTATATCCGAGTCACGTTCATATCCTCTTTTTTTAATTAATTTCACTCCTCACTCATAGGCATATTGCATTCATTCGTCGGTTCAAAGTTTGGCAAGTTCTATAAAAACATGCTCTGCCTCACGATATTTTCCCACTTCTAATAATTTTAAGCCTCATTCGTAAGCATATCTCATTCATTCAGGAGTTCAGCCTTGAACAAGAATCTTGAAAGTATCTTCTGCATCATAATAATCTCGCTCCTCAATTGATACCAATCCTTGTTCATAGGCATGTTTTATTCATTCTTCCGTTCATAATCATGATTCCGAAAGTAAATCATCATCTATTTCATTATCTTCGTCTGCCTGGCGCGGTTCTGAATCGCATTGAGAAACGTATTCTACTCACTCTCTGATTCCGAGCTTGGCAAGTCCAATAAGTGTCTCTTTTCTTTTATCATAATCTCATAATTCAATTAACTTTAAACCGAATTTTCTAATATATTCTAATCATATTTTGGAGCCAAGTTCGACAAGTTCATTGAAAATAGAACGTGCGTGGTAATATTCGTTCCTTTTAATCAAATCAAAACCAAATTTACACGCATTTTCTATTCATTCTCGTGTTCAAACTCTAGCAAGTTCTATGAATATGTCTCCTACATTACAAAAAATCATATTTTCAAATTCTTCATGTTCTTTATGTTTATTCTCTGCCTCAATTATTCGGAGTCCTCATTCGTAGGCATATCTCATTCACTCTTTGGTTCAGAGTTTGGCGAGTTCTTCAAAAATAGAGTGTAATGAGAAATAATGTTCCACTTCGATCATTCGGAGTCCTCATTCGTAGGCATATCTCATTCACTCTTTGGTTCAGAGTTTGGCGAGTTCTATGAAGACTTGCTCCGTAAATAAACCTATTTTCTTTTCATTAATTAATCTACATGCTCACTCATAGGCATATCTTATTCATTCTTTGGTTCAGAGTTTGGCGAGTTCTTTAAAGATAGATTCGGCACTCCCTCAATGTTCTTCTGTCTTTATCAATCATAAACCACATTTATACGCATACTCTACTCACTTCTTGGATCCAAGTTTAGCGAGTTCGATAAATAAGGAACTTGCCTTATTATATTCCCCTTCTTCGAAGAATCTGAGACCTAATCTGTAGGTATATATTGATCATTCTTTGGTTCAGAGTCTCAATAGCTCACCATTGCCCAAATCACTCATCAGACCCACATCTATGCACTTCCGAATATATTCTTGAGCGAATTTATTTTCTTCATACCCTATCCTCTTTTGGAACTCTATAAACTTATTGAGTTTATTTATGAGCTCTTTTTTTCCCCAGCTTCATATCTTGTCTACATACATTTTCTTTATATCCTCGATATCTCATAATCTATGTAATATCTCCAATCCCATGAAGAATCCCTCACCGAAGATATCATCCCCATTAAGTAATCATCCTTCTCAGAGGAATATCTCTAATTCTTCTTTTTTTCAAGCCCCTCCCAACATCTCCCCATAAAATAATATCGTGAGTTTCAATTCCCTCCAATCATTCCACTTATTTTCTTTTCATTTCTTACCCCTGTAATTATATATCTCCTCACTCCCATCGGTCTGATTTATGAGATACTTGGCGAGGAGAAACTCGCGAAATGATTTATGGATGAATTGAAGTTCTCATGTTTTCGATCTTTTAAAAAGAATATTGAGCTTCTGCAAGTATTCATCTGAAATATCCGAATTATTTCATTCAAATAAACAATGAGCAACTTCGGAGAGTTCCCTCATTGCGATATCAAGCTCTTCTTTTGAGAGATGAATCCCCTTTCATTCATTGTGCCTATAGATAATCAACCGTGTAATACTTTCATATAGGTCAGACTTATTTCGTATAATATTCTCAAGATTCTTGTTTCACATATCTCCGAGGCTCTTGATTCCAAAATCCTGATACTTTGCCTGTTCAGTGGAACTCAGATTGGCAAGTATGCAGACGAAGTTGAGGAGGAGCGGATTTCATTCGACCTCTTGTGAGAGATTTGAGGCCTTGAGGATACTGAGTACTTCACGACCCTTTTTCTCATCTCCTATCCTCGAATATATGAAATCCTCTTTTGAAATCGGACGAACTTGGAGGGTTATGAATCAGTGATTTTCCTTGTCATTGTATTCGGAAGGTCTTCAGGTAACTATGATTCTACTTCTCGTTGTTTCGAGAAGTTTTTTTATCTCTTGTTTCGTTGTATCATCGTATATCTCGTCTATCGCATCTATAAATACTATACTCTTATCATTCGCTCCTTTCAATTGCTCTTTTAGTAACCACATCCTACTCTCATTCTTACCACCATTGAAGTCCGATCATTCGAAGAAATATACTTGATATTCGGGATGATTGAGCATTACTCTTTTGGCAAATTCAGAAAGCCATATGGACTTCCCACTCCCAACATGGGCTGGAAGGACAAATTTACCTGTTCCAGTGGTGCTCATCAAGAGATCTTCATAATTTACCTTATGAGTTATATGTTCCGTGATTTTTTCTTTCTCTCCATTATCTCTCTTCCAACTGTCCTCGCTATCCACTTCTCTCACCCTCTCCTCCACCCAAAACACATCCCTCGGGAGAACTCAGTTATCCTCCTGCTCGTTAATCTTCACATCAAGCGACCTCGACTGGATATCCAGGACCTTTACGAATTCTGTAAGCTGATCTCTGATAAGAGCACTTTTTACGAGACCTTTTCTGGCCAGATTCGCCAGAATAGACAATGTTTCTTGTTTTCCTCTATTTTCCCATAAAATATTTTCTTCTTTTTCTGAAAGAACCTTATTTGTTCATTTATAATAATCCATCACCACTCAGATATTTCTCTTGTTTTCCTTATCTTTCAACAAATTTGCCACACAAAAAACTTTCAGATCTATATTCCCAGAAGAAATATATTTCTCAAATAACTGTGGGTTTCGTATGAAATGTGCGTTCAGTTTGTTTTGAAGGTCTGTTATGGAGGAGTGGGGGATTTTTAGGAATGAAGGTGGGAGGGATGGGTAGTTTTCTGGGATTATCTTTAAATGACATGGTTCTTTTGATTTTAAGTTTGCTACTCTTTTATTTCTTTGTTTATTATAACTAATGTTATAATCTGCATGGAAATATCATTCTTTTTCAAATTTTTTATAACTTTCGATTACCCCCCTCTCTTCTCTTGTAAATAAATCGAAACTATGAGCATAGGTTCTGTTTCAAATAATGATAATATTTTTGTATTTTCAAGAAGTTAATAAATTATTAATTATTTCTATATTTTCACCAAATACTCACGGTGCTTCTGTGTCCGCTTCTTGAGAATTACGTTCTACATAATCTCATTTGGGCAAAGATATTTTCTGAACATTTTTTATATTAAATTTTTTTATTAAATCCTGTGCACTTTTTTGAACTCTTTCAGTAGAATCGTCAAAATCACACAAAATAATTGTTTGATCGATCTCATTTTTATTGAAAATAAATCCTAACTTTTCTTTTAAAATACTTGGTAATTCATTAAAATCCTCCAAAGTTCTTACTTTTTTTCTTAATTCTCATAGTTTTGTTTCTTTTGAAGATGATAATATAGAAGTTGATGCTTTAGTTAATAATTCTTCATATTCTTCATGTTCTGGAAATTGTTCTTCATCGTAAGGATAGTGCCTTACCATATATAATCTTGTGTGAATGAAATTTTCTTGTAAGATTTTTTGGGATTCATTCTGTCATTCATTTTGCATAATTTCTTCCACTTGTTCTTTTTTGTCTTCAATAACTGGATCAACTCCTCAAGTATTCGTTAATACTTGAGTTAGTTGTCTATCATCTATGTTATCCTTTGGAGTTCTGGGAGTCATGAAGGAAATTAAAAAAACAAAAATAAGGTATAATTTGTTTCAAGTATACCTTATTTATGGGATTTTTGCAAAAAATGAGAAGGTTTTGAGATTATATTCTTTTGACGGCTCAAATTTTAATATTCACATCTCACATTTTGATATAAAAATCATTGAGACTTCATTTGCAGACAAGGGGGATTTGCTCTCCGAATCTCTCTTCTATAAGTTTCATAAGTGGGAGGATGATTTTCCCGAGCATTTCATTTTTGTTACTCGCATAACTGGAGTTTGGGAGTTCTTTATTGGAGAATTCTTCTCCGATATGTTCAAGAAGTCTCGTGACGACTTCTATAGTCGTATTCTGAGATGGAATATCTTTGGATGTGAGCTTCTCACCATTCAAATATATCTTATTGTTGATCATGTCAAAGAGGAGTCCGTTTTGTTCTTTTTCCATTATCTCACTATAATCTCCAATATAATTGTCTCATTTATTACTCTGAAAGAGGAATTTATTTTTATCTACATAACTCGAATAAATTCATTTAGAGATGAACTGCTCTACCATCACCCCGTCGCTCGATTCTCCATCAAGATACGAACAATACTCCATTTCTACATTTGGATAGATATTTTTTAGATCTTGTAATGTTTTTTCTATAGTACCTCTTGAAATATCAGGTTTTGTTGATACCAAATATCATCAACCAAGTTTTCATCAATAAATAGGAACTATTCATAATTTCTCTTCGTTATTGATTTTATTTTTATTGAAGTAAAAAATAAAATCATCAGCAAATGAATTCTGTTTTTCAACTAATGAAATTGCAAATCTATATTGATTAATTGTATCAATAAATTTTTCCACAATTTCTTGTTCATATCAATGAGTCAAGATTTTTTTAAATAAGTAAATAATTTTTATTCAAATAATACCTATGGTCTCACTAAGGCTTTTATAAATAGAGTTATCATCGGTATATTTTCAAAATGCAATTTTTTCAATGTCTGATTCCTTTTCTAGTAATTCATTTTTTGTGAAATCCGCGTATGAATCATGTTTTTTGACATGTCATTGCTTAAATTCTTCAACCCTTTTTGTATCTGTGGAGATTCCGGAAAATATAATTCAATAATCTATTATTATGGATGAAGTAATAGCGCTTTCTTTGAATTTTTCAGAAATTATTTGATAAAATCTTTTGATATTACCTACATCGTCAATTTCAATATTTTGGTCAAATTTTTCCGTATAGAGATATGTTGGTGATTTCGTGTCAAAAAATACATTAAGCGCGCCATGTCAAGATGTGTTTCAATATGTCGAAATGAGATCTAATTTCCATGAAAGCAAAGCTATTTTTTTAAATACCTCTGATGAGAGAAAATTTTTATAATCCTTAATAAGGACATCCTTATCTACCTGTCATGTTAATAAATAAATTCAAGTTGCTATTAAAGATCAGGAAACTCAAGAAAATCAAAATGAATGTCATCTTGTTGTTTCTGATAAAAAATTAATGTCGAATCATCAAACAAAAGAATGTTCTTTTAAAATTTTAGAAATTTCCAATATAACTTTTTCTTTTTCTCAATTAATTTTTTCAAATTCATGGGTTTCAAATTTTTTCTTTGTGATATCATAAAAAATAACATTATCTATATTAATAGAATTATCCTTTCTTTTTTTGATTCAAATAAAACATTTTAATGGAATTTTTGATTTTACTCTCACATAATCAGACCGATGTCCAACTCATCCAGGACCCCAAGACATCGAAAAACACCCACTCACCACCAAATCATTTCTCGCAAAAAAATCCCTATAAACATCTGGGAAATGCTTTTGTAGGGATTTTGTGTTCATTTCTATTCTTTGCATATGAAAATATTTACGAAGTATTTCATATGATAGTATGGGATATATCGAAAAAATCAAGAAAATATTTACTTGTATATTATTTCCTAGGCTTTTCCTTCAATTCTTTGAATAATTTTTCGAAATATTCCGGTCTATGCGGAACGTATTTTTCTTTAAATTCTGGATTATTTATCTCTTGCTCAAACTGCTCAATGGGTATAAATCTTAGCTCCTCGACTTCTTCTTCTTGCATCTTAAGATCCTCAACTCTTCAGTCATATTTCAATAAAAATACACTGTTTAGTTCATGATTATGCCAAGGCTTTCATCTCATTGTCCTTTGCACATCTTCAATATAACTAAAAATAAGTTCAAGTTGATTTGCATTTGGATTATTCTCTATTGCGATGCCCAATTCTTCTTCGAGTTCTCGTAGGATTCACCCATCCATTGTTTCTCATGCAGATATATGTCATGCAGCAGAGATGTCCCAGAGTCCTGGATATGAATCTTTATCCTGAGATCTTTTTTGCAAAAGAACTTCTCATTTGGAATTATATATCCAAACATGCCCTGCTTGATGAAATTCTCAGGATTCATGAGCTTCTGCTTTTACTACAGATCCAATTACCTTTATTTCTCATGTATCCAAATAGACTTGTTTGTCTAGGATATCAACAAGTTCGGCTACTTTTGTATGGGTTTTTTCCATCAATACATCAGTACTTCAAGTAGAGATTGTTGACTGAGCTCAGTCAACTCAGGTTTCAATAATTTCTTTTCACATAGTTATTGGGGGTTAATTTATTAACATAATAACACAAAACAGTATATAAATCAAAAGATAGAAAAAAACTGAAAAAGTAAAGAAAAAATTCATATCACTAATGTAATATGAATTTTTCGTGCAAATTCTCACTAAAATTTTTTACCTCCATTCCATCATCCTCCATCCTCATCTTCCTCCTCGATCTCATCTTCCTCGCATCATTCCGGGTCACATGTCGGAGGAGTCTATGATTTCTGTTGCGACGAATTCACCGGTTCCCGTTTTCTCTCCGATAATTTTGATCCGATCTCAGACATTGAGACTTCCAGTATTCACACCACCAGAGAAGCTCACGGCAAACGTATCTCATCGGAAGTTCTTCACGGTTATGACCCCGCCAGTCATAGACTGCACGATTCCGCCCATTCGTCCCTCATTGGGATCTTGCCACATCCGTTGTCCGAGTGTGAAGTCACGATATCCTCGCATATGTGATCACATATAGCTATTCATATGATGCCCGATACCGAATCGAAAACCAAGGAATCAGACGATGATGAAGATAAGGAGAATCCCTCAAATAATCCATCCGATCGGGTATTTGTATCCTTTGCCGGTATTTTGAAAGTCTTTGAGTGCAAAAAATCAGATGCCGAGAATAAGAAATATCCAGAGGATTGGAAAATGAAAATACCGCATATTAAAGTACCGCATATTTTCTCCGAAATCAGTGAAAAAAAGAGTTGTCAAAAAGATACCGAACGCCACAAGGAGGACTAGGAGCCCAACTTGGATGTATTTTCTCGCTGTAAAATAACCAGAAGAGGTAGGCTTCATCCCGGTCTTCTCGATCTGATCGAGGATTTTTTCTTTCATTCACATAAGAGTAAAAAGTTAGAAAATAAGGTGTTCTTTCATGTCTTTTTTCGCCCTGTTTATGAGCGTCCCGACGGTCCCAATCGGGATCCGGAGGATATCACTGATCTCATCATAGCTCTTGTCTTCCATGAATCTGAGGACGAGTACCTCTCGATATTCTTTCCGTATCTTGGACAGGGCTCGTTGCACCATCTCTCTCGTCTCTTTTCGGTCGAGGTCCACATCGGGACCGAAGTCGCTTTTAATATTGTTGATGAGGAAACTGTACGATTCGTCATCGAGACTGACTTTTTCGATTCGAGAATTTTTGCGGAAGTGATCGATGATGTGGTTGTGAGCTATCCGATAGATCCAGGATGAGAAAGAGAGATCCTCAGATACTTCGAAGATATTTTTGTACACTTTGATGAAAATCTCCTGCAATAAATCCTCCGCTTCAGCTACCGAGATATCGGTCGATCTCATGATATAATTAAAGAGTTTTTGCTCGTATCGGTCGATAATATACTCGAAATTGTTAGGGTCTTTTCGGACCAATTCTACTATCTGGAAGTCCGTGAGATCTTTGTGATTCATTGGGCAGTCATGAGAAAATATATTCCACTTACTCGATTATAGGGGATTTTGTCTTTTTGTAAAATCTCACTGCATTTTCATACGAAAAATTTTTGTTTTTCTTTCATTTCCCTCATTTTTCTCACTCGATTTGACAAACGAACCCTTTTTTATACAATGTCCAGCATATTCTACCCAATAACACCAACCCTCGAAATATGGTCGCACAACTTGTTACGATAACCACTCTCCCCTTCTAACCCTTAGGAGATATTTTCGTACGTGCCACCACAGACAACGGAAACTCCTGCGAAGCGGGAGTTTTTTTAAAAAGCGAAAGCCCTACTTTCGCAGGGCAATCTCGGGTGCCGTGTGGCAATTTATAATTCAGTATATGAAAAATATACCAGAAAACAAGAATACTTTATATCTTCATATTCCAGATAATATGGAAAAGATAATTTCAATCACTCCAGAGAATTTTAACGAATGGAATATTCAAAAACAATTTTTGAATAAGAAAAAACCATATAGACTTAGTAAAGATGGAAAGAAAATCCCAAGAAAACCAATAAGGGAGTGAGAAATTTGGTGGTGCAAACTTGGAGTAAACATCTGACAAGAGATTTATGGAAAATGACCACAGTTCACTCGTCCTGTTCTCGTTATCAAGAAGATTTCAGGTTATTCTTGTATAGCTATTCCTATTACCTCAGAAACAAAGGATGGGACATGGTTTTATCCCATTGATGTAAAATGAACAGCCAGCTATCTCATATTTCCTCAAATACGAAATATTAGTACAGCACGCTTTACAGACAGAATAGTTAGTCTCCAAGAGAAAGAGTTCATAAAAATCCGACGAGAAGCAGGCAAATACTACGGATTCATATAAAAAAATATGCCCACCTCTTGCGAGATGGGTCAGTGGGAAATCCCAAAATGTGAAGACATTATATTCGAATATATCCAGAAAGCAAATTTTTTACCATTTTTTACCTTTTTACCCCCACACTATTATGAAACACTACCTCGCCCTCGGGCTCCTCCTCTCCACACTCCTCCTCACGAGTTGTTCGGTGAATTGGAATAACAAACAAGCTGAAAATGATTTATTTAAAAAGAAACAGGAATGTGCAAAATACGAGAATTCAGTAAAAGAAAAATATTCCAATGATGAAACTTATTTTTTCGATTCAATATATTACAGTGAGAAATATAATTCTTGTTTATATAGAATATCGAGTAAAAGTCTTAAAAATGAACCAAATCATTTAATTTATGATTATTTTTCAAACAAAGAAATTATCTCAAAAAATGATATTTGTAATGATTCTGATTGTGAAAAACAGCAAAAGTTATTTAATGAAGTTTTAAAATAAGAAATAAATCCCCTGTCCGCAATGACCCTAAACTACCACAAGCCATTATTTATTTTAACCTAACAATTTTTATGTCTTACCCTATTACTACTACTCGCCACTCGCTTGCCCATATCATGGCGCAGGCGGTCAAGTCTCTGTATCCGGATGTGAAGCTCGCGATCGGGCCGGATATCGAGAATGGATTCTATTATGATTTCGATTTTGGCTCTATCAAATTTGAAGAGTCGGCACTGAAAGATATCGAGAAGAAGATGAAGAATATCATCAAACAGAATCAGAAGTTCGAGCATTTGACCATGCCGGTTGATGAGGCGATCAAGATGCTTGAAAAAAATGGAGACACGTACAAGGCCGAGATGGCACGAGACCTGAAGGCAAGCGGAGAAACCGAAATTGGATTCTATCGCAATGTAAGCCAGCAAGGTGCAGAAACTTTCGTGGATATGTGTCGCGGTCCTCACGTGGAGAAGTCCATCGAAATCGATGAGAATGCGTTTAAGGTTGATAAGATTGCCGGTGCGTACTGGAAAGGAAGTGAGAAAAATAAGATGCTGACCCGAATCTATGCGTTCGCATTTGCGACACGTGAAGAGCTCGATACTCACCTCAAGATGATGGAAGAAGCGAAAAAACGGGATCATCGAATCCTCGGAAAACGTCTCAAAATTTTCACGATTTCTGAGCTCGTCGGAGCTGGACTCCCACTCATGCAACCAAATGGGATGATCATCCGCAAGGCGATCGAGGACTATCTCTGGGAACTCCACGGAGACAAGGGGTATCATCGAGTCTGGACGCCCCATATCGCAAAAGAATGTCTCTATGAAACGAGTGGTCATGCGGCGAAATTCGGAGATGAACTTTTCCGAGTCCAGGGGAAAGATGAGGCATTCATCATGAAGCCGATGAACTGTCCACATCATATGCAGATTTTCGCAGATAATCAGTTCAGCTACCGAGATATGCCGATTCGATATTTTGAACCGGCAACTGTGTATCGTGATGAGAAAACCGGACAACTCTCCGGACTCACACGAGTGCGGGCCATCACACAGGATGATGGACATCTCTTCTGTCGTGTCAGTCAGATCAAAGATGAAGTAACGACCATTGTCTCTATTATCAAACAATTCTATACAACCATGGGGATGATGGAAGGATACTGGGTCAGTCTCTCCGTGCGCGGAGAAGACCGATCAAAGTACCTCGGTACCGATGAAGCATGGAATACAGCAGAAGAGGCTCTCGAAGATGCGGCGAAAGCCAATGGACTCAACTACAAGCGTATTGAAGGTGAGGCGGCATTCTACGGACCGAAGCTCGACTTCATGTTCAAGGATGCCATCGGTCGGGAATCGCAACTCGCCACGATCCAGGTTGATTTCAACCTCCCAGAACGCTTTGAGCTCTCATTCGTCAATGAACAGGGAGAAAAAGAACGACCGGTCGTCATCCACCGTGCTATCTCTGGATCGCTTGAGCGATTCATGGGGATCATGATTGAGCACTTCGCTGGGACATTCCCCCTCTGGCTCGCCCCAGCCCAGGCAGTAGTCGTACCAGTTTCGGAGAATTTCCTCCCATATGCTATCGAAGTACAGGAAGCCCTCAAAAAGGCAGGAATCCGCAGTCATCTCGACGACTCCACCGACGGACTCAATAAAAAGGTTCGCAATGCGGAAACCAGTCACATCAATTATATCCTCGTCATCGGAGAAAAAGAGATGACTGAGCGAAGTGTCGCAGTCCGGAATCACAAGACCAAGGAACAAACCGAGATAAAACTCGATACTTTCGTCAAGATGGTTCGAGAAGAAATAGATGAGAAGAAATTATAAAAACACTAACTATTCAGTCTAAAATATGTTCGATTTCATACAGACTTTTGCGGATTACATAACGTACGATTGGCTCCGAATAGACGATGTCCATATCTGAGGGGCGCTCAATTTCTTCATCTATGACAGTATCAAAATTTTCCTGTTGATGATAGTGATTATCCATGTAATGACCCTCGTAAACCATTTCCTGCCGATTGAGAAAATCAGGGATTTCCTTGCAAAAAATAAGATGTTTTGATTTGATTATATCCTCTCTGCCCTATTTTGAGCCGTAACTCCGTTTTGCACATGCTCGAGTATCCCGATGTTTGTAGGATTCCTCAAAGCCGGGATCCCGCTCGGGATAACCTTTACTTTCCTCATCACTTCCCCGCTCATCAATGAAGTCGCAGTTGCCCTCTTTATCGGGCTCTTTGGACTTAAAATCACGGCAATCTATGTCGCCTCCGGGATGGTACTCGGGATACTCGGCGGATGGATCATCGGCAAGCTCAATATGGAGTCGGAAGTGGCGGAGTTCATCTGGAAAAACAACGGAACTCCCGTCGAAGTCGAGGAGGAGAGGAAAAAATGGCAAAAATTTATGAAGCAGGTAAGCAAGGACAGTTTCGCGCTTATCTGGAAAGTTATGCCCTATGTCCTGATTGGAGTATTTATCGGATGAATCATTCACGGATTTATTCCGACCGGATTTTTTGAGCAGTATATCACGAAAAATAATCCGTTTGCCGTTCCGATTGCGGTTATCATCTGAATCCCGATGTACGCCAATGCGACTGGTGTCCTCCCAATTATCCAAGCTCTCATCGCAAAAGGTATCCCCCTCGGAACCGGACTTGCCTTCATGATGGCGGTCGTCGGACTCAGTTTACCGGAATTTCTCATCCTCAAAAAAGTCATGAGCATGAAACTCCTCCTCACCTTCTTTGGGATCGTCGGATTTTTTATGATCCTCCTCGGGTATTTTTATAATTTTTTGTTTTAACTTCACAACACCTGTAATACTTCTTCGAGGCTCACCTCTCCGAGGACGACTTTGATGAGGGCATCATCTTTAATAGTAATCATCCCGTCACCGATGGCTTGGATCTCGAGTTGAGTCTTGGAGGCGCGGGCGAGGATGAGTTTTTCGATCCCTTCCGTCATCTCGAGGATCTCGAAAAGTCCGATACGTCCTTTGTGTCCTTTGTGGTTACATCGCTCACATCCTCATTCTTGTGCTCGATAAAACACGAGATTCTCGGGATCGGTGACGTACTTGCCGATGCGAGTGAGGATCTTTTTCTTGATACTCTCGTCTGGCGTGTAGGAAACCTTGCAGTGTTTGCAGAGCTTACGAGCGAGTCGTTGGTAGACGACGAGCTGGAGACTCGAGATGATGAGGAGTGGATCGATCCCGAGGTTGATGAGACGCTGGAGGGTATTGATCGTAGAGTTGGCATGGATGGTAGAGAATACAAGATGTCCAGTGATAGACGCCTCAACCGCGAGGTGGGCCGTATCGGAGTCGCGAATTTCTCAGACCATGATAATATCCGGATCCTGACGCAGGAGACTCCTGAGTCCATCGGCGAAATTGAATCCGATTTGCGGATTGATCTGACTATGATTGGCTCACTTGATGCGGTACTCGACTGGATCCTCGAGGGTGGAGATGTTTTTTTCTTCGGGATCGAAATTGGAGAGCATGGAGTAGAGAGTCGTGGACTTCCCGGAACCGGTTGGTCCGACGATGAGGATGAGTCCGAACTGGTCTTCGAGATGCTTTTTGATCTTGATCATATTCATCGGGAGAACTCCGATCGATCGGAGGTCCATGAGTTCGCTCTCTTTCTTGAGAATACGGATAACGACTTTTTCTCCATAAATCGTCGGGATGATACTGACACGCAGATCGACATCCTTTCCACTCACCGGATCATGATAACTCGCCTTCCCATCCTGTGGGAGACGTTGCTCGTCGATCTTGAGACTCGAGAGGATCTTGATACGAGCTATGAGCGAAGATTTTTCTCCATCTCCCATGGTCGCATACTCAACAAATCATCCATCGACACGCATGCGGATTTTGAGACTCCCCTCCCCTGGCTCGATATGGATATCCGATGCCCCACGAGAGAGTGCGGTCGCGAAAATCGTGTCGATGTTTATGGACTGATTTTGAGCTGGAGAAGCCACCCCTCCCGTCATCGCAGACGGAGGAGTAGATGGGGCGATTTGTGTCATCGCATCATCTTTCTGGGGTTTTGGACCCAAAAGATTCCCGATCTTTGAGAAGAATGTTGTGGTGTTTTGGGGTGAAGACATGATATCTATTTTTCAGAAATAAGTGTATCTGAATCTATAATATCATATAAAAAAGAAAAAAACAAACCCTGAGAGGGGAAAAGAAAAGAAAATATCTTTACTTTCCACAAATCTTATCCAAAATATTTTTTGAGAATATTTGGGTTCTTATTCCACTTCGCGAGAGTTTTGACCCGGAGGAGGATAAAGACCTTCTGTCCGAGAATCTTTTCGAGATCCAATCTGGCAAGTTTCCCGATATTTTGGAGGACGGCTCATCATTTGCCGATGAGGATATTTTTCTGAGAATCCTTGGCGACGAAGAGCATCACCAGTGCCTTAATCATCCCCTTTTCTTCAACAAGCTCCTCGACACTCACGAGCACATCATACGGGAGCTCCTCATCGAGTGTGAGGAAGAGTTTCTCGCGGATCACCTCACGGATACGCGTTTCCATATCTTGATCGGTGTAATAATCTTCGTCATAGAAAAGCGGTCCGGTTGGCAGAGATTTTTTGATAGCTGTGAGGAGCTCCTGGAATCCGTTTTTGTTGCGAGAAGATATACTGATGGCATCTTTTCGGGCTTCTGTTGCATGCTTGAGATCAGCTTTGGAATACACGAGGATGACGGGCTTTTTGATTCACTTCAGAATTTCGCTGATTTTCTCCTCCTCCTGCCCACGCTGTCTCGAGATATCGATGAATCGGACGATGATATCCGCATCCTCGAGGGACGCCTTGGCTTGTGCATTGATGATGATATTGAGATCATCTCCCGACTCATGAATACCGGGAGTATCGAAGAATACTATCTGAGAATCCTCATCATTGTAGATCCCTCGAATCGTCTTCTGAGTCGTCTGAGGCTTCGCAGAGACCGCACTCACCTTCTCGTCTATGAGCGCATTGATGAAGGTCGACTTCCCCGAATTGGGTCGCCCAATGAGGGCCACATATCCGACTTTTTTATGGACGGTTGGTTTCTGGATAAAGTCGTTGATATCGAGGGCAGTTGGCATAGAAATATGGTAAGAAATGGATTATTTCTCCCGAGTATACAGAATATAGCGAGAAATCAAATTTGAATTTTTGCGAAATTTCGATATCATCAGGAAACTTTATCTCAAAAAAACTCTTTTCATGCGGTATCTTTCTCTCATTATTGTCTCTTTTATCGTCATCGTCGGTATCTTCACCTATCGCATCCCCAGCACGATGGTGATGAAACAGGACTTCATCATAAGTCAGGGTGATAAGATTGCTAACCTCCCACAGAAACTCGGTATCAGTATCGGTTCTTTCCCCTACAAACTCTATACCCGTTTCAAACAGAAAGACTTCGTGCTCCAGGCTGGGACCTATCATATGGACGCCGATCAAACCCTCGACGAACTTTTCTCAAAAACCCTCACCCATCCTGTTTCCAAAGATATCACGATCACCATATTGCCCGGTTGGAATATATTCGATATCGATGCGTATCTCGCAAAAGAAGGGATGGTACGGGCTGGGGATTTCGTAAAAGCATCAGAAAATATCTCCAATGATCTCCGGAATACTTTCTCTTTCATCGGCAGTATCAGGACCCTCGAAGGTATGTTCCTGCCGGATACATACCGCATCAAGCCGGATGCGACCATCGATGATATCGTCCGGACCTTCCTCAGAGAATTCGATCAGAAAATCTACACACCCTACTCTTTCTCATCTCTGGAAGCATTCTACGAAACGCTCATATTTGCCTCCATCGTAGAAAAAGAAGAAAAAAGCTCCACCAACAAGCCGATCGTGGCTGGCGTCCTCAAGAAGCGCTACCGCGAAAAGATCGCCATCGGAGCTGATGCGACTGTCTGCTACCAGTACCGCCTCACCATGACCGACTGTACGCCCACATTCATCGGCGATCATATCTACGAGAAAAGTGTCTACAATACACGAGAATCCCTTTCGCTCCCACCAACCCCCATCTCCAACCCGAGCGCCGAAACCTTCCTCGCCACCCTCAACTCCGAACCGAGTTCGTACTACTACTATCTCCACGACGACCAAGGCCAGATTCACTTTGGTCGCTCCCTCGAAGAACACAACCTCAACCGAGTCCAGTATCTCGGGAAATAGTCCCCCCCTCAAGACGCACGAAAGCCTTCCCCACTCAAGGGAAGGCTTTTCTATTTTCTCGCTCCTGAGCCCCGCCTTAGCGGATGTTTAGGATACGAATGGCTTCGACATAACGGTCGATGTTGTCCAGCATCTTGCATGCCCCCGTAGGATCAAGTCCTTGCATGACCATTGTCCTTACGCAACTTGTCTTCATGGAAATAAGGTTGTGAAGCTCCTGAGCAATCTTGGGGACAGGGTTAATATCCTCAAGATAGCTGAGGTTTATGTCCCCTTCTTCTCCATTACCAGCAAAGGTAAGAATAGGTCTTACAGAACTGTAATGGACATTCCACTGACCGAGGAATATTACTCCCTTTTCACCATCCTGCACAATAACAAGCGTTTTGTTCCGACGTTCGTCGAGCTTTTGTAACAGTGCCTCTATTCCGGCACGATACCGTTCAAACGTAGAAATTACGTCAGAGGGTTCCAGTTTCGTCCTACCGTCATTATAAGCCACCAGGTTGTCATGAGTCATGGCGAATCTCCTTATCTTAAAAGGTTTGTGTTTGTGCCCGAATTTGGGGATGGTGTATTTATACGGAAACGTGATTTTTTGTCAAATTTATTTTTCGAAATACTTTCTCAAAGACTATCTCTCTCCGAGTACGAGCTTCGTAACTTCAACCTTTCCGCTTTTTTTCTTCAAAACCTTGAGGGTAATCGTATCTCCAGGAAATTTTTCTTTGATAATATCTTTGAGTGACACGCCATTTCAGAGACTCTTACCATCAGCTTCGGTGATAATATCTCCGGATTCAAGTCCAGATTTCTCTGCGGGAGATCCCGGGAGGATACTTCCCGGCTCGGTGCTCACGATATCGCCGGCATCAACTGAGAGTCCGAGACTCTTCGCAATATCATTCGTGAGGGAGACATACTTGACTCCTATGAAGGCTCGTTTGATCGATCCATATTTTACCGTCGAATCGATGAGATGCTGAACTTCTTTGGCAGAGACAGGCAGAGCAAAACCAAGTCCGCTCGCATTAGCAGCGATAGCCGTATTGATCCCGATAACCTTACCGTCGAGATTCACGAGTGGTCCTCCCGAGTTTCCGGGATTGATAGCTGCATCAGTCTGGATGAGTCCGGTCAGGAGTTCGGTGGATTGTGTCCCATTATCCCCCGCCTCGATCGTACGACCGAGCGCTGAGACAACCCCGAATGTTACCGTATTTTTGAACTCAGCAAGAGCATTTCCAATGGCGACGACGAAGTCTCCGACTTCTATCGAGGCAGTATCTTCGATGAAAGAAACTGCCACCCTATCAGAAAGTTTTTTATTATCCTTGGCATATGCCTGAAGGAGCGCGAGATCAGTCGTCGGATCGTAAGAGAGAATTTTACCGATATATTCTTCTCCTGATGCTGTTATAACTGTATAGCCAGCATTCCGATCAGATACAACATGTTTGTTGGTAAGGATAAGTCCGTCCTTAGTGACGAAAAAACCTGTTCCACCACCAACCTGTTTACGAACCGTCCCTGATGGCTCATAGAAAAACCCAAATGGATCAGTCCGATATACTTGCACATCTTTGGAGACGATGATGCTCACAACCGAAGGTGAAAGGGTTTTTGCGACTCCTTTGACGCTCTGAGAGAGGGATTTTGCACTTTGTATAGACGATGAATCATCTGCAACTCTTGGAGTCTCTTGTACTTGTTGAGCGTTTTGCTCGGGAGATGTTGTCTGGGTATTCTTCCATCCCATATCAGGAATCCCATCAACCAGAAGGACCGCCAATAAGAGTGAGAGAATCGGCAAAAGGATAGCAACAAACAAAAAAGAACGTGGTGTTTTCATAGGTAAAAAATTATTACATATAAAAAAATATATTTTATGATTATTTTTCGGAAATTCAAAAGAACGATAATATCTTGCAAGGTACGCGCGAAAATCGAGTACCGGAGCGAACCGTACAACCAGTACGGAGAGCGAGGAACGTAAGATTTGAATGCAAAGATTGAAGTTATTTTGGGTTTCCTTATATTTTGCTCGCTTGCTCGAGCTTCGCACTCTGATCCGCAATAGCGAGAGCATCGATGATATGTCCGAGTTTGCCCATCATGATGGCAGGAAGATTGGAGAAGTTCTGTCCGATGCGGTGATCGGTGACACGATCCTGAGGATAATTGTATGTACGAATTTTTTCACTCCGATCTCCAGATCCCACTTGCGCGAGACGGGTTTCTCCGAGTTCTTTCATTTTTTTCTCCTCTTCCATGGCGTAGATCTTGGATCGGAGAATCTCAATGGCGCGCATCTTGTTCTGAAGCTGACTACGCTCGACCTGACACTCGACGACCAAGCCGGTCGGCACGTGGACGACCCGGATGGCGGAACTCGTCTTGTTAACCTTCTGTCCCCCGGCACCACTCGCACGACACGCGACGATATCGAGATCTTCATCGCGGATATTGACCTGCACCGCATCAACCTCTGGAAGAACCGCGACCGTGATCGCGCTCGTGTGAACCCGTCATTTATTTTCGGTCTCCGGGATACGCTGAACTCGGTGGACTCCTGCCTCATATTTGAACCTCGAGTATGCCCCAAATCCGGATATCTTCATCGTGATACTCTTGAGTCCTCCTGTGTCCCCTTCCGCTTCATCGAGGACCTCAAGCGTGTATCATTCTTCTTTGGCGAATGTGATGTACGCATTAGCAAGCTCACGAGCAAACAGTGCCGCCTCATCTCCACCCGTCCCAGCACGGAGCTCAAGGATGAGATTTTTATCATCATTCGGGTCTTTTGGGAGCAGAGCAATTTTCATCGCTTCTTCAAGTTCCTCGATACGTTTCTCGGAACTCGCTATCTCTTCTTTTGCCATCTCCATCATATCTTCATCCTTCTCATGCGCAAGGATATTCTTCGCCTCCGTATGATTGGCATATACCTGTTTGTATTCGCGATACAGATTCACCGACTGCTCAAGCGATTTTTTCTTCTGCATGAGATCACGCAGACGTGCAGGATCGCCATACACATCCGGATTGGCGAGCTCGTGATCCAGGTTTTCGTACTCCGCAACAAGATTGTCGAGATTGAATTTCATAATTTTTTCCAATAGTTAGTATCTCTCAATGGCTGTGCCATTCGTAGCTTTTTTCTTCGAAAAAACGAAGAATGGTGCCCCAAGCGGGACTTGAACCCGCACGTCCGAAGACAGAGGATTTTGAGTCCTCCGTGTCTACCATTCCACCATCAGGGCAAATTTTACATCTACTGTTCCACTATCAGGGCAAAAATACGTGGACATCCTATGAAAAAAATACGAAAAGTCAAAAAGTTTGAAAATAAAAAGTATCTGGAATTCCATAAATTCATTTGACAAAATAATCTTTTAAAGTATATTTCGGCTACTGAAATAATTTCAGGAAAAATAAAAAGCAGGATACATACAAATAGGAGGCTGCCATGTTGGAGGCATTGATAATTGGACTTGCTGTTTCTCAGATGCCCACATGGGCTGGAGTTTGTGTTCTAGTAATCATTGTAATTATGGCATATGATATGGTTACAATGCCAGACTATGATACAATTCCATCAGTGGAAGAACAAATAAAATTCAGGAAAACAAAAGGTGAGGTGTAAGATGAAAAAAATTATAACTGCTCTCGTAGCACTTGTTGTGACGTATATTACCGGAGGTAATATCATTCATTCCGGTTATCCGTTATTAGGGTACGCAATTGTCTCAATGGCAGAGTTAATTTTTTGTCTTCTTGCCATTACCTTACCAACAAAAACACCAAGAAGCTTTGTAGTGAATAGGGTCTGAAGTTAGATTCCTATTCACGTAAAGAAAAAGATTGATCCCCCGTAGCTGAACGCTAACGGGGGATCTTTTACATTTATTTCCAGCTATTCTTGTATTTGAATACTGAAACGATTTTTACGGTCTTTTCGGATACCTGATATATGATCCTGAATCCATAATCTGGTTCTACCATTTCCCTGATGGTGCCATCCACCTTTTTTCACAAGAATGGATACGTTTTGAGTAGATTGATGGTATATCGTATTTTCTCCGTGACTTTGTTGGCATAAAACAAATTATCCTGAGCTATATACGTATAAATATCATGCAAATCTCGACTGGATTGCGGAGAGTAGATGATTTTATGCATTTGCTGTGATGTGAGATTGGATTGTTTTTTCGAGATTTCAAAATACCTCTTCTTCGGATAAGAACTGTCCATTATCGAGCTCTTTTAGTCATTTTCTCATTCATTCCATTTGCTCAAAAGAATACCCGTTTTCTTTGAAGTATTTTATTGCCTCAGCTGATAACATAGTTTTTAGAGTGAAAAATAATACATGGGCATTATATGAAAGTTCGGGTGGGACGCAAGTTTTTATTTAAAATATTTTGTATTTCCCCTCCTTTCGATTATACTTCTGTCATACATTTCCTAATCTGTCACATCTTGTTCATTTTCCTCGCGACATTCCTCATCCTCCTCGACCAGTGGTCGAAGTACTTCTTCGTACATCTCCTGAAGGATGCCTCTATAAAGGTATTCTGAGACTATGTCGTATTGCGGGTGGTACACAATACCGGGATTGCCTTCTCACTCCCCATCGAGGGAATCATCCTCAAGGCGCTCACCATCATCCTCATCATCATAATCGGAGTCTATTTTCTCAAATATGAGAAACTCCGGGACAATATCTATACACAAGTCGCCTACACACTTATCCTCTCCGGAGCTATCGGGAACGGTATCGAGCGAGTGTATTTCGGAGCGGTGACGGACTTTATTGCGATAAAATACTTTGCAATTTTGAATTTTGCTGATATATTTATCTCTGTCTGAGTGATTCTTTTATCCATCATTTATTTTTCTCATGAACGCAATAATCGGAAATAAAACGAGTGAAGAAGTCCTCTGACCTCCAAGGGTCGACATTCTTTCTGTCTGACTTGCTGGACTCTCAAGCATCATAGCAGGATTTGTCGGGGGTCTCTTTATCCTCCTCTTTACTTATCTCTTCTTGGGTGGAGTGCAAACTTCAAGTATTTTCCCCTACATCCTCGCACTCGTTGGATTCTTTGCCATCTCGATAACCGTCTCATTGACCTTCGTTCTGAACCGTCTCCTCTTTCCGGACAAATACCATCAGGGGAATGCGATATTTTCCCAGCTTGCCATCATTTCCATTTTCCTCTTCATTCTTGTTCTCCCTCTTTATATTTATATAAATGCAACTAAGCCTGATTTTATTATCCATATTTTCACGCTCCATATACTTATAAATATCCTCGTAGCATCCCTCTTGAGCGAGATACTCTCAAGCTATCGCTATATTCTGCTTGGAGTGTACGGGAGTTTCATCGGATTTTTCGTGGCATCATTCATTTCTGTAGTCTTCTTCCTGAGTTTTTCTCCATCCAAGACAGCTCTCTACTCACTGATGGGTGTCATCATCGTTATTAATTTCATCATCACTATTTCCCGGTCCCTCTTCGAATTCGTCTATTCTCGAATCTATATAAGCACCGGTACCGATTACCTTGGAGACATCTTCTCACGGATAGAACTTGAAGAAAAAGGACTCGTAGAAAAAGCCCAGAAAGAACTTGAACGTTTCGAGTAAGGACAGCAGGCCTGCGGTCCTTACATAATATTTCTCTAATCCCCACTATCCTATGCACAATATCGCACGGAAGATCCTCGAAACCTATCTCGGTGAGAAACGCATCCCCACTATCGAAGAGCTCGGTCTCGCCGGAAGTGAACATGAAAAAACTAAACAAATATCATTTGTTACTCTTTATAAGAATGGGAAAGTTATCGCTTCAAGCGGACGTATCCACCTCAAGAAGCCCAATACCCTTTTCGAACTCATCGAAAACACTCTCTTTTGTCTCAAAGATCCGCGCTTCATTGAGGCGGTCAAAATCCCGGAAGACCTCAAAGACGTCCAGATCCGCATCGATCTTATCAACTCCGAGCGAGGTCGTCGCGTCCTCAAAAATATCGGCGAGCTCGATACCAAGAGAGAATGACTCATCTTCCTCTCCCAGACCCTCAGCAAAATCGGCGTCCTCCTCCCAAATATTACCAATGTTGCATCCACACCGGAGGAATACCTCGAAATCGTCTGTCAAAAAGCCGGTGTCGATATGTCCACTCTCCGTCCCGAAGATTCCATCCTCTACGCCATAGAATCCACCGTCTATGGAGATTCAGAAACTATTACAAAGTAGTTAAATCCTTAGAATGTCAAAAAATCTTTTGACAGAACTCATAAAATAGTTATAAAAGATGTATTCTATTTTATAACTATTTTTTTATGGGTACATCCGAAGGAGGTATTAAACAAATAGATTCTGGAATCCAAGAAACTCCTATAATCCCCCTTGAAAATGGTGAGACTAATAACAAAGAACTCAGCGTTGCATATATCGGAAAGGTGATGGATGTTGTTGAGTACCTTCAAAATTTGAGCATTCCAGAAAATCATATAGTACATGAAATACCTGGAAATATATCTATAAATATGAAATATCTTCTGTTCACTTGGGAGAAAAAAAATTCCGGCTGGATTAAAGAAACTTTTTTGAGTATAAAAAAGAAGATTCGTTTCTATGGTAATACAATAAAAATTGGTGAAACAATAATTGAACAATGAGTCATACTAGAACCATCTAATATGCCTTCTGCAAGTTTCATGCCAGGAAACACTTTTGATGAAAAGCGTAAGAATCTTGAATTACTTCTAAAAACTTTTCAGTCCTCCTAAAAAGAAAGAAAATTAAATATATGTAGTATTCCAAAAAAATCCTTTTCGCAACGCGAAAAGGATTTTTTCTTGCATCCCGAGAGAAATCCATATACTACCTTACAACTTTATAAAAATATTATCCACCTAATATGTCTATTTTTTCTATTACTCTCTTTGGCATCCATATAGCTCCGAGCTGGTATGGGCTCATGTATGCGTTGGGGTTTATCGCCGGGTATCTCATTATTCGTTCGCGTAAAATATTTTCGGATGCGGATCTCGATTCGCTGGTGTTGTTCGTATTCCTCGGGGTCATCCTCGGGGGACGTCTCGGGTATGTGATTTTTTATGAACCGTCATACTTCCTCGCACATCCGGGAGAGATTATAAAAATGTGGAGATGAGGAATGAGTTTCCACGGTGGAGTCATCGGGGTCATCATCGCAATGGGATCGTACGCACTGCGATATAAGAAATCATTCCTCCTTGTAGCAGATCAAGTCACGAGCATCCTGCCCATCGGACTCGGACTCGGGAGGATCGGCAATTATCTCAATGGCGAGCTCCTCGGTTTCGCACCATATACCGGACCACTCGCCATCCTCAGAAACGGAGTATCCCACTTCCCTTCCACCCTTCTCGAAGCCCTTTTTGAAGGAATCGTCCTTTTCCTCATCCTCTCATATTTCATCAAGAATCAAAAATTCAGCGGACAGATAGCTTCACACTTCCTCCTCTGGTACGGGATTTTCCGCTTCACTATCGAGTTCGTACGACTCCCAGATGCCGGAATCGGCTATCTTTTCGGAGTTATAACCATGGGTCAACTCCTGAGTATTCCGATGATCGTCTTCTGAGTCTTTTTCCTTTTCTTTTTTAAAAACTGAAAATATGCACAATAAAACCGTCTCCAATTTCCTCATCCTCACCTCCGGTATCGTGACGGCGATTTCTTTCTTTTTGCCTTCTATCCTGGATTACGGGATGCATCCACTCTTCTGGATGCAGGGAGACTATCTCGGTGTTGCAATCCAATTCTTCCTCTACCAGTTCCTCCACGGAGGCATTCTCCACTTCGTCATGAACAGCTTCTTTCTCTTCATATTCGGGAACCAGGTCGAATCACTCATCGGACGAAGCAAATATATCCTCTTCTTCATCGGCAATACGATCTTCGTCGGGATAGCTCTCCTCTTCCTTGCAAGTGCGAATACGATCGGGATCAGCGGATTCGCCATGGCGATCCTCGCCTACATCGCCCTCGAGCTCAAGTCCCACAACAATCCAGAATACCGCAGCGCGATGATATTCCTCTTCATCAATGTCGCCATCGGACTCACCGGCAATATCAGCCTCGTCGGTCACCTCTCCGGCGCCATCTTCTGAGCGGGCTTCTTCTTTCTCCATCACAAAAAAACAACCCGGCTGTACTAGCCGGGCTTACTGCGCCGTGTGTTGTTCCTGTTATTGATGCGATACACTTGCCCCAGAGAACCTTGAAAAGGAAAAGGGCGACCAGTGGGTGGTCATGAAAGTCATGTACGCACACAAGAACGAGGTCAGAAACCTATATCCAAGAACCCGAAAGTTCAAAAAATACAGGCGAGGTTAGCCTATGCTACGGAGCTATCGTCAAAATCTGGACGTCAGATAATAACAATACACGGTATCCCCCTGCACGAGTGGTAATATATACAGAAATAGCAGGAAGTCAAATCGAGAAAAAATTATCCTCAAAATTTAAATAACATCACATCCCCGTCCTGCACGACGTATTCTTTGCCTTCCATACGGACCTTGCCTTTTTCTCTGGCACCAGTCCACCCACCGGACTCCACGAGATCATGCCAGTTGACTGTGTCAGCTTTGATGAATTTTTTCTCGAAATCAGTATGGATCACTCCGGCAGCCTGCGGGGCTCGCCATCCCTTATGAATCGTCCAGGCTCTGACCTCAATTTCTCCGGCAGTGAAATAGTACTGAAGTCCGAGTGCGTCAAAACAGGTTTTGATGAGTGTGTCCGTCGGATTGTCGTATACTCCATATCCCGCGAGATATTCTTTCCGATCTTCTTCTGAGAAGTCCATCATATCAAGCTCCATTTTGACGCTGATTGGGAGAACTGGGATATTTTTATCCATGATTCCCGTTTGTTTTCGAAGCTCATCTTCACTCAGATTAATCTGATCTTCTGCAACATTGCACGCATAGATAAATGGCTTATTGGTGAGGAGATAGAGATCCTTGAGTAGAGCCTTTTGTTCGTCCTCCAATTCGAGGGTGATGGCGAGATTCCCAGCCTCGAGATGGGGTTTGAGTTTTTCATAAATCTCCTGTTTTACTTTGGCGTCCTTATCTCCACTGCGAGCCTTTTTTTCGTTTTCTGCCGCTCGCTTGCCGAGAGACTCGAGATCCGCGAGGATGAGCTCAGCATTGATAATCTCGATATCTCGCCTCGGATCGACACTCCCGCTCACATGATGGACATTCGTATCTTCGAAAATCCGCACAACTTGAAGGATCGCATCCGCTTCACGGATATTGGCGAGGAATTTATTACCGAGTCACTCCCCTTTACTCGCTCACTCCACGATTCCCGCGATATCGACGAACTCGACCGTCGCCGGGATAATCCGCGCACCATTGACCGTCTGTCGGAGCTCCTCGAGACGTGGATCATTCACATTCACGATCCCGGTATTGGGCTCGATCGTACAAAACGGGAAGTTCTGCGCATCGGCACTGTACGACTTAGTCAACACATTAAACAACGAGGACTTCCCTACGTTCGGGAGTCAAACGATTCAGATTTTCATATTTTTTATCAGTATAAAAATTTAATATATCTCCGTCCCACTTGATTGTTCGACGGTCTGGGTTCCTCCGGAACTTGGAGCACTCTCAGTCCAGATCAGATAATATCCATAGAGTGCGAGTACTACGAGTACGAAGGCGAGAATCTTAGTGATAGGTTCTATGTGAACAGAATAATCTCGGAACTTGTACGCATGAATCTTGGCGACGATGAAGAATCCGAAGATGAGCACGAGTACGATGGTATAGATACCAAATCCAATCCAGAACATAGAGATGAAAGATTAAAGATTAAAGATTAAAGACGAAAGAATAAAGATAAAAGATTAAATTTCTGCGATAACCGTTTCAAAAAAATGATTTTTTCGACCAATCCAATGTGAATCCTGACGACAAAGTTTATCAACATCCCGAAGGTCATAGAGGAATTCTTTTATTCCTTCTTCGAGGTAGATACTATTCTGACTCCCCTTAGTGAAAATGACCGTCTTCTCATCATTCGGGATATTCATGATAATATCCCGGACTTTTTCTCCGGCAAGGCGCGAATTAAGGAAAGCAAATACATTGTCCTCTCCGAGGTGTTCGAGGAGGATTGGATACACATAGTGTTTCATCTCCTCTCCGACGAGCACGACCCATTGTATGCCCGCGGCGACGATACTCTCGGCGATCTCGGTATGGAGTATCTTTGACTCTTCTCCGAGTTCACGCATATCACCGATGAAGAGGATTTTATTGTACTCCTTGTTGAGTTTCTTGAGATAGGTAATCCCTCCGGAGATAGAATTAAATCATCCATTATAACTCCCATCTACGATAATCGATTCTCGGACTCCCTTGAGGATAGAGCCCCTTCATTTCTGAGGGTGGATATCCGCGAGGAGCTCTCGAATCGTGGGAATATCGATTCCAAGTCCAATACCGACCGCAAAAACAGGGAGAATATTATACACCTGATACTCTCCAATGAGCGGATAGCTCATCTCATATTCTTCCCCCTTATAAACGAGAGTGAAAGAGAGATGTTCAAGTCCTGCGACGATATCCTTGGCATAAAATTCACCTTCCTGATTTTTAATACCATATCCGATGACTTCTTTTTGGGTCGGAATATCTCCGAGATGAGACATGATATTTTTATCATCAGTATTGACGATGAGTTTCTTCGATCCAGTAGCTATTTTCATTTTCTCTTTTATATACTTGGAGAAAACCGGAAAGGAAACGACATGATTTTTGGAAATATTGAGAATAATCGAGAGATCTGGTCTTGCGATATCAACCAAAAAGTCCATCTCCCCCTCACGATCAATTCCATATTCAAGGACGATATATCCAGGATAGGTGCGAGCAAAAAGTATAAGGAACCCCTTTATAAAGACCCAAACCCAGAGAAAAGGATTGCTATACGGGGATTGTGTCTGAAAAATCGTAAATGGTACTCCATATTCTCCATTATAATTATACGGAGACATATACACACGATCCCCATAGAGAGCATGGAGGAAGTCATACACGAAGTTAGTAGCGGTAGTTTTTCCGACCGTCCCAGTGACGGCGACGATATAGGGGCGGTGCCTCTTTATAATCTTCTTTGCAAGCTGAGCGAGGAGTTGTAATATGATACGTTTCATGGATAGGTTATTTGGATTAAATATTTGCGTACTATAATCAAGAAAGCAAAAGTTGCAAAAAATTCTTTAAATTAAATAAAAATTTGATTTACACATAAAGGGAAATATACTTGTGCGGGAATAGCTTACTTCTTCAATTTCCTCGCCCTTATGAAAAATATAATTAAAACTCCCCCTGCTCAATCCTTTCGCTTTCCCCCTCGGCCGAGGGGGATTAAGGGGGAGTTCTCAGGTTTCACATTAGTGGAGCTCATCGTCGTTATCACGATCCTCACTATCCTCGGAACCATTGGATTTATGAGTTTCAATGGATACCAATTATCTACAAGAGATAGCGTAAGGGTATCGGATATGAAGAATGCTGAAACAGGATTGGAACTGTATTTTGTAAAAGCCTGATCATATCCTCTCCCCGACAATGCAACTATATTTACCTGAAGCACCGGAAGTATCATTCAACAATGAATACTCTGAGAGAGTGTATCAAGAAATATTAAACTCTCTCGATCAATAACAGACCCTCTCACAAAAGAAAACTACACCTACTCAGTATTCAATGACTGAAAATATTATCAACTTGCATCCAGTCTGGAGCATACCACAAGTTACAACAGCAATCAATTTATCCAACAGGCCATAGCTGCAGATGCTACCTCATTTAAAACCACCAAAGTAATCTGAAACTACAAAATAGACCCAAGCTTGCCGAGTCTCATAATAGTTCCATATAGTTACAACACATCCAGTTGAATATTTGATCCGAATGTTTGTTTCGTAATGGACTCCTGAAAAAATACACTCTCAACTTGTGCAGAAAAAAAGAAAGATATGAATTTAAAAGATTATGATAATTCTCTTGTTTGATACTGGGATATGGAAACATGTGATTTAAATTGTACCGCATCATGATCTATAATGAAAGATTTAACTTGAAATAGTAATAGTTGACTCATTAGTTGAACTTGAATTAATTCTACATGATGAGTTCTATGAAAATGATTAAGTTTCAGTTGAGATATAAACTCATATGTTAAAATTCTAAAAGATACTTGAAGTATTTTAAATAGTGAGGAAATAACTGTAAATGTTATATTTAAACCAAAAATAACTTCAAAATGGTGACAGATTATATGAGACACTAAAGCTTATTGAGCAGGTTATTGTAGTAATTTTCATATATGATATAGCTTAAATACCCATAATCCTCCTTTATTAATGGTAAGTTCCTTTAATAATACTATTTATTTTGGCTCTTATTCTGCAAATGATATTGATAATAAATTTATTAGCGTATATTTTGTGAGAAAAGATTGAATTTGAAAAACATATCTAAATTGAAATAAGATTTATGAAAAAGCTTACGATAGAACTAAATTTTTTCCAAATTCAAATCCTTTTATAATATGAGCCTGATCTTATGCTCCTGCATCAGTTCAGACTACTTGAACTATTGACGACATCAAAATCTATGATCGTGCATTGTCGGATAGTGAGATTCTGCAGCAGGCGAAGATTGCGGGGTTTTAGGGGTTTGAATCTGGATATCTGTTTCCATGACGGGATTATTTTTTGCAATTTCGGAGAAATTTATATAATAAAGGAAGTTTATAATGTAATTTTTTGAAAGTATGACAGTAGTTCAGTTAGATATACCTGACAACATGAAAATAAAAATATGATTGCAGCAATGAAATCATATCAATATTGTTGAATTATTTGGTCTATTTGGGATAGATATTGATTATGTCTTAAGAGAAAGAAAATACTCACAAGATTTCCTGAAGGATATTAAAAATAATGATTTTGTAGTGAGTAATCATTTTTAAAAACATGTATGATTTTATCATAACAAAGAGGTTTACAAGCAATCAAAATGATTATATCTCGACTCTATCAAAGAAAGCGTGAGAAAATTTTCTGAAACTTAAGAGTCTATTTATAGCCAATATATTCGACGAAAGACTCAATACTCATAAGATTTATGAGTATAAAAATATAAAAGTATATTCTTCCTATATAAACAAAAAAGATAGAATTATATTTTTCTATAAAAACCCTAAAAAGATATATCTGTACAAGATAATAACCGACCATGACTATGGTAAGCTTTTATCAAATATGGATTTTGCGTTGAAGGATTTCTTCAATAATTTCTAGAAAATTATCCCATATAAGCAATTGGATTGTATTGATTTTCATAAACTAAATTATATTGACTACTGAATCAGAATTAAATAAAAATTTGATAAAATAAAAAAGATTATATAATAGGCACGTGAAACACATATTATTCTTTTAATTATCACTACACATGGCACAGATTACAAAGGATGGTTACGTCTTTACTATGCTCGATGAAATCCAGTCTCAGTATGGAGAACTCATCAAGCTCGTCCTTAATACGGAATCAATGGACAATAACGAAAAACAGTATTGGTTCGATATCCTCCCATCGATGACCGATGAGCAGATTGATCGACTTTTTGATATTCTCGAGACAGAACGTAAGAAACTCGAGGAGTTAGAGGTCAAGTATCAAGAAGAAATCAAAACCCTCAATGAGAAACATCTCATAGAATGGCAAGAATTCCAGACAAAAGAGAGTCGAGAGAAAATCAAAAAAGCTGAAGCCGACGACAAAGACGAAGATACAGACAACATTTTGAAAATGTTGGATGACATGTAAAAAAATGCGAATTTTGCATTTTTTTAGATTATCATAATTCATTTCTTCATATGCTCCAATTTGAACTCTACAAATCCTCTGCCTCTCAGGATGGTTTTCTGTCGTCCAAAAAGATAGACCTGGCAGATAATTCTACTGCCCTCCTCCAAATAACCTGTCAGGACGAGACACTCGGATCCTTTATAGAAAATACTGTCATCGATCTTATACTGGCAAATTCCCTATCCCCTGGACAAGACATCTACACTCATTTCGGATACCTCCTTGAGCGTCTCAATAAATACCTCAGAGAAATCGAGAAAAATTCTAATTTTTCAGAGCTCTCCATTTTCCTCGGACTCATCCATAGTGATGTTCTTCATTTTTCGGTTCTCAAAAGTTCTTTCGCCTATCTTATAAAATGAGGGAAAATTATCAATATAGCCGAAGGAATGGGGGCAAAAGAAGCTATTCCTCAATTCTCCTATATCTCAAGCGGTGCCATCAATCCCGGTGATGCCCTCTGTATCAGTAATAAAAATATTCTTGATTATTTTACTAAAGAGGACCTTTCCGAGATTATTTCCATCGAAGAAAAAAAAGATGAGAAATCCAAGAGTATTGTCCAAGACCTCATCGACCGAGAAATCCCCACCGGATCGACTCATATTTTCTTCCTCGTCAATAAGGCAAATCCAACCGTTTCATCTTTTCCGATTTTAGACAATAAATACGTACAAAAAACACTCACATTCTCGCGAGAACAGTTCATAAGAGGAATGAATGCCCTCAAAGAAAGTCCTTCTCTTGAGAAATATATAACCAAAATACAGGAATCAATTAATCTAGAGGATCGATTTGTTCGTGGGAGTCTCTTTGGGCTTGGTATCGTCGTAAGTATCTTTCTTCTCTATCTCGTTCTCTCCTCACTCTTTTCTGCACAAAACAGCACGACTGTCCCAGAAGAGTACAAAAATAAACTCATCGAGGCACAACTCATCATCGAGAAGTCCAATAAAGATCTTGGGAATCGGGAAGTATTCAATGAAAACATCAAAAAGGCGGAAAGTATTATTTTCGAAGTCCGGGACAAGCAAATATTTTTAAATGACGTCAAAAAACTCCTCACTGATATCTCTATTCTCAAGAAACAGATGAACGGTGTTGAATCTTTCGACCCCAAATCAACAAGCGCAGAATATCTCTTCACTGACACAACATTTGCTCTCCAGAATGTATTTGAGGTATCAAAGAAACTCTATTTCGTGGGAAAAAATGCCCTTGTCGGACCATATATCAAGGGTGGGGAGGTAAAAACGTATACCTATCCTGATGGCGAAGAGGCTCTTTCTTCCGATACGAGCGGGGATGGATATATCTATATTTTTACCAAAACCGGACGACTCATTCGCTTCTATAAGGGAGAGTTCGTCTATGTGAATGTAGAAGGACAGAAAACATGGGAAAAAGGAAAAGAGATACGATTCTTTAATTCTAATCTCTACATCCTCAGCGAAGATGGACAGCAGATATACAAGCATAAACCTGGCGTGAATGGATTCGCTTCCAAAGCAGATGTCCTCGACACCAAGGATACCAAATGACATACTATTCTCTCTTTCGGTGTTGATGGTGGATTCTACATCCTCAAAGAAGATCTCTCAATTGATAAAATCTTCGGACTTCCTTCTTATAGTAAAAAATCTATCGTTATCAATAATCTCCCAGAAAATTATTCTCAGGATGGCAATGAAGCTCCGGAATTTTTCATCGCACAGAATCTCAATTATATTTATCTCCTCCTCGGAAGTCGAATTTGGATATTTGAACCGGATACCAAAAACTATCGAGATGTAAAATCCCTCCGATATATCTGACAAATTGAATTCGTAGACGGTAAAATCCATACTATATTCGTCCCAAAAGATGGAACTATTATAGCCGGAAGTGATACGGGTATCTATACCATCAACTTCGAAGTGTCCGATGGGAAAGTAATTGTACGATAAATATATGTTCACAACCGATGCTATCCTCCTCAAAAAGATCCCCATTTCTGATGGGGATTCTCTCTATGAACTCTTCACTAAAGACTTTGGCAAGATTCGAACCTGGGTGAGCAAAAAGAAACGAATTACCCCAGCAGATCATGGGAGTATACTCCATTGCACAATCTCAACCAAACAAAATCGTAATAGTCTCGAATCCGGAACGGTGAAATACGCTATCAAGACGGATGATCTCGATTATTCAAGTCTCATCGGAATTCTTCGATGTCTCCAAACAACTGCCGATATTACCCTCCCTGGCGTCGTGAATATTTCCCTCTTTGAAGATTATCACATTTCTCTCCCCTTCTTCGAAATGCGAGAAAAGTCCGAGAAGGCCCGAGAACTCTTCCTCATGAAACTTTTCAAAACACATGGCATGGGATGGAAACGAGAACTCGAAAAAGAGAGTATCATCTTCCGTAAAATCTATGCCAATATCGAAAAGTATCCACTCCGCGCATTTTTCCATATCGAGGAACTCAATGATATCATCCTCCAAGAAGTTCGGCAGATAAATCAGGTCTGTATGAGTCCGTATTTGTAATTTGTATTTTTATGAATCTTTTTTTCTACACATTTCTCTTCATCTTCGGGACTATTTTCGGGAGTTTCGCTTCGGTGCTTGTTTGGCGGATACATAGTAAGGAGGGTGGCATCTCTACCGGACGGAGTCACTGTCCGGCTTGCGGACACACCCTCTCATTCCTCGACCTCTTCCCGATCCTCTCCTATATCTTCCTCCGAGGCAAGTGTCGATTCTGTAGCGAGAAAATATCCCCATTCTATCCCCTCCTCGAGCTCACCACCGGTATACTCTTCCTCTTCTCTGGGATGTTCCTCGTGGATATACAGATGCTATTGATGGGGTCGGCAAGTGAATGGCTACGGCTCGGATTTTTCCTCTTGGTCGCGCTCGCAACCGTCGTCTTTGTCTTCTATGATTTCCGCTTCATGGAAATCCCTGATGAAGTCCTCATCCCCGTTAATATTCTCCTCTTTTTCCTCCTCCTCATAACTTCTCTCGGCATACCACTCCCCTTTTTTTCCCATTTTCTCCTCTTCGATAATACTCTCCTCGATATCCCCGTCATCAACGCAACGGTCGGATCTGTCCTCATTTTCTCATTCTTCTACGTCCAGATTGTCCTCTCCGAAGGAAAATGGATCGGTGGCGGAGACCTCCGCATTGCCCTCTTCATGGGTCTCATCGCCGGAACCAAAATCGCCATGCTCGGACTCCTCCTCTCCTACTTCAGTGGAAGTATCATCGGAATCATCCTCCTTGCCATCAATCGCCACCGCGATACCGAGATGCCCTTCGGACCCTACCTCGCCCTCGGACTCTACCTTTCCCTCTTTTTCTACACCCCGATTATGGAGTTTATGACACGGATGTTTGTGATTGGATAAAAATCATTTGCCACCAAACAGAAAAATGATACAATACACGTACGACGCGTATTGTATCATTTTTATTTCATAATTTCCTTTCCCATGAAAACCCCAAACACCCTCTACTCCCGCCTCGCCCTCGTCACCTCCGTCACCCTCGTGGTCGGATATTTCGTGGTGTATGCGTGGTACACCATACCAGATGTAAATACTGGAGATACCCTCTCAAAAGATCTCATCAATCATATGTTATCCAATATCACTGAATTAAAAACAAGTGTCGATGGTAAGATCAGTAGTCAATGGAATACTTCCGGAAGTGATATTAACTATACAGCTGGGAAGGTCGGGATCGGAATAAATAATCCTGGAGCAAATCTGGATCTGTATAATACTACTCCTTATCTACGTATTTCCGACTCTACCAATAAAGATACGTGGGAATTCGGCGATACTTTTGGTTCTATAGATTTTTATTCGAATGATGACTATGATGCTTGACCAAGAGTTGGGGCTTATATAAGAGCACAGCACCTAAGAGCTGGTACTGGTCATATTGCGGCCGATATAGGTTTGGCCTTTGGGATTTCTGGCGCCAATAGCTCTCCATCCTATCAGACACCATATACTGCAATGGTTATTAGTAATGCTGGTAACGTTTGAATCGGAATCACAGCTCCAGCCCAGAAACTGGATGTCGTCGGAAATATCAAAACAAGTGGATGCTTATACTATGCCTCCTCAAGCCTCGGAACATGTGCATCGGATGAACAGATTAAAAAAGATGTTGCGCCATTCAATCTTGGTCTCGATGTTATACTTGGTCTCCAACCAAAACACTTCAAATACAATGGACTCGCTGGACTTAGGGATGATGATATAGAACAACTCGGAGTAATCGCTCAGGATGTCGAAAAAATAGCCCCATCCCTCATCAAGAAACAAAAAGTCCAACTTCATCCCGATGACAAAGAGCAAACCGAAATTAAGGCAGTGGATTACGGGTCATTCACGTATGTGCTTATCAACGCTGTGAAGGAACTCTCTCAGAAACTCGATTCACTGTTCACGAAGTATCTTGATCAGCAGAGAGAAATTAATGAACTCAGAAGTAGACTTGAGATTTTAGAAAACAAGTAGTCATTTTACCACCTAATTTTCACTCTCATGAAAACCCCAACATCCCTCTACTCCCGTCTCGCACTCATCACCTCCGTCACCCTCGTGGTCGGATACTTTGTGGTGTATGCGGCATATCAAACCTTCCAGGCTGAAGAATATCAATCTGGAGCATCACTTTCATCAACATTTCTCGGCAAGATCGTGAGTAATCTCGATGAAATGAATGGTCGAGTCACCACCCTCGAATGAGCCATCGCTGGAGCGAGTGTGTGGTCCAAGGTCGGAAGTGATATCAATTATACAGCTGGGAATGTGGGGATTGGGACGGCGAGTCCAGCTGCCTCTCTCGATATCAAAAGAACGACTGCTGATTCTCAGTTTGCTGGATGGATTGAAGGATCAGATGTGAACAATTATGGACTCTGAGTCAATATAGCCAATACCACCTCCACCAAAGCGATAGCCGATTTCAAATCTGGAAATATTTCCAGATTGTTCGTGAGGGCAGATGGGAATGTGGGGATTGGGACGAGTAGTCCAACTGAAAAATTGGAAGTAAGTGGTGGAGTGAAGGCAATCTGAACTGCAAATTCTTTTTCAGTTTCAAATGGAGCCATACTTGATTTTAGTGTAGCATCTGCTCGTCTTACGTCCAGTGCTACAGGACTAAATCATAGAAATCTTGAATTAAGGGCTTTGAATACCGGAATACCTAACGACGGGCAGTTATTTTTGGAATATACATGAAATGTGGGAATCGGAACCGCAAGTCCTAGTGCAAAATTAGAAGTAGCGGGAGATATAAAAGTGTGAGGAGGTATAATATGAACAAACTTTTGACAAGCCTTCTATTCAGTAATGCCAAATGACATGTCATTTGCTGCAGGTGGAAGTGTACTTGGGAGTGTAACAGGTCCAATGCCGGTATGAACGTATTTTTATCGAATTTACGGATGTTCATGACAAAATAATTTTACAGGCTGAGCTAATGGATATTTTGTTTTTTCAAGTGGAGGAGGATTAGCTCTCATGACTACTGAATATTTTGATAACACAAATTTTGGATGAGGGAGTTGTGGGGTATTTAGAACAGGATTCATCCAAGTGACCATACCGAACAGTACAGTCCAATTCAAGATCGCGGGATATAGTGGATGAGCAAATATAGACCTCAACCCAAGTGCAAACTCGGTAAGTGCTTATATCAATAGAATATTTTAGATTTCAAACCAAATCAACCAGCAGATCAATCTGATGTATGAGTAAATTCTCACAGCGAGATTTTCAGATAAGGATAAAAATCATTTGCCACCAAACAGAAAAATGATACAATGCGCGTCGTACGTGTATTGTATCATTTTTATTTCATAATTTTTCATCCTTATGAAACTACTCAAAAACACCAACCTCTACTCCCGTCTCGCACTCATCACCTCCGTCACCCTCATGGTCGGATACTTTGTGGTGTATGCATGGTATGCTATACCGGATGTAAATACCGGAGATATACTCACAAAAGATCTCATCAATCATATGTTATCCAATATCACTGAGTTGAAAACAAGTATTGATAGTAAAATCAGTAGTCAATGGAATACTTCCGGAAGTGATATCAACTATACGGCTGGGAAAGTGGGGATTGGGACGGCGATTCCAGCTGCCTCTCTCGATGTCAAAAGAACAGCTGCTGATACTCAGTTTGCTGGATGGATTGAAGGATCAGATGTGAATAATTATGGACTCTGAGTGAATATAGCCAATACCACCTCTACCAAAGCCATAGCTGATTTTAAATCTGGAAATACTTCCAGATTGTTCGTGCGGGCAGATGGGAATGTGGGGATTGGGACGAGTATTCCACGAGGAAAATTAGATGTTCTTTATGGGGCTAGTTCTGGAGTTGTTTTTGGGGCAGTTCCTGCTGTCATCGGTCAATCATCAAGTGAATATCCGAGCTTCGGGTATAATGTCGGATTTACAAGTACACCTTATCAATACAATTACATAACTACCGATACAGCTGCTGCTGTAAGTATGGGTAATGGCGGAAGATTATCCTTTAAGGTAGCACCAGTAGGTACTATTTGAACAACCATCCCATTCATAGAAGCGGTATCAATTACTAATGCTGGCAATGTCGGAATCGGAACAACGACACCAGGTACGCGATTATCTGTAGTTGGGGCTATTGGGGCGACGGCGATGTCAGTTGGTGCTTCTGCTAATAATTGGGCAGAGACGATATATGGATCCTCAGTTGCAAATCAATCATTTGGGACACAAATCACGGGAGGTACAAACACAGTTGACTATGGACTCATTGTCTATAATTATGCTCAAACTATCCCAATGCTTGCAGTCAGAGGTGATGGGTATGTCGGTATCTGAACACTCAGTCCAGCCTATAAACTTCAAGTTATGTGAAGTGTGGCTTCGAATTCTGTAGTGTTGACTTCAGATCTCCGATTCAAGAAAAACATTGCACCCATTACTTCCGCGCTTGATACAATCGAGAAACTTCGGGGAGTTACCTTTGATTGGAGGATTGGAGAATTTACGAATCGTAATTTCCCAGAGGGGAAACAGGTTGGATTCATAGCACAAGAGGTTGAGAAGGTACTTCCAGAACTTGTAACTACTGATAAAGAAGGATATAAATGAGTTGAGTATGCGAATATCACAGCAGTGCTTGTGGAGGCTGTGAAGGAACAACAAAGGCAAATGGAAATATTAAAAAATGAAAAGAACTCGGAGATAAATGAATTGAAAATAAGAATTGAGAACTTAGAAAACAAATAATTTTTACCGCTTAATCTTAAAATCCCATGAAAACCCCAAAAACAAACCTCTACTCCCGCCTCGCTCTCGCCACCTCCGTCACCCTCGTGGTTGGATACTTCGTGGTGTATGCAGCATATCAAACCTTCCAGGCTGAAGAATATCAGTCTGGAGCACCACTTTCATCAACATTTCTCGGCAAGATAGTGAGTAATCTTGATGAGATTAATGGGAAAATCTTAAATTTTGGGTTTAGTGGTGGAAATGTAGGTATCGGGACAGTGAGTCCTACTGCGAAATTACATATCCAGGATTCAACTGCAGCACGAGTTATAATAGATTCTTCTGATAGTAATAATTATTCGATGATAACATTTAAAGAAAATGGAGCATTGGGTGGTTTTGTTGAATATATTAATTCCAATTTTGTTACCGCAAATCGTAGAAATTATTTAGAATTAGGTGCATTAAATGCAATTGGAGGAATTGCATTTTGGGCAGGAAATGCTGAAAAAATGAGAATTGATAATAATGGTAACGTCGGAATCGGGACGGCGAGTCCAGTAAGAAAATTACAAGTTAGTGGTGGCAGTACGGGTGTTTATGAAATGCAGGTGGGGGCTGGTACTGTTGGACAGAAAGCTTCTTTAGATGTTGTTACTAATCACGATTCAATTGGTTTCCAGGTATGGGATGATAATAATCTTGTCACGCCAAAGTTTATAGTTCAAAGAGGTGGGAATGTGGGAATCGGGATAATAACTCCAGCGATAAAACTTGATGTCGCTGGGGATGTTCGTTCTTGGAACGCTGCAGGTCTCACAAATGGTGGTTCGTATCTTGGATTATATACAGCAGCGTGAGGATTGCCTGGATATCCATCAAGTAATTATCCAACTCTCAAAACAGATAGTAATTACATCTATTTTTCTATAAATGGCTCGTATTCAGCATATATGTCAGCCGGATGAGTTCTGACGGCTATTTCAGATAAAAATAAGAAAGAAAATTTCAGAGACTTGAACTTCCAGGAAATTCTCAATAAAATAGATAAACTTCCGATTACTGAATGGAATTTTAAAGCTGAGGATAAAAGCATACGCCATATCTGACCATTTGCCCAGGATTTTCACGCACTCTTCGGTCTCAATGGTCCAAATGATAAGATGATGTCAAATCTGGATCCGACCGGAGTGGCATTGGCAGGGATTAAAGGATTGAGCGAGAGGAGTAAGGCACAGGAAGAAGAAATTCAAATATTAAAGAGGGAGAATAACGAGTTAAAAACTCAAAATAAACTCATCGAGGAACGACTCAAAAATTTAGAAAATAAATAATTTTATCATCTAATTTTAAATCCCATGAAAACCCCAAAAACAAATCTCTACTCCCGCCTCGCACTCATCACCTCCGTCACACTCGTGGTCGGATACTTCGTGGTGTATGCGTGGACTACCATTGATCCTGCGAGATACGCATGATGAGCCACTCTCACATCAACTCTCCTGACGGACATCATGGCTAATATGATTGATCTCAATACACGAGTTTCGAATTTCAGTTTCAGTTCGGGGAAGATAGGGGTCTGACTTGCAAGTCCTATATCTACTCTTCATATAAGAAGAGTTGGAGGAACGACCTATGGTTCGAGCGATCAATTACGGATAGATTCTGGCGTTTCGGGAAATCGAGCAGAACTACATTTGAGTGATGGTATAACATCGGACGCATATATATCATTTCTCCCCTCAGCTACACCAACATTGAAGAGGATTACAATCGGTGCAAGTGGTAATGATAATGATTTGATTATTAGAGGAGATGGCAATGTCGGAATCGGAACAGTGAGTCCGAGCTTTAGTATTGGAAGAGGGTTGCATATCTCAGGAATCTCAGGAACGCCCGATGCTATCATTAAGCTTTCAGAAACAACAAGCGGGAAGGGTAATTTTGAGATCCGTTCAGTTGCACGCGGAACATCAGGTAATAGGTTGGAAATCTGAGAAGACATTGATACATTTCTAACAGTCAGAAGTGACGATGATACAGGTGGAACCGCACTAAGAGGTAACGTCGGTATCGGAACCACGGCTCCGAGTCAGAAGTTGGAGGTTATGGGGACAGTTTTGGCGGATGCTCATACGACACATTCTGATGTTCGGTACAAAAAAGATATCACCATACTTGCCGATTCTCTCAATAAACTCCTGAGAATCCGTGGAGTTCAATTCCTCTGGAGAGATGCTGATAAAGCTCAGAGTCCTCAGATTGGTGTGATTGCTCAGGAAGTAGAGAAAGAATTCCCAGAAGCAGTAATAACGAACAAGGATGGATACAAATCGGTTGCATATGACAAACTTGTTGCTCCGTTGATTGAGGCGGTGAAGGAACAACAGCAGCAGATAAGAAAGTTAGAGGAGGGAAATAATGAATTGAAAACAAGAATTGAAAACTTAGAGAAAAAATAATTTTTACCACCTAATTTTCACCCCCATGAAAACCCCAAAATCCCTCTACTCCCGCCTCGCGCTCATAACCTCCGTCACCCTCGTGGTTGGATACTTCGTGGTGTATGCAGCATGGAGTAGTCTGACAGTCGAAGAAGTATGACCAGGTGCGATTATTACCAACGGACTCATGACGAAGATTAAGGATAATTTTGATTATCTCAATACTCAGGTTTCAAATTTTAGTTTCAGTTCGGGAAATGTCGGAATCGGGATAGTACCAACGAATGGGAATGGGGCACTGCAGGTGAAAGATGGTGTGGCATTTCCGGCAACACAGGTTCCGATTGTAAATCCAAACACCCTCGACGACTACGAGGAAGGAACCTGGACCCCGAGTCTATGAGGATACACAACCCTCGGTACTTTTACTCCAACCAATCAGAGTGGCTTCTATATAAAAATCGGTCGCAAGGTCACCGTGTGGTTTCGAGTCTCTGGGACAGTAAGTGGAGCGTCGACAGATTATTTAACAGTCAATGGACTCCCTTTTACCAATTCAAATGATGTGGGACGATCAGAATCTGGAGGAAGTATTTCCTATCTATCTGGATTAGATATGGGTGCAACCGGACGGGGTTGGTTTATGTATCCAATAATAAACTCAACGAAGGCGCTTGTCGGAGTTTTTACTCAAAATGCAAGCGTGTGAGTTAACCCAAATGCAACGATACATCTCTATGGAACCATAACATACTACACTGCAAACTAATACAACAAATAGTCAATACCTTTTTTTGGACAAAAAGTGGAAGGTGGATATAATACCGGTAAATTATTTCTTTAATATAAAAACACATATGCTTGAACAAAAGAAGTTTATGGCTATCAAAGATTTCTTGGATAGCGCTCAGAAATCGGTTATCGCTGCGAAGAAGATACTCTCGACTATGACTGATAATGCGGATCTCAAGAAAGAATTGGACTTCCTGGATACCGGGGGTCTTGCGTCGTATTCGAGTGGAGATGAGAAGATTATTGAGGGAGTTTTCACAGGTGAGGCGATGCTCGGGTCGGATGGGAATATCTATCCGGTTCCTCAGAACTACGCTTCGAAGTCGAAGCTCGTCCAGGGGAGCAAGCTCAAGGCGATTATCCAGGGTGATGGGAAGATCACGTACAAGATTATCGAAGAAATCGAACACGAGACCAAGATCGGGATACTCACCAAAAATAAAGATCGCTATCAGGTCATCGCCGATGGGAAGACCTACAACACTTTGCTTGCCGCGGTAACTTTCATCAAGGGAGAAATCGGAGACTCCGTCTCCATCCGCATCCCCAAGGGCAAAGATGCAACTTATGCAGCCGTAGAAGCTATTATTCCAAAGGCTATTTCCACCGAATAATACAAAAAATCACATAATTTCGTAATTTCCCCTTGATTAACAGGGGATTTTTCGTATATTTCTCTGGTATATATTATTTTTTAAATTATCTGTCTTATGCCTCGTCTCAGAAATCGTGGAGGAGAAACTACTATTCGTAATTCATTCTCCTATATACTCCCCTTTATTATAGCCCTTTTCCTTATTATTATCGTTGTTCGGTATATCTTTTCTCCTGGAGGAGCTGGAGAAAATGGATCTGGATCATTTATCAATATCACTCCCTCACAAGAACAATCAGAGATATATATCTATATGTCTGGGGATTCCAAGAATCGTATCGATGCGACATCCAAAATGTACGCAACCGATAGCAAACTCACGGTTGTCACCTGAGAGGCAGAGATTGGATTTGAGGGTAGTATCGCGAAATTCTTCCTCGACAAATGAGGAGAGCTCCGATATACATGAGTCCAAAAAGAGAAACAAACTCTCTCTCTTGAGAATGCCTATCTCTGGGTAGAATCAGCAGATTCCAACCTTGACCTCTCTCTCGCAAACTTCCGAGTAATTCCGAATCATGATGCGATTATCATTTTGAGTCAAAATACCATCGCGAGCAATATCTACGTCATTAAAGGAAGTGCGACAATTGAGACGATTGGTGCAACTCCGACGAGTACGAGTATCGGCGTCGGACAGCAACTCACCGTCCTCAGGAACGAAGCAGAAAGTGCAAGCCTCCAAATCGCGAGTAAGATTGAGCCACTCAGCGACTTCATTAAAACGACTGACCTCTTTATCAAACACGATGGAGAGTCCCTCCTCTCATCCTCCATATGAATGAGTGGAACTGGCGAGACGGCTTCCGGATCGATAACTCTCTCTGGTTCTACAGCTCTCAATAGCAAGGGCGGCATCCTTATCACCTCACCAGAGGACGGATCGACCGTCGATACCAACGAGATTACTGTGGAAGGGAAAATCATCAATCCTACAATAGCCAAGATTACCATCAATGGAAAAGACGCGGCGATCAATACTGAATTGAAAACCTTTATCTACAAGGGACTTAGTCTTGAGAATGCCAGCAACGATATCGTGTACAAGGCTTTTGATTCTGATGGGAATATCATCCAAAACTCGAGAGGTATCCTCACAGTCTACACTTCCAAAAAAGCGGGAGTAGAGGATACGAGCAAAAAGGCTTCTGTCACCACCTATCCAATTTCTGACAAAGATTTCCAGATTACCGCACCGAGTGAAAATCCCTACAAAACCACCGATGACAATGTTCGTATCGATGGGCGGGTGAATAAAGGGGTTGTGAAATTTATCACCATCAATAATTATCGCCTCTCCAGTTTCACACAATTTGGAACCACCTGGCACTACTTTGCCAATAAATCCTATGGTTCTATGAATGACGGAATTAATCTCTATACTATCAGATATTATGGGGAAAATGACGAACTCATCTTTACGAATCTCTTCACGATAGTGAAAGAAAAAAAGGAGGAGCCAAAGCCAGCAACAGAACCAATGACTGAAACAGGCGGAACGACTGAAGGCTAATTTAATTACTACATTATGTTCATTCTTAATAAACGCGGGAATTCTATCATTGAGATTATGATTGTGATTCTTATATTGACAGTAGGTATTATCGGGACCTATGGCATCTTGAATAGTGGACAGCGTCTCTCTATCGCCTCTGAGAATCGCATCAAGGCGATTAATATTGCTCGCGAATGAATAGAGGCAGTAGAAAATATTCGTGATACCAACTGGATTAAACTCTCCAGTGATTATGAACATTGTTGGAAAGTAAAAGATTACGACGCCACTTGTATTGGCAATACAGGAAAAGAATTCCCGGCTTGATCATATCTCCTTGTCCAAAAAGAAACGCTCTGGTACTTATCTGGAACCATAGCTCCCTCGGCGACGTATGGCATCTATCGTAATCAATTCCGTATATACCTCGATAACAAAGGACTCTCCACATCATCCGGATCAACATCCCTCCCCCTTTGTAATGCAACAAAAAATACTGACTGCCAAAGTATTTTTACTCGAGAGATTCAAATCAATAGTCCTGATGCCGATCACCTTAAAGTTAACAGTATCGTCACTTGGGTAGACAGTTCCAAGACAACCACTCCCTATACTATCAATCTCGAAACTACCCTGACTAATTGGAAGAAGAAATTTTAAAAAATAATCCTTTCCTTGTATGTTCGATATCAATTCCCTTTCCAAAAATAAAATCATTTTTTTTGCCGTTCTCGGCGTTGCGGTTATCGGACTCCTTATCGGAGCGTCGATGCTCTCGTCCTCAAGCAAAAAACCAGAGACCAATGCTCCAAAAGAACTCACAGTCTGGGTCGTCGGCGATGAAACGGCCGGATTCTCTGATATTATCACCGGGTTCAAAAATCGATATCCCGAATACAAGAATATGGATGTAAAATTCACGAAATTCGGGAATTACGCCGATTATGAAAAAACACTCCTCGCTGTTCTTGGTGATGGAAATTCTCCCGACATTTTCGTGGTCAACAGTAACGGATGAGCCCTCCTTGAATCCAAGATTCTCGGTGTTCCTGCTGCAGTTGTAAATCCTGATGAATTTTCCAAGAATTTTAATAAGGTATTCGATGATCTTATTATCTCAATCAAAGAGACGGATGAATGAGGGAAAGAAAAAACCGTTTCTGGACTCAAAGGCATTCCTCTTGGATACCAGGCACTCGGGATATTCTACAATTGGAAACTCGTCCGTACCGTTCCTCATCTCTGGAATGATATCCTCCATAATAATTCAAATACCGATACCGAACCGACGAGTGCCGAATCAAATCCGGAGTACGCCGATATACTCCTCGGACTTGATGGGAAGTATATCATAAATGCACCTGATATTGTTTCGGCTCTTTTCATCCAAAATGGCGTAAGTTCTTATGCCAAACTCAGTGAAGCCGGAGCCAAAACTGCTCTCGCATCGTATTTTTCTCTCGCAGGTGATGATATGGTATCGAGCCATCTTCAAGGGATGATGAATGACCTTAATCTCTCAACCGTAGATATGTTCGTACGAGGGAAAATCGGTATGATTATCGGATTCCCTTCCTTTTTACGAGAAATCGAATACGCCATCAAGCGTGCCGGAAGTGAGAATGTAATCTCAGATAAGTTTCTTCGCACATCAGCTCTTCCTCAGATTTCGAATGATCCCGGGAAGTCTCAGAACCTCGTAGATTACAATTACTTTGCGCTCTCCAAAACATCACAGAATCCTGAAGCAGGGTTTACCTTTCTCGCCTATCTCGCATCTCGCGAAGCAGAAGAAAAATATCTCGCGAAGTTTCCACTTTACCTCAGTGCACAACGTGTTTTTGAAGATAGACAAGCAAATGAGCCTCTGAGTAAAGAATATGAACGAGTAAAATATGGGAGCTTTATAAATCCCGATACCGAACTCCTCACTTTTGACAAAGGACTCAAGAATGAATACGATGCCTATTTTGGAAAAGTGCTCGGAAATAAGAAGACAGAGCCTAGAGATATTCTTATGAATGCTATAAAATATATTGAATGTAATAAAAAACATTTCATCGATTTTACTGCTCTCGACGAAGAATGTAAAATTGAATACTAGTTTTTTTGCTTTTTCTCTGACAATATGATAAACTTGGAAATAGTTTTATTATTAAATAACACCACAGATGCATACGAGATACATACAAAAAGCCTTTCTCTTGAGCACAACGCTTATTTTTACATTCCTCATTCTCTCTCCGGTTGCCGAGGCGTGCAATCTTTTTAATTGGTCGGATTGTAATAATAGTGATTCGGTTATCTATTGTAATAACGGTCAAAATTGTTCCCTTGATGCAGGGACAGCGATTGTAAGTCATAATATCAAAAGCATTGAACAAAACAGAAGATTTTCTGACTACATCCAAGATATCGTCGCATATCTCCTCCTTTTTGTCGGGATTGTCGGAGTTCTCTACATTATATATGCGGGATTCAATATCCTCACTTCCGGAGGAGATGAGGATAAAGTAAAAAAATCAAAAACAACCATTTTCCATGTTTTCATCGGACTCCTCCTTATATTCCTTGCGTACTCCATCGTGAGATTCGTCATAGGAAGCGGAGGAACATGAGGAGTTCTCAATAATGCCCTCAGACTCCCATCACTCATAGAGAAAACCTATGCGTACACCGACTATGATACTAATACCTTTGATTACTATAAAAAAGAAATTGAACTCTTGAGTTCAACGCTTGATCGTGAATATCAGGTCAATAATAAGATTACTTCTGGGACCCTTACGAAACTTCAGAGTCTTGTAACTACATCTACAAATACATTTCCAGATTCAAATGATACTATTTTTAATAATAATCTTGCGAATGCACTGATCACCTCCATTGAGCTCGTCAAGAAGTCTCCCGATTCAAATACGGCCATTACAAGCCTCGCTCGGAGCCTCAATGATTACCTCTCAAAGATTAAAATTGGTCGGATAAAAGGAAAAATTACTGCCTCGCCAGAAAAAGGAAATGCTCCTCTTACCGTCACTCTCAGAGCAGCAGAGATTGTTGATCCATCAGGCGTAACACTCCCAAAAGGGAATTTTATTTGGTGGATTCGTGCAGCGGGGTGAACTCGGACGGTTATCGGAACCGGACCATCGATTGCCTATAAGTTCAATGAAGAAAGAAACTATACCGTTTTTCTCAATATCGTCTCAGCGAGTCGTAATGCCAAAGGGAAAACAGATGTTCTCCCTTTTAATTCCTCTATTAATATCAATGTCCTCCCACGAGTTGGGAATATATATCTCGCCATCAATGGGAAATATGTAAGTAACGAAGATACTATTAAATTCACTCCTGCCATTGGAAGACAAGGACTCCTCTTTGATGCAGCCGCCTCCACTCCTGCGAGTGGGACCACTTTTACGTACACGACATGGGATTTTGGGAATGGAAATATTGCTCGTTATACGAATGGCCCCTCTATTAGTCGCCAAGTATTCGCCAATGAAGGGATATATAAGATGAAGCTTGATATCACGACCAACGAAAATCAACATGTTATAAAAGAGATGACTATAGAAATCCGTGATCCTATCGCCTCTATCCATGCCGACAAAACAGAAGGATCTCCTCAGGATGACTTTCATTTTTCTACCTTTACGTCTGCCTCAGTTGATCTCGGGTATGGTTGGCAGATTGTCAGTCTCGACGATGGTAAACTCCTTTATACATCGAATCTCCAAAACATTACCTACAAATTTAAGAGAACGGGGAAATACGCAGTCAAACTCCGAACGGTTGCGCCAAATGGACGAGAAGATCTTGATACGACGGTAGTAACTATCGAGGGACGCGATCCAGTCGCATTCTTCGATTTCAAAGCTGCAAGTGCCGAAACTCCAAATACTATGCTCTTCGATGCTACCAAGAGCTATGATCCGGATAACCTCGATGCCTCGAATCTGAGCTTCTCTTGGATTATCGATGGAGATAGGGTCAATCTTTCGAATTCCTCTCGTAATGGAGGTATAGGGAAGTTCACTTTCAATACTATCGGAACCCACCATGTTGTCCTCGAGGTCACCAATAAGGAAGGGAAAATGATAAGTTATAATAAAGATATCACAATCGATTCTCTCCTTAGTGTACGACTTGTTGTATCTCCGAAAATCTCAACCGTTGGAAGTCCTGTGACTTTTATCGCCGATGCTAAAGAAGCTCAGGCATTCGAATGGCAATTCGGTGACGGAGAAAATGATATCAGTACCAGTGGTCGTATTACTCATGCTTATAAAAAATCGGGGACTTTCGACGCCAGTCTCACAATCCGTGGGAAAACCGCCCAAACTACGAATACTATCTCACGAAAAGTATACGTAATGAGTAGTAATAGTCCCTTTGCTATAATCACTCTCAAGCGTGATAATGAAGAAATTATTCAAACTCCAGATGTATGTGATGGGAAAGAGGCTTTTGTTATTGATCGATCCAAGGCCATCACTATGAGTGCCGAGAGTAGTGTAAATATCGATGGAACCAATGCTGGACTCGCCTATACGTGGAAGTATGGAAGTCGGAATTCTTCCCAGAAAGAATTCAGCTACAAATTCGACGAACTTGGATGTTTCCCTGTTACCCTCACGGTGAGGAGTCAGAAAACCAACAAAACAAGTAGTATGACTTCCTATGTCAAAATTGAGAATCTCCCACCACGACTCTCTTCTCTGGGTATCACTCCCGGTAAAGTTGAGTCAGATCCAGTTACTGTTACCGTTACCGCCAATAACGCCGCTGATGATGACGGAGCGATTGTTTCTTATATTTGGTACTACTACACCGAGGATGATCCAGAACCACAGGATTTCCGTATCACACGATCTCCGAAGACTGTTTTCGTCCTCCCGCGAGTAACGGGAAAATATTTCTTCGCGGTCATCCTCGAAGACTCCAATGGGACCAAAATTAACAGCGAGGATGTAACGTCTGAACGTTTCTCTCTCTCCCTTACTTCTGACAGTATTAATACGCCGATTATCAGTCTCAAAACATCCAATAGTAATATCGCTGTCGGACAGAAAGTCGAATTCGGTGTAACAGTCAAGAATATTCTCGGTTCTGATATCGCTACCAAAGCAGAATACAAATGGGATTATAACGGGGATGGATTCTATGAAGAAACCACCAATGTTCCGAAATCCAGTCATACCTATGATGCTCCAGGAAGTTTCAATGCGAAAGTAAAAGTCACCTACAAGGGTGTTTCGAATACCAAATATCAAACTATCGTGGTCAAAAATGAAATCTCTCCGAATCTTGAATATGTTGCTATCGGGAAAAAATTCGTCTTCTTTAACACTACCAGAGGACTTTATACAAGCGCCAAATGGCGTATCGGAGACGTTGTATCAACCAATCCGACATCCTTCGTCTACGATGCAGAAAAAGAGGGAATTATACCAACAAATGTCAAGCTCGAGGTTTCTGATGGGACACTCAATAAGAGTATCACCACTATTCTTAAAAAAGATGTGCTCAATGCACTCAGACTCAAGAGGAATGAAGAGAAGCTCATCTACTTCTCCTACCCTCTTGCCAATAATGACATTATTCACGTTTCGGATCCTGCTGACAAGGTCTTCATCTATCTTGGAGAGTCCAGAGGGGCAATTGCAAAATATGTTATTGATACCGATACAAGGGTAGACTCAGATCTCAATGGGGATACGTGAGACGATGCCGATAACCGCGGAACAGATTCTGCCGTTAATGGAAGTCCTTTCGTTATCAAGAATACCGATACCAGCATCAAGGAACGTCTTGTGAAGGTCACTCTCTATGATAGCGACCGAAAAGTCATCGGAACCAAGAATATCAAAATCGTGTACGATTTCGTTGATAGTAGTATTGCCGAGACACTTTCCGGATCTCTCGATAGTCTCCCAAAAGATATCTCCGATATCGATAAGGCAAATATGGAAAAGCTCAAAGATCTCATCCGTAATACCAAAGAACAGGATCGACTCAAGATGATGCAGTATCTCGCCCTCCTCCAGGAGAACTGGTTCGATACCCGTGAAAAAACAAAAATCATTATCGATTTCGAAGCATATATCGATGCAAGCTCTCCGATTGATGCAAAAACAAAAGAGGAGTTCTATTCAATTCTCGAAGGATTCCTCATGACTGACAATCAGGTCAAAGACGATATCACTCTCGCGACCAAGGTCCTCAAATCCCTCATCCCGAAGACCAATCCGAGTTACACGCAGATTATGAAGAACATCGATGAGATACTTTCTCACCCGACCAATACGACGCTCAATAAAGAACTTGGAGTCTTTATCCTCAATGCCATCAAAGACGATTCCACAATCAATAATCAGGATAAACTCACTATTAAGTCTCAACTTGAAGTCATTATCAACGGAGGTCAAAATAATGTACCTTCCTCGGCTGTTACCACAGAAGAAGGCTCTTCTTCTCCGATTCTCGGGTTCATCATCGGGTTCTTGAAACTCTTCGGATACCTCCTCCTCCTCATCCTCGCGATATTCCTCGGTGGATTCATCTACTTTAAGATGTTCAATAAGGATGAAAATATCGGATTTCAGGATTTCCTCATCGAGAAACTCTTTCATAAAAGACCCGAGGAAGAAGAAACTGATGTTCTTGCAACTTTTAAACCAGCACCGACCATACAAGAAGATATTGTAGTACCGACCGATCCACTTCAAACACTCTCAAATCCTCCAGAAATGAAGGAAGAATCAATGGTATCATCAGAATCGTTCACACATTCGGAGTCCGTTTCTGGATCAGAATCTATTTCTGAATCAGAAACCATTCCCGAGATTATGAGAGAATCCGAAGAATCCCAAGAGGCAATCGAACCTTCGCCAGAACTCGAATCTGGAATACCTGATTGGCTCAAGCAAACCACATCTCTTGCTGGTATGGAATGAGAATCAGAATCAATTCCAGAATCTCTCCCAACTCCCGAGTCAGAAATTACTCCTGAACCAGAAACCGTTTCTGAACCAGAACCTGTAGAACTCGTAGAGACAAAAGATCTTTTGTCTCTGGAATCAACACCGGAGAAACAAGAGGAGATCGTCTCAGACGATCTCGGTGAACTCCAAGACTGGATGAGTGGACTCAATCAGGATGCCCTCCAGGAGGAACTCCAGGAGACCCTCTCCCCTACTCCTGTAGAAGCGGAGGAGATCATTCCCGAGGAACCAACGGCAGAACTCCCACCACCGGACGATTCTATCCCCGACTGGCTCAAAGCTTCCACCTTCTCAACTCCCGAAGTAACAACGGAGGAAACAAAAGAAGAACCGGTTGTCCCTAAGGCAACAGAAAAGAAAGGACACACCAAACATGCCGAGAAAACTCCCGACAAAAAAAAAGTAACTCACACCCAAGAAAAAAAGGAGCCCGTAGTTCACACTGCACCGAAACATACTAAGAAGAAGGAAGACGAAGTGAAAGAAGATATGACACCAAAACCAAAGAAAGAAAAAACTCCCGCTCCACTCCCCAATGTTTCTGCCCCCGAGCCGAAACTCCCCGATGACGAGGATCTGCCGGATTGGTTGAAGTAAGAGGTAAAACAATAAAAAGACTCCTGCAGGAGTCTTTTTATTGTTTTTATCTGACATATGGTGGTTGATTAATAAAATTAATCAGTATAATGGATATGTGTAAATTTCGAAAATACTTTCACTAAATGAAAAGGTAAGTAATTTTATTCTTTAACTTTTGAAATTATGAGGAAATATACGAAGATATGAATTATCTGAATATCATGAATAATGATACTCATCATATGAGGATTAATCTGAAAATACGGATATAATTATTCCAAATATGGAATGATTATAAGTACAGAGGAACTGGAAAATAGAAAAATAGATGAGTATAATTTTTGAGAGTTGGAGAAAGTTAAATCAGTTCTATCTAAGATGAATCAAGATAATTTCAAATTCAGGAGTTTAACAGATTTTAATGAAAAATATAATCAGGATATAAAACCAATAAAAAATTGTTATTACTTAGTAAGTACTAATTATTTTGATAAATACAAATGAAATTCTAAATATATATTTTGATTTAAATTATATTCAGATAAATTTAAGAAAAAATACTGAGAAAAGGATAGGGATTGAATAATATATTATTCATACCCAAAATATGATTTACCGTATGATGCAGTTTGTTTTGGTTTATGAGAGTGAGGTTGTTCCGATTTTATATATGGTATATTTCTCAATACTATATCTAATCCTTGTCAGGATTAGATATATCTTGTAAATAAAGAGATTCCTACGGAATCTCTTTATTTTTCTTAGGAGTATTTGATTATTTTCCAGAATCACTATAATGGGAGGTATATCTACTCGTTATAACCCATATTTTTATGTCTGACAAAAAACAAGAACCAAGTTTGTTGAGTGAAATCCTGTCGAGTGCGACTGAGACTCATTCTCGGGAAGAGGTGGATCTTATGACTCCGTTTATCGCATGAGAGGATGCTCAGAAGTGAGAAGGTGCGGCCACTGATTCTAAAGAATGAGGAGTCCCTGGAAAAAAGATGGTACGTCCGCCGATGAAGGCTGGGGAATTTATGCGAATCATCGGGGCAATCCTGTTGGTGGCGTTTATATTCTTTGGGGCATTCCTCGCGTATATCGTATTTAATCCGGGACAGGCACAGTTCTTTATCTCGTTTGGGATCAATCCTGCAGATATTGCCTCCCTCCTCCGGAATCTCGTGAGTGGGATATTTGGGGCACTTACTTTTGTGCTCTCCATTTGATGGATTATTCTTCTCTTTCGAGCGATCCTCACCAAGAAAGAATACAAGAAAAGGAAGACTATTTCCATTATATTGTCGATATTTACGGGAATTATCCTCTTCTCGACGATTACTCTCTGGGCATTCTTGGTCCAGAAAATCAATGCGACAGACTACCAGAATCCCAATGGTGGAGTACTCATCTACGATAACGAAAAACTCCTTTCGGAAAAATTCAAAAACAATGCCCAATTGGGAAGTTTCGACAATCTCATCGGTCCACTGGAGCTCAAGTTCGATCTCAAGGCCGATGCGAACTTCGTGAGCAAATCAATGAACATCGAGGATTATACGATTGATTTTGACGGGGCAAAATGTCGCGGAACGGAATCAAGTGCGGTTGAATGAGTCAATCCACAAAATGACCAAAGCATTATCTGTATCTTTGATAATGCAAAATCCTTCAAACCATCTGGAGTCTACCACGGTACTGATAAACTCACTCGTGAGAAGAAATCCGTGGCGATAAATTTCCCGGTCATCAATGTCGTCGGAGTGGTCGATATCAAACGCCCAAAGAATCCAAAGGAAAATAATATTACCTACAATGCAAGTAAATTAATTAATCTCGGGAATATCGCTTGGTATACAGAAAAAAATGGGAATGTTCCTGTTAGTAATGAGCCTATCTACTCGATAGTACTCTGACAGGAAGAACAAATACTCTGTCTCAGTGTTTTTACTGCCAGCAACTGTGATAAATATTTTATCGTCCCGAGCAAATCTCAGGCATCTGTCTCGGCGAAAATCATCTATGATCGCGATATAGAGAATCCTCTCACCTATACCTTCCATCTCGATAATATTCGGGTAAAATCCGGGGAAATTATCGGATACAAGTGGATACTCGATGGTTCTACCGTTGTTTCGACTGATGAATCGTTTGAATACACTTTCACTGATTATCAAGATGCAAAAATGACCGTACAGATAACAGACTCTGCTGGGAATATGATTGAGGTCAATGAGAATGTGAATGTTTCACGTCCGCTCAGTCTCCTCAAGTGACCCCATGCAGAGTCACTCCTTCATATTTCTGATACCGCTGGCACATCTCTTATTGATGATACCTATAATAAAAGCCTCAAATGATACCTTATTTCAAATATCAATATGAGCCTCCCGACGATTATACGGTTTGATGCAACAGATATAAAGGTTGACGGATATGGATATGACCTCAAAAATATAGAATGGGATTTTAATAATGATGGAAAATTTGAGAAACTCGGAGAAAAGGTCGAATACGAACTCATTGAAGAAAAGCGCTATACTGTCACTGTGCGCTATACTTTTGAAAACAAGGAAAAGAATGACACATGAGTCCTCGCAGAAAAAATTATCCTCGAGCCAAAAAAGAAAAGTATCACTGTTTCTCTCAAGGTTAACCAAGATTCTGAATATGCTCCAGCAAGGGTCCATGTAGATGGCTCTGCAAGTCAGCCAAAAGAAGGGACAATTACGAAATTTATGTATGATTTCTGAGAAGGTCGTTGACCAGTAGAGGGTGATGCAATCCAGGATTATCAATATAGCTTCCCGGGAGAATATACCATCACTTTCACCGTTGTGAAAAGCGATGGAACAAAAGAGCAAACTTCCCGAAAAATAGTCCTCAAAGACATACCAAAACATGTTGTGATTAATACAAGCATATCCTCTCCAACCGTATGAATGCCTATGGATTTTGATACCATAGGGACAGTCTGACAGATTGAATCTTACAAATGGGATTTTGGCGATGGGCTACCATCCTCAACAGAACCGAATCCTACCCACACCTACGAAACTGCTGGGAAGTATACCGTGAAGCTCTCGGTTATCTATGCTGACCGAACCATTCGAAGTGCCGAGAAAGATGTGATAGTCAAATAGTCAAAACAAAAAAGTAGGGAACGACCGCGTCGTCCCCTACTTTTTTGTTTTGTATTATTTATTTCTCCCGCTTATATCATAGAGAAGTGGGGCAGCAATAGCAACAGATGAATAGGTACCGACGATAGTTCCGAATATAAGTGCGAGGATGAATCCCTTGATGGATTCTGGTCCAAAGAAGAACATGGCAAGGAGGACGATAAAGATAGTAAGGGAGGTAAAAATCGAACGAGTCATTGTGTCATTGATTGAGTTATTGATAATAACTCCGAAATCCTTCTTTTTATTCTCAGGCAAGCGGAGATTGGAACGGATACGATCCATAACGACAATTGTATCATTGATCGAGTACCCAAGAACCGTCAGCATTGCTGTAATGAAGAAGGTATCAATTTTGAACTCTGGGAAAAAGTACGAAGCGATGATATACATCCCGAATGCGCTGATAACATCATGAAAGAGAGATGCTGCAGTTACGGCTGCAAAAGAGAAACTCGAAAACCCCGCGATCGATCCACGGAATGCATAGGCGATATAGAGAGAGATAGCAAATATAACGAGAGCGAGAGTCATATAGGCAGTCTTCTTGATATAATCTCCGAAGGATTCTCCGACATTGATATATCGGGACATATTTACTTTCACATTACTGAGAGCAGCGAGCCTCTCAGTAGTCTTGTCCTTAAATTGCGTTTTAAGTCCTTCAAAATCCTTATCAGTTATCCCGGATACTCGAGAGAATCCCGTCTCAACGACGAATTTGTCCTCTCCAGATATCTTATAAATATTGGTATTATTGATCACTTCGGATCCATTATAGAGAATTTCTTTTTTGGTACTCTCTACGATGTCACGAACGGTCGTCGTATCAACTTGACCAGCAGTATAGTCATATTCTATCTGCACCCCTCCAGTCATATCGATACCGAGGTTGAGTGGGAGTGTGAAATATGCCCCAATAGATACAAGGACGAGTAAAATGGCAAAGGCATAATACGCAAAACGGATTTTAATAAAATCGAAACGCATGGGATAAAAAGATTAGGGAATTAAAAAAAGAATAATTTCCCGTCATTTATAAGGCGAAAGCGGAAAAAGTCAAAAGAAAAGTAGTAAAAACCTTGCGAATTCCAAGTAAAATGGGTATAATAGCTTTCAGTTTGTGAATCATTATCATTTAGGGTACACATTTATGCAATATAAAATCCCCGTACAGATCGAAAATGAGGACAAGATTTTCTTGAATCTCTCAATCCGACAACTCACCATTATGATGATTGGCGGTGGGATTGGATACTCAATCTTCAAATCTCTCGAACCCAATGTCGTGGCGGAAGTTGCACTTTTTCCGGCTGTTCTCATCGTCGGTATCGGTATCGTAATTGCTCTTTTCCGACACACAGAAATGACCTTTCTCCCATTCATGCTCAATCTCATACGATTGAATCTCAATGTCGGGAATAGAATCTGGTCCAAGTGAGTTGATAGTTATCCAAATATCGAGATTGGTTACCTCAAATCCATAGACGAGAAGGAATTCATCGGAGAAAAACGATCGAGTCATGAAGTCTATGAAAGCGTCGAAGATAAACTCAATAAAATTTAAACTTTTAACTTTTAACTTTTAACTCTCAATATGTCAGACAAAACAGTAGCCTCAGTCAAAACCGCGAAAAAAACAAGTAAAGATAGCACCACTCAACGCTACCTCCCCTTCTCGGAAATTCGTGACAATTGTATGATTATGAAAGATGGCTCATCCCGTATGGTCCTCCGGGTTCATGCGGTCAATTTTAACCTCAAGTCTGAGGACGAACAGGATGCGATCATCATAGGATACCAACGGTTCCTCAATAGCCTCCGTTTCCCTATTCAGATTATCGTCCGATCACTTAAAGTTGATATCGAGGGATACCTCATGAAACTCAAAAATCTCGCCGTCAAACAGCAGAATCACCTCCTCCAAGAGCAAACCTACCGGTATGTCGATTTCCTCACCAATCTCATCGATATGGCGCAGATTATGAAGAAAGACTTCTATATCGTCGTTCCTTTCGATCATGATGAAGAACGAAGCGTTCGAGAGACGGGCGTTTTTGGGCTTTTCCGGAGCTTTTGGGCAGCTATCACCTCTGAGGAGACGATCGTGTCTATCCGTGAGAAACGTCGTAAAGCGGAATCAATGAAAAAGGGAAATCTTGAGCGACTCTCGACCATCAAGACAAGTCTCGAGAGTGTCGGAATCAAGAGTGAAGAGGTCAAAAAAGACGAGCTCATCAAGCTCCTCATCGGATACTACAATCCCAAGGTCAATGCGGAAGTGAAGATCAAAGACATCGATACCGTAAACATCGAATAATATGACCGATTCCGAACGCACCACCGGTGACAAGGCAGAACTCATCGCGATCAAATATCTCCAGAGTCACGACTATGCCATCATCGAGACCAATTACGTCGCATCCAAACGGGGCGAGATCGATATCATCGCCAAAAAAGACGGGCTCACCGTCTTTTTTGAGGTCAAGTACCGCTCCGGAGATACATACGGCACCGCCATCGAGACGTTTACCGCCACCAAAAAACGCCGATTCCTCTTCGCCGTCCACTGGTACTGCCTCGGCAAACGCCTCGCCGAAGAGCTCACCCGCATCGACTTCATCGCCATCCAGAAGATGAAAACAAGCTATCAAGTCACTCATGTACGAGGAGTTGCGATGAAGTAAGTTTGATTTTTAGACTTTCCCCGATATACTCATCATAATTCTTTTGTTTTTTATTCAGAATTCTATGAAACCAAATTATGCATTTGTCGACGGACAAAACCTGTATCTCGGCACAGCAAAGGCTCAGAAAGATGCTTGGATCATTGATCTTTTGAGATTTAAGGTGTACCTCAGGGACAAGTACAAAATTTCTCGGATCTACTATTTTCTCGGACATATTCAGGATGAAAACATCAGTCTTTATACCAAATTGCAAGAACTTGGATATATTGTGGTATTCAAGAACCAGATTATAGAAATGAAATCAAAGAAAAAAGGAAATATTGATAGTGATCTTATTTTTCGTGTGATGGAAAAACTCATCGAAGAACCCGATGAATTTGATAAAATCCTCCTCGTATCGGGAGATGGTGATTTTAAAATACTCGTAGATTACCTGATAAAAAAGGAACGTTTTTTGAAAATTTTATTTCCAAATAAACATTTCGCCTCTTCTCTCTACAAAGAGCTCGGATCTGAACACTACGACTACATATTAAACGTACGATCACTTATTGAATATAAACGAAAAAGTAAAAAGGGCTCCTAAAGCACGAGCACTTTTCGGATCCCTTTTTGTATGAATGTACAGACATTATATTAAAAAATACACAAAAAGTCAAAACTATTTTAAAAATTCTCATTTAAATTCTCATGAAAATCCTCATATTCGGAGACATATTCGGACGCACTGGACGTCGGATGATTACTGATAATATCAGTGCTCTGCGAGACAAATACGCACCAGATTTCATCATCGGAAACTCTGAGAATATCACCTCTGGTAAATGACCAACCACAAAGCACGTACAAGCAATGCAGGATCTTGGTTTTGATGTACTCACCGGTGGGAATCATATGTTCAGTAATCTCAAGGCCTGAGAGGACCTCTTTGATAATCCGGATTCCATCCAGATTCGTCCTGCCAACTATTTCGCTCATCCGGATTACCGAGTACCCGGGCGAGGATATCGTATCGTCGAAAAAAACGGACAACGCATACTAGTGATCAATATTATGTCCTCGGTCTTTATGCGCGAGGGTCTCGACAATCCATTTCTCTCTATTGATCGAATCCTCAAAGACTTGGAGAGAGAAACATTCGATGCGATCGTCGTCGATTTTCACCGAGAAACCACCGCAGAGCTCGCCAATATGGTCCACTTCCTCGATGGTCGTGTGAGCGTCGTGTATGGGACCCATACACATATCCAGACCAATGACGACCGGATAAGCGAGAATGGAACCGGGATGATTACCGATGTCGGGATGACCGGACCGCTTGAGAGCTCCATCGGTCATACCTTCGAGTCCCGCCTCCCCCTCCTCGTCACAGGACTCCCAATCTTCGGACCACGTCCAGAACAGGTCATCGGCAAGGGGATTCTCACCGGACTCGTCGTCGAAGTCAGGGATGGGAAATGTGTATCGATTGAGAAGATTCGGATAGAAGAGTAACTGATCTTAATAATCAAGGTAAAAAAGAGGATATACACGTAACATGTATATTCTCCGCTGATTCAAAGAATCTGAAATACAAAAATACAAAAGCTCCAATCTTTTCTCTTATTTTATCAGCTCATGTTCGATAATTTCTTCTGTAGTGGACTTTTCCTCTCATAAGTCAGATACCTGAGAATTAAATGTTTTATTAACCCGAGAATATACAAACATGAACATTATTGCTTTGAAGAATCCTCATTTATTAAAAATATAATTTCAGGCAATTATCACAATAATAGCATACCATAAATTGGGCTGATTAAATCAATCATCAGATATTTTAACATACAAAATAGGTATTCATAGAAGTAATGCCAATCCGAAAAGAAAAAATATTGTACTAAAAAGACTTGAAATAAATAATTTTAAGAATCATAATTTTGAACTTTTTGTTTCAATTTCATTTTTCTCTAATCTTAAGCCCCCAATCAAATAGGATCAAATAATAAATAAAATAATAATCAGTAGGGTGACTAAAAAAATACTTGAATTTATACTAAGATGAAAAAATTCTGATATCTTTTCTGAAAAATTCAATATCGCCATGCTATCTATTATCCTCACTAAACGATAATGATCTCACATAGGTTTTAAAAGGTAAGAAAATAAAAAAATTATACGAGACCATCCACTGCCTCCCGGAATTTCTCTGCTCGGTCGAGATAGTCTCGGAACATCCCGAAACTTGCACATCCTGGGGAGAGGAGGATCGTATCTCCTGGAGATGCCTTTATAGAGGCATCTCTCACAGCCTCGTCCATGGACTCGGCGTAGTGGAAATCTACACCCGCCTTTTTGCACACCTCGCCCAATTTCTCCCTCGTCGCTCCGATCAATTCCGCATATTTTACAACACCTCGCATCGCCTCGGCAACTCATTCGAATGTATCTCCTTTATACGATCCTCCTGCGATCAGGATGACTTTACCAGTAGGAAAACTCCCGAGTGCAGCGATAAGACTCTGGGCCGAAGTCGACTTGGAGTCATCGACGAAACGGACACCGTTTTTTTCTGTGACAAATTCCAATCTATGCGAGAGTCCGGAAATGTGTCCGAGATACTCACGAGTTCGTTTGGAACAAATCTTGAGAGCATTGGTCACTATGGTTGATGATAGGATATTCATGGCATTATGGATGCCAGCAAATTGTGTTTCACTCAGATGATATTTCCGACGACCGGAAATAATAATATTTTCACCATCCGTACGGTCAGAGAAGACATCATCTTGTCCGAAAATCCGAACATTTGGGATATCAGATGGGATTGTCAGTCCTCATTCTTTCGCCTTTGTGAGCACTTGTGCATTGATGACCGAAGTTCCGGTCGTATGCTGGAAAAGTCGCATTTTGGCATCGAAATAATCCTGGAGATCCGGGTGCCAGTTGAGGTGATCGGTCTCGAAATTGGTGAAAATAGAGTGAGTAGCCTGAAATTTCTTGATATTGTACGCCATGAAACTCGAAACTTCGATGACGATGTAACCCTTCTGGAGTCCCCTCTCCCCTATCAGCTTGACTGTCTCCGAGAACGGCACATCAAAATTCCCAGAGAGGAAAACCTGATCGTCCCCATACTCCTGTCGGAGAAGCTCATAGAGGATCCACGCCGTCGTCGATTTCCCGTCCGTCCCCGTCACGGCAAGGATTTTAAAGCCTTTCGGCAGAAATGGATAGACGAAATCAAGTTCTCCCACAATCTTGCCCGTCGCATAGATCCGGTGGGATGGGGCGATACCGGGAGACGGGATAATCGCACTATAACAAGAAAAATCCTCAATATTATCCGCATCATCCACGATCTCAGACTCCATCTTCTGCGCGTCACAAAACGCCTTCAGGGCGTTTCAGACTTTTCATTTGCCGTAAATACAGATCATAATTTGGAGAAAATGAGAAAATATAGTATACTGGAGCAAGATAATTTATATTCTATATATATCGAAAATGGTCACAAAAGCAAGTTCGAGTACTCCAAAAGATTCAGAAGTGGTATTAGAAAGTCCTACTTGTGAGAAGCTTATGAGACTCAAAGAGAATGGTTCTCAGAAACTTATGAAGAAAACTTCTCAAAGGGCAGATGATATTATTAACTTGCCTATGGATATAGATACCAATTATGAATATCTCATAGGAGATGAAATGATTTTAGGGATTTTGCGTCGCAAACCAACACTCTGGTCCGATATTCAACAAAAGATTAAAAAGTTTACACATAATCCTGAAAATACCAACAAACACGAACAGATAAGGGAACTTACAGAATCGATTATGGGAGCATTTCTGATACCAGAACAAGAAAATGATCATATGAACGAACTCACTAATGATGACTTCCAGAAAAGAATATCCGACGGGATTATATGAAATATGAAACTTTTTGATTATGTAAAAGAAAAAACCTCATTTTCTTTTATGGAATGTTCAACGCATAAGCTCGCGCAATTTAGAAATGCGGGACCGATACGGAAAATCCTCATTGATATCGTTAATCGAAATACCGGTACTACGTATAATGAACATATTACTTTCAATAAAATCTTTCGGAAAATTATAGAACAAATCAAAAGTATATTTGGTATAGATATTGAAAAATCTCTCGATTGATTCAAGGGTGTGCAGTGATTTATAGATATTGATGCTCCTGCGAGAATTATTTATCAATGACTCTCAGCAGAAGTGGGACGATCACAAAGAGATGCGGCGCTCCTCTTACGAGCACTCTATGCTTGGTGAAATCTTGATGCTATTTATAGCGCCCAAAAAATTGCAAAACGAGCACAAACACGATTATTTGATGCTATAAAAAAACTCTGATGATACAGAGAACTTAGTAAAACAGAATTATTAAACTCGGATCGTGAGCAACAGAAGGGTCTGGAATTTCATATACCACTTCCTAACGTAGAGAAATATCCAATAATTATCGAATCAGGAGTCAAAAGTATCAGAAGTATACTTATCAAGCTCTATGCAGACGAAGAGTATAATAATATTGATGCAATAAATGACCTATTATGAGCTCGAGTTATGCTTGAGGATGTCCCCCAAGAATATCATGCGGAATGCATTGCTTGGTTTACTCGCTTTTTTTGAAAAAATGCATTTATTTTTAAGAACAAGAATCTTCTTGAAAATGTAGAAAATCTCGATACCCTCTGGAAGAAGGACGGTAAAATTCCACTTACTGTCAAATCAAAAATAAATGCTCGTTCTTCCAAAAAATACAGAGATTGCAAATATAGCTGATATCTTGATCCGGGTATCAGTGAAAATCCAGTTGGAGCTGAGTGGCAATTTTTCCAACACCGAGAAGATCCAAGTCCTACATGAGAAGCCCATCATACTATATTGAATGCAGGGAAGATCATACAATGATGGGTACGTGGCGAGCATATGATTACCGCAAAACAAGTGTTTGTCATTATCAATGATGAATGTAAAGATAAAAATTCCCATATATTTCCATCTTGATTATCGGCCAAGGAAATCTTTTGGTCACTCTTAAGGAAGCGATTCCTCGTCCCTTATGTTTTCTGAGATGGACAAAAGAGAATAGTGATTTTTGGAGTAAAGGGATTTGAACATTTTTTGAAACTGGATTATCCAAGTGCAAAAAGGGGTAATATCTATGGAAATCCCGAAAAGTCCTTGCCATCAATGGTACTTTCGAATTATATTGATAATATCGAGATTGATACGTCTCCATTATAAATCTCCTTTCCCACTATTCCCCCTCCAATCTCCCGAAACATCTCCAGATCCCCACTTGTAAAAAACCTCATCACTGCCCCAGGGCACCCTCTCTTACTTTGTAATTCACCTTGTCCTCCTCGGGAGAGATTTTTTCTGATTTCGGGATGACGATCGAGATAGTCTCGAAATTTAAGCGCGGACTCCTGTCCTGGATCGATGATGGGAAGATAGGGAAAGATCCGTTGGATATGGTGGTGAACGATGGGATAGTGGGTGCACCCGAGGACGAGTGCCTCGATGTCAGGATCAAATAATGTGAGATACGTCTGGATATACTCGAGAGTCTCGGGATCGTCGAATCTGCCCTGCTCGATGAGTGGGACGAGTCCGGGGGCGGCGATCTCTTGGACTGTGACGGTATCGTCGTGGAAATGAACCCGTTCTTTGTAGGCTTTACTTTTGACGCTTGATTCTGTTGCGAGAACCCCGATCTTGCGATATCCTGACTCGATGACCTTCTCGGCACCGGGGATGGTAACGCCGAGGATCTTGCGATCTGGGAAACGGGTCTGCTGGAGGTATTGGATCGCGTGCGCGGTGGCGGTGTTGCAGGCAAGGATGACGATAGTGGCACCTTGGTCGAAGAGGAACTGGACTCATTCTTCGGTATATTGTCGGATAGTCGCATCGTCGAGATCGCCATACGGACACCGAGCATTATCGCCAAAATACAGATAATCGTACTCCGGTAAGAGAGTACGAAATGCCTTGAGGACGGTGAGTCCTCCGAGTCCTGAGTCAAAAAGTCAAATCATAAATAATGAGGCTAATCGGCGTGTACGTTTTCTTTGATGTATTTTGGATTATTGGCGTATTTAAGCCCTTCCTCGAGGGTAATATCTCCATCGTTGATGAACTGGAGGATATCCTGCTCGATGACCTGCATCCCCTCACGACTTGAGGTCTGCATGATAGAGGGGATCTGATGGAGTTCGTTTTCTCGGATAAGATGAGAAACGGCGGTATTGCGGATGAGGATCTCTTTGGCGAGTTTCATCCCTGTTCCATCGGTCTTCTTGAGGAGTCGCTGAGAGAATACTCCGACGAGCGTATCTGCAAGCTGGAGGCGAACCTGATTCTGTTGTGCTGATGGGAATGCATCGATAATACGGGAGATCGTCTGGTAGGCGCTGCGAGTATGGAGTGTCGAGAAGACGAGGTGACCCGTCTCGGCGAGTTTGAGCGCCATCTCGATTTCTTCCATGTCACGCATCTCTCAGAAGAGGATAACCTGTGGATTCTGACGCATCGCACCGATGAGGGCGGTGTTGTAATCTGGGACATCCCGTCCAACCTCTTTTTGTTCGACGATAGACTTCTTGTGCGGATGGACATACTCAATCGGATCCTCGATAGTGATGATATGTTTCGCGTAATTCGTATTAATTTCATTAATCATCGCCGCAAGTGTGGTAGACTTACCAGATCCAGTTGGTCCGGTCACGAGCACGAGCCCCTGTCCTGACTTGGTGATATCCTGATATATGAGTGGCAGATTGAGATCTTGGATCGATGGGATCTTCTGGGAGAGGAGACGAAGGACGACCATATAGTAATTATTCTGGAATGAAATATTCCCTCGGAATCTGGCATCTTGGAAGAGAAATGAAAAATCGAGATTTTTCGTCGCGAGGAGTTTTTTGTGTTGTTCTTCATTAATGAGAGAAAGAGCAAAGTTCTTGGCATCATCTGCACTGATAATCTCTATCCCATCATTAATAGAAACAATCTCACCAGAAATTTTAATCGCCGGATACGCTCCAACTGTGTAGTAGAAGTCTGATCATGTATTATCGATAACCACTCAGAGGAGGGCATCACGCGGAGCGTAGTCTTTAATTACAACATCAAGCATATATATGTGGGATAAAAGAAAATAAAAAATACTAACAAGACCATTCTACAAGTTTTTTGCAACTTTTGCAAGCTGAAAAAACGGAAGCATTATTGCAATGATAATCGTCCCAACGAGGAACCCAACAAAGACGATAATAAAGGGCTCGAGGGCAGACATAAGATTTGCGATAAAACGTTTCAATTCTCGAGTATATCCCTGTCCGACTTTTTGGATATTCTTCCCAATTGTCCCTGTTTCTTCTCCGACATTCACCATATGGACGAGATCCTCTGGGAAAAATCCATTCGTAAATACTGTCTCGCGGTTGTTCCCCATAGCGAGACCCATAGCATTACTGAGCTTAATTCCCGTTTCTACCTCATTTTTGATACGGATAATATCTCTTTTAAAATGGATATCCTGGACGATATTTGCTGTTGTATCAAGAGCCTCGAGCATGAGGACTCCTGAGTCGAGAAGGAGGGTAAGTGAATTAATAAAGAGGATAGTATTTTCTTGACGACGAATGTGTCAGAAGATTGGCATACGAAGAGCGATGGTTGAAAGGAATATTTGTCAGAAATAAAACCGCTTCAGCACATTAAATAGAGCAATAAATCCAGCTATCACAAGGAAGATAATAATATAATGATTCATGAGGAATTGTGAGATATCAATCATCGCCTGTGTCAATCCAGGGAGAGCCACTCCAGTCTTCGTGAATGATTCAGTAATCTTTGGGAGGATAAAAATCAGCATAAATATTACCATACTGAGAGCCAAGAAAATAAGGATAACTGGATAGATCATCGCTCATCGTATCTTCGATTTGAGCTCAATACTCTCAAGCAAACTCACCTCGAGTTCGGATAGGACTTTTGTAAGGGTACCTGTCTTCTCCCCCACTTCGATGAGAGATATAATAAGGGGGTCAAAATATTTCCTATATTGTTTGAGGGTATCGGATATAGAGAGTCCGTGATCGAGATTGAGTCGGATTTCATTGACGATATTTTTGAGTTTCGGATTCTTAACCTGCTTTTGTACGATAGAAAAAGCAGATTTAAGATCGATACCACTGGCAAGGAAGCTTGAAAGTTTATTTATAAATTGCCAGATTTCCTTGGGAGCGATACCACCGATGATAATACTCTGTGTTTCTTTTCGAGTAAAATGTCCTGGCTTTTTTCCAGTCTTGATGGCATAACGAGCATCGTCAAGCAACTTCAAAAACAACGTACTATCGAAAGTGCCGTCTGACTGCATGAAACGTTTTTTTTGAAAGAACATAATTATGAGATTAATTAGATTTTACCATTTTTAAAAAGAACATCGATAACTTCCTTGACAACGAGCTCATATTCTCATTTTTTATAGAGATCGGTGAGTGTTTCGTATTTTCGCTTGAGCCTCTCATCCTGTTTCTTGATATTGGCCCTTTGTTCATTCTCGAGAGCCTTCTCGAGGAAGAATCGCATCTTATCGTGGACATATCATTCTCGGAAATAAATATAGACCTCTTGTTTGAGCTTCGTAAACTCTGCCATCTTATAGAGACGATCAAGACGTTCGAGACGGATTTTTAAATCCCTTTCATGTCGTTCTTTTTTGAGTTCTTCGATTACTTGTTGTCTTGTTTTATTCTTGAAACTTACCTCCTTTACATCTTTTTTGACATCCATCTCCTTGAGAAGTGACTGGAGCTCTGCCTTGTTTGTTATGAGATCCTTCCCGGTATTCCTCGAAAATATAAACATCGAAACATCGTCCTGAAAAGGGATGGTCGCACGGAAGTCATTAACCTCTTGAAGTATTGTCTCATAGAGTCGCTCTGGTGCATGTCCGTATTTTTTAGCCTTGTCTTTAAAATTGGCCTCAAGTTTATCGAGCGAATACATATTCCCATTTGGATCTTTCATCTCTATAATACCATCCGTATATCCAAAAAGAACATCTCCGTTTTCGAGAATCAATTCCCGAACTTTAATCGAAGAGGTATTTTTGATGAGACGCACTCCGAGTGCGAGTCCACCGGGGATAATCCTCTCAACAATGTCTGAATTTTTACGATAGAGAAACATGGGATCATGACCCGCTCAAGCAAAACTCAACTTATTGGTCGTAGAATCAAGCTCAAAAAATATAGAGGTAACAAATATACGTCCCTTGAGCTTTTCTTTAAGTTCATTGTTGATAGTCATGAAAAGTTCTTGAAAAACCCGCACCTTCTTGGAAAAATCAAAAAAAATCTTGGAGAGGAGGGCGACCGTGAATCCTGCCTGGACTCCATGACCCGTCGCATCTCCGATATAAAAAACTGACTTATTCCCCTCTTTCACATATCCAAATGTGTCTCCAACAATTTTATCCTTCCCGAGGATTTTCCCATAAAAATCGAATCCATGGAGTGAAAATCCACTAATATCCTTACTGAGACCACTATTCATAATAGAAAAGAGATCTTCATTTGACTCGTTGTCTGTGACATTCTCGATCGTTCCCGATCGTACAAGGAGCTTCTCTATATTTTTGAGAGCTCGTTGCCTCGTTACATATTCCTGTTTCTCAAGATTCTTCACGCGTATCTGCTTGAGGAAGATAGATAGACGCTTGAGTGGGGAGATACCCTTTTTATTTTTGAGCTCATCTGTCTCCACTCCAACCTCCTTGAGTATATTATTCAATTTCTCTCGCTTTTCTGCATCTTTTTGTTCTTTTGTTTTTTGAGAATCATGTTTTTTCTGAACTTTTGTAAGCATTTCCGTCGCCTGCTTATCACTTGGGAAGTCAGCAACGAGCTTCTTGGTAAAAAAAAGTGCTCGAGAATAGTCTTTCTTTTTCAGGAGTCCCTCTATCTCTTTGAGACTTGATCCAAATTTCTCTTTTTGAGCTTCTTTTCTTTCTTTTTCTTGCGCCAATATCTTCTCTTTTTCTACATCATCGATAATTTTCTCCAAAATATTAAGTCTTTTATAGAGGAGTGTAAGAATATCATCTACTTTTTTTCTTTTTTCTTTTGCTGCTTGAGATACCTTCTCTATATTCGATGTTTCGAGGACGAAGAGCTTCTTGAGTACTTCTTCATAATACGTCACTCCCGTTTTATTCTTGAGGAGGATTTCTTTCGATGCAATAATGGCCGTATCATAATTACGAGCTTTCCTATATGTTTTAATCCAATCCAAGGCGTCAGAAAAATCCGTAATATTTTCCGATACGGACTCTTTCCATCAAAAGATTTTTTTTATTTGTTGTAGAAACATACAGTAGGGTTATATAAGCTTCATAATATCTTCGATAGTCGTCTTGCCGGTTGCTGCTTTTATAAGACCGTCTTGCATAATAGTAATCATGCCCAGTTCTCGAGCTTTTTGCTCTATCTCATTGACCGAAGACTTCTTAAGTATGAGTGAGTCAAGTCTCTCATCCATAACCAGTACCTCATGTACTCCCATTCGTCCATCATGTCATGACATATCACAACTCTCACAACCTGCAGATTTATAGAAGTCTATATCATCCACTCGGTCTTCGATAACATTACTGAGATATCCCGCAACTTTGTCCTTCATAATAGGATCCTCTATCTTATAGCTTTTCGCACACTTGGGACAGAGCCTCTTCACGAGTCGTTGAGAGACGATCATCTTAAGGGCCGAAGATATGAGAAATGGTTCTATGTCCATATTGATAAGTCGGTTGATTGTCCCGGCAGCACTATTGGTATGAATCGTCGAGAGGACAAGGTGTCAGGTGAGTGCCGCCTCGATGGCGAGCATCGCCGTCTCACGATCGCGGATCTCTCCAACCATAATGATATCGGGATCTTGTCGTACGAGAGAACGAAGTCCACTCGCAAAATCGAAACCAATCTGTGGCTTGACCTGCGTCTGATTAATATATGGTATATCATACTCTACTGGATCCTCAAGAGTCGTGATGTTGTGCTCAAGAGGATTAAAAGAGCGGAGCATGGAAAATAATGTCGTAGATTTCCCAGATCCAGTCGGTCCTGTGATGAGGATAATCCCATACTTACTCTGGAGTGCTGTTTTGATTTTTGCGAGGTTCACATCGAGGAAGTCGAGTTTATCAAGCGAGAGGAGATCAGTATTCTGTCGGAGAACCCGCATAACTACCTTCTCGCCATCGATGAGCGGAATAATGCTCACACGAATATCGACGAGCTCATTGGCATTCTTCTCAGAAGTGAATCCAATTTTCCCATCCTGTGGCTTCTGTTTTTCATCAATACGGAGATTGGCAAGTATCTTGATACGAGAGAGAAGCTTTGCATATTCCTCATGATTCATCTTATCTACATAGATAAAATCTCCACTCTGACGGAATCGGATATTCACCGAATCCTTCACGGGCTCGATATGGATATCAGATATCCCCATCTCCAGAGCGAAATTAAACAAATCGGTCGTATAATTTATAACATCTCCGATGTCAGACTGGACCGGCATAGTGAGGAAAACCTTCGAATCTTTTATTTTCTGGAACATAATATATGTGTTTGAAATATGATATACGCTTCTCATTATAGTATATAATTGCTATTTATGCAAAATAATTATCACCAATAATGCTTGACAACCAAAAATCTGACAGTATATAAAGAATATGGTGAAAAAAATTTGATTTCTCTGAACGAATGCCTATAATTCATCTCGTTGGAAGTGTTTTGAAAAATAAGTATGCAAAATATTTGACTTTTTTAAATACTTATGTTTTAATACTCTTGTCGTGACCAAAAACCCACGCCAAACACTTCCTCGCAAGAGGTTACTTATTTTTTATCTTTTTTACTTTTCTTTTTTTATGAATACACAGAAAATAAGAATGAGCACGAAAAGTGCTCGAGGTTTCACACTCGTGGAGCTCATAGTCGTTATTACTATTCTCGTTATCCTCGGAACCATCGCCTTCCTCAACATGGGAAGCTTCTCCGCAAGTGCCCGCGATTCCCAGAGAACATCTGACCTCAATCAGATCAACTCCCAGATTATGACCGTACAAGCAAAACAGGGTATTGCATATAGTACTCTTGTAACGACAAATACTAGTAGTCTAAAAGTACTTGATGCTAGCATTTCTGGTAATACCGGTTCCGTCACCGCCAATTCATACTCTGCTGGAGATCTTAATTATGGAGCTATCGGTATTGATTCAGCGAAGTTCCAAGATCCGATATCAAAGGTTCCTTATAAGATCGGTCAAACGACTCTCGGTGGTGGAGCATATGAAATTTCTGCCACTATGGAAGAAGTAAAAAAAGCTCTCGTAATGGGTATCTACCGAAGTCGAACAATTGCAAGTACTACATCCACAGGTACGGCTTCCACCACAAATTGAGTACTTAGTATCTTACTCTCAAGTACTCCTTCAAACTTTAAAGTAGGTGATTCGATCATTGCTGGTACTACAGCAGGTCCTGGTACTGCACAGATAACTGCTATTTCGGCTGATACAAAGACTCTCACATTATCTGGAACTATGACACTTTCTGCTGCTGCCGTTTCTCTTGCTTATCCTGAAGTTACTGGACTTACTTCTTCTGGAAGTGCTACGCAAAATGCAAATGCTGTTACGAACGGAGGAACGGTTCTTCCTTATGCTGTTAACTAATATTAATTCTCCTTGCTTTTCCAATCACCCCCTCCCCACGGCTACGCCGTGTGGGAGGGGTGATTTTTTGGTTTGTATTTTTGGGATTTTGGATATAATAGGAGAAATTTAAAATTTAATATAAAAAATTATGGCACAAATTCTTGATAGGGGTGCACAAACCTTTCTCATAAAGATTACCATGAACGAGTATAAGGAACTTGAGAATATGAATTTCTTTTCTCGGGACAATGATAAAAAAACGCCAAGAAAATATTCTCAGGCATTTATTAATGAGCTCAAAGAAACAGAAAAAGAATATAGTGAAGGGAAATCGAGTGGACCATTTGATACTGTAGATGATTTATTTACATATCTGAATAATCTATGAAAATAAGAACAAATGGGATATATGATCGTATGTTTCTTAAACTTTCTCGAGAACAAAAAATGTTCACACGAGAAACACTTGAACTTTTTGTAACAGATCCATTTCATCCATCCCTCCGAAATCATCCACTCGATCCGCCACTTGAGAGATATCGAAGTATTTCTATCGATAATGATTTGAGGATTCTTTTTCGTATGATAGACAATACTACTGTTCTTCTTATCAAAATCTGAACACACGAGGAAATCTATGAAAGATAGCAAAACCAACATCTGTCTCATCCATGATATGTTCCTGTACCGCGGAGGTGCGGAACGGTTCAATATCATGATGGCGCGAGCCCTCGGTGCTGATCTTGCAGCACTCTTTTTCAGTCCTGACGGACTCGATCCAAGATCCCTCGGATTTGTTGGGAAAATGATCCCCTTTGGATCAATGAGACCGGTCTCGTGGGAGACCGGTCTCGGGAAGCTCGTGCGTCAGTTGTACCTCAAATGGAGAGTTGTGTTTCATACGGGATTCCTCCGAGAATATGACACGGTCATATTCAGTAATGATTGTCTCTCGGCGATCCGCAATGCGAGAAAATGAGCTCGGAAAATCTACTACGCGCACTCGATTCCCCGATACCTGTTCGATCAGAGAGAGTTCTACTATAAGAAAGTCCCAGTCCTCCTCCGACCAGTCTATATCGTCATGCGATGGCTCTGGGAATGAATGTACCGGAGAGAATTGAATCAAGTGGACGAGATTTACGTCAATTCCCGCAATCTCCAAGTCGCGATGCGACAGTATCTCGGTCGCGAGAGCGAGATTATCCACCCGCCGGTGGATACGGACTACTTTGTACCATTACAAATTGAGGAATCTCCTGAAAAATGAGATTACTATCTCAGCTTTTCCAAACTCTCAAGCCTGAAACGAGTCAACCGTACCGTTGAGGCATTCCGGGAAATGCCGGACAAGAAACTCCTCGTCATCTACGGCGAAAACGATCCGCAAAAAGATGAGATTATGGTGATGGCGAAGGGATGCGACAATATAACATTCCTCAGATTATCAGATAATAATGAACTTCCACAATATATCGCTCGAGCGATTGCGGTGATTTTTATTGCAAAAAATGAAGATTTCGGTATGGTGGCCCTCGAATCAATGTCCTGTGGAGTCCCAGTTATCGGAGTCCGAGAAGGTGGTATCCAAGAGACGGTTATCGATGGCGAAACGGGGATCCTCATCTCTCCCGAGGCCCCAATCGATGAACTCAAAATCGCCGTAGAGAGCCTCGATCTCGCACGAGCACACTCTATGCGAGATGCCTGTATCGCTCGCGCGGAGCAGTTTTCTCTCAAGAACTTCGAGAAAATCGTGCGAGAAAAATTTTTATAAATCATTCATAATTTCACAATGTTCAAAAATTTTTTCCTCTACATTCACCTGTTCCTGCTTAAAATCGCGAGTCATATCGGGGTGTGGCTGGGAATGGGAATCATCTGGATGAAACGCCCAAAAACGGTAGACTACAAGAAACTTACAACCATCTATCTCAATCGCTCTGATCGTATCGGGGATGCGATTATCTCGAAGCCATTCATTCGTCTCCTCATACAATGGCTCCGAGCGAACGGATGTGAGGCTGAGATTATCATCCTCGCGTCCTCACAGAACCGATTCCTCCTCCAAGATATCGAAGACACGGCGAATAGTGTCCGTGTCATCGAGGAGCCGAAACTCCTTGCTGATTACGAATCGAAACTCTGGAAGATGATCTGGAAACACGTGAATTTCCTCTACCGGACTCTCTTGTTCCGATGGGCTCACGGTTCCAATCGAGACGAACGTATATTTTTCCTCGATATGGGTGGAGGCGACTTCCCGACTATCCTCCGCTACAAAGAGCTCCACAATCCCGTCGTCGCCGGACCGAATATCTTCTGGGGGTCGCACATCCTCGACATCGCCCTCATACACTCGTATGTCCACTATTTTAACAAAAATCTCATCGAGAGCTACATAGAAATCATCGAAAAATCTTTCGGGATCGATGGAGCGTTTCGGGACTTCGTCTATGATCATATCGGGGCGTTCTATGATTATGATCTCTCGATCCCCAAGTCCGGGATCTGCCTCTTCGTCGGGGTTAAGGAGTTTCGGAATCTGCCAGTTGCCACCTGGAGGCGGATCATCCACGAGACAGCAGAGGCTTTCCCGGCTCAAACCATCACAGTCATCGATGATCGCTCAGATCTCCTCTATAACGTATTTGTCCGAGAAACATTCCCCAGTAATGTTGTGATTGAAAAAAATACCTACAATCTTATAGAATTTACCAAATATATCGCCGGATTTGCCTTCGTCGCAGGGATCGATGGTGGTGGGATCAATATGGTCAAATCCCTCACCAACAGCTGTTTCATCAATACATTCGCCCAACCCAATGTCTGGTCGTGCTTCACCGGATGATATCCGTATCACGAGACCGCCTGATCCGATAACTGGTATAGTGCCGTCGCCCTCCTCCCACCACACTGACAGGTCATAGCCCACATGCACAAGGAGTCCTTTTGGCTCCCAACCTTCAATATAGACGGCAATCGTGAGATGTTCTCCGACTTCGACACACGCCTCTTTCTCAACATCATCCGCAAGAGTCTCCGCAAATAGTCGATTTTTTTGCATTTTGGTGCGAGATATGATAGGATGGGTGTATATGTATTTCATAACCATTTATATCGTATGTCATTCGAATCATCAGATGGACAGAATCAGAGTAAAGAACTCCAGAAAAATCTCGAAAAAAAAGGGGTATCCGGAGAGTTCACCGAGCAGGAACTTACCAATATCGGAGACCTTGGTCTCAATTTTAAAAAAGAATGAGATATCGATCCGAAAGAAGTCGATACGAAGATATCTTCCCGATTCGATTCAGAAATCTCCAAAGCCGGACTCAGTGCTGACACTCCCGGACTAAGAGAGATGAAACAATGATTCGACAAAGAAATACAAGGAGCTAAAAGTGTAGAAGAAAAACTCAGACTTTATAATGGCTTCATAGAGGGTCTAAAAGGGAATGTCTGAACAACTATCGCTGAAGAAATGCGGAATCAGAAAGATTATAAAAAGGTTGCGGAAAAGGAAGCGGAAGAAAATAAAAAAAATACCCAAAACAGTGTCGAGGCGATGAGAAAAATGGGGCAAGAATTAAAAGAAAGGCAAGTGAAGGCAAACGAAAAAAGAATGGAAGTTGAACAAAAACAATGAGAGAAAGCAAAAGAATGATGAAACAGGGAAGCACAAATAGCTCAATGATCAGCACGAGAAGTTATCTCAAAATGGCCAGCATAACAAAAAATCTCATCCCAAACGGGATGAGATTTTTTGTTATGCTTGTTTGAATTTTTGAGATTTTTTATTCTCCATTTCCGACGATCACCTTCGCATGGCGGATGACTCGGTCGTGGAGGGTATAGCCCTTTTCGAATTCGGAGATGATAGTGTCAGATGGTCCAGGCATCTGGCTCATGACCTCGTGTCGTTCGGTATCGATGGCCTGGTCGATGGAAACGAATGGTTGGACTCCGAGGGTTTCGAGTTGTTTGAGGAGAGATTGGAGAGTGGCGCGGATACCATCGGTCCAGGCGTGCGAAGCAATGTCCTCGGGGACGGCTGCGAGAGCTCGTTCGAGATTGTCAACCGTCGGGAGCATCTTCTTGACGACACTCGCCGTGATAAAAGCGGTCATATCCGCTCGATCACGATCCACTCGCTTGAGGAGATTGGCGTAGTCTGCCTGGGCACGAGAAAGCGAGCCACGAAGGTGGACAAGCTCTTCCTCGGCTCCGGAGATATTACCCCTCTCAAGGTCTGCTTCGAGTTCAGCCTCGGCATCAGCCGCCTCATCGATCTCATGTTGGAGCTCGCTCTCGAGATCGAGGAGTCCATCATCTGTTGTTTTTGGATCTTGTTGTGTCATAGTACTTTACAAATTGGGTTTAAATTAAAATTATTTCTTCATTTTACTGAGTTTCGTTTTTGATTCCTTGTACATAGCGTCAAGTTGCTTCTTGGCTTGATCGAAAATCTTCATAGCAAGCTTTTTTCCTTCTTCCACCATATCTTCACCACCCTCTCGAGTTTCTTCGATAAGTTCAAGTCCTTTCTTTTTGGCTTGTTCCAGGAGCTCGAGACGACGATCATAAAGATCGCGAAGATCCGCCTCTATTTCATCTTTTTTTGCTACCCCTTTCTTTTTCCATTCTTTGATCGTTACTTCGGATTCTTTTTTGAAAGCATCAAGCTCTACAAGGAACCGCTCTTTATATTCGGCGATTCGTTTTTTGTTTTCCGGAGAAAATATGGTTTCTTCAACCGTTTCGAAAAGATTTCGGTGAATATCGAGGAGATTTTTTCCGATATTGTTATAACGATCATCACCCGAATTCCAATCCTTTTCGAGCTCTGTAGGTGACTTCTTATTGAACTTGAGGGCGACAAGCAATCCTGCAAGATACCCAGCACCAAGCAAAAACATGTTTCCTTTTTTCATGAGTGGTAAAAGTTATGATATAAGGCGTTGTATATTAATCATAATTGGAAATTTTGCAAGTACATTCGAAAAAATATACTTGTCAATGGCTTTTTATTTGGCATTAACGAAAAAAATATGATACAATGCTCTACAAGTTTATCTAACAAAAATAAAAATATGGGAACAACAATAAATACCACTCCAGAAGATTGGGCACAAAAAAAGGAAGGAGCCCTTGGTTTATCATATATAGATAGTGCCCCTGCGAATACGACCGCGCCGAAAAATCCACAGGATCGGACGCTCACCTTCTGAGAGTACTCTCTCAGTATCGATGAGGTATATCGTGATATCAAACGGCTCACTCTCTCCAAAAATCCTCTCGATCTTGCCTTCAAGGCAAATGAGATTCGAGAAAAATTCGCCTTCTTTATCAACTCGCTCGCGGGATTTATTTCAGAGAGCTTCTCATCTTTTGACAATGACAGTTTCATCAATGAACTCTATCATGATTCTGGATATCATTATGTCTGGATGGAACTCGCTACTCCTTTCCTCGAAGATGTACGTTTCTGTTGTGATAGATTTGATCATGTGGTTTATGAATATCCAAATAATACTGGACTACATGCTCAAAAAGAAGTAGATATTGATGGACTTATCAAGAGGGCTAAAAAAGAATCTATGACCGATGAAGACTTTTTTGCGGTCAAGGCACTCATACAAATCATCATCGATGATTATCGTGATTATAAAGGGGTTTTACGTCGTAAAAATCAGCAGAATCTCCTTCGAAAAATCGACACAGAATTCGAACCAGTTCACCTCAGTAACTTTTCTAGAACACGCATAGAGGAGGCACAAAAGAAAGTTGATGGCCTTCTCGCAGACTTCCCTTATATAAAAGAAAGTTTTCGATTAAATCTCGAAACTGTTTTTGAATCTCATGAACTCTCGATGCAGGACCGAGATGATTTGAGAATTTATGTCTTCAAGGAGATTATTGATTTTTATTATCCAGATATCCGATGTATCTTCTTTGATTCGAGTCTTCCATTCCTCAAAAAAGAAGAATGAGATGGGAAGAAACTCCTCACCAAAAGTGAGTGGCTCCACCTCAAGGGGATGCAAGAGTTGACTATCAATAGTATCGGAACTGGTAAAAACGAGGAATCATTCAAAGATAAAAATCAGGAATACTTCCGCCATATCCTCAATTGTAAATCGCTCATCCTCGATCTCGAACGGAGTATCCTCTCCCCTATCCTCCTTCCGATTATCCTCAAGATCGTCGCAAGTGCGATGACACTCGACAAAAAAGAGTTCTATAAATTTTCCTACATCCTTCTCTTCCTCTTCGCAAACTCCTATGAAAATGAGTATGTACCCCTGAGTCGATTTTTGGGAGAACTTGAGGTCTATATCAATTACAATAATGCGCCACGTGGTCTCGAAAAACTCAAAATCGGTTTCTCTCTCCTTGTCCTTTTCGTACTCTTTGTCGGACTCGGATATCTCCTCCTTCCACCGCTCGTCTTTATCCCTGGTGTCATCCTGACTGGTATCTATATCAAGATGTACTTCGTCGATGACTACACTTACTCAGCCGGCATCCAATACAATCTCGGTATCCGACTCTGGAGTACGATCGTCCTCGCCATCTTCTGATACGCCTGGATCACCAATATCGGTGCCTATGCTGACTACTACAACAATCTCAAAAATCAACTCTCCGGCTTCGGATCCCAGATCGTCGCCCAGATTATCCCACCCGACCAAATCGCCAACGGCGTCCGAAAATGAGCCACTTCCGTGTTGGAGTGGAATAAATAAAAAACACATTAAAAAAAATAGGGAATGGTTTCAAACCATTCCCTATTTTTTTATTATTTTTAACTATAACTTCTGAACCCAAGCAGTTCCATTATAGAACCAAATAGTTCCATCGTCTCTCAGATCCCACTGTTTTCAGGCAGGTGATATTATTTTAGCTAAATTATTTTCCATCTGGATTCTCCCAATAAGAGTCGTGGTCGCAATCGAATGAATCGCAATTGCCCCATTGACATCCAATTTCTGAGTTGGACTCGTAGTTCCGATACCGACATTCCCATCACCCATTATACGCATCCTCTCAGTAACTTCATCCGTGGTTGTAACAGCGGTTTGTTTCGTATAAAATCTGAGTTGCATTCCCCAGTTCAGATCATTCTCTCTTGCGAAACCGATCCCAGAAGAAAGACTTCCCATCCCATGGCCTCCAAAAATCCCAACCTCATTGTTTGTGGTAGTCGTATCAAACTGTAGATATGTAAGTCCCGCCGATCCAAAGGCATTTGTTCCAGTTTTTGCATTTGCATTCCCTGTTAGAGCAATTCGAACTTTTTCAATTGGACTTGCCGTCCCGATTCCGATATTCCCAGCACTACTGTATATCCCATCGGTCCTGGTTCAGACATCATTGATCTTATTGACTATACTTTGCATAAGAGTAGCTGTAATAGTATCTCCAGCATCTACATCTGAGAGATTCAGATTGGTCCAAGCTGCATACACCACGAAATACCCAACCACGAGCGTGACGGAGGTGACGAGGGCGAGGCGGGAGTAGAGGGAGTTTGGGGTTTTCATGGGGGTGAGAAATGAAAGGATAAAAATGATACAATATGTAGGTATAGTATATCTTTTTTCTTTTGAGTGGCAAATGATTTTATTGAATTCTACAAGAGAAATTTGAATTTTTTCGTTTTTGGATATAATGAGAACTATTTAAATTTTCATTCCTTCAAATTATGGTTACGCTCGCTATCAGAAATCCCACAATAAACTTTAAAACCGAAGTATTTGAAGATGTTTATGATCTATCATTATACATAGTCTCTCAACTTGAGGAATTTTCTTTGAAAAAACTACATGACAATGAAATAACCCAAGAACTGAAAGAAGGGGCACAAGAGTGCAGAAAGAGGGATAGTAGTCATTTCATAAACATCTAATATGCTTTTTTCTAAAATAGTAGAAGATCCGAAAATACTGACTTATTTACAAGAAAGAAACCTACTCAAGCAATATAAAAAGGCAAAAACTTTTTTATTGTTGTGACTCTATGCAAATGTCGATTTCTGATTTAGGGAACCAAAGAAAGACGAGATTTACTATTTTCGTATAAACAAGCAGTTTAGGGCTTATTGTATTATAGAAGAGCAAGAGCTGAGGATCTATAAAATAGATAATCACCAAAATTAAAAAAATCTCTTCCGAAAATTCGGAAGAGATTTTTTTTTGTTATTTTCCGATAAATATTCTAATCACAGGCAACTGCTGTGACGGTTCTCCATGCAAATGAAGACGATGAATAAGTACATAAACACAGCACATCATTTCATCCAACATCTGAATCAAGATATATACTTCCAACCTTTGTTCAATCACAAGCAAACGGAACTGCATCAGATCTGAGTATCTTTATTGGCCCATTCACTTCCAACTTTGCAACAGGCGTCGTTGTCCCGATTCCGACATTTCCATCTGATCTTACTCTCATTCTTTCTTTCCATACATACTGAGTTCCATTAAACCACTGATTATATACTATAAAATCTCATTCATATGGACCTCAGGTCGAATTTTTGGTTCCTATTCAGACTTGTCATGCGGTCACATTTTGGAGACGCAATCATATTCATAAGTCAGTTAATGCGGTTGATTGATCTTCCGTTGCACTACTTGAATGTATAATATGTAATTTTGATGCAGGGCTCGTCGTCCCGATTCCGATATTCCCTGCACTGCTGTATATCCCATCGGTTCTGGTTCAGACATCATTGATCTTATTGACTATACTCTGCATGAGAGTAGCCGTAATAGTGTCTCCGGCATCTACATCCGAGAGGCTCAGATCGGTCCAGGCATACACCACGAAGTATCCGACGACGAGCGTGACGGAGGTGGTGAGGGCGAGGCGGGAATAGAGAGATGTTGGGGTTTTCATAGAGATTTAATATAAAAGATAAAACTTTTTTTATTATTGGCTTACTAGAAAGCCTGAAAAATTAGTATATGTTCAAGGAGAAAGATTTCTATTAGCACCTGTATTTTGATATCATTGAACATATACTGTATCTCATACATTAAAATATGCAGATCATCAACATCACAACCTATCATCACTTATTGTAGTAGTGGCAGCATCTTGTCATTCGTAACATAAATATCATTTTTGAAGTGAATATACATTAATATCTATCTGATCAGCATTTGTAGTAGCATATACAATATTGGCTTCAAAGTGATAAAATCCATCTACTGGGATAGTAAAAATACCAGTAGATGGATCATACGAATTAGTGTTGTCTACGCTTTCTGCATTATGTTTTATAGTTGTCCAGGTTGCTGTTGTCAGGGTTTGAGATACTGATTGATAAACTCTAAAATAGACACTTCCGGGCATTTTTTTTGAAAAATCCAGACAGTTTCATCCGGTTTGATTACAAACTTGATTTGCATTGATATTCCCATTCACTTGCAGTTTACTTGTAGGACTTACTCCAATTCCGACATTTCCACTACTGAAAGTAAGATTCGAAACTCGACCATCAAGATCCGTGAGATTGCCAAGGATGTTATTGACAAGAGTTGCTGTGAGTGTGTCTCAGCCACTTACCGGATTTATGGTTGTCCAGGCATACACCACGAAGTACCCAACCACGAGTGTAATCGACGTGATGAGTGCGAGGCGGGAGTAGAGGGAGTTTGGGGTTTTCATAGGGGTGAAAATTATAAAAAATAAACTGTATTTTATTGACTCACTAGGAAGCCTGAAAAATTTACATTCTGAGCTGCTGATACATTTACAGCTACACCAGAGTTTTGAAATCCTATTACATAAACGGTATCTCATGTATTGAAATACGTTGAATTTGAACATCACATTCTATCATCAGAAATTGTTGCTGTTGCCGCATCTTGTGCTTCCCAACATAAAGATCCTTGTTGGGGAGAATATAATTTAATACTTACTTGTCCTGCATTGATATTATCAAATTGTATATTTCCATCAAAATGATAAAAACCAGCAACGGGAATTGTAAAAATTCATGTGGAAGGATTATATGAATTACTGCTATCCGCAACCTCTGTATCAAATAATAATGTTGCATATGTGGATGTAGCTAATGATTGAGTAGTACTTTTATATGCCTTGAAATAAACACTTCCGGGCATTTTTTTTGAAAAATCCAGACAGTTTCATCCGGTTTGATTACAAACTTGATTGGTATACGTATTTCAATTTACCTGTAGTTTTGCATTAGGACTGACTCATATTCCGACATTTCCAGTACTGAAACTAAAATTTGAAATCTTTCCACTGAGATCATCGAAATTATCCTTAATCTTCGTCATAAGTCCTGAAGTAACAGTTGCACCTGGTTCAACTTCTACAGTGTCGATATTTTGATAAACTGCATACACCACGAAATATCCGACCACGAGGGTGACGGAGGTGATGAGTGCAAGGCGGGAGTAGAGATTGGTATTTTTAAATAGTTTCATGGGATAAATATGAGAAAGTAAAAATTACCTGTTTTCTAGAGTTTCAATTCTCTTCTTAAGTTGTTCTATCTCAGAATCCTTTTGAGATTTAAGTTCCTTGATTGCATTTATAAGCACGGCACTTATTTCAGAATATTTCACAGATTTATATCCATTTGCCTCTGTGACAACCAATTCTGGGAATTCCTTTTCTAATTCTTGGGCTATAACTCAGATATTTTCGTTCTCATTTCAGTTTTTAACTTTGTAGTATACTCATCGTAAATTTAAAACTTTATTCAAAGAATTATTTATTGTTTTTATATCTTTTTTGTATCGTATGTCCGAATTGGTAAGCCAAGAATATCAGGACTGAACCCTTCCATAACCTGCCACTATATCAAGTCTCTGTCATGGTGTTGTTGTTCCAATTCAGACATTCCCATTATATACTGTCATATTGGGAGAGGCTGAAGTACTTGGATATGTCCAAAAATTGAGTTTGCCTGCAGTTCCATCTGTTGGATAGTTGATACTAAAATCAATACCAGCACCAACAGGAGTACTCCAACCTTGATTATTAACACCTCCAAAAAGAATACTATTTTGCATTAATTGTACAGGACTACTTGATGTGGTTCATCTATCAGAATAGAGTTGAAGAGTTGGCGTTGATCCGTTTCTATAGAGAGCAAGAGTACTACTAAAACCAGCTAATCCGATTCCAACGTTTCCGATACTATCTATAGTCATACGAGTAGTTGAGCCACCTGTTGCAATCTGCATCCCACCCGACGAACGCAATGCCAGACCAACTCCACCAACCGAAGTAAGTTCATCGGCATTTCCTATGAAGCCATATGCTGTACCTGATTTATTATATGTCACATAACCACCTCCAGCACTGGTACCATTAAAACTGGCTACATTAGCAACACTTGATTCTACACTCAGTTTGGATGCTGGACTCCCCGTACCAATTCCAACATTCCCATTATGTTGAACTCTCAGAAATTGTGTTCCGGCAGTGTTTTGTATTTTAAATGCAGGTGAAGTGTCATTCAAATCAACCTTATCAAGTTGAAGTGATCCGTAATCCATGAATCTCATTATAGCTCATGAATTTACTTCGAGTAATGCAAGTGGACTCGTTGTCCCAATCCCGACCTTCCCAGACGTATAGTTGATATCGCTTCCGACCTTGGACCACACACTCGCTCCAGCGATGGCTCATTCGAGGGTGGTGACTCGAGATGAGATATTATCAAAATTATCTTTAATCTTGGTCATAAGTCCTGTCGTAATAGTGGCACCTGGTCCGACCTCTGTAGTTTCGATATTTTGATAAACTGCATACACCACGAAGTATCCGACCACAAGGGTGACGGAGGTTGTGAGGGCAAGGCGGGAGTAGAGGGAGTTTGGGGTTTTCATAGAACAAATATAAGATTATTAGAAAATTATTTCTTCATACTATCCTGCACCGCCTTGATCATCTCGGGAGTAATATTGGCTGCTGGAGTAGGTGAGGTTTGTCCTGGCACCTGCATATTTTGTGTCATATTCTGGACCATATTTCCAACCAGTGGGAGGATGAACTCCATAAGTTTCGTCTCTACGGTACTCGTAATTTTTGCACGCACTTCTTCGTTGGCAGGATTGGTGATATAGAAATACCCATAGACGATGAGTCCAAGAATCGAGAGCTTCACAATGGTTTTGAAAATCCGACCCCGTCGCTCGGCTCGGAGCATACGGTAGATGCGATCAATCTTGTCTGATTCAGATATATATTCTTCGGAGAAAAGCATAGGGTGGTGGGTTATGAAATACGGTGGCATTATACACATTTCAAAAAAGAAGTAAAAATCTTTTGCATTTTTCTTCGATATTGCTATAATCCCCCTGTTTTGCACCCATCTTGACTGTGTTATCCTCGCAGATGGGGCGCTTTTTTAGTTTATAAATAAACCCCTAGAACCCATGGCTAAAAAGAAAGAGGATATCTCCGCTACACCAGAAAATACCGTAAAATGAAACGATACCTACATCACTCCCAAGAGTCTCGGAGCTATGTACGAAATCGGTGGACGGTATTTTTTTACGGATGACCGATCTATTATAGAACTCCCAGAACTTATAGAAGTTCAACTCGACTCGTATCGAGACTTCCTCGATGTGAAGCTCAATAAGGCTTTTGAAGATACATTTCCTATCCAGGATTTTTCTGGAGAAAAAATCGATATTTATTATAAAGGACTCTCTATTGAGGAACCAAAATTTTCTGTAACCGATTGTAAGAGAAAGAATCTCAATTATGAAGCACCGATGAAAATCCGTCTCGAGATGCTCAATAAAGAATCCGGGGAGATTAAAGAACAGGATGTCTACATGGGTGGAGTTCCGCTTATGACTGAGAAAGGAACCTTTATCGTCAATGGTATCGAACGTGTCATCATCAATCAGATTATCCGTTCCACGGGTATATTTTTCACACCCGATTCCAAGACTCCTGGGGCATTTGCCATGAAGGTTATCCCACAAAAAGGAAGTTGGTTCGAGGTAGAAGTTGAGAAAAAATGAGCCGTTAATGTAAAAATCGACAAGAAGCGCAAAATCCCTATATCTGTCATCCTTCGGGCTTTCGGACTCGAATCCGATGCTGATATTATTGGAGCCTTCGCTGATAATCAAGAATTTATATCCAAATACATCGGACCAACACTTGAAAAAGATAAAACCAAGACACGTCTCGAAGCACTCTATACTCTCTACAAACTCCTCCGACCAGGTGATCTCGGGACTGATGAGCGAGTAGAAGATCTTTTCAAAACAACATTTTTCGATATCAAACGATTTGACCTCGGTGCTGTAGCTCGGCTCAAAATCGGTCGTAAACTCGGTATCAAGGCAGAGTACGAAGACGACGGACGATTCCTCTCAAAAGAAGATCTCGTTGCCGGGATTCGATATCTCCTCTCTCTCAATGAAGAAATTCCTGGATATAGCTGGGATGATATCGACCATCTCGAAAATCGTCGTGTCCGCTCTGTCGGAGAACTCGTATATGACAAACTCCGCATAGGACTCGCTCGTACAGAAAAAATCGCAAAAGATCGTATGACCATTATCGAGCTCGCCGATGCGACTCCTGGAACTTTCATCAACTCTCGTCCAATTACTGCCGTGATGAAAGAATTCTTCGGAACCAGTCAACTCTCTCAATTCATGGATCAATCCAATCCAATTTCAGAACTTGCTCATAAGCGTCGTATTACTGCTCTCGGGGTCGGAGGTTTGACTCGAGAACGAGCATCGTTCGAAGTGCGTGACGTCCACCCAACCCAGTATGGTCGAATCTGTCCGATTGCTACTCCAGAGGGACCAAATATCGGTCTCGTGCTCCACTTTTCCAGTTATGCAAAAGTAGATAAACACGGGTTCCTGACAACTCCTTTCCGCAAGATCGAGCACTTCGTACCAAATGATGGAAAATCCGCGGTTAATCGTATTGCCCTCTCAAATATCGTCGATGAAAAAGGGAAAGTTCTTGTCGAAGAAAAGAAACTCATTACCAAGGCTCAAGCGGAACTCCTCAAAGAGAAAATAAAAACCCCAACCATCGAAGTTCGTGGATTTTTGATTGCGGATTATGAATACTTCGATGCTTACTCAGAGCGACAACTTGTCATCGCTGAAGCGAACTCAGAGGTTGATGAATTTGGGAATTTCAAAGAAACACGTATCTCTGCTCGTAAAAACTTCGAAGCAACCACTGAGTATGTCCGAGAGATTACCCATATCGATGTTTCTCCGAAACAGATCATGAGTGAATCAACCGCTCTTATTCCCTTCCTCGAACATGATGATGCGACTCGTGCGGAAATGGGAACCAACATGATGCGCCAAGCAGTTCCACTCGTCAGGTCAGAAGCTCCGGTTGTCGGAACAGGTATGGAGCGTCTCATCGGAGAAGAATCTGGATACGTTGTGAAAGCACGCGAAGACGGAGAAGTTATCGGAGTCGATGCCAAGCATATTTCCGTTCTCTATAAGGACGGAGAAAAAGCCCTCTATGAACTCCGCACGTTTGAAAGATCCAATCACGATATGATCCTCCACCAAAAATCTCTCGTATCAAGTGGACAGAAAATCACCAAAGGGATGATCCTTGCTGATGGACAATCTGTCGATCACGGAGAACTCGCTATCGGGAAGAATCTCACCGTTGCGTATATGCCATGGGAAGGATACAACTTCGAGGACGCGATTATTATCAATTCTCGAGTTATGGAAAATGATTATTTCACTTCCGTTCATATCAATGAATACGTGCTCGATGTCCGTGAAACCAAACTCTGACCTGAACAAACGACCAATGATATCCCGAATGTTTCAACCAATAAACTCAAAGATCTTGATGAAGACGGGGTGGTCCGAATAGGAGCCTACGTCCTCTCTGGCGATATCCTCGTCGGGAAGGTTACTCCAAAAGGAGAAATCGAACTCTCACCAGAAGAACGACTCCTCCGGGCGATTTTCGGAGATAAATCCAAAGACGTAAAAGACTCTTCTCTCGTGATGCCATCTGGATCAGGAGGAAAGGTTATCGGTGTCCATGTCCTTCGTCGTGAGGATGGAGACAATCTCCCAACTGGGGTATTCCAACAGGTTAAAGTCTATGTCGCACAAACTCGCAAAATGGAAGTCGGAGATAAGATGGCAGGACGCCATGGGAATAAGGGTATCGTTTCTCGAATCGTTCCACCGGAAGATATGCCATTCATGGCTGATGGAACTCCAGTCGATATCATCTTGAATCCACTCGGGGTTATTTCTCGTATGAATATCGGACAGATTCTCGAAACGCATCTCGGTGCTGCCGCTTCCAAGCTCGGTATCCGTATTGCCACTCCTATCCTCAATGGTATTTCTGTTGATCAGATTGGTGAAATTATGGAATGAGCCGGTATTCCGCGTGATGGAAAGGTTCAACTCTTCAACGGGAAAACAGGGGAACCATTCAAAGAAAAAACCATGGTCGGAACGAAATATATGCTCAAACTCCACCACCTTGTCGAAGACAAGATCCATGCTCGATCTGTCGGACCATACTCTATGGTGACACAACAACCACTCTGAGGAAAGGCTCAAAACTGAGGACAACGTCTCGGAGAGATGGAGGTCTGGGCACTCGAAGGATACGGTGCTGCCAATATCCTCCAAGAGATGCTCACCATCAAATCTGATGATATCAATGGACGTGCCCAATCATATGAAGCTATCGTCAAAGGGAAACGTATCAAGAGACCAAATATTCCAGAGTCATTCAATGTCCTCCTCCGTGAACTTCAAGCATTGAATCTCAATATTGAACTGCTCGAAAAAAATGAACTTGAAGAACTCGAACAGGTTATGCTCGAACGCTACAGTGAACTCGAGAAACTCGAATGACAGTATGACATAGACGTGGATATACCAACAATCGATGAGAAACCAGAATGAAATATCGTCATGAAAATTGAAGGCGACGAAAGTTAATACCATTCGAATCTATAATCATTCTTCAATATTAATTCCTAATAACCTTTCGTTATGTTTCCAGATTTAAAAGATAAGAACTTTGAAAACTTCCTTAATGACAAAGTTACCGATTATTCTCAGATCGGAAAATACGCCGGAAAGAGAGATATTACTCAGGGAAAAACCCTTGATAATCTTTCTGGTATCAGCATTGGACTCGCTTCCAAAGAACATATTCGCTCCCTCTCATACGGAGAGGTGCTCATCTCTGAGACAATCAACTACCGTACTCAACGTCCTGAACGTGCCGGACTCTTTTGTGAGCAAATCTTCGGACCTCGCAAGAACTTTGAATGTGCCTGTGGGAAATACAAACGTATCCGCTACAAAGGAATCATCTGTGAACGATGTGGCGTCGAAGTTACAACGAGTCAGGTACGTCGCCAACGTACTGGACATATCGAGCTCGCCGCTCCGGTAGCTCATATCTGGTATCTTAAATCCGTCCCTTCTCGTATCGGACTCCTCCTCGATATTTCTGTCAAGAAACTCGAACAGGTTATCTATTTTGCTTCATACATCATCACGGATGTCTACGCTGACAAAAAAGAAGAAAGTCTCAAAGAGCTCGAAGTTGCCTACAAGACCTCAAAAGTAGAGCTCCAGAAACAAATTCAACAAGATATGAACGAAGCGAAGCTTCAACTTGAAGCAAAGGAAATCTCCAAAAAGGTTTTCAATGAACTCGAACATACTCTCACGAAACAGATCGATAATCTCGATGAGGAATACATTCGAATGAAGGAACTCCTCAAAGCTCTTAAAGAATCAACCGTTATCGGAGAACTTGACTATCGTATCGTGTACGAAAAATTCCCTCATGTTTTCAAGGGTGGAACAGGTGCGGAACATATTCGAACCCTTCTCGCACGAGTCGATATCAAAAAATTCATTTCCGAGAATCAAAAAGAACTCAAAGTGGCACCAAAATCAAAGCAGAAGAAAATTCTCCAGAAATTGAAACTCGCATCGAGTCTTTTTAAATCCAATCAGAGACCGGAGAACTTCATCCTCGAAGCACTCCAGATTCTCCCACCGGATCTCCGACCGATGATTCAACTCGATGGAGGACGATACGCATCCAGTGATCTCAATGATCTCTACCGACGTGTCATTAACCGAAACAACCGTCTTCGAAAACTCATGGAGCTCGGAGCACCCGATGTCATCCTCAAGAACGAGAAACGTATGCTCCAAGAAGCAGTCGATATGCTCCTCAATGGGGATGTTCGATCCAATCGTCCGGGTTACACCAGTGCAACCAAGAAAAAACTCAAATCTCTCGCCGATATCCTCAAAGGGAAACAAGGACGTTTCCGTCAGAATCTCCTCGGAAAACGAGTCGATTACTCCGGTCGTTCGGTTATCGTCGTCGGTCCGAAACTCAAGATGAATGAATGTGGACTCCCAAAAATCCTTGCCCTTATTCTCTTCCGTCCTTTTGTTATCTGACGACTTATCCAATTAGAACTCGCCTACAACGTCAAACACGCAGAAAAAATTATCGAAGAAAAAGGGAAAGAAGTATGGGATGCACTCGATAGGGTTATCGAGGGGAAATATGTTCTCCTTAATCGTGCGCCAACACTCCACCGACTCGGTATTCAGGCTTTCAAACCAGTCCTTATCGAGGGTAAGGCGATTCAGCTCCACCCACTCTGCTGTACGGCCTTTAATGCCGATTTCGACGGGGATCAGATGGCCGTCCATCTCCCGCTCACCGATGAGGCGCAACTCGAGGCTTCCGAACTCATGATCACATCCAAGAATATGCTCAATCCATCCAATGGTGAGCCGATTGTTATGCCAGAAAAGGATATGATTCTCGGATGTTATTATCTCACCCGTATGGATACAGGAGAGGCAACTCTCGCCTATGCTTCGGGAGATGATGCGATGCATGCCTATGAAAATGGCGTTATCACGCTCCACACACCTATCAAACTCCGCGTAGATGATGAAATTATCACGACTACGTATGGACGATTCCTCTTCAATGAAATCATTCCAGCGGAACTCGGATATATCAATGAAACTCTCGCCAAAGGAGTACTTAAAAAAATACTCGCTCGAAGCTTCTTGATCTTCGGATCCGAAGCAACCGCTTTCTTCTCTAATGAAATCAAAGATATTGGGTTCAAATACGCAACCATCTCTGGACTCACGATCTCGAAGGATGATATGATTATCCCCGATATGAAACACGTCTTCGTTGAGGAAGGAGAGGCAAAAATCAAGGAAATCCAAAAGAAATTCTGGAATGGATTCTTGACAGAAAAAGAACGATATGAACAATCCGTCAAGGTATGGAGCAAGATCAAGTCTGAAATCGAGAAGGTCATGAAAACCTACTTCACACCAGAAAATCCGATCTACAATATGATCGATTCTGGAGCCCGAGGTAACTGGTGAAACTTGACACAACTCTGCGGAATGAAAGGACTCGTCGCCTCCCCTACCGGGAAAACAATCGAGCTCCCGATTAAGTCCAATCTCAAGGAAGGATTCTCCACGCTCGAATACTTCATCGCGACACATGGATGACGAAAGGGTAAGGCTGATACCGCCCTTAAGACGGCTCAATCGGGATACCTTACACGACGTCTTGTCGATGCGGCTCAGAATATCCTCATCCGATCGGAAGACTGTGGGACCCATCATTATGAAGAAATTCACCGAGAGACTTCCAAGTCTATCTTCGGAGAATCATTCGAAGAGAGACTCTACGGAAAATTCCTCGCAAAAGATGTGGTTATGAAGAAAGAAGTGATTGCTCCAGCAGGGACCATCATCGATAAGGCGCTTCTCACCGTCTTCAAAGACAGTGGTGTTGACTCTGTTGCCACCCGCTCTGTCCTCACCTGTGAGACAGAAGAAGGGGTTTGTCAGAAATGTTATGGTCTCGATCTCGCTCATTCCACGCTCGCAGAATTTGGAACGCCAATCGGTATTATCGCCGCTCAGTCCATCGGAGAACCAGGTACACAGCTCACGATGCGTACATTCCACTCGGGATGAGCCGCGACAGCTGGAGGAGATATCACGACCGGTTTGACCCGTGTCGAAGAACTCTTCGAGGCTCGCAATCCAAAATATGAAGCAACCATCTCTGACCTCACTGGTGAGGTCGCACTCATCCAACATGAGGGGAAAAACGTTATCGTCACTGTCCAGGCAGACAATCTCGAAACCAAAGAATACTACCTCCCAGATGAGAGTTATAGTCCAATAGTAAAGAAAGGAGACAAGGTAACCGAGAAACAACTCCTCGCCAAATCAAAAGAATCCAAACTCAAAGTCACTGCTCTCAAAGAAGGTATCGTTGAAAAAATCGACAATGGCGTTATCTTCGTCCGTGACGAAGTCCCTCAAACTCGAGAGTATGTGGTTGAGGCGGGACGTAATCTCCTCGTCAAAGAAGGAAACTCTATCGAAGTTGGAGACCGCATTACCGAAGGGCACATCAATATCCATAATCTCATGGAGATTGCCGGAGTCCTCAAGACTCAACTCTACATCGTCGGAGATATCAAGGGTATCTACTCTTCTCAAGGACAGACCGTTAACTCCAAACATATCGAACTCATCATCCGACAGATGTTCTCCAAGATTAAACTCACCAATGCTGGAGATTCCACATTCTTCCCGGGAGATATCATCGATATTATCAAGTTCAAGAAAGAAAACGAGCGTCTCGCAAAAGAAGGACTCAAGCAGGCAATCGGTACTCGACTCCTCCTTGGTCTCACTAAGATTTCTCTCTTCACTGATTCTTGGCTCTCAGCAGCATCCTTCCAGGAGACAGTCCGTGTCCTTGTTGATGCGTCTATCACTATGAAAATCGACAAACTCGAAGGACTCAAAGAAAACGTCATTATCGGACGTCTTATCCCGACACTTTCTTACTTTGAAAACAATCGTGATGTCTGAGAATACTTTGGTATGCCACAAGAAGAAGACTATCTCGCTCGTCCAAATCGAGAAAGAGATATGTCTGAAGATGAATACGTAGCAGCTATAAATTAAACACCCCCTATGTCCTACCCTCTCGAAAACGTACTCCAAGAGACCTTCGGTCTTGACGATTTCCGAGAAGGACAGCAGGAAATCATCGAGAGTATCATTGCAGGCAATGATACTCTCGTTTTTATGCCGACTGGCTGAGGAAAAAGTCTCGTCTATCAACTCCCTGGTGTCATGCTCGATGGACTTGCTATCATCATCTCTCCACTCATCTCCCTCATGAAAGACCAGCTCGATAAACTCGATGAGCTCGGGATACATTCGGAGTGTATCAACTCGACCATAGGAGCCAGCGAAAAAGAATCCATCCTCGCCGAGTTACAAAATCAGGAGCAGAGCCGACGACCGCTCAAGTTCCTCTACATCGCCCCAGAACGCCTCAATAATGAGGATTTCATCCGGGCAATGAAACGCGTGAAAATCTCCCTCATCGCCATCGATGAGGCACACTGTGTGAGTCAGTGGGGACATGATTTCCGTCCGAGCTATATGAAAATCAAGGGGTTTATCGCGGATATGCGCAAAAGTGGAAAATCTTTCCCAGTGACTGCCCTGACTGCTACTGCTACGGAACATGTCAGAAATGATATCATCGGACGACTCGGCCTCCAGAAGATGCGAGAATTTACGCGTGGATTCGATCGAAAAAATATCGTCATATTGGTCCGGGAACTCCCCACAAAAGAAGAAAAATTCGAAAAACTCCTCGAGATTATAAACGGTACTCCCGGGAGCGGTATCGTGTACTGTTCTTCGATCAAACATGTCGGCGAAGTCTACGAATTCCTCAAAAAATCCGGCATATCCGTCGGAAAATACACCGGAGATATGAACACTGCGGATCGAACCCGCTCACAAAACCGTTTCATGAACACGGAAGATCGAGTGGTGGTCGCCACCAATGCCTTCGGGATGGGGATCGACAAAAAAGATATTCGTTTCGTCATCCACTACAATCTCCCCGGGAGTATCGAGAGTTACTATCAGGAGATCGGACGTGCCGGACGAGATGGTAAAACAAGCATTGCCGTCATCCTTGCAAGTTTCGCCGATACTAAGATTCAGGAGTTTTTCATCGAAAACAACCACCCCTCGCGCGAAGAAATCCTCGGACTCTACGATTATCTCTATGAACCATTCAAGGATGGGGAATGAATGGGAACTGAAATACTTAAGACCTACGGAGTCATCGCTCGCGAGTCGGGAGTTGGCAACGATATGAAAGTCGGAACCATCTTGAAGCTCCTCGAAAAGTACGCGATTATCAAACGAGGAATTGGCTCCAAAGAAGCCGATTCAGATTTTCGTGGCAAAGGAATCACCCTCATCGCCGAGAAGCGGAAACATATGTATATTCCCATCAATTGGGACTTCCAAGATACCCTCAAAGCCGAATCCTATCGCAAACTCGCCGCCATCAAACGACTCCTCTTCACACCTCAGTGCCGCAAGCGATTCATCCTCAACTATTTTTCCGATCGCGAGGACCTCGCCAAACTCGGACGTAACTGCGGGATGTGCGACTACTGTCTCGATCAGAAAAAAGGCATCGTCCGCGAGAAAAAAGCCTTCGTGCCAAAAGTCGAAAGAGAACGGATCAAGAGAGAATCCCGACCCAAAAAAGAACACAAAAATACCTACGAAGAAACCCTCAATCTCTTCCGTTCCGGCAAATCGCTCAGCGAGATTGCCCGAGAACGCGAAGTCACCACCCAGACCATCGAGGTCCACATAGCCAAGCTCTATGAGTCTGATCAAATCAACACCGACGAACTCGCCAAAATCATCAATGTCCCTCGTGTACAGTCTTTCAGTACCAGCATCCATAAGCTCTTCCCAGATGGGACCCCCTATCTCAAGGAGATCAAGGATGGGCTCGAAAAAGAACACAACGAAACGATCTCGTATTTCGAAATCCGGATGGCTATCGCCATCCGAGAAAAAATCACCTCCAAGACGTAGTCTTGGAGGTGATTTTTGATTTATTCTTACTTTATAAGTGATTTGAGATTGTCATAGGTAATTAATTTTCCTGCCAATCTTTGATCCCGAATAGAAGGAATACGACAATTTCATGGTATTTGGATTGGGAGGTCTCATGGAACATGCATCATAACAGGTTTATTCATAAGTATTTTTACATTCATACTTGATACAGACGAATTACCTAACTCACCCTGCAAATCATTCACGCCTACCCTAATATTCGGATGAAGCCTTTGAAGTCTCATTTCTTGATTATTTTTCGGATCTCTTGGATCTAAAGGTACTATTTTATCGGGAATTTCTTGTGAGACTCTTGATGATTCTACTGGTGGTTGAGTCTGTTGTTTAAATACGGGAGCCTGTACTTGTTTTTGTCGGTTAAATTGATCATTATTGATCGCAGGTGCGGTTACTACTGTCTTTGGTGATTGAGTGGATTGTTCCACAGGTGGTTTTCTGATAATAAAATTCATAGAGCTTCCATCGCGATATCAACAAGTTAAGCGAAGTGGTCAATTAGAATTACCTGGTTCTTCTTGTTCAGGCTTAGTAAGCTTAACAAAGATAGTATCCTTATTAAAGGATAAGCTATTTCCCACAAGTATTTCTTTTCCGCCCACAATAGCGTTAATATTATACGATTGAGGGACTGTAAGCTCTACCTCATTCGCTCAATTATTTTGGACATTTTTCAGATCTAATCAGCCAAACTGATCAATCGCATCAAGTGTCTGAGTGTCGATTCTACTCAATGGGAAGCCATCCTGCTGAGACAGGACGTTTTTTCCAGCATCATTATTTACTTTAGGGGCGTAACTCTCGTTAGATCCTGGTGTGTCAAATGCCATAAAAATAAAGATAAAAAAATAAGGAGATTCATTTCGAACATCCTTATTCTATCACTTTAATCTTATTTTTGCAAAACTATTATTGTCTCGCTTTCCACTCAGCCTCGGTCTTGACGAGATTAAGTTGTTTCATAAGGTTGGTTCCACTGTCTGGGAGGACAACCGTTGCGCCTTTGACGAGAGCTTCTTTGTTGTTGATGAGAGTATCGAGGAGGGTTTTATTGTAGGCATTCATCGTCTTATAGGTGGTGATGAACTTGCCGATGAAAACGAGGTAGGTGTTCGCGTAGGTGTTTTTTTGTTTCTCGTCGAGATAATTATTGAGGAGTTCTTCGGTTTTGTCGTAGTCGAGATTCTTGTAGGAAGCTGTGAGTGCTGCCTTGGTGCTCTCGATAGACGCATTGGAAGTCGTCACGACTCCTTGGAGCTCTCGCGCCTGAGATCCGAGCGTCGTGAGGTATTGATCAGTTGACGTATAGCGGTACTTGAGTTGATCGAGAAAGCTCTCGAGCATAGATTCGCGATCTTGGGCAGAGTCGAGGAGTTTCGGGACATCGGTCCGGAGGACATTAAGATATTCACTCGCTCCGACCATATTGCTGGAGATGAGTTTCTGTCGTCCGACTCCTTTGTCGGCGAGCATCTCCCCAACCGGCATCACATCCTCATAGAGATGAATCGGAGTATCCTGTTTGAGTTTCTCCTGCATTCCGATATTGAGGGCTATGGCCACCCCGGTCGTTCCGAGATACGGCACTCCTGCCCGACGGAACTTCCCATCGTTTCACTCAGCAGCAGCACTCCCTCCGAGAGAGGATGTATAGGTGAAAAGAAGATTGATGAGAAACGAGAGCAGTATGCCCAAGAGGAGGACTTTTTTTGTAAAATCCTTGATTTCTGCGTGTAAAACCATATGATAGGAGAGTTAGTAATTATTCGGATTATAACCCCAAACCTCTTTTTTGCAAATAAACCTTTCAAAATATGCGTAAAATCGCCACCATTCTCATTTCTATTCTCCTTGTACAGATATTTTCGCCCCTTGGCGAGAGCCTCCGTATCGAGAAAAAATACACCTATAACTCTGGAGAAGTACAACAAAATCTCCATTTCGAAAATATCCTCGAACCGACTGCGAGTCTGTCGGCGACAGATAAGCCCATTTCCATCTGGAAACGTGCCAACGGCGTGGCCATTTTTTCAACGGCCAAAAATATGTTCACTCTCAAAATTCCGAGAACTTTCCCTATCGAGGATATACGGATCATAGGACATGTAAATGCAAAAAATATCCCCATCAATATCGATACCGATTGAAATGATTCCAGTGATCGTTTCTATTATACCGAACCCATTTTCATAGATCATGCGGATGTTTTTACCTATACTATAGACATAAAATCAGACATTCTCCTCCCTACTGTATCGGTTATCGGTCTCGATACCGAAGATGCTCGTATGCGCATCACTATCGGGGATCCGACACAAGCTCAGGGTGCGACCGATATCGTTAAACGGACCGACTGGTGAGCCGATGAATCATTCCGGTATGCCGACAGTGCCACCTGGAAGCCCATCTACGCCAAGATGGAAGCCGAGAAAGATCTCCCAAAATCTGAAGCCACACTCAAATATGAGGAAAAAGTCCGAAGTATCAATATGTACCTGAAAACAAATTTCCCAGAACAAAATACCGTGGTTGAAACCATAACAGAAGAAAATAGTCATCCGCTCGTTTGGCCGATCGAGAAGACCAAAAAAGTCGAACGCATTATTGTTCATCACACCGCCGAAAATAATCCGAATGGCAAAGACGATCTCACACTCATCCGGGGGATTTACTACTATCACGCGGTTGTCCGGGGTTGGGGTGATATTGGATACAACTACCTGATTGGGCAACGAGGAAAAATCTACGAGGGGCGCGCCGGAGGAGATTATGTCGTCTGAGCTCATGCTGTCTGGAATAATAAAAGTACTGTCGGAGTCAGTATGATGGGAAATTTCATGCAGGATAACGTCGTAACCGAACAACAACAATCTCTCACAAATATCGTCACCTATCTCGCTCAGAAATACGGAATAGATGTCCACAAAACTTCTATCGGACACAAGGAATGCACGACGAGTGATTGTCTCATCAAAGACTTTGAGACACCGAATCTCGCCGGACATAAGGATGTTGGCTCGACAAGTTGTCCAGGAACCAATCTGGCAACTCTTGTAACAAGTGCCCGTCTCACGGATACGGTTACCAAAGGACTCACCTACCAAGAAAACACCCACATAAATATACAGTCAGTCAAAGTGGCTTCTGCAACGAATACCCCAAGTCCGACTCAGACACTCTCCAAGTGACCGACCATTCGCATCCGACTCTCCTACACCGGTTCAACCATCCGTCTCAAATCAGGCGACACCACACTCCCCCGCCTCTCTCTCGGGACCAAACTCTCCGGCACACTCCGAAAAAATCTCGAACTCCCATTCGAGGCATATGGATCAGATAAAGTCGCTCTTGTTATCGGAGGGAAAAAATATCCTTTCGAAAAAATAGAGCTCAGTGCGAAACTCGTCCATATCCCAAGCTGGAACCGAAAGCCTGCATGGGACACGTCTGGGACGTATAATGACAATATTTTCCGTGGCAAAATCACGGTTATAAACGAGGGCGGCAGGCTCGTCGTCATCAACGAGCTCCCCCTCGAGGACTACCTCCGTGGACTCGCCGAGGTCTCCAACACCGACAACGAAGAGAAAATCAAAACCATTCTCACAGCAGCCAGATCATACGCATACTTTTATACCAATCCAAAAAATAGGAAATTCCCCGGCAAGACATACGACGGATCCGATAATCCCGATGAATTCCAAAAATACCTCGGATACGGATACGAGCAACGGTCTCCCCTCGCCGGACAACTCGTCGACATGACCAACGGTCAACTCGTCACCTATCAATGAGATCCGATTAAGGTCTGGTATTTCAATGAATCAAACGGACGAACCCTCTCCTACAAAGAATACTGCGAAGCTCGCGTCACCGCCGGCAGTCTCCCAAAGACGACCGTCTGTGAAGATATCCCTTACTTCCAGAGTGTCAGTGATCCAGGCGGAGTCTGACACACTCAGAAATGACACGGAGTCGGCATAAGCGGTATCGGTGCCACCTACCTCGCCACCGAACTTGGCTTCAAATATACCCAGATTATCGAGTACTATCTCGAAGGGGTGAAGGTGGAGAAAAAGTATTAAAATATTAACACGTGCATAAAAACATACGAATCTACTATATCACAGAATTCCTTGGGGCATTGGTTTTTTCGACGCCCATTTGGACGTTTTTCTTCACTCTGCATCTTGGTTTCAGTATCGGTTGGGCTGTTTTTATAACGACTCTTGTTTGATTCGTAACTTTTTTGTTTGAGATACCAACGGGATCTTGGGCGGACCGGTTCGGGAGGAAAAATCTCTATATAGCCGGCATTGTATTGAATATTCTTGGAGTCTCATTTTATCTATGGGCGGATAAAATATATCTGTTCGTATTATCTGCTATTATTGTCGGGTTCGGTGCTGCGATTATGTCGGGAAATATAGAGGCACTCCTCCATGACAACCTCGCGGAAAAATGAGAAGAGGAAAAATACGAAGGAGTGCAGTCAAATGGATACACCCTATTCTTCATCGGACGGACTGTCGCTTGTGTGCTTGGATGAATACTGTATGTCATGAATCCAATTTTCCCCTTCACACTCACCATCATCTCGATGATTATCACATTGCCGATACTCTTCTTACTCGATGAACCCAAACAAGTACTGAGTCATGAGGTCACGGACAAAAAACACATACTCCTCGCATTCTCATATATCAAGAAGCGAAGTAATCTCGTCTATGTCCTCCTCTGACTCATCCTCCTCTCTTCGATCGGGAATATGTATTGGTTCAGCTATCAGCCCTATCTCGACAAGATCGGCCTCCGGATACCCTCCATCGGAGCTGTTTTTGCCATCGCATCAGCATTTTCTGCAATCGGAAGTACACTCCTCAAGAGATTACAACAGAAAAAACACCATGAACTCATTATCCTTCAGTATCTCATATATTCTCTATTACTCGCGAGTATCGGATTTTATTTCTTCATAAAAAATCCATCGATTTTCTGAATAATGCCCATTATCCTTATTTCAATAATATTCTGATTCATCATGTCGCTCGGGAATAGCTACATACTCAAGGATATACCAGCCACACACAAATCCACTTCCCTCTCCGTATTTTCTTTCGGGATTACACTCGGATATTTCGTCTTCGCCTGAAGTGTCTGATTTTTGATTGATCTTTTCTCGATGGAGGGGGTATATATGGGGATTATGTTACTTATGTTTGCTATAACCCTTATCAATCTCCCGCTATCACAGAAATATCTCGTTGCCTCTCGATAATTTTCTCTTTTTCAAATCCAAAACTTTACAAAAAACAAAAAACACATACACTCACCCTTGATTATAATTTCTTTCCCAAAATTATCTATGCGTTGCCCAAAATGTAAAAATCTTGATACAAAGGTTATCGACTCCCGTATGACCGAGGATGGTCAGTCCATCCGTCGCAGGCGTGAGTGTGAGAAGTGTGAATCTCGATTCACGACATTTGAACGTCTGGAGTTCATCAATTTCCTCGTGACCAAATCTGATGGGTCAAAGGAGCTCTATGATCGATCCAAGGTACAGAGGAGTATACTTATGTCCTTCAATAAACGGAATATGGAGCACGCACAGATAGAGCAAATGATTAACGAACTGGAGAATGAGTGGGCATCGAATAAAAAGGGGATTACCTCGAAGAGAATCGGAAAGGATATCCTCCATCGTCTCAGAGATATCGATGAGGTTGCCTATATACGATTCGCCTCCGTCTATCATAACTTTGATAGTGCTCAGGATTTCGTCAATTTTATCAAATCTGAGCTCGAATAATATGTTCACCACTATCGATCTCAATTATGCCCGATGTCCTGTTCCATTCCTCTCGGACGAACTCATAAAGAAAATATGAGAAACGGTCGAATCTGGAGCGAAGTGCCTCTTATTTTTTAATAGGCGCGGTTCTGCCAGAACACTCATCTGCAAAGACTGTAGTCACCAATTCCTCTGTGATCGCTGTGATCTCGCAATGATCGTCCACTCAGCTCCAGAAAAGAAACTCCTCTGTCATCATTGTGCCTTCGAAACCCCCGTTCCACATGCCTGTCCCAAGTGTCATGGGACCAATCTCCTCGAAATCGGTTTCGGGATACAAAAGATCGAGGATAATCTCAAAAAACTTTTCCCAAATATCCCCATCGCCCGTATCGATTCGGATAAAAAACGGAGCGAGGGAATACGTCTCAAAGAGATCCAAAATGCCTCTATACTCCTCTCGACAGAGCTCGGGAATACCCTCGCCATTGATGGTATCGAGCTCGTCGCCTTCCTCCTCCTCGAGTCCGAGATGGCAGTACCGGAGTACGATATCGAGGAAAAAATCTATACCAATATCGCCTACAATACCCGCAAAGGAACTGATATCTACATCCAGACCTACATCCCAAGTTCCGGACTCATCAAACACATCACCGAGGGGAATTATCGGGATTTCCTCGTGCATACCCTCGCTGAACGCAAGGCATTTCGATACCCTCCCTATGGCGAGCTCGTCCATCTCTGGGTGCGTGATCCGAGCAAAGAACGAATCAAGGACATTATCTACAAACTCAAAAATAAACTCGAGATCCTCAAGACCCCCGATATCGAGCTCTATTTTGATCGCGAGATTTTCACCAAACGCAACAACGAATACGGACAAAAAATCGTCCTCAAATGACCGAATCTCTCCCCTCTCCTCGCCACCATCGCAAAAGAACTCTTCCGGAATCGGTGAGTAAGTATCGAGAGGAAATAATTTTTATTTGAGCTCTATTCAGACTGGACAGTGATCCGATCCTCTAATCTCTTGGCGGATAAATGCCGATTGTAGGCGATTTTTGAGGGATTCTGAGATGAGGAAATAATCGATCCGCCACCCGATATTACGATCGCGACTTTTGAAGAAATTGCTCCACCAGGTATATTCGCCCGTTTTATCGGGATAAAAGTGTCGGAAGGTATCAATGAACCCGTTAGCAAGGTAATGTCCGAATCCGGCTCGTTCTTCATCGGTAAATCCTGCATTTCATCGGTTCGGTTTCGGATTGGTGAGATCGATTTCTTGATGGGCGACATTGAGATCCCCGCACACAATCACGGGCTTTTCGACCTCGAGTCGTTTGAGGTAATCAAAAAAGAGGGAATCCCAGAGTTGTCGGTACTCGAGACGTTCGAGCTCCGACTTCGCATTGGGAGTATACACCGTCACGAAAAAATACTCATCAAATTCGAGTGTGATAATCCGCCCTTCTTGGTCGTGTTCCTCCATTCCGAGTCCGTATCTGACAGAAATCGGTTCCACCTTGGTGAAAACTGCCGTCCCAGAGTAGCCTTTGCGCTCCGCGGCATTCCAGTAGATGCGGTATCCCATCGACTGGAGATCAAATGCTGCCGGGAACTGCTCCTCGGTTGCCTTCACCTCCTGGAGTCCGATGATATCCGGATTCTCTGTTGCGAGGTATTCGAGGAATCCTTTCGTGAGAACCGATCGCACCCCATTCACATTCCAACTGACTGCCTTCATAGATAACTGGATGAAAAAATAGATATAAGGAGCATATAGCAAAACCTAGAAAAATCAATAAAAAAATTCTCTGAATACTCAGAGAATTTTTTTGATTTCAGATTTAATTGATTTTAATAGAAGGTCCCATAGCGTTACACACATACACTGAATTAACATACGCAGCTCCAGACTTGAGTCCGGTAGGTTTCACATCGCGGATTTTCTGTAAGAAGTACTCGATATTCTCTGCGAGTTTCTTGTTTCCGAAGGAGAGTTTCCCGACGAGTGAGTGAACATTTCCCTGTTTGTCGTTTTTGAATTCAAATTTACCAGCCATAATCTCTTTGATGATAGAGGCGAGATTATCTCCTACCGTTCCCGTCTTTGGATTTGGCATGAGTCCTTTTGGTCCGAGTACTTTCGCAACTTTCCCCATCTTGCGCATCATAGCAGGAGTCGCGATAGCAATATCGAACTCTATTTTCCCACTCGCAACCATATCGAGAAGATCGTCTCCCCCAGCAACCGTTGCGCCGAGTTCCATGAGTTCTTTTTCATTCCCCATATCGGTGAATGCCCCGATTCGAACCGCCTTCCCACTCCCGTGTGGAAGCATGATAGTCGATCGGATCATCTGATCGCTGTATTTTGGATCGATATTGAGATTAAAATGAATCTCAACCGTCGGATCGAACTTGACCGTATTGGTCCTCTCGAGGAGCTCAACGGCTTCAGTTACTGTATAAATACGCTCTTTTTCAACCAAGGCGATTGCCTGGTTGTACTTCTTTCCATGCTTTTTCATAAAAAATGATAATAGAAAATAAATTGGTCCAAATGAAAGTTTTTGAGGCTTTCTCCCAATTTGTAGTTTTTGGACGCGAGGATTATATAGAAAGGGGGGGAAATTGCAAATCGAAGTTCTAAAAAACTAAAACTGCTTCAAAAATGCCAAATTTGGGTTCTGAAAATAGCGGATATCATTGATCCCATACTTAATCATCACGAGACGATTGAGTCCAAATCAGAAGGCAAAACCGGTGTATTTGTCAGGATCGATACCTCACTCCCTGAGGACATTCGGATGCATAAGTCCAGCACCGAGGAATTCTATCCATCCGCTTTTCTTACAAATTTTACATCCAGTTCCACTACAAAATGGACAAGAAAAGTCCACTTCCACTCCCGGCTCGACAAATGGAAAATACCCCGGTCGCATACGGATTGAAACTTCTCGACCGAAAATATCGGAGAGCATGGTACGGAGGGTGTATTTGAGATTGGCGAGAGTAATATGTTCATCGATGACCATTCCTTCCACCTGATAGAACGTATTTTCGTGAGTGGCATCGATATCTTCATTGCGGAAGACTCGTCCGGAGATGATCGCTTTCATGGGAACTCCCTTCGATTTCATGAGGATATTCTGCATACTGGACGTCTGAGTCGAGAGAACATTCCCTGTCCCTTCGAGCCAAAATGTATCCTGCATATCACGAGCTGGATGTGTTTTTGGGACATTAAGACTATCAAAATTCCAGTACTCGGTCGTGACCTCATTGGACTCATAACAATCAAATCCCATACGCTTGAAAGAGTCCTCGATCTGCATGAGGGTACGAGTAATCGGGTGAAGATGATGTCCTGCATCCTGTGATACTGGAATGGTCACATCTTCAAATTCACTTGAGAGTTTTTCGGCGATTTCCGCTTTTTTAATCTCGGCTATCCGCTCATCAAAAGCGGCGAGTATTGCAACTTTGACGTCATTACTCAGTTTCCCGATGGTTTGTTTTTCTTCGGCAGAAAGATCCTTGATCCCCTTGAGTATCTCGGTCAGACTCCCGTTTTTACCAGTGATGGCGTTGCGATAGTCGATGATATCCTGTTGGACAGTAAGACTCAAAATCTGAGCCAAAACTTCAGTTTTGAGTGTGGTGAGTTTGTGTTGCATAGAAAAATATTTGAACGGGAAATTAAATCTTGAGTGGCATGATAATATGTCGATACGTACTCTTGCCATCGGTTTCTGGGACTCACTTGAGCATAATCGGAGAGAGGTTGGTTTCGAAATCGATACTCACGTAGTCGTCTCGGATGACTCCGAGGGCTTCGAGGAGATAGGCGGAGTTGAGCCCGATGATAGCATCTTCTCATTCGACAGAGGCAGCGATACGGATATTGCCGGCTCCTATCTCGGTATCTCCTGTAGATATCTCGAGACCGGACTCAGAGTGGAAGGCGATACGGGTATTGTAGTTGTTTTCTTTGGTGATAAGGTTCGCTCGCTTGAGGGCGATGATGAGATCATTACGAAGCACGACCCCTTTGGTTGAGTATCCTTTTGGGAAGAAATTGCGATAATCTGGGAAATGTCCATTGAGGAGTCTGGAAAATACCTTGATATTGCCGAACACGACGAGGAATTGATTTTCGCTCAAGAAGAGCTCGACCGGAGCATTCTCTGGGAGGATTCGACCGAGCTCCATAGCGGTTTTCTTGGGGATGATGATCGATACTGATTCGGTAACATTAACCGCACCTGAGAGGATAAATTCAGAGAGTCGGAAACTGTCTGTGGAGGCAAACGTTGCTGTTTTTTCTTTGAGAGAAAGATAGACTCCAGCGAGTGTCGGACGGATATTACCCTCAGCAGTCGAGAAGAGTGTCCGATCAATGGCCTTTTTGAGATCTCCAGATGCAATCCGGAATGGTTGCTCTGCCTTGAAAACAGGGATAAGAGGAAATTTTGAGGCTTCAATACCCTTGATTTTGGTCTCGGAACTTGGGGTCGTAAACTGAAGCGATCCGCCAGAGAGGAGCTCGATACTCACACGAGCATCCGAAACAAGCGATATGAATGAGGAGAGGAACTTCGAAGAAACCGTGAAATTCCCTTCTATTTCTATATCAACGCCTGAATCAATTACATACTCCATCGCCATTTCCAAATTATTGGCCGTGAGGACAACCTTCTTGTACTGGACACTCAAGAGTATATTTTCGAGTATCGGAGTCATCCCACCGCTTGTACTCGCGTGACTCACAATATCTATGGCTTCTTTGAGGATTTTGGTATCTATAGTAAAGCGCATAAAAGAAACCTTTGGTTAAGAATTTTGAGATAATTTCCAGAAATGCTATTAATTCTCTCTTAGAATACAAAAAACTTGCAAAAAATCAAATAGAAATAATTTATTTTTTGTATTTTTGAAAAAAATCGCTATAGTACCCGGGATTTTATATACTCGTAATACCCAAGAGCATGACTCGAATTTTCGAAAAAAGCTCCTGAGGAATCGTCTATCGTAAGCAAAAAGGGAAGATCCAAGTACTCCTCCTAGAATGGGAAAATGCACGAGGTGAATGAGTTTTCGTCATACCGAAATGAAAGATGGAAACGGAAGAAACTGCCAAAGATACAGCCCTCCGAGAAATTAGCGAGGAAACTAATCTTGATATCGAAGAACTTGAAATCATCAAGTTTATGTCGAAAATCAACTACAGTTATATTGCCAGTTACAAGGAAGGAAATCCTGTTGTAGAAAAAGATGTCTATCTTTTCCTCGTGAAATATCACGGTACCAAAGATCCTATACCCCGCAAAGCCGAAAGATTCCTCTGATTTCGATGGTTCTCCGTCGAAGAGCTCAAGAACCCACTCATCAAGCCAGATATATATGGCTTCGTGAAAAAAAACATACAATATATGTAGAGACTTTCCAAAAAAGCGATATTCACACTCAAATCTCCGTTTCCTCGCTCACCGTACTTTTCAGTACGTTTCGCTCCGGTACTCGATTTTCATGCGAATCTCATCATTTTTGAAAAAGTCTACGAAAATCAATAATTTTCGAAAAAAATAATAAATATATTCTTAACAACCGTAATTTTATGGAAATTACCAGCAAAAATAATCAGATCGTCATATCATCTGATAAAAAAGAGATTGTTTTCTCTTCTCCAAAATCTATCATCCTCGATGATATGGTTATCGATTTCCCGGGAGAATACGAAAAATCTGGATTCCTCGTGACGTTTCATGAGATCCAAGACAAGTGTCTCTTCACACTCCGTGTCGAGGGGAAAAATGTCGCGTATGTACCGACTGATACGCTTGAAATCACCGAGAAAGTCGTCGATTTCCTCGGGAATATCGATATCCTCATTCTCCCGGGTGACAAAAATGCAACAAAGATTTTCGAAAATCTCGAAACTCGCATGGTTATCCCCTACGGACCAGAGGCTCCTCTCTTCCTCACTACACTCGGACAGAATATCGAGGCAGTTGAAAAATACAAAACCAAAGAGTCAGATTTCGAGACTGAAGGGACTATTTTCCTCAATATAGGATAACTTGATTTCGTAAAGAATGAGGTTATTTCGAGGAAAAATGAGTACCGGAATGAGTCGTAGGGATACTACGGCGAACGAGGAAACGGAATTTTGACAAAAAAATAATCCATTATTTGCGAAATTATGAAGAAAATATATATTATTGATGGTTACAATTTCCTCTATCGAGTTTTTTATGCTATCCCGCCGTTTTCTCTCAAGGATGGGACGCCCGTCAATGCGGTTTTTGGTATGGCTAAAATCCTCACGGCTCTTCATGCGGAAGATAAACCCGATTATCTCATACTCACACTTGACTCGAGGAGCAAGGCACGGATGGAACTCTATCCGGACTACAAAGGCACTCGTGATCGTATGCCGGACAATCTCCGTATCCAGGAGTCCATCATCATGGAGATGCTCGACACGATGGGGATACAACCGCTCAAAGTAGACGGATTCGAGGCGGATGATATCATCGGGACACTCGTAAAGGATTTATGAAAAAATAAAGAAAACAATATATTCATCCTGTCTGGAGATAAAGATCTCTATCAGTTCATCGATGGTAATGTCGCGATCTACGACACCATGAAACACAAGGTGTTTCATACAGCCGAAGCCCGAGAAAAGTTCGGAGTCGATCCGAAGCATATCGTCGATTATCTCGCCATCTGTGGAGATAGCTCGGACAATATCCCCGGGATCCCCGGATTCGGTCCCAAAAAGGCAGAAGCCCTCATCAACGAGTACGGCGATCTCGAAAATATCTATACCAACATCGAACATATCACCGGAAAAGCCCGTGAGATCCTCGAAACGAATCGAGAGATCGCCTTCGTGAGTAAGCAGCTTGCCACCATTGATACGAGCGTACCACTCGACAATTTCTCTCTCGAAGATCACGCCTTCAATTCACGAGAATTCCTCACCGGATCGGTTATCGATTTTTTCTCCCACTATGATTTCCGCTCTCTCATGCCAAAAGGACACGTGCAGACCAAAGATTTTTCGTCTCTCGGACTCAAGGAAATAAAAATTCTTGGCGACAGCGAGACGCGATTAATCACATCTCTACTGGAGGATACAAAAAAAATCAGTATCGCCACCTATGGTGATCGATTCTCGCTCGCCGGTGGGAGTCTCTATTTCTGAAATCAAAATCAAATGTATACATTTGAAACCAAAACCGTTGATATGCACGATTTTTTCACTACACTTCTCTCTGGCGACTACGAAATAATCGGATATGATCTCAAAAAGGACCTCGAACGAATCGAGGCCTATCTCTCTGGGAATATCAGTATCGCGAGAACCGGACAAATGGGCTTGTTTTAACGGTTGTAGTTACAGTCAGCATAGTTGTTAGCCGAACTGCAATATCTATTATTATTGCAGTAATTATTGGCGGCGGTACAATTATTAATAATCTGATTATAATTTGGATCAGAATTATAATTATAATTCTGATTGTAATTGTAGTTTTGATTGTAATTGTAGTTATTACAATAATTATTACTTAAATTACAGGAGTTATTGTAATTCTGATTGTAATTATAATTCTGATTGTAATTGTAGTTTTGATTGTAATTGTAGTTATTACAGTAGTTATTACTGGAATTACAATAGGTATTACTGTTGTTATAATTATAATTGTTACAGTAATTGTTACCGGAATTACAATAGTAGTTGTTATTGCTGTTGTAATTGTAATTATAGTTGTTGCAGTAGTTGTTATTACTGTTGCAATAACTGTTGTAGCCCTGATTATAATAGTTCTGGTTATAATTATAGTTGTTACAGTAATTATTGGTCGAATTGCAGTAATTATTGCTGTAATTATAATTGTAATTATTGCAGTAATTGTTACCGGAATTACAGTAAGCGTTATAGTTTTGGTCAGAATTAAAGTATTTATTATTGCAGGCTATATCCTCAGGAGGACAGATATTATTCCGATACGTCGTATTATAATTGTAGTTGTAATTTTGATTATAATAGTAGTTACAATAATTATTACTCGCGGTACAGTAAGGCAGGAAACCATTATTCGTATTGGAATACGTCGTAGATGGGGAGGGTGCGATATATTTTGACGGGTATGTGATATCCAGTGTCCGTGTTATTTTATTATTATCCTTTGTTTTTTCAGCTCTCCCACCTGGGATGAGTGCTCCCACAGAGATATTATACCTCATAGATGTCGTGATCCCAAGTTCTCCAATCGAAGCAATCTGAAAATTATCACAATTCCCCGCTCACCATGTGATAGGAACGGTCTTGGAAAGGATCCGCCCATCAAGCCTTTTAATAGCGAGAGTGAGAATATTTTCGGAACTATAGAGAGCCCCGCCGACACTACACACTCTCATATATATGTATCTCGTCTCCTGATACACATTCGTAACCGAGATATCTGGGAGATATTTGGAGAAAATATCCAGAGGAGAGGCCGCAAAAACAGAAGTCCAGAGCATGTTCACAGATAACAGAAATGTGAGAATCCTCGATGTGATGCGCATATGCTTGACAATAAGTGATAGTAACTAATAATTATAGAGTTTTTATGAAAATAGCAAGCATAAAAAATATTTCACAAAAAATTCCTTCCGAGTTCGGAAGGAATTTTTTGTGAAATGAAAATTAATTTAGGCAGTCCGTATTTGTTCGAGGTCAATCTTCGTATTTTTCACCTGGGCAACCACACTCTCTCCGATGGCCCGGATACCTCATTGGATATCATGGTGCATGAGATCGATAACTTCATTATCCATGAGTGACGGATCTCGGAGCCTTGCAAAAGTCTCGGCTCCACCTCTTTGTGATTGAATATATCCAAGATGGGTCATAAGATCCCGTTGTGCCGGATCGTTTTTTAATCGCTCATAATCAACAGTCATACTCTTTTGTCAGGCAAGTTTTATTCATGCCTGCAAACAGTCTTCATATTTATTGAGTGAAGATTCGCGAGTACTGTTCGATCAACCAATCTGAAATGTACCGATATTAAATCCGCTTGCAGGATCCGGATTTTGACGACCAAATACTAATCCACCCTCATGATATGCGAGAGCGATCATGCGCTTGACGGCAACAGTTGAGCCACCGTCAATCTCTATGAGAAGATTTGTAGCAGGTCATTCGCCGAATACTTTCTTCAGGAGTGTATTTGTATCAGCTGCATCTAGATCCTTGAGTGCTTTGACTGTTTCAGAGACTGGTTTGTTGGTGGTCCCAAAAAATCTCCCCTTTCGCATCGTACCGATACTTTCTCGAATTTCCTTTCTCTGTTTGATCTCCTTTTGCACATCCTCTTCGAGCTTCTTATCTTCTGCGAGATCGGTGATGGCCTTGCCGTCGGTGTCGATCATATCCTCGATACGACGTTCTCGGAGCCATATATCATCACTATCTCTTGCTTCCTGGAGTGTCTTTTCGTCTACTTCTCCGATCTTCACCACCTCAAGCTTGTCACCATCGAAAATTGGGAGATATTTACCCTTGGCATCGTAGTACCCGGGACGCGGAAAATGTTTTCGTTCTCCTTCGACTCCATTGATTCGGACACGACTCACGGTTGGCGGGAGGATATCTCCGGCTCCGATAACTGCATTAATATTTTTGTTTTCTCAGAAGTTCACAATGAAATTATCTTTTTCCTTGATGGCATCACGCGATACAGAACTGGTTGGATTGGTATCAGTAACGAGGAAAAGATTCGCAAGATCAACCCCTTTCTTTTTGAGAAAAAGAGCATCAGAAGCTTTGAGTTCTTCAAGAGAGCTTCTTTTTTCGATAATCTTTTTCTGCTCCTCTGTCCCGCGTGTTTGAATAAAGGCAAAACTCATAGAACGCTTCCTTTTGCGCTCAAGATTAAAAATCTGCTGTTCACGCTCTTTGGTTGGATTCATTTTTTGGAGACCACGAAGAGTTTCAAGATCGGCACGGATGGGATCAGAGACACCTTCAAGGGAACGAGTCACTTCTGATTTTCCTTTGGCAAATACTGCCCCATTACTTGGGGATTCTGAAGTTTTTGAGAGTGTTGGGATTTTTGGCTGGATGAGCTCGTTTGATTGAGTGAGTTCAGGATTTGCAACAGGAGTTGTCATAAAATATATAAGATTAAAATATAACTTCTTTTATCATATCCTATTTTGTCAGAAAAAGCAAAAAAGTGACACAAAAAAATTCCGGATATTCCGGAATTTTTTTGATTTGAAAATTTTGATTAATTTCAGAGTGCTGCGAGAGCCTCTTCTTCTGTGTCAGCGACACTGATAATAGAAGTAATACCAACGAGTTCGAGAGTATCTTTGACCTCTTCGGTCATATTGGTGATGTACATAGCTCCGTTTCCGTCTTCAATGTTGGAGAAGATATCGGCAATATATCCGATAGCCTTACTATTGAGGTATTTCAATCCAGTAAGATTGAATATAACCTTTTTACCAGCGAAATCTCCGATGGTATTGTAGATGGCCGTGAAGGTTTTGTCTGCATTGGTCTCGTCGAGCTCTCCGTGAAATTCAAATATCTCAACGGCTCCGACGGACTTTTTCTTGATATCTATAGGCGTGTTCATGGGTGTTATAATAAAAAATGAAATAGGATACGAGCTCTATTATAGCAAACTTCTCCCTTATTTGCAAATTTAAATTGCAAAAAAAGTTTTTTCCATAGACTTATGTCCTATATACGATATTTTTTACCCAACTCTATGTTCCCAACCATACTCGAAATATCCCGCAATTTCCCGACCAATATCAAGAAAGATATCGCTACCCTCATCGCATCTCTCCCCTACTCCCCTATCTGGCAGACCGTCGAATGGCAGCTCATGCTCCGAGAAACCGGATATGCCACTCAGAGTTTTTTCGTCGGGATATATGAGAAAAAGAATCTCCTCGCCTACGCTCTCCTCGAGAAACGAACCATCGGTCTCGGACAATATGGATTTTTCGTCATCGGTGGACCCGTTGGACAGGACAATGAGAAAAGTAATGAGATTCTCTCCCAGGCGATGCAGGAACTCGCGAAAAAAGAGCAGGTTGTTTTCGTCCAGACAGAACCACTCTCGCCTCTCTCACTCCCGAGCTTCAAAGTGGGACACTACAAAGACTTCATAGAAAAATACACCGCCGTGATCGATCTCACCCAAGATGAAGAGACGATTCTCGCTCGGATGAAACAAAAAGGTCGGTACAATATACGCATCGCCGAAAAATCCGGAGTTACTGTCACACAAGTCCCATCCACTCCCGAGAATATCGATATCTTCTACCGCCTCCTCACAGAAACGACCGAACGAGACCGTTTCGCTGCCAATTCACCCGCCTATTTCGAGACATTCCTCGCCTACCTCGACAAAAATAAACTCGGTGGACTCTCCTTTGCGACTCGTGAAAACGAGATTATCGCCGCCGGAATCTTCGTCTTCATCGGCAAGACCGCCCTCTACTACTACGGAGCCTCCAGCTCTGATAATGCCAAGCGCAAATACATGGCAACCTACCTCCTCCAATGGGAGATGATCCGCGAAGCCAAAAGCCGCGGATGCGACAACTTCGACTTCCTCGGTATCGCCGCTCCAGACGATAAAAACTCCCATCTCGCCTGAGTTACCGACTTCAAACTCAAACTCACTCCCGAGACCAGAGAGTGGCCCGAGAGTCAGATATATATCGTGAAAAGGTGATGGTGGATGGTTTTGAAGATGGTACGATTAGTGAGGAAGAGATAAGAATATCCGTGTCACCCGCTATACTCTATACGTCATATATTCTCAAGATTCTATATCTTTGAGATTTGCTTCATAGGAGCTTGTTATCAGATTCTGATGGAGTTCCCAAGTAATATTTTCTCCAATCTTCTTGTCTTTTTTATCAAAAATATCAACAAGGACAATAATCGAAAGATCTGATTCATAATTAAGAATAAGTCTATAACTTTTCGTTTTCGATCGTATTTTCACCTTAAAAAATGGTTCTCTGAAACCAATAAAGTTCTTTGATTCTGTTTTAATTTTATCTATCAAAAAAGTAACATCAATATCCTTGCAGACCTTTTTGCATTTTTTGTCAAAAAATTTCGCAACAAGTATTTTCATCTTATGCGACTTTAGAAAGTATATTTCTTCCTCTTTTATGCAAGGTTGTTCCAATGAATGTGTCACTTCATGAAATAGCCTCTGCGTCAACATCCTCAATCACGACAATATATAATTTCGCCTTTGTGGAATGGATATTTCACAAAAGTCTGATATTTCCGTTTTCATAGATAGCTTCTACTGTCTGGGTAACCATATTATGTACTATGATGAATAAATTATACTCTCATTATATCCAAACCACCCAAAACCCCAAAACTTTTTAATAACCCCACCGCTATCGCGGAGCCCCTTAACAAGGGGCAATATTTTCTTCCCCCTTGTTAAGGGGGTGGTCGGAGACCGGGGGTTACTATTGTTGGCTAAGAGGGTGCCGAGGAACGAGGCGGGGGTTATATATGCAATACGATCTCATTCCCAGTTGGAGGAAAGTTCATAGGTATTGCCGTAGGCTGACTTGGAGTAGGTGTATTCTCGGGAAGGAGCAAGAGGATCAGTGGGTTTCTTGGAAAGTTTGGATCCGTTGGATGAGAGAATGTTGATGAGGGTATCTCAAACGGTTCATTGGTACCAGAGGGATCATCCTGAGTAAGTGACAGTAAAGGAATTATCTGGATTGGGATAACTTCCGGTTTTGATGTAGGAGGTATCGAGGGCTTGAGAGAGATTGGCAAGATCGGATGCCCTGGTAGAATCTCGAGCAGAAGATTGAAATCCATTGAATGCTGTGAAGGCTATGGTTCAGAGGATGGCGATGATGGTGATGGTGACGATGAGTTCGACGAGGGTGAAACCGAGAGAATTGCGGGGTTTGTTTTTGATTGGTTTCATATATGCTAGGATTATGAAATAATATACGGAAATAGTATACTTTTTTTAGAGAAATGCAATATAAAATATCCCATGAAATTCATGGGATATTTTATGATTTGAAATTTAATGCACCAACACAACCACAATCGGTTCTTTAGCGAGATCAGTGAAGATGATGTCTCCGATTTTCTTGCCGATGACTTTCTTGAAGTGTTCAGCGTCTTTGTAGCGGGACATATCGCCACGGAGGGCATCATTGAGGAAATCCTCGATTTTCTTCTGGAGACGGGGAAATTCGGAAATATCCGGGAGTCCGATACAAGAGAATCGGAAGATATATCCTCCTGGTTTCTTGGCGATAGAGACGATGACTGATCCTCCAACAGAGAGCTGGTATCGGTCATGGAGGGTATCTTCTTTGGTGTATCCGATCATATTCCCATCAACCGTTATGAGTCGATGTGGGACGAAATAGTCGGTCACTCGATGAGAATCCTTGGTAAATTCGATAACCTGTCCGTTGGTACCGATGATCACCTTGTCCGGTGTGTATCCAACTTGGTAAGCATTGCGTGCATTCCCATGGAGCATATGTGGGTATCCATAGATAGGCATATAGATCTCTGGGCGAATGAGGGAAATCATTTTTTTGGTATCCTCTTCTCGGGCATGTCCTCCGGCATGGATTTCAGATTCTTTGTACTGATAGATACGAACCTGTTGGGACATAATAATATCAAAGAGTCCTTGCACAGATCGTTCATTCCCTGGAATAACAGAAGAACTGAAAACAACCGTATCGGTCGGTCGGAGAGTCGTGTCTCGGGATTCTCCGGTGGCGATACGCATGAGAGCGGCATAACGCTCTCCTTGAGCTCCAGTACAACAGATGGTCACCTGATCATTTCGGAGTTTGTCTGCTTCCTCCATGGAGATGAGAGTTCCTGGTTTTGGCTTGGCATAGCCGAGTTTGATAGCGATTTCGGTATAATTATTCATCCCGCGACCGAGGAGAACCACCTTGCGGTTAAATTTCTCGGCAGTACTGATGATGACCATAACTCGATCGATGATCGATGAAAATGTCGCAGTAATGACCCGACCTTTGGCTTCGGCGAAAATATCCTCGATGGATTCGATAACTTCCGACTCAGAGATAGAAGAACCCGAAAGATGGGCATTGGTACTATCTGAGAGGAGGGCACGCACTCATCGATCTCCGAAGCTTTTGAGGAGATCATAATCGGTAGAGGGACGGAATGGGAGTGGTTTGCGATCGAACTTCCAGTCACCCGTATGGACGAATGCGCCAACTGGCGTCTGGATGTGGAGTCCAACGGAATCCGGGATAGAATGGTCAACCGTGAAAGGTGTTACGAGGAAATTCTTCCCGATCTGGATAGACTTGTTTCGGGTGTATTCAGTCAGCTGTGTGAGATCATAGTTGAGTTCGGATTGTTTCAATTTAATGAGCTCATATGCCATAGGTGTGGCGTAGATGGGAGTATTTTTGCCGAGCTGTTGCATCGTGTAGGGGATAGCAGCGATATGATCGATATGTCCGTGGGTGATCGCCACTCCGACGACTTTTTTATTCCTGAGATAGGACAAATCTGGGATACTACAAGAGATACCATGCTGGTACTGATCCGGGAACTGGAGTCCCATATCGACAACGAGAACCTCATTGCCATATTCAAATCCTATACAGTTCATCCCAACCTGTTCAAGTCCCCCAAAAGGGATAATCCGAAGAGTATCCGGCTCTATAGGTTTTGGACGATGCTCGATTGGAGCTGCTTGTCTACGAATCGCCTGTTGTGGTGTGAGGAATGGGAAAGATTTTCGATTCCTCCGATTGGGAGGAAATAAATAACTCCCTCCAGGGAAAGAGATTTCTTTGGCATTCTGAGAAAAAAGTGGCTTACTGAAGAAGTCTTTCTTTCTCTCGTGCGAATATCTATTTGATTTTTGTATCATAAAAAAATGATTAGTGATTAAATTTTAAAAAATGAAGTTTGAATTATATTGAAGCTCCTACTAAACGGTTACGAGCACAGGGACAATCATGGGATCACGACGAAATTTGGAGACAATAATAGCTCCGAGGTCTTTTTTGATAATTTTGATAAGATCCTTGTCTTCGATATCTGGAATATCTGCGATAGTTTCTTCGTAGAGCTGTCTGACCGCCTTAATAATAAGTCGGTGCATCTCTCGAACCTCGTCAAGCCCCGCAAGTCCTCGTGTTTCGAGCTTAATAGGCCTCACGAGAGTTCTTGTATTTGCATCGACAACGAAAAGTATCACTGCGACACCGCTCGTACTCATCTGATCCCGTGCTTCTTTAATGTGATCGGGTCGCATTCTCCCGCCACTCTCAACCTGAGGACGTGGAGACGCCTTTCTCTCGGGCACAGCCTTTGAAAATCTCTGAGGAATCTCGCGAACCTCACGAGGCGTGTCTTGTCGAGGAGATATGGACGGAGAGGATGTACGTGGAGGTACGGGTGCGGATGTATGAGGAGTGGATTGTCGAGAATGTGTATTTACTTGTACTGGCTTCTTACTATTACTGGGTCCAAAAGAAATTTCTTCTTCGAGTTCTTGGAAAAACCCATCGTGAAATCATGACATAAATGAAAAATAGAAGGTAAAAAAATAGAAACACTGTTATATGGACAGTACAATAATCATTTTTTCTCAGAAAGAAATCAAGAGAAAAATACTCGAAAAAATGAATAATTGAGAATGAAAAGGAGGATAATTAACAGCTTACAATGAACGAAATTCACTCCAAAGCTACCAATTATATATTTTATATACGTTACATTTTTATTTTCTATTTTTTGAATTCTCCAGTTTCTGCGGAACTCGTCTTTTATCTGATGACTCAAACAGTCCTCGAAACTTCCGAAATACAAATAAATAGAAAATTACTTTCATTTAGATAGAACTGTACACAGTATATCCATTATTTTATATAATACAAATATTTTTTCATATCTATCGGAATTCGGGTCGTATCCCAATTATATGTCTTGAGGAATTCCTGTCCAAAAGACGTACCAAGAAACTCTTCATGATCGAACACGTATGTTTTGAAGAAAGTGTATTTTTTCTGGAGCGACATGTTTTTCGTCGCACGCTCTGCGAAAATATCGTTATGGAAGACATAGAAAGAAAAAGATTCTGCAAAATCTTCGTATTTATTGGAGAGGGCGTATCCAGAAACGAAATCCACCATTTTCATCCCTTTTTTCTTCACATTATACGAATCCCAGGAAATGCTATAAAATCGATCGGATGTATCTCAGAGAAGTCCACTACGGAGATAGTAGATATCGATAATATGTCCAAGCTCATGAACGAGGACTTTTATTCGTTCGGAATCGGACGATATCTGAGAGGAGAGAATGAGTTTATTTCCAACCACCTGTCCGCGTGGTTCCCTACGTTCGGTGTCGATGAGGAGATTAAGAGGGGTAATTTTCGACTGAAAGTATCGAGAATGGAGTTGTGTTTCTAATCTTTCAAGTATCGTAGAATCAATATGAATATGTTCGGGATTAAAGGTAATTATAAAGGGCTCTACAACAGGTTGTTTTTTGATAGTGGGTATGTTTTTTCTGATGATTTTTTCTGTAACTGTTTCTTGAGTCTGTATAGGCATTTCCACATTGGTAATCGACGCCGAATCGAATGTCGTCTCAAAATAGGGCGAAGAAACGGTACTGTATCAGAAAAAGAGGAGAATAAAAAGAATCGAGTAAATTCCAAACTTAATAGAATCGGTTCTGGTGAATATCATAGAAAAGACGAGTTTTTCCGGAAGTTTTATCCGAGTCAGTAGATAAGATTTATTATGGCATTCACGATCGGGAAAGAGAGGAGCATAACAGCAAATCCTGCGATGGCGAATTGAAGGGATGTTTTAGCTTTTTTGACTTTCTCAGCATCCCCAAGTGCCCCGATATAGAGAATCGCTGCAAAGACGACGCCTCCGACCGAAAGAATCGACCCGGCGATAATAATCTGATTGGTTACGCGTATCACCTTCTCTCTTGCTCCTCAGGTAAGGCTATAGTCATTTGATTTTATTGATCCTGTCGGTGCACACCCTTGAAGACTCCCAGCAACATCGCCCCCATCCCACGAACACCTTGCAAAAACGTGAGAAAATGAGAATAGCAACATGGCAAGAAATAGGAATGAAAGAATTTTTTTCACCCCAAAGGTACTTGTTTCACTACGTACCCCAAGAGCACTTGTTTCACTGCGCATAAAAAAGAAATTAGAGAGTAAATCAGGTAACAATCTTGACGACAATATAGGCAAGTGGCATAACCGCAAGTCCGACACCAGCATAGATAAGAGCTATCCATGCTTTCTTGAACGTTTCCGGATCGCCTTTGGCTGTGAAAAGGTTATATCAAATAAACAAAAACACCGAAACGGTAATAATCCCGAGAAGTCCGATCATATATCGTTCTATCGTTTTGAGGAAATTATCTTTTACTGTCACATTCGTACTCGCATTTGCACTATTTTCTCCCCCTCATACGAGCATCTCGCTCTGTGAGATGGCATATGTCGGGAAAATTACGGCAACAAAAGAGAAGACAAGGATGCAGACGAGAGATATTGTTGTGAGCAGTTTCATTATATACAAAAGATTAAAGAGTAATGCTATTGACGATATCGACGATCGCATAGGCAGTGATCGAGAGGATAACTCCAACGAGCGAATATATGACGGTATGTTTGGCATTTTTTACTTTATCATCATTTCCATAAGATACAAGGAATTGGATTCCTCACCAAGAGAGTGCCAACATCGCGAGGATACCGACATACTTGATTGATTCTTTGATAATCTTCACGATCGGCATCGTCGCATCAGATGTATTCTCAAACGGGAGCCCCATCTTCTCGGGCTTCGGGAGACTGTCACCAGCGAAAACACTCACCACACCAAAAGTAAGGACGATGAGGAAAATGACGCTGAGATTTTTTATGCGGCGATAATCCATGAAACGAGACGGATAAGAGAATAAGAGAATAGTGCGACAAAGATTGCGATGATATTGAGCGTGATAATGGTCTTTCATTTCGCAGCACGATCAGACGGACCGGTTGTCGCAATCATAACCCCTCCGACCACAATCGAGAGTACCGCGATTGTCGAGGTCGCGATGAGAAGAATATTTCCTATAGTTTTCAATAAATTCGTCAGATTTACTTTCGTCCCACCAGTATACCGCTTCTCGGATGGGCTCAGTCCATTGGGATCCAGCCGAAAGTCCGTACTCATCAGATCATTCGGTCACCCACTTGGGCTTCATCCGAGTGAGTTGTCATTCGTAGCATCTCATCAAAGTCTAAATTCACCTGTTTCATTTACATTCATAGGAGTATTTTCTATCGTAGGTCCAGTTCTATTTCAATAGCCATCAGAATTTGAAGGATTGCGTATTGTTTCTGATACTGGATTATAAGCATCACTTATAACATCAGCGAAACCCACTGACAATCCGGTCCAAAAAAGTAGAAGACCGATGAGAATAGGGAAGGATTTTCGCATGTTGTTGGATTTGAGTAAAATAGAAAACCCTCCCATCATATTCATTTTCTCAAAAAAATCCAAAAAAAATTGCGAATTTCCAAAAAGAGGTATAATCAATTATGAAATATAATAATTCATAATCCAAATAAGTATGTATATCCTTGTCTCTGTTGCTTTCAATGCTTTTATCCTCTATGCCATATCCTATCTCCTCCCCTATGATACAGTAGCCGGGACGGGAGTACTCGCCACGGGCGGATGGCAACTCTATATCGCTGCCGGTATTGTCCTCGGACTCCTTAATGTCTTCGTGAAACCACTTTTAAAAATTCTCGGCTTCCCTTTCGTCCTCATGACTTTTGGACTTTTCTTGCTCGTGATTAATGGGATTATCCTCTTGCTCCTCGAAAAAATTATTCATGCCCTGAATATTGAATGAGTCTCCTATGCTATCAATGGGTGGACCAATTTTGCAATTGCAGTTGCAATTTTTACAGTTTTCAATATAGTCTACGCTGCTTTTCTTAAAAAGTAATGAATCAAAAGATAAAAGCCAAAAAATCATTTATAATTCCTAACCCATAATCATATGCTTAAAATATTTTTCATCATAGAGATTATCGTGAGTATCCTCCTTATTCTCATTATCCTCATTCAGGCAAAGGGGAATGGTCTTTCTATCGCACCAGGATCGAATGACTTCGGGAAGTTCGAAAAACGCGGACCAGAAAAAATGCTTCACATAATCACTATCATCCTTGGGGCGATTTTCGTCCTCAATACTACCCTCTATTTCTTTCTCGCATAGAAGAATGTCTGTATATCAAGCCATTAAGAAGTACATACTTATACTGTCTGTTTTTTTTGCAATCCTTGTGAGTGCACACCTTATTTTTGTGTACCTCTACAATGAATCAAGTCTCATCCCTGAAAGCTGAGGGACGGTTAATATCGGCTTTGTAGCATCTCCTCCGAGTCTCAATCCAGCACTCTACGGCCTTGATTCCACTAATGATTATATCCTCCGATTCCTCTCTCGTTCACTCCTCCGATATGATATTGAGACGAAGCAAATGGAGTGAGACATTGCAAATTGCAACCTCGGGAAAAATTTTAGTGAAATTAAATGTTATGTGAAAAATGACAATAAATGGAGTGATGGAACATTTATAACCAAGGATGATATTTTCGCCACGTATCAACTCCTGAAAGACACTGATATTAATAAGCCAATTAAAAATATCCTCGCTAATATCACTATTCAGGATCAGGGAGATTATATCCAATTTTCTGGGAAAGCCGATATTCTCATGCTTGATATTTTTCTTTACCCCATCATCCAGAAAGGCGTCGCAGAGAAAATCCGAAATGGCACCTTTGCCCTTAATTCTTTTTTATCATCCGGACCATATGTTTTTGAGAAACGGGAAGTAGAAGAAAAGACGGGTGTTGATAAAATTTCTCTTGTTAAAAATATGAATACTGCCTTCAGTGGCACTTATGTGGAAAAATACGTCTACAAATTTTTCCGTGACCCTGACTCGCTATTATCAAACAAAGATACTCTCAATCTCGTCTATCCGACCGATAAGATTAATACTATCCCCTCAGTACGGTTCTCAACTTACAACTATCTTCTCCCCCAGTACATCGCTCTTTTCCTCAATTCAGAAAAACTTAACCCCTCTCTCCGATCTCTTCTCCTTTCTGGGATTGGGAATACAAAATTCGCAAGCCTTGATGAAAAAAAAGGGAAGATTATTCAAAATCCGTTTTTTTGAGAAGAAAGCATTGCTCCAAAAACTATGGAATCAAAGGAGGTTGAAAAAACCATGAGAGATCTTGGATACTATAAAAAAGACGTACTTCGAGATGAGCTTATGAAAAAAATTGATACAATAATAACGAAACCTTCTCCGAATAATACCTACTTCACCACCCCGACGAATAAAAAATATATGGTGACGAGGGAGGGTGACCTTCTTTTTTCAGGAAATATTCCGGCCGATGTAACCGGAGTTTTCATAAACAACTATCGTCTCAAGAGCTATGTACGTGGATCGAAAAAATTCTATTTCCGTGCGAGCACTACTCTTGGTAACCTCAAGGACGGGGCCAATACATATACTCTCGCTTTCGAAGAAGGGGGTAAGCCGGTAATAAAAGAATCCCTCACACTTTATCGCGCACTTTCAGATGAAGAATTTGCAACAAAAGAAAAAGAATATGCCACCAAAAATATGATTAACATTTCCAATACGGCAATGGAAGAGGCTAAGAAAAATCAAGAAAAAAAGTCTCTGGAGGCAAAAATCACAGCACTCGACCCTACCTACTATTATAACAAGGATCTCAAAAAAATAAATATTAATCTCAGCTATACCAATCAATCATCTTCTTTTGATTTCGCTGCTGTTACCAATGAAATTACATCTTCTCTGAAACTCCTCGGGATAGAGACTACTATCCAAGAGCTCAATACGGGTGATATTCAAAAAATTGTCTCTAACTGAGAGAAGAACTATGATATGATTCTCACTGGTATTAATCTTGGACTTTTCGATTACAATATCTTCCCATTCTTTCACTCCGGTCAAGCAGAAAAAGGATTTAATTTTTCGAAGATAAAAAATGTCACTCTCGACATACTCCTCGAACGTCTCAAATCCTCTCAGATGAATTCTGAATCACTCAAACATATTGAAAAAGAGATTCTCGATATCCTCAAAAAAGAAAATATTGTTTTTACTCTCTATAGTCCTTATAATTCCTTCTTCATCGATAAGAGTCTCAAGCAGGTAAAAACCGTCAATGTTATCCCTTATTCGTCATCCATATATGATATTGGAAGTACTATTTACACAAGAGAAGAACGAGTAGTGGATTTTACAAAAAAAAGTGTCTTTGATTTTATCTCTTGGATTATATCAAACAGTCCAGTGAATCTTTCGCTCTAATCTTATGGAACAATTATCAAGAAAACATCAAAAAGATCTCCTCCTTAAAGAGGAAATCATCCTCCCTGCCTGGGAACTCGTCACACATGAATCCCTCATCAAAAAATTCAATTTCCTTCCATCACTCCTTTCAACCATCTATCTCGGACTCATCATCCTGTATCAGATTGCCTTTTCTTATGTCTATATATTCCGTCTCAAAGACCAATTCTTTGCCCTCGTTATTGAGCTTGTTCATAAATCGTATTTCATAGAGATACTCGTCGTCCTTGGTTGTGCAGTTGTCCTCTATATTCTCATCACACCGATAGCAGAAATAGGACTCTTGTCACTCATAGAAAAGAAAACAAATGATCGTGAATGAGTTCACGGGATTGGATATGGTATATCTCAAGGGATACTTCACTTTCTCCCGATATTTGAACTCCATAATGCAATGTCGCTTTTTAAGCTCCTCTCAATCGTCACTTTCTATCTCTTTCTTCTCCGTATCTTTGGGCAAGATTATCTCTTCCCTATTAGTATTGGCATATTTATATATCTTATCTTTGCTTTTCTCATCAATATACTCTTTGCCTATGCGAAATTCTTTGTTATCTTTGAGCACAAAAAAGCTTTCGAGGCTATCAGTCTCTCGGTAAATATGGCACTCCATAATCTCGACATTACTTTTCATCTTTACTTCACTCTTCTTCTCGTCTATATCCGAACCTTTCTCACCGCTCTTGCTTTTATGGTCTTTCCCTTTATTGTTTCGGCCCTCTTTACCTATATTACTATCAGTATCCTCCAAATTATTTCCATCAGTGTTCTTGCACTTCTTTTTATCGCATTCCTTGTATTCGTCTCCCATCTCAACTCAGTACTGGAGATATTCGTGGAAGCTATCTGGTATAATGCCTACCGCAAAAACAAACAAAATATTGATTGATAGACAAGAAATAAGTTATCATTTTTCCCAATCATGCCTCTCTTTACACTTCATTCCCCTTATAATCCATCCGGCGATCAGCCTCAAGCGATTGGGCAATTATTAGATGGACTCAAAAAAAATAAGCGATTTCAGACGCTCCTTGGGGTCACAGGAAGTGGGAAAACATTCACGATGGCAAATATCATCGAAAAGATACAGAAACCAACGCTCGTCATTGCCCACAATAAAACGCTCGCCGCCCAGCTTGCACAAGAGTTCAAGGAATTTTTCCCGGAGAATGCCGTACACTATTTCGTCTCGTATTATGACTACTATCAACCAGAGGCGTTCATCGTCAAAACCGGCACCTATATAGAAAAGGAGGCGACCATCAACGAGGAAATCGACCGACTCCGTCATGCTGCGACAGAAAGTCTCCTCTCCAGAAAAGATGTCATCATCGTCGCATCGGTCAGTTGTATCTATGGAATCGGTGAGCGAGAAGAATATGAAGCACAGGTACTGAAAATCTCAAAGAATGAGCATCATACGATAGAATCTCTCGTAGCTAATCTCGTCGGGCTCCAATTCAAACGAACCAATACAGATTTTAAGCCAGGGAATTTTCGTATCATGGGTGACACGCTCGATATCTTTCCGGCAAGTTCGGAACTCTTCTATTCCATCGAATTTTTCGGCGATGACATCGAACGGATCGTCCAAAAAGTGCCGATTACCAACGAAATTATCACTTCATTTGACGAGATTACTATCTTCCCTGCCAAACATTTCATATCCAGTGGAATCACTATCGAACAGGTCATCCCAAAGATTCAGACAGAACTCGATGAACGGCTTGCATTTTTCACATCTCAATGAGACCTCGTCAAGGCAGAGCGACTCAAGACAAAAGTTGAGTATGATCTCGAAATGATGCAAGAAGTCGGGTATGTAAACGGGATCGAGAATTACTCGATGTATCTCTCCAAGCGTAAACCCTGAGAAAGTCCGAACACACTCATTGATTTTTTCCCGAAAGATTTTATGACATTCATCGACGAATCTCATATCACTATCCCACAAATTGGTGGAATGTACGCAGGAGATCGGGCTCGAAAAGTGAATCTTATTGAGAACGGATTCCGTCTGCCGTCCGCGTTCGAAAATAGACCACTCCGGTTTGAAGAATTTGAGCAGAAAATCGGACAGACTATCTTCGTCTCTGCTACTCCATCCAAGTATGAAGCAGCTCATTCAAAAAGTATCATTGAACAAATTATCCGACCAACCGGACTCCTCGATCCGCTCATCGAAGTTGAGGATATGGAGTATGTCGCCGATAGTCTCATGTGACACATACGAGAGACTATCAAACGAAACGAACGATTTCTCATTACTACCATTACCAAAAAATCGTCTGAAGAACTCGCCGAGTATCTCGTTGGGAATGGTATCAAAGTCCGATACCTCCACTCCGAGATCGAAACCATCGAACGACTCGAGATTATCCGAGACCTCCGTATGGGCAAGATTGATGGGATTGTCGGGGTTAATCTCCTCCGAGAGGGTCTTGATCTCCCCGAAGTTTCTTTCATCGCCATCCTCGATGCCGAGAAAATCGGATTCTTGAGGTCCACTTCTGCCCTCCTCCAGATTATTGGTCGTGCTTCACGCAATGTCCATGGTCGGGTGACTATGTACTCACACAAAAAGAGGCATTCTATAGCCATGGATGAGGCCATTGATATCACGAATAAAAGACGGAGAATTCAGGACGATTATAATAAGAAAAACCATATCACGCCTGAGACGATTATCTCGCGCATCAAAGAAACCGGACTCAAGAGGAAAAAACTCCATGATAATGAAATCATATGATGAGGAAATCTTAAAAGCCAGATTAAACGCCTCGAACTCGAGATGGACATCGCCTCTGCCAACCTCGACTTCGAACTCGCAGCCGAGATTCGGGATGAACTCATAGAGCTCCGAAAAAATAGTAACAGAACTTACTAAAAACACAAAAAATAAAAAAGTCCTGTTTTTTTATTTACATTTCATTTGTTATTGTATATAATACCTTTCGTTATTTTATAACTTTATTTTTCTCTTTATGGTTACACTCAATAAAAGTACTCGAGGTTTCACCCTCATAGAACTCTTGGTCGTTATTACTATCATCGGTATCCTCGCAACCGGAGCCGTATCCGTCTATACGAGTCAGATCCAAAAAGCCCGCGATACGACACGTATCAATGATATGAAAGCACTTCAAGCAGGTATAGAACAGTATTATCAAGATAAAACAGAGTATCCTGGACTTACAAATTTTAGTGGTGTTATTACCTATGTGCCAAAACTCCCAGTTGACCCAAAAACAAAACAGGTCTGTAATAAAGGTCCTGAAACAAATGCAACTGCCTGTGATTATCTCTACTCTGTAAGTAATGATGCAAATGGTATCGTCAATGGAGAGTACAAAATATCCACCGGGTTCGAAAACTCAGGAAATATAGATACTAAAGCCAAAACGGATGGGGGGAAAGCTGATGAAGAAAATCGTATGGAATTTGGACTTAATCTGGCTAATGTAAAATCGACAGTCTGTGATAGATCAGATCGTACGACTAATGACGCAACACTTTCTGCATTAACAACCGCTTCCTGTATATCAGCAAATGCTGGAGCTATCATAATTACTGGGAATCCATAAAATATAATCATCTCTTTAATAATAAAATCCCGATCGCGATCGGGATTTTATTTTTTGCCAAAATGGGAGTTGTGATTATACTGTCTGGCAGAATTGCATACTAACCAATAATATCCTATGTTCTCCTACCTCTCCGGCACCATCCTCTCGATCGACGATGGGAAAATAACTCTGCTTGTAGAAGGGACGGGGCTCGGAATGGAACTCCTCGTACCCGTGCGAACTCTTGGGAGTGTCACGATCGGATGAGTGGTGAGCTTCTTTGTATATCATCATATCACGGATGTCTCAGAAACCCTCTTCGGATTTGAGACGATGGAAGAGAAACGACTCTTCAAGAAACTCCTCAAAGTGAGTGGAGTTGGTGGGAAGACGGCGATTGCGATGCTCTCACTCGGTATCGGACAACTCATCCGCGCCATCGATGAGGGAGATGAGAAGTTTCTCTCCTCACTCCCGGGCATCGGGAAAAAAATGGCTCTCAAGATTATCGTCGAACTCAAAAATCAGGTAAGTATCGATGATATTACCGAATCTACCCAGCAAGTCCCTTTGACAAAATCTGGCAATACCGAGATTACCGATACGCTCATCGGCATGGGTTATGACCGGAGGTCTGTCGAAAAAATCGTCGATATGATCCCCGATGAACTTGTCGGTCTCCAGGATCGGATGGTGTATTGTATCAAAGCATTAGCCATAAGATAAGATTATGCACTTTTCTCTCTTCACCGCCGCTGGCGCCTACAATCTCGGAGATGAACTCATACTCCTACAAGAGTATGAATATCTGCGTGACCGTTATGAAAATGCCACCTTCACCATCTTTACGTACGATCGAAAATGATCCCTCCTCCCAAAAGATCCGAATATCAAATACGTCTGTTATTTCCCGGATCATATTCGCACTCGACCGATCCAAAATATTCTCGCTTTTTTCGAGACTCTTTTCGCGATCTACAAATCTGATCGGGTTATCATCGGAGGTGGAGGACTTATTTATGATAATGAGGAGGGACAATCGTTTGATCGACTCCTCCTCCAGTGGCATCTGCGTGTATGGATTGCGAAATTCTTTCATAAACCAATTATCTATTGGTCACTCGGGATCCATATCAAAACAGAAAATGAAACCAAAATACTCCCGCTTTTTGAGGGGAAAAATACCTATGTGAGTGTGCGTGACACTGAGAGCCGGAAGATTCTCGAAAATCTTGGCATCAAAAGCATCCTCATATTCGATCCTGTCCTCCTCTATGATCCGGAAATACCCCAGCTCATGCCCAAAAAGCGCCCAAAGGTCGGACTCTCCTTCCGTGCCGGATACCTCCAGAATGAGCTCGAAAACATCGAAAAGATCATCACATTCCTCGGGGCCAACGGGTATGAAGTTATCCTTCTCAATCATTCATTTCATCCGATAAATCCCCTCAGTAATGATAGTTATTTTTTATCGGGACTCCGAGAAAAATATTCTCTCCGATCGACAGAAACGATCAAGGAAACGCTCGAGCTCTACAAAGAACTCGAATTCGTGATCGGAATGCGACTTCACAGTCTCATTCTCGCATTCGTACACACGATTCCATTTTTTGCCATCAGTTACAGTCAAAAAACCGATGAATTTATACGAAGTATCAATTATGACTTCTCACTGGCGGCACGTGTATTTGACGTAGAGGTGTTCAAAAAGCAGTTTAGCGAACTCGAGAAACAGAAAAATGAGCAGAAATTTGCTTTAGAGAGAAAAAATGATACAATAAAGAGAGAACTCTATCTTAATCTTAATTCCTTTTTCGATGGATTGGAAAGAACTCAAAAATAAAGCAAATATCTTCAAAGATGAAACTGTAAAGGTTGCAAAAAAAAGTTTTGAAACAAGCAAGGAATATGCTGAAAAAACAGGTATCTGGAGTTATGAGAAACTCAAAGAGAGTCGATTCGTCCTCAAGAGCATAGCCGCTTACGAAGAACTCGAAAATGAAAAACGTTGGGTTATTTTTTGCATACAAAACAATGCCAAATTTACGAAAGATTTTCTTCTCCTCCTCCCCGTTCTCTTCACTAAGGTATGGATCGAGTCTGGTTCTCTTCGTATCATCATCAAAGAAGTGTCTGATGAACTCCAACAAAAACTCGAAATTACCGATTACCCGACTGTTATCATTAAGAGAAATGATGGTGAAGTACAAAAAATAACACAAGAATCGGAAATTCGAAATCTCATAAAAGATTTTACCTTTTATTCAACATAATATTTTATTTTTTATTTCAGTCCCATGGAAGCATCTCTTATATTGACATACATTCTTATCATTCTCTCGGTTATTATCTGACCGATGCTTATAATTGCTCTTTACAAAGTCATACGAATACTCTCCAAAGTAGAGGAAGTTATCGGATATATCGATCATATCCGTGAGATACTTGAAGCATGGGAGATGATCCCCTTCAATTTCATCAAAAAACTCATATCCTACTGGTCCAAATAATAAAATCGCTTCCGTTCGGAAGCGATTTTATTATTTGTTTTGCAATATATCCTCATGAACACTGTGTGCCGCAAGACATCCCTCGGCGGCACTCATAATGGTTTGTTGGAATTTATTGGAAGCGGTGGTAATATCTCCAGCGGCATAGAGTCCTTTAATACTGGTCTCCTGACGCTTATCGACAACGAGATATCCGGCATCATCCTTCTCGGGATTCATACTATCGATAATCTGTGTATTCGGCTCATTACCGATGGCGACGAAAATCCCAGTAACTTCAAGCTCCGAAGAGTCCTGTAAGATCAGTTTCTCAACTCCGAATTGTCCCTCTATAGAGGCAACACTCGTATTGAAATGAACGGTGATATTTGGATGTTTTGTGAGCTGTTCGGTCCAGACAGTTTCAGCTCGGAGACGTTCTCCTCGCACGAGGAGATGAACCTCACTGCACACCTCAGAGAGGAAAAGTGCTTCCGTAACGGCCGTATTACCCCCACCAACCACTGCGACCGCCTGATTACGGAAAAACATCCCGTCACAGGTTGCACAGTACGAAACCCCCGATCCGAGGAACTTTGCCTCTCCGGGCACTCCGAGTTCTTTATAATGATTTCCTGCTGCAATAAGGACATACCGCGATTCAAATATTTTACCAGATGCTGTTTGTATAGTGAAAATATTTCCACTCTTTTTCACTTCTATTACCTGATCCTGGATCATCTCAGAACCGGCAGTCCGGGCATGCTCCTCGAAACGGTCCATAATCTCTCGACCCGGAGCCGAAATCGTCCCCGGATAGTTCTCTACCCGATGCGACGTCGCCAAAGCTCATCCGGGCATTGCTCCAATGATCGCATTACGGAGCTTGTATCGAGACGCATACATCCCAGCTGGAAGTCCTGCTGATCCCATACCGATAACAACTAAATCGTACATATATGTCATTGATTAATAACGTGTTAAAATTCGAAGTTTTTCAGAGCTCTTATTATTCCTTCTTCCCTACATGTCCTTTTGCATCCTGTATAACATTGAGGATAATGCTCGCATTATCGAGGGGTTCCGGAGCGTAGTCCATAGTGAAATCAGATTTCTCAGAAGCAGTATGCATTGTAACCGATCCAAAATTAAAAATATTTGCCATGAGCCCCTTGGTCTGGGCATTCACTTCCTCAATGTCAGTGATGGCACATTCAGAGATCGTCCGATTAAGAAATGAAAGCTGTTCTATTCCCCGTATCCGACGGTCAGTGATGACAAAGAGATCGAGCTCATTATTGATCCATACAACATAAAGGAAGAGAAGGAAGACTGACCAATAAAAAATAATAAATATGTCAAAAAATATTCCAGGGAGAACGGAAATGATAGTAGACCGAGAAATAAGTAATAAAAAGGTAGAAACTATGAGAAAGAGTATATAAAAACCAATATAGAGAAAGACGATCCAGTGCCGCTTGAGGACAAGCTTGATAGTCTCATCCGGTCGGAGTCCCTTCATGAGTCATGCCACATTTACGCTATTGAGATCGGTAATCATAGAGAATAGATTAGGTAATATTTGGTTTCTTGATATAGAGCGGTTCGATTCTCTGTGTCGGAGTATCGAGGACAAGATTTCGAATCACTGTTTTATAATCTATCTCTGATTGTATCGAAATTCCCCCATTTGTAAAATCATTTGTATCACCAAGTCCAGCATAGTGTCCACTCGGCACATCATCGATCGGTATTATCATCGGCAAATCCTCCTGAGATTTTCGCAGGAGATATTCTCCCCTATTTGCCTTCACTATCATCGGATAATTAAGTCAGGCGAGCGTTGCAAGATTGAAAAAATCAAGACCATAAAGTGGTGTTTTATGAACAAAAGCAAGGGTATTGAGCGTCAAAGTTACGATCCGCATTGCCGTGAAGCTCCCCGGGCCATTCACTACTACAATCCCATCAAGATCCACAAAAGTCAGTGAATTCTCCAGTAGAAATCCCTCCAGAGTGGCAAGGAATTGCTCCGATTCGTGTCACTTGAGAGCAAAGGTTTGCTGATCCCGAATCATCCTCTCCGAATCGAAGAGGATGTAGGTGGAGGTCTCGAGGATGGTATTGATAAAGAGGTGCATGGGGGAAAGTTATAAATATATTCTCAATAGGAAAATAATCTCTTTGACCAGGTATTCTTTGATCCACCTTTTTCGCTCTTCATCCAACACGAGTCAGAGTCAGTCCAGTATATTATACTTTGGTCAGAGTCACTCAAGAAAAACTACCATTTTCCTTATATATTCTTTAAAACTCATCCCGGACTTTTGCTCTATGAGCTCCTTGTTTATCTTGAAGTTCTGAGAGAGAATGAAATGAATATCATAAATATCCCTATTGGCAATCTTATTCCTCTCCAGAAGTGCGAGAAATTTATTGGCACACATATCTTCTCTCTCCATCACAAGGAAATCAATACCAAGAAGGCTTTTTGTATGATATTTCCCGGTCAGTCATCTCCGGTTAATCTCAAATTTGATATTATGATCGATATCACCGTATGATACAAGTCAGAAAATAGTATATCTCTTTATGATCAATTCCTTTATCTCTCCATGTTTGGAAAGTATTTTCCCTACCCTCTCAAGAATATCCTTTTCGTCAAGATTCACATCCACGAGATCAAAATCCAGATCTGTGGAAAACCTATCGAGTCCGTAAAGGAGCAGGAGGGCAGTTCATCCCTTAAATACGAGATTCTTACTCAAAACGGGATCTCTTGATACATCGAGAAGTATTTTTAAGAGATAGCTCTTATGTTTGGAATTATCCAATCGGGCAATCATTGCATTCATGATATTTATTTGTGAGGAATATAGGTTTGTACGAGTCTTTCGAGTTTGAGAGAATCATATATCTTTACGAGCCGAAGCACATACTCCCAATCCATATGAGAGAGATTGTCAAAATAGGTTTCTCAGAATATATATAATGTGTCCAGAAACGCCCGTTCTCTTCCGGCTATGGAATAAAATTCCTGTACAAGAATTCCTTCCGGATTAAATAGAAGATTACTTTTAAGATTCTTCAAAATAATCGAGAAATCTTTGAGTTTTTTCGTATCTGTTTTCCTGTAGGCAAGATACACGTCGCTCTGGTACTGGAAGATAACTTTATGATAGTAGAGAGCCGAGAAAAACGAAATATAACTCGGAGAATAAATCTTATTGGCAAGCTCAAATCGATCGTATTCCCCCCTCGTCGCATAAATCCCCCGGGCTACGTTTTTGATAATTCATTTCTTCTCCAAAAATGAAATCCTATTCCGGAGGTACGCATCCGAACCATGTCAGATAAACTGCCCCAAATCTCGCACACTGAAAATCGTCTGTTTCGATCTCAAGAGGTCAAGGACTCATTTATTCATATACTGGATATAATACTATAGTGTGATATACAGTATACACGAAATGCAGATAAATGCAAAACTTTTTCATTTCCTATCTCGCATTCGCATACTTAAACGGCGCCTCCGCAAAGGCCGCATAGATGTAAGTAACTCAAGAGTCATTTCATTGTCATCATCATTCATAAAATTTAAATCAATTTGCTAAAATATCTAATTTTAAATTCAGATTACTTTCAATATCTGATGTATTTGCATATAATGTTGTTCTTGTTTCATTATAAGTTTTACGAATGGTATCATAGATAACCCATCATGATACAGCAGCACTTGATGACTTTATTAAAATCCATCTCGGTCTAAACCCTGTATACACGAACGGCCCATCATTACTTCCGTTCCCCGTGTAACTCCCAAACTTCGAAAATCCTGGGACTTCGGACCAGAGGTAGGCAATGTATTCACCAATAGTACCGGTCGCATTATTTACATTATTTTCCGTTCCTAGTGAAAATCCGGTCGAAGTTGGGATTGTACTATTCCAATATGTAGTTAATCCGGTAGTTTTTGCGTCTGGTAAATTAAGTGAAAGCATTTCTGTACTCGATAATCCTGTATGCCATACGATCCAATTACGTGCAATACTATTTGGCAGATTTCTTGCCTTGATAATCATCATTTTCGGAGCACTACCAAGTGAGTGGGGAATTACTCTATTTGCTCCATTTCCCGTATAATTCACAATATCAAAACCCGGGGTTATTCATTTCTTCCAGTTCCATGCGACATAATTATGAGAGGTTGCATTGACATTCAATCAATCCGTTGAGCCATTTGCAACACTAAACGAAGAATTTGAAATAGCAGAAATACCACCATGGCTCGTTGCGGAAGCAAGAATATCTCCAGAAGTATTATCAGGAACAAGATTACCACTATTACGAACAGAATCATATATCATATGATTATTTGTTCCTAATCTATCCTTTAGCTAGGTCATATCAAGTCATATCATTCATGAGGGGGCAGATATAGTTCTTGTGGAAGTGTTATCCCCTGTATACGTCAAAACATCAAAATATTGTTTCGGATTTTTGATGGTTGGATCTGGAAGATTGGCAGTGGAGAGGGCTTTGAAACCGGTTGGGGGTTGGAATTTGAAATATCCACCGGCACTTGGAAAGTTTGTAAGTCCAGATTGTCATCATTGTCAGAAATTAATAGAGGGAGATCCATAAGAAACACCTGTATACAAAGTTGGCACTCTATCTATTCCTGTGGGTAATGTATAATTTGGTAAAGTCCCAGAAGATGGATCAGGAGTTCCAGTTCCTTGCCAAACACCATTTTTACTAAACCAGATTTTTCCAGTAATAGCGTCATAAGCTATACCTATTACATCACCAGGTACAAAAGAATTTACATTTGATTGAAGTGTTCCATTGTAATAAATACCTCCTCCCTGATAATATCCAATAGAATTCGCATCATATCCTGGCCAATATGTACCAGCTCAAACTACACATAATCCAGGTATTGGAAAATTACTCGCTGCTCATGTAGGAATTAGTGACTCCCAATAATATTTGCCCATAAGTGAGGTAATTGCAATAGTTGAACGTTTTCCATTTGAACCAGCACTAGAAACTGTTAAATTTCCTCTAAATAATGGATTACTAAGAACTGGTGCATCTACGCCAAGTGGATTCAACGTCGCAAAATTATTCAACGGTGTATCGATGACTTGATTGAGCGCTGGAGTCATTCATCCGTTCACCGTCCAATCATTCGTCCCATTCGCATCTTTTCCAAGACTCGCACCACTCGAAAAATCCAGATGGAACCCGTTGGTTCCGTAACTTCCTATGTATTGTTTCGGAAGCCACTGGTTGGTGGTTGGGTCTGCGTATCCGAAAGATGTCGGATCGAGGGCGCCGGAGTCAACGAAGTTGACGTCGGCGAGGTAGCCGTCGAAATATCCACTAGAACGGTATGATCCTATTGTATGTAGCGTATCTCTATTCCAGTTTGTATTGATATTTTGAACACTTGCAGCAGAAACAAGAGAAACTCCACCAAAATTACTGAAAGTAATAGGTTCATTATTTACTTTTATAGTAAAATAATCATTATTGTTGGAATGTGCTATTGTTGTATCCACAGATACAGAAATATTATACCATGCGGATGGATCACGAAATACTCTAGTTGAATAACCATACCATTCAAATGATGAACCGTTTACATTCGTAATACGAGAAACAAATATTAACTGATCCGATGTATTAAACGCCAAAAAGGTATCCGCATCAGTTCAATATGATGAACCAAATATATATTGTAACGTGCCAAGTTTGGCTCTTTTAAGAGATAAATTTGCAGTCCATTTCTTCTGATTCCCTACACTCGGTGTCCGACTCAGATACTGAGCACTCGCACTATCAAACATGAGGGAATTACTCAGACTGTAGGAGGTGACAGGAGGTGGAGGTGGAGCGCTGGCACTTCCTCCAAGATAATTCGTGATGATGGAGGCTCAAAGACTGGTTATATTGGTTGCACCGGTGGTAGTGAGGACATTCTGGATATTGGAATTGGAGGACATGACAGAACCGGAATAGGCAGTCTTGAGATTGGTGGTGAAGGTGGTGATTTGTCAGTTAGTGTCATTAGTTGGGAGTGATCCAGAAGAATAGATGAGAGTCGGAGTGAAAGCAATTCAACCGGAGTTCGTTTGTCCATGATAGAGGAGTTTACCTGAGAGAGTAGTGACATCGATGCTGGAACCGGCAGTACCAGTGGAAGTCGTGAGAGACGGAGTGGCTATAACGTAGACAGTGGAACCGGTGACAGTTTTAGCCACCATACCATTGTAGTTTCCTTTGATGTAGGTGATGGTGGGATTACCGGAGGCTGCGGAGACTTGTGGGATGAGCGTATTGAGTGCTATACGATCTCATTCCCAGTTGGAGGAGAGCTCAAAGGTATTGCCGTAGGCTGACTTGGAGTAGGTGTATTCTCGGGAAGGAGCAAGAGGATCAGTGGGTTTCTTGGAAAGTTTGGAACCGTTGGATGAGAGGGTATTGATGAGAGTGTCTCAGACGGTTCATTGGTACCAGAGGGATCATCCTGAGTACGTAACAGTGAAAGAATTATCGGGATTGGGGTAGGATCCTGATTTGATGTAGGAGGTATCGAGGGCTTGAGAGAGATTGGCAAGATCGGATGCCCTGGTAGAATCTCGAGCAGAAGATTGGAATCCATTGAAGGCTGTGAAAGCTATGGCTCAGAGGATAGCGATGATCGTGATGGTGACGATGAGTTCGACGAGGGTGAAACCCGATTTACTCCTCCCTTGATAAGGGGAGGTTGGTAGGGGTTTGTTTTTGGTGTGGTTCATAATGAAATGATTATAATGTAGGGGCAATGCCTGTGTGCTTGCCCTGATGTTTTGGTTGGGCAGACACAGAGGTCTGCCCCTACGGGTATGATTTCGT